>MTLD01000455.1_pt1 | contig 531467 bp, 554 predicted proteins | sample 1982471 | NCBI WGS metagenome assembly MTLD01 (sample SAMN05712604, study PRJNA340218) | biofilm metagenome | isolation source: sample SPM anode biofilm adapted to -50 mV | place: USA | collected 2012-02-03
TTAAGTCAATACTTTAGTTTTGGAAATTTAATGTTGCGAGGATTTGGGGTTTACATGTAAAAAAGAGATGTAACGTTATGTGCTAGTATTCTATGAGTTTGTGGCAAATAAAAAAGTGTCTCTCTTTTTCTACTTTTCATTATAAATTTCTAAACATTAAACAACACAATAATCATTTAACACTTTTTTCTGCCAATTAAACGACAAAATGTTCAAATAACGCCAAATATATTTTTAAATGGTCATTGATATTTGAAAAATTTAAGTGCTTCTGCCTATAAAACAATAAAAAAAATCGCATTTTAAAACATTTTCATAAAATAAACGAACATCTTTTGTGTTCGTTTATTTTAGAATATCAGACTGATTTATATATAATGATTATTGAATAAATAGTTAGTCTACAAAAGGAGACATTACTGTGGATAATAAAATTTTTATATTTAGACTAGCAAAAGGAAATAATTCAGGCAATCCTATAGGTGGTTGCCCTTTGGATTATCAAGATATTAAAAAACAAATATCAGAGTTAAAAAAAGATGATATTCAAAAAATAGATTATGAAGAAATTAACTATTTAAATTTTCTACACAATGAGCTATGGAGTAATAATACTCTTAGGCAAGGTTGGGGTATTAAAAATTTAGATTTGAAACAAAGTGTCAAATCGTGGATAGAGAACTATATGCTTCAGGGCAAAATATTTTGGAATGAAGACATTGAGTGTCATACTGCAAAAGGTAGGTGGAATATCATATCAAGAATGAATACTAATAATATGAGAGAAAATGATTATATTATTATTCCAAAGACATCAAATAATATTGAAACTATTAATGATTATCAGCACTTTGTAGTCTGCCAAGTTGATAAAACATATTACTTTGATTACCATGATGATATTAAAGATTTTGGACATTGTATTCAAGTTAAAAATTTAAAAGTATTTAACTATTCAGAAAAAACCCTACTGAGAAATGATTTTTCAGCTCCATATTTATGGGCAATAACAGAAGTAAAAGAACATCATTCAAGATACAAAAAGTTTCATGATTTCATTATTCAAAACTATTGTGAACCTAATAATGAGACTTTGAAAAATACTAATCCATCCGAACAAATGCTAGAACTTTTATTAAATAAGGGCAAAAAGGATGCGATTTGCATTGAAATCAGAAAGGAAAATGTTCAACATAATCTTCCTCACCTACATATAACACATTCAGACAAAACAGATGTATCCATAAGCTTAGAGGACTTTTCAATATTAGCAGGTAGTATAGATAAAAAAATCAAAAAACGGGTTATGCCAATTCTTCAAAAAAATAAGAAGAAATTAAATGAGATATGGAAAGAGCTTAATGAGAATGATAATTCTGTTAAAGCGAAAGCATTAATAGAAGAACTTGAAATTACATACTAAACAAAAAGACTAACAAATCAGAGGAGCCAATAAATTACCCTGCGGACAATTTATTGGCTCATTTTAAACGTTATACATAAATTCACTTCGGAGGAATATTGAATGGCGATTTTTGGTGCTGGTTCTAAATGGGATGAAGAAGAACTGAAAAATGATTTTTTTCAAAATGATAAATTTATTATTGGTTGGAACGAAAATAGTGCAAAAGATTTATACGAGGCAGTCTCGTTACTCAAAGTTGGAGACATCGTTTATTTGAAAGGAAATAGACCTGGTTCACGTGATATACGTGTAAAAGGCATTGGACTAGTTACAAAAAGCTTTATCCAATGTCTGCAAAGTGGAGAATATGGGACTAGTGATATTTCGGGTTGGAGCAGTTTTTTTATAAAAATCAAATGGATATGCCAAGATGAATTTAAAATAACTATTCCAGAAGATGAAGGCAGGTTAACAAATATTCGAGCAGCCACATTTTATGAGGAATATTTACCTTATGTACAAGAAATGATTATTGACAAAATAATCAGTTGCAATAAAGCATATGTATAACAAACCAAAGGAGACCAATCAAAAACCAGCGGGCGGCTTTTTGATTGCTTATTTTAGATAAAGGGGTCAGAGCTAAACTTTTAACTTTCACCTATCAAGAGTTAATTTTATGGGTCAAATCCTATCTAAAAATCTTTACATGTAAAGATGATTTGAAGGAAAAAGATGGATGGGGTGAAGAGATTCAAACCCCTACCAGAAACCAGAAGAAAATGGGGATATGCTACTTTAAATTATTTCAAATTTACGTGCTAAACGTTATCTTTTGGAACAGCCTCACCTTTACATGTAAAGATAAAAATCATCTTTTCTCTTTGATATAATACGCATTGTTTTAGACCTATGGAGAATGTTATGCTACGAAAACTTTTTTGGAATGACCCCTATGCACGTGAGATTCAAGCAAAAATCGAATCGGTTGAGGGTAATTATGTCTATTTAGACCAAACTATTTTTTACGCTTTTTCAGGCGGTCAAGAGAGCGATGTGGGAACCATAGGCGGCATTGAAGTTTTAGAAGCGATGAAAGAAGGTAACGATATACGCTACACCCTAGCGAATGGGCATGCACTTCACGTGGGTCAAGAAGTAGCGGTTAAGATTGACTGGCAGAGACGTTATAGCTTGATGCAACACCATTTTGCCGCAGAATTGATACTAGAACTACTTTATCAAGAATTAGGTTCGGTAGAAAAAATAGGCGCGCACATCGCTCAAGATAAAGCCCGCATTGATTTTTTTTGGCATGAAAACATAAGCACTCTCTTTCCCCTGCTTCTTCAAAAAGTAACGGAATTGATCGATAAAAACCTACTCATCAAAAGTGATTACAGCGACCTTGAAAACCAAAGGCGCTACTGGGAAATCGACGGTTTCGCACAGGTTCCTTGCGGCGGCACCCATCTAAAACGTACAGGTGAAGTGGGACAACTCTCTTTAAAGCGCAAAAACATCGGCAAAGGCAAAGAGCGCATTGAAATTTATGTGAACCACTAGCTCATTTTTTACATGTAAAAAAAATCGTGTGCGTTTTTAAGAGACGGCGTGGATGTTTTAAGCGGAATATTCAGGTCTTTTGCCCATACGCAAAATATGGACAAAAGACCTGAAAAAGTGCTGATTAAAATTTCATATTGAGTGTCAAGTAAGCACCAAACGGCATGCCTGCCAAATAGGTCGGTTGCGTGGTATCAGCGGCAAGCGCGTTATCTGGTGTTATGATAGACGCGATATAGTGTTTATCGAAAAGATTCACAAAACTTAACTGCACACTTCCCTCTTTAACACCCTGAATTTTTGGCAATTTATAATCAACATTAAAATCCACTGTCGTAAACGAAGGAATCTCTTGCGTATGTTCCACATTGCCGTATCGACTACCGGTATAACGAACAATCGGCGTGAATTTCCAATTTCCTATTTTATACGTCATAGACCCTTTAAGCCCTTGCATCGGTGCATCGGGGACTTGATTGTTTTTTGTTGCCGTTGTTGCTGTGGCACTGGTCAAAAAGTCCTCGGTATAATAGTATCGGTTGTAAAAGGCACTGGCAAGAAAATCGACAGACTCGGTGATCGCACCGCTAATGGCAAACTCAGCACCGTAGCTTTCGGCATCAAGGTTGTTGGTAGGATATTTTATACCATATTGAGTGTCATAAACAGTCGCTTGTTTACCGGAGACTTTGGTATAAAAAAGATTGGGCGCTAATACGATGCTTCCAAGTTTATATTTTAGGCCGATGTCGTAATTATCGGAAATCTCTAACTGTTGTTTATCCCATAATTGTTGGAGCGTGACACCTTTGCTCACATAGGTAGCTCGATTGGAAAGGTACGTTGGGAAAAGATTGACGTCATAGCCGTAACTTCGACCATAATCAAAATAGATTTCCGTATTAGGCGTTACTTTATACCCTAAATAAGCATTGGGTAACCATTCGGTAAAAGTTTTAGAAGCAACACTTGACCATGGATCGAGCGCAACTTGACTAAGCGCGGTATCGTAATCGGAACTGATGGAAGCATTATTGGCTCCAAAACTATGACTGTTAATGCCTGCGAGTTTAAAATCGAGGTATCGTATGCCAAAGGCGTAACTAAAATCTTTAATATCGCCGCTAAATTGAATAAAAGGTGAGCTAAACTTATGCGTTGCCTCTTCTGCTAACATATTCCAGCCGTTGTACGTTAATTGCCCCGTATTGCTAACCGTGTACATTCTTCGGCTCGTTGGGGGTCCTGGTAAATCCTGCTCCCCATACCAATACCCAATTTTCATTGCCATCTCTTCGATAATGGGTATCTCATACGCCAATACTGCGCCATACCTGTCATGGTCAATGAGCCACTGGGTCACAGGCGATGTGGTTGGCGTTGCTGGTAGATTGGTGAACCAATACTCGCCTTTGTCCTTTGAATAGTACGGTTTAAAGCTCAAAACGGAGTCATTCGCGAAGCGGTATTCAAAATTGGCTGTAACGACATCATCCGTAAACGATTGCTTATTCCAGTCATAATAATTGGCATTTTTCGTTGTAGGATACGCCGTATTCCAATCTTTGTTGTAATAAGTGTCAAGGTCTTTGGCTTCGCTGTATGAAAGTCCATAATAGTTGTGATGGTCGTCTTCACTGTGTGCGTAAAAAAGTTCGCTTTTAAAATTATCATTGGGAGTAAAGGTCACGCCCAACATCACGTTGGTACGATCCAAATCTCCTTCGCCTTTCCATTTATCGCCGCTGGTTTTAGACACCGACCCAAAAGCTGAGACATCACCCATCTGACCCGTATCAAAACGTAAAAAGGCTCTGAGGGCATGGTCTGAACCCACCGTTTGAGACACGGTTGTTTCCATCTCTTTTTTAGGTCGATCAACAATCATATCAACTTTACCAATCAGATTGGAAAAACCGAAGCTTTTATCTGCGGGCATATACCCTTTATAAAGATCAATCCATGAGATGTTTTCCAAATCAAACATCGTTTTTCCACCACCCGGATTGCCACTGATGGGGAGTGATTCTAACATGTAAACGCCACCCGGTCCTGACTGATTTTTGCCCCTGATACGCAAAGGGTCATGAAACGATGTTTCGTTCGAACCAAAAACCTCCGCAGGTTGATAATCAACCGAAGGCGACATGCCGACAACTTTCAGAGCCGACATACCGATAGGTCCACTGTAAAGCTCAATGGCATCTTTATTGTATCCTTGCGAATTGACGTTTTCTTTGCTCTGTGTTTCAAACGCTGTCGTACTCCCTGCTTTTCCTGTTGTAATGACTTCTTCTAGCTGATAAGCATCTTGCCCGTACACATTGCATAATGCAATAAAACTAAACGCTAGTGCGCTTTTTCCTTTTACATCCATTCTTTCCCCTCTTTTGAAATGTAGTATTTTTTTATATATAACGATATGTTTTATTGATTAACTTTTGAGAATTCAAGCATCATTCAGTCTCGTCGATGCGTTCATTGTATAAATTTTTATATAATGAACGCATTATAATGATTATAACTTAAAATTTAAATAATCAATGAGATATGCGTACGTTTCGGATGAAAAAAACAATCAAAAAAAGCTTAATTTAAACAAAACAAATAACGCAAATGTAACTCAAATATGAAAGATTGATTTTTAAATTCTTAAGTTAGGATGCAGCATAGAATATAAATAATAGTTATAGAGGATTGATGTGATGTGATGTTTCTTCAATAAAGGAGATTTCAACTATGTCGATGTATTCACCCACAAAAACGAGTCTGCTTTCATTTTTTTTAAGTCAGTTTTTTGCTCTCATGTTGCTCTGCTCTACTTTGGTTGCCAATGAAACATTGGGCGAAGAAGAACATTTAGGAAGCTATGTGCCTTTAGATATTCCGTTTTTGAATGAAACGGGCAAACAGGTGACACTAAGACAACTGATGGATGGAAAACCTGCCATTCTGACGTTAAATTACTACGTGTGTCCCGCATTGTGTACCCTTCAACTCCAAGACCTTGCCAAAAACCTCGAAAAAGTTAAACTCACTGAAAATAAAGACTATAAGGTCATTACGTTAAGTTTTGATCCCGCCGAAACACCCAAAGACGCTGCGCATAAAAAATCCGAGCTGACCGCGGCGATGACACAACATTTTGATACCAGCGCATGGTCATTTCTCACAGGAACAGAAGCGGATATTACTCAGATAACGCAAAGCGTAGGCTTTCATTATGAAAAACAAGTTGGGCATCATGGCATGGTGGAGTACATACACCCTGCAGTCCTAATTGCGCTCTCCCCCGAAGGAAAAATCACGCGTTATCTTAACGGTATCAAACAACTCCCTTTTGATATTCAGATGGCGATGATGGAAGCATCGCAAGGAACAGTAAGACCAACCATTGCCAAGACACTACTGTTTTGTTTTGCGTTTGATGCCAAGAGTAAGACCTATGTCTGGGCAACAGAAAAAATAGTCGCTTCGGTTCTATCGCTTATTTTGGGCGGTTTTTTTCTTTATTTAGTTTTAACCGGAAGGAAAAAGAACTCATCGGAGGGAAACGATGCCTAGTTTTTATCATGAGACACATACCATTTTTGGGAAGCATAACAGCAAACTATTGCAGTGGATATTCACCATAGATCATAAACGCATCTCCATTTTATATCTGGGCGTGTTGTTCACCCTGTTTTTTTGTGCGGTGGGTGCCGCACTAACCATGCGAGCCGAACTCTTTTTCCCAGGGCAACAGTTGATACAACCCCAAACGTACAATCAGCTTTTTACCTTTCATGGCGTAACAATGATTTTTTTGTTTATCGTTCCTGGAATTGCCGCAGGACTGGGCAATTTTATCTTGCCGTTGATGCTTGGAGCTAGAGACCTCTCTTTCCCGCGTCTAAATCTTTTGTCGTGGTGGTTGTACATCCTAGGTGTCGTCGTAGCCCTCTCTTCTTTAATCACGGGGAGTGGCTTTGCCGATACGGGATGGACGTTTTACGCTCCGTATAGTATCCGAACAGATGCTCATGTGCTCTCGACGCTGATTGCCGCGTTCATTTTAGGGCTCTCTTCCATTTTGACAGGACTGAATTTTATTGTCACGATCCACCGTTTACGAGCACCCGGTATGGATTTTTTCAAGATGCCCCTTTTTGTTTGGGGTTTGTATGCCACTTCGTGGATACAAGTGCTTGCAACGCCTGTTATCGGCATTACGCTCGTACTGGTTATTTTGGAGCGCACACTGGGCGTTGGCATCTTTGACCCTTCAAAAGGGGGTGATCCTATCTTGTTTGAGCATCTTTTTTGGATATATTCTCACCCCGCGGTTTATCTGATGATACTTCCTGGATTTGGCATCATCTCAGAAGTTTTGCCCGTGTTTACAAGACGTACCATTTTTGGATACCGCTCGATTGCCATCTCTTCTGCTTCCATTGCAGGCATCGGTTATTTGGTGTGGGGACACCACATGTTTACCTCAGGCATCAGCGATTTAGCGCGTGTTATCTTCTCTTTTTTGACTTTTTTGGTTGCCATACCCACGGGTGTGAAGATATTTGACTGGATTGCCACGCTGTATAAAGGCTCCATTACTCTAACAACGCCGATGCTGTGGATTCTTGGAAGTATCATCAACTTTACCGTTGGCGGTCTGACAGGGCTCACATTAGGCGCTTTAGGTGCAGACATCCACCTTCATGACACCTACTTTGTTGTGGCGCATTTTCACTATACCATTTTAGGTGGCGTTGTGTTCATGTTCATCGGTGGCATGCATTATTGGTATCCGAAAATCACGGGAAAAATGTACGATGAAGTGAAAGGGCGCATTGCGTTTGGGTTGATGTTTGTTGGCTTTAACCTGCTGTGGTTTCCGATGTTTATCGCAGGCTTTCTTGGCAATCCAAGGCGCTATTTTGATTATTTACCAACGTTTACTATCTACCATCAACTCTCTGGTATCGGAGCGTTGTTAGTGGCATTGGGGCTTTTATTGGTTCTTTACACATTTTACAAAGGGCTCAAAGAGGGCAAAGAAGCGGGGCCAAATCCTTGGAGAGGAACGACATTGGAGTGGCATATTCCCTCACCTCCTCCTTTAGAGAACTTTTCTAAAATTCCTTATGTGGATTTTGACCCCTATGAATACGAGAATGGTGAACCACTGGTTCAGTTCGACGAAAATTTTAGAAGGATACGCTAATGGAACAGGAAATGGCTTATGACAGGCAGGGCAAATCCTATCCCGTAGCAGATTTTAAAGATGATTACACGGGAGACAAGCTTGGCTTTTGGGTTTTTTTGCTCACAGAGGGGATGATGTTCGGCGTGCTTTTTTTACTCTATGGCATCTACTTCTACCGACATACGGACATGTTTGCATCTTCTTCCGCAGATTTAAACCTCTGGCTGGGTGGAACCAATACGGTATTACTCCTACTCAGCACTTATACGATGGGAGTTGCTACGTTGAACATGCGTCAAGGAAACGTTAAACGCTCTGCTACGTTGGTAGGTTTGACAATGCTCATCGCCATCGTCTTTTTAGGTATCAAAGCGTCTGAATGGGGTGTCGATATTCGCCACGGCATCTATCCAGGGTCAGCAGTGCTTGATGCAAAAGACCAAGGAGAAATACTTTTTTTCGGTCTTTATTTTGTCATGACAGGGCTTCACGGGTTACATGTCATCATCGGAATAGCACTGATGAGCTGGGTGTTGCTACTGATACGCGCAGGCAATATCCGACCTGAGCATACCATCGTGATGAAGAATGTCACGCTGTACTGGGACTTTGTACATCTCGTATGGATTGTTTTGTTTCCACTGCTTTATATGATAGGAGTTTAAGATGAGATACACGCTTGCTCTTTATACAAAAGTATTGATTGGCCTTCTGTTACTGACACTGATTACCTTTTTACAGCCTGTGGTGCATCATCTAAGCCCAGGGAGTACCGCAGGGGTTCAGCTAGGCATCAGTGTTATTAAAATAGGACTTGTCAGTGCCTTTTATATGCATCTGCGCAGTGAAAACACCTATTTAAAAGGGTATATCGTGATGGCGTTGATCATCCTGCTTATCTTTTTTGTGATCGTCGGTATCGACGTGGCATATTCGTAAAGGAGTCCAGATGTTAGAAGGATTTAATAAACATGCTTCTACCTTCGCCGATGATGTCGATCAGGCGTTTTGGATTTCAACAGGCATTTCAGTTGCCATGTTTGTGCTGGTCGTGGGACTGATGGTCTTTTTCATTTTCCGTTACCATCACAGCAAAGTTCAGCAAAATGAGATCAAAAACATCACCCATTATCTACCTCTGGAAATTGCGTGGACGGTTATTCCTACAATCTTGCTGTTCATCATTTTCTATTACGGGTACAGCTCGTTTAGAGAGTTACGAACGATGCCTGAAAATGCTTTTACCGTAGATGTACTGGGAAAACGATGGTCGTGGACATTTACCTACCCAAATGGTAAAAAAACGACAGAACTTTATGTCCCAATCGGCGAAAATATTCGATTGCGCCTAGAAGCTCCCAATAGCGACGTCTTACACAGTTTTTTCGTTCCAGCGTTTCGTGTTAAAGAAGATGTCGTACCGGGCAAGGTCACGCATTTATGGTTTAATGCAACCGCCGTAGGAAGTTTCGACATCGAGTGTGCAGAATATTGTGGTGTCGGACACTCAATGATGCTCACAAAATTGGAAGTCATGGATAAACCAGCTTTTGATGCATGGTACGCCAGTGGAAAACTTAGTCCTCACGACACAGAAGAGCCTAAAGGAAAAGGCGAAGCACTCTATAAGACACTCGGATGTGTTTCGTGTCATAGCATAGATGGCTCAGAGAGTGTAGGTCCTTCATTTAAAGGCATTTACGGTGCCAAAATCAAAGTACTGACCGATGGAAAACTCCGCGAAGTAATCGCCGATGATGCGTATATCCGCACCTCGATTCGTACGCCCGATAAAGATGTGGTGCAAGGGTTCCAAGGTGGCATCATGCCAAATCTTTCCGACCAAATCGACACAGATCAGATGGAATCTCTCATTGAGTTTCTAAAACAGCAAAACGATACTACCCCTGCTACAGCGCATGAAGAGGTCAAACCTGCCGTCAAGGGGTCTGTCAAAACAGAGCCAGTCGTTGTTGCACCTGTTACGCCAAGTGCACCAGATGGCGCGACCTTATTTCAAACCAAAAGCTGTGTTGCATGCCATAGTCTTGATGGAACAAAAAAGATAGGTCCAAGTTTTAAAGGCATCTACGGAAGTATCCGAAAAGTGCTCACCAATGGAAAAGAGCGAGAAGTAAAGGCGGATGAAACGTACCTGCACACATCGATTCATGACCCCAATGCTGATGTAGTAGAAGGTTTTCCTCCCAACATCATGCCTCCGTTTGGAAAGATGCTCAAGCCAGATGAAATAGATGCGCTTGTCAATTATATTAAAGAGATAAAATGATTCGCCTATTTTTGGAGGTCACCAAATTTCGCCTCTCAACCGCCGTAACACTCTCAGCAGTCCTTACGTTTATACTGGTACGAGGCGAAAATGTCATGCAGATGGTTTGGTCTGTTCTTGCGGTCTTACTCCTTGCGTTAGGCGTCTCGGCACTCAACCAATACCAAGAACGAGAGAGTGATGCCAAAATGACTCGAACCAAACGCCGCCCTATTCCCTCGGGTCGCATCACGCCTTCTCAGGTTTTGGCTCTTTCGATGGCATTGATACTCATAGCGATGTTTTTAATCCACAATGAATTGGGAAATGTAGGGCTGATTCTTTTTCTTTTCGTGCCTTTGTGGTATAACGGTCTTTATACCTATCTTAAACCGCACTCTGCTTTTACTGTCGTGCCAGGAGGGCTTTTAGGCGTTGTTCCTCCTGCGATTGGTTGGCTGGCAGCGGGACGGAGTCTAGTGGAACCTGAGTTTCTAGCCCTAGGAATGCTTTTCTTTGTCTGGCAAGTGCCTCATTTTTGGCTGTTGATGGCGAAGCATGATGAAGACTACCGAAGAGGAGGCTTTCCGACGGCTATTGAAGTCTTCGGAGAAGAAGGATTTCGCCCTGTACTTTTTGTGTGGTGGACATTTACAATTCTCTGCGGTATTTTTGCGATGTTGATTTTTGGCATACACAATCAAGCGGTTATTGCACTTTTAGTGGGATTGGATTTAGTGGCATTCTTTTTTGGAACAAGCATTTTAGCGCAGCCACTTACACCAAGCCTGGCCGGTTCGCTTTTTCATAAAATCAATTTTTTCTTGCTAGCAACCGTTATACTCCTTAGCATTGATGGAGGATAAATGGTTATTGCGTAAGCTGACATAAAAGGAAATTATGAATTATAAATTTATACTTGAAAGATGCCAATCCAGTGGAAAAAGTACCACCAGATTGGCAAAAATAAAAGCGCGTACAAATTAGAATTTGTAGTTTGCTCTAAATCGCATCTCGTTTGAATTAACGGTTGAAGTTGTCTCTTTTTTACCATCTTCGTACTCTAAAGATACTGTCAAACCTTTGAGGGAAGGAATATCATACGCGATTTGTCCATCCCAAAATGTTGATTCTGTATCGACAGAGGCATTATTCAATATAGCTTGACCTACAGGAGCAATTGAAGCATCTTGATTAATTTTAGTATATTGTCCTAAAACTTTAAGACCAGTAATACCTACTTTAGAAAAGTCATAACCTACTTCAAGTTTATAAGCATCTGTGTTAGCACCAGAAGTCACTTCAGCACCTTTGATCAGTGGAGCGGTATACGTTGTAGGACCATTTCCTGCACCAAGAAGAACTGACTGGTCACTTGATACAGTACTATAAGCAAAGGATGCACCAAACCCTGCGAGTTCTTGAAAGCCAATTTTACCTTGATACATATTACCTTCAACATGGAAACCATCAAATGTGTCGTTTGATGTTCTTGACCCTCGGTAAGTAGCATCCAAAAGCACTTTCATATTACTTAAAGGCACTACATAGTTACCCTCAGCATAAAAAACGTGAGCATCGCCTCCATTCGTTAATTCGACATCATTCACAAATAAGTATTGCCCTATTAATGTCAAGTTTGTGATTGAGTTATTGATAGCTACCGCAGTAAATGCACCATCAAATCCAAAAACATTTGATCCATCATTAGCAGCTCCCGTTCCATAAAATACTGCTTCTTTTTTAAAGCTAGGCATTCCTGATTCAGTACCATCTACACTTTTATCATAGTCAGATGTTCTCCCTTGAAATTTGTCAGAATAACCAGCAACTAAGGTCGTATTTGGGAGGTCTGTGTTGATAAGAACAGCCGCTTGAAACGCTTCTTTAATCATACGTGAACCAGAACTTGCGACCAGTGGGCTTGCGATAAATTGGCGACCAATTTTAGCCGTTGTTTTACCGATAGTGTAGGTGATGTACGCTTCTGAAAGCACTGCACCTGAACCGTACATATCTGTTGCATAAAGATTTTTTGCAGCGTTATCAGCAAACGGTGCATAGCTCGATTGCATCGTTAAACCAAGACTTAAACCATACAAAGAATCTGTAACATACCCTAGCATCACGCCTGTAGAAAAAATATCAGCATTACCTTTACCCAGTGTTCCTGCAGCTCCTGGTATAGATGTCGCTGGATTCGTAGCACCCGTATCTCTGTCAAAATACCACGCCCGTAATTCACCCGTTACTTTTCCGTTCTTAAAAGCATCAGCAAGTGTATCTGCTGCGAATGAGCTAGACGCAAGTCCAGCAACAACTATAGCCACCAAGCTAAGTTTGGCTAATTTCATATTCCCTCCTTAAAAGATATGAGACTTCTATCATGACCTAACGTAATAGATAATACGGGTGATGCAAGAAATCTGCCAAAATCTTATATTAAATATATAGCATGAAAATAGCATGAAAGTTTAAGTAAATATTAAAATAAAAAACAGGGTTGATAGCTAGGCGATTTCTCTTAAATTTTTATGTTTACATGTAAAAAATTTTGTCCAAAAATGTTTCAAAATTGCCTGTTTTCATGCAAAACCTGTTCTCACTTTTAGTTTGTAAATGAGTGGTACTATTAGGTAGATTTCTGATAAAATTGTGTTCATCTAAGATAGACAAGGATGTGACTCATGGAAACAAAAAGTTTAAGCAGTCGATTTTTCGCTTATGTGTTCAACGTGAAAGAGTGGTTCATTTTTCTCAAAAGATTTTTGGCTCTTTTTGTCATAGCCGCACTCTCACTGGTGCTTTGGTTCTTTCCCCTTAGCCTTTTTGTGGCACCCTTTTACAGCATCACTACCGATACCGTGCCAACCATCAAAGAGTACCCAAGCCTAGAAGGTGAATCATCAACAATGGCACTTAGAGATGGGCTTCAAAGCCTACTTGACCAAGGACTAGTGACCAATTTTCTAGGAGTTAGAACGTGGATCGATAACAAATATTACCAACAAGTCGGCGAAATTGAGATGTTTCGCATCGGCATCAATATCCTTGAAAACAACCTTGCGCGCAACAGAGGAACAGGAGGCGCCAACAAATACATCGTTCAAGCACGCTCGGACATTTACTCAGATTTTAGCATTCCCATCTTCACAAGCTATACCACAAGAATGAAACAATCCATCTCAAACATTGATTTGTATTTGCAACAATTAAAAGAAGACCAAAAGAAAGAGATGATGAGTAAAAGAGCTGTTTTTATCGTTAATTCGGATAACTTGGCAACAGCACTCGATCAACTCAAGCAACAACTGCAAACCAATCTTATGACGACAACGACTTTTACGACGGACGATGATAAATTCTACCGCATTAAAGGCAATTTGCTCGCTATGTATTACATTCTCAAAGGGATTGATTACGATTTCAAAGACAAGATGCTCGACAAAACGTCTTATAATGAAAACTTTGTACCCATTATGGAGCTTTTAAAAGAGGCGATTGCCCAAAATCATCTTGTAATTCTAGAGTCGATGGGGCATCTCTCAAAACTGGAAAAAGATGCCAACCTCATCGCTCAAAAATTATCTGAACTTAGAGATAAACTCAGAAACGGTTAATTTGTATAAGACCCCAATGTGGTATCAACCCTAGGGGTCTTTTTACCTCAAAACCATTTTTACATGTAAAACTAAAAAACACTCCATTTCAAACACTTAGTACGCTACTAGAGAATGTGCGCCCGTGCATAAATGATGACTATCAGTATTGCCAAAGAGACAATCCATCCGAAGATATACAGCGTCATAGAATGTTTGGCTTGCTTCTTTTCCCACCATGTACGAGGGCGAATACCTTTGATAAAAAAGACGATTTTGATGGCTAAATTAACACAAACGATATTCACACACAAAAGCAGTCCCGCACCAATGGCAGAGCTCAAATTTCCTTGACCCATCATAATACCAAACGTCGCCGCAGGTGGGAGCAAAGCAACTGCAACCATGACGCCTACTAGAACGCTCGAAAGTCCCGTGGTGAGAGACAGTGCCGCCGCCGCACCCGATGCTAAGGCTAAAATAATTGAATCAAACCCCACTTTTGTGCGTGCAGTCAGTTCAAAACTCATAATATCATGAGGCCAAAAGTACCCAATTACCACCGAAATGCTAATCGCCAAAAGCAGTCCAACAAACGTACTAAGGGCTGATTTTCGCATTAACGAAGCATCGCCAAGTGCAGTACCTAGCCCAAAGGCAAGGTTTGGTCCTAGCAAGGGTGCTATCACCATCGCTCCGATAACAATCGCCACGCTGTTTTCAATCAGTCCCACCGCACCCACACACGTAGAGAGTAAGACCAACGCGATAAAATCGGCATCCAATCTGGCATTTCTTTCCACACCCACATAAAGACTCTCACGTGCTTCAACGGCTTTGGCCTCTTCTTTGCGCTCCATTTCGGTTGGTTTAGGAAGGCTGATCTCCACAGGCAACACAACGATTTTGGCTAAAGGCTCATTATTGAGGAGTGCTTGCAAAGCATCGAGAACATCTTGTAGTTTATCGTCTCCTACTAGAAGGCGCATCGTTTGGAGTCCATCTTTATTTTTGACACCGAGTCTAAAATCTGTAATTTCAAATTTTTGAGTAATTTCAACGATATTCGTTGCATCCGTACTCTTCGCCACGATTTCAAGGTATTTCATTGTGAACCCTTTATCTCTTCTTTACATGTAAAACTAAAAAAGCAAAATTTAGCGGTCTTTTTTGAGTAAAAACTCTCGCCCCACTTTCACCATCGGTACACCGCCATACGCGATAATGTCAGCCGTAGCGCATGTTTCGCTCCACTTATCGGGCAAAAATGAACCCGTACCGATAATATCAATTGGCGCTTTAGCATAAGCCATAGAACGGCACTTTTGTGGAGTAAAGCCTGAAGATGCGATAATCTGCACTTTGGAAAAGCCTGCATTATCCAAAGTTTCACGCATGCTCCATATTGCCGCCGCAGATACGCCCGTCCCAATAAGGTCATGCAATTCCGCTTCGGTGCGATAATCTCGTACGGCGTCTGGCGCATGGCGACCTAAGACCGCATAGCTTTCTTGTGTATCCAACCCTTCTAAGAAACGCCCACCGTGTGTGTCGAGGCGTACGGCGACTCTCCCCTCGCGTGCTAACGTAGCATACGCATTACACACTTCTAACGTATCGGTAATTTCACGACCAAAATAATCGGCCAAAATGGGGATGTTCTCTTCCGGAAAGCATTCATGAAACATTTCAGCCGCCCTCAATGTTGAACCAGCGTATCCAATCAATGCATGCGGTACCGTCCCAAGCCCTTTTTCGCGCCCAAAAAAATGTGCCGTTGCATCGGTAGCATTGCCGATAAATCCCACCGCACCTAATGTCTGCTTGGCGGCATATGAGCCTATGGAAGCGCCATACGCCATCATCTCCGCCATTTCCGTCCCTGCACAGTGGCGTGCATCCATCGCTAAAAAAGCGACATTAGGAAGGGTTTGGCACATTTCATAGGCGTTATAAGCCGCGACACATGCCGAGCCTAACTTCTGTAAAATGAGCGTTTCTAACTCCGCTAAAAATGCAAATGAACCACTCATGTACATCAAAGGTTCACCCGCGCCAACCCACGCACCCTCTTTGTGCGTTGTTTCAATGCGAACATTCATACCACGCTGTTTCGCTTGCATTTGCGTCCATTCGATGGCTAAGCGTGTGGCGGAGAGTACGGGACGGCGCAAGAAAAAAGCATACGTGACTTCCGTATCGCCAAAACGCTCGATGATGGTGTGGGTGCGAGAAAAATATTTATCTGTCCATGCCGATACGTCAGCGACGTCAGGCCAGTTACTGCTTTGCATACAGCTCCTTGTGTTTTCATTCTGCTTTTATAGTCTTCTTTTGCTATACAATTGCTTAGGGAAAATGCTACGTTTATTCTTTTCACTCTTTTTTTACATGTAATCTAAAAAAAATAACTAATTTTGATAATTTATGTGAAAAGCTATTTTCATGCTACGAATGTATTGTAATATTTTTTCACAAAACCAAAAAGTAAGGATGAGTTATGGCAGTAACAATTACTGATATCTGTATTGCGTGTGGAGCCTGTATCGATGAGTGTCCTGTGGAAGCTATTGTCGATGATAGCGATAACCCAACAGGTGCTGACACCTATTATGTCTATGCTGACAAATGTGTTGAGTGTGTAGGTCATCATGACTCACCGGCATGTATGGAAGCTTGCCCAACCGAAGGCTGTATCGTTCGTGGTGCATAGTAAACGTAGAAAAAACGTTTACATGTAAACTAAAAAGGGGAAATGCTACCTCCCCTTTTCTCTCTTTTGACTGCTTCTATTTTCTGCCTCTATTGAAAAATATTTATCAGCGCATGCACTCACGTCATCACCTCATTTTGCTATACTACGGCTTAGAAAACGCAAATAGGCTTTTAAAAGGGTAGACGATGACACAGCAGACACAACAGAGCGCATGGATAAAATGGTGGCGAATGACAAGGCCTCATACCTTAACCGCTTCGTTTGTCCCCGTCATCTTAGGCACTGCTTTAGCGTTAGAATACACCTACACAGTGCGCTGGAACCTCTTTTGGGCGATGCTGATTGCTTCCATGCTCATTCAAATCGCTACCAATCTTTTCAATGAATATTTTGACTATAAACGCGGACTCGATACAGCAGATTCCATCGGCATCGGCGGAAGTATCGTGCGCGATGGCTTTGCGCCTAAAACCATTTCCAACTTAGCCAAACTCTTATGTCTCATTTCCCTTGGCATCGGGCTTTACATCTGCATGCACAGCAGTTGGTGGGTTGGACTCTCTGGTGTGGGGTGCATGGCGGTGGGGTATTTGTATTCAGGTGGTCCTAAACCCATCGCGTACACCCCGTTTGGCGAGATCGCCTCAGGGCTTTTTATGGGGTTATTCATTCTCTGGATTGCCTTTTTCATTCAAGCAGACACGCTTACCATGCGCGCGGTGCTCATCTCTTTGCCCATTGGCTTTTTAGTAGGAGCCATCAATATGGCAAATAACATTCGAGACCTAGACAACGACCAAGAAAAAGGACGACGCACCTTACCCATCGTTTTAGGGTACGAACAAGCGGTTAAAGTCTTTAGCTACGTCATCGCCACCGCGTATCTGTGGATGGTCGGTTTGGTTTTGGCACACGTCATCTCATTTTGGGCACTACTGGTTTTCTTGAGCCTACCCAAAGCCTTGCGAGCCATCCTCGGCTTTAAAACCAAAGGAACCGCCCTTGAGCTAATGCCCGCCATGCAAGCCACAGCACAACTCTCAACTCTCTTTGGACTGCTTTTGTTTGTGGGAATTATTTTGGAGCATGTGGTTTAGGGATGGATTAAAGTAGCTTGTCATATTTATAAAATTTTAATCAAATAATTTAAGGCTGTAGCAATGGAAACAGAAGAAAATATTTTTAAAAAAATAGAAAAGTGTAGAGAAGAGTTTGGCTCGCTATTAGCTGCTGCAATAAAGGATGGTCTATCCAAAGTATCAGAAGCGGTGTCTTCCAAAAAATACATTGGAACGTATTATAATTGGCCTTCAATTTCATTTCATAAAAATGGTTTACCTAACTTATCATCTTATATTTTTCAAGGGGCTAAAGAATACCAAACTTGCTTTGGAAACGAAGATGATAAAATTCATGAATCAGATATAGAGTCATTTGGTAAATTTTTAGAATTTGTTATATCAAATGAATATCTTGAAAGTCGATTGATATCACAATCTTGGAAAGAAAGCTTTTCTAACGGCAGTACTATCTTTATTTACGCCCTTGTAAAAGATACCATTGATCGATATATACATACTCATAATAGCTTTGAATATAATGAAGAGAAGGCCAAAGCTATTATTAGAGAAATACAAAATTTTATATTCTTAGATACGTTACCAATAGATATTGTAATACCAATCCTTTTTGTGAATTTTGACTTTGATTCATATACTTTATTTGAAGGGATGGAGGTTATACGGTTGTCAGAGAAAGAACATCTAGCTCGATATGATATAAAGTCCTATAGCGTTAGTGTTCATGACTCAGTACTTTCATCCGCAACGCATGCGTTAGTCTTAAAGAATTGGGAAGTAAAAAATAGTCCTTGTAGTCTAGAGTTTAATACTCTGCACAATATTCAAGCATATCCAATCAATCTCATTGACAAATTCTTTGCTTCGATACGATTGATTAAAAATATAAACACTGGTTACGCCCAAGTTTTTTCTCGGGCTAAATCGTGGGTAAATCATAGCAAAGCCGACCTACCTAACGTCATTGGTACTAGCACACGATCCTATCCAGCATTTTTTGAAGACTATTATTGGACTATTGATTCCATACCATTAGTAACAAATAGCGAAATGAATACAATTAGTAAAATATTTGGTCTACTTAGTGATTCAGAAGAAAATTCAATTGATTTATCTGTTAAACGGTTAAATCGGTGCCTTGTGAGAGATAGTGAAGAAGATTCTGTACTTGATGCGACTATTGCATTAGAAGCTCTACTTTCAGATGGTGGTAATCAAGAAATGACACATAAATTGGCAATGCGAGTGGGCGCTTTAGCAAATTTAGATAATAGCTTCGGAAAATCTCCACAGCAGGCTTTTAAAGATATCAAAAGTATCTATACATATCGCTCAGCAATTGTGCATGGAAGTAAAGAATTGGATAAAAAACGAATTATTAAACTTGAAAACAATAATGAAATGACAACACACTCGCTTGCAGTAGAATACCTCCGATTTGTTCTTAGAGTCTTGCTAGAAAATCCTAAGTATAGAGATTCAAAGTTAATAGATTCAGAGCTTTTGCTGGGTGGAGTCTCTACTTAATAAGTAAGTGATGAAGCATGAACTTTTAAGATTGACCATTTTACGTTACATGTAAAGCTAAAAATACTCTTTCACCCTTTATAACTTCTCTTTTTTACGCTCCATCTAACCTTCCCCATACTATAATAACACCTTCATTTCCACAAGGACATCTATGCGATATTTGATTTTGATGACGCTGATTTGGGCGTTTTCGTTTAGTTTTATTGGCGAGTTTTTAGCGGGTCGGGTCGATAGTTATTTTGCGGTGTTGGTGCGTGTGTCACTGGCTTCGCTGATTTTTTTACCATTCACGAAGTTTCGAGGCATTACTACGGAATTAAAGCTTAAAATCATGCTGATTGGCAGTGTGCAAATTGGGTTTATGTATCTTTTTTTCTACCAATCATTTTTATTTCTCAGCGTGCCTGAGGTTATTCTTTTCACCATTTTTACGCCCATTTATGTGACACTGTTTTACGATGCGTTGAAGGCGCAGTTTAAGCCTTTGTACCTTGTGAGTGCGGGTGTGGCGGTTTTGGGGGCGTATATCATTCGTTACCATGATGTTAATGCGAACTTTGTTACGGGTTTTTTGATGGTGCAAGGGGCGAACATCTGCTTTGCCATCGGGCAGAGTGCGTATAAAAAAGTCATAGAATCCCACCCCAATGTCGCTCAACGTGATGTCTTTGGTTATTTTCACTTTGGAGCACTCATCATCAGTGTTGTGGCATTTGCGCTTTTGGCAAACCCTGCAAAACTCTCTCCAACACTTACCCAATGGGGTGTTTTGCTGTGGCTTGGTGTTGTGGCTTCGGGGCTTGGGTATTTTCTGTGGAACAAAGGGGCGTGTGAAGTCGATGCAGGTGTGCTTGCCATTATGAACAACGCGCTTGTTCCTATGGGTTTAGTGATGAACCTTCTCATTTGGGGAACACAGACCAATTATGGGCTGCTAGCTCTAGGCAGTGTGGTTATCGCTTTTTCATTGTGGTTGCATTATCGCTTTATGAAGCGCTATCAGGTGCGTTAATTTACACTTTACATGTAAAAGAGTTATTCTTGAATTTCGTAGTTTTGTAACCGTTTTTTAACGGTATGTTTGAGCAGTAACGAGATGAAAATCAGTGCGAACAACAAGACGATGGAGAGCCAAAACTCCCTACTTCCAAAAGCGAGCGATTGCGCACCGATGTTGGCATAGACAAGTACGCCCGGAGTCATCCCCAAAAGCGTTGCGAAGAAAAAATCACGATACCGAATCGTTGAAAATCCCGCAGAGTAACTGATGATGTTAAAAGGCACTAAGGGAACCAAACGCAACAATAAAATCATGATAAATCCATGCTTTTTAACGCTTTTTTGAAAGTTAATCAGTTTTTCATGGGAGAGTTTTTCATGCATTTTTTTGCCATAAAGTCGTGCAAGGTAAAACGAGAGCGTACCACCACAGAGTGCCCCTATGATGATATAAACACTGCCCCATGCAAAGCCAAAAATAAGCCCGCCTGAGAGTGCTAAAATGCCATCGGGAAAGAAAATAAGCGGTGCTAAGGTAAACAGTATGATGAAAATAAGCGGTGCATAGATGCCAAAACCCTGCACAAACTCCTTGATAGCAACCACTTGCTCGTAAGAAATGATGCCGCTTTTATAGAAAAAGAACATCAAAAATCCAAAAGCTAAAAATAGCATTACTTTTTTAATGATTTATCCTTTTCACGTCTTTGATGGCATCAATGATGGTACGTGAACGGTAGCGGTTGTACCATTTTTTCAATGTGCCCTGCTTTGCTTGTTGGTTTGGCATAGCAGGATTGAAGATAAAATCCAAAAGATGCAACCCTTTTTTGCCCCCTTTGCTCATCGACTCAGCGCAACTTTGGCAGTAACTCACGATGCTTTCGCATTCGGTTTGGTTGGCGCGCGTGTGCATTTGCTCATGCGCTAAAGCAGAATTAGTAAGCTCCAACATACCACCACTGCCACAGCACAATGTTTTTTCACGGTTGGCTTTAAACTCCTCATAAGGCAATCCAATCGTATGCATCAATGTTCGCACATCTTCATGCAGTTTGCGTTCATAGCGTGTCGGACAAGGGTCATGCAGTGCCACTTTAGGCATATTGGTATAACTTCCGATGACTTCTTGGGGCACGCCAATCTCATTCAAAACAGAATAAAGTGAAACGATATTGATATGCGGAGCATGATTTTTGATGCTCATGTAGCAATTTTCACATGCCGTCACCACGGTGGTTGCGCCCATCGCTTCTAGCTCTTTTTCCAATTGCGAATGATACCGCTTAAATTGTTTTTCATCACCCATCATACGAGTTGGCGTTCCACAGCATTGTTGAATGATGCCAATACCTGAAAGTTTGGAGCGCAAATAATCAAAAATTGTATAAACCAATTTGGGCGAATACGAAGCAAGAGCGCACCCTGGCATAAACGCCACATGGGTATGCTCTCCTTGTGTAAACTTTTTTGTAGTAGAAAAAAGTTTTGAAAAACTACTTTTTTGATGGAATACAACCGCACCGTATCCGTATTTTTTCAAAACCTTTTTGTCGCTTGCATACTCTTTTTTTGCGTGTTCAAAGACTTCACCAAAATCAATATCTTTCGGACATGCCTGTGCGCATAAACCACACGTTGCACATGAAAAGGACATCGTAGAAGTTGGTCTTTCCGTGGTGAAATGATGCAAAAGTGTTTTAGGGGAAATCGTAAAGTTGTAGAGCATCGGACAGCCTTTCATACAACTTTTGCAGTCAATACACGCTTCGTGGAATTGGGCTATTTTAACGTCCACGATACACTCGTTTGATAAGATAGACTAAAATAGAAACGGCAAACAGAATCAACAAACCAAAAACAAAGGTTTTTGCACCACCGGTGAGCATCTCGCCCGCATACGAATAGACCAGTGTGGCGGGTAGTTGCCCTATACCTGTTGCGATTAGAAACGAGCGAAGGCGCATAGATGTAAGCCCTGCGGCGTAACTCACCACATCAAACGAGATAAATGGCAATAACCGAGCAATGAGAATAGCATAAACCCCATGCTTCTCAAAAAAAGCATCGACACTCTCTAACGCCATTTTACTGGTGAGTTTTTCCACCACATCACGCCCTAAAAACTTAGCGATATAAAAACACAACAGTGCTCCAACCATCGCACTTAACCACGAAAGTGCGGCACCCCAAACCCAACCAAACAGTGCGGCATTGGCAAAGGTGATGAGAAATGCTGGCAATGGAGCGATAATAGCTTGAAACACCATCAAGAAAAACGAAATCAGTGGCGCTAGCACACCAAATGAAAGGATATACGCTTTAATTTTTTCAATGTCAAGACTTTGAAACAAGTCAATAATGCCACCAAAAAAATGACGTAATTCAGGGCAGACAAAGATGATGGTGAGCACGATACCACTTAGAAGCAGTATCGCTATTTTGAAGGGTTTTAACATTATTTACTAACAGCCAAGACGTCTTTGACTTTGTCTCTTGGCCAACCGTATTGACCGTCTTTTAATGTGAGAAGTTGCTCTTTTTTAAGACCTTTTGAAAGGTAAAAATCATACGCTCTATCTGCTCCTCCGCCGCCTCTTGGGCACACGATAATCACTTTTTGATCCGGTTTGATTTCTGGTAACAGCGCTTCTAAACGTGCTCTTTCCTCATCGGTTTTTACAGGATAGGCATAAGTCGAAATCGCACCGGTTAGGTGTTCTTCCTCAAAATCTGGTTTTTCTTGAATATCAACTAAAACGATTTTTGAAGGCTCATTTCGAATCAATTTCGCCGTCTCATCCGCTGTAATGTAGTTGTATTTTGGATTTTCTTTCACTTTACCGCCACAACCAAGCACTAACAATGCGGCAACCGGTAAAATAAACCACTGCATGAATTTCATGGATTTCTCCTTAGGGATTTTTACATGTAAAAGGGTTGGAGGTATCAAAAGAAGCAGGTTCATGTCTTTTTTGATGTACGCTTAATCCATAAGCCAATTACACGATGTGACAAAATCATAATCTCTCATCGCTTACAAAGAGGTTAATATGGTCAAAGAACATTGACTGTTTTGCTATAATACCCCATTTACAAAGGACGCTTGATAGACACATGACACCAGATGAAATAGTTCGCTACATTCGTTCAACTCCCACGCTCAAGGCTTTTTTCGCTTCTGAAGCGTTGGTGGTTGAAGAAATTGGCGATGGTAATTTAAATTTTATTTTTCGTATCAGGGATGAAAGAGGAAAGTCTCTTATTCTCAAATACGCAGCCCCCTATCTGAGGCTTTTAGGGAAAGATTTTCCTCTGCCACAAGAGCGTATTTGCGTTGAGATGCACACGTTGAGCTATTTTAAGCGCATTGCTCCCGCGCTCATTCCCACGTTATATCATTGCGATGAAGCGGCATTTTGTTTTACGATGCAAGACCTTATCGGTTATCAACTACTGCAAACGATGCAACTAGAACAGTTTATTTCCCTTACACTTTACGAAAAACTTGGCTCTTTTTTAGCAACACTCTACGCTAAAGCACCTTCAAATCATACCGCGGCTTATTATGAAAATGCCACCTTAAAACGCATCAGTGAAGAGTATATTTTCATCTTTCCACACATCGAAAACCACCCTGCTCTTCGCATCCCCGAGTACTTTTCACCAAGCGCTAAAAGTGCTCTGTTTATGGAAAATATCGCTTATTTGCGCCAACACTTTCAAGAAAACAAAGAGTGTTTGATTCACGGCGATTTGCACACGGGCTCCATCATGGTGAAACACGAAAGCTTAGCGATTATCGACGCGGAATTTTCTCTGTTTGGACCGTTAGGATTTGACATAGGCACACTCTTAGCGCACATTCTTTTTGGTGAAATTTACAATGTTTTTGAAAAAAAACCGCTTCACTTTAAACCCGTCATTCTCGCTCTTTGGCATGCCTTTGAAAACGATGTCGGCAGTACGCCGTTGCATATTTTACAGCACAGCGTTGGCTATTGCGGAGCGGAACTTTCACGCCGTTTGGTCGTCCCTGCCAAAGCCAAACCGCTTGAAGCGATAAGCGATTTGGACGCTAAGGCCAAAGCCTATGCACTGTGCGAAAAACTGAGTATTGCGCTCATTGAAACCTTTTTACATGTAAAAACCATTGAAGCATTTTTAGCCATTGTGGAGTCGCATCTATGTCCCAAAACGCACTGATTTATTTTATCAAAGCGCCCGTTTTAGGCAAAGTTAAAACGCGTTTGGCAAAAAGCATTGGCGATGAGTTGGCATTAGCGCTTTACGAACACTTTGTGAAGCAACTGCTTCAACGCCATCCCAAAAACTGCGATATTTTCATCGCGTACGATGATGTTGGAGCCTCTTCTAAACTCCCGACGTATTTGGAAAACCACACATTTTTTTTACAAGCAAAAGGGGATTTGGGACATAAAATGCACGAAGCATTTTTGCATGTTTTTAATCTAGGCTACACCCAAGCTTTGCTCGTTGGCTCTGACATTCCTGAAGTTAATGAAAGCGTTTTGGAAGAGGCATGTGAGCTTTTAAACTCCAGCGATGCCGTGCTTTCTCCTACGTTTGATGGCGGGTATTATCTCATCGGGTTTCATGCGACAAGCCTTAAAAAAGAGGCGTTTGAAGGCATTGTCTATGGAAGAAGCGATGTGTTTGAGCGCACCCAAGAGCGCCTACACCCTTTACGTGTCACGCAGGGCAAAAAACTACGAGACATCGACACGCTTGCCGATGTCAAAGCCTATGCCCCACATCTGTTACCAAAACTACCGCACATCAGTGTGATTATCCCCGTGTATCACGAAGATGAGACGCTTTTGCGCACCATCGAAACTTTACGCCGCAATGCGACGCATGCTGATTTTGAAATCATTGTCGTCGATACGCTAGAGAAAACGACGGTAGATAAACTCTCACTTCAACATGTTCGTATCGGCTTTTCACCCAAAGGAAGAGCTTCGCAAATGAATGAAGGCGCACGCATGGCACAAGGCGACATCCTTGTCTTTTTACACGCCGATACGCATCTTCCAAAAGCGTGGGATACGTTAATCAAAAAAGCTTTACATGTAAAAAAAGCGGGGGCTTTTTCACTCGGAATCGACGATGCGCATTATGCCCTTCGCTTCATCGAAACGATGGCAAATTTTCGCACCAAAACCACCCAAATTCCCTATGGCGACCAAGCGCATTTTTTTAGAGCACCTTTCTTTACGGAACTGGGCGGCTACGCAGAAATTCCGCTTATGGAAGATATTAAGATGATGAAACGCATCAAAAAACGAGGCGAAAAAATCACGCTTTTACACGCCAAAGTCTTAACTTCCGCAAGAAGATGGCATAAAGAGGGAATTGTTTACACCACTCTTCGCAACCGCATGTTAAGCTTTTTGTATTGGTGTGGTGTTTCACCCTACCATTTAACCAAGCGCTATAAGTCGCACCGAAACTAAATTTTGTATAATTTACCATTTCATTTTAAAGCCTAGGAAAGCCATGTTACACGGTATTTTAACCCTTTTACTCTTCCAATTTACTGGAGAGTGCATCAGCAAACTTTTTGAGCTTAAAATCCCAGGTCCTATCATCGGTATGGTTTTACTTTTGCTTTTTTTAGTCATTCGAAAGGGAAGTTTTCACGCGTTAGACAATGCCGTCTTTTGGCTGTTGCGCTATTTGCCGCTGTTTATTATCCCTGCGGCGGCGGGTATCATCACACAAGTTGAGACGATTTCAAACGAGCTATTTGCCATTTTAGCTTCCTTGATTGTAGGCACTTTTTTATCGCTCGCTTTTAGCGTGAAACTGATGGATATTTTAATTTCAAAAAAGGAAGAGCGATGAATGTCGATGCGCTTATTAATTATGTGATGAATACGCCTTTAACGTGGATTATCATCACCATGAGCGCGTATAAAGTGGGCATTCTCATTTACGAAAAAACGGGCAAACACGCGTTATTACAGCCTATTGTTATCGCGTATGTCATTATGCTTCCCATTCTGATTATCGCGCAAATTCCTTATAAGCAGTATTTTGAATCGGTAAGCATTTTGCACTTTTTTCTAGGCCCTGCTACGGTGGCACTGGCTCTTCCTTTGTACAAAAATCTCAAACTGATTCATGCATATCTTTTGCCTATTTTCATCACACTTGTTGCCGGTGGAATTTTTACGATTTTAAGTGCACTGGGTATTTTATGGCTTTTGGGTGCTTCAAAAATTACGATGCTCTCAATGACCACCAAGTCTGTCACCGCGCCCATTACACTCATTACCGCGCATGACATTGGTGCTAATGCCGCTTTAGCCATAGGGTTTGTCGTTATCACGGGACTGTTTGGAGCACTTTTTGGCACATTCATTTTTAAACTATTGCGCATCAAACATGACGCCGCCAAAGGCTTTGCGCTTGGACTCATCTCTCACGCAGTCGGAACCGCTAGAGCCTTTGAAATCAGCGAGAACGCCGCAGCGTTTTCCGCTTTGGCAATGGGCTTAGTGGGGATGTTTATTGCTGTTTTCTTACCCATTGTGATTGGACTTTTATAGTTTACATGTAAAAGATAAATCGCTTCCGTTAAGCCACACGCTTTTGGTAAAGAAATTTTTGAAACTCGATAAACAATCGGCTAATGCTCGAAACCTCACCCAAGGCTTCTTTCGCATCTTCGAGTGATTGGTATTTGTTAGTGAGTAAAATAGGCAGTTTTTCTTGCTCCAATTCTTCGACGCCCGTTTCGATGTACTTCTCCAAAACAAAAGCGATGAATTCTTTTTGCTTTTCATTCAACGGCGAAAAGATAAAGCTTTGAGCAAGCGCCACACGCTCTTCACGACTCAGAGGTTTTACGTCAGCATTTAAAACATACTCTAGCACATCGAATATATCGCTTTTCTCAGCGTTAATCACCTTTTGTAAGCTCTCAAGCCCTTCTTTATCAAAGCCAGCTTCGCTTAGTTTTTCAAGCAAATTTTTACGCGTTACTGGACTGCTCCAAAGCTCTCTTAACTCCTCTTCGGAGGTAAAAAATTTGGGAAGCTCACCAAAGAGACTGCGCATAAACTCTTCTGCTGAGATAGGCTTGCCGTCTTTTCCCCAAAAGGATGTTGCTATCATGTGTTGTATCTCGCGCTCTTTGCCATCGGCGAGTTTAACGATGACTTTTTTAATGCACTCGCACGGACGTTTTCCACATTTTTCGCATGCTTCTTTTGGAGCTTTTTCGCAAACGCACGGTTGCCGTCCGCATTTAGGACACGGTTTTGGTGGCTCTTTTTCACAAACGCATGGCTCTTTACCACAACGAGAACATGGCTCAGGTGTGATGGGATCGCCGTCCCATTCAGGGTCGGCAAAATGGTGGTACGCATCGACAAAGTCGTAAATCGTAAAAAAGCTTTTGCCTTCAAACAGCCTTGTCCCTCGACCGACGATCTGTTTAAATTCTATCATCGAATTGATGGGGCGAAGAAGTACAATGTTACGAACGTTGCGTGCGTCTACGCCCGTGGAGAGTTTTTGCGATGTCGTCAAAACGGTAGGAATGAGCTTCTCGTTGTCTTGAAACTCTTTGAGATATTGCTCGCCCAACGCACCGTCATTTGCCGTCACCCTTACACAGTAGTCAGGGTTAATGCTCGTTTTGTACTGATTGATCAGGTCGCGAATGAACGCCGCATGAGATTGCGTCGCACAAAAGACGATGGTTTTTTCATTTTGATTGGCATCGTCCATGTAGATGTGTACCCGCTTGGCTTCACGTGCTTTGATTTCGATATTTTTGTTAAAATCCTCTTCCTCGTAGAGTCTTCCCTCTTCGATTTCACCCTCAATAACCTCATCGTCGCTGGTGTACATGTAATCATCGAGTGTTGTTTTGATACGCTTGACTTTAAACGGAGTCAAAAACCCGTCATTAATGCCCTCTTTGAGCGAGTAAACATACACCGGCTCACCAAAATAAGCATACGTATCGACATTGTCTTTGCGTTTAGGCGTTGCAGTCAAACCCAACTGAACCGCAGGCGAAAAATATTCCAGTATCGCGCGCCAATTTCCCTCATCGTTTGCCCCGCCTCGATGACACTCGTCGATGATGATGAAATCAAAATAGTCTCTTTCATACTCCCCAAAATACGGCTCATTTTCACCGCTCATAAAGGTCTGAAAGATGGTAAAAAAGACGTTGCCGTTGGTCGGCACACTTCCTTTTTTAGCGATTCCCTTTGGGTCGATGCGCACAAGGGCGTCTTCTTTAAAAGCGGAGTAGCGGATAAATTCGCTATACGCTTGGTTGGCTAAAAAATTACGATCAGCTAGAAAAAGTATGCGCGGTCTTCTGCTTCCATCTTTGCGTAAATTCCAACGCGTTTGAAAGAGTTTCCATGCGATGTGAAACGCGATGGTCGTTTTGCCTGTTCCCGTGGCTAAGGTGAGCAATATGCGCTCTTGATTGGAAGCAATGGCTTCAAGCGTTTTATTGACCGCAATTTCTTGGTAATAACGAGGCGGTTTCGTACCGCTCATCGTTTCAAATGGTACGGCTTGAAAAGCTTCGCGCCAGACATTTTGCTCCGCAAAGGTTTTATCCCACAACGCTTGCGGACTTAAAAAATCCTCGACTAACTCCTCGCGTCCGCTTTTCATGCAGATGCTGTATATCTCCTTGCCGTTGGTCGCATAGGTCGTCTCAAGACAGAGCTTTTTAGCATAAAGCTTGGCTTGTGCGACACCCTCGCCAACGCCTAGCGTATCGCTTTTAGCTTCGATGACGGCGAGTTTGACTCCTTTGTAGGTAAGCACATAGTCCGCACGTAAAGGCACGGCACGCTTTCCGCTGGCTTCTAGTTTGCCGTTGGTGATGGCATGATTGCGGTAAACTTTGCTTTCTTCGACTACACCCCACCCCACGGCTTTAAGTCTTGGGTCGATCAGTTCTGCTCGTGTCTCGTCTTCGGTCATTATAACTCTCCGTTAAATGCTTTGTGCAAGATGGATTTTTTCAGCTCTTCAAGGTCGGCTAATTTTTGCTCGTAAATACGCTCTAACTTTTTGGTTTGTTCAGATAAGGCATCTAGTTTGGCGATAATGGATTGTTGTTCGGCAAGTGGCGGAAAGGATATATCAAGTTGAAGCAAATCAGACTTAACTAAACTTGGTCTTCCTGAGCCTTTATCTTGTGTTGTAAAATCAAAATTTTTACAAAAGTAAAAAAGAAATTTTTTATCTAAAATATCTGATGCATGTAATCCAAAAGCAGTATCAACATTCCAAAATTTATATTCAATAAACATTGGATTATTAATTGTCCCTTTTCTTCCAATAATTGTTGTGCATTCTTCACAAAGATATTTATTTGCAAAACCCATTATTTTTCCAGCACTTCCTAAAATTGGATATTTACCATCAGCATCTTCAACTTCCGCTTGATTTCTTCCACTTCTTATTTCAAGAACATCTTTCCATTTTTTTTCTTCCCAATCTTCGCCTTTGGTTTCAAAGACGCTTTGCAGGTAACTTTCGAAAAGCTCCTGAGCATTTTTAAGGTTTTGCTCGGCATTTTCTTTGGCTTGGTTGATAGCACCAAACGCTTCATCTAAAATCGTTACAATACGTTGTTGTTCGGGAAGGGAAGGAAAATGAATTAAATATTCTCTAATCATTGGCACTGTTAATTGGGGAATTGATGTCCCACTATGAGTAAAATCAATACTACCAATTTGATATTTTAAAAATGATAAATTTAAAATGCTTATATCAGGAGTAACTACAATTAATCTTATTGCTGGATAAAAAGGCTCTTTTCTGATTTCCGAATATCCAATGGTACCTCTTGCGGAAATAGTTATACTCGGTTTTGTGACTCTTGCAATATTTGTGTAGCCATATAGTCCTTTATTTTTTTCACCATTTGTAAAAATTGGAATACAAAAAATATTAGATTCAACTTTAGATAAATTATCTTTGGAAACATCGCCACCCGCAAATAATTCTTCGCAAACATCCCCTAACTTTTTAACTTCCCATCCTTGCTTCATAGCAGTTCCAAAACCTTGCGGAGTATCTGCGCACTTTCCTTATCTAAAGCACTCATCTCTTCTAAAATTTCTTTAGGAGAGCGAAGCGTAGTCTCCTCTTTTTTGTTCGGATTTTTAGCGCTTAAATCGTACGTTGCAGTGTCGATGTCTTTTACCTGTAACGTCCAAGAATTCTCGCTGTCGGATTTTATTTTTTGAAGGCTCACAAACTCCTCAAGATCGGCTTCGCTTAGGGCGTTAGTTTTGCCAAGGTTGCGGTCTAGATTGAGCTGATAGTACCAGACATTTTGGGTGGGCATGCCTTTTTCAAAAAAGAGTACGACGGTTTTTACACCTGCCCCCGTAAATATGCCTGCTGGCAAGTCAAGTACGGTGTGTAAGTTGCACTCGTTTAAAAGCTTTTGGCGCAGAGCGATGGAAGCATTGTCGGTGTTGGAGAGGAAAGTGTTTTTGATGACGATGCCCGCTTTTCCGCCTGCTTTGAGGATTTTGATGAAGTGTTGCAAAAAGAGGCTGGCGGTTTCTCCCGTTTTGATGGGGAAGTTTTGTTGCACTTCGGCACGCTCTTTGCCGCCAAAGGGCGGGTTGGCAAGCACCACATCGTAGCGGTCTTTCTCTTCAATGTCATCAAGGTTGATGGCAAGCGTGTTGGTGTGGATGATGTTGGGTGCTTCCACACCGTGTAAGATCATATTCATAATGCCGATGATGTACGCCAGAGACTTTTTCTCTTTACCGTAAAAGGTCGATTTTTGAAGGGTTACCGCGTCTTTGGTGCTTAGTTTTTTAGAGGTAAGCAGGTAATTGTACGCCTCGCATAAAAAGCCCGCACTGCCTACTGCTCCGTCGTAAATCGTCTCGCCGATTTTAGGAGCTACCACTTTAACGATGGTTTTGATGAGCGGACGCGGTGTGTAGTATTCGCCACCATTACGCCCTGCATTGCCCATATTTTGAATTTTGGATTCATAGAGATGGCTCATTTCGTGTTTTTCGGCGTGGGTGCGAAAACGAAGCTCATCCACAAGGTTGATGACTTCACGAAGCGTGTAGCCGCTTTGGACTTTGTTTTTGAGTTCGTTAAAGATTTCGCCGATTTTGTACTCGATGGTATCGGCACTGGAAGCTTCAGCTTTAAACTTTTTAAGGTAAGGAAAGAGCTTGAGATCGACAAACTCTTTGAGATCATCGCCGCTTAATGCGGTGTGATGGTCGAGCTTGCCCTCGCTGGTTTTTGGCATCGCCCAGATGCTCCATGAAAACTCTCGCGCGATGATAGGCGTGTAGGTTTTTCCTGAGAGTTCGGCTTCGTCACGTTTGGTTCGTTCTAAATCATCAAGGTATTTGAGAAATAAAATCCAAGAGGTTTGCTCGACATAGTCAAGCTCGCTACTGCATCCTGCGTCTTTGTGAAGTATATCGTCTATATTTTTAAAGGTTTGTTCAAACACAAGCAGTCCAATGTCATAAGATGTCATAAAAGACTTTATTGTACTGTGTTTGTGTTTAAAGTGTTTTTACTGCGAAGATATACAGTACTCTGCTACTTTTTTGCGAGCATCGTTTTTAGAATTTCGTACAGTTCAGGGAACATTTCGAACCCTTCAATGCCCAAAAAATGACCGCCGTGAGGTATTTCTAATAACGCAGCGTCTAATTTTGTGCACAACGCTTTACTGACAAAAGGCGGGACATACATGTCGTTATTGGAGAGGATGACATGCTTTTGAAGGATATTGCGAGAAAGTCTTGCGTAAGAGAGTGAAACATCGACAAAAGCATCAAGATTAGGAAAGACTTCGAGGGGTTTATCAAAAGGGGAAACTAAAATCATTCCACCCAAAGAGAAGCTCTCTTTGATACTCTCTAAGTGACGCAAAAGCGCGATACAGCCTAAGCTATGCGCGATGACAAACGTCTCTTTATCGGGGACACCTATCTCTTCTTGAATGAGAGCAAGCCATGCATCAACGCTAGGAGTTTCAGGGGTTGGCATGGGAAGAATCTCTATATTCATACCATGAACAATGCTCATTTTATCGTGAAGCCACGGAAACCAATGGTCATGTACAGAAGCAAAATAGCCATGAATAATATAAATCTTTTTCATATACGCCTCTTTATTCTTTCAAGGCATGATACACTAAGAGTTTAAATAAATTGTTACGCTTCTTTTTTCTCGTTTGTTTGTGCACTCTCAACCATACCGTTCAAACTTTTTTTGAGTTTTTGAAGCATTTTATTGACATGAATCAGATTTTCAGCCGATTGTATGGCGATATCTTCGGTGGCATTGACGTTTTTGTCAAACTGTTTTTTTGCTGTTTCATCAATGCCCATATCTTCGATGGCATCTTCGACTTCTTCGGCGATTTGTTGCAATTGGGAAATGGCATTTTCCGCTTTTTTGAGTGCATCTTCGGAGTCTTTCATCGCATTATTGACCTTATGGACAAATTGTGAAATATGCGAAGATGCCTCTTTAAGTTCGTCTTCACTGCCATCGGCTAAGATAACAGGTTGCCGTGTCATCGCGCTAATGTCACCGTGTGCTAACTCTTTGGCTTTTTGCACAAAATTTTCAAGGTGTTCGATAATTTCTTTGATCATCACAAACGCATACAAGATGATGACAAGACCGATGATAAGTGCGATGTATTGAAATTTGAGGAACATATCGTTTTTGTATTCGCTGTGGTCAGTGTAGAGCCAAACGGCTTCATCCATAGCATTGAGAAGTTGAATATTTTTCTCGTAGATAAATTCCATGTGCTTGCTGATTTCACCTTCCATCGCCAATAATCTATCAAGATACAGCGTATAATCTTCCCAATACGTATTGGTCTCTTTAACAATGGCATACACCTCAGGAGAATTTTTAACCGCTGGGTCGTTTAAAAAACCTTTGAGTGTTTTGTCATACAGCGCTTTTGCATCGCTGTAAACGAGCAAATCTTGCCCACTTGCCGTACGTAAATAACGGCTGATATATAATCCCATACGTTGTGAAAGCATGCGTTGGCGTCCTGAGAGGTCGATGTGGACATTGCTGAGATTGGCTTTGACCATACGCTGAACTATGGTATCGGAAAGTACCAACAATTTTTCAACGCGACCTGTAAGCACTTCCATATCGGGACGTACTATCTCTATGCCCTCTTTGAGCTGTTCTATTTCATTTTTAAACGGTTTCCAGTAATCCATAACTTCTTCAAGTTTAGCTTGGATTTTTTCGTTTTGAGGTGCGTAAATGCCTTTGGCATCATTGCCATACAATAAATCGTTGAGGCTATTTTCAAACAAACTTACCGCACTGTTGAGTTCGCGAAAATCATTAGTATGGCGATGCACAATGAAAAAAACTTCTTTACTCATCTTTTGAGAGAGCATCCGCTGTTTACCCGCGATATTGATAATATACGAATCTTTTTTACTCATCTGGTTCATCATCACGGTTAAAGAGATAATAAAAATAATGACAAACGAAAGAAGGCCTCCAGCCAGTTTCATTTTGGTGCTAATAGCGGTTGGTTTAATCATAACTTCCTACTCATAAATATCTTTTAATTCTTGAACATTTAAGATAACAACGCTGTTCTTGTCAATTTCAATCGTTCCATTACGGGTGAGCTTGTTCAAAATACGTGAAAGGGTTTCAGGTTGAATATGCAACATATAGGCAATTTCATGCTTTTTGAGATTATTAAACGTCTCAAGTTCATTGACCAGCATATGCGCGACTTTTGCCGTACCATCAAACACAACATCACGACTGATAATACACTGCATCTGTTGAATCATTTTAAACGACTCCTGCAAAATCATCATCATCAAACGATGATTGGAGTAAATCATCTTGCGAAAAGGTTCGCTTTGGATGGAGAGAACCATACTATCTTCTAAAAATTCGGCATTGGCATAACAACTAATGAAAAAACTATCGACCAGTTTGGAGACATTAAAGATAAGCGAGCTTGAGTAGAGTTTATACAAGAAGATTTCGTTATCAAAACGATCAACTTTGTAAAATTTAACCGAACCATGGATAATGTAATAAATCGAATCTTTGGTATCTTTCTCATAAAAGAGCACGTCACCTCGTTTGTGATTTTTCACACTGCTAAACGAGGCAATCGTCTCAATATCTGTCTCTTTTAAAGATTCAAATAAAGGCAATGAGGAGATTAAAGCACGATGCTCATTATAAGCCATAGACTCTCTTTAAACTTTAGTGTGCAAACGTTGTATTCTCAACAATGATTGCGTAAATATACCCCGAACCAAAATTTTTGTCAATGCTCACGACACCCGTTGCAGTGACAATATCTCCAACCTTTGGAAGCTCTTTAGAGGTAAACACAATGCGCCCTACTTCTTTGTCAACACCTGTACCATCTTGCAAATGTATCCAATTTCGACCCATAATATTTTGTGATGCTTTAACGACTTTTGCACGCACGGTAATGGTTTTGCCATTGAGTGAAGTTCGTTTTTCAAGTGCTTCTTTGATGCTCATTGTACCTGCTTGTTGATACGGCGATTTTTCGACCTGCTCCGTAATAAACGCTAAATTACCTTTTTCGCTCACTTTGGTGCGGTATTGAAGATTAGATGCGAAAATCAGTTCATCAAATTTGCGGTTCAGTGCTTTACTTTCAAAATCTTTCGCACGTAACTCTTCGGTAAAACGTACTTCCGTTCCCTTTTCAAGATTGACGCTCTCGACGGCTATCCAGTATTTTTTCTTAGCGTCTTCGATTTGAAGGTAGCTATACCCTCCGCCTTGCAAAGAATCCACAACAACACCTTCATAGATGTCGCCGGCATGCAGTGAAAGACTGCACAGTAATGTGGCTAAAAAAGCTAAAATTTTTCTCATTTTTCTTCCTTTAAATGTTTATTGCGATAAGAAACAACGATAAGGGCTGTCACGATAAGCGTGCAAACATACACCCACGTTGGAATAGGCACAGGGTCACCCGTAGCGTAGGAGTGTTTGCCTGCTAAGTAAAAATTGACCCCAAAATAGGTCATGAGGATGGAAGCAAAGCCTAACAAGGAAAGTACGGCAAAAAGATAATGTGAATAAAGCTTTGGCAAAAGCCTTACATGTAAAATAATAGTATAAACAATGATGGAGATATACGCCCATGTCTCTTTAGGGTCCCATCCCCAATACCTTCCCCACGACTCATTTGCCCAGACACCGCCTAAAAAGTTTCCAATGACCAAGAGGGTCAAGCCAACAATCAGCGTGATTTCGTTAATGACCGTCAGATGTTTGATGGTAGCTACGATGCGCAAAGAGGTTTTACATGTAAAAAGAATAAGCGTAAAAAATCCTAACGCACAGCCAAGTGCCAAAAAGCCATAACTTGCCGTGATGATAGAAACATGCACCGAAAGCCAAAACGATTTGAGTACAGGTACAAGATTGGTAATCTCTGGGTCAATGTGTCCAAGATGTGCCGTAAACATAAAAATGCCCGCCATCATCACTGAGCCTGCAAGTGCAAAGAGAGAATGCCTTAAAAAAAGCATACTAAAGAGCAAACACGACCATGCGATGTAGATGATGGACTCATACGTGTCGCTTAAAGGAGCGTGCGCACTAACATACCAGCGCAAAGCCAAACCAAACGTATGCACCGCAAAAAGTACTGTGACTATCAACAAAAGCGCACGGTCTAGTTTGAAAGTGTGGGATGGTTTGAAAACACGGCTAAAAGCAACCCCTAACAAGACCAATCCTAACAGCATATACGCCACCGTCAAATGTTCAAAAATCATCGCTTTGTTATACCAAATCTCTACGTTAATATGCGTAGAAGAAGGCATGACATCGCTTCCATATTTGCTTTGAAAATCGCTAAATGTTTTTACATGTAAAAGTGCTTTGGTGTAGTCTCTCGCGAATAAAGCGTCCATAAAAGCGGTTGCACTTTCTTGCAATGTTTCTGATTCTGGGGTATGAATGGATGAAAACATCTGCTCAAAGGCAACCCACGTATGATGGGTGTCTTCTGGCAAAGGAAAAATTTTAAACAATACCCCTTGATAGAGCATAAACGCGATGCTCAGGCGCTCATCGACCTTAATGAGGTCATTTTCAAAAGTGCCACGCAATGCGGGTCTGGTTGCTAACGCTTTTTGCAGGTCTGCTTCTAATTTATAGCGATGCCCCTCAAAAAAATCGTCGAATGATGCTAATTTTTGCGTGCTTTCTATTCCGATTAGCGTTCTCAGTTTTGGAGTTCTTGTCTGAATCATCGGCAATTTTTTCCACAATGTCGGATGTGAAAGCATGCCTAGCGCAATTTGGGTGGGTGTCATCTCATATAAGGTGCTTTTTCCGCTGAGTTTATACAGCACTTCTTGACTTAACGTATCAAAGGGTTTCATGCGCCCCATGCGTGATTGAACTACAAGATGACCAAACGCATCTGCGACTTCAACGCTGTTTGTTCTGTGCTCATGCAGATACGCTTCCACATAGGTGCTCGCACTCCATAAAGGTGCTTGTGTAAAGAGTAATACCAAAAGGACTAAAGTACTGTTTCGTGCCTGATGAATCAGCCTTCTAAAGCGTGATTTTGGGTCGAACAGATTGAGAAGAAGCCCTAAAAACAGTAACGCATACCCCACATACGTCACCTCAACACCGGGGTCTTTGGTTACGGAGAGAATGGTTCCTTTTTCATCAGGGTCATAAAATGTTTGAAAAAATTTATACCCTTTATACACGAGTGTATGGTTCATCGAAATCACATAATGCGTATTTTTTTCACCATCTAGTACCGTCACATCGCTTTCATAAGCAGATGGGGCATGCGAACCGTAATAGCGTTGCATCTCAAAATGGTTAAGTTTTACAGCAAAAGGGAGTTTAATCTCTTCGTTTTTATCATTCGAAAAAATGGAGCTGCTTATCGCATTTTCTCTAATTTTCATCACCCCTTCGATGCCAAAGTATCGTGTAAGTCCAGAGCCGATTAAGATGAGTATCAAAGCGCTATGAAACGTAAATTTGCTGATATGTGTCACATACATGCGGGTTTTATAAAGAACGAATGCGATATTTAAAGCACTTAAGCATAAAAGAAGTTCGTACCACCATGTGTTATACACGTATGCTCTTGCGGTTGCTGTGCCAAAGTCATTTTCAACAAATGTTGCGACAGCCGCACCTAAGGCTAAGGCGATTAGAAGAAAGAGCATTGTTTTATAGGAGCTAAAAATCTTAACTAACACGTCTTTCCTTTGTAAAATCATATGCCATACTAAAGATGCTAGTCATTTAGAGTATTTAGTATAACATAAGATGACAAGGAAGATTGCTCTTCCTTGTCATAAGCATTATTTTTTAAAGTATGAAGATTTACTATCAACAGAAGGATCAAGGGATACAGAGTTTACAGAAATTCTGCCTTTTGCAGCTGCCTCTTTTTTCCACTCTTTCTCTAAGGTTTCTTTAAATTTCAACTTGGCATCAATCTCAGCTTGAAGATTGACTTTTGCAAGACCTTGCGCCTTAGCTTTGGTGTCAAAATCCGGAGCCATATAATCCATAACACCGTGTTTTGCAAGTACGCTTACAAGCTTAATACGCGCTTGTTGTGCTTGGTCATTTGCAGAACCTAAAAGACGTAATGTCTCTTCTGGCGCATGGAAGAAGTTACCATGAGATGCAATAGCCATATCGCCTCTCCATTGTGCATGACGAATGAGTGTACGAATCTCTTTGAGTTCAGCATCGCTTGCACCCGCTTCCATTGCTTTACCTGTCTCTAAGTGTGCTTTAGCAATGTTGTCAAACGCGATGTCCATCAAGAAATCTTTACGTACCATTTTTTGATGTACGATATCTTTGAGTTTTTGTTCACTCTCTCTATGACAGTTCATACAGCTTTTATCCATTGTTTTAAGAGGACTTTGAACTTGGTGGTCAGAGTATTTTACAGAACCTTCTTGGGTATAAGGCATGTGACAATCCGCACATGAAACACCTTTTTGACCGTGGATACCTGTTTTAAAGAACTCATAACCAGGATGTTGTGCTTTTAACATTGGCGTTTTAGAGATGCTGTTGGTCCAATCTGAGAAATTAATATCATCATAATATTTCTCCATTCCCTCAACCGTTAAACCGTTTGCCCATGGGAGTGTTACAACAGCTGCTGTTTTTTTGTTGCCTTGTGCATCGGTCCAGTCAGTTTTTTTGAAGTAGTACTCTACGTGACATTGCGCACAAACAAGGGAGCGTTTCTCTTGGTGTGTTGATTCTTCAAATGTTTTAAGACCCGCTGCTTTAAGCGCACGGTCTAAATGAGGAACACGAACTTGAAGTTGAGCGGTTTTATCATCATGACAGTTCGCACAGCCGATAGGATTGACGATTTGTGAACCGTATTTTGCCCATTTGCCTGTAAAGAATTCCAATTCGCCGTCTTCTTCAATCAAACGAGGAACATCAGGAGATTTACATGTCCAACATGCTGTTGGCATAGGTCCGCTTTTCGCATCGGTTGGCGCACCGGTACGAAGAGAATTGATATTATCTTGTAATGCATAGTAGTGACCGCGTGGCGCATTGTAATCTTTAGCAAAACCATAACCTGCCCAAGCAATGGCTAAATACGGTTTTTTATCTAACATATCAACGATTTCATCATTCTCTTTGGTTTTTTTCCAAGAGTCATACTGACGTGGATAATACTTTGCCCACTCCTCATTTTTTGCTTTTCCCTCAATACCCGCTTGGCTTGGAGCTTTCGCTAATTCAACGCGTTCTTTTTCTTTTTCAGAAATGTTATTCGCTAATAATGCCATTGCACCGATAGCTATCAATGAACCAGCAAGTAGCAATTTGAACTTCATCATTATTTCTCCTTTTCTATATTTTACACGCTTCAAAAGCAAAGCTCTTGAAACTACGCTGCGCTATGCGCTAAAGCTTGCCTTGATAAGGCAGAATTTACTTCACTTCTTTAACGCCTAGGTTATTTGGAGTGGTGGTCAAACCTCTCACTTTACCATGGGGCACACCTTTATGACATTCCCAGCATCGTCTTCCTGTTGCCACACTCGGATCGTCATATTTATGATTTGCGTCGGCGTTTTTAACCATTTGAGAGGTTAAACTCGCATGACACGCAATACAATTCTCCTGTACTCTCCTTGCACCGTCGTCACTGATTTTAATCGCATTTTTATACGTATTGAACGTAAACGCAACCGTATGGTTAAAACCATCTTTTGCTTTTGCGATGTATTTGTTTACCATGTTATCTCGTGGTAAGTGACAATCGACACATCCAACATCTCTGGCATGAGAACTGTGTTGCCATGTCGCATATTGCGTATTCATGACGTGACAGTTGATACAGGCCTTTGGATCATGGGAGAGATACGACAGCGCTTTTGAGATATGCACCATATAGGCAAAAAACCCTATGGCTATCACAAAAACTGTGAGCGCACCGTATTTTAGGAATTTACTATTTTTCACATTCCCTCCTTCATAGAGTTCTCATGAGACAACCCTCATGAACGCTCTAATGTTCTTCATCGTTTTACATGTAAAACAACAACGCCGCATTATGACCGCAAGAACACGATAAATAATATCGTGAACCTAAAGACGCTCAACCTCCTATTATTAATTTAGTTTTAATCCAATAAAATAATAAAAGTTAATAGGAATTGTATAAAGAAAGGCGAAAAAAAACCTTGACTTATGTCAATAAAAAGTAAATGATGTATCGAAAAAAGTTATAACATCTCTTCGAGTTTGCTCTTATCTAAAACTTTAATATGGTGATTTTCATCAAGTTCGATAAATCCTGAAGACTTGAATTTACTAAGGGTACGGGAAAGTGTTTCGGGTGTCAGATTTAAAATAGACGCAACTTGCGTATTTTTAAGTGTTCTAAAAAGGTCTGCATTTTCTAAAATAAATTTAGCGACTTTAGCATCTGCGGTTAAAATAACCTCTTTTTGAATCACATCAATGAGGATTTTGTGTTTGGCAATGAGGCTTTTGATAATCTCAAAGGAGATTTCGGGGTTTTTGAAAAAATCGTGTTCCAATGCTTGATAGTCTATACGTAACACTTCGCTGTCACTCATAAACTCAGCCGTAGCAGGATATGGGATATTTTCAAAATTGGCAAGTTCTGCAACCAAACCACCCGGATAGAACTGATGCAAAAAGATTTGCTGACCTTTGTGGTTGGTTTTATACACTTTGAGTGTACCTTGAAGAAGCACATAAAGATAGACAGGCTCATCACCTTCATAAAAAAGAATCTCTTTGGCTTTGTACTTTTTAATGACCGAAATTTTTTTAAGTTTTTCAAGCTGCTCATCCGTCAGTTTTGAAAAACAAGAAACATTTCTAATTCTATCCATGAACTCATCCTTACGTTACAGTTACGCTTATCGTAACCAAATAAGAATTAGAGATTCTTTAGAAGCACCAAGAAATGATTGTCATTAAAGATACTACGCTGGGCACATCGCTTTTTTTGCCATCTTCATCCATTCGATGGCTTTATAAGGGCTGTGCATATGAAGCAAGATAGTACTACCGTTACGCCACGTTTCATAATCGGTAGGCTCAATCGTCACAACCATCGCAAACAATTTAAGGGCTTCGTGTAATCGTTCACTCTGCATATACAATTCCCCTAACTCGCGCATGCTTTTGACATGCTCTTGATTGAGCAAAAGCGCATTTTTAAAACGCTCTTCGGCATAATGATGCATATTGAGTTTTTTCTCAATTTTACCCCATTGGTAAAAAACTTCACATTCTAAACAAAACAAAGACTGATTTTCTAAAATTTTATTGCGCATCAAAACCAAGGTATCATGATTTGAAGCTTCAATATTCAAGTCTAAAATTTCAGCCACTGTCATCATCTTTAAATCCTTACATGTAAACGTTAAGCGTTAATCAACTAAACCTCTTTATAAAAAGTACTCTCTCGCACATATTTTCCCTTGAACGATTAGGAAAGCGTGAAGCAGAGTCAGAGTGTTAAAAGTAGGTAGTGTGTATCCGTTTTTCCATTAACCTAAATTTTTTCTTGCGGTCAGTATATAAATCAAAAACCACGTTCTGGTCACAAAGTAAGAAAAATTTAGGAGTTTAAGTTAAAACGTGCTACATTTAATTTTATGAAAAAAACATCACCATTGCCGTTAGATACGGACATTCAGAGGGCAACAAAAGGGAGACGAAAAAAAATTATTTGGATCATCCATATCGTATGCTTTTGTATCTTTTGTTTTCATCTTAGTTTGGATCTATCCAATCGTGATTATCAAATCGTGCCATTGACCTCCGTGATGCTTTTGATGATTGTGCTCTCTTTTTTCTTCTTGTATCGAAAAGGAAAATACGACTACGCTTCATACACCATAGGGTTTGTTCTGTGCATTGAAACAGTATCGGCGATCTTTATCTATCGCTTTGATGATTACATGCCTGCATTTTTATTTCCATTAATATTGGGCATTTTTTCTCTTTTTAGCTGGAAAAAAGGAATCGCATTTAGCGTCATTGTGATCGCGGTGATAGGACTTTTGCTTCTGTATTATCAAGACGCGTTGCAAACCAGTGTTTTTTTGCATACGCCTGCTGCTATTATCAATTTTATGTCGGTTTTTGTGATTGTCATCATTTTCGCTTTATATTATGAAATTACGCGCATTGATGCTTATAGAGGATTGATTAACGCTAACTATCAAAAAGACTTACTTTATGATGAAGTACAGCACCGTGTCAAAAACAACCTCAATATCGTCTCCTCTATGCTCGCCATCCAAGCGGAAAAAGAGGATCAAAAAGTACGGGATATTATTGAAGTTAGCAAAAGCAGAATCGACGCGATGGCGATGGTACATTCGATGCTCTACGTTTCACACAATCTTGAAAAAATCAACGCCAAACAGTTTATTGAAAAGCTGTATCTGAACCTTCAAAACACACTGAGCGAACACATCAAAATTTGCTTTAAAGCCGATGCGATAGAACTCTCTTTAAACGAAATCATCCCTATTGGTTTAATTATCAATGAGCTTGTCGTCAATAGCTTCAAATACGCATTTACAAATGAAAAAAATCCAAAAATTATCATTGTTTTAAAAAATCGCGGCAATACCGTTTTACTGACCTATTTTGACAATGGTCTAGGTTATGATGCGACGATGAAACGAAACTTCGGGTTGCAATTGATTGACTTGAACATCAAGCAGCTCAAAGGAACTTTGAACGTTTTTTACAACCATGGATTATGCTATCACATAGCCTACAAAAGAGATGCACATGTATAAAATTTTGATCGTAGAAGATGAATATATTGCGGCGGAATACCTCAAATTAATCGTTGAAAAACAAGGGTGGGAGGTGATTCAAAGCGTCGATAACGGTACTGATGCTTTGGAAAGTGTTCGTCTGTATGACCCTGATTTGGTTTTACTCGATATTATGATTAAAGGGTCTATGAGCGGTTGTGAAGTTGCCATGCATCTTCGTACACTCAGTGACTGTGCCATTATTTTTACCACTGCGTATGCGGATGATGAGATGATAGGATATGCAATGGATGCCAAAGCGGACGGATATATCATCAAACCCTATAATGAACGTGAAATCATCGCTGCCATTTCACTTTTAAATGCAAAAAGAAGCCCTCTTCACAATACAAAAATCAGTAAAATTATCGGCGGATTTTGTTTTAACCATGAAACCCACTTACTCTACAAACACGGCGAAATTATTAAAATGAGTCCCAATGCGTTAAAGCTCATTCAAATGCTTTGCGAACATAGGCATCATTGTGTCAGCTACGAACAACTTTATACGGTACTTTGGGACGATGAACGTCTCAATCTCAAAAAATTGCAAATGGTCATCTACCGTATCAGAGAAATCTGTGGCATTGATTTTTTTGAAAATATTAACGGCGTGGGATACAAAATCAAAATGGATTATACCGCGTCACGCTAACCAGACAGATACATCAACTTTTACATGTAAAAACAAAGGGCGATGCGCATTGACCAGTATCTTATGATAGTTTTTAGGGTGTTTGAGCCTATTAAGGATAAATGATGACACATTCAAATCTTATCTAAAACCTTAGCAAAAACACTACACTTATAGATATTAATGCTCTTCAACACTCTTCTCAGTCATCTTTAATAAAACGATGATTGTCAAAGCTACCATCAAAATGCCCATCACTGTAAAAAATCGGAGCATACTATCGCTAAAGGCTGTTGCGACTGTTTTTTTCAGTGAAACGACCATATACCAGCCATTGTAGAGTTTGCCAAAACTAAGCAGCTCATCATTGTCACCAAAGTGATACTCAAATATCCCTTCTTTATTAGACCTCATCGATTCGAAAAAAGCTCTTAATGCAGGGTTTTGGTCTTGTAAATTCATACCTAACATCGTTTTATCAGGATGTAGCACAATTGTGCCGTTTTGATCAACGACATACGCGTATCCTTGTTCGGGCTTGATGGATTTTACTTTCCGATAAAGCTTATTAATATAAAAAGAGGCGGCAACAACACCTTTCTTTTTACCATCAACCTGCACAGGAGCCATAATGGTTAAAGTGAGTTGATTACTGGCAAAACCGACAAAAGGAGCAGAGAGCATAGTGGCGTTGGCTTTTATTCCTTGCGTGTACCATAATCGCTCTCGAGGATTGTACCAATTTCGGTCCAGCTCTTTGCCGGTATCATACATCATACGCCCATCTTCCAATCCAAAATAGACTTGAACCGAACCTATCGCCTTTTTGGCATGTGCAAGTAACGGTACAATCTCATCCTTTTCAAAGTGCTGTTTTTTCCCTAGCTCTTGGCTTAAATTGGTAATAAGGTGCATTGCAGGGTGCATCCAGCCGTTGATATCGTTTCGCATGGCTTTCATAATGCTCATCTGCTTTGCTTGCATCTCTTGTTCAACATAAACTTTCATTTTAAAATAAGAGACACTTGCGAAAATACTTAAAAACAGACTGAGTAAAACTCCTGCTACAATGGCTACGCGCTGATTAAATGGTATGGTCATGGTTGCTACTTATATTGAGATGATAAGGATTAACTTTTGAATATAGCTCAAAAAAGTTTCCAAAAAGTTGTTTCATTGTTTTGGCTTTGGAACCATGACACAAAAAGAAGCTCCGTTTTGAACATTGCCTGCTCTAATGTGACCGTTCATATTGTTTTCAATAATCATCCGCGACATAAAAAGCCCTATACCCGTACCGTTCTCTTTTTCTTTGGTAAAAAAAGGCTCAAAAATTTGCGACAAATTTTCATCGGCAATTCCTCCCGCGTTGTCAATCACATAGACCTTTGAATACTCTTGCGTCTCATCAATTTCAATACGAATAGCGCCTTGTGAAACAGCCCTTGAAATTAAAATATCTTTTGCATTGGAAAGCAAGTTAATGATCACTTGAGCATACTCATTTTTAAGACCGTACGCCATAGAGTCATTGACGTGGGTCAGGACTTCCAGATGAATACGATGGTGTTTGAGCGTTGCTCCCATAATCGTCACCGCATCATTCACAACTTCGTTGATACAAAAAACACTTAACGCTTTTTGGGGAGAGAAAAAATTACGAAAATCATCAATCGTATGGGACATAAATTGAATGACACGATTGGATGAAACTATTGTTTGTACGACCTCATCTTGCGAAACTTTGGCCTTAAAATGAATCGAAGCCTGTAAGTCCATCAACAAAGCCGAGAGCTCCATCAACGGTTGGCGCCATTGATGGGCGATATTGCCGATCATTTCACCCATGCTTGCAAATCTGCTTTGGCGATACATCACCATATCTTTTTCACGGCTGACTTCAACTTCATGTTTGATGCGAGACTCAAGTTCATGATTCAAAGAATCCAACGATTGTTTTGTCTCTTCCAAGCGTCTATTTTTGAGCTTTACTTCAAAATAGAGCCAAAAAGATATGGCTGAAAAAAGAACAAAACAGAGGACTAACTGCAAAATAATCCCATCATCAAATCCTTTTGGGTAACGCTCAGGCACCCATTTTTTGACCAATTTTTTAATCTCTTGGTTCAGCACCTCTTCTGAGGTTTTATTCAAAATGGAAAAAAGAGTTTCATTCTCTTTTAACAGAGCAAAACTAAATGGAATATCTAAGGGAATTTGAGCAGAAACCTTCACATCATTGGCGACGTGATTGCGAAACAAATAAGAGACTGAAAAATTCGACGTTATCATGCCATATTCCTCCTCCGCTTCAACACGCTTAAGCCCTTCAATTTCCGAGGCTACGCGTTTTACATGTAAAGAGGGATAAGCCTTCAAAAGCGCTTCTAACATTGGATGGTCATTTTTAATGACAAACGAACGATTTGCGATATCGTTAAAATCTGAAACGTACAACACATTATCTTTGGTCACAACAACCAAGGGTACGTGCAACAATGCAGGTGTGAAGGTAATGGACTGATGTACACTTTGAGACGCTGTTGCCAAAGCAATAAAATCACACTTTTTTTGCAATAATTTTTCGTAAGACTCTTTAGCAGAGTGTGTTAAAATTAACTGTAAAGGAATATCAAGATTTTTTTCAAGCAAAGGGAGTAATGCCGCACCTAATCCTTCATAACGATGATTGACAATATCGCCGTAAGGCATATTTTTAGGAATCGTACAGACATTAAGCACCTGCTTTCCCATCAAATAGAACTTCTCTTTTTCACTTAAATTGACTTTGATATCGGTTTGACGGTAGGTGTTTAGAGGGAAAAAACGGTTACGCGCAAAAACAAGCTGTTTATAATCAATCTCCGCCATCGTTTTATTGAGAACGGAAAGCATCGTGGCACTCTCTTTTGAAGTCGCTAAAAACATTTTGACTGGAGGAAAGTCAGTGTTGTTTTGTAAAGGAATACTTTGAAGCGAAGGAATCATTTTGTACTCTAAATAGGCGGTAAAAATTTCATGCAAGCCAATGGCCAAATCAACTTCTTGATGCATCACTTTTGAGACTGCTTCTTCGATGGTATCTACGACTTCAATATGTGCATCAGGATTTTTTTGACGCATTAATGTAGCAAAGCCATCTTCTTTGAGCGTTACAATACGTAAATTTTCAATGGAGTCCAATTTGGGAGCAAGTTGGTAAATTTTGGGCAGTAAAAGTGCTGGTCTTAAAACCCCAACTGGAAACGTACTAAATCCAAATTGCCCTTCATCTTCACTTTCAAAATACGGAAACAGTGCAATGTCTATCTCCCCTTTTGCCAATGATTTTTTCGCCTCTTCTAGAGAAATATCGGAGATAAAATTAAGCTCAACTCCAAGCTTCTTCGCTAGCATCCTGAGGTACTGAACGCCATACCCATTGAGGTAGTTTTCATAGGTGTAGCTATAATAATAAATGTCAGGCTGTACATAGACGTTCAAAGCTGTTTTTTGGGCAATATATTTTTGTTCGTTTTCATTCAAAAAGGCTTCATTCCCACCGTAGAGGGTAAGAGCACAATAACAGAGCGTCAAAAGAGAGTAAAGAAATTGCTTCATGCGAATTATCATAACATACAAACAAAAAAAAGCTTATTAGCGACTTTTTTTTCTTATAATAGTCTTTACATGTTTTTACATGTAAAGGAGAAAGTGTGCCCGGACAAATTAAATTTATTCCTTTTTTCACTATTGCACTCATTGCATCTATTGCATGGTTTATTCGTCCTGATGTTATTGAAATTCATTCGTGGCATACACTTGTTTTATTTCTAGCAACCATTGTTTCTATCATGTTAAATATTATGCCTTTAGGCATTTTGGGGCTCTTAAGTATTGCGTTATTTGCGCTTACCTCTGCCGCAGGGGCTGTCTCTTCAACCAAAGCACTGAGTGATGCACTCAGTGGATTTAGCAGTGACCTTTTATGGCTGATTGTCGTTGCATTTTTTATTGCAAAAGGGTTCATCAAAACAGGGCTTGGTGAACGCATTGCTCTTTTAATGATTCACTATTTTGGTAAAAGAACCCTAGGACTTGCGTATGCTTTAGCGTTTGCTGATCTTATTCTATCCCCAGTAACTCCTAGTAGCACGGCGCGTTCTGGCGGCGTTATTTATCCCATTACCGTAGCACTTTCAAAACGCTTTGGCTCGTTTAGTACGGATAAGAGTCGGCATAAAGTGGGGAAATACTTGATGAGTTGTATTAGCCATATCAACGATATCACAGGTACATTGTTTATCACAGCGTATGCGGCCAATCCTCTCATCGTTAAACTCGCTTCAGGATTTGGCGTGGAACTTAACTGGGGGACATGGTTTGTTGCTGCTATCATTCCAGCCTCCATCTCTTTTTTCTTTGTTCCCATCGCACTATATTTTATCATGCAACCCAGCATTGAAGAGACACCAGAAGCTCCTTTATTCGCACAGTCTGAGCTTGCAAAGATGGGTCCTTTGACACGAAAAGAGCGCATTATGGGACTGGTTTTTAGTGCTACTCTCCTCTTATGGCTTTTAGGCTCTATGCTCAATCTTCATATCACAACCATCGCCCTTTTAGCCCTGAGTTTGTTGATTGTCACAGGTGTGCTTGGATGGGAAGATATAATCGGTGAAAAAAAGGCATGGGACACATTCATCTGGTTAGCCGCACTGTTTATGATGACCGATTTTCTCAACAAACTTGGCTTTACCCGGTGGTTTGGAATTATGTTAGCCGAGCATCTACATTTTACGATTTCCCTTCATTGGATTGTAATTTTAGTGGTTCTTAATGCTATCTATACCTACCTACATTACTTCTTTGCGAGTGGAACGGCTCACGTCGTAGCACTGTATGTCGTCTTTTTGAGTGTAGGAATCACGTTAGATATTCCTCCATATCCCTTGGCACTTCTTTTAGGATTTTCAAGCAGTTTATACGGTTCTTTAGCCCCTTATTCCCATGCACGTGGGCTTATTTTATTTGAATCGGGCTACATCAGTAAGCAAGAATGGCTCAAAGCAGGATTTTTCATTAACCTTCTCAACCAATTTATTTTTGTCATCATTGGGCTGGCATGGTGGAAAATGGTTGGGCTTTATTAACACATAAGACAGGAGAGCAAAATGCCCTATCCCATCGATAACGATTTTTCGTTGCAGACAACCCTTTCATCCCTTCATATTCTCTACATTGAAGATGATGAAAAAATTCGCACGACGATTACCAAAGTCTTGCGCTATTTTACAGAGCATATTATGGCACTTTCTTGTGCCGAAGAAGCGCAAGACATCTATGCCTCTTTTAAACCCGACATCATCATTTGTGATATCAATTTACCAGGAATCAATGGGCTTGAGTTTGTGAAATGGGTACGCTCGTTTGATACAAACTCCCAAGTTTTTATCTTATCCGCTTATACCGATAAAGCGTATTTGATGGATGCCATTAAGCTTTCTTTGGTTGATTATCTCACGAAGCCGATTGACTTTTATATTTTAGAGAAGACCCTCAAAGATGCCGCGCGCAAAGTCTTGCAGAGTAAATCATTGCACGTAGAGTTCATTACAGGAGCGACGTACTGTTATCAAGAACGCAGTGTGACTTATGAAAATGAGTCCTATGCATTGACATCAAAAGAGTCAAAATTACTCGATTATCTTATCAATAATAAAACCCGCATGACCTCCAAAGAAGAGTTAAAATCTGCGTTATGGGAAGATGACATGGCCAGTGAAAGTGCTTTTAAAAGCTTGATTAATAAACTGCGTTCCAAAATAGGCAAAGAGGCAATCGATAATATCTCAGGGGTAGGATACAAAATCCTTCTTGCGCAATGAAAAATGTTTTTACATGTAAATCCATTACATGTAAAAACAACCATTTCTCTTTTTTTAACACGATTTTTTCAAAGCGACTTTACCGCAACTTTTTTCTTTTACACTTCTGCTGTCTTGAAAAATATCTTTTCTTAAAGGAGAATTGTATGAAATTAGCAAAACTTAGTTTGGCGGCTATAGTCGTTGCAGGATTGGCTACGAGTTCATTTGCGGCAGACACGCTTGCAGATGCATTTAAAGAAGGAAAAATTAGCGGTGAACTTCGCTTTTGGTATTTTGACCGCAACAAAGATATAGCAGATACTGCTACGAAATTTTATAGTGCTGATATGATTAGTACCGGTTTGCAACTCAAATATATCACAGGTTCTTTTTATGGTTTAAGTATGGGACTCACCACACAAACCAGTGCAGCACCGTTTGCTGACGATAAAGCAAAATACGTTTTTGGTACAGGTAATTCAAACGATGATATGTATGGTTCAGGTACACAATTATCAGAAGCTTATGTGATGTATAAAGTGGGTAATACAACGGCTAAAATTGGTCGTCAATTTATCAAGATGCCTATGATTGGTAGCAGTACATCTCGTATGATCACGCAATCGTTTGAAGGTGCATTGATTATGAACACAGACCTACCAGATACAACACTAACAGCAGGTGCCATTACAAAATTCCAAGACAGATCAGACGGTGAAGGTGGTGTTGGTCAATTTGAAGCACTCAATAATGACCATGATTTTGCCTACACAGGTATGGTCGTCAATAAATCCATTCCTAATGTCGAACTCACATTTCAATACTTAACATTCGGCGATGACTCAAAAGGCTCAAGTGCAACGAGTAGAATTCAAGGCTACGATGATTACTATTTTGAAGCCGAATACAAAAACAAATATAAAGATTTTACCTATGGGATAGCGGGTAATTACCTTTATACCGATTGGAAACACTATGACGCTGCTTACATGTATGGTGTAAAACTTAACCTTGGCTATGGTGATTTCAAAACCTATTTTGCGTACTCATCTATTAGCGATGATGATGGTAGCAAAGGTATTAAAGCGGGTCTTGGTGGCGGTGCTCAACCAAACTATGTTAAAGGTAAAGAAGTCAGAGTCGGTACCTTTAGTTCAGATACGACTGGTTATTCTATCGATGCAAACTATGACATCAAACAACTTGGTGGGCTTAATGTTGGCGCACGTTACACCAAACTGGACGTCGCATCGGCTGCTTCAACAGCGAATGATCAAACCATTACCGATTTTTATATGAGCTATGATTGTAAGGGTGCATTAAAAGGTTTGCAATTTGATACGTTCTACACCATCTTAGGTGACGAGTCAGCAATATCAGGAAAAGCTGGTTCAGGAAAAGGCGAAGAACTCTGGTTTAAGGCTGCATACAAGTTTTAGAACATTCAGAACTATCATGGAGGCGTAAAAGCCTTCCATGTCGTATTTTATTATTTGGAGAAAATTATGTCACTTACACTTATGAAAAGTTGTTTATTGTTAGGAACCTCCTTATCCCTTGCGATGGCACAACCAGTGTTGCAAGAGTGTCCCAAAGAGGTCAAAGACTTACCCACAGGAACAACCTGCTGGAGTGGACAAGATGAAATGGGTGCTTACTATTGGATCGTAAAACCAAAGAATTGGAATGGCAATTTAGTGTTACATGCCCATGGCGGACCAGCCCTTGGCAAAGCTAAATTATCACGAACCACAGGTGATCTTAAACGTTGGTCTATTTGGGCGCGCGATGGGTTTGCATGGGCAGCAAGTTCGTACCGAGCAGGTGGTGTTGCCGTAATGGCAGCCGCGGAAGATACAGCACGTCTTTTACCAATTGCAACCAGTGTCGTCGGTACACCTAAAAAAGTTATTCTTCACGGTCAATCGTGGGGTGCGAGTGTTGCTGCACGTGCCGTAGAAATTGATGGACCTCTGTCAAAAGTAAGCCCAAAAATCGATGCGGTACTGCTTACCAGTGGTGTCTTAGCCGGGGGAAGCAAATCGTATGATTTTAGAATTGATTTAAGAGCGGTTTGGCAAGCAGTATGCAACAACCATCCTCGCCCGAATGAAGTCCAGTACCCTCTATGGCAAGGACTTCCAAAGGATGCTCCACTGATGAGCAAAGAAGATATGAAAGAAAGAGTTGATGCGTGTTTAGGACTTGACAAACCACTCACAGAACGAAGCGCACAACAACAAGACAACCTCAAAACTATTATGAATGTCATTAAAATCCACGAAAAAAATATCCAAGGACATTTGACATGGGCGACGAATCATTTCCAAGACATTGTTTGGAACCGCTTAAATGGTAAAAATCCATTTAGCAATGATACCGTCAAATACGTAGGCTCAAGCAATGATGTTAAACTCAATAAAAAAGTGCTTCGTTATAAGGCTGACCCAGAGGCATTTGCGGCGTTTGCCAAAGATACTGACCCAACGGGCAATATTGCGCAACCCATCCTCACCATGAGAGCGATTGATGATCCTATCGCGTTTGTCGAATTGGCGGACACATGGGAACAAACCGTTGCAAAAGCGGGGCATTCTAAAAACATGGTTCAACTTTATACCGATGACCATGAACATAGCTATCTAAGCGATGCCCAATACGTTGCGGCCATGAACGCGCTTCTTGCATGGGTGGACAAAGGTAAAAAACCAACACCAAGTGACGTTGAAAAGCAATGCAAGGCTTTGGATTCAAAATGGGATCCAAGTCATGAATGTCGCATTGTACCGGAGTTTAAGCCCGCACCACTTTCAACACGCGTCCCAGCGCGTTAGTCTTTGTTAAGGAAGGGTTTTCATCCTTCCCTTCCTTAAATTTTTTAAAGGAGGTTTTTATGAGCATGAAGCTTTTTATCTGCATTATCACACTTGTAAATATCATTTTAATTTCTTGGACTGTTATCGTTATGAATATTATCTACAAGCCAAGAAAACGCAAATAGTCCCTCTACCCTCTTCTGAAATTCAAAAATCCTCAAATCATTTTACATGTAAAACATTATTTGCCAACCAACCTCAAATATCAACTGTAAAAATGCATTCTTTAATAGACTCCTTATCGCATATAAGGTAGAATTATACATACCTGTAAAATCTCGTTAATTAATCTAGTGCATGATAAAATACAGATTTTATAAAAGTTTTACATCAAAAAGGTTTTAAGAAAATGAGTGAGAGCAAAGATTTTTTACGCACCATTGTAGAAGAGGACTTACAGTCTGGAAAGTACCATGAAATTATTACCAGGTTTCCTCCAGAGCCCAATGGCTTCCCCCACATTGGACACGCGAAGTCTATCTGTATCAATTTTGGTATTGCTCGTGATTATAAAGGGCATTGTAACCTTAGAATGGATGACACCAATCCTACTACCGAAGACATGAAATACGTCGAAGCTCTAAAAGATGCCGTTACGTGGCTCGGATTTGAGTGGGCGGGCAATGTTCGTTTTGCATCAGACTATTTTCCTAAAATTTATGACTACGCTGTTAAACTCGTCAAAATGGGCAAAGCCTACGTCGATAGCCTGAACGAAGAAGAAATCCGAGAATACAGAGGCACTATTACCGAGCCTGGGCGTCGCAGTGTTTATGCCAATCGCAGTGTCGAAGAAAATCTAGACCTTTTGGAACGTATGAAAAAAGGTGAGTTTAAAGATGGCGAACACGTTTTACGTGCCAAAATTGATATGAGTGCGGCGAATATGAAAATGCGCGACCCTCTTTTGTACCGCATTCGTCATGCACATCATTTTAGAACGGGTGATGAATGGTGTATCTATCCGATGTACGACTTTGCCCACTGTTTGTCAGACTACATCGAAGGCGTGACACACTCTATCTGTACCTTAGAATTTGAAAACAACCGCGACATTTACGATTGGGTTTTAGATGCACTTGAACTCACTCCGCCTCGTCCTTATCAACATGAGTTTGCCCGCCTTGGCATGAACTACACGGTCATGAGTAAACGAAAACTCTTAGAGCTTGTCAATGGTAATTATGTACAAGGATGGGATGACCCTCGCCTTCCAACCATTGCAGGCTACAAACGAAGAGGCTACACCCCAGAAGCCATCCTCAATTTTTGCGACCAAATTGGCATTGCTAAAGCCAACTCTATGGTCGATGTTGCACAACTTGAATTTTGTATAAGAGATGATTTAAACCCAAAAGTACCACGCGTCATGTGTGTGATTGACCCGCTTAAAATTACCATCGAAAATTATGAAGGCGAAGAAGAAATCACGGCGTCTTACTATCCGCACGATGTACCCAAAGAGGGCTCGCGCAATCTTCCGTTTTCGAGGGAAATTTATATTGAACGCGATGACTTTATGGAAAATCCACCTGCTGGCTATTTCCGTCTTACACCCGAACAACCTGTTAGACTTAAACATGCGTATATTATTACATGTAAAGAGGTCATTAAAGATGACAAGGGCAAGATTATTGAAATAAAAGCACTGTATCATCCAGACTCTAAAAGTGGTGCCGATACGAGCGGTATCAAAACAAAAAGCGCGATTCATTGGGTCAGCGCAAAACACGCAAAACAAGTGGAAGTAAGACTCTATGAGCGACTCTACAAAGTCGATGCGCCAGATGGCTTAGAAGATTTGAACCCTGATTCTTTACATATTATCACAAATGCATTCATAGAACCTGTGGTTATCAGCGAAAAACCCGATGTGAGATTCCAGTTTGAAAGGCAAGGCTATTTTTACGCCGACCCTATTGATTACACCGATGCAAAACCTGTTTTTAATAAAATCGTCGGACTGAAAGACTCTTGGGCTAAAAAAACAGAGATGATGGAGTCTGCTCCAAAACCGACAGAGAAAAAAGTACATGTCGAAGGCGAAGTCACACCAATGAGTGATGAACAGTTGAAACGATTTGAGACTTATACCAAAGAGCTTGGACTTAACAACGAAATTGCCAATACATTAGCACGAGATGAAGCGCTTAGTGCGTTTTACACGGAAACTCTCTCTTACTTTAATAGCCCTGTTAGTTTAGCAAACCTTGTTGCCAATGAAGTGGCACGCGAACTCAAACAAGAGATGAAACTAAAATTTAGTGCCAAAGAGATTGCAGAACTCATTAAAATGATGGCTGAAGGCACAATTTCGAATAAAATCGCCAAACAAGTCTTTGAAGAGATGGCACAAACCGGCGAAAACGCAGCAAAAATCGTTGAAGCAAAAGGACTCACACAAATCAGCGACCCTGAAAAACTCAAACCTATTATTGATGAAGTGATTGCGAAGAATCCAGACAATGTAGCAAAATATAAAGCAGGCAATACAAATCTTTTTGGCTTTTTTGTGGGACAAGTCCTCAAAGCGACGGGTGGCAAAGCCAATCCAAGCGTGGTCAAGGACCTTGTGGTGGAGAAGTTAAAATAATGTACCGATTTTCTGTTTCACCTTCTAGCGATTTAACCCTTAGCGACTTAAGAGTTGCTTTGATAAATTTTATCTGCGCCACGCAAGCTAAAAAGCAACTGATTGTGCGCATTGAAGGTCATGCTCAAGAAAAAGACCAAGAGATGTTAGAGATGCTCTCACTTTTTGGCATCTCTTATTCGCAGCTTTATTACCAAAGTGACAATTTCAAATACCATCTCCAGTTTGCGTCCACGCTGTTGGATAGAAAAAAAGCTTTTATCTGTTTTTGCCCTGAAGATAACACCTCTTCATATGATGGACGATGCGAAAATTTAAGTAGTGAAGCGATTTTAAATAATCCCAACTCGTTTGTCATTCGCTTCAAAAAACCAGCCTATGCGCTACAGCTTCATGACGTACTACAAGGTGACATAGGCTTTCCACCCGATACTATAGATTCTTTTATCATCATGAAAACAAACAAATACCCCACATCTGTTTTTGCAACGGCATGTGATGATATGCTCCAAGGCATTAGCTGTGTTATAAGAAGCGATGAATTGCTTTTAGATGCCCCAAGAGAAGAGCTGATTCGCTCAACTATAGGCTATGAGCAAAAAATTGAGTATGCGCATGTACCAATGCTTCAACAAGGAGAAGCGTCTGTTAAGTCACTGCTAGACCAAGGCTTTTTACCTGAAGCGATTGTCAATTATCTGCTCTTAGGAAACTCTACGCCTTGCGAGATTTTTATCCTGCAAGAGGCTCTTGAATGGTTTGATATGACAACGATTGCCACATCGCCCACACATTTTGAGATTGAAAAACTTCAGGCTATTAACCGTGAGCATATCAAACGTCTAAGCGATATGGAACTCTCAAAACGTTTAGGTTATGCCTGTGAAAACATCGGAAAATTAGCAAAAGTTTACGCCGAAGAAGCAAATACGACGTATGACATTAAACAAAAAATTGATGCTATATTTGCTAAAAAAGAGCCATATTCTGCGTTTGAAGCACAGAGTAAAACACTTCAAGCGATTCTTTTAGAAGCGCCTTACTTTGAAACGTTTGATGCCTTTGAAGCATACCTTCTTACCCAAAACGATTTGGCAGAGGATTTGTTTTACAAATTGCTTCGTTTTTGGCTTACAGGTACAGACCATGGCCCAGAATTTACGCGTGTTTATCCCTTGATTAAAAACTATTTGAAGGAGATCGTTCGATGATCGTTTTATCAACACTGATTGAAGCTTTAGCTACCTTGTTGCATACGGTGATTAATATCTATATTTGGGTTATCATTATCTCAGCACTGCTCTCATTTGTGCGCCCAGACCCGTATAATCCTATCGTGCAAATTTTATATCGCTTAACCAACCCGGTTTATGCTTTCATTCGTAAATACGTCCCAACACTGATTGGAGGTATTGATTTGGCTCCGCTCATTGTCATTTTAGTCTTGCAATTTTTAGACCTGTTTGCAGTCAAGTTACTCTTTGCCCTTGCCAATGCACTCTAAACTTTTTTTCGGGCTATTGAGTAGTTTATGCCTTTGTTGTCAGCTTTTTGCAAGCGACCCGATTACCCTCAAATTTTTTGAGGATAAACCAAGAAGCCTCGCAAAAGATTTTTATATTTTTGAGTACTTGCAACGCGATGAAACAACGCCCAAAGAAGCCAAAGCGCTCTTTGGGCAAGTTCACACAATGAACATGCGTTTTTTTCATCTTTTTGCAAAAAAAATGGACAATCTTGATTATAAAAAAATCTCTAAGTGTGTAGATTTAGATGTGAATTCGCTTTTAAAAGAGGATGACGCGTGCTTGAACATCGGCCTTACTCTGCCTAAAATCACTTCCTTGCCCAAAAGCCAACTTAAACTCATTAAACCACGCATTCATGGTAATAAAGAGTTTGTAAAGTTGATTACGATTATGGAGAGCGAAAATGTTTATGAGAGCGCGCTACACAGTGATAGCAATACGTTTTTAACGCTCTTTAATGGCAGTATTTCCGCCTATAAAATAGCCAATTTCAATGCAGAACCTCTTGCAAAAGTGTTTTTAGACACGCTCTCTAATAATATCAAATTCAACCAATTTGCGATGAGCATTGTCTCCAATGACAAGCTTGATACGCTTCAAAAATCACTTTTACATGTAACGCCTTCTTTACATGTAAAATCAAAAACGCTCTTTTATTTAGGTCTTAATGCCCTTAAATATGATGAAATTGAGACAGCAAATACTTTTTTTGCCCTCTCAGGTGAACGCGCCACCAAAGAAGAAGAAAAAGATAAAGCCCTCTTCTGGCAATATTTAGCGACACACAATCAAACCTATTTGGAACAGTTAGCTAAAAACGATACGGTCAATATCTATTCGCTCTATGCAAGAGAAAAACTTGACCTTCCTTTTGCACCTATTATCTCTCCTGTATTAGAGGGGGAGCATCCGACGTTTAATATCACAGACCCGTTTGCGTGGCCGCGTGTTTTAAACCGTGTTTACAAAATGAATGCGCAAGAAGTGGAAGCGTTGGCAAACAGTTTTAAATACGCCAATACATTGCCCCATTACATCTATTTGATGGAACGTGTGACGCATTATCAGCACAATTACTATCCCATTCCCTACCATGAAGAGATTAGTCACTACTCGATTCATCGTCAAGCCCTTATGTTGGCCATCGCGCGTCAAGAGAGCCGTTTTATTCCTTCTGTCGTCTCAACATCGTATGCACTCGGGATGATGCAGTTTATGCCTTTTGTGGCACGCGATATTGCCAAAAAGAGTAAATTAGAAAACTTTGATGTGAGTGCTATGTTTGATCCTAGAATCGCTTATCTATTTGGCAATATTCATCTTGATTTCTTAGAAAAAAGTCTCTTTCACCCGCTTTTTGTTGCGTATGCGTACAATGGCGGCATCGGATTTACAAAAAGACATCTCTTAGGCGGTGCGTTTAGCGAAGGAAAGTATGAGCCGTTTTGGAGCATGGAGACGATGAGCAATGAAGAGAGTCGCGAATATGGTAAAAAAGTGTTAGCTAATTACGTTGTGTATCGCTATCTCTTAGGGGAAGAAGTATCGATTAGTAGTCTTTTTCAAACGTTGCTGATACCCTCTGTGACTGATCGCTTTCGAAACTAATTTCCATCTTAATTTTCTCTGTCTTTGGGCTTTCTACTAAAACGTAGCTGGCCCAGGCATTGGAAGAAGAAACCAGACGCAACAGTGGATTATCATGCTCCAATGGCGTCACTTTAACATCTTCATACGCACCATTCACACTAAAGCCTGAAAGTCTAATTTTATCGTAAGTACCATCACCCGTTGCCATGTACGTACCCACGATGAATTTTTCCGTATCTTGGGTAATTGCTTCATGCTGAATGGGGTTAAGATACGTAATCGTAACAAATGTTTTGGATGTCGGAGAATTAATAATCTCTATTTTTTTGGAGTTTGTCATTCCATAATCGAGGACTTTTTCGCCTTCAGCGTCAGCAAGTTTTGACGCACAACCTGTGATAACCAATGCACTTAATGCCACTAAGGCGTATTTGAACCAGCGTGAGTTAGTCATTTCTTAAATCTTTTTTTGCTATAATTTTTTATATGTGTATCTTTACATCATTACATGTAAAAACTTTGTTAATAAGATAATAACATAAAAAGTAGGAAAAAATGAAATCTTTAGCGGTTGCCTTCACTGGTCCCTCGGATAGCGGAAAAACAACGCTCATCCTAAAAATTGCCACCATTCTGAAAAAAAAATACGCCCTTGCCATTGTTAAAAATGACCCGAGCGATAAAGCCGTATTTGACGTCGAAGGCAAAGATAGCTGGAAATTTTCGCAAACAGGTGCAGAAGTGGTTGTCACATCGCCTACTCGTACCACACTCTTTTCCAAACGCCATCAAGAGATTGATGAAATTATCGAACTGTTAAGTGATTTCGATTATTTGTTAGTCGAAGGGCTTAAAACATTGCCTCTACCGCGAATTGCAATTTTTAGAAACAAAATAGACGAAAGTTATTTTGAGTGTTCCGATGCTATCGCTATTGATGAAAGCATTAATATCAATGACTACACCGTTCCTTCTTCTATTACGATTTTAAACCTCAACGATCCAGAAGCCGTCATTGTATGGATTGAAAAAAATGCTAAAAAAGTGAAATAACATGCAAGAAATATACGAAGCAATTAAACGCTCTGCCATACGTATTCGAGAAGCGATTGAGTTTGATGACACGGGTTATTCTGAAAACATCAACTCTACAGGCGACACCCAACTTAAACTCGACATCAAAAGTGACCTCATTATTGAAGAAGAGTTTGCAAAAGTACCTTCTATCAAAGAGATTGTCAGTGAAGAGAAAGAGAATAAAACCCCTTTACATGCCAATGGAACCTATTGTGTTGGGTATGACCCCTTAGATGGTTCAAGCCTCATTGATGTAAATCTGAGCGTAGGTTCTATCTTTGGGATTTACGAAGGTGGTTATGCGGGCAAAAACTTAAAAGCGGCGGTGTATGTCGTTTACGGTCCACGCGTTGAGCTTGTCATTGCAGAAGAGGATGTCAAACTCTATCGCCTCAATAAAAAAGGTGAGTTTGTGTTTATTAAAGAGATTCAGCTCAAAGAAAAAGGCAAACTGAACGCCCCCGGTGCAACACAAATGGGTTGGGAACCTCGCCATAAAGCGATGATTGATGCGATTTTTCAAGACGGGTATCGATTGCGTTATTCAGGCGGTATGGTGCCAGACTTACACCAGATTTTACTCAAAGGCGGCGGCTTGTTTTCATACCCTTCTACAAGCGATGTCCCAAACGGCAAACTCAGAATGATTTTTGAAGTCTTCCCTTTTGCGTTTGTGTATGAAAAAGCTGGCGGTGCAGCGATTACGGGAACGCAAAGAGTGTTGGATTTAGCACCATCGCATCCTCACGATACGACACCATGCTTTTTTGGCTCACACAATGAAATAGAACGGGTTAAGAAGTGTTATGAGTAGTGAAGTAACCGATATTTACGAACAAGATTTGCAAGAGAAAAAAAAGTCACTGCAAGCATGTCAGCACGATAAAAATCTTGCAACATGTAGCGACTGTGAAAAGATGTTTGAGTGTGAAACTCGCAAAGCCTATGTCAAAGCCGTTTATGAAAGTATGGCTAAAGGACAAGGCGGCGGATTTGAATTTTGAGTTTATATTTAGTCACGTCTTTAAAGCAAAGCTCTAAAGACTACGTTACCACTGAGGTTTGCTCGGCGCAATGCCCACGCACCTTTGGTGCTTTAAGTTTAATTAGAATACTTATCAATATTAACTAGGAAAAACGATGTCCCAAAAAGCCTACATTACCACCCCAATCTATTATGTCAATGATGTCCCTCATATTGGACATGCATACACAACGATTATTGCCGATACTATGGCACGCTATTACCGCTTAAAAGGGTATGAGACATTCTTTCTTACCGGAACGGATGAACACGGTCAAAAAATTGAAGAGGCCGCTAAATCACGCAATAAAACACCTCAAGCCTATGCCGATGAGATTAGCGGAAAATTTCGTGCCCTTTGGGACGAATTTGAAATCAGCTATGACAAATTTATCCGAACGACTGACATAGAGCACAAAACGGGTGTTCAAAAAGCGTTTCAAGTTATGTTTGATAACGGCGACATCTACAAAGGCGAATACGAAGGTCATTATTGCGTGAGTTGTGAAACCTTCTTCACCGACACACAACTCGTAGATGAAGACAAATGCCCAGATTGCGGGAAACCAACACGATTGGTTAAAGAAGAAAGTTACTTTTTTAAACTCTCCAAATACCAAGAAGACCTTTTAAAATGGTACAGCAGTGATGAGAAATGCGTTCTTCCTAAAGGCAAGAAAAATGAAGTCATTAGTTTTGTAAAACAAGGCTTACGAGATTTGTCCATTACCCGTACCAGTTTTGATTGGGGTATCAAATTGCCTGAAACCATGCACGATGGCAAACATGTCATGTACGTATGGCTTGATGCTTTGTTAAACTATATCACCGCATTAGGTTACGGACAAGATGAAGCCAACATGCGTTTTTGGCCTGCGACGATTCAACTCGTTGGTAAAGATATTTTACGTTTTCATGCTATCTACTGGCCGGCCTTTTTAATGAGTCTTGGTCTTCCTTTACCCAAACATGTCGCAGCACACGGTTGGTGGACGAGGAACGGTGAGAAAATGAGTAAAAGTAAAGGCAACGTTGTCAATCCTAAAGAGGTGGCAGATGCGTATGGCTTAGAAAATTTTCGATACTTTATGCTTCGTGAAGTGCCATTCGGGCAAGATGGCGACTTTAGCCAAAAAGCATTGATGGATCGCATCAATTCAGACCTTGGCAATGAACTGGGCAATCTTCTCAATCGTATCATCGGTATGAGTGGCAAATACAGTCAGGGTGTGGTCAATTCCAAAGATGTTGCGACATTTCATGCCAGTGAACTTAAAAGTGTCGATGATATTTTATATAACGTTGAAAACAATCTATTAGAGATGCAAACCAACCGCTATTTAGAAGAGCTTTGGAAAGCCCTCAGTATTGCCAATCAATCCATTACAGTACACGAACCATGGGTGAAGATAAAAGAGGGTCATGTGGACCAAGCTCTCGCACTTGTGGCACTTGTATCTAACATTTTGGCACGTGTGGCTATTCTTTTACATCCTATTATGCCAAAAACAACGCAAACGATTGCAAAAACATTGGGCTTTGAAATCAATACGAAAACATATGAAACATTGGTTGTTCAAAAAACATTGTTAGAAGAGTTTACCATCGAAAAAATCCCACCTCTTTTCCCACGTATTGAAGAAGAGTTGATGGTTCAGCCCTCTTCGATGCCTGTTGAGCCAACGCCTGCTAAAAATGTTCATAAAAAAGAGGCAAAAGTAGAATCTATTATTACCATTGACCAATTTTTTGAAACATCGTTAAAAGTTGGCACTATTATTGAAGCGAGTATTTTAGAAGGAAGTGACAGACTGCTTAAACTCAAAGTGGATTTAGGCGAAGCGGAACCTAGACAAATTGTCGCGGGCATTCGTGAATACTACACGCCTGAAGAACTTATCAATACACAAGTATGCGTCGTAGCCAACCTCAAACCTGCTACGATTAAAGGGTTACTCAGCCAAGGAATGCTTTTAGCGGCAAAAGATAAAGAGGGGCTATGCCTTGTTCGCCCAGAACGCCCTCGACAAAGTGGCGCTTCTATTGGATGAAAATAGCAAACTTTGTTCGTATCATTGATGGAGAGTTACGTACTTCTCCTCCCATTGATGCGTTTGCGACGATTCACTTAGAAGCTTCGCGTGTCACGCACGGCGATCTTTTTATTGATGTCAATAACGCACGAGAACAGGTACATGAAGCACTTTCGCGCGGTGCTTATGCGATTGTGACCTCTTTGCATTTTCACGATGAAGATGAAGAGTGCGCATGGATTGAGGTGACGTCCATCGAACAAGCGCTTATCAAACTTTTGCGTTACAGCATTACTCAAAAATCTATACAGTTGATTGTCCTTTCAGAGATACAAGAAGCTTTGTTTGAGATGATTCAAACACCTCCGAAACAGTATAAACGCCTTCGCGGTGATCTTTATAGCATGAGTAAAGTTCTCCTCAACGCGAAAGAAAATGAGTGCTTTTATATCAGTAATCACTTCCTTGCTAACAAGATTGCGCCCAGTGCTAAGAGTGTTACTTCGGTTTTACATGTAAAACCGATTGTGGCAAAAGGCCTTTTTCTCAGCTCATTTTGGCATCAAGATTCCTACTATTCTGACCAGAAAATCCCTTCTTTTTTTGTTGAAGAGCTGCTTGACCTTTTGCGCTTTTGCGATGAAGAAAAGATAGCCTATACGTTAGAACATCTGATGTTTTGTGAGCATTTCTACCCTCAGTTTATCACACATGCCTTATGCAAAAAAGAGTTTGGAACCAGCGATAAAGTACTCATTTTTGAGCCTTCTGCTTCTCTTTTTACACGTGCTCTCTCATATATGAAGCGCCATTTAGACGGACAAAAACTGCTTGTCTGCATTCCACAATCCAACCGTAATCTTTTTAACAACCATGAATATGAGATATTTTTCTTTCAAGATGCCAATGAATTGATTGGTTTAAATACGATGGTCTTCCATTATGCTTTAATTTTAGGTGACAAAGAGTCTTTTGAAGTTTTATACCCTAAGTTGTTTACAACCCAACCCACTCTTTTTTAAAGGAGATTACATGCTACTAATCGACAACGAGTCCAATACCCCCATCAATACTTCTCTCTTAGAGACAATTGTTAGCGAGCATACAAACAAAGAGGTTGAATTAGTCATTATGGATGCACAAGAGATGCATAAACTCAATCTTGAACATCGACAGGTCGATAAAACAACCGATGTCCTGAGCTTTCCCATCGACGACTTCCCCCATGCGCCTCTTGGTGCCATCGTTATTAATTATGAACTCGCACAAGAAAAAGCCGATGAATTTGAACACAGCATTGAAGCGGAAATTACACTCTTATTTATTCACGGATTATTACATTTATTAGGCTATGACCATGAAACTGATAGTGGAGAGATGCGTCAAGAAGAAGAAGCATGGATTACGCATTATCATTTACCAGCCAGCCTAATTGTTCGTACAGAGGAGGAATAAGATGATTACCATTGGCATTGTTATTTTTCCAGAGGTAGAAGAGTTAGATTTTATTGCGCCTTTTGAAGTGCTTAGTTATATTAATAAACTTCAACCACAGAGTACACAGGTGCTTTTAATCGCGCCATCCTTAGAAACGGTACGTGCATTTAATGGACTAAAAGTCGTGCCTGATGCTTCTTTTGAAACGGCTCCACAATGCGATATTTTGATTTTTCCAGGAGGCAAAGGACGCATTAAATGGATGAAAGAGCCCTTAGTTCATACCTTTTTACAGCAACAAAAAGAGCATTTACGTTTTGTAACTTCAGTCTGTACGGGTGCTTTTTTCTTGGCAGAAGCAGGCATTCTTAAAGGTAAAGAGGCTACAACCTACCACAGTGCATTTGATGAATTAGCCAACTATGGCGTCAATGTCGTCTCATCAAAAGTCGTCCAAGATGGCAATGTGATTACCGCAGGAGGCGTAAGTTCAGGCTTGGAGTTGGGCTTTTTTCTCTTAAGAGAACTCTTTGGTATTGCACTCGCGCAAGAGGTCGCATCAAAAATCGAATATACAATTAATGTTGCTTCACTCTAACAATTTTGTTTTTTCATTAACGAGATGCCTAGCACTCTGGAAGTTTTTTCGCACGCATTCCAGACGGAATGCAAGGATGTACCTTTAACACGATACGACATTCCTTCATTTAAGAGAATAATCTCTTCATCGCTGTGTATGGTAACACAGCCTTCTAAGACAGTAAAAAGATGGTCATGTTCATGCGTATGCGCCGGTGTTGGACCACCACCATTAGTTTCAATGTACGCAATGGCACAATCCATTAATTCATCGTCTTGATTGTTAATCAGAGGCTGTGCTTTAAAATGAATGTGATTTTTTGGGATAACAAACGTTTGCTCAAGGGGTGTCATTATTTTCCTTTAGGCGTATCAACGGTAATATAGCCCAATTCATACAATTTATCAAAAATTTTAGAAGCGATAGGTCCACCTTCACTACCACCATGGCTACCATGCTCAATTAAAACAGTGACAACATACTGAGGGTTGTCGAATGGGCCGTACGTTGTGAGCCATGCATGAGAACGTTGGTAGTATTCCATATCTTCTTCGCGCATACGTTTTTTCTCTGTTTGTGAGATACTGACAACTTGTGCGGTTCCTGTTTTAGCGGCTATCTTAAAAGGTGCAGAGACGTTAATATGTCGTAATGCCGTACCGCCTGGGACATTGGCAACTTCATACATTCCCTCACGACTGACTTTTAAGAAACGTTTTTCACTCTCACTCACGATATGTGGATCAACGGGAAAATCAATCTCTACGTCATTGATTTTCTTTAGAAAATGAGGCGTTACGCCATTACCAGTAGCTATAAAAGCGGTGTATTTGGCAACTTGCAAAGGCGTCACCAAGAAATACCCTTGACCGATAGAGCTAATCAACGTTTCACCTTGAGACCATCCTCTTCCGAATCGTTGTTTTTTCCATTCGCGACTGGGAACGGTTCCCACAAATTCACGCGGTAAATCTACCCCTGTTTTAGCAGCAAAGCCTATCTTTGATAAAAAGGGAGCTATATTGTCAATACCGGTTTTGAGGCTGGCTTTATAAAAATAATCATCGCAACTTTCACGAATGGCTCGCACGTAAGAGATCATGCCATGCCCCTCTTTTTTCCAGTCACGAAAGACACGTCCGCCAAGTTCCATCGAACCCGTCGATTCAAACGTTGTTTGTGGTGTAATGATGCCTGAATTTAACATAGCCATACCAACTCCCATCTTGACAACAGAACCGGGGGGATAAAGTCCATTCACCAATTTATTGGTGAATGGATGGTTAAAGTCATTGGCAAGAAGGGACCATTCCTCTTGGGATATGCCATTAACAAACTTATTTAAATCGTATTCAGGAAAACTAGCTGCGGCTAGGATTTCACCATTTTTAACATTTAAAACCACAACAGCGCCACTATCATCTCCAAAAAGAGTAGCAATGTATCGTTCCAATTCTAGGTCTAAGCTTAAGACCAAATCATTGCTCACGGGGAGTGTTTTACTGATTTGCTCAATCTCTTGATTAAAGGCAGTGACTTTTGTCTTTTTTTCACCTTTAACGCCCTGTAAAACAGCGTTGTAATATTTTTCGATACCCGTTTTACCTGAAAAACCAACCAATTTAGCGATAGGGTCTTCCGCTACGTCTTGCGTGTTAGACCTTCCGACATACCCAATCACATGTGATGCCAAACTGCCATAAGGGTAGTGACGCTTTGAAGCAATTTCAATTTTGAGATTGTCGTGTTGTGAGATACGAGCAAATTGCGGTGTCAAAACATCGTAAGGCACAAACGCGATGACGTCCACAAAATCATGGTTATAAGGCGAATCTGCCTTGAGATACTCTTTGGTCATTTCTTTCACGGTGAACTCAGGTAAAAGGGAAGCTAAAAAAGCAATCTCTTCATCCAAAATTGCACGATTCGATTTTAAGCTCAGACGAGGTTTAATGCCAATAGAAAAGCCTAAGCGGTTCACCGAAAGAGGCTTCATGTTACGATCTAAAATCACACCTCTTAAAGGCGCTAATTCATCAACTTTGATAGCATTTTGTTTTGCGATTTCTTCATAATATGCGTTGGATTTGATACTAATATAATAGACGCGAACGAGTAGAGCAAACCAAACAAAAAAAAAGAAACCAAGAATAATTTTAATTCTCACCGAGCTATCCTAAAAAGCATGAACGCCAATATCGAATCAATGGCGATATAATAAAAATAGTAATTTGAAAAATACGGAAATGGTTCGTTATCCAAATAAGCAAAAAAAACATTTAACAAAAAATGCCCTAAATAGGCGATAATGACATAACTGGCCAAAATACAGTTATTACATGTAATAAAATTTTGAAGCCTATAAATGGCAAAGCGATACACTAAAGCAAAGAGAATAATGTATGAGAAAAGATAAAATCCCTTATTAATATCGTACAAACTTAAATACACAAATGCCAAAATAATAGGAGCGGCTTGCTCTTCACGGCGATTAAAATGAAGAATGACGTAACAAAAAACCACACCAACAAATGATGGAATCCATGGGTATAATGAGGACATCACCTGCCCTAGAAATAGCCCAATGCTGATCCAAAAAAGTTTTAGATAGTTTTGATCAACGCTACTTCGTCGCATATCGGAAAATGTTTGCATTTAATGCAGTCTGCCCAAATTTTATGAGAAGGAAGTGTCTCTTTGGATATTTCAGTAAATCCAGTCGATTCAAAAAACGCTTTTTGATATGTCAATGTAAAAATTTTCTTTACGCCTAATTGAGTTCCTTCGACAATAAGATTTTGAATAATCCCTTTACCAATACCACGTCCTCTAAAACCCTCTTTAACAACAAGACTACGAATTTCAGCTAAGTCATCTGCATGAAAATGCAATGCGCCAAAGCCAACAATGACATCATCTTCTTTTGCTAGGATGTAGGATCTAATATTGGTTGCCATCTCATCGGAGCTTCTAAATAAAATTATTCCTTTTTCAACTTCAGATTTGACCACTTCTTGCATCGGAGCAATATCGCTGAGTTTTGCTTTTGTATACTGTATCATAGTGTTTCTCCAAAAAGCATCGTAAAGATAAGCGTTAAAGCTTTATCAATTCCCTTTTTACTGCTACTTGAAACCAACAACGCTTCTGGATAATGTTTTTTAATCACACTCACATCGCTTTGCTTGAGTTTATCGGCTTTCGTAAAAATACGTATTATTTTTTGATCGGGACGAACAATCTCTTCTAAATATTGGTGTACTTCCGCATCACTTTCCAAAAAAGGATGACGCGAATCAATTAAATGGACAAAAACACGGATAGAAACACGTTTTTGAATGTAATTGGTGAGATTCCTTTGCCACTCATCTTTCATACTGTGTGAAACGCGAGCATATCCAAAACCTGGTAAATCAACTAACTGTGCATTGTAGCTTTTTTCATCCTGTACCAGCGTTATATGAAAAAAGTTAATCAAACGCGTTTTACCAGGGGTCGAAGAGCTTTTAGCCAATCCTTTTTTATTGGTTAGCGCGTTAATAATAGAACTTTTTCCGACATTGCTTCTACCAATAAAAGCGACCTCGCTGATACCCTCTGGTGTTGTCTCTTCTAATTTAGAAGCGGACTTAACAAAAAAGGCCTCTTTAACATAAATCACTGTTTTTTATCCTCAACCTTGAAGATAAATTTGACAGGTCCCGTACCTTTTCCATCGACTTCATAATGACCGCTGATTTGATCAACGCGAATAAAATCGCCATAGACTTTTTTATCGGTATCAAGTTCATGTAGAAACGCTTTTTTTTCTAACGTATAAAGACTTTTATTGGGCTCATATGTCATCTTTTCAGCCTCACCATAATACTTCTTTTGGTTCATCGTTAGATTGGCTTTTGCATCACCGGTAGCAACATAGCGAATCGGTTGTTTTTTATCATCAAAATCAATCGTAATTTTTTTAGCGGTGATTTTATCGCCCTCTTTCACGACTTTAACGTTACCTTCAAAAATACTAATTTTTTTCTTCTCATCCGCAAAGAATTTATCGGCCGTAATTTCGACTTCAGCAGCAATGAGTGCGCATGAAGCACAGCATAAAAGAGCAATGAACTGTTTCATCTATTTTTTTCCTACTTGTTGAATGAATGAGTGAATATTAGTAGCAGCAATTGTGCCCTCTTTCATCTGATAAACAAATGAAAGCCCATGAGTACGGCTCTGTTTTTGAGAAAAAATAAAGGGTTTATCGCTGTATAAAATCTCTTTTTGCATATCGTAAAAAATGTCTTCGCCATCGAGGGCAACACCATCATCTCTAAAATAGTGTGAATTGGTCATAAAATGAATAATCTTATCTTGCAACGTTGCTTCATCAGAATTGAGCACACCTTTTAATCCCTCTTTGGTTCTATGCCCAGCATGAATGACATAGAGTTTATCGTAATCTTTAAAACGGGCAACTTTGTCTGAACGCACGATACTATCAATCGTACCTTCTTTAATCTGATAATTTTGAGCATTAAAAAGTTCAATTTCAGGAATCAAATTACCGTCTTGATCAATCGTATGAATCGTGTACGGTTCTTTGACAATTAAAAAAATCATCATGCCAAAAAAAAGCAATGTGGAATAAAAAAGTAATCTTACAGCCAAAGGTTTACAAATGCCTCACTTAAGTTCTCTGACTCAACCACAGAGTCAATCATCTCTCTAACAGCCCCTTTGCCACCATGTTTGTTTAAGAGGACATCCACTTCTTGTTGAACAATCGGAAGCGCATCACAAGGTGCAAAAGAGCGACCAACGGCACGTAAAAGCGCTAAATCATTCAAATCATCCCCAATCGCAGCGACATTTTCAAAATGAAGCCCCTCTTTGTGCAGTATTTCTTGAAGTGCCGCTTTTTTGTCTTTTACATCTTGATACAGATATGTAATGCCAAGTTCTTTAGCCCGTCTTTCAACCACACGCGATTTACGTCCTGTGATAATTGCACTCTTGCGACCCAATTTCATCCAGGAGACGATACCAAAACCATCTTTGACATTAAATGTTTTAAACTCTTCCTCATCACTATTTCCATACATAATGCCCCCATCCGTGAGGCATCCATCGACATCAAAAACCAATAATTCAATCATTACAACACACCCTTGGTGCTAGGAATTCCTGCTCGCTCATTTTTCACTAATGAACGACGCAATGCAACGGCAAAGGCTTTAAAAGCAGCCTCAAGTAAATGGTGCTTGTTCTTTCCACGTTGTGCCACAATATGTGCGCTAATGCCTGCATTTTGCATTAATGCTCTAAAAAATTCTTCGGCAAGTTCAACATCAAATTCACCGACTTTACCGTCCATAGCGATTTCATAGACTAAATACGCACGGTTACTTAAATCTAAAGCACACTCAACAGCCGCCTCATCCATCACAACAACGGCATTTCCATAGCGTTCAACTTGTGCAATCGGATAGATAGACGCACGTAAGGCTTGTCCTAAAACGATACCCACATCTTCTACGCTATGGTGAAAATCGATATGCGTATCACCTTTACATGTAAGATTTAAATCGATTAAAGAATGCTTGGCAAATGCTTCTAACATATGGTCAAAAAAGCCAATTCCTGTCGAAATACGACTTTGTCCTGTTCCATATACATCAAGTTCAATGCTAATATCTGTCTCTTTCGTTACTCGTTGCACTGTTTTCATTTTATTCCCTTACGATAAATGAGCCTTTAAACTGCCCTTTTGCAATAAAATCAGAGGCTTCAGCTTCACTACCAAATCCTTTAAGCCATACACGGTATATCGGCTGATTGTCATATGTTCCCTCTTTAATAATCGCATTGTAGCGATTATTTACATTAGCATTGCTTTGAGCAAAACGGGTCGCACCATCTTTTTTACGGAATGCTCCAATTTGAATGAAATAATCACTCTCTACAACACTCTCTTTTGGTGCACCACTTGGGGTAATGACACCCGCAAAACCAATCACTTCAAGACCTACAGGACCGGTACCATTTGCAACGAGTCCAAGTCGTGTTGCCGCAGTGTATGATAAATCAATAATACGCGTTCCCACAAAAGGTCCGCGATCATTTACCCGAACAACAATACTTTGATTATTTTTAAGGTTAGTCACTTTAAGCATCGTATTCATAGGGAGTGTTTTATGTGCCGCTGTCATATCGTACATATTGTATGTTTCGCCATTGGATGTCTTTTTCCCATGAAAATCTTTTCCATACCAACTGGCAATACCGCTAAAATAATCTCCAACACTCACCATCGTTGGATAATACGTTTTACCATCAATCGTATAAGGACGCATTGTAGCTTTATACATCGAAGGGGAAGTATTAACCGGTGTCAATCCTTCAGAAGGAGATGCAGAAGACCGAGGAGAGGTAAAAAAATCACCTTTAGAAGAACAACCATCTAAGACAACTAAAACGATAAAACAAAAGCAAATATTTCTAATTATTTGGAATAACAAGGCTCTCCCCCACTTTTACCCATGTGTCTTTTTTCTTGTTCGCTCTAAGCAATTGATCGACAGAAACGGCATGCATCTTTGAAACGGTTTCAATCGTATCGCCCGCTTTGATAACGTACAATTTTTCACTATGAGATATTTGCGTTGGAGAAGGGGGTGGACCATAAGGTACGATAAGTTCTGTTTTAGGTTTTAGTGCCGCACTTTTAAGGCTATTGAGCTCCATGAGCGTATGGAAGCTTGTGCCATACTGTTTAGCAATTTTTTGGAGTGAATCGCCTTTTTTGGCAATATAAACAGCATATTTTTGAGGCTCTTTGGTTTGATCAAAATTTTGGGTAAAAGCAACTTGACGGTCTTGAGGAATATAGAGGTAACTTTGTTTATCTAAAGGCGAGGTAAAACCGTGCTTCAGATGTGGGTTGTATGATTTCAACTCATTAATAGAAACACCAATACTCTCTGCAACATCTTTTAAAGATGTTCCACTTTTCACATTGACTTTAACAAACGTTGCGTTATTGGCACGATTGAGTAAATATTCTGATTCATTGTCTAACATAAAATCTGTGCTATTAGAGATAAAACTCATCATTAAAATTTTGCGTATATAAAGACGACTCTCTTTGGGTAAGTACTTTTTCGTCTCATCAAGCAATACGCTAATATCATCGGTTCCTGCTTTATCAATGGCTTTAAGCACGGTACCTTCGCCACAATTATAAGCAAGGGCTGCTAAATACCATTTACCAAATAAGGTATGAAGATGTTTTAAATACAAAATAGCAGCTTGTGTTGATTTAATAGGCTCTCGTCGGTCATCAACATAACTGTTATTCTCTAAATGATACAACTTTGCCGTCGCAGGAATGAATTGCCAAATCCCAGACGCGCGGGCAGAAGAAGAAGAATAAGGGTTAAAACTGGATTCGGTCATAGCAAGGTATAAAAATTCAGCAGGAACACCGGCTTCTTGCATCATTTTTTGAAGAATGGGGACAAATTTATCTCCATTTTCAAGCGTTTTCAAAAAGTGTTTTGTTTTATAAACTTCAACATCTTCTTTCATCGAAATAAAGATGGAATCTTTTAAAAAAGTATTGGGTAAATCGAAATTTTTAAGGGCGGTAAGTTGTTGTTCGTAATCGTTATTGTCAGTATTCAAAAAAGCATGAAGACTTTGAAAAAATAAAAAAAGGGTTACGATAACCTTAAGCATGCCTCTCCTTCTCTTTATGTAGTATCGTTAGATTGTACCTAACTTTATCTTTTCTAAAGCTTTAAAGAGTAAAAAAGCATTTTTTGAGGTCATTTTGTGAATTTCTGTGACATCTTCACCTAACAATTCTGCCATTTTGTCGGCCACAAGTTTAGTGTATGAAGGCTCATTTCTTTGCCCACGAAAGGGCATTGGCGTCAAATATGGGGCGTCGGTTTCGAGTAAAAGCTTATCTTTTGGTATTAGTGGTAAAACATCAACTAAATTTTTGGCATTCTTAAATGTCAAGACACCCCCTATGCCAAAATAAAAACCTTTTTGCTCTAAATCAAGCAGATGCTTTGATGCATTGTAACAATGTAAAACACCTCCAACGTCACCGGCACCTTCTTCCAATAAGATTTTTCGGCTATCTTCATTGGCATCACGTATATGTACAATCAATGGTTTTTTGAGCTCTTTTGCTAATTGGATTTGCTTTCTAAACACATGCTGTTGCTGCTCTTTTTCGTCGTGCTTTGCGTCCTCTGTTTCTGGCAATCGAAAATAATCTAAACCACATTCACCCACCGCAATACATTTTTCATCGCTTAAAAAGTCTCTTAAAATTGTTTCATCGTACTGGTCATGATGATACGGATGAATACCTGCAGCAAAAAAGATATGCGTATAACGATGAGAGAGCGCTTGCGCACGTGAAAGATCATTGATATTAGCCCCAGGAATAATAATCCCTTTGATGCCATCCTCCCATGCTCGTTGTATCACAGCATCGCAATCGTTTTGAAATTGCTCGTCATCTAAGTGACAATGGGTATCAATAATCATCACACGACCTCCACGCGATTGCGGCCATTCTTTTTCGCTAAATAGAGCGCCTTATCCGCTTGATTGACCATCTCTTCTAAACTGCCGACATCATTGAAGGTAACACCGATAGAAACCGTTACATGTAAAGGCTTTGGCGTTACCGATGCAATCGGTAAATGGGCTATGGTATTCGTGAGTTTAATAAAATATTCCAAGGCTTTTTTTTGGTCACATTTTTTGAGCACCACGCAAAATTCATCGCCTCCGAACCGCGCGATAAAAGCATCATGCGCACAGTGTTTTTTTAAAAGCTCCGATAAGGCCACAATCACATCATCCCCTACCTTGTGTCCTAACGTATCATTAATCTGTTTAAATTGGTCAATATCAATTAATCCTAGAGCGAAGGGCTCATTGTTTGTTTTGGCTTCGTGAAAATACTCGCGCATCATTTCAAAGAAATGTCGTCTATTGGCGAGTCCACTTAAAAAATCATTTTCCGCCATCGCTTTAATTTGGGCAATGTATTCTAAAGAATCCAATGAATTATTGATACGGCATGCAATTTCTTCTTTACTGAACGGTTTATTGATAAAATCATTCGCACCAATTTTTAGAAATTTAGCAGATATTAACTCCGCATTGGCAGCTGTCATCGCGATAATAGAGAGATCATTCTTGCTGTAATGCTTTCTGACTTCTTTTGTCAAATCAATCCCATCAATCACAGGCATCAGATAATCGGTTAAAATAAGTTTGATATCAGGATTATCCTTTAAAAAGACCAACGCTTCTTCCCCGTGTGCAGCAACAAGAACATGAAACATTTGGTATTGCAATAAAGATTTAATCTGCGCTCTAGTTGCCATGGAATCATCCACAACCAAAACTTTAATACCTCTATTTTTATGCAGTCGCTCAATCAGGGAAAAAATATAATTCACATCATCGATATTGCCTTTATAGACATAATCAATGACCTCTTTTTTCAGAATTTTTTCGCGCACTTCTTTATCCATGGAACCGGTTAAAACGATGGAAGGAATTTTGTGTTTTAAAATCATATCTACCACTTCACCATCAGGCGCATCAGGCAAATTTAAATCCAAAAGAGCGACAAAATAGTCACTATCTTTTTCAACCAAGCTCAAGGCTTCTTCAAAGCTATACGCGGCATCCACATCAAAGTCAAGGCTTGCTTCCATTTTTTTAACAATCAATCTGGAGAGTGCTTTATTGTCTTCTACAATTAAAATTTTTTCGCGTGACATTCATCATCCTAGGTTTTACATGTAAATTCATTGGTAAGTAAGACTTTGATTGTAACATAAAAGATTTGGGAGTTTTCTAAAAAAGGCGGTGAAGAGAACCTTCACCGCATAACAAAGAAGTTAGATTATGGAATCATCCATGTGAAAATATACGCTTGTGCCATTGTCATTGCACTCATAATGAGGACAAGAACAATACTATGTTTGACGGTCATTCTAAAGAGGTCTGATTCTTGTCCAACAAGTCCTGCTGAAGCACACGCAACAGAGATAGACTGTGGAGAAATCATCTTACCACATACACCACCCGTTGTATTGGCTGCAACTGTAAGCGTTTCATGTAAACCAAGCTGACCTGCTGTTGCTTTTTGCATACCGCAAAAAAGTGCATTGGATGACGTATCTGAACCGGTCAAGAATACGCCTAACCATCCTAAAATTGGAGAGAAGAATGGGAACATAAAGCCTGTTCCAGCAAGAACTAACGCCATCGTAGTTGCCATACCAGAGAAGTTCATAATATAGGCAAACCCTAAAACCATACCAATCGTCACAATTGGCCAACGAAGTTCAAACAACGTTTCACCAAAAGTTTTAATAGCCATGCCCGGTTTGATTTTTAAAATAAACATAGAAATCAATGCAGCTACTAAAATCGCTGTACCCGTTGCAGAGATGCTGTTGAAAGTGTAAACAACTTTAAAGTTTGTAGGTTGCGTAACCACTGGAGCCATTTTATAAATCATATCACTAATAGAAGTAAATTCAAATGAGAAATTGGTACCTGCAAGTGCTGCACCTTTAGCAAAAAGAGCTTTAAAAGGTTTGAGTGTCCAAATGGTAACCATTACAGTTAAGATAAGGAACGGTGACCATGCTTTAAAAATTTCGCCTCGTGTGTGTACTTTTGACGTCTCTTTTTCCAATTCAGCAGAAACATGACCTTTTTTAATGTTTTTTGGCTGCCAAAATTTCAAGAAAAGATAGAGTGCGATAATAGAAACGATAGCAGATGTAACGTCTGGTAACTCTGGTCCGATAAAGTTTGATGTGAAAAATTGAGTCAAAGCAAAACTACCACCGGCAACCAATGCCGCTGGCCATACTTCTTTAACACCTTTCCAACCATCCATAATCGCAACAATCCAAAGAGGAATTAGCACAGAAAGGAATGGTAATTGACGACCTGCCATTGCACCAACGGTCATAGGATCGATACCCGTTACTTTACCCGCAACCAAGATAGGAATACCTAAAGCACCAAACGCAACAGGCGCAGTATTTGCAATCAAACAAAGTGCTGCTGCATACAGAGGATTAAAACCAAGACCGACTAAAATACCTGCAGTAATGGCAACTGGAGCACCAAAGCCAGCGGCACCTTCTAGGAACGCACCAAAGGAGAATGCAATCAATAAAACTTGGATACGCTGATCTTCCGTGATGGTAATAATAGAGTTCCTAATAATACCAAACTGTCCACTTTTTACAGTCAGTTTATAAAGATAAACTGAAGCGACGATAATCCAAGCGATTGGCCATAAACCAAACAAAAAGCCGTATCCAACAGATGCCAAAGCCATAGTTGCTGGCATGTTAAATGCAAAAATTGCAATGGCAGTAGCGAGTGCTAACGTAATTGCACCGGCGATATGCCCTTTCATTCTAAATACAGCGAGTGCTGCGAAGAAGAAAACGATTGGGATGACTGCGATGAGTGCAGATAATCCTATACTCCCACCAATGGGTGCGTAAACTTGTTGCCAAGCTTGCATACAAACCTCCTCTTAAATGTAAACTCTACACGCAGAGTAAAGAAAAGGTATGATATTCGTATGATTTTTTGGCGTGAAAAAAAAAGAGGAGGAAAAAACTGTTACAAATCTGCACTTTCCAATAAGGTTTTGGCAAAAACAATTGCCTCATCGGTAACATGCTCACCACTGATCATTCGTGCTAATTCATGGATGCGTTCATCATCTGTCAAAGCACGTACAAAGCTGCTATTTTCAGGGTTTTTTGTCACTAAAAAATGCTGATCGGCACGAGAAGAGAGTTGGGGTTGGTGGGAAATAGCAAAAATTTGATATTTGTCCGAAAGCAGTTTTAAAACATTCGCGACACTCATGGACTCTTTGCCACTCAAATTGGCATCGATTTCATCCAAAACAAGTACACCTCCATTGGAGAGTAAGAACTCGTTATGTGTTGCAAGAAATGCTAATCGTAAACGATTATATTCACCTGAGCTAATTTTTTTCAAATCGACTTTGCCAAGATTTACATGTAAAAGGTCTATCCCTTGCGCGTGGATGTCACTTTCCTCAATAAAAAGCTCCACATTTGGCATATATAATTGCTCTAAATAATCATTTAAGCGCTCCTGTAAAATTGGCAAGTAGCGCACTCTTATCTCATGAATATGCCTGCTTTCTTCTTGAATCAAAAGCGTTGCTTGATGCAATTTTTTTTCTAATTGTGTTTTTTCAAACGCAATATTTTCATAATAATCAAGCTCTTCTTGACGCTTCTTTTTATGTTCTAGTGCTTCTTCAATCGAACCATAACGCTTTTTAAGTTGTGCGATTTTTTCAATACGATCCAGAAGCGATTCCACGTCTATCTCTTCTAAAGCGTCTAAGTTTTCCTGCTGTTTTTCAAAGGTAAGACGGAGTTCATTCATACACGCATCAAAGAAAGCACTATCGGCTTCTACAAGGTTCAACACTTCATACACACTGGATTCGAGATTAAAAATTTCGGATGCTTTTTGCATAGCTTGTTCAATTTTCTCTTTTTTTGACAGTGATTTTTTGAACATAACCAACTCTTCATCTTCACCGACTTTAGGGGCGACTTCTTCAATTTTTGCAATTTCAAAACGTGCAAATTCTTTTAAGTCTTCGATTTTTTTCTCTTCATTTTCAATACGCGTCAGTTCATCTTTAAATTTTTGATAGGTTTCAAACGCCGCTTCAAATGCCACAACTGCTTTAAGATGCCCAGCATGATACTTTTCGCAAACACCGTCTAACAGACCCAGCAGACGTCTATTCTCAAATTCACTGTTATCTTTATGGGAAAGGTAATTGAGAAACGTTCGTGAAATATCCATCATCCCTTTTTTTGAAACACTTTGGGTATTGATAAAATAACGTCCACTTTTTGCTTTTAAAAATTTAATGGTATTGGGTGTCTCTTCTTCAAAACCAAAGGCATCCAGTCCTAGGTGTTGGGCTATGCTTATTTCCATAACATCGGCATGGGCTTCCCCATAACCAAACAACGACAATAATCCTTGCATCAAAACAGATTTTCCAGCGCCACTAGGTCCGGTAAAGACGATTAACCCTTTGGAAAATTCAATATCACACTCTTCAAATGAAAGATGGTTTTTTAACAGTAACCTCTCTATCACATATGCCCCCAACGTAATTTTTTCTTTAAAACATCAAAATAATCACGATCCAAACTGTGAATAAGCTGCGCACCTTGTTTGGCAATTTTGACGCTGATACGATCAATTTCGCTCATGTTATAGGTATCTTGACCGTCAATAACAACCACCGTATCATCACTGCTTTCCAGCGAAATTTCAAAATCAACCGGTAAAACAAGAGGGCGTTGGGAGAGCGAATGAGGACAAATCGGTGTCAAAATAAGTGCTTCCGTCAGCGGATACACAAGCGGCCCTCCTGCGGAAAGATTGTACGCCGTTGAACCTGTTGGCGTTGAGACAATAATTCCATCTCCATAATAAGAGTTAAACAAATGGCCATCTACATAAGCATGAATCGTACTCATATGCGATATTTTGGAGCGTGAGAGGACAACATCATTGAACGCAACCAATTTTTCAAACGTATCATTCGTATGTAAGGTAACATCTAACATCATACGCGTATCAATCCGATAATTACCTTTAAAAAGTTCTTCAATAAATGCGCTAATCTCTTCGGTTTGAATATCGGTTAAAAAGCCTAATTGCCCGGCATGAATTCCAAGGACAGGCTTATGATGTCTAAAACTCCTACGACACAAAGAGATCAGCGTGCCATCTCCGCCTAAGGAAATGAGAAAATCACACGCTTCACATAACGTATTAAACGCTACCCCTTGATAGCCTAACAAAGCGGCACTCTTCTCTTCAATAAGCAGTTGCACACCGTGCTTGTCAAGAGCCATGCGAATCTCTTCCACATAAGGCGTTAATGTTGCGTCATTGGGCTTGGTGACAAGTCCTACACAATGGAGTTGATTTAATTTTTCATTATAATTCGTTATCTTCATAGTGGCTTATTCTACCTTGTATTTCATTAATCATGGATTATGCTATAATTCGCGCGATATTATATTGGAGAAAAGAATGAAAACTCTGCTTTTTTTGGTAACAGCACTCTTGCTGTTAGGTGGTTGTACTTATAAAAATGAAGCGCTCTCTTTAGATTCTTACAAAGCTGAATATGCAGGTCCTCGCTCAAAAGATCAAAAGACGATTTATCTAAGAATTGTCAAAGACCTTAGAGCAGATAAACGCACAATTGGCTATGTAGAGCAAAAAGGTGGTGCACTAACAAAATTTTACAGCGATGTTAATTTCGAAGACAAGTATAAAGAAGGCCTTGGTTATGCGCTTAACCTCGCAGGATTCAATACCAATACCGCTGCACAAGTTGCTAGCTTAGTGGTCGAAGTTTACATTAAAGACATTGAACTAGTTTATAATGACAAAAATTTTGATGCTAACTTGAACGGTGAAATTGAAATCGAAGTAATTGTAAGACGTGGAGATGAAGTTATCACACAAAACTTCAAACAAAAAGGCAGCAAATGGATAGCACCTTCTTACAATTCTAAAGACTTAGAACCGTTTTTATATTCACTGTTTGCCGATAGTATCGACCAAGTCGTTACGCGTCTTACACGTTTATAATTAAAAAAAGAGGAGATTTTTTCCTCTTACCAATTACTCACTACTACTTTATTTCTTCCAAACTTTTTAGCCGAATACAACGCTTGATCGGTCTCTTCCAAGAGTGCATCTTTATCCGTAATGACAGGACTAAGAGAACAAATACCAAGACTTACCGTCACCTGAACAATCTCTTGGGTTGCGCCAACCATTGCAACCGTTGTTTTTTCAACTTTACTTCTCAAACGCTCCGCCAAAAGTTCAGCTTCTTTTTTAGTCGTATTGGGGGTAATAATAGCAATTTCTTCACCGCCATAGCGGGCTACAATATCGCTATCTCTCACCATTTCTGAAATAATATGTGAAAGATTTTTGAGAACTTCGTCCCCTACTTTATGACCATAAGTATCATTAATTTTTTTAAAATGATCCACATCTAAAAGAATCAGGGTTAAAGGAAGTTTATAGCGTTTAGAAAGAGCGACTTCTTCGCAAATTCTTTGATCAAAATAACGTCTATTGCGAAGCCCTGTCAAAGCATCTGTAATACTTTCGTGTTGTAGTATTGCAAGATTTTTCACATCATTCGTGGTATGTAGAGCCAATTGTCCTACTAAAAAAGCAAAAACACCACCTAAAAAAAGAACAATGGCAATCACAATGGAGATGAAAGAGGTTGTCTCTCGTCTCATCCAAAGGTCATATCCCAAAATGAAATAGCCTAGTAAAAAAGAGAGAATTAAAATACTCAGAACTTTCCAACGCTTGGTGAGATTTCCTTCGGGTAATTCTAAAATTAAGTATTTAATCGGTGTGAGTGAACGAATGAGAAAAAAAGCCCCAGTAACTAGTAATGCCAGTTCTATCATGAATATAAATGGATGCATGTAACCCCAAGATAATACGATTTGTGAAACTATGAGCAGAAGGATTGTAGCACAAAAACCGACAATCTTTTCTAAAATAAACTAAAGGCAAGCTACTTTTGGCTATACTAAGAGCTTTAAAAAAACGACCTTTATTAGGAAAGAAAATTGAGAAGTCATTATTGTACAGATTTAGATGTCGCTAACATTGGCGAGAGTGTAGAAGTGTGTGGCTGGGCAAATAGTAATAGGGACCATGGTGGAGTTATTTTTATTGATCTACGTGACAAATCAGGACTCGTTCAACTCGTTTGTGATCCAGCTGATAGCATCACAGCACACGATATTGCCTCTCGTGTGAGAGACGAATATGTTTTAAAAGCCAAAGGCAGAGTAAGAGCACGTGGTGAAGGGTTGGAAAATCCTCGTCTTAAAACGGGCAAAATCGAAATCGTTGTCGATGAGCTTATTATTGAAAATGTGAGTGAAACTGTTCCTTTCGTCATTGGTGACAACAGTGTTGGCGAAGAGACACGCTTAAAATACCGATATTTAGATTTACGTAACCCAAAAGCGTATGAAATTTTCAAGCTGCGTTCTAAAGCGACCATTGCAGTTCGTAACTCATTGGATAGCCAAGGCTTTTTGGAGGTTGAAACACCGATTTTAACCAAAGCCACACCTGAAGGCGCACGAGATTACCTTGTGCCAAGTCGTGTACATAACGGAGAATTTTATGCACTTCCTCAATCTCCTCAATTATTCAAACAACTTTTGATGTGTGCAGGATTTGACCGCTACTTCCAAGTCGCAAAGTGCTTTAGAGATGAAGATTTACGTGCAGACCGTCAGCCAGAATTTACACAAATTGATATTGAGATGAGCTTTTGTAACCAAGAAGACGTTATGAAAGTTACTGAAAATCTTTTAAAAGATGTCTTTAAAGCATGTGGTTATGAAATCGCCACTCCGTTTAACCGCATTCGCTATAAAGAAGCGATGGAAAAATACGGTTCAGACAAACCAGACCTTCGTTACGACCTTTCGATGATTGATGTTATCGATATTTTTGCAAATTGTAAAAACGAAATCTTTAGCAACATTGCAAAAGATTCAAAGAAAAACCGTATTAAAGCGTTAAAAGTTCCAAACGGTGACAATATCTTTTCAAAACGTCAAATGCAAAGCTTTGAAGAGTACGTCAGAAAATTTGGAGCCCAAGGACTAGGTTACTTTCAAATGAAAGAAGATGGTCTCAAAGGTCCTCTTACAAAATTCTTTGACGAAGCAGACTTACAAAAAATTATTGAACGTGCGGATTTAAAAGTTGGTGACGCTATTTTCTTTGGTGCGGGTGCTAAAAAAGTCGTTTTGGATTATATGGGACGTTTCCGTATTTTCTTAGCAGAGCAAATGGATATTATTCCAAAAGACACATTTGAGTTTGTATGGGTCGTTGATTTTGAAATGTTCGAAGTTGAAGAAGGAAAAGTTAAAGCAATGCACCATCCATTCACCATGCCAAAAGACGTTGATAATACGCCTGTGGATGAGATGGAATCCATCGCCTATGATGTTGTTTTAAACGGTGTAGAACTTGGCGGCGGTAGTATCAGAATTCATAAAAAAGAGATTCAAGAAAAAGTCTTTAAACTTATTGGCATTTCAGAAGAAGAGGCACATGAAAAATTTGAATTCTTGATGGATGCACTCAAATTTGGCGCACCACCACACGGTGGTCTTGCTATCGGTTTAGATAGAATGATGATGTTGATTACAAAAAGTGAAAGTATTCGTGATGTTATTGCCTTCCCTAAAACCCAAAAAGCACAATGCCTTCTTACACGCGCCCCAAGCGCCGTAGAGAATGAACAATTGCGTGACCTTGGTATTAGACTTAGAGAAAAAACCAAATAAAAGGAATTTGTTGATGAAGAAACTATTTTTGATTATTGGCGCCCCAGGCAGTGGTAAAACGACGGACGCGAGTTTAATCGCAGAAAAAAATAGCGATGTAATCGCACATTATTCAACAGGTGAATTACTGAGAGATGAAGTTGCCAGCGGTAGTGAACTTGGTAAAACAATTGATTCATTTGTCAGCGCTGGCAATCTTGTTCCGCTTGATATTGTTATCAACACCATTGTTAGTGCCATCAAAAATAGCCCTAAAAATGTTGTCTTAATTGACGGTTTTCCACGTTCTGACGAACAGATGAAAGCACTAGATGCCCTTCTTGCAAAAGAGACATCTGTGAAACTTGTTTCTGTGATTGAAGTCGAAGTAAGCGAACAAGTCGCATGTGATCGTGTATTAGGTCGTGCACGTGGTGCAGACGACAACGTCCAAGTCTTTAAAAATCGTATGAAAGTTTATACGGAGCCATTAGCAGGTATTCAAGCATTTTATGGCGCTAAAAATTTACTTCACAAAATCAATGGTGAACGCAGCATCGAAGCTATTGTTGATGAGATGGAAGCTTTCGTTAAAAGCAATATCTAAATGCACCACTTCTACTCTGTGATTATTGGGACGGAGCTTCTCAATGGTCGCAGAGTCGATAAACACTTCACTTTTTTAAATCAAACGCTTCGTAAACGTAATCTTTTACATGTCGGTAATTTTGTTATTCAAGATGACCCTCAACAGATTCAAAACTGTTTTAAGATGATTCTCAATGACCCGAAAAGCGTTATGTTCTGCTTTGGAGGTCTTGGCGCAACCCCTGATGATTTGACACGCGACATTGCAAGTGACGTATTTACAGCACAGCCGCTTGTTTTACATGTAAAAGCAAAAGAGCTTATTATCGCACAATTTGGCAAAGAGGCTTACCCACATCGTATCTCGATGGCTATGCTTCCACCGCATGCACAGCTCTTGCATAATGTCGTTAATCACGTACCCGGGTTTTCATTGGAGAATCGTTTCTTTTTTACGCCTGGCTTTCCCTCGATGGCATGGCCAATGGTCATTGAAGCTTTGGATAGGTATTTCTCGGATGAAGTTCCTTCATTTAGAGATACCTTCATTGTTGAATCTTCTGAAAACGATTTAATAGAAATCATGGAAGCCATTCCAAAAGAGCTTCATTTTTCCTCTTTACCACGATTTATCGGTGAGAAACGAATCGTTGAAATCTATTTAGAGCATACAGACAAAGTGTTGCTTGAAACGTGGTCATACTTTTTTAGGGATGCTTGTTTAGCAAAAGGAAAAGTAATTAAGGATTGTTTGTAAAATACTGATCAATACCATTGCTAATCCCTTCTATCAATATTTTTTGATACTGAGGATTAAAGAGATGATCCGATTCATCTGGATTGGTAATATAACCGACTTCAATCAAAATAGAAGGCATTGTTGCCCCTACCAAAACCCAAAAAGGTGCTTCTCTAACACCACCATCTTCAACATCATATTTTCGTTTCACATTTTTGAGCATATTAGATTGTATATCAATCGCTGCTTTGTTGGAGAGCACAATTTTTTCACGATTAAAAACGTTTAAAAACGTCTCTTTTGAGTAATAATCCATCTCTTCCATATCAGATTGGTTTTCAAGAGCAGCGACATTTTTTGAACGCTCAGACCGATCAGGGGAAAGGAAGAATGTTTCTAGTCCTTTCATCGAAAGTTTTTTAGCGTCATTCGGTGCAGCATTGGCATGTAAAGAGACAAAAATGTCAGCATTTTTGTCATTGGCTAATTTTGTGCGATCTCGTAAATTAATAAAAACATCTTTTTGTCTTGTATAATAGACTTTGTATCCACGCTCTTTTAACTCTTTCCCAAGTTCTAATGCCATTTCAAGAACGAGATGCTTTTCCATACGCTGTTTGTAGCCAATGGCTCCTGCATCTTTACCCCCATGTCCTGCATCAATCACAATGGTTTTGTTGCGTTTAGAACTCTTAGAAAGCGGCTTACTATTGGAGGCAGTATTTTTCGATACGGCGCTATTTTTGGCTGTGGGAAGTGGTGTTAAAACACTCTTATTCTCTTTTTCCACAACAGGCATGTTCACAGGTGAAGGCGGTGGAGGAGCAATTTTCTTTTGCGTTAAGATAGGCTGTTTATCAAGCGAAATAATCACTTTATTACTTAATACACTCACATACGTTTCAAACGATTGCGCGGCATCTAAAACTACGCGAATCGTGTCTTCATTGTATTGACTGACTTTAAAATTTTGCAATTTGGAAGGTGTTTTAATTGCAAGAGGCGCATTTAAGATAATGGCTGGAACGTCAATAACCTTTTTATAACTTCCTGAACTTTTAAGCACAAAAACTTTAATGCTTTTATCGGGAATATCGGAACCAAATTCAAGGACAATCTCTTCATTATTTGCATCAATCGTTTGTAGAACATTTCTACCACGAAATGTTTTAGGTAAGGATGAAACACGCGTTGATATTTTTTGTGCGATGGGCGTGTGTGGTGGTGTTTCAACAGGTGCATAAACAGACGGCGATGAAGGTGTAGCAGGTGTATTGATTGTTTTGGAAGATTCACCAAAACTCTCTTCACTGGCCGGTGGTGGCACAAGAGGTTTTGGACTTTGTGACGTACTGCGTTTAGATTCTTTATTCATTGTAGCTAATTCTGATTCATATTTTGAAGCATCAAGCTTTAATATTTTTGCGGTTTTAATCAGGCGTTCTAAGGTCTCTTTTTTAAGATTCTGATCGCCTGAAATAATAGCTTGAATATAGATAGACTTTAAGCCATGAAAAACCTTTAGCGTCTCATCACTACTCGTCTGATGATTAATTTTAGCATCGTATTGCTCAAGTTGTTGCATATAGTTCGGGGCAGCGTAAAGAACGATACATGCAACAACTAAAAGACAAAAAGCTCTAATACTCTTCCCCATGTACCAACTTTGACATTAATTCTTTTACACTGATAATTTCATTAAGTTTATATCCATTGGCACCGGTAAAGAAGAGTCCTGTCTCAACACGGCCATTATATGCATCAAATAAGCGATCTGCAATGCAGTATCCTACTGCTTTTGCCTCTTGTCCACGATGACATGGACTGACGCAATTACTCACACAGCGAATAGCAGGACCTTCTCTTTTTTCGACCATTTGGATTAAATTTGTTCGAACACCACGGGCAGGATACCCCACAGGAGATTTAAACAGTTGTATATCTTCTTGTTTAGCATTCAAAAGCACATCTTTAAAATTTTGGTCAGCATCGCACTCATGGGTTCCAATAAAACGTGTTCCCATTTGAACACCACTTGCACCTAAATCCATCATTTTCTGAATATCATTATGATCCCAGATTCCGCCAGCTGCGATTAAGGGGAAGTCTCCCCAGACTTTAATTTCTTCTAAAATAGGTGCGATTAAATTTTCTAATTGATACTCTTCTTGTCCGCATTGTTCATACGTAAAACCTTGATGTCCTCCACTTAGAGGACCTTCAACGACGATAGCATCGGGTAAACGATTATAACGCTGCGTCCAACGCTTACAAATAATCTTCAACGCTTTTGCAGAAGAGACAATAGGGACTAAAGCAACATCAGGATGCTCGGCTGTAAATTCTGGCATATTGGTCGGTAAGCCCGCACCTGTAATAATAATATCAGCACCAGCTTCACATGCATCTTTAATGACACGATCATATTCATTAATAGCATATAAAATATTGACCGCCAAAGGTTTATCACCGCAAATTTTACGTGCATTTCTAATAATAGCACTCAAGCTCTCTTTAGAATAAAAATTTTCTGCTTCAAAAGGGCGTGAATTAATATTTTTTTTGCTGTAATGCGTGTTTTCATAATAGCCTGTTCCAACAGAACTAATAACACCTAATCCGCCTTCCAAACTTACAGTACCCGCCAGTTTATCCCAACTAATACCAAGTCCCATACCACCTTGAATAATAGGATATTCAAGTGTATATTTACCAATTTTTAGAGGTTTAAATGCCATTACTGCACCTTTAGTCTTGCAAATTTTCGCTTGCCTACTTGTAAAATATAGTCACCTTGTGTGAGTTGAAGCTGTTCATCATCTATTTTAGCTTGATCCAGTTTGACTGCACCTTGTTTAATATCGCGTCTTGCTTGAGACGTGGAGGATTCTAAACCGCAATCAACCAATGCTTTGGCTATCCAAAGAGGTGATTCATTACATGTAAATTCTTCAATATCGCTTGGAATCTCATTTTGCGCATGAACACGATTAAACTCATCTAAAGCCATTAGGGAAGCATCTTTCCCATGATATCGCTCAACAATTTCTAAAGCAATCATCTCCTTGGCATGTTTAGGATGAACCACGCCATTGCTGACATCGTGTTTGAGAACTTCAATTTCCGATAATGTTTTCATGCTCAACAGTTCATAATAGCGCCACATTAAATCATCGGAAATACTCAACATTTTACCAAACATATCGCAAGGTTCATCGGTTACACCAATATAATTACCAAGTGATTTACTCATCTTATTCACACCATCTAAGCCTTCAAGTAAAGGCATCATGATGACGGCTTGTTCTTTTCCAATGTTATAGGCACGTTGCAAATGTCGTCCCATCAGAAGATTGAATTTTTGGTCAGTTCCACCCATTTCAATATCACATTTCATCGCAACACTGTCATAGCCTTGAAGCAATGGATATAAAAATTCACTAATAGAAATAGGTGTTTGTGATTTATAACGTTTTTCAAAATCTTCGCGCTCCAACATACGAGCAACATTGAATGTTGTCGTAAGCTCAACCAAACCTGCCGCACCTAGTGCTTCAATCCACTCTGAATTAAACATGACAACTGTTTTTTCAGGGTCTAAGATTTTAAAAACTTGCTCTTTATAACTTTGAGCATTGGCCAAAACAACTTCACGCGTTAATTTTTTACGTGTTTCATTTTTACCGGTAGGATCACCTATCATGCCTGTAAAATCACCAATTAAAAATTGAACAATTGCACCAAATTTTTGAAGCATTGCCATTTTTTGGAGAAGAACAGTATGACCCAAATGCAAATCAGGCGCTGTTGGATCAAACCCCGCTTTGACTAAAAAAGTTTCACCTTTTTCAAAATAATTTTTTAATAATGTTACAATGCGCTCTTCGTCAATAATCTCGCTAATTCCTCGTTTAATCTCTTTAAGCGCACTTTGAATCCGACTATCCATACGTTTCTATCCTTATTTTCTTATTTATAAGCGTCATTGACTGAGACAAACTCAATAACACGATACTTGCCCTTTAAGTTATCGCGTACGGCACTCACGTTTTTATCAGGCAATTCCAATATCATTTCAAAATAATCTGCATGACCTTCATCTTCACCTTTTCCAAGTTCTATGGTCACGAGATTAATCTGCATTTTAGCCAAATAAGCCAAAAACGAGGCTAAAGAGCCTTTTTTATTCTCTAAACTCACAATCAGTTTATACCGATCTGGTGCTTCTCTTGTCCATTTGACAAAGACCATTGGCTCATTTTCTTCCATCAATGTCGCAGCACGCTCACACAACTTATGGTGGACAAAAACATCATTTCCTTTTTTGAAACCAACGATATCATCGCCTCGTTTTGGATGGCAGCAATAATCAAAATAAACATTTGAAATATGATGATTTGAATAAATAACAATATTTTCAAACTTCTGTTTACGGACATGGTAACGGTCTTTTTTTAAAAGAGGAAACAGTAATGTATCTTGCATCGCATAGAGTTTTAATGTATTTGCCACATCTTGTAAATAAATAGAATCGGTTGCAATTTTAAAAATTTTCTTCATAGCATGTTCTTGTTCGACCCATGCTTCAACCTTATTTTCCGTCACGCTAAACACATTGGATAAAATTTTAATCGCCACTTTATGATTAATTTCACGAATTTTTTGGCGACAGTTTGACTGTATCGTACTTTTTGCTTTCCCTGTTTTAACGCTATTAATCCAACTACAACGGTATTTTGGTTCTTTTGAAGTCACAATACGAACAATGTCACCATTTTTGAGCTCACTCAAAAGTGGTACTTTTTGTTTATTGACATACGCTTCATCTGCATAACTTCCAACTTCAGTATGCACTTCATACGCAAAATCCAAAACCGTAGCACCCCTAGGAAGCGTAAAAATATCACCCTTAGGTGAAAAAACAGCGATGTCTTCACTGTAGAGATTATCTTTTGCAATCGCATAAAAATCTTCAATGTTATCAATCTCTTCATTTTGATTGTTAAGTTCATTAAGCCAATCCAGTTTGGGATTAAGACCGCCAGATTTATATTTCCAGTGTGCGGCCACGCCATACTCAGCTGTTTTGTTCATATCATACGTTCTAATTTGTGACTCAACAATCGATTTATCGTCAAAGACGGTGGTGTGAATGGTCTGATACCCATTTTCTTTAGGAATGGCAATATAATCTTTAAAGCGAGAAATAAGTGGCTTAAAGTGTTGATGAACAATACCCAGTGCGCGATAGCAATCAATCGGTGTTCGAACAATAATACGAATAGCTAAAAGGTCCAATACCTCTTCAATCGTTACACCTTTTCGTTGCATTTTAAGATAAATAGAGTAGTAGTGCTTAACCCTCTTTTGAATCGTAAAATCACTCTCGATAAAACCCTCTTTAAGCATATGGTTTTTAATTTTTGAGATAAAATGGTTGAGGCGAAGTTGAAGTTGTTGCCCATGCTCTTTAATATAACCGTCAATTTTATTGTATTCATTGGGCATCACATAATAGAAGCTAAAATCTTCCAATAAATTTTTAATGGATGAAATACCTAAACGATGCGCAATAGGAGCATAAACAACCAGCGTCTCTTCTGCAATTCGGCGTTGTTTGAGGGAATCCAATGCTTCTAATGTCAGCATGTTGTGTAAGCGGTCACACAATTTAACCACTAAAACCCGTACATCGCGAATGGAGGCAATCAGCATTTTACGAAACGTTAATGCGGATGCGACAAGTTTATCATTGGAAGAAGATGGAATAAGTTCTACATCACGAATTTCAACAATTTTAGTGAGTCCATCGACAAGATGGCCTACTTCTTCACCAAACATTGCTTTGATATCTTCGTTAGAGCATGCGGTATCTTCGACAACGTCATGCAAAAGCCCCGCAATAATCATCGACTCATCACCACCTAAATAGGCCACAAACACGCAGACCAAGATAGGATGAATGACATACTCTTCACCGCTTTTACGATATTGGCCTTTGTGTTTCTCTATCGTAAACGCAACAGCTTTTTCAATAATGGGTGTTGGCTTAATGTATTTGTACAAGAGCTCAACAGCCTTATCAGACTGTTTGCACTCTTTTACAATTTCAAGTAATTCTTCCAAGAGGATAACTTACTTAGATATCGGTAATAGATTCTAATTTGATTTTGCCTTCTGCAATTTCCAAAAGAGCAATATCCGTAAATTTCTGCTTGTTTTTATCGGCTCTGACAAGAGGTTCAGCACCATTAGACAATTGGTCGGCTCTTTTTGATACAAGCATGACTAATCTATAACGATCTTGTCCTACAAGTGCTAATGCTTTTGCTGTAATTTCTTCTGTTCTCATTGTTTTTTTCCTTGCGTTTATTTATTTTCGAACAATAGAGCAACTCTCTAAATTGCCCTCAATAATTTTTAAAAGATTTCCTTTAGCAAACATATTGCAGACAACGATAGGAAGGTTATTGTCTTTTGCCAATGCAATAGATGTATCATCCATCACTTTAATCGCATCGTCCATTGCTCTGTCATATGTCAGTTCTGCTAGTTTTTGTGCGTCTAAAAATTTATTAGGATCTTTATCGTAAACACCATCTACTTTGGTTGCTTTAATAATCATATCAGCTCCAATTTCGATAGCACGAAGTGTCGCAGCTGTATCGGTTGTAAAAAAAGGATTTCCTGTCCCTGCTGCAAAAATGACAATTCGCTCTTTTTCAAAATGGCGTTGTGCGCGTCTGACAATAAAGGTTTCACAAATAGCTTCCATTTTAATAGCACTTTGAACGCGGACTTCCATACCGACATGCTCCAATGCTTCTTGCATAGCAATGCTATTAATAACCGTTGCCATCATTCCCATATAATCACCGCTTGTGCGTTTAATGATTCCATCTTTTGCAGCGCTCACACCACGAATGATGTTCCCTCCACCAATCACGATACCAACTTCAATACCGTGAACAACAAGCGACTTAATTTCATCTGCAATAAATTTTAAGATTGAGGTATCAATACCAAATCCATTTTCTCCAGCAAGTGCTTCGCCAGAGAACTTCACTAAAACCCTTTTTCTCTTCTCCATCGTGTGTAAACCTTTCTTTTCTAGGCATAGAAAACGTCTCTATTGTACCCTAAGTGACCTAAAAAGTTACTTTGCAATCAGCTCTAATGGATCAATGTGAAAATTCTTTTGCGTCACTTCAAACGTTAAATCATTATCAACCCGACCGATAATGTAGCCTTTTTTGATTTTTTGTCCTACTTGAATTGTTGGTGCAATTTTTGAGAGATGTGCGTAAATGGTATGAATCTCATCGCCATTTTCAATGATAACAACTTTTTCCATAGAGGCAGTGTCTTTTGCAAAAATAACTTTTCCATTTAAAACGCTCTTAACGGTTGCATCAGGAACACTAGACGCAAGCACTACCGATTCATTAAAAATTTTAATTTTATAAATAGGGTCAATATAATCTCCAAATCGTCTCTTCACAGAATAGCTATCGAGTGGAGAAATCGTTCGTTCTCCCACATATTTTTTAACATTACCGTTTTGATAGGATGAGCCTATTTGTCTGATGCCAGATTCACCAACATTCCCTGGTGATTTGTCACGTTTAGCATTCTTCTCCGCTAAAACTTTATTATCTTCTTGCACTTTAATAATTTTAAGTTTTTCAAGGGTTACTCTTAACTCATCTCGCTCTTTTTGAATATCATCAAGCTGCTTTTTATAATCTTCTTTTTTTGCATTCAAAGCGAGAATGGAGCTCTCACGCTTTTTTTCTAAGGAGACCAACTCATCTTTTTTATTTTTAGCGCTTTGTATTTCACTATGAATACTCTTAATCTCTTGACTTTGAGAATAAATTTGTTCATTGACTTGTTTATAATCCGTGGCAAGCTTTCCGAACTCTTTGCGCATAATCGTATCCATTTTTTGGAGGACTTCATCCACAAGAATGCCATCTTCATTGTCAAGGTAGTCGCTGTCTGAAACGAGATAAAACGAAAAATCTTCAGCAATAATTTTAATAATTTTCTGTTCTAAATCTTTTTTTTGAGAAGAGAGAAGCTGTGTATCTTTGGTAAGTTTATCGAGGTATTCATATTTACGTTGTACGACTTCTTGAGAATCATTAATATTTTTACTTAAATCATCAATTTTGTCTTTTATTTTTTCGATATTCTTTTCTTCATTGACAATATCATTGGCGATATCTTGTAATTTACCGTGTATTTTCTTTTCGGTCTGCAACTTCTCTTCAAGTGTTTTTGATTTTTCGGTAATCTTCTGGACTGTATTGGAAGCTGAAAATGCCAATAAGGGCAGAAGAAGTGAAGCGACTCCTAAAAGCCTGTAAATCATACACGTCCAATCTTGCGAGCAACAACTGTTACTGCAACCAAAGCAAAAAGAATCGATGCGCCTATCAATGTGCCACCTTCATATAAAAAATCAAATGGCGGAATCACAATATCCAGCTCATTGGCAAAAGACTGCACAATGCTAAGTCTTGGTGCAATAGAATAAATCAGGCACACACACAAAGCACTGGCTAAAGTATCAACGATAGTCATGCGATATAACATCGCGCTTTTCATAAAAAAGGATGCGCCAAAGAGTGTCATAATAGACATACGTCTATTGTGTTCATAAATCCAAATGCGAATTTGTTTAAAAATAAGAAGTATCGCAACCAATGCAACAAATAAAGCAAAAATATAGACCATTGATTGCAGTAATAAAAACATTTTAAACATTTTTTCATGGGTTTTTGCAAACGTTTCTATTCGCGTAATAGTGTTAATTTCCAATAATTTTTGCTTAATCGCTTCAATGCGTTTTTTATTAGGTAAGGACTCTAATTTGAGGGAATAAAATTTAGGAAGAGCTACTTGTAACAGTGCCAAATTTTTAGAAGACATATCATTTTTAAGACGATCAAGAATCTTTTTACTGCTAATTTCAGAAACAGATTCAATCTCTGGCACATGTTTTCGTAATTCATCTTCTTTGAGTTCAGCCGATGAAACAACCACGATTGAGTATTCATTGACTATTTTTGAAGCATAATCATTGACGATACTTTTAATCACGGTTGTAAACTGAAAAGAAAACAGTAAAACAAAGCCTGAAATAAAAATGGAAAAATGGCTACTAATTGACCTCATGTAAGACGCCACCTTCTAGAAAATAGTGTTTATAATCAATTCCCAATGTCGAAGGAATATTGTGCGTTACGACAACCACCGTTGTACCGAGATGCTCTTTAGCACCTTTGAGTAAATTCCAAATCACTTCACTGGAATAACTGTCTAAATTTCCAGTTGGTTCATCCGCTAAAATGAGGACGGGATTATGCGCTAACGCTCGCGCCATAGCAACGCGTTGCTGTTCACCGCCACTTAGCTCATAAGGATACTTATTAATTTTATGCAATAATTTAACGTGCTTTAAAAGTTTATGCGCTTGTTTGACACACACACTTTTAGAAAATCCACCGATAATAAGTGGCAACATCACATTTTGTTCCACACTCCATTCATCGATGAGTTTATAATCTTGAAAAACAACACCCAAATAACGGCGTAAAAGGTTGAGTTTAGAGCTGCTAATATTTTTCAAATCCACACCGCAAACATTGAGCTCACCATGATTAGGCAGTAACTCGCCGTAAAGCGATTTGATAATCGTTGATTTGCCACTCCCGCTCTTTCCCGTAATGAAAACAAAATCTTGTGCTTTAATAGCAATACTAGCATCCGTTATGACAGGCTCGTCGCGTTCATAACTGATATTCAAGCCACTGGCTTTAATCACATATTCCATGAAACCACTTTTCTATTAAGATATGAGCAGCATTGTTGCTTTTCGTTGCTAAAATCGCATCAGGCAGATACGACACCTTCGTTTTATCTATCAAAATATAACACTTTTCATTCCGCTCATTTGCTCCAAAAGAGAGACGAATAAGTCCAGAAGTATCATTAATCTTGAATATCTCTTCAAAATGTACGAAAAAATCCTCTCCACGTAAAAGCTCATCGTGAAAAGAGGCATACACTTTTGCAAAATTCACATTTTGTGAAAAATGAAGTATTGAGATGCCAGAAATTGCATCTGAAGTACTCTCATTGGTTAGAGTAACATCATAAATATTCTTCTGCATTTTTCGCCATCGATCTTCATATTTACTCGTAATCTCAAGATCGGCATTCTTTTTCACATGCACATTTGCGCGTGAGAGTTGCATCATTTGTGAAAATGAAAATTCAAAATAAAGCTCACTATCTGTTCGAAGTTCTAGTGTACCATTTAGATGTAAAGTACGCAATGCTTCTTCAATAAATCCAGCTGAAAAAACACGTCTGTGTGGTTTTTTATCCCAAGGTACAGGGAAATGCACAAAGATACGCCCCACACAATTAGAGGGCAAAAACTCCATAAAGAGTCTCGCATCGTAATCAATCACCAAAATATTTTCAATGGATTGTAATTCACACTGTTTTAAAACTTGCTCAATGGAGGGTTTATGAATTTCTAAACCGATAAATTGAATCTGAGAATTTTTCTTTGCTTGATGCAACAGATGCCTGCCACTACCAAAGCCTATTTCTACCCAAATTTCACGCTTCGTATCAAACGAATGTGCAAAAAAATCAATCTCTTTAAGGTACGGCGAATGTTTTACATGTAAAAACTTTTTAGGTTCAATATTGGAGTGCGTAACCTCTGCTTCATGCATATCACGAAAATCCATCAAGACTTTTTGTAAAAAAGAGGCTTGCGTCGGACGAGTGACTTTATCGCCTTTTACAAGGAAACCGCCTTCTGGTTTGGGCGTGATTCGAATTAATAACTCTTCTTCTTGATGTGAAGCCATCACCAAGGTATTTCCTCTTGGTGAAGAAGCTTCAAAATGAAACGTCGTTTCATTGTAAGAACAAGGGTAGGTTAGCTTTTTAAGTGTCGTTGTATGAAAATTTGGCATAACCTACTTTTATTCCTTTGGAATCGTAATCAATACACTATCAGAAGGATTGGATGCGATACCAAATTTATCAATAGCAATAATATTATATTTGTACTCTACACCTGGAACGGTATCCATGTCTTGGTAATTGTTCTCAAAGATACCTGTAAAATTTTGCTTTTTAGTGCTACCACCACTTTGGAACTCTTTGGTAATGGTATATTTAACGGTATTTTGGTCACCGCTCCATGAAAGATAGATAGACCTACCATCGTGCTTCACAGCATTCACCACAGGCGCAGCAAGTGCCGCAAGAGTTGTTCCCATAATGGCTGCATCGGGTTGTTGTGATTCTAAACCATCTGTATCAACCGCAACAACTTTATAGTAATACGTTTTACCATTTTCATTGACCAAATCTTCAAATTCTGTATTTTTTGTTCTGCCATAGTAACTGTAAAACAAAGATGATGTGGGAGAGCGATAAATTTTATAATGTGAAAAATCACTCTCACTCGCAGGATTCCATGTCAAAACGATTTTTTTAGGCAAATCTGTTGTTGCTTTAACGCCAGTTATCTGTTTTGGTAGAGGCTTAGTGTGTGCTTCTACAATTTCGCTTGGTTTAGAAATAATATCGTCGTATGTTTTCACTTTAATGCGATAACGATAAACGTAGTTATCTTTTAAGTCTTTGTCAATATACTCCGCATTTAATCGACCATTCACACGCCCTACTTCTTCCCATTTCGTCGATTTAAACTCATTACGCTCAATAATATACGCCTCAACACGCTCCATCGGATGTGGTCTCCACACCAATTTGACGCGATTCGGCAATCCTGTAATTGCTTTAACAAACGAAACAGATTCAATCTTACCGGTTGTCGTAACGGTGATAATAGGGCTTGGTTCTGATTCACGTTTTTCTGCACTAAATGTTGTCATTCGATAACTGTATTGTGTATCGGGTGTTAATTTTGTATCAACATAATGGGAAGTGTATTTATCGTGAATGGTCGCAATTTTTTTCATTTTATTGCCGTCCATACGGTATAAATAATACCCTTCAACCCGTTCACCATAAACAGGCGTCCACTCAAATCCAATTTCCGTAATATCAGGTAGCGTTCGAATCGTTTCTATCCGTGGAAGCGAAGAGTCAATCACAGGCTCTTTAGGTGTTTCAAGAGTCTTTTCGCAACCATTTATCATCAAACTTAAAGCCACTAATGATGCTATCCAAAGTGATCTTTTCATCTATTTCTTCCTTCTTAAAATGGTGTGTCAAATAAGTATTAAAATCGTCCCATAACGGTGCGTGTACTTGTAAAAGTTCACCGGTTTTGGGATGGTTTAAATACAAAATATACGCATGTAACATAACTCTTGGTATTGTACCATTTTGGCTCTTAAAGCCGTATAAACTATCGCCAATAATATGGCGTGAAAGGGCATTGAGGTGTACGCGGATCTGATGCGTACGCCCTGTAAAAAGCTTTGCCGCAATCAGCTCTTTTTTCCCATCATTGGAGAGTGCCAATTTGGTAAATGCACTTTTTGCATTGCGCCCTTCTTTGACCACCGCCATTTTTAAACGATGATTGGGATTACGCCCGATAGGAAGTTCGACAATCAAATTCTCTTTTAAAGGAACATCAATAATAGCTAAATAGTATCTTCCCATGCTCTTATCTTCTAATTGTTCCGCTAATTTAACATGAGCTTCATTGTTTTTGGCAATGACTAACGCACCACTCGTCTCTTTATCGATGCGATGGACGATGCCATGACGCTCTTCCCCACTAATGGTTGAAAGTGAAATACCTTTATGCTGTAACCAATCTACTAAAGTGGCTTCTTTGACACTTGGGGCGCCATGTACGGTCAGAAAAGGCGGTTTATTGATAATCAAAAGATCATCATCTTCATACAAAATAGGCACATCAAATTCAATGCGATATGCTGATTGGCTTTTAGGTGCTTCAACAAACTCATACGTAATGACATCACCGTGTTGCACTTTGTAGCTGCTTTTATAACTTTGGGTCCCATTAATTAAAACACCTACGTTTTTTACGAGTTTTTCGACTTGATTGCGAGGAAGATTCAGCGCTTCACTCATAGCAACATCAAGGCGGCTGGACTCTTTACATGTAAACTCCATCCGTCTACTTTCCTATCATTTTTTGATATACTTTTGAAAACTTTCCAAAGGAACTTTGTGTTTCAAATTGATAGGCGCATCTTAACACATTTTGATTTTTTAATTCCTATATTGGTCTTACCTATCATTGCACTTTCGTACTTTCTTATCGACGAAGCCAATGTTGCACTCTCGAATAAACAGATTGTCTACTATGCCGTAGGCTGTTTGGCATTTGTTATTTTTTTTATTATCCCGATTAAAAAGATTGAATGGGTCATCCCTTTTTTCTATTGGGTTACGGTTGTACTGCTCTTGAGTGTTGATTTTTTTGGAATAGCAAAGCTTGGTGCAAGGCGTTGGCTAGAGATTCCGTTTGTACACTTTACCATTCAACCCTCTGAAATTTTCAAACCTGCATTTATCCTGATGCTCGCTTATCTTATCAAATATAATCCACCCGATGAAGAGGGCTATGGGTGGAAGTCTTTTTTCAAACTCAGCTTTTATATCCTTTTACCGTTTGCACTTATCGCAAAAGAACCCGATCTTGGAACGGCTATGATTTTACTGCTCTTAGGCTATGGTACGCTTTTTGTTATTGGTGTACATAAAAAGATATGGATTACGTTAGCCATTATCGTTGGACTGAGCAGTCCTATTCTCTACAATAGTTTACATGATTATCAAAAGCAACGTATTTCAGATTTTCTCTCCGACCAACCAAGCTATCACGTCAAACAATCGATTATTGCCATCGGTTCAGGTGGACTAACGGGAAAAGAGCGCAGTGAAGCGACCCAAACGCATTATAAATTTTTGCCGATTGCAACCAGTGATTTTATTTTTGCGTACACCGTTGAGAGACTTGGTTTTTGGGGAGCACTCGGACTCATTGTCTGTTACGCTCTTTTGGTGATTCACCTTATTACGCTCAATTTTAAACTCAAAGAAGACTATTTTGCACAAGTCATTACCAGCGCTATTTCATTGCTCATTTTCTTTTATATGAGCATTAATATCGCCATGACCATTGGTTTGGCACCTGTGGTAGGTGTGCCGCTTCCGTTTTACAGTTATGGCGGTAGTAGTTTTATTACTTTTTTTGCACTTTTTGGTATTTTAGAAAATCTATTAGCATTTCGTTTTGACCCAACTTACCGTTCGATTAAGTATTCTTTGTAGCCCCCTATTTAAGGCTATTTTTTAGAAGTTTTTTATATTTATTTAACAATAAAAAGAGTACAATTTCACTCTTTAAATTTGGGTCCTTAGCTCAGTTGGTTAGAGCACCCCGCTCATAACGGGGTGGTCGAGTGTTCGAGCCACTCAGGACCCACCACTTATGCCTGAATTTTGGATTACTGAAAATTATAGATAAAGGTAAACACGATGAAAAAAATAACTTTTTTTCTTGCATTACTCACACACATGACTCTCTTTGCTGGTTTTTTAGATGATTTGATAGGGAAAGATAAAGCGTTTCTCGAAGCAAATGGATTTAAATGTACTGATTTTTCTTGTGTGACAAAAGATCAAAATTATTTCAATATCAAACTTTTAGACAATGCTGTTGAGTATGTTGAAGTGTATAGCAATGACAAAGATGAAGTGTATAAGATTGCTATTTATCTTTATCAAAACGATAAACTTAAAAATAAAGAGCTTGATGAAGCGTTTTATAAAGCACTCACAAAAGTCAATGAGAAATCTAAACTTGCGTATGATTTAAGTAAAATCAGCGATAAATTCGGTAATGAAGCACTCATTACCATCACAGACACAAAACGAGCCAATGCATTTATCAATGTTATGCGTGAAGCATATATTGAAAATATGAAACAATTTAATGAAACAAGGTAGTCTTTTTTAAGACTTCTTGTTTTTCCTTCGTAAGACTTTTTTCTTCTTTGCTTTTCTTTGAGTGGCGCTCTCTTGTTTTTTATCAGAATGTGATACAATACTTTTTTAACGTTCATTACAATTACTAATATGAGAGACAGATTTTTATGCAAGTGATTATAGCAGGAGCAGGAAGAGTTGGCTACAATATCGCCAAACATCTTATGCACAACAACAGCGTTACCGTTATCGACCAGAATGAATATGCCATCCAAAATATACAGGAAAATCTTGATGTTTTAGGCATATGTGGCAATATTGAAAACCCTCACACGTATCTTGGAATTAACCAACAAGTTGATCTTTTTATCGCCGTGACCGATTCCGATGAAGTGAATCTTCTGTCGTCACTGATTATTGATAATATTGCAACGGTTAAACGTAAAATTATTCGTTTAAAAAACACTTTCTTTGCCAGCGATCAAGTCAAAGCAAAACTGAACATCAACGAGACAATCGTCCCCTCCTTTGAAGCAGCACAACCTTTTAAATACTTGGTTGATTTTTCTCACGCACACAATGCTAAATCATTCAATGATACCAAAGCCCTTTTAATTTCCATTCGTCTTAAAGAAGATTTTACACCCCGCATGATTTCAACCTTTATAGGAGAAATTAGTGGAGAAGTGGCCGTTGCGGGTATTGAGAGGAAAAAAGAGTTTTTTGTTCCAAAACCAGTTGAAACTATACTGCCGGGTGATCTTATCTACTTTTTTGCTTTTCCAAATGCCATTTTATCGCTTCGTACCACCGTATGTGAATTTAATGAACCTTCTACACCGATTAAAAATTGTGTGATTTTTGGTGCAGATTCATTGGGTGTTGAGATCGCAAAAGTCCTTCTTAAAAAAGGGATAGACGTTCAAATTATGGACAAAAATATCGAATTGTGCCGTAAAGCCAATATCGAGCTAAAAAACAAAGCAACCGTTTTAAAAACAACTTATGATGCTGACCATATTAACACAACACGTTTTGACACCGATATGTTTATTGCCGCGACCAAAAACGATGAATACAACATCACCAAGTGCATTGAAGCCAAACAAAAAGGCATCAAAAAAATCATTGGAATCAACAATGACATCGCCTATTCTTCTTTGATGCGTAATCTCAACATTGAAGTTGTACGAGGGGAAAAAATCAATGCCTACTACTCTATTTTAGAGCGCATTCAGTCCAATAATATCTTCACACAAAAGAAATTTTGTGGTGGTGAAGGTGCTATTTTATTACGAAAAATTGACTCGAATTCACCTCTTTTGGGTGAGAAACTTCCCCTTCCCGATAAAGTCGATGATAAAGGACATTTTATTGTCCTAAGAGACAATGACATATACGAGTATAGACTCATCAATGAATTTCAACGCGATGATGTTATTGTTGCCTTTACAAAAGAGCTTGATTTTGACCTTGTAGCAAAATGGCTACAGCAGAACCCTTAATTAAAGTATCCCATGAGTATTAAAAGCATTCTAAAGTTTGTATCCGCCGTTGGACTTGTTGTTTTTTTCCTTTTTCTCATACCGCCACTTATAGGCTTTTTTTATAACGAAGATGTCTTCATCTACGCTGTTTCAATGTTTGCATTGTTTGTCATTAACCTCTCCATCTTTTTAATTTTAAAAAATGATGCCATGCACCTTGGCATCAAAGAGAGTATTATCTCTGTAAATTTTATTTGGATACTCCTGGGTATCGGTGGAGCTATTCCATTGGTTCTCTACACCAAAATTGACTTAGCAGGCGCCTTTTTTGAAGCCATCAGTGGTTTTACAACCACAGGGGCTAGTGTTTATACCAACGTAGAAATCCTACCAAAATCCATTCTTTTTCATAGAAGTTTAATGCATTGGATTGGGGGTATTGGTATCATTGTGTTAGGAGTTGGACTTTTACCTCTTATCAATCCAAGCGGCTCACTAAGTCTCTTTAAAGCAGAATCCACTGGTATTTCAATGGATAAAATTACACCGAAAATCAAAGATACCGCCAATCGAATTTGGGCGGTGTATATTTTGTTTACATTGCTTGATTTTGCCCTTTTAATGCTCTTTGGTATGAACTGGTTTGATGCTATCAATCATGCGTTTGCGACAATTTCAACAGGAGGTTTTTCGACACGAAATGCTTCTATTGGCGCATTTAGTGATGGCGTTATCTGGACAACAACCTTTTTCATGGTTATCTCGGGTATCAACTTTTTAGCACATATTCGTCTGTTTAAAGGCGAAAAAAATTGTTATAACACAGAAGAAACAAAATGGTATATAGGGCTTATTATTGCCCTTTCTATGATTTTATCGCTTATTCATGTCAATACCAGTGGCGACTCTTTTTACACCTCGCTAATGCATTCGTTTTTTACCGTTTCAACACTGGCTACAACCACAGGATTTGCCTCAACGGATTATGAGCTCTGGGGACAAACGGCAATGATGATTGTTATCTTTGCGATGATGATGAGTGCCAATACTGGCTCAACGGCTGGTGGTATTAAGATGATTCGTTATATTCTCTTCTTTAAAAATATCGGTCTAGAAATAAAACGCTCGATTCAGCCTGATGTTATTACCTCTATTTTTGTGGATGGAAAGCAAATCAGAAGTTCTATTATTAACTCTATTTTTGGCTTTTTCGCGCTATTTATCTTGACAACATTTTTAGTGATGATGTACTTATATGCAAGAGGCTATGATTTTATGACCGCATTTAGCACCGCAATCGCAACGATAGGCAATATTGGTCCGGGTCTTGGACTCACAGGCCCTTCACAAAATTATGCTTTCTTTTCATGGTATGATAAATTGATTCTCTCTTTGGCAATGATTATCGGAAGACTTGAGTGTTATACCGTTTTTATGATGTTAAGCCGTAGCTTTTGGAAGAAATTTTAACCTCTTCCAAACGTTTACATGTAAAAAATCTTAGTGATTTTTGCGTAAAGCTTTTACCGTAGTTTCAATCGCTTTTAACAAGCGATCAATCTCTTTTTTCGTGTGGGTAAAATGGATACTGATGCGAAGCCAACCGGGTTTTTCATCAAAAGACTGTCCATCTTCTAAAGCCAATAAGTCGTGTCCATAAGGCCCTGCACAGCTACATCCCGCTCTGGTTTGAATACCAAAATGCTCCGATAAATACTGAGAAATAGTGTAAGGATTAATCCCTTCAAAATTGAGTGAAAAAATCGGTAACTTTTCTTGAGAATATTTACAATAAAGTTTCACACCCTCAATCAAACGCAAACGAGAACCAAAGTAAAATTTGAGTTCTTCTTCAACCGCATAAATTTTATCAAGTCCGATAGCATTACGTAAGTTATAGGCCAACGAGGCTTTGATAAATTGTAAAATAGCAGGCGTTCCAGCATCTTCAATGCATTCAATATCACTTAAAAAATTATGAGATATCCGTGAAACATAGGCCACGGTTCCGCCCCCTGCGAAAGTGGGTTTGGTATCGGTGCATAACTCTTTTTTCATCACCAAAAGCCCGCAAGAACCTACACCGCCTAATAGCTTATGCGGAGAGAGAAACAAGGCGTCATAATAATTGCAATCCACATTAATGTAAGGTGACGCCGCTGCCGCGTCAAGGCATAAAATACCCTTATAGCGCTTAACCAGTGTATAAATACTTTTATAATCACTCACAATACCCGTCACATTAGAAGCCACAGAGAATGAAGCAATAATTTCACGATTTTTATAGGCTTCGAGTTTCGTTTCCAAAACACTCATATCAATTTTTTCATCCAAATCAAGTGGAATGCGCACCACTTCGCACAGTCCCTCGCGGAAGCTCAATTCATTAGAATGGTGTTCATACGGACCAATAAATACAACAGGAAGGTTTTCAGGCTTGTGCCCATAACGCTGAAGCGTACGCGGTGGTATATAAAGTCCCATCAATTCTTGAAACTTTTTAATTGCTCCTGTTGCCCCTGTACCACAGGGGAAAAGGTAAAAGCGTTCATCCACAGCCAATGCTTTTTTCAAATCACTGCGTGCCTTTGCATAATATTGACTTGTTTTTATGGCACTTGAAGCCACTTCAGAGTGGGTATTAGCATACGTTTTTAAGATTTCTAACATCTGTTTTTCGATAGGTTTATACCCCTGCCCTGAGGCAGTATAATCAAAATAGAGAATATTTTTATCTTTAATAATATTTCTTCGTATCTCTTTCACTACGTTTCCCAAAACTTTTTTGGGTATTATACCTTTAATAAACATTTAAAAAGATGATGGGAATCAAAAATGATTGATGAAAATTTGCTCAATAGTCTTAGTGCCAAAGAAAAAGAGCTTTTTAAACAAGGTCTTGAGGACCTCATTAACCAAACGTATGTTATTGAAGACGAGTATAAAAAACTGGGTGTTTCGTACAATGCGCTTCAAGATGTTATCAGTCAAATCATTGAAGTGCAACCCAATGCGCTTTGGGTATTTGATAAAGAAGGAACCATTTTTCTACAAAACAGCGAAGCTAAAAATATCGGTGCTCTTTTAGACAATGTGCATCTCCAAGAAGAGACTCAAGAGATTGATTTTGAGGGAAAATCGTATCTGTTAAAAAGCGTGCAACAGGGCGATAAAAAGATTATTACCGCCACAGACATCACGGAAGGAAAACGTCAAGAACGCCTCGTTTCCATGGGACAAGTGGCGGCACATCTTTCACATGAGATTCGCAACCCCATAGGTTCAGTCTCTTTACTCGCCTCAACGCTACTCAAAAAAGTTGATCCAAGCGTCAAACCTTTGGTCACGGAGATCAAAAAAGCAATTTGGAGAGTTGAGCGTATCATTAAAGCAACGTTGCTTTTTACCAAAAGTGTACAAATCAATCCCAATACGTTCTCTCTAGCCCACTTTACCAAAGAATGTGAGCAAGCCATTGCGCTTTACTCGTATACCAAAGAAATCTCATTTCAATTTGATTTGCCAAACACAGAAATTAGAGGTGATTTTGAGCTTTTAAATGTGGTCTTGCAAAACTTCATCTTTAATGCCATTGATGCTATCGAAGAGTCAGACAATGAAACAGGAACAATCACTCTTACATTTCAAGAAGACGATCAATATATGATTTTACATGTAAAAGATGATGGTAAAGCCATTGAGAATAAAAATATCCTGTTTGAGCCGTTTAAAACAACAAAAACGAAGGGTAATGGATTAGGGCTTGCACTTTCATTGCAGATTATTCAAGCCCATGGAGGTAAAATTGACCTTCTTGAAAACCCTAAAGGCTTTGCCATTAAGATTCCAAAATAGTTTTACATGTAAAGGCTAAACAACCTTTACATGTTCCATAACCGCAATTTTTTCATCCAGGCTATCATCTACGCCAAAAGCGGTTTCGATGACCACATCTTGCAATTTAGAAGTGATAATAAGATGCAAAGGTCTTCTGCCAGGACTTTCTCTTACAACCTGATACAATCGTTCCAACAACGCCACATCGTCGCTTAAGTCGCAGACCAGTACTTTGGGGTCGAGTGGAATTTCAATAACTTTGGTGTCAATCTTCTCTTTTTTTGCTTCGTCCAAATCCATAATTTTAAGCACGCGCATTTTAACACCCTGCTCATCGTTACTGACTTCTACTTTAAAACAAAGTGGTTTTTCAATATCCAGTTTATTGAGATTTTCCAGTTGTTTTTCAAAAACTGTCAGCTCCATACTGCCGTGAAAATCCATTAAAGAGATGATGCCAAACTTATTGCCTTTTTTACTGATTTTTTCACTAATCGCTTCTACTTTACCAATAAATAGCGCTTTGGAGCCATCTTCAATTTGTTCTCTCTCACTGGAGAGCGTATAGCTCATCTGATCAATTTCAGCTCTAAACGCATCCAAAGGATGACCTGAGATATAAAAGCCTATGGTCTCTTTTTCCAAATCCAGCATGGCTTTATTGTCAAATTCAGGAATATCTTCGATTTTTACTTGAACGGTCACCATCTCTTCATCATCACCAAAGAGAGAGTACTCTGCCATCTTCTTCGCACGATTGCACTCAGCACTCGCTTCAATAATTACATCAATGCTTTCAAGCAATGCGCGTCTACTATGCCCAAAATCATCAAAGCTTCCCGATTTGATAAACGATTCAAGGACTTTTTTATTGACTTTTGAGCTGTCGATACGTGAGATAAAATCACTCATATCGGCAAATGGTCCTTCTTCTCTGGCTTCTAAGATTTTACTAATCGCAGCATTTCCAACACCTTTAATCGCACCCATACCAAACAAAATTGCCTCTTGCCCATCGGTATCGGTAATTGCACTAAATTCAACCAAAGAGTGTTGGATAGATGGTGGTAAGAGTTTAAGTCCTAAACGTTTTACCTCATCAATATATTTGACAATTTTATCGGTATTGTCTTGTTCCGATGTTAAAAGTGCCGCCATAAATTCTTGCGGATAATAGCATTTTAAATAGGCTGTCTCAAAGGTTACCATCGCATATGCAGCGGAGTGTGATTTATTAAAACCGTACCCTGCAAATTTTTCAATCAATCCAAAAAGCTCAATGGCATGGTCACGATTTAGCCCTTGTCTTACCGCGCCATCGGCAAACTCTTCGGCTTTTTGCTTCATATAATCAATTTTTTTCTTACCCATCGCACGACGAATCAAATCCGCTTCACCAAGGCTAAATCCACCAATGGCTTGTACGATTTGCATAACCTGCTCTTGGTAAACAATAACGCCGTATGTCGGCTCTAAAATAGGTTTAAGGGGTTTGGTGAACTCATCAAAGAAATATTCAATCTCTTTTTTACCATTTTTACGGTCAATAAAATCATCTAACATACCTGATTCCATCGGACCTGGACGATAGAGTGCCAAAACCGCAATCAAATCTTCAAAGGAGCTAGGTTTTAGTCGTTCATTCAAAGACTGCATACCGCTGGATTCAATCTGAAAAAGCCCTACCGTATCGCCACTTTGAATCAGCTCATACACTTTAGGGTCGTTCATATCAATGGCATTAAAGTTAATCTCTTTGTTATAACGCGCCTTAATCAGTTTGAGCGCATTATCAATCACCGTTAGGGTCTTAAGACCCAAGAAGTCGAATTTAATTAAGTCCACATCTTCGAGGTAATTCAGTGAATACTGTGTCACCAAATGGTCTTCCCCCGAAGGCTGATACAATGGCGTTTTATGCCACAACTCTTCATCGCTGATAACCACGCCCGCAGCATGCATTCCGGAGTTTCGGTTCAATCCTTCGAGTGCTAAGGCAAACTTCCAAACGCGTTGCATTTTAGGATTGCTTTCGATAAGTTCTCGCAGTTTTGGCTCTTTTTGATACGCGCCTGGCTTATACCCCTCTTCGCCCTCAACACCGATACCATTGAGCGTAATGCCAAGTTCATCGGGAATGAGCTTGGCCATAGCGTCCGCTTCGGCATAAGGAATCGCAAGAACACGCGCAACGTCACGAATAACACCTTTGGCTAAAAGCTTACCAAACGTGATGACTTGCGCCACATTGTAACGTCCATATTTTTCGACCACATAGTCAATAATTTCGCCTCGTCTGCTTTGACAAAAGTCAATATCAATATCGGGCATACTAATACGTTCTGGGTTTAGAAACCTCTCAAACAGAAGATTATAGGGCATTGGGTCGATGTCGGTAATGAAGAGTGAATAAGCAACCAAACTACCGGCTGCTGAACCACGACCAGGTCCTACGGGAACGCCTCTGCTTTTTGCCTCACGGATAAAATCCCAAACGATAAGCATATAGCCTGGAAACTTCATCTTACAGATAATATCAATCTCGCGCTCCAGCCTGGCTTTATACTCTTCGTGCTTACTCTCATCTACGAGTTCAAGGCGCTTTTTCAAACCTTCCCTACAATGATACGCAAAGAAATCATCATCGCTCTCAAAACTAAGCCCCTCTTTTGCCGCATACTCTTTCATAAACTTAAATTTTGGAGGGGTTGGGTCACCCAATTTTATCTCTAAATTACATTTATCCACAATCTCTTGTGTATTGGAAATCGCTTCAGGGATGTCCGCAAATAAATCACTCATCTGCGTAGGAGATTTCACATAAAACTCATGGACAGAGTGGCGCAAACGATTAGGGTCATCAAACTCTTTGTTCATCGCGATACACATAAACGCCTCATGTGCTTCGGCATTGTCTTGTTCCAAATAGTGCGTGTCATTGGTCGCGATGACTTTAATACCTGTCTCTTTGGCTAAACGTAAAATATCATCGTCGATAAAATGCTGGTCAGAAATTCCATGACGCATGATTTCCAAGTAAAAATCTTCACCGAAAATCTCTTTATATTCTAAAGCTATCTCTTTGGCTCTTTCATATCCTCGCGCACCGAATTGAACATTTCGCTTATTATTGAGGTTTAGGTGCCAGTTCACTTCCCCTTGCAAACACGCCCCAGAACAGACTAAACCTTCGGAGTGTTCTATCAACATTTTTTTATTGATACGAGGGTAGTAATAAAATCCTTGAATGTAGCTCATCGAAGAGAGGTACATCAGATTTTTATAGCCAATGTCGTTTTTCGCGTATAAGCAGAGATGGAAACGTTGTTTGGTTGTTTTATCGCTAATATCATCTTGATTATGGATATATGCTTCCATACCAATAATTGGTTTGATGCCTTCTTTGCGCATTGTCTTATAAAAATCAATTGCTCCGAACATATTTCCATGGTCTGTTATGGCAACGGAGGTCACGCCTTGCGATTTGAGTTTTTTTGCTAACTTGCCTATCTTATTGGCACCGTCAAGCAAAGAGTATTCGGTATGTAAATGTAAATGGGTATAAGGAATTTCGCTCATAAGTTCTCTGTTAAATATAGTTTTTTTAATTGTACCCAAAGAGGACTTAAGAGGGTGTAAGAGGTGCCTTTAAAAGCTTTACATGTAAATTACATGTAAAGCTTTTACCCAAGCCAAACAGGGATTATTTTAGGCAGATGTTGATGTAGACTCGGATTCTAATGCAGCGATTTGTGCTTGATACGATGCAATAAGGGCTTCTTTGGTTTGAATGTCTTTATTGCCTTGCGCATCGCCTTTAGAATCTTTTTGTGCCGCAGCAATCTCTTTTTCAAGCGCAGCGATTTTTTTCTCTAACGCTTCAATTTGATCTTCGACACTGCTGCTCGAACTTGACGCACTACTGGTTCCTGAAGTGGCACTTGCGCCCCCGCTTTGTGTGCTACTGGATGAACCTGTTGTTGAACTTCCGCTTGATGAGCCATCGCTTGTTGTGCTTGAGCTGTTACTGCTACTCTCGCTACTTGCCGCTAATGCTTTTGCTTCATCCGAAATTTCAACGGTATCGACAGGAATACTGCTTGAAGTCGCACTCGCTTCTTCTGTGTTGGCACTACTCGTTGAAGATACAGTATTGCTGCTGGTACTGTTTTGATTGACCAGAACTTGGGTTGCATTTAATGTGTTGATGGTACTCATGTCCATCTCCTTATACTTTATTTGCCCCAAAGCTATATCGGAAAATTATTCAAAAAATAAAGAAAAAAGAGCGTTACATGTAAATTAAACCTTTTTACATGTAACGCATTTGGTTAGTTTAACCGGCTCATAATATGCAAAATATCATCTGTCTTTTCTTGAATTTCTTCTACATCCGCCGTGAGTGTGGTCATCTCTTTAGCGTTGGTACTCATTTTAGAAGAACTATCCACAATGCCGCCCACAATGACACTAATCGTGGCTTGAATTTGCGTCAGAGAATGGTTGGTCTTGTCTGCAAGTTCGCGAATATTATCCGCAACAACCGCAAATCCACGCCCGTGTTCGCCTGCTCGCGCTGCTTCAATCGCGGCATTAAGCGCTAAAAGATTGGTTTGATCTGCGATATCGCCTATCATATTTAAAATATCATTGACCTCTTTAGCATTTTGAGAAAGGGTACTGAGCGTATCGGCTAAATGTTGTTGAACAGAACCCATTTGTTGCATGGAGGACGTTGTTTTTTTCACAATGCGATTCAGTTCACTCAGTGGTTCATTTTTAATGGTCGTCACAGAATCGCTGAGTTGTTGCGCATTGGCTTGTATTTGAGCACTTTGTTCAGCATTTTCATGAATCATTTTGGCTAAAGCACTGCCAAGCGCATTGACTCCATCGACCAACTCTTTTAATTCACCGTTGGTTTCAATCTGAATCGGTTTGCTAAAATCACCCTTTTGGAAATCATGCAATGAAAAGAGTGTGGCATTCATCACTTCGTTTACCTTGGCAATCATTCTATCAATTTCAAAAGAGAGGCGATTGGTCAAAAAGTTCGAAGAGATATACGATGTTTTATTGTTCATAAACCCATTAGACATTTTTGAACAAATTATAAGAACTTCACCTACCACGCGAACATCATCCAAATGAAGTTTTTCAAAATCTTTAAACGTCTTATCAATCACACTCACCGTCGAACCAATTTCATCGTCGGCATGGTCATCTAATGTAGTATCAATGAGATTTTTTTTATTGGTCACATACAATCCAAAATCTTCAACATAGTGTTTGAGATTTTGCATACGACTTCCAATTAATTTTTGGCTCAAATAACGGGATAACAAAGAAAAAAGAAGCACGACCACTAGCAAAATAATGCTATTGCGAATCACTAATGCCATTAAAGCATCATCCAATGTCTGTTTTTCTTTGGCAACCAATGCATCAATGTCATCGGCATAGACACCCGTACCAATAATCCATCCCCATGGTTTAAACGCTTCTACAAAAGAGATTTTTGCTTGTGGGGTGCTAAATCCTGGTTTTTCCCACATATAATGCACAACCCCTTTGCCCTCTTTGGTCGCAACTTTGACCATTTCATTGAATAAAAACTTACCGTTGGGGTCTTTGGATTGGCTCAAATTTGCGCCATCAAGGGAAGGCTTAATGGGATGCATAATCATCACAGGCGTAAAATCATTAATCCAAAAATACCCATCTTTTCCAAAACGAAGCTCCTTAATAGCCATTTTCGCTTTATCTTGGTAACGTTTTATGACTTCAGGCTGGCTCTTATCAGGCTCTTTTTGAAGAGCCTGATAAGAAGCGTTGAGTACTTTTAGCGCGATTTCCACTTTATCGGAAAGTGCCTCCACTTTTTCATGGGTCATCACGGAACGAATTCCCTCTAATCGTGCAGTTTCATCCTGTTTCATCAAAACAACCACTACAATGGTTGAGACTACCGCCGTCAAAATCAAAGAGATAATTACGAGCATTGTGACTTTAAATTGAATACTAAGGTGCTTCATACTCTCCCCTCGCTTGCACGCATATCGCGGTAAATTTTAGAATAACGTTCAATTTCTTCCCTACTTGCCATCTTTCGGACAGAGAGATAATGATCTTTCCCAAAAGGAAAAATCGTTGCATATACCCAATAAAATTGATTGTTTTTTGTACGATTTTTGACAAACCCTTGCCAGACGTCACCTTTTTGAATGGTTTGCCACATCTGTTTAAAAGCAGCTTTTGGCATGTCAGAATGACGAATAATATTATGCGATTTACCAATCAGTTCTTCTAAGCCATATCCTGAGATAGACACAAAGGCATCGTCGGCATAAACAATAATCCCTTTGGCATCGGTTTCAGACACCAAAATGGTTGTTTCTTCCAACACAATTTCGTCGCCAATTGTCTGCATCTTTGATCCTCCATTTGCGGTCTTTTAACGATTATAGAGTGTGTTAGTTTAAAATATATTAATTCTGTATTTCAAAATGACATAATATAGATATTATTAACAACGATATGCTAAAATCGACACATATATTATAATTCTAAGGAATGCGGATGTTTTTACTTAACAAAAAGATTTTTCTCTTAGTAACGTGTCTAGCGGCACTTGGCACACAAAGCTATGCCGAAGAAGCCAAAAAAGAACCCAAAGCGGCTACAACAACAGCACCTCTACCTGCGGTGGATGTCTATAAAGTCTCTGAAGCCAAAGAAGAAGCACTGGTGCTTCAGTACCCCGGAAAAACCATTAGCTCACAAAATGTTGTCATTAAAGCAAGAGCCAATGGCATTTTGCTCAAAAAATTTTTTAACGAGGGTGATTTTGTTAAAGAAGGTGATATTTTGTATAAAATTGAACCCGATAGCTACGAAGCCGCTTTTAATTTAGCTAAAGCCAATGTGGCAAGCCTTGATGTTCAACTTCAAAAGACACAAAAAGATTGGGAGCGCATTAAAGCACTTTATGACAGTGGCGCTTCCAGCGAGCAAGAAAAAGATACCGCATACTGGGCATATGAAGGAGCGAAAGCCAATTTAGCCAGCGCAAAAGCATCGTTACAGACAGCTTCTATCAACCTTGATAGAACCACCATCAAAGCGACCATGAACGGTATGACAGGGCTCAAACAAGTGGATGTCGGTGCACTGGTCAGCGATGGAACACCTTTGGTTGAAATCACACAAATCAGCCCTTTAAATGTTGAGTTTTCCATTCCAGATATTGATATTATGAAACAAAAATACAATATCAAAAATGGTAAATGGAGCCATCCAAGCGAAGGCAAACTCAAAGCCACGTTGCTTGTTGGCAATACCACATACAAAGAGGTGGGTATTGTGGACTTTTTTGATAGCACACTCAATGCAAAAACAGGCTCTCTCAAAGCCAGAGCAACGTTCAAAAATACCAATAAAGACCTTTTGCCAAATCAATTTGTTAAAGTCAATCTTATGGGTTTAACCCGTAATGATGTCATTAAAATTCCTCAAAAAGCAGTGCTTCAGAATCCTTTAGGAACCGTTGTTTTTGTAGTACAAGAAGGAAAAGCAGTTGCGCGTCCTGTCAAAGTAGGAGAAGCCAGTGAAAATGATTATGTAATTGAAAGTGGACTAAAAGCCAATGATGAAGTTATTTTAAACAACTTCTTTAGAATTAAAAATGGTGCACCTGTCAAAATTGATAAAGTAGTGAATGACGGTGCGAAATAATGTTCTCTAAATTCTTTATCAATCGTCCTATTTTTGCGACAGTTGTATCCATCATCATTGTCTTGGCAGGTATTATTGCGATTCGCTCTTTACCTGTCCAAGAATACCCAAGCATCGCGCCGCCTCAAATTATTGTCTCAGCAACGTATCCAGGAGCCGATGCACAAACCCTTGCAACAACGGTTGCGGCACCTCTTGAAGAAGAGATTAACGGTGTCAAAAACATGATTTACATGACCACAACGGCTTCTCCAAGTGGTAGTGTAAACATCAATGTCTATTTTCAAATTGGTACGAATGTTGAACAAGCAAAAGTCGATGTCAATAACCGTGTACAAATTGCGACCAATAAACTTCCTGAAGCCGTTAAACGCCAAGGTGTTTCAACCAGAGAACGTTCCCCTGACATCTTAAAAGTTTTGGCGCTCACATCAAAAGACAATGTCCATGATACAACTTTCATTTCGAACTATGCTTTGGTCAATATCGTCGATGATTTGAAACGAATTCCCGGTATTGGCGATGTTACCATTTTTGGTAACAAGAACTACGCGATTCGTGTCTGGTTACGTCCTGATAAGTTAGCATTGTATGATATGACAACCGCAGAAGTTATCAATGCGATTAAAAGTCAAAATGAACAGTACGCGGCAGGTCAAATCGGACAAGAGCCGATGAGTAAAGAACCAACCTATACCTATACGGTTAAAACGGAAGGTAGGCTTAAAACAGCATCCGAATTTGAAAATATTATTCTAAAATCCAATAATGATGGCTCTTCGTTGAAACTTAAAGATGTTGCGCGCATTGAATTGGGTGTGGAAGCGTACTATTTTGGGGGTATTTACAATAACAACCCGATGATTCCTATTGGTATTTTCTTATCCTCTGGTGCGAATGCCCTTGAAGTTTCAGACCTGTTAGATAAAAAATTGGCAGAAATTTCAGAAAATTTTCCTAAAGACCTTCAAATCAATACCGCGTATGATCCTACAACGTTTGTACGTGAATCCATCCATGAAGTGATCTTTACCTTGCTTTTATCCATTTCCTTAGTTGTTGGCATCATTTACCTTTTCTTAGGTAATGTGAGAGCCACTATTATTCCCGTTCTTGCTATTCCTGTCTCCATCGTAGGAACCTTTGCAGGCTTTTACGCTGCGGGCTTTTCCATTAACCTTCTCACTCTTTTTGGGCTCACGCTTGCCATTGGTCTTGTTGTCGATGATGCGATTGTTGTTATTGAAAACGTGGAACGTATCTTACGCGATGAAGATTTGGACGTTAAAGATGCAACGATTAAAGCAATGAGAGAAATCACCAATCCTGTTGTTGCCATCGTGATGGTTTTGTGTGCGGTGTTTGTTCCTGCGGCATTTTTAGGTGGTTTCAGCGGTATGCTCTATAAACAATTTGCGATGACTGTTATTATCTCGGTGACTATTTCAGGTATCGTTGCATTAACACTCACTCCTGCATTGTGTGCATTGCTACTCCGAAAACATGAAAGTGAACCCATCTGGTTTATCAAAAAATTTAATAATCTTTTTGATGTTGCCACCAGTGCTTTTTCTTCGGGTGTTCGAAAAACCATTCGTTTAGGATTTTTCAATGTTGCCATTTTTGGCGTGATGATTGCAGCGATTTACTTCATTACGGCGCGTATCCCAACAGGACTTGTTCCTAACGAAGACAAAGGCATGATTCTTGTCATCAACAATCTCATGCCAGGTGCTTCTTTGGGTCGTACGCAAGAGGTCAGCAAACAAGTCAGCGACTATGCTTTTACCAATCCAAACATTCAACGTGTTGGAGCAATGTCAGGACTCGATTTTATTACCAGTGCTTACAAAACCGATGCGGGAATTAGCTTTATTCGTCTAAAAGACTGGAGTGAAAGACCTCGAGCAGACCAAACGTCTCAAGCCATCGCGGCTAAAATGATGCGTGATCTTTCTTCCAATAAAGAAGCAATGCTTTTCCCCGTCACACCGCCACCGATTATGGGTATGAGTACCACAGGTGGATTTGAGATGTATATCCAAGATCGTACGGGGAGTGATATTCAGGTGTTAGACAATTATGTCAAAGAGATTGTCGCACGCGCCAACGCCAATCCAGCACTTGCGGCGGTGAGAACAACACTTAACACCAATGTCCCACAATTTTTAATCTCAGTCGATACCGAAAAAGCAAAATCCTTGGGTGTTGATACCGCTGATATATATTCAACAATTCAAGCGACATTTGGAAACACCTATACCAATGACTTTAATCTTTTTGGTAGAACCTATCATGTCAATGTTCAATCCGATGATCATTTTAGAGAAGGGGTTGAAAACTACAATGATGTTTTTGTCAAATCCAGTGCAGGGATGCTTGTTCCTATTAGCTCGCTTGCAACCATTAAACGCGTCGTGGGACCTTCTGTCATACAAAAATTTAATATGTTTCAAGCCGCGCAAATTTCAGGACAACCAAGCCCCGGACACAGTTCTGGAGAAGCTTTAAAGCTCATTGAAAGTATTGCAAAAGAGGTTCTTCCTAACGGGTACACAATAGCATGGGCTGGAACATCGTATCAAGAAAAACAACTTGAAAAAAGTGGTAATACCGCTTTTATCTATGCCATTATTTTTGTTTTCTTGATTCTAGCGGCACTGTATGAGAGTTGGAGTATTCCATTTGCGATTGTGTTGGCTGTTCCTTTTTCATTTTTGGGAGCAACCCTTTTCGTACTCTTTAGAGACTTGCAAAACGATATCTACTTTCAAGTCGGACTCGTCACACTCGTAGGGCTTTCCGCTAAAAATGCAATTTTGATGGTCGAGTTTGCGATGCATAAACTTAAAGAAGGCTACTCTTTAGTCGATGCAACCATTGAAGGGGCAAAAATTCGTTTTAGACCGATTGTTATGACTTCTTTTGCTTTTATTGCAGGAACTTTGCCATTGGCGCTGAGTTCTGGGGCAGGTGCAAATAGCCGTCATATTATTGGTACGACTGTCGTTGGCGGTATGATTACGCTAACGGCTATTGGTACATTTTTTGTACCGCTTTTTTTCTATCTTATTATGAAAACAAAAGAAAAATGGACTAAAAAAGGAGTCAAAAATGCCGCGTAACATCGCCCTTTTATCCCTTGCAACCATCTTGTTCTTGGGTGGATGTTCGCTCTCTCCCGAACTCAGTGTTCCTAAAGTTGAGCTTCCAGCACCTTCCAAAGATGCTTTACATGTCAATAAAGAGTGGTGGAAACAGTTTAATGATCCTTCGCTCAATACCCTCGTTGATGAGGCTCTTAAAGGAAGTGATGATCTTAAACTCTCAGCCCTAAAAGTACTCAAAGCACGTCAAGCATTCGGACTTAGCGAATCCAACGAATACCCAACTCTCAATGCAACGGCGAGTTCAACTCGCCAAAGAACCAGCGATGAAACCTATCAGCACAATCGCGCTAAATACACCGATAATGCTATGGGACTAGGGCTTTCTTACGAAATTGATTTTTGGAACCGACTCTCCAATCAAAGTGAATCCAATTGGTCACTTTATTTAGCATCACAAGCAGCTCAAGAAACTATCCGCAATAGTCTCATTCACGATGTTATTAGTGCCTATTTCAACCTCGCCTCACTCAAAGAGCGTATGGCTATTTTAGAAGAGAGCGCCAAAGCTTACCAAGCCAGTTACGAATTTAGAGCTAAACAACAAAAAGTCGGAACCATTAGCGATGTCCTTGCCAATCAAGCGTTGGCACAATACAACAATGTCAAAGCATCTCAAAATAGCTTGATGGAGAGTTATAAGCTTCAACAAAGCGCGCTTGCAATTCTTTTGGGGAAAACGCCTCAATCTCTTTTTGAAGCCAATAACGAACATGCTTCTTTACCACATGCACTCGTTATCCCAGAGGGTGTACCTTCGACGTTGATGGAAAATCGTCCTGACATTAAAGAAGCCTTGGAAAATTTGAAAAGCAAAAACGCTCTCATCGGGGTTGAAAAAGCTGCTTATTTTCCAACGATTAGCCTCACGGGAAGTTTTGGGCAGCAAAGTTCTGACTTAGATAACATTCTAAAATCCAGTGCCAATCGATGGAGCTTTGGACCTAGTTTAAGTGTACCGATTTTTGATTTCGGGCGTATTAAACAGCGCGTTGCTATTTCAGAAACTGACTTAAAAAGTTCATTGGTGAGTTATGAACAAAGCGTAAAAAAGGCCTATAAAGAAGTACACGATGCTTTAGCAAAAACAACGCTGGAGACCAGTAGATTGACATTTCAAGAAGAGGAGTTAAAAGCTTATCAGAAAGTGCTTGATTTAAATACTAAACGTTTCAATCTCGGTGTTGCTAACCAACTAGAAGTGTTAGATGCACAAAAAAATGTTCTCTCCGCATCCTTAAACGTCGTCTCGACCAAGCAAGTGCTCCTGACCTCCCAAGCAGAACTTTTTAAAGCAATGGGTGGAGGATGGAAGGAATCAGAACTTTTACATGTAAAATAAAGGAATAACCATGAGCCTTTTGCTAAGTCCCTATTCATATCACGAAATTGAGCTGAAAAACAGAGTGGTTATGCCACCCATGTGTATGTATAAAGCTTTAGAGGATGGCTGTATAACAGACTTTCATAGGGTTCATTATGCCGCACGAGCCATCGGTGGCGTGGGACTCATTATCACAGAAGCAACCGCCGTAGAAGCGCGAGGTCGCATCAGTGATAATGATCTAGGGTTGTGGTGTGATGAGCAAATAACAGGGCATCAACAATTGGTGGCATTGTGTCACCAATTTGGAGCAAAAATGGGTGTTCAACTGGCACATGCCGGACGAAAAAGTCTTTGTAAGGCTTCCACGCCGGTTGCGCCTTCTTCACTTTTATTCAGCGAAACAAACGGCTATAAACTTCCTGAAGCACTTACACTCGATGACATTAAAAGTGTTAAAAATCATTTTGTACAAGCAGCCTTCCGAGCAGCTAAAGCAGGCTATGATATGCTAGAACTTCATGCGGCACACGGTTATTTACTCTATGAATTTTTATCGCCACTGACAAATCAACGCACGGATATGTATGGAGGTAGTCTGGAAAACCGCTGTGCTTTAGTCATTGAAATATGCCATGCTATTCTACAAACCACGGGACTGCCACTTATCGTCAGACTCTCGGCGGATGAGTGGGTTGATAAGGGTTGGAATATCCATGATAGCATCTACTTAAGCGACGCGTTGCATAAAATTGGCGTGCGCATGATGCACCTCTCAGCAGGAGGCAATCATGAAAAACAACCCCTGATGCCGCCACTTCTCCCATGCTACCAAGCAGACTACGCCCAGATAATTAAACAAGCAGTAGGCATTCCAACCATTGCTGTTGGTCTTATCACATCGCCTCAAACGGCAAATGAGTTACTTGAAAAAGGTGTTTGTGACCTTGTAGCCTTTGGCAGAGAACTTTTACGTAATCCTAATTTAGTACAATTTGCCGCAAAAGAAGCAAATGAACGAGCGTTGCTAGAGGTTTCGTACGCACGAGCTTTTTAGTATTTTACATCGGATTCTTACACGAATGCTTCCATTCAACGAAGATATCCGATGTTATCTTCTCACAAGGATTTTCTATGACATTCATTAAACATTGCGCCGCCGTTTTAATAGGTATTGGATTTCTAACACAGATGCTTCATGCAGGTATTTTGCGGGAACATTTCGCTGAAAATGAGAGCGAAAAAGAGGCCATCGTCGCTCAAGATATCCGCTTAATTGCAAATCTTTCGTATGGCTCGGAGGCTAAAGAGAAATTTGATGTTTATATGCCAACCCATACGATCATGAATGCGCCTATTATCCTCATGGTTCACGGTGGAGCATGGATGATTGGCGACAAAAAGAATCAAAGTGTTGTTGAAAATAAAATCACGTATTGGGTCAAACAAAGAGGCTATATCCTGATTTCAATCAACTATCCGATGCTCCCTTCCACGCCAGTAAATCTCCAACTCAAAGAAGTGGCAAAAGCGTTGGGTGCTATTCAAGCAAAATGTGCCACATGGGGTGGAGATAAAAACAAAGTGATTCTTATGGGACACTCTGCGGGAGCGCATCTGATTGCCATGCTTGCTTCTTCTTCATCGCTTTATACCCGTTATGGCATCACACCGCCTATTGCAGCCCTCTTTTTGGACAGTGCCGTGATGGATACGCCGTTACTCATGAGCGGGAAGCATCTTCGTTTGTATGACCGTGCATTTGGAGACAATCCAACGTATTGGCAAAGTCTCTCACCGTATCATCAACTTTCAGAAAAACGTATGCCTCTCTTAGCCGTTTGCTCAACACAACGAGATGATTCATGCCCACAAGCGAAGCGTTTCTTAGAAAAAGCGGCTGGTTTTGGGACGCAAACACAGTTGATTCCAGAAGCATTAAGCCATAAAGATATTAATTTATTGCTCGGAAAAGAGCTAACATACACCAAAATGGTGGATGATTTTCTAAACAGCGTTCTCACACGCTAACGCCACAATAAAGCTATTTGCTTTTTACATGTAAAAGGCAAATAGCACTTCTTCTACAAATATCAAACTTCCTACATAAAAGACAAGGAACAAAAGATGCATAGATGCGTCTAAAAAGGCTTTTTATGCAAGAAGTACGTGACCGGTATGTCAGTTTTCACAATATCGACTGCTATGAAAACGCTACGGAAGTATTAGACGCGATGTATGAGCTCTTTGACCTGCATCCTGAAGCAAAAGATGATTTGTGGATTCGCTTTGAGACACTGATTCCAAAGGATTATAAAGCCATTTTTGCGAAACATGATTCTAAAGATATTTTGTACCATATTTGTTCACATGTTTTTTATCTCTCTGCACTCTTTGAAGAATACGATTTTGAAAAAGGCATAGAATTGATGGAAAAAGCCGAACTGGAATGTTGTTAAAGCCCTAGAAATAACACGTTTTCTTGCTATAATGTACCCCATCTTTTTCAAGGAGAAGGCTATGGAATACTATAGTTGGATTTTAACATTTCACGTGATGTCATTCATGTCATGGATGGCGATGCTTTTTTACCTGCCTCGTCTTTATGTTTATCACGTAGAGCACTCACATAAAAGTGAATTTGTTGAAGTTGTCAAAATTCAAGAATATAAAGTCTATAAGTATATTGGATTACCAGCTTTTTGGGCGACGCTCATCAGTGGTGTAGCCATGTTAATTGTAAATCCTATTTTATTTGAAACAGGCGCTTGGCTTTATGCCAAACTAGTGGTTGTCGCTATTATGACCGTTTATTCATTTTCACTAGAATATTACCGTGTCCAACTGGAAAAAGGCGAATGCACACGCAGTGGAAATTTCTTTCGCGCGTACAATGAAGTTCCAACACTGCTTTCCATTTTAATCGTTGCTTATGTCGTTGTTAAAACGTTTTCTCTCCTTTTCACCTCCATTACAGTTGCATTTTTTGCATTTGTAATTTACATGGTTTTTCAACAACCGGAGCATAAAGAGTAAGCTTTCGCTTTCTCGCTCATCTTTTTATATGCTATTTCATAAAGGAAGAAGTGATTTTTCCTTTGTGAAAACCTAAAAAAGCGTTGTTCTATTTTTAGTTTGGTACATCTTTGTATCTGCTTCGACCATCAAATCATCAATCAAGCTCTCCTTATTTCCCATAGCCAAACCTATGGATACCCCTAAATATTTTGTTTGCCCTTTAAGAATCAATGGCTCTTTTAATGCTTCCGTGCATCGAGTGGCAATCAAATGAGCTGTATGTGTGGCACGCGCGCGATCACTGTCGAGGTCACTGAGTAAAATCACAAATTCATCACCGCCCATCCTCGCTAATGTATCATTCTCACGTATTAAGGTCGAAAAACGCTTCGCAACTTCAATCAAGGCATCATCTCCAGCCTTATGACCCAACGAATCATTGATAGATTTAAACCCGTTTAAGTCCATAAAAAGTAGTGCCAATCGTGTATTGTTGCGTGCACACCGCACTAAAGCCTGCTCCAATCTATCGACCATCAAAAAGCGGTTTGGAAGTTTGGTAAGATAGTCATAATGCGCTATCTCTTTCAACTCTTTTTGACTGTCTAATAACATAGCCATCAACCGATTGAAGGCTGCTGTTAAATACCCCACTTCATCCATCTTCTTTATCGGTAACGGTGTAAGGGGCACTTCCCCAAGAGACATTTTATTCGCCAATGAAGCAGAGGTTCTAAGCGGTTTAAAAAACAAAAATAAAAAAGAGAACAGTATCGAAGGGACAATAATTAAACTGATTAAATGTGTTTTAATAAGTGTTGCTTTCAGGTACCTTTCCATCTCAAACGCTTCATCGGTTAAAATGCGAGAGACAACAAACCATTGTGTGTTGGGGACGGAGGCTATCGCAGAGAGTTCTTCTATACCATTGGCATTGACCGTAATGCCGCTACCCCTAAAACCTGCTATGGCTTTGTCATGCAAAAGATTTTTTCCATGTTCGGGTGTGGGTTTAAGAATCCACTCTTTTTTGGCCGCTGCAATAAAAATCTGTTTTTTTGCATCAATGAGCAAGAAATCACCTGTTTTACCAATGCGTCCGTTAATAACGCGTCCAAAGAGGTCTGAAGTATATAAATTAGTCATGCCCACCACGATAGCGCGGATATGCCCTAAATCATCTTTGATGGCCGCAGTCATGGGAAGGATAGGCTCGTTTGAAATTTTGCTTAAAAACGGAGTTCCAATGACAAAGTCTTGCATCAAGGCTTGTGTGAAAAATGCGTCATTGGCATACGCTTTTTCACGTTCGTTTATTTCAGTACCTGCTCCTGAAATCAGTGTGCCATCAGTGGTTAAAACGAATAAAGCTTCCGAAAAAATCGGATCCAATTCATAACGTTCTGTGAGCCATTTTTGTAATGCATTTGGATTTTCTAAGAGTGGTAAAGGAAGCAAAGAAGCCATTTTTGTGAGAAATCTTTTTCGAACCTCTAAATCATGAGCAATATCTTGAGCGACCTCATTGGCAAGGGCTTCTTGATGCACAGAGACGATTTTGAAAAGATTACTGTGAATCATTTCAGCAGAAAGATAATAGCGTATCAATCCTCCTATAAAAACCATCATGAAGGCAAACACTATAACACGCGTAAGAATGCTATTTTTAATTTTGTTAAAACTATCGTGTTTCACTGCAAACAAAATTACCTCTTTTTCATCCCGTGCGAGATGATGAACTTTAATGACAATGAAAATGTCATTTTAAAGTTTCTATTGTACTTTTCCATTCCTTAATTCGTCAGGAAAAATAGAAGCTACTTTTGTCTTTATGGATATTCGCATCTGCCTCAACAAAACTTGATGACACGAACGATTACAGGCTATGTCCTACAAGATAACCTGATGCCCAAGCAAAGTGAAGATTAAACCCTCCACAATCGCCATCGACATCAAGAACTTCGCCGCAAAAATAAAGATTGTTGATTTTATGAGACATTAGTGTTTTAGCATCCATATCGCGAACATCCACACCACCCGCACAGACTTCTGCACTTTCAAACCCTTTCGTTCCCTCTATGCTCACCTTCAGACTTTTGAGTGCAAAAACAAGCTTTTTAATCTCTTTGGGTGAGCAGTCCGATGCAGTTTTAAGATGTGTTAAGTGTGTGTGCAACACGATAAAATGTGCCAGTTTTTTAGGAATCAACCCTTCTAACCATAACGCAAGCGATTTACCCGAAGCGATACTTAGACGCTTTTGCAACAGTGTCTGTAAGGCTTCTTGTGAAAATGCAGGCATGAGGTCAAGAAGAACATAGATGCTATCTCCATTTAGGCTTGCTTTGGAGACGATACGACTTACATCTAAGATAGCACTTCCAGAAAGTCCATAGTTGGTAAAAAGCACATCACCCAAAACGCTTTGTACTTTTTGGTTATTGCGAAACAGTGTTACATTAGCGTCTATTTTAACGCCACTCACCTCTTTAAGATGCACTTCATTGCTTGTAAGTTGTACCAATGACGCGCACGGTTCGATGATAGCATGCCCTAATTTTTTAGCAAATGCATAACCACTGCCAGAACTTCCCAGTGTCGGCATCGCAAGGCTTCCTGTTGCAATGACACAGGCATCAAAAAGGTGTGTTTGTTCTTTTACATGTAAAACAAAACATCCCTCGTTACATGTAATGTCTTGCACCTCCGTATCCAAATGAAATACAACGTTTAATGAGCGTGCTTCATGCACCAAGAGGTCTACCACGGAAGAGGCTTGATGACTCATGGGATACAATCTTCCCTCTTCTCCTTCTCGCATTTCTAACCCTAGACTTCTAAAAAATGTTTTACAGGTTGTTGTGTCAAAGCGTTTAAACACATCTTTTAAGAGATGTATGGATTCACCATGATAACGTGAAAGGGAGACGCTCTGATTGGTGATATTGCAACGACCATTGCCTGTTGCTAAAATTTTGCGACCCACTTTACTGTTCTTTTCAAAAAGAGTTACAGAATGCCCTTTACGAGCCGCTATAATGGCGCACACAAGTCCAGAAGCGCCCGCACCGATAATCGCTACATGCTTCATAAAAGCGTCATACCCTCTTCATTGACTGTGATTTTTTTCATTTCAATCAGTTTTGTCAGTGCTTTTTTAAACGTCTTACGGCTTAAGCCTATTTCATCTTGAATTTGTTCTGGTGCGCTTTTATATGTTAATGAACTCACCCCACCCTTGGCATGTAAAAATTCCAATACTTTTTCTATGGCAAGCGCTTCATTTTTATCGCCTTTAGGCTGGAGGGTTAAATCCAGTTTGCCATCTTTTCGGATGGTTTTGATGTAGCCTATTTTTTCATCGCCTACGTCAATATTTTCAAAAATCTCCGTATGAAAAATCATGCCATCGTACAGATTGTTCGCAATGACTTTAAACCCAAGAGGTGTACGTTCTCGCACCAAAAGGTTCATGGCTTGCCCTTCTTTAAGGCTTTGTGTCTCTTTCGATAAAAATTCATTATACTTTTGACTGCCAATAATTCGTCCTGTCTCATCATCCAAACACACACGAACAATCACCTTCATTCCCACATGAAACGCAAACTTCTGGAGTGCTTTGGGCACAAGCAAATCTTTAGGCAACCCCCAATCTAAAAAAGCGCCAAAAGGTGTCACATCGACCACTTCAAAACAGCCAAATTCATCTAACATCGCTTTAGGGAAAGTGGTACTAGCCACAATGCGGTCTTCAGAATCAAAATAGACAAACACATCAATCTCATCGCCCTCTTTCATGGCATATGTAACGTATTGGTTTGGGAGTAAAACCTCATCCTTGTCTTCACAGATTAAATAGACACCATTGTCCGTATAACGATTGATTTTGAGACGATTTTTTTCGCCCACAAGGAGGTACTTATTCATGGTTTACTTTCGTTTTCATTTTGTCACCCATATCGCTTAATTCTAGATTGAGTGCTTTGGTGGAGATGATAACCTCCCAAAGAGAGATAAATAACGATGCGCACATCGCGATTAGACTAAGTCCAAAGACTTTTTTACCCATTTCAAGATACTGCAAAAAAAGTGAAAACATAGAGAATGTGCAAAGCAAGATAGAGAGAACGCCAAAAAATTGCATCCATTTGGTCAATTCCAAACGATGTTTGAGGCTTTGAATCTGTTTATATTCTTCAAAATTATCCCGTTCATTGGATTGACGGTGTAACATCCGAATCAGTTGCGCCACTGCCAAAAAACGGTTGGTATAGGCTAGCAAAAGAAGAGAAACGGCGGGGAATAAAAGTGCGGGCGTTGAAATTTCAATGTCCATGGTTATCCTTTACATTAAGTGCTTTTATTGTATCTTAAAACGGCTTTTATCAAACCAAACTTTATGCTTTCATGCGCTATAATCTAGCTATTATAAAGAGGTGGATACAGATTATATGCTTGAAAATATTGCTCAAATGCTCAATTCCAAAGAGAAACTTCTCACTGAAATTTACTTTGACCTTCAGCTTTTTTTTGAAGCAAAATATGGCAAAAATACCATTGTTTTTATGGAAATCGGCTCCTTTTTTGAAACCTATGAAGTCAATAATGAAACGCACCAACTTGGCAAGGCCAAAGAGGTCAGCGAGCTTTTAAACATCCAACTCACGCGCAAAAATAAATCTATTTTAGAAAATTCCTTGCAAAACCCATTGCTCGCAGGCATTCCTTCGGTGTCATTAGACCGCTATCTCAGCCGTTTGGTTCAAAGTAAAAAATATACCATCGTTTTGGTGCGCCAAAAAGGTGAACCACCGCATGTCAAACGCTATATCTCCAATATCATCAGCCCTGGAACCAATTTTGATTATCTGATGGAATCGAGTGAAAACTATCTGGTATCCTTGCTCATCGACTGCAATCACGCTATCTATTCTGTCGGATACAGCGCCATTGATGTAACAACGGGAAAAACGATTATCAATGAAGTGCATGGGACGCGAGAAGATAAAACCTATGCGTTAGATGAGATTTTCAATCTCTTGCAAACCTATAAAACCAGCGAAATCGTCCTTACCTTCAATAGTGAAAGTATTGATAAAGAGTGGGTACAAAACTACCTTGAAATCACACCGAGTGTGGCGCATAGCCTCAATAAAGAGCGACTGAAAGTGGCGTATCAAAATGAACTTTTTGCTCGTATTTATGCGATTCGCTCTTTACTTTCCCCTATTGAATATTTAGATATTGAACGCTATCCCTATGCGAGTGAGTCTTTGGCAATCTTATGCGATTTTATCATCGAACATGACGCGAATATTATTGAAAAAATGAGCCGCCCTATTGTGTTAGGGAATAGTCGCTACCTCTACATTGGCAACAACGCCTTAGAACAACTTGACATCATCTCTAAAAATCCTACGGAGATGACGCTATTAACGCTCATTGACCAAACATCAACCGCCATTGGGAAACGCCTCTTAAAAGAACGCTTACTCAATCCTATTTGCGATATTAAAACCCTCAATGAACGCTTTGATTTGAGTGGCCAACTGCTTAAAGATTATAAAAAATTCGATATTGCCCTCAAACAAGTCTATGATTTGGAACGCATTTTACGACGCATCGCACTGAAAAAGCTGCATCCTTTAGAGCTGGATTATCTTAGCACCTCACTTGAAGCGATTTTAGGTATTCTCAAAGAGGCGCAGTTTAAGAAAATCCCCACCCCAAAAGATTTGTACGATGAGAGTGAAGCACTGAGTCTGATGCTCAAAAACACGTTTCTTCTTGATGTCTGTGCAAAATTTCGCAAAGACCAAATTCATGAAAATCTTTTTGTCAAAGGCATCTTCCCCCAAATTGATAAAATCGAACAAAGCAAGCAAGAACGCTATAGCGCTTTAGAGAAAATCGCGCAAGAGATTGAGAGCTTTTTTGAAGAGAACAACCGCTCAACCATCAGCATTGAATGGTTAGAGAGCGAAGGGCATTACATCGCCATCAGTAAAAACCGCTTTGCTTTGATTGAAGAGAAGCTTATGCAAAGTTTCATCACCATTGGCGATAAACACTACTTTTTCAAAGATTTTACGTTTAGGCATCTTAAAAATAGTGTCAAAATTTCCGCATCACTCATCGAAGAGATTTCTCAAGAAATCACACTGAGTAACCTTCAGATGATAGCGCTTGTCAAACAACGCTACGATGAAATTTTAGAAAAAATCGAAACACATTATGCGCTTGTTTTGGAACATCTTATCGCTTTTATTGGTACACTGGATGTGGCACTGAGCAATGCAAAATGCGCCGTACTTTATAATTATGTTCGACCTGAACTTTTACCAATGCAAGAAGAAGAGCGCTTTGTTGAAGCCATTGGACTTCGTCATCCTCTCATCGAATCGCGCGAAGAAAACGGCATCTACATTCCAAATGACCTCTTCTTAGGCAACATAACACCACGGATTACGCATGACCATGTGACCATTGAAGCCGCACGCGATAAAGAAGTTCAAGGCATTCTTCTTTACGGCATTAACTCCAGTGGTAAATCATCCTTGATGAAAAGCCTTGGCATGGCAGTCATCATGGCGCAATCGGGCTTTTTTGTTCCGTGTGCGGCAATGCGCTTTCATGTCTTCGATAAAATCTTTACACGCATTATCAGCCATGACAATCTCTACAAAGGTCTTTCAACCTTCACCGTTGAGATGTTGGAACTCAAAAATATTTTTAACCGTGCGACCCAACACTCTTTAGTGCTCGGCGATGAGATAAGCCATGGAACCGAGACAGAATCTGCACTCGCCATTGTTGCAAGTAGTGTCTCTAAGATGCACCAACTCGGCTCACTTTTTGTGTTTGCAACCCACTTACACCAATTGGGCAATCTTACATTCATGACAGAACTCAAAACGATTATCTACCTGCATTTGGGTGTCAGTTACGATGAAGAGAGTGACAGACTGGTCTATAATCGTAAACTAGAAATGGGCAGTGGAAGCTCTTTGTACGGACTTGAATTTGCGAAATCCCTTCATATGGATAAAGAGTTCATCAAAATGGCATACGACATTAGACGCTCTTTAGCAGGCGAACTTGGAGAAGTTGAGTTACTCAAACAGAAAAAACGCAGTAAATACAACAAAAACCTTTACCTCTCCAAATGTGCACTGTGTGATGACTATGTTGAAGAAGTGCATCACATTAAAGCGCAAGAGAGTGCCGATGGCAATGGCAATATCGAGCATTTTCATCAAAACCATCGTTTCAATCTTATCCCGTTGTGTGCCAAACATCATAAGATGGTGCATGAAGGCAAAATTACGATTAGTGGTTTTGTCATGAGCAGCGAAGGCTTAAAATTACACTATGAAGAGAAGTAAAGAGCCTCAAGACTCTTTACATGTAAAAGGCTACGCCGTCTTGAACTGTGCGAGCGTTACGCTTAAATTTTCAGACAATTTGGAAAGATGTTTTGCCGCAGAAGCTATCTCTTCAACACTTCTGGCATTAGAGCTGGAAAAACCATTAATCGACTCAATTTTTTGAATAACGGTCTCTTGTAAGTAGGCTTGATTCTCTTCTGCATCCCGAGCTACATCTTCGATAGAAGCAACCGTTTGATTGAGTAATCCTACGGCGTTGTTGGTATGGGTGGCTACCGTTTGAGAGAGGTCGCTGACATCAGAAATACGTTTTGCGTTCTCATTCATTTGTGCACTAATGTTGGTAATAGACTCAACAATCACATTAATCGTCGCATTGGTTTCTACCAAGCTTTTTTGTGTTCGCTCCGCTAGTTTGCGTACTTCATCGGCAACAACGGCAAAACCTCTGCCATGTTCGCCTGCTCGTGCGGCTTCGATGGCCGCATTGAGGGCTAAAAGGTTGGTCTGATCGGCAATGTCACCAATCACATTTAAAACGCCTCGAACATCGCCCGCTTCATTGGCAAGATGGGTCAGCTGTTCGTTAATTTGCACTTCAATCTGCGCTGTTTCACTCAAATGCGTTACCGTCTCTTTTAATGAAGCATATGCCAAGCCAAGACCTTGTTGCGCCTCAAACGTAATTCCTTTAACATGTTGCGTTTTTTGAACCGAAGCTTGAATATGGTCCACCACATTTTTCGTCTCGTGTGTTGTTTGCAAAACGACACTGGACTCCTCTTCCGCTCGCAAGCCTATCTGATAGCTTGTTTGGGAGAGCTCTTCTGAGACGGAAGCATTTTCAATCGCATTGTCTTTTGCATGAGAGATGGCATCGCATAATTCGGATAAAAGCATATTAACAGACTCTATCGTCTCATTGATTTCATCTTGGCTATCTGTTTCAATACGCTGGTGCAATGTTTTCGTTTGACGCATCCATAAACACCCCTCTTTTGCTTTTTTGACAGAATTGCCAATTGAGCGCATGACAATAAGAGCAATCGCTAAAACGACCATAAAAATAACCATGTAGGCTATTGTTGATAAAGTTTCATCCAGCGCTATTTTTTCTAAATTATCATTTTTAAAAGACGCTTCAAGTGCTTTGGCGTGTTCAAAAATCACCTGATACGTTGTATTGCTTTTTTCCATGAGTCCAATTAATTTTTCATAGGCTTCAGGATTTTGGGTTGCGAAAGAGTCTTGTAAAATGGCTTTTTTAAAGCGTGTTATAATCTCAATGCGAGGTTGGTTTAATGCGTCCCACTGTTGGATATGTTGTTCCAACTCTGTAAATTTTTGACGATTTTCAGGTTTGGTTATCATCGGTTTAAGCTGTTCAATATCATTAATAAGCGCTTTATAGGCACTTTGAAATTTACTTAAAGAGGCTGCATCACCCAGTAAATGATACCCTCTAATTTCCATACCGCATATGGCAAGGTTGGATTCAATTTGACCGGAAAGCCAAATCTTAGTTGCTGCTTCTTTTGCATCTTCGCTGGATCGATGTGCTTGAAACGCTGCAAACAAAAAGCCCATTCCTACAATAATTAAAAGTAACCAAAGTTTACTTTTAATAGTTTTTAACATCATTTTTTTCCTTACAAACAAAATTTGGACGTAATTATACTCCTTGGGGTTTAAACAAAATGTAACAACAGTGTGAGAATGATAAGAAATCAAGAAGAAAATAGAAGATAAAGAGCGTGATTCCACGCTCTTTACATGTAAAATATTATGCCGTTTGAAATTGGGCTAAGGTATGACTTAAACTCTCCGATAATCTCGCTAAATGTTCCGCCGCAGAGGCAATCTCTTCGACACTTCTCGCATTCGAACTCGAGAGATGATTAATAGCTTCAATACGGTGAATCACCGCTTCATTGATGCGTTTGACATTATGCGATGCTTTTGAGACAACCTCATCTGTGGCACTCACTGAGTTATCCAATAGACCTACGGCATCACGGGTTTGCACGCTGACTTTTGCCGAAAATTCACTTAAATCGTGAATACGTGTGGCATTATGGCTCATCTCACCACAAATATCTTGAATGGCTTGAACAATCACATTGATAGTAGCATTCGTCTCAATCAAACTCTTTTGTGTCCTCTCTGCCAATTTTCGAACCTCATCTGCAACAACCGCAAACCCTCGCCCGTGTTCGCCTGCACGCGCCGCTTCAATTGCGGCATTTAACGCTAAGAGATTGGTTTGTTCGGCAATATCGCTGATAACATCTAATACGTTTTTCACTTGGTCGGCATCGTTGGATAATTGAATCAGCCTATCATTCATCTGTGATTCTGTATGCGTCGTCTCTTCTAACTGTTTTATCGTTTCATGCAATAAATCTTGTGCCAATAAAAGGCTCTTTTGTGCATGATGAATGGTCTCTTTTACTTTAGACACATCTTCGCTCGTATGCTCAATTTCTTGCGCTACTTTAGCCGCTTCACTGGTTGTTTCTTTGACCACATCGGATTCTTCTTCTGCGCGCTTTCCAATTTGCAAACTTGTACTTGAAAGCTCTTCCGCAACGGATGCATTTTCTGCGGCATTATCTTTTGCTTGCGCAATGGCATGGGCTATCTCTTGTAACAGGGCATTGACCGTTTTCATCGTTTCACTCACTTCATCGTGATTACTGATATTCAAAGACATATTTAATGCTTTGGTGTGACGCATCTGTTCGCACTTGCTTTGCGCTTCGCTGACCGATTGATTGATGGAGCGTGCAACGAAAAAGACTAAAATCAATGTTCCAAGAGAGACCACTCCAAGAACGACCTGAGAGATGATACGCGTATGATCCAACCGCTCAAAATTTGTTTTTCTGACATTGGATGAAAGAAGATGAATATTTTCGACAATGGACTCAAAAGCGTTCGCATTTTTCTTTGTCTTATCACTTCCCACCTGATAGTCTTCATAAGAGCCACCATCGACAGTTTTCTTAGGTTCATTCGCTTCATACCAAATTGCCAGTGATTTTTGAATCTCTCTAATAGTGTCTTGGTTAATTTTAGAGCGAAATAAAGAGAGCAAAATATCTATCTCAGGTAATAGCGCTTTGTAATGATTATGGTAGGCTTCTACCGCATCTTCTCGGTAATAGTTCTGGTAGTTACGCTGTTCAATACGCATTTGCAAAAAGCGAGATTCCAATGTCTGAATCGCCGCAAATCGGTCAGCAACACCTTTTGCATTGTTACTCACTTCAATAATAAAATAACCCAAGGTCGCAAATCCAATAACAAGCAGAATTAAAAGTAGCGTTAGCTTTCCTTTAATGGTTTTAAACATCTTAACTCCTTTGCGCAATATAAACGTATGAAGAGAACTTTAAACCAATAATAAATCCTTTGCTAGATTGTCCGAAGCGTCTTTTGAATACAGTTTTTCTACTAAAGCCAATGCAAAAATCATCGCCGTACTCGGTCCTTGTGAGGTGATAATATTGCCATCTTTCACGACTTTATGTGTAGGGTCATAGCCTGTTGTTCCTATTTTCTGTTCAAAAGAGGGGTAACATGTGTACTTTTCTTTGAGCACACCCGCAGTATGCAAGGCATAAGGTGCTGCGCAAATAGCGGCAATGGGTTTGCCTACTTTATCCAAAGCTTTTAAAATCGTTTGCACCGTTGTATCTGCCGCCAAATTTGTAGCGCCAGGAAGTCCACCCGGAAGGGCTATCATATCAAACACAGACGCATCGACATCGTGAATCAGGGTATCGGCAACGACAACAATGCCATGCGCACCTTTTACATGTAAATCTTCCAAAGCCGCCATCACAACTGTCGCTCCTGCTCGGCGTAAGACATCAACAATACTGAGGGCTTCTATCTCTTCAAATCCTGTTGCCAAAGGAACAAGTACTTTTTTTGACATCATTTCTCCTACACTTTAAAATAATGCAATTGATCATTGAGCTTTTGCGTAACCGAGTGCAAATGCTCCGCTGCTGCGGCAATCTCTTCAATATCTCTTGCATTGGTCGTGGTTATTTCATTGATATGCTCAATTTCATCCATCGCTTTTTTAATGCCATCGCCTGATTTTTCAGTGGTATCGGTTGCTGTTTCTACCACTTTTAAAGAGGTATTCATTAATGAGACCGACGTATCAATTTTTGCAGAAACCTCTTCAGATTGTTTTACCAGTTCATGAAACAGTTTTGCATTTTCATCCATTTGGGCTCCTGAATCTAAAATGGATTGGACGATAATGCTCACTGTCGCATTAATTTCGACCAAACTTCGTTGTGTTCGCTCGGCGAGTTGTCGCACTTCATCCGCAACGACGGCAAAACCCCGCCCATGCTCTCCCGCGCGTGCCGCTTCAATGGCGGCATTAAGCGCTAAAAGGTTAGTTTGATCGGCAATATCATTGATAACCGTTAAAACGTCTTTTACTTTATCGGCATCATGCGATAGCGCTTCCATTTTATGCTGTAAATCACTTTCAACACGTGCCGTTTGCTCGATTTTTGCAATTAAGAGCGCAAAAATTTTATTCGCTTCTTGTAGCGACTGATTGGTCTCTTCAATCTCTTTTTTAGCCCGTTTTGAACTTAAAACCGATTCATCAATTTGAGCTTTTGCCTTTAAACCTGTTTGCGTTGTTTTGACGACAATGGCACTCTCTTTTTCAGCACGCTCTCCAATATTATTCGATGTGGTAGAAAGCTCATGAGCGACTGCGGCGTTTTCATCGCTCGCGTGAATAGCGCCTTGAACAATTTTTCGCAATCTCTCCATAAAATCATTCAACGAATTGGCAATTTCTTTCAGTTCGTCATTATAAGGGGTATGATAACGCATCGTCAAATCGCGTTCATTGGAGACGATGGCATTGGTTAAACTGCAAAGTGGCATCAAAACACTGCGTATAATAATGACAATGAGGCTAAAAAGAACGGTAACAACACTGCCTCCGACTATCCAATAAATCAAGACGGTTTTTTGAATATGCGCACGGATTGTATCGTCCAAAGTTTGGCTCATTTGGGCAACTAATGCTTCTGTTTGATGTACCGTATCGCGTAATTTGCCATTCAGACCACTTTTTTCATCCAAGCCTAAAACTTCATACGCTGAAACATAAGCAACAAAACTTTCTCGGTATTTTTGCATCAAGGGCAGTGTTGAAGCGAGCTCTTCATGCATTTTAATGTATTGAATGGCTTTTTCATAGTTAGCGGTGTGTTCATTGGCATATTTTAAAGAGAGTCTTAGCATAAAGTCTTTTTCGTTGCGGCGTAGCATCAGCATCAATGACTGCATCTGATAATCTTTGAGTTCTTTAAAAGCACTCTCCGCTTGATGAATCGCTTGACGCATCACACCTTCTAAGCCTTCTTCAGGCGTAAGCCCTATCTTCTTTTTTTGAGCGACAACAGCATCAAATTCACTGCCATAATTTTTAAGAATTGCCTCTAACTGCGCAAGGTTTTTGGTATCAATTCCAAGCTTTTGTACTGTTGTATGTATGGATTGCACATTGGATAAAAGCTTTGCTGCATTCTCATGAAACAGCGTTTCATAGTTGAGAGTATGCCGCGCAAGAAAATCTTTTTCATGTTTGCGTAGTATTAAGATTTCTTCTTTGATAGAGGCTATTTGCATCTTTAGTGACAATAGCGCTTTTTCTTTATCGTTAAAAATTTTTGCGGTTGTATGAATCGCCAATAAACCAAGAAGTACAACACACGCCAATAAAATATTGCGCGCTTTAATGGAAAGGTGGGTTAGCATGGGGGAAACCTCCTTAAACTTCTAATATGAGACTATTATAGCAGTAAAAAAAGGAGAAATAGGGTAGAAGCCTACCCTATTGTGAAGATATATTACGTTATTTTACTTTTTCTAAATATTCGCCACGTACGGTATCGACTTTAATAACATCGCCCTCAACAACATGGAAAGGTACTTGTACAACCGCACCACTCTCAAGTGTAGCTGGTTTTTTACCGCCTTGTGTATCACCTTTAAAGTTTGGTGGTGTTTCAACAATTTTAAGTTCAACAAATTGAGGAGCCTCAACGCTGATAGGTTTGCCGTTATGATAAAGCATATCGACGTTCATACCATCAATAATCCAATCTGCCGCGTCACCTACTTGGTCGTGTGTTAAAGCGATTTGCTCATAGGTAACACTGTCCATAAATTGAAGAAATTCGCCATCATCATACAAAAATTGCATAATTTTGTCTTCCAAATGAGGTGTTTCGCATTTATCCCCAGCGTGAAATGTTTTTTCAATTACTTTACCATCAATAAATGATTTGATTTTGCAGCGTACAAATGCGGCACCCTTACCAGGTTTAACATGTTGATACTCTACGATTTTATAAGGGATTCCATTCAATTCGATTTTCAACCCTTTTTTTAAGTCGCCCATTCCAATAGAGGCCATAATTTCTCCTAAATTTAATTTTTATCATTATAGCGAAAATTTTAACGACTACAAAATGACTTATTTTTATACATAATATTGTATATTTTTACTTTAAAATTGTATTTTATATTCTATATAATTATTATAAAATTCCATATATTGTTTTTTATATTATTTATTTAGTATGTTTTATTCATTTTAATTTATATTTAATACGTTTTTACATACAATATCACGATGAAAACAAACGATATCATTAATCTTTTGCATAATGCTATTGAAGCTGAACATCTTGGGAAAAAAATTTCTCAAAAAAAGATGGCAGAGACCTGTGGCATTTCCATGCGCACCTATCAAGAGTGGAGGCTTGGTAGCAGTGCTCCCATGGCAATTCCAGTGGTGTTTAATATGCTTGGGATGTTAAAAGATGAAGACATTGTGAGATTAGTGCGTAAAATCAACGACGGGCAGGGAGATAAGGCATGACAAATCTGACAGTAGGTGAAAAGTTAGCGCTTGAAGAAGTGTTTGAATGTTTACAACATAAACATTGTCGCAAGATTGGATTTATAAATAAACGTCTTTTTTTCTATCGCTGTATGCGTCTCATGATTTCTACGCGTCGAAGGATTTTACATGTAAAACGATAAAAAAATTTACCGTTTACATGTAAAGTAACTACAAATTAAAGTGCTTTGGTATTGTCCATCAATACAGGTACGACAATTAAAGAGACAATCACCGCCGCAATGGTTCCAAAAATCAACGCAACACCCAATCCCCCAAAAATAGGGTCAGATGCCAATAATGTGCTGGCCAAAATAATCGCTGCTGCTGTTAGGAAAATCGGTTTTGCCCGTGTTGCGCTGGCTTGAGCTATCGCATCATGCTTACTCTCCCCTTGAGCGATACGTGTTTTGGCAAAATCAATCAGGAGCAAGGAATTACGAGAACTAATGCCCATCAACGAAATAAATCCGATAAGGGATGTTGCCGTGAGGAAGAAGGTTCCGTGTGAGAAAAGGTCCATAATCCAATGCCCCACAATCACCCCGATAATGGACAGGAAACTTCCAAGCAAAACAATTCCTGCAATAGCAAAGCTTTTATAATACACGACCATCAATAAGAAGATAAGCACTAGTGCCGCAATAAAAGCCGCGCCTAAATCCCTAAAAGTATCCATCGTCACTTTCATCTCGCCATCCCACACCACGTTAAACACTTCGCCAGTGTGCTTATCACGCAATTGAAGGTCAAAGAGATGGGTATTGCTGATGTCATAACGGTCTTTAAGTTTTTCTTTAATCGCACTTCTCGCATCCAGCAAAGGATAGACTTGTGAGACAAGGTCTGCCTCAGCAACGATACTCACCATTTTTTGCAGATTTTTAGACATGATGGTCGGTGTTGAAGCAACTTCTTCCACGCGAACGACCTCGCTGAGCGGTACCATCATGCCTTGAGCATTCAATAGTGTCACGGAAGAGAGTTTTGCTAAAAGCTCATTTTTTGAAAAATGCCCTAATTTTTTTGAGTTCTCACTAAAAACCACAAAAAGAGGAATTTGCGTTGGAGAGGTTGCACTATTTTTGTACGTAACAGCCATACCTTCAAATCCCAAATAGAGCATTTTATGAATTTGCTCAATTCCAAGCCCTGCACGAAGCGCTTTTTCATGATCAATCGTTAAAGAGAGTTTTGGATAAATATCATCATTCATAATATCCACATCGGTCAAATCTTTGGTAGAAGCTAAAATACCTTTAATCTCCTCGGAGAGTTGCGTCAAATGTGCCGTATTTTCACCGTATAGTTCAATCACAATTGCCGCCATCGTAGGAGGACCCGCTGGTTGTTCAACCATTTTAATGGATGTTTTATCCACCAGAGGCTCACAACTTTTTTGAATCACAGGGCGCAAGCGGTGAACCATAGAATAAGAACGCTCATCCCGCTCATGGATCCCTGTTAAATTCACAACGATTTCGCTGATATTTTCACCATTTTTCAGACCTGAACCTTTAACAAGCCCCGCATAATCAAGGGGAGAACCCATACCGTTAAACACTTCAATATCTTTAATCTCTTTTTCTTTTTGCAAAATTGAGACAACACAATTATCCACCGCTTGTGTTTGTACGTAAGAACTCCCGCTTGGCAAATCAATATACACAGAAAAGGTATTGGTACTTTTGCCCGGAAGCATCTTTGCCAAGACAATTTTTGTTGGGAACATCATGACGGCAAGAATAAAGGCAAAAAGGGTCAGTAACAGCACCAAACGTTTTTTACGTTTATCAAGTAAGATGGCATGAATAAACTGCTCAAAGCGTTGCATCATGTTTTTCTCCTTGATCGTGTTTTGGTTTCTTTAAAAATTTACTTGCTAAAAACGGTGTAAAAATATACGCTATTAACAGTGATGCGGTCATCGCAACAGGAACATTCAAAGGAATTGGCTTCATAAATTCGCCCATCATCTGCCCCACAAATGCCATAGGAACCATCGTTAAGATAATAGCGATGGTCGCTAGATTGGTAGGTGCACCAATCTCATCGGTTGCCTCAATTAAGAGTTCATCCATCGGTTTATCTTTTGAGAATTTATCATGTAAATGACGATGAATATTTTCAATAACAACAATAACGTCATCGACTAAAAGCCCTAGACTCAACAGAAAAGCAAACAAGGTAATACGATTAATCGTTTGTCCGCTGATGTAGGCAATGAAAATAGTAATGGATAAAATCGCGGGAACGGTTAATGTCACAATCAACCCTTCTCTCCAACCCAAAATGAAAATCAGTAATAATGCGATAATCACGATAGAGATAAAAAGGTGAAACACGAGTTCATTTACCGCTTCGTTTGCCCTCTCGCCATAATTTCGTGTCACAATATACCCGATACCCTCTTTATCCAACTCCGCTTTATACGCATCAAGGCGTTTGAGAACATCTTCTGCGATGACAACAGCATTTGAGCCTTTAATTTTAGAGACACTGAGTGTGACTTGTTCTTGCAAAGGCGTGAAGCTACCGTCAGGATTTTTATGGCTGATTTGCGCACTTTTAACATTTTGCATGTCATAGCCCAAATAGACATGCGCTACATCTTTAAGGTAAATAGCCGAACCACCGTAATGTGCAATGATGAGATTTTGAATATCTTCAACATTTTCAAGAACATTTTTGATACCAAACACAACGAGTTTTCCATCTTTGGCACGATTATTGACTTCAGGTAGACGTGTGGTAAGTGAGGTTAATGCACCCACAATTTGCTCTAAACTAAGATGATAACCTGCAAGCTTAGAGATATCGACATCAATATTAAATTGCTCTTTATGCCCACCCTTTATCTCTGTTTTAGCCAGATTTGGTACATTTCCCAAGGAGTTACGAATAGCTTCCACTTTTTTATACAAAGCAACCGAATCGCTTTTGGATGCATCTTTAGCATAAAAAGCAACCGATAAAACAGGAATATCAATGTCGATATCAAAAGGTCGCACCAGTGGCGTAGAAGCACCTTGCGGCATTTGGTCCATGTTTTGCATGACTTTGTCATACAATTTAAGATTGGATGCTTCTCTGTTTTCACCAATGTAATACATAACATTCACGATACCCACGTTATCGCTTGCAACACCATAAATATGCTCAACGCCTTTTATCTCGCGAATACGACGCTCTAGCGGTCTTACAATCACTTGTTCCACTTCAGCAGCACTCGCTCCAGGTAATGAAACCATAACAACGCCACCGCTGATAGATATTTGGGGGTCTTCTTCTCTTGGCATCATGGAAAGCGCAATCACACCCAAAAGAATGAGCGTTACGCCTAATATCATCGTCAAAGGATTGCGTAAAAAACGACGGGCTAAAAAGCCCGCAAGGTATTTTTCTTTATAGGTACGCATTAGGGTTGCCCTATCTTAAGCGTTGCATACATGCCAGGATACGCTTGAGCGTTTTTACATGTAAATGTTGTTTTGAGTTTAAAAGAGTGTGTCATTGGATTGGAACTAGGCACAATCGCTTCAATTTTTCCTTCACTTTGACATCCAATCGATGGGATTTCCACAGCAACGCTATCACCTATTTTAATGGTTTTGAGATAGCTCTCAGCAATTTCAGCCGTAATTTTTAAATGCGTAATATCGGATAATACCAATGCAGGAACACCGGCTAATGCCATTTCGCCCGCTTCAATATGTTTTGCCGTTACAACGCTATCATTAGGCGCTTGAATTTTTAGGTAATGGTACTGATTTTGAACTTCTTGTCGTTTTTGCTTGGCTTGAGCAATTTGCTTTTGTGCTATATCCATCATCGCTTTAAGATTTTTAGTGGAAAGCTCCAAATTTTCTACATCATATTTTGAAACCATATCTTTTGCCAAAAGTCTTTCATAACGTTCCTGATTCAGTTTGGCGTTTAAATATTGGTTTTGATACATCTCATAGGAAAGCTCTGCTTGAGCTATGGCCAAATCTGTTTGCGCTAAAGCTGTATCAATCTCTTTTGAATCAATGCTGTAAAGCAAATCACCTTTTTTAACAATATCGCCCTCTTTGACACGCACTTCTTTAACATACCCCATATAACGGCTTGTGATGCTTTTTTCATTGTCTGAAATGACACTACCGCTTAAAGTTAATTCCGCTGCGTTTAGCATTAAACTACTCGCGCACAAGGCAATGGCTATTTTTACATGTAATGTCTTCACTTGGTTTCCTTCGCTGCTATTTTTTCTAATTCAAAAATAATGTCATTACGTGCATTTTGTACCTCTTTGAGTTTTAAAACCATACGTAATTCTTCAGACTGCTTCATCATAACATCATTAATTGAGACAAGTTTTTGCTCATACCTTCCCGCATAATTTTCGTAAATCAAATGTGCCACTTCCACCTCTTTTTTGAGACTTGCGATTTCATATTCGTGGCTTTGCATCTGTGTTTGCAACTGTTTTACATGTAAAGCCATACTCTTTTGTGCCAGCTGCAACTCTTGCGCGGCTTTTAGATTTTCAACGCGCGCTTTTTCATAACCTGCTTTATCGCTTCCACCGTTAAAAAAATTCCATTTGATTTGAACACCAGCGGTATAGGCGTCGTGTTTAGCAAAGTCATTCATAAGCTTGTCATCACTGCTTCCGTATTGTGCAAATGCGCCCACCTGCGGAAGAAATGCGCTCTCTTGCAACGCTATCTTCATTTTAGAAATTTCCACGCCTTGCTCTGCTTTTTTGATATCGAGATTGTTGGTTAAAATAGCATCGCTATTCATATTCATATCAGGTGCTACTTCATACGTTCCCTTAATCTCTGTGACAGGCTCATTAATGAGAAATGAAAGGTAATGATAGACCAGTGTCTGATTGGCTTTGGTTTGTGAAATCTGTCGTTCAACATCAGAAAGTCTTGCTTGCACTTCCAGCAAATCTACCCTTTTGGCATACCCTTCTTCCATCATCGCCTGCGTTGTTTTTTCCAATCGTGCAATATTTGAGGCAATAATATTCAAATTATACAAATAGGTTTTCAATAAAGAGAGTGTGTAGAAATTCTTTTTAACCTCTGAGATTTTTTGTAACGTGAGCTCTTCACGACTTAGAGTACTTAGGTAGTGTAAAGCCTGTGTTATTTTGCCATACTGTTCCAATTTGCCACCCGTATAAAGAGGAAGGTTATAAGAGAGTGTGGTTTGAAACAGATTGCGGTCTTTGGGATAATTAAGGTCACTGGGTTGCGTATAAAAATCTGGACTTGACATATTCAACTGTTTAAATCCAAAATCCGCAAAGGTTGCTTCACGTGATTGCAGTTTAAAGCCAAACACACTTAAAGCATCATTACTGCGTAGAGCCAATTGCGTCAAATCTAAACTACCGTACGATTGCCCTACTGCTATTTGATGTTCTAAGTCTTTAATCTCTTCATCAAACTTAGCAATAGTGATCTCTTGATTATTTTCTTTGACTTTTTGTATAGCACTCTCTAAGGTCAATGGCTCTGCCCCAAAGCACACACCGAAGAGGATTAAACTCACCAAAACAATTTTCATGCACTATCCCTCTGTCAATTTTAATTCTGTTATAGTATAACAATATTATCAAAACTATAATATTTATTTATTTATTGAAAAGAATTAAGCACATGGTTTTAGCTAAAGATAATAAAATTTTACTTTTATAAGCCTAAAAACCATTTTTTCAGGGGGAAATAGAAGAAAACAAAGTTAATTAAATTTTACAAAAGTTAATCCAGAGGGAGAAATTACTCCTCTGAATTAACCAAATCGCTTCTTATAAAACGGCGTATTCAACCCATACACATGTTTCAATTTTATTCAGCTCAGCGATCATTTTTTTATCAATATCCGTATCAACCAAGATAACAGCCATCGCAAATTGATGCGCACCACGGCCTAATCTAAAGTCAGCGATGTTAATACCCTCTTTTGCCAAAATAGACGCAATATTGGCAATAACACCAGGGACGTCATTATTTTTGAAAATAATCATTTTGCCTTTTGGTTTGAAGTCAAATTTAAACCCATTGATACCAACAATGCGTTGTTCATCTTCACCAAAGACGGTTCCACTAATACTCACAACATCTTTTTCTGTCGTCAATGTTAGGGTTACTTTATTTTTATAACCGCTGGTGCTACTGACCGCCTCAAATTTACTTTCGATATTTTTCTCTTTTGCAACAAATTCAGCATTGACATAATTAATTTTATTGTCATTTGCTTCTTTGAGAGAACCTACAATGCCAAATGTCAATAAAGATTTGCCATAGGCTCCAATATCGCCTTCGAGTTCAAGTTTAATGGATTTAATAGCTGAACGATTTAACTGTGCTGCTAGAAAGCCCATTTTTTGAACAAGCTCTAAATAGGGCTCAACAGAAGCAGGCAAGTCTTCGGCTTTAATAGGAAGATTTAATGCATTCGGGTAACTAATACCGCGTGCCGCACTGATGGCATTTTCAGCAGCTTGCATCGCAATTTTTTCTTGAGATTCTAATGTATTGGCACCAAGGTGAGGTGTCACACAAATGTTTTCAAGGTCTAAAAGAGGATGACTGGTTGCGGGTTCTTTTGAAAATACATCTATACCTGCGAAAGCAATTTTGCCGCTTTTAAGATTATCAAAAAGTGCTTGTTCATTGTATAAACCACCACGTGCACAGTTAATTAAACGCACACCATCTTTCATTTTAGCGATTTCATCGTAAGAGATAATATTAATCGTTTCTTTGTTTTTTGGCGTATGAATAGTAATAAAATCACATTTTAAAATATCATCAAAATTCTCAGTGTATGTCATACCAAGGTCTGTTACTTTTGATGCTGAGATATAAGGGTCATACGCAATAACATCCATGCCAAACGCTTTAGCGCGGATAGCAACACGGCTACCAATATTACCAAAACCAATCACACCCAAACGTTTTTCGCATAACTCAATGCCATACCACTTTTCACGGTTCCATACACGTTCAATTTTTAAGTGATTATTGGCATTAACAAAGCTTCTTGCCGTTCCTAAAAGATGCGCCATCGTAAGTTCAACTGCCGCAATGGTATTGGCTGTTGGGACATTCATCGCAATGATACCACGTCTGCTACACCCATCTTGATCGACGTTATCCACGCCAACGCCTGCACGTACAATCGCTTTTAAATTCGTAGCGGCATTGAGGAACTTCTCATCAACATCTGTAGAACTACGCGTAATGGCAACATCACAGTCACCGATAATTTTTAAGAGTTCATCTTTAGGTAATTTAACAGCATCGACGACTTCAATATCTTTTTCAGCATGTAAAATCTGAAAACCTTTTTCATGAATTGCATCACATACAATGATTTTTTTCTTTTTCATAACCAAACCTCGACAATTTTTGATTTAATATCATACTTTTCAAGCTCCATAACAACTCTCTCTAGTTGCTTCTCGCTTTTTTCTTCGATGTAAATAATTGGGATTTTGCCCTCTTTGATAACCATATAAGGTAGATGCAAAGCGGTCAGTGTTTGTACAATACAAAAAAGTGAATATCGATCCGCTCGATCAATCATCAAACGAAACGATTTTGCTTTTTTACCGTTACTATCTTTTGCGCCGTACTGATCAATTTGCATAAAGAGTTCATTGACTGGAAAAATAAACTCTCTAGCATCCTTTTGTGCCATCTCTTTAATCCAAATGCGTTCTTGGGTATCTGGTTTGATTGTTGGTTTTCGAGGAGATTCGTACAAGGCAGTGTCATCTTTTATCTCCACTTTTTGGTCTAGAAGTTTATATAAGAAAAATCCTAAACCTATAAAGAGGAGTAAAAAAACACCACCCAGTACTTTTTTTTGCATAGTCTATTTCAATTGATCTTTTAAGATGTCTCCAAGCGTCATTTTTTCTTCTTTATTGATCTCTTTTAACGCTTCTCTTTCTTTAAGTTTTGAAAGGCGTCTTACAGAAAGGCGAATGCGATTTTTCTTATCATCAATAAATGTAATTGCCGCTTCAATTTCATCACCCACTTTAAGATCGGCTTCGTTCACTTGTCCTAAATCTTCTTTACGGATAAGTGCATCAACGTTTTCTTCCAATTCAACAAAAATACCAAACTCTTTAATATCTCTGATTTTACCATGAACAATGTCACCGTTTTCATGAGATTTTGCATATTTTTGGATTGGGCTGTCTTCAAGCTCTTTTTTGCTGAGTGAAATTTTTTCATTTTCAACATCAATTTTAACGATTTTTACTTCGACTTCAGTCCCTACATTGAAAAGTTCTTTACATTTATTGTTACGATCCCAAGAAGCATCTTCATTGTGAAGTAACCCTTCGATTCCTCCAATTTTGACAAATGCGCCAAAGTTTGTAATCGTCGTAATTTCACCTTTAACGATATCGCCGACTTTATATTTTTTCATAAATTCATCAAATGGTTTTGGAAGAACGTTTTTAAGTGATACGCGTAAACGTCTCTCTTTTGCATCAATTTCAATGACTTCTACATCAACCACTTGTCCCTCTTCGATGTAATCGCGTGGGTGTTTGATGTTTTTATCCCATGAAATCTCAGAGATGTGAAGGAAACCTTCGATGTCATTACCAAGATCAACAAACGCACCGTATGGTTCAATGTTGCTGATGGTTACTTGGATTGAATCACCTGTTTCTAACTCATCTTTGATTTCATCCCAAGGATCAGGCATCGCTGCTTTGACAGAGAGAGAAAGATGTCGTTTGTCTTTATCGTATTTGATTGCTTTAACAGGAATAACTTCACCTTCTTGATACAATGTTCCAGGATTGACAGGGCCTTTGTAGCTGATTTCGCTGTAATGCACTAACCCATCAATGCCGCCAACATCTACAAACATACCGTATGTCGTAATTTTTTTAATCGTTCCTTCAACTACTTCATCGCGGTCAATGAGCTCTTGAACGATTTCTTTGCGTTTTTTGCGTTCATCGTCTAGGAATTTTTTACGAGAGATAATGATAGATTCTGTTTCATTATCGATTTTAATGACTTTCACTTTTAAACTTTTCCCAACAAGAGTGTTCATATCTTTGACAGCAGCTTGTGAGCGAGGAAGGAAAAATTCAATACCATCTTTGTTTTCAGCGATAAAACCACCTTTGTTTTTTCCAGTGATTTTGACATCAACAACCACGTCATCTTCTTCTTTAAAATCAACGATAAATGATTTAATTCTATCTTTACGAAGGGCCTTTTTGTGCGAAACCACTGGTCTTTCGTTTCTGAATCCTGTAATCACTACAGGGATTACATCACCTACTTTGCATGTTATGTTACCGCTTTCATCTGTCACTTCTGATGCATTAAGACGTCCTTCTGACTTCTTACCCACATCCACTAAAATAACATCTTCTTTGATTGCTACCACAACACCATTGATCAGTGCGTCTCTCTCAGAATCTTTGAAAGACTCTTCCAACATCGCCGCAAAATCCATCTCCTCATGTTCGTCTACGGCGTCAGTATGAACAGCTTTGTTCGCCTCATTTACCATTTGCTACCCTTTTTATTGATTTTTGACACATTTAGCTACATGTAAACATGTAAAAGTTGCCTATTATACTTTAATTTCGCTTATTTTGCCAACTATTTTTTCAATAATCCAATCTGGCGTAGATGCACCCGCTGTCACACCGCAAAGTTTTTTTCCACTAAACCATGAAGGATCAAGATCTTTTTCACTTTCCACTAAAAAACTATCTTCACAATACTCTTTACAAATGCTGTGCAGTTGTTTGGTATTGGAAGAATTTTTGCCGCCAATCACAATGACGACATCTGATTCTTTTGCCAGTTCACGTGCGGCATCTTGGTTTTCAAACGTTGCATTGCAAATCGTATTAAAAACGCGTACTTCTTTATAGCGTGTCTCTAAATAGTTGGTGATATCTAAAAACTCATTGATTTTACGGGTTGTTTGAGAAACCACGGCAATTTTATTGCCTTTAAATTTAATTTTTTCTAATTCAGCAACACTTTGAACCACATAAGCGCCATGAATTGCATAGCTCTCTACCCCTTTGACTTCTGGATGATCCGCATCGCCAAAAATGACAATTTCATACCCTTCCATGCTCATTTTCTCACAAATTTCTTGTGGCTTAGTGACATAAGGGCATGTTGCATTAATGACTTGAACATCGCTGGCAAGCAATGTTTCTAAATCTTTTTTAGGAATACCATGTGTTCTGATAATCGCGCGCTCAACACCGTTTGCTTCAGAGATGTCATGCAGTGTTTTCACGTTAAAATTTTCTTTTAAACGATTTATCTCTTCGTTATTGTGAATCAAGGGTCCAATTGTCGATGCATTTTGCGTGTTCTCGGCAATTTTAATTGCACGTTTTACACCAAAACAAAAGCCATAACTCGTTGCTAATTTAATCTGCATGCGTAATAGTTCCTATCGCTGAGAGCAATTCAACAAAATTGGGGAAAGAGGTATTAATACACTCAGTATCTTCAATTTTCATCGTCGTTTTAGTGCCAGCAATCGCAAAACTCATCGCAATTCTATGGTCACCAAAACTATTAATGGTGGCACTTTTAAGTGTTCCGCCACTGACTTCATAGCCATCCTCAAACTCGTTTACTTCAATGCCGCATAAGCGGAGATTTTTCACCACACTTGCGATGCGATCACTCTCTTTAACGCGCAATTCACTGGCGTTTTTAACCAAACTCTTACCTTTTGCGCAAGCAAAAGCAATTGAGAGAGCGGGAAGCTCATCGATAAGCCAAGAGATATTTTCAGAAACTTCAACTCCCTGTAATGCTTTGCCGATAATCACGATATCACCGACACTTTCATACAGGCTCTCTTTCTCAATAAACTGAACTAAAGCTCCCATACGCTCAAGTACTTTATAAGCCTCAATGCGCGTAGGATTTAAAAGCATATTGTGTAATGTGACTTTACTTCCTTCATTAATTGCAGCAGCAACAGCAAAGAAAAAGCCGCTGGAGGGATCACTAGGAACCGTTATATGAAGAGGGTTAAGCGGTTTTGTTTGAGGATGAATCGTTACATGTAATCCTTCAGAGATAACATTGGCACCCATCCCGCGAAGCATACGTTCGCTATGGTCTCGACTGAGTTCTGGCTCACGAAAAGTCGAAATGCCCTCTGCCTGAAGTGCCGCTAAAATAAGGGCACTTTTCACTTGCGCAGAGGCTATTTTACTCTCATAATGAAATGCATTAAGCTTCTCCCCTCGAATACCAAGAGGCGCATAATTGCCATGATTTCTGCCATCAATTTTTGCACCTATTTCGCGTAAAGGGTCAGCGACACGGCGCATCGGACGCGAACACAAATATTTATCGCCGTAAAGGACAAAAAAGCCTTGGCAGCTTGAGAGGAAGCCCATTAAAAGACGTATAGCCGTACCTGAATTGCCACAATCAAGAATCAATGGAGGCTCAACAATATGCTCGGGCGGAGTGATGGTTAATGTACCATCGTCGGCTTTTTCAACATGTGCGCCTAATGACTGCACAATGTTCAGCGTGCACAGTGTATCTTCTGCTGGCAGATAATTTCTCACAATAGAGGGTTGATTGCTTAGAAGAGAGAAAATCGCACAACGATGAGAAATTGACTTATCGCTGGCGATTTTATCGGTTGTAAACTCGAAAGAGGCTTTTGGGTTTACATGTAAAGTTTTCATCGGATGCTAATTCCAAATCTTTCACGAAGTTTCGCCAGCAAATCATCGATCATACTGGCTATTTCAGCCTCTTCAAATGTCTTATCCATGGATTGAAATTGTAAATTTAATGTCAAACTGACTTTATCGCCCAAACTTTCATGAACATAACGATCAATCACTGAAAACTTGACCAAGCTTTGAGGCGCAATGGACTTGATAAAAGCTTCCAAGGTTGAATACGACATAGAACCATCGACCAACAAACTTAAATCGCGTGAAGTCGAAGGAAGCTTTGAATACTCTTTCGCATACTTATGACGATACGATAATGCATCAAAATTAAGTTCACAAATATAGGTTCGTGCTAAATCTAACTCTTTTTCAACTTGAATATTGACACGTGCCATATACCCAGCCTCAACACCTTCAATCATCACACACGCTACTTCATAAGGACTGCTTAGGACATTTGGCGTTGTAAGAGGGACTAATGTAAAGTTTCCTAAAACACTTTGGACTTTACTGGCAAAAGCAAAAAAATCAATTTCACTTGGTTTTCCATGATTGGCAATCTCCGCGATACCATTTTCACCACTAAAAACAAAAGCGATTTTGCGGGTCTCGTTGCGTTCTTGGTCAAATACACTTCCTATTTCAAAAAGAGGAACACGTTTTTTACCAATTTTTAAATTATTTGATACCGCCGTTAAAATGTTTGGCACCAACGAACTACGCAATGTGTTAAGCTCACTGGTAATGGGATTAGCAACATCGAGTGCTTCATTTAAAAGAGGTAGTCCAAATTTTTGAACCTTGTTGCTATCATCGAAAACAAAGTGCAGTGTTTCAAAAAAGCCAGCTGCAACGGCGCGGTGTCGATACATTTGGCGCTTTTTAAAATTAACATACGGTTTATTAATACGAAGTTGCTCTGCCAAAATATATGGCTTTGATGTAATATTATCAATACCAACAATACGAACAATCTCTTCACAAATATCTTGCGTATTGAGAATATCGGGTCTGAATTGTGGAATTTTAACGTTAATAACATCTTGTTCAAAGGCAAAATTAACACCAAATCCAAGCTTTTTAAGGATTTTTATAACAACATTTTTAGCAATCTCTTCGCCAATCATTTCGGTCAAGTCATTTTGGTGAATATTAATAATTTTTTCTTCGAAATCTTGCGTAATTTGTTGCGCATCCGCATAAGGCATAATGGATGAACGCTTTGAGAGAATTTTAAGAAAATAACCCAAGCCAAACGCCAAATTTGGCTCACTGCCTCGCGAAGAACGGTACAGATGTTTATCGGCTCCCAATTTCTTATTGGCACTTTTTTCTGCAATAATTCCAGGATGTGTATAATTGGCTTCGATGATAATACGCTCATCCATAGCACTTGCTCTGCATTCTGGCATTTGTGCAATACCGGCAATTGCTATTTTCTGACCTTGTGCAAAAATGGCATCAAGCCCATTTTCATCTTTAGCTATCGTAATTTTTGCTTTTTCATCTTTAGCACCAAAACATGTCTGATTATAAGCACGAAGTAAAACGCCTGTCACATACGTTGAATATTCCAAAAGCTTCGCTAAAAGACACGTTGTTTCAACTTCCGCAAATCCCAAACGGAGTTCTACCAAAAGCGGTACTTGAATCTCTTTATTATCAAAGACTTTGTACATATATGAGCCATCCAAAGCTTCACTGCCATGGACTTGAAGCACTCTTCCAACACCGGGTTGATTTTCTTCTTCCTCTTTATGTGGAATATTTTTGACTTCAAGATCAAAATAGACGCTTAAATCACGTGCAACACCATAAACACTTTGACAATCACCTCTATTTGGCGTGAGTCCTATTTCGATAATATCATCATTGATTAAAGGGTATTCGCTTAACGGTTTACCAAGACTTAACGTACCAATGCTTTCATCTAAAATCATAATGCCGTCATTGATTTTCGGCAAGCCTAATTCTGTAGAAGAGCAGATCATACCACATGATTCAACATCACGAAGTTTTGCTTTTTTAATTTTAAGACCGCCAGGAAGTTCAGCACCAATAAGCGCTACGGCTACCATCTGACCTGCAGCGACATTTTTAGCACCACAAACAATTTGTTGAATACTCTCTCCTACATTGACTTGACAAACATTGAGCTTATCCGCATTAGGATGTTTTTCACACGAAACAACCTGTCCTACAACTACATGTGCAGGAATACGAATTTGATGTATACCATCCACTTCTAAGCCAATGGCATTCAGTGCTATCGAAATTTTATCAGTCTCAACGGCATTAATATCAATCCATTCATTTAACCATTGCTTTGTTACTATCATCTAAATTGCTCCAATAATCTCAAGTCGCCCTCAAATAATGAGCGCAAATCTGGTATTTGATGTAAAAGCATGGCAAAACGCTCAACACCGAGTCCAAATGCATAGCCACTCACATCTTTATACCCAACGGCTTTAAAAACATTTGGATCAACTACGCCGCATCCCAATACTTCAAGCCATCCTGTATGCGAACAGACACGGCAACCTTTCCCTTTACAGAAGATACAACTAATATCTGCTTCTGCACTAGGCTCCGTAAAGGGAAAGAAGCTAGGACGAAATCGTACTTTAACATCCCCAAACATATATTTTAAAAAATCTTCTAATATAAATTTTAAATTTGCAAAGGAAACTTTTCCGGCTTTATCAACCACTAAACCTTCAACTTGATGAAACATCGGTGTATGAGTAATATCAAAATCGCGTCTAAACACTGCACCTGGACAAATCATACGAATCGGTGCACTTTGTTTTAGCATCGTTCTAATTTGAACGGGAGAGGTGTGGGTTCTAAGCAACATCGAATCTTTAAAATAAAACGTATCTTGCATATCACGCGCAGGGTGATATTTAGGAAGATTCAGTGCTTCAAAATTGTGAAAATCATCTTCAACCAATGGACCTTCTTCGATAGAAAAATTCATGCTTACAAAATATTCAATAATTTTGTCCATTGTTTCCATAACAGGATGCAAAGCACCCGCTGGGCTCTCTTGATTGAACAGGGTTACATCGACGCTACTTTTTTTCATCTCTGCTTCAATCATCACTGCTTCAAGGGCACTTTTTTTGTTATTTAAAAGCTCTAAAAATTGTTCTTTATCATTGTTTAGATTTTGAGCAAACTCTTTTTTTGCATCACCATCAAGCTTTTTTAGCGCTTCAAACTGTGCAGCAAAATATCCTTTCTTGCCAAAAAGAGAAACCCTCAATTTATCTAATTCAATAAGCGAATTGCAAGATGCAATCGCATTTTCCATCTCTTTCAAAGGTATACCTTTCATCAAAGTCTATTAGGACGTCTATTTTAGTGAAACTTTAATTATAAAAGGTTAAAATCCTCTAAAAACAAGGAGAAGGCTATGACAATCTTCAGCAAAATCGTAAGTGGTGAGATCCCTTGCAACAAAGTTTTAGAAAATGAGGATTTTTTAGCGTTTCATGACATTAACCCTAAAGCACCCATTCATATCTTGATTATTCCAAAAGTTGAATACACCTGCTTCCAAGAAGTTGATCCTGCTATTATGGTAGGTTTAACACAGTTTGTACAAAGTGTTGCGAAGCTTTTAGGGCTGGATGCTAGTGGTTATCGTTTGATTACGAATAATGGTGTCGATGGGGGTCAAGAAGTCTTTCATTTACACTTCCACCTTTTAGGCGGTGCAAAACTTTCATGGGATCATCTTGCGGATAGTGATACTCGCAAATTTTTATAAAACTCTATATCAGAGGGATGAGAATCCCTCTTTTTAGCGTTACTTTCTCTCACTCATCCATGTTTCAAAAATCTTAATCTGCTGGCAAGTGGAAGCTGTTGATGTCCCACCTTGCGACGTTCTTGCGTTCATCGAATGTGTCAAGTTGAGATATTCACTCACATCTTCGCCAATTCTGTCATCTACTTTTTGAAGTTCTTTTGCACTAAGAACGCTTAAATCCATTCCTAAGCTCTCAGCATGTGCTACGGCACGACCCGTAATAAAATGTGCTTCTCGGAAAGGAATATTGCACTTTTGTACCAAATAATCTGCCAAATCCGTTGCACTTAAATGTCCGACTTCGCAGGCTTGACGCATTTTATTGGTATTGATGGTCATCGTACGCACCGCTTCTTTAAGAATATTCAGTGACATAAAGACTGTCTCAACACTATCAAAAACACCCTCTTTATCCTCTTGCATATCTTTGTTATAGGCTAAAGGAAGACCTTTAAGCACGGTAAGCAAGGAGATGAGATTTCCATTGACGCGTCCTGTTTTTCCTCGTAAAAGCTCTGGGACGTCAGGGTTTTTCTTTTGAGGCATGATAGAACTTCCGGTAGAATACTCATCACTTAATGTCACAAATTTAAATTCATAGCTTGACCATAAGATTAACTCTTCTGCAAAACGTGAGACATGTATCATAATCGTTGAGATATTAAATAAAATTTCTAACGCAAAATCACGATCACTCACGGTATCTAAACAATTGACACTCACACTTTCAAAACCAAGGAGTTTTGCAACGTATTCTCGGTCAATATTGTGTGGCGTTCCTGCAAGTGCCGCACAACCAAGTGGTAGCACATTATTGCGTTGATAAGAACTCTCAAGTCGTTCAATATCACGTTTAAACATCGAAACGTATGCGAGAAGATGAAATGCTAAATTGATGGGTTGTGCGTGTTGTAGATGCGTCATACCAGGCAAAAGTGTCGTCGTATGCTCTTTGGCAATGCTCATTAAGACCGTGATAACGTCTTCTAAAACATGGACAATGACTTTAGTTTGTTTTTGAACGTACAATCTAAAATCAACCGCCACTTGATCGTTGCGGCTACGCGCTGTATGTAAACGCTTTCCAGCCTCACCAATTAACTCAATCAAACGTGTTTCTACGGACATATGAATATCTTCATGTGCAATATCGAAAACAAAATTGCCTTCATCTATCTCATGTTTAATTTGCAATAACCCCGTTGCAATTTGATCGGCTTCGTCTTGAGTGAGTATCCCTTGTTTTGCGAGCATCGTCGCATGAGCCATTGAGCCTTTGATATCTTCTTCATACAGTTTTCGATCAAAAGGCAATGAAGCATTAAATTCATCTAACAGTTGTGCACCACTTTTGGCAAATCTGCCAGACCATAGCTTTGACATAAAGTCTCTCCTTGAAAAAAAGCGTAAAGAGGCACAATGCCTCTTTACATGTAAAGTTAAAATTAGAGTTTTGGACCAGCGTTTGAGAAATCTGAATCTGGTGTAATGTATTTTTTGAAGTTTTCGATGAACATTTCTGCTAGTTCATCGCGCGTTGCATCATACAAGCTTTTATCAATCCATGTATTGACTGGATTTAAAATTTCTGTTGGAACTCCTGCTAGGCATTTAGGGACTTCGATATTAAAGACAGGGATTTTTTCAAAATCGCAATCATTAATACTACCATCTAAAATAGCGTTAATACACGCGCGGGTTGCTTTAATACTCATACGTTTACCCACACCATAGCTTCCGCCACTCCAGCCAGTATTGACTAAATAAACATCCACATTGTGTTTTGCAATTTTTTCTCCCAAAAGCTTAGCATACACCGTTGGATGCAGTGGTAAGAATGCCTCACCAAAACATGCGCTAAAGGTTGCAACAGGTTCGGTAATTCCACGTTCTGTTCCTGCAACTTTTGCCGTATAACCACTCAAGAAATAGTACATTGCTTGTTCTTTTGTGAGTTTTGAAACAGGAGGTAAAACACCAAAAGCGTCCGCACTTAAGAAAATAATCTTTTTTGGATGTCCTGCTTGAAGTGAAGTTTCATGGTTGTCAATGTGGTAAATGGGGTAAGAAACACGCGTATTCTCTGTTTTAGAAGCATCCGCATAGTCTACAACACCTTTTTCATCAATGACAACATTTTCTAAAAGAGCGTCTTTTTTAATAGCACCAAAAATTTCTGGTTCGCTACTTGGGTCAAGATTGATACATTTGGCATAACATCCACCTTCAAAATTGAAGATACCTTCATCGTCCCAGCCGTGTTCATCATCGCCAATCAATTTTCGCTTAGGATCGGTTGAAAGTGTTGTTTTTCCGGTACCAGAAAGTCCAAAAAATAGAGCTGTATCTCCTTTTGCGCCCACGTTAGCAGAACAATGCATGGAGAGTTTACCCTCTAATGGTAACCAGTAATTCATCATAGAGAAAATACCTTTTTTAATCTCGCCACCGTACCATGTACCACCAATAATAGCAATATTCTCTTCGACATTAAACACAACAAAAACATCAGAATGAAGCTCATGCTTTTTATAATCGTCATTGACAATTTTACACGCATTGTAGAGGACAAAATCAGGTTTAAAAGAGGCAAGTTCTTCATCGCTCGGGCGAATAAACATGTTTTTTACAAAATGCGCTTGCCATGCAATTTCGGTTACAACACGAATACTTTTACGGCTTTCTAAACTTCCACCGCTGTACGCATCTTGAATATAAATATCTTTACCAGAGAGTTGCTTTTTGACTTTGTCAAAAAGTTCATCAAACACTTCTTTACTGACTTTGTGATTCATCTTGCCCCAAGAAATATACTTATTAGAAGGTTCTTGATCGACAAAATATTTATCTTTTGGGCTACGACCTGTAAAAATACCTGTATCTACACTGAAAGTACCATTATGGGTAAGGCGACCTTCATTATTTTTCACTTCATGTTCCAATAATTCATCATAGCCTAAATTGTAGTAAATCTTGCCCATATTGGTTAATCCCAACTTTTCTACTTCATTAATCTTCGACATAACTTTTGTATCCTCAAAAACGTTTATTTAAAAATGGAGAGCAACACACCTGCTGCAACCGCAGAGCCAATGACACCTGCAACATTTGGACCCATCGCATGCATTAAGAGCATATTGGTAGGGTCTTCTTTCATACCTTCTTTATTTGAAACCCTCGCTGCCATTGGCACAGCACTTACGCCTGCTGATCCAATCAACGGATTCACTTTATGTTTACTAAATTTATTCATAATTTTTGCCATAATCACACCGCCAGCAGTACCCGTAGCAAAAGCGGCCAAACCAAGCACCAAAATTCCTAACGTTTCAGGAACTAAAAATTTTTCTGCGGCTAATTTTGAGCCAACAGAAAGACCAAGAAAGATGGTAACAATATTAATTAAAGCATTTTCCATTGTGTCAGAAAGTCTTTTGACAACACCTGATTCACGCGCTAAATTACCAAAGGAGAGTGCACCAATCAGTGGCGTTGCGTCTGGTAAAATTAAAATACATAACACCATAATAGAAATAGGAAAAATAATTTTTTCGAGTTTTGAAACTTCACGAAGCTGTTCCATTTTAATTTGGCGTTCAGCTTTTGTTGTGAGTGCACGCATAATAGGCGGCTGAATAATAGGAACAAGTGCCATATAAGAATAAGCAGCTACTGCAATAGCACCCAATAAGTCAGGTGCGAGTCTTGTTGCCACGAAAATTGACGTAGGGCCATCCGCACCACCAATAATACCGATAGCACATGCATCTTTCAATGAAAAATTAATAATACCCGTATATTCGGTCAAAACAGCCGCACCTACAATGGTTCCAAAAATACCAAGTTGTGCCGCGCCACCCAGAAGAGCCGTTTTGGGATTGGCCAAAAGAGGTCCAAAATCCGTCATCGCTCCAACACCCATAAAAATGAGTAACGGGAAGAGTCCCGAGCTAATTCCCATATTAAATAATATTCCTAAAAACCCTTCAGGTCCGGCAATGTCTGCCACAGGAATATTAGCTAAGAATCCGCCAAAGGCGATAGGAATTAATAACAGCGGTTCAAATCCTTTAGAAATGGCCAGATAAAAAAGTAAAAAGCAGATGGCCATCATAATAACGCGACCCGCCCCTTGGTTGAATTTAGAAACAGGAATACCATGTGACATCAATCCCTCTTGGGGATTGATCATCGCATTGATACCTGTTGATTCGTACAATGAACCAAAAAGCTCTGCTACACTTTTAGATTTATAATCTTGGTTTAAATTTTCCTTAGCGACATCACTGGCATTGAGCGTTGTTGCAAATGTCATGAGACCCAAAAAAAACATGATAGATAAAATATATTTCTTCATGCGGCTCCTTCTCAAAGAATGACAAGGACTTGGCCATTAACTACCGTATCACCTTGTTTGACTTTAACCATACTCACGATACCATCTTGTGGTGCCGCAACTTCAATTTCCATCTTCATCGCTTCAATTACGATGACCGGCTGACCTTTTGCAACACGATCACCTGCATTGACAAGCACTTTGAAAATAGAGCCTGGCAAGCCAGCTTTAATTTCTAATCCATTTGAAGATGATGCAGTGGCAGCAGTCGTTGCAGAAGTTTCTGCAAAACCTTCTTCACAACCCTCTTGCACCTCAATATCGTAAATCTCACCATTGACCAAAAGGACACTGCTGTTTTCTTCTGATTTGACGTGATATTTTTGACCATTGACCGTCACGGTATATTCATTTCCACCAAGAGCGACCACTTCTTCTTTAGCCGGGCTGATTTTTCTTACATTAATTTTTGCTTCACCTTTTAAGAACGCAACACCTTTTTCTTTACATGCAGCTGCAATAAAGAGGTTTTCGTCGGTAACAGGAATGTTTTCTTTTTCGAGAGTTTGTTTTACATGTAAAAGTGATTTTGCGTCATCTTCGTCTGCAAGGTCCATCGCATTGCGTGTAGTTGGTGCTAATTTAAGCTGTGCGCTTGCAAGAGCAACAACATCGCTATCAGGGGTAACGGGTGTTTTACCAAAATAGCCCAAGACCATTTTGCCATAACCATCCGCAATTTTTTTCCATGGTCCAAACATAACGTTATTAAATGCTTGTTGGAAATAAAATTGTGAAACAGGTGTGACGCTGGTACCGTAACCACCTTTTTCAACCACTTCACGCATTGCTTTAATGACTTCTGGGAATTTATGAAGGATATTGTTATCGCGTAACATTTGAGTATTGGCTGTTAAAGCACCGCCTGGCATTGGGGAGAAAGGAATAAGAGGAGAAACTTGCACCGCTTCTGGTGGCATGAAATAATCTTTTAAACAATCTTGAAGCACTTCTTCATACGTTAGAATCTTCTCAAGGTCTAATCCTCCAAGGTCAAATGCTTTACCTTTTGTCGCATGAAGCATCGTTAAAATGTCAGGTTGAGAAGTGCCGCCACTTACAGGTGATGCCGCAAGGTCAATACCATCAATACCTGCTTCAAGCGCCGCTAAATAACACGCAACACTGACACCGGCTGTCTCATGCGTATGCAGGCGTAAATGTGTTCCTTCTGGAACAAGTTTACGTGCCATTTTAATCGTTTCAAACACTTTTTGAGGACTTGAAGTACCGCTAGCATCTTTGAAACAAATACTGTGATACGGAATACCTGAATCCAAAATAGCACGCAATGTTTTCTCATAAAATGCTACATCATGCGCACCCACACAATGAGGAGGTAAATCCATCATTGTCACAACAATTTCATGTTTCAAGCCATGATGAACAATACGCTCTCCACTGTATTTAAGATTTTCAACATCGTTGAGTGCATCAAAGTTACGGATGGTTGTTGTACCGTGTTTTTTAAACATTTTTGCATGCAAGTCAATCAAATCACGATTGCCAGTATCGAGCATAACGGTATTAACGCCACGCGCCAATGTTTGAAGATTTGCATCAGGACCTGCAATTTCACGAAACTTATCCATCATGGTAAAAGCATCTTCATTCAAATAAAAATACAAACTTTGAAAACGTGCTCCTCCACCAAATTCAAAATGACTAATGCCTGCCTCACGTGCTGCGGCCACTGCAGGAAGAAAATCATCCATTAAAACGCGTCCGCCAAAAACTGATTGAAACCCATCTCTAAACGTCGTATCCATCACATCGATGTATTTTTTAGCCATTTTACTTTGCCCTTTTTTTATTTTGATTGATTGTGTGATTTAAGAGAGGCAGCGATTGCTGCAACAACTGAGAAGTTATTCTTTTTTGATACTTCTGGACTGGCATAGCCAGTTGCTGTTAGTGTTTCCTCTTTTGGAGGAAAATACTTCATAATGATTTTAGCCTGAATGTTAAGAACAACCACCATCAATGCTAAAAACATGAATACCGTGGACATACCAAGAACCAAGAATTTCAAGGTCTCCACTATCAAGTTAACTTCCATAGACGCAACCCTTTAAGTTTAAATTTAACTAAAAACAATAGCCCAAATTTTTGTATTTTATCATTTCTTTTATTAAATCAAACTCAGAGAGAAAGAGAGAAGAGAGGAAAAATCTAGAGTACATCCACCTATAAAATAGAGATGGATGTACTGTGATTATAAAGTTGTTTTTATACTGTTACGAGATGCAGCGTTCGACTAAATAAAAGATAGAGCGGTAATCCAACCCACTCTCTTCGCTCAAGCCGATTTCACATGTTTTACTGGTCGAAAATGCTAATTTTGTATCGGCAGGGATAGAAGATTTAAGATGGCGAAGCGCTGATTTGTTCAGTTCTGGAAACGTGAAACCACGATCTCCTGCAAATCCACAGCACGTAATATCCGCAGGAATCGTTACTTTTGAACTGCACATACGCGCTATTTTTTCAAACTTCTCAGCAAGCCCTGTTTTTCGCGTACTGCATGTCGTATGAATTACAATTGGCTCATCAATTTGTTTAAACGTTACACGTCCCACTAAATACTCTAAGATGAATTCAACGGTATCATGAACTTTCAACTCATCTCCAAAATTCTGTGCCATCGTCTTGCTACAAGGACTCATATCGCATAAAATAGGGTATTTTCCATTTTCACTGGCATGCTTAAGCGCCTCTTTAAGCTCATCTGATTTTTGCTTACCTTCTGTAACATACCCTTTACTTGAAAAAGGCATACCACAACAAAGATTATCAATCTTTTGTGGGATAATGACATCGTAACCCGCTTTTTCCAAAATATCAATAATGACGACATCAAGTGTTCTCTCACCATTTTTCTCTTTTGGGTTCGCCATTGTTCTATTGATACATGAGGAGAAATAGACAACTTTATCTTGTGAATTTTTATTTTTCAAAACAGGCTTAAATGCTCTACCAGAAGGCAAACTGGCTGACCATAAGGGGAGTTTATTGGCGGTAATACTTCGAAGTCCTAGACTCATGCCTTTCATCACGCTATCGGGTATCAGCGCGTTCACACCTTTGACTGCACTCAATGCAACACGTCCTGTACTTAAAACGCCTTCGTAATGATTGGCGATAAAACCTGCGACACTGTGTCCTAAAGCACCAATTTGTTTGGAGCGCAATTTTTTTGTAAGTGAGCCTGTATCAATTCCCACAGGACACAATAAAGAACAAAGTGAACAGGTTGCGCACGTTTCTACACCATCGTATTGATACAAGGCTTTAAGTTCATTCAGTGCTTCAACATCATTTTGTTGCTCGAGTGTCGTCATATAGCGATTTGCAACGATGCGTTGGCGAGGAGTCAGCGTTAAAAAATTGGATGGACAAGCAGGTTCACAAAAACCACACTCAATACATTTATCGATATACGCATCTGTCGCTGGCATTGATTTAAAATTTTTCAAATGCGCTTTAGGGTCTGCATTGATGATAACACCAGGGTTAATAAGCCCTTTGGGATCAAAAATCGCCTTAATCTCTTGCATAAGACTATACGCTTCTTGACCCCATTCTAACTCAACAAACGGAGCCATATTGCGCCCTGTTCCATGCTCTGCTTTCAAGCTTCCTTGATATTTTGTCGCAACTTGTTCTGCCACTTCTTGCATAAATGCTTCATAACGTTTGACCTCAGCCTCATCATCGAAAGCTTGCGTAAAGACAAAGTGTAAGTTGCCATCAAGGGCATGTCCAAAAATAATCGCTTCGTTATATCCATACTTGACAAATAACGCTTGTAACTCTAATGTTGCATCTGCAAGCGATTCAATGGGATAAGCCACATCTTCAATAATAACCGTTGTACCACTTTCGCGCACGGCACCTACGGCAGGGAAAAGTCCTTTACGAATTTTCCAATATTTGGTGTATTCATACACATCTTTCGTAAAATGCAATGGAAGCTCAGGTTCGATATGTGCTAGTTTTTCAAGAATGATTGCGATATTGTTCTCTAAAAGCTCATCATTAGCGGCTCTACTCTCAACTAATACCGCTGTAGCCGTAGGACTTAGCGTCTTAAGAAACGTTGGCATCCCTTCTTTGTCTTCAACGCTTTTAAGTCCCGCTCTATCCATCATTTCAGCGGCAGCGACATTCTCTTTGCATTGTGTTTTTAAAACGATGACAGCATCACAAGCATCTTTGATGGTTTTAAAAATCATTAAAGCGCTGGCTTTGTCTTTATATTCAGGAACAGTTTTAAAGGTGATTTCTTTGATAAAACCAAGGGTCCCTTCACTACCAATCATTAAATGTGAAATAACATCAATAGGGTCTTCAAAATCGACTAATGCGTTGAGGCTATACCCACAGGTGTTTTTAATTTTGAATTTGCGAACAATTTTTTCATAAAGTTCAGGCGTATTTTTTGCACGTTTAGCCAAAGCATCAATACGTTCAATTAAAGATGCATGCGATGCTTGAAATGCTGCAATGCTCTCTTTAGAAGCGGTATCCAGCTCGCTACCATCGTGAAAAATGATTTTCATAGACTCTAAGGTTTTATAGGAGTTATCGGTTGTTCCACAGCACATACCACTCGCATTATTGGCTGCAATTCCGCCAATCATCGCTGAACCGATACTGGCTGGGTCTGGACCTATTTTTTTACCATACGGAAGTAAATACGCGTTCGCATCCGCACCCACAACAGAAGGTTGCAATGTAATGTGGCTGATGTCGGCATTAACGTTGATTTTTTTCCAATCGCGAGAAGTGACAAGTAAAATCGAGTCCGTAATAGCTTGTCCCGACAAGCTCGTACCTGCAGCTCTGAAAACAACGGGTAAGTTCAAAGAAGAGGACGTTTTTAAAATGCGACTGACTTCATCAGCATTATTAACCCAAACGACAACCTTTGGAATTAAGCGATAAAATGAAGCATCCGTACCATAAGCAATCGTATGCAATGGATCCGTAAAAATACGTGATTCTGGAATAAAATTGATGATTTCCTTATAGAAATCAAGATAGTTACCACTCAGTGTCATCGAGTATCCTTCTGTGAATTTTCTTTAGTCTAACAAGAAGGTATAAAAAACATATGATATTTTAAGAAAATCTTTTTTACATGTAAAAAAAAAGTAAAAAAGTTACACGTTTTACATGTAACTTTTTTTGAAGGAAAAATCACTATTTTAGCATCATCTCCACACCATAAAATTCTGGATAAATGGCAAACATGGCTAAGACTAAAATTTGTAAAAGAATAAAGGGTACAACCCCTTTATAAATGTCCAAAGTCGTTACATTTGGAGGGGCAACTCCTCGTAAATAAAAAAGGCTAAATCCAAAAGGAGGTGTTAAAAACGACGTTTGCAGATTGAGTGCAATAAGCAATGCGTACCACACAGGATTGAAACCTAGCCCCTCAGCAATCGGTGCTAGGATAGGGACAATAATATAAGAAATTTCCACAAAATCAATAAAAAAACCTAATGTCATAATTGCAAGCATCGACACAATAATAAATCCCCATTTATCCCCAGGCAAGTTACGCATAATCTCTTCAATGATTTCATCGCCGCCGGTATAAGAAAAGACCATCGAAAAAGCAGTTGCGCCAATTAAAATTGCAAAAACCATCGCCGTTGCGCGCACTGTTTCTAACGAAGCTTCATGAATCATTTTAAACGAAAACGATTTGTATATCCATGCTAAGAACATAGCACCGATACACCCTACCGCGGATGATTCCGTAGGTGTAGCAATTCCTTCAAAGATAGAACCTAATACCAGCATAATTAAAATAAGAGGCGGTAAAATTGCTTTCAAGGCAATCCAAATTTGGTGTAATTTATTTGCCGTTATTTCATTTTTTGGAATTGCAGGAGCCATGCCTTTTTTAAGATATGACACAATAGCGATATAGATAATATAAAGTGCCACAAGTGTTAGTCCAGGCCAAAAAGCACCTTCAAAAAGATCGCCCACAGGTTGTTGGAAAACGTCACCCAAAATAATTAAAACAACCGATGGCGGGATAATTTGACCTAACGTTCCTGATGCGCAAATCGTGCCGCATGCCAATGATTTTGAATAGTTGTATTTCATCATTACGGGTAATGAAATAACACCCATCGCGACAACACTTGCGCCTACAACACCCGTTGAAGCGGCCAAAAGTGCGCCAACCAAAACCGTACTGATAGCAAGTCCTCCACGAATTTCGCCAAACAAAAATCCCATAGCTTCAAGCAATCTCTCTGCTAATCTTGATTTTTGCAAGATAATACCCATTAAAATAAACATTGGTACAGCGATAAGAATCGTATTGTTCATAATGGCCCAAATACGATGCGGCATAAACGCAAACATATTGGAACCAATTTCCAAACCTTCTATCAAAGTACCACCATCGCCTAAAGATTCAACGACACCTGCTATCAAACCAAAAACAACCGAAACTGCGCCAAACGTAAAAGCGACAGGGAATCCAATCAGCAGCATGAGCATACCGACGAAGAACATAATGATTCCGATCATATGATATTCTCCTTATGCTCTTCACTTTTATGAATACCACGATAAACATTGACATTTTTAATGACAAATCCTGTAGCAATAAAAATAAGCAACCAAAAGGACAAAGGAATAAACGCTTTAAGAATCCAACGATGGGTTAATCCACCTGGGTCACCACTGATTTCATGCGTATTAAATGACTCCATAACAAATCCAACAGAGCCCAAAGCAACCAATAAGGCAATCGGCGTAATGAAAAGAAATGCCCCGATGATATTGACCAATGCTTTCTTTTTATCACTCCATTTGGCATACAACACATCAACACGAACGTGTGAATCTTCTTTGAGAGCATAAGACATACCGAGTAAAATAATGACAGAAAAAAGATGCCATTCCATCTCTTGCAATGCAATAGAGCCACTTTTAAAAAGATAACGCATAAAAACATCGTAAAAGATGTTAAGCATCATCGCTATCATTAGAAATGAGCAGAGATGCCCAATAGCGTCACTGATCATGTCAAACCATTTTTCAAGCTTAACAAGCATAAAAATCCTTTGTATATAAATGCGAAAAGACAACTCAATACGCTAAACGTACTTAATTGTCTTTTAGAATTATAGTGCATTGCCCTTTAAAAAAAGGACAATACACTATTGTGTCTATTGATTATCTCGGATATAAGCATACTCGCCAATCAGCGTCCAAGCGCGCGCTTTTTTCATATACGCTTGTTGTGACTCAACAATCTCTTTAAACTCAGGGCTCTTCTCGGATTCTTCCTTGACAAGTTCCGCGTTTGCTTGACGCATTGCATCCATCACAGGTTTTGGAAACGTCTTAATCTTGATATTGGGATATTCGGTTTGAATTTTTGACCAAGCCGTTGCACTCATATCAATATTTTGAATCAACATATCGTATGCAGCTAACCGCATTGCCGTTCGTAGAATTTCCTTATTCTTGTGAGAAAGGCTATCAAATTTCGTTTTATTCACGATAAATTGCAATTCTGTCGCGGGTTCATGCCATCCTGTATAGTAATAAGGTGCTATTTTATGGAAACCCATACTAATATCCATACCAGGTCCAACCCACTCTAGTGCATCAATCGTTCCACGCTCTAATGCCGTATAAAGCTCGCCAGGAGCAATATTTGTCACAGCACATCCAAGTTTTGCCATAATTTCACCCGCAAAACCAGGAATTCGCATCTTAAGACCCTTGAGATCATCCACGGTATTGATCTCTTTTCGGAACCATCCTCCCATTTGAACACCGGTGTTACCACCAGGGAAGGAGTAAACGCCATGCTTTGCATACGCTTTTTGCATCAAGTCCATGCCGCCACCGTAATAAAACCATGCATATTGTTCCAATGCATTCATACCAAATGGCATCGTCGTAAAAAGGAGCAACACCGGGTCTTTACCTTTCCAATAGTACGAAGCAGAGTGTGCCATATCGTACTGTCCTAACTTGACCATATCTAAGACGCCAAATGCAGATTTATGCTTATTAACAGCATCAACTTTGATCTTAAAATCACCTCCACTCATCTCTTCAACCATTTTTGCCATGTTTTCAACAGCATTCGTAAACGGTGGAAATGTAGCATTCCAAGAAGTTGCCAACTTCCATGTTACTTTATCACTTGCTGCATTTGCAGATACCATCAACAAACAGATAAGCGCTAAATGACCTAGAACTTTTTTAGCAGAAAGCTTCATTCGAACTCCTTTAAAATGTTAAACTCGACCAAATGATATGATAGTGTGTATAAATTTTTCATTTATACAGACAATGAGTTTTTACATGTAAGAACGTTCTAATAATAAGACAAAATTTGTGTTACTTATCGTAACCAATTAGAAGCGTAAAATATAGCCGACATCCACAACGGTTTCTATGCATTCAAAAGGAATTTTTTTTCGAAGCCTCCGCATTAGGGAACGGATGGAGTCAAGACTCGCAAAATTGCCTTCCCATACCATGGCTTGAATTTTATCGAACGAAACAACCTTTCCTTTTTCACTGATTAAAATATTGAGTAAAAGTTTCTCTTTTCTCGAAAGATGTTCTTCATCATCTCCAATTTTTAAGAGACTGGTTTGGAAATCAAAGTGACAATTTTCACCAAGGCTGACAATATCATGGCGAATATTACACAATTTTTCAATTTTTATTTCTAATTCGTCAATGAAAAAAGGCTTTTTGATAAAATCGTTACAACCATAATTATAAGCATCTTTAATCACTTCAAGTTCGACACTTGAGCTGATAATAATCACTGGTGTTTCGTGATAAAAATCACGAATCTTTTTAAGGATTTCTATACCATCCACCGTGGGGACATTAATATCCAAAATAAAACAGGCATACCCATTATCAAGTGATTCGTCTGCCATTTTGCCATCAATAAAAGCATCAACATCGTATCCCTTAGCTTCAAGTCTCTTGACGATTGTTGCATTGAGCCTTGCATTGTCTTCTAAAAGCAAAATTTTCATTTCAAGCCTTTCATTGTATAGCATTTGGTACTAATATTGTAAATTCTACTTTGTTAATACCACTATTTTGAACACGTATTGTTCCGCCCATTTTATCTTCAATAATCATTTTTGCCATATAAAGACCTAGCCCCGTTCCATTTTTGCTGGTCGTAAAATAGGGATCAAAAATAAAACCTATAATCTTTTCAGGAATGATTCCACCATCATCGATAATCACAATTTTTGTACGCGTTATCTCTTTGTCTAACTCGATAATAATTTTCTCACCTTTGCGGGTCTTTGTCAATTTATTTTTAGCATTATTGATAACATTGAGTAAAACTTGTTTAAACTCATTTTCATATCCGTAAACTGGAAAACTATCAACATCTTTTAAATATACCACACTCAAGTCAATATGTGCATAAAAAATTTGTCTGCCTATAATTTCTAATACCTCTAATAAAGCTTTCTTTGCACAGAAAAGTGTTTTTCGTGTCGAAGGCTTTAAGAAATTTCTGAAATCTTTGAGCGTTTGGGACATATACTGAATCTGAATAATAGCATCCCGCACAAACTCTTTCATTTTAGGTCCGTCCATTTCTCCACTATTAAAACAAAATTCCATATCTTGCATAATAGCAGACAATTCAACCAAAGGTTCATTCCATTGGTGCGCCACACCCGCTATCATCTCGCCCATCTCTGTTAATTTTGATTGCTGAATTAAAAATTGCTGATGTTGCATACGCTCCGTTATATCATCCATAATACAAACGATACCACCGACACTGCCATCAATGTTCGTATACACAGCTTTGTTTAGCGCGAATAATCTTGCGCGTTTTCGGGGAAAATGAAGCATTAATTCAAATGTTCCTGAGCTTTTATTGGCCAGTAAATCCAAATCATTCTTACGTCGCTCTTCCGCCCATTCTTTTGGGAAAAAATCAAATGCCGTTTTGCCTATCATCTCTTCCTTGCTATGATCATACAGCTTTGCAAAAGAGACATTACTCCCTATATATTCGCCTGCAACGTTGGTATAATAAATTGGATTGGGAATGGTATCGAGAAGGACTTTATTAAACTCAAGCTGGTTTTTTAATGCTAACTCACTCTGTTTTCGAATACGAACATTTTGCATTAAGAAAATAACCACCATACAAATAGCGCTTAAAATGGCTATCACAAGCCAAACGTAATGTTTATATTCTTCATAAAAAGAGAATGGTTTATTGATTATTTCATAAGATTTAATGGCTGGAGAGATATCAATTCGATGAAATTTCAACTCTTTATAATCAAAAATATAACGATTGGGGCTGGTTTCGACGATGGGAATATTGTGAGGGTCTTTACCAGCAAGTATTTGATTCACTATTTTTGAGGCAGCTTCTGCTTGCGATGTGGCACTGGTTAGATACCCGCCAACAATCCCATAGTCTAAATAAAAATCCCACAGTCCATAAATTGGGATATTTGTAATTTTCCGAATCTGTTGTAAATTGTCTTTATACGTAAAAAACTTGCCTGTTTTATCTTTAAAGAGAAGAACCCATAAAATAGCGCTATGATCACTCAGTTCTTTCGTTTTTGCGGCAATTTCATCCATATCCATACTATCAACGTACTCTATAATAGTTTTGTCTTTATATTTTGGCATAATCGCGTCAATTTGGTGCCTAATAGCATCACCGGTAATGGACCGCTCGTTAATGATTAAAATTTTATCGAGCTGTGGGTCTAATGTCAGAATCAAATCAATATTTTTTTCGATATCAACATTTTCCACCACACCACTAACATTTTTAATCCCTTCAATCATGCTAGGTTCAAAGTTATTAATGCCTAAGAAAACAATAGGCGAATGAGAAAACAGCTCTTCATAGTGTAACTTGACAAAGTCTAAAGCACTATTATCGGCAACAATAACAACATCAAATTTATAATGTTTAAATCGTTCTTTATAGTAGAGATAAAAGGAATTTAAGTATTCTGGGGTATCTACTCTTTTCGTATCCATATAGACAGTTGATAAAAACATATTATCGTGTTCTGAAAAATTTTTTTCAATCACTTTTGATATATCATCACTCCATTTGTACCCTTTATGATATGATTGAATCAATAATATATCTTTAGGAGATTGTTTTGCTGCAAATAGCAGGGTAACACTCACTCCTAGTAAAAAAAGAAGTTTTTTCATCTATGAAATGGAGTAATTAAATAATAAAGAAGTTTTTTGGATTCTTGATAATGGCACTATGTTCCGCAATCGCTTCATCAGCCATGTTATAGCGTTCATTGAAAATGGGATGGTGAAATTGAACCTCATCGTTTAATATTTCAAATACCATTGTTTCATACACCACTTTTTGAGTATCACCTTCAAAAAATGAGTGTCGCACGTGCATACTAATGGTCGAAATTAAAAACTCTCGATTATCAATTTTTAAAATATTTTTTAACTCTAATTCTCTCATTGATTTCCTTTTGCATAGAATTGAAAAATAAAAAGCGATACTAACATAATTCAACATTAGATTTAATAAAAGTTAAGAAATGAAAAAAAGCGAAAGAATAGAATGGTGCGGACGGGGGGATTTGAACCCCCACACACGTAGTGCGCTACCACCTCAAGGTAGTGTGTCTACCGTTCCACCACGTCCGCATATATAAAGAGAGAAGAGGTCAAAAGACCTCTTTATTTTTTGTGTTAGTAATTAACCAAGAAATGGATTTTTGTAAAGAAGGATTAATGAAATTACAAGTGCGTAAATAACTTGTGCTTCAATCATCGCAAGAGCAATAAACATCGTTGTTACAAGTTTACCACCAAGACCTGGATTTCTAGCGGTTCCAGAAATTGCAGAAGATGCAGTATTTCCCATACCGATTGCGCCACCAAGTGCAGCAAGACCTAATACGATACCTACAGCTAGTGCTGAATATGCTTTAACTGTTTCGCCCTCACCTGCAAACGCTAACGTTGCAAATGCTACCATTAAAAAAAGAATCTTTTTCACAGATTTCTCCTGATTGTTTTCAAAGTCTGTTCGGATATAATCCCTACTTTCCACTTTGTGAGCGAGATTATACCCATCTAATTGTTAAAAAGCCTTTAAAATTACCTCACAAGTTCTAGTTCGATTTTATTGCCCGTTTGTTTTAAAATTTTGACACGTACTTTTTGCTCCAAGGCAAGGTAATCACTGACTTTATCGACACGATGATCTGCAATTTTAGATACATGTAAAAGGCCATCGATACCGCCCGGTAATTCTATAAAAGCACCAAAATCTACAATTCGCTTTACAGTTCCATCAACAACTTCATCTTGTACAAACGTTGGAATTGGCTTCTCTTCTCTTGGCGCGCCGTGCTTGTCACCACGATCTCTGCCATGTCCACCACGTCCACCAAAGGAAGGTTTATTGGTGATTTGAATAATATGTTCTTTGGCAGCATCAACTTTTTCTTTATTTTCACCAGCGATTTTAACTTCACCTTTTTCACGATCCAAATCAATCGAAACTTCAAATTTTTCAATAATTTCTTTGATTGTTTTACCTGCTTGACCAATAATATCTACAATTTTAGAAGGATCAACACTAAAAAGTTCCAGTTTAGGTAACACAGCATTATTGACAACAATTTCTTTCTCGGCTGCTTCCATAATACCTAAAATATGAGCTCGCCCTTCTTTAGCTTGATACAAAGCTTCTTTAAGAACATCTCGAGAGATGCCGCCTAATTTAATATCCATTTGTAATGCAGTAATGCCTTCACGTGTTCCTGCAACTTTAAAGTCCATATCGCCATCATGGTCTTCTAATCCCATAATATCACTTAAAACAGCATGTTTATCGCCTTCGAAAACCAATCCCATTGCAATACCAGCGACAAGTTTTTCTGTTGTTACACCCGCTGCTCGTAAGGCCAATGCACCACCACAAATAGTTGCCATAGAAGATGAACCATTAGATTCCAAAATTTCTGAAACAAGGCGAATCGTTTGAAGTTTATTAATATCCACAACAGGTTCTAATGCACGACGTGCAAGGTTACCATGTCCTAATTCTCTTCTACCTGGTGCACGAAGTGGCCCAGCTTCTCCTACAGAAAAACCTGGAAAGTTATAATTCACCATAAAAGAATCGCTCACGCTTCCTTTTTCAGTTAAGAGATCATACATCTGAGCATCTTTATCGCCTCCAAGTGTTGCAATAACCAATGCTTGAGTTTGCCCTCTCGTAAAAAGACAAGAACCGTGTGCAAGAGGAAGAATATTTGTTTCAATACTAATAGGTCGTACTTCATTGAGTTTTCGACCATCCGCGCGTACTCTTTTTTCAACAATCATTTCACGGACAATTTTCTTTTTATACGCACCTAATACACTGTCCACTAACTCTTTACTCCAGCCTTCTAGGGTTGCAACATCATCTTTTAAAATTTTACCTGCAATTTTACTGAGTTCATTAGCGCGTTCACTTTTTGCCATTTGGCGAATTGCATTGTAAACTTCTTCTTTGTAAAATTCATCAATATAGGCGAAAATTGAATCACTGGCTAAATCTTCTTTATAATCTAAAACTGCATCTTCTTTTTTCAGTGGTTTAAATACATTTTCATACGCAGTTGTAGCTTCTGTAATCGCACTTTGCGCTTTATCAATGGCTGCCACGATAGCATCTTCGTCAAACTCATTGACGGATTGCTTAGCAATAACGCTTTCAGCAAGGGTTGGATCAAGCATTGGATCAATTGCCATAACAGGCAAACTGAGTGTTTCCATAGAGGCAATTGAGCGCATTTCTATCATAAGAAGCTCTTCTTTTGTACCGGCAACATATAAATCAAGTTTACTGGTTTTAAGCTCAGAATTTGTTGGATTAACAACATATTCACCATTAATATAACCTATACGTACACCAGCAACGGCTTTATTCACAGGAATATCAGAGAGATAAAGAGCTGCACTAGCAGCATTGAGCGCTGCCACTTGTAAATCTACTTCAGAATCACAGCTCAGCACAAATACCGTAATTTGTGTTGGGTAAGCATACCCTTTTGGAAATAATGGTCTAAGGCTTCTATCAATAATTCGAGATGTCAAAGTCTCAAAATCACCAGGCTTTGTTTCACGTTTAATATAGCCACCTGGAATTTTTCCAACAGCATAACTCTTTTCAACATATTGAACGGTTAGAGGGACAAAATTTTCAGCGACTTGATTGTCATCACGTGCGACGGTTGCCAAAATAACTGTATTTTTAATTTTTAATAATGCAGCACCTGCTGCTTGCTTAGCAACTTTTCCAAGATCATACGTCTCTTCTTGATTATTGACGTTTATTTTATATTCCACTCTTTTGCTCCTTATTGATAGTCCTAACTACCATGTTTACATGTAATTTATTGTTTTTGATCTGTTTCTTTAGAAAATTCATAACTTAAACTGCCCATAGGATAAAGATTAAACATCAACATAATACCCTTTTTATTGACGGAATCAATCGTTGAACTTGTTAATTTAGGCAAAGTTGAGTCTTTATAGACTAAAGAGTAATCCCAGCATTTTTTGACTTTTTTAATACCGATACTCCACGATTTAAAAACATCATCTTGAATATCATAATTTACGGCACTAAACAGTGTAATATTTTCCCAATAGTTCGTTTCTGCAGATAATGTCATATAGCTATAGTCTTTATTGGCAAGATTGTACTCATAGCTACTGTCTATATATGTGTGTCTTAGTGATACTTTGTACATTGGTTCTTGATAATTGATTGAAATCTGATTGCGAGAAAGCTGGCTGTATTGATTTGAATAGTTGGTAATATCTCCTATATAAAGATGATCATCAATATAATATTTGATGTCATTCTCTAAATCGCCGTATTTATAATTTCGGTCATTGTAATAAACTTGTTTGAGTGAATGGCTAAGCACCTTATCACCGTCCATATTATAAAAAAACTGTTTGAATTTTAATGCTGTGCTTTTTTCTTCTAATTCTAATGGGATAAGATCCTCTTTGGTCACTGCACTACTAAACTTATACCAAGTACCTTCCGTTTTGTGATAGCTTGGTACAATATAATCAACGCCAAAATACATGGTATGAAAAAAATTGTCATATGCTTTTGAAAGGTCGGTGTATGCACTAAATTGATGGTAATTACTAAAGTGCTGGCCGTAGTTACCTTCTTCTTCACTACCGTAAGAGACATGTGTCATATAAATATTTTCTGACGCGCTCAGATGTAAATAATCTTCTAATGCAGAGTAATACAGCGTTAATGGGGTGCGCACTTCATTTTGGAATGCGGTGGTTCCTTCTTGCCTTGTATAATTTTTGGCTTTATAATCAACGGAATAGAGTAAATTATCCAATAATAGCGGCGATAAAAAATGGTGATAATGAAGCGTTGGTAATTCTTGCAAAGTATCAGCATTAGACGTTTTTGAGGTATCAATATAATATTTTGCATATAAACCAAAATAATCTTGATCTTGCTTGACATAATAATTAAGTTTTGAAGTTGCGAGCTTACTATATGCAAGCGATTCATTATCCAGAGTATTATAATAGTCTATGTCATTAAGATAGTTGATATCTAACCAAAGACCGTCTTCTATCTGATCATATTTTTGGCTCAAAAGTGCGCTACGATCATATTGAGCGTGCAATCCATAATGTGAACTATTTTTTAAATTTTCATCCTGAGCATAGCCACTTTGTTCTTTAAAATATCCAGCAGTAATCTCACCTTTGGAGTAAGGAGAATCCACAAAACGATACGTTTCATGTAAACCTTCTCCTCGATTAGTGCGAATCTGTGGACGCAATTCCAAATCCCAATCAACGGCAGGTGCAAAGTAGATCGGCTGCATATAATAAAAGCCCTCAGAGCCACTCATCCCAAAATCAGGTCTTAAAAGACCTGTGCGTCTTGTTCTATCCGTCGAAAATGCAAAATAAGGTAGATAAAAAACAGGAATATCATCCGCATAGAAAACAGGATTATAAAGATGTAACCATTTACTCTCTTTATTAAATTCTCCCGTCGTAAAAGCTATTTTCCAATCAGGGTCTTGCGTATTACAACTTGAAACAATAGATTTTTGAGCAATATAAGACTCAGGATTTAAAATTGCATTTTCACATTTTAGCCATATTTTTGAATCCTCATCAAAGAAAAACATTGGATCGGAAGCACCTTTGTTTGTCTTTAAATTCAGCTTTGTATGACCACTGCGTGAAGCATAATTAACACCCTCAAGTATTGTAATATTGCCAAACAACTCTAAATCACCTGTTACATAGTCATAAAAGGCTTCATCGGCTGTAATAAGGTATTGAGGACTGTATAAAACAACATTGCCAACAGCATGAGCAACATTACCATCTTTGGTAACGGTTTTAGCTAATACTTCAACATCTTGAGGAGATTGTGCGAATACAACACTCCCAACAAATAATAGACTCAGTAGCAGTTGTTTAACGCGCATTGACAACCAATGTATTGGCAACTCGATCATGCCATGTCTCTCGTTTTGGATTTAAAAAAGCCCATAGAAAACCTAAATAAAAAAGTGATTCACTGATAATTCTAAAAGCAGAGCGTGTTAAAGCAACAACAAAATTCGGATTTTCTAAATCTGAGGTAGCAATAACGCGAATTTTCATAGCGATACGGCCAATCGTTGCACCGTACATCCATATAAAAAAAGTTTGATACAACACTTTAATCACAACTAAATACCCAAATAAACTATTGACGATGCCAATTAACTCTTCCGTACTCACATTTGCAGGCATTTGATCAAGATAAATTAAAGAGAAAAGAACAGAAATGAGAATCTCATCAATCATATAGGCCATCCCTCTTTTCTGCAAAGAGGCTAACGTCAAATTTTCATTTTCAAACTTTTCAATTAACTCTTCATTCGTCATTGTTTCAGTGCCTGATATGCAATATCGCTTCGAAATTGTTTGCCAGCAAAATGGACTTGCCCGCAAAGCAGATACGCACGATCACGAGCTTCTTTGATACTATCACCCACGCCAACGCATAGAAGTACACGCCCGCCTGTTGCAAAGAGTTTTCCATCTTCAAGGCTGACACCAGCATAAGAGATATGTGTATTTTCAAGTTCTAAATGTGCCGTTTTATCCACAATAATTTCTGCAGGCTTTGAATTGCCATACGGATAATTCTCACTTGCCATCACAACAGCAATCGCGTATTTATCATAAAACTCAATCGTTAAATTTTTAAGGCTTTTTGTTGCTGCTTTATAAAAAAGCTCACTCGCAGGTGTTTTGAGTAAGGGCATTAAAATTTCACACTCAGGGTCACCAAAACGAACATTGTATTCTAATACAATAGGTTCACCTTTAACAATCATCAATCCAATAAATAAAACACCCTCAAACGGAGCATTTTCATTTTGCATTCCAAGCAACGTAGGCTTAACAACGCGTTCCTCAACTTTTTTATACAGCATGTCATCAATCAATGGCGTTGGAGCGTATGCTCCCATACCGCCTGTATTGGGTCCAATATCGTTATCTTTCAGACGTTTGTGATCTTGAGCTGCGGGGAGAATTTTATAATCCACGCCATCACAAACAACAAATAAAGAGAGTTCATACCCATCTAAAAATTCTTCAACAACGACACCCAGTCCTGCATCGCCAAAGCTTTTTCCACTGAGCATATCAGCAACGGCTTCTTTGGCTTCTTCTTTAGTTCCAGCGATAATGACACCTTTACCTGCACATAAACCATCGGCTTTCACGACGATAGGAAGGTCTAAAGTATCAATAAAATCATAAGCTTTTTGCGCATCGCTGGTTTCAATAAACTTCGCGGTTGGAATGTGATAGCGAGAGAGGAAGTTTTTCATAAAAATTTTTGAACCTTCAAGTCTTGCCGCTGCTTTTGAAGCGCCAAAAATGACAAGTCCTTTAGCTTTAAAAATATCTACAATGCCATCCACAAGAGCAGTTTCAGGTCCTACAACGGTTAAATCAATACCATTTTCTTTAGCGAAATCTGCCAATGCTTCATAATCTTTATAGGTAACATTGTGTCCAAGTTGTGGTGTTGCACCATTTCCCGGTGCGAAAAAAAGTTCTGTAACTTTGGGGTCTCTTTTGAGTGCTAAACCTATAGAATATTCTCTGCCACCACTACCAACAACCATTACCTTCATTCATTATCTCCAAAAATTTGCATGTAAAACCCAAGTGAGCGTTCCGTGATTGAAGCGGCCCTAATAAGCCAACTTCTGGGAATCGACCTTTTCTTTAGGCTGCAATTTCTCGCTTTGTGAAAAGCTCAAATGAAACCACAGACACACCAAAAATGTACAAAATTCCGCTTCTACTAATTGTTGGACCCTCATGAAAACGGTTATCGCTTCACCCAGGCACTCGAAACTATATATCATTATAAATAAATTTAGCTTCTAAATACCTTTTGCTAAGGCAATGCAAGAGGCTATTGACTGCTCAGGAGCAAGAAAATATTTTACATGTAAAGGCAGAGCGGCAGCTGTTTTTTCACCAATCACAATGGCGCGATAACTCTCATCCCACGGAAAATTTTTCAAAAAACAGTGAACGGTTGATGGTGATGTAAAAATAAGCCTAGACTCTTTTAAAGGCGCTTTTTCAATCGGGTAAGTTTTACACACTGTTTCATAAACAATACGTTCTTCAATAGCAACATGATGTTTCAATAAGATAGAAAACAAAGAAGATGAAACCTCTTTTGCTCTGGGAAACAACACGCGTTTATGTTGAAGTAACGGAGCGATAGTTTGAGCAAAGATGTCGCCATATGACTCTTTACATGTAAATACCACATTGCCGCCAACATGATTGATGAAAGAGGCTGTTCCTTCACCAATGGCATACGCATCTTTATTTTTCCAGTCCGCATGCATACGTTCCAACGCCTTGACGCTGTTTTTAGAGGTAAAGACAATCGCATCATACGATGACGTATCTAGGGGTGTTAAATCATAACAGATTTCAAACAAGGGTAGATGCTCTACCCCCTCATACGCTTTATCGCTGAAGAGGTAGATCATCTTATTTTATTCCCATTCAATCGTTGCAGGTGGTTTAGAAGAGATGTCATATACGACACGGTTAATACCATTGACTTCGTTGATAATGCGTCTAGAGATATTTTCCAAAATAGTATGAGGGATATGTGCAAATGTTGCTGTCATACCATCCGTTGCATCAACAATCCTGACACAAATTGTATTGTCATACGTTCTATTATCACCCATAACACCCACACTTTTGACATTTAAAAGTACGGTAAAGGCTTGCCATGTTTTTTCATAATAGCCGCTTGAACGCAATTCTTGAAGCATAATAACATCCGCAGCTCTTAAAAGCGTTAAATCTTCTTTAGTCACTGCTCCCATAATGCGTATCGCAAGACCGGGTCCTGGGAAAGGATGGCGAGAAAGCATATCTTTTGGAAGGCCTAATTCAGCACCCAACGCTCTGACTTCATCTTTAAAAATTTCGCGAAGCGGTTCGATGAGTTCAAACGTCATCCAATCAGGTAACCCACCTACATTATGGTGTGATTTAATTGTTTTTGAAGGTCCCTTAACTGAAACAGACTCAATCACATCGGTATAGAGAGTACCTTGCGCTAAAAATTCAATGCCATTATGTTTTTTGGCTTCTTCATCAAACACTTCAATAAATGTCTCACCAATAATTTTACGTTTTCTCTCAGGGTCACTCACGCCTGCTAAACGGCTTAAAAACTTCTCACTGGCATCTACGGTAATAAGCGGTACATTGCGGCTTTTAAACATGGCTTCGACTTGCTCTCGCTCATGCGCTCGAAGCAACCCGTTATCCACAAAAACAGAAACCAATTGATCGCCAATCGCTTCAGCCAAAAGCGTTGCGACAACGGAGCTATCAACACCACCGCTGACACCACATAACACTTTTTTAGAACCCACTTTTTGTTGAATTTTGGCAATTTGTTCTTTCGCAAACGAACCCATATTCCATGTGCTTTCACAACCACAAATGTATTTTGCAAAATTCTTCAGTAGTTTTGAACCTTGCTCAGAGTGAAAAACCTCTGGATGAAATTGGAAGGCATACATGTTTCTTGTTTCATCGGCAATGGCAGCATACGGTGAATTTTCACTAAAGCCAATTTTTTCAAAACCGCTTGGCAACGTCTCAACTCTATCACCATGACTCATCCAAACGATTTGACCGCATGTCGTATCTTTAAAAATTTTATGGTCGCTTTCAAATTTAAGTTCAGCTTTTCCATACTCTTGATGGGTTGCAGGGATCACACTCCCGCCAAAATATTGCGTGAGCAACTGCATACCATAACAAATACCTAAGATGGGTAAGCCAAGTTCATATACTTTTGCATCAGGATGGTATGAATCTTTGGCATACACAGAAGCTGGTCCACCGCTTAAGATAATACCTTTAGGATTTCTCTTTTGTATATCTTCGATTTTTTCATTGTAGGGTACAATTTCACAATACACACCGTTTTCTCTTAACTTTCGTGCAATCAACTGCGTGTACTGCGATCCAAAATCTAAGACTAAAATAGGGACTTCTTTCATCTATTTCCTTTACTAAAATATGCCAATAATTTCAAACTGAATATACCAAATAACGAGGGAGAGAATATATCCAGCCAACACGGTCCATGCATATTTCATATGCGTTCCAAATGTGTAAATACCTCTTAATTTTCCCATAACACCCACACCAGCGGCAGAGCCAAAGCTAATCAAACTACCACCGATACCTGCTGTCATTGTGACAAGTAACCACTGGTCATCATTCATAGCAGGATTTGCTTTTAATACCGCACTCATAACCGGAACATTATCGACAATAGCGGATAAAAAGCCTACGCCGATATTGACCGTGGTTGCACCTGCGCTATCATACAATTTTGCAGCTAAATCTAAGAAACCTAAAAAATGAAGTCCGCCAACAGCAGCTAAAATACCGAAGAAAAAGAGGAGCGTATCGTGTTCAATTTTGCTAATCGATTTAAAAACACTAATGTATTCATTTGAGCGTCGTTTCAATTGATAGGTGTACAGTTTAAGCAAAGACAGACCAAATACCATTCCCCACATTGGTGGTATATGAAAAAGTTGTTGGCATAAAACAGCAGATGCAATGGTAATAACGCCTAGCCCCATCACGACTTTGCCCCCTTTTAAAATAACAACTCTTTGCTCAACACTGGCATCGAAATGCGGTTTGGTATTAGGTACTGACAAAGAGAGCAACCATCCTGTTAGCAACCAACCTAAGAAAGCAGCAGGAAAAAGCCCAAAGAACTCAACAAAGCTTGCCTTGTCTGCCATCCATGACATCAAAGTGGTTATATCGCCAAAAGGGCTCCATGCACCACCCGCATTTGCACCAACGACAATGTTGATAGCACCTGGGACTAAAAAGGATTTATCTTCTTTTTCAATCGTAATCAAAACCGTCGATAAAATTAACGCCGTTGTTAAGTTGTCAGCAACGGGGCTAATAAAAAACGCCAAAGTTCCCGTAAGCCAAAAAAGTTTTTTGTACGAATAGCCTTTTGAAACTAAATTGTATTTAAGTGCATCAAAAACACGTCTTTCAATCATCATTTCAATATATGTCATTGCCACCATTAAAAAGAAAAAGATTTCTGCAATTTCTAAAATCAAAGCATCCACTTCATGGGTTAAAGGTGCTGTATCAAGACCATGAATGGTAAAATAAACACCAATTAAGATAAAGATAAATGTTCCCATGAACAAAGCTGGTTTTGATTTATTGATATGGAATTTCTCTTCCGCTGCTACAATATAATAGCCCAAAAGAAAAATAATCAATGAAACGATTCCAACCCAAGACGTCGTTAAATCTTGACCACTTGAAGCCCAGATAGTATTTACCAGTGCTAACAAAAACAATACAATTTTCATATGCCATTCCCTTGCTGTATGTAGTGTGCACCCAGCGAATCTTTTCGCTTGAGTGCACTTGTTATTATCTCTTTTGAGACCATTAATCGCAACCTCAAAAGCTTACCAATCGGTAATTTCAACATCGCCTCAACCCGTTTTTTCGCGCTTTTTAAACTCTCCTCTTCACGAAGTATGCCCGCATAACACCACATTAAGTGGCGCAACTCGTTTTTTAACTCTTTATCACCCTCTTCCATTAATGAACTCTCATGCTCGCTAAACTGTTTCAATTCTTTTGGTTTTGAGATGCTTTGAGAGATATCTTCTGCCACTCTGTGCGAAAAGACCAACCCTTCAAGCAATGAGTTACTAGCGAGTCTATTGGCACCATGCACTCCTGTGTAGGCGCATTCGCCTACTGCATATAAATCTTTGACCTGTCCTACATGTCCACTTAAATCCGTTTTGATGCCTCCCATTGAATAATGAAATGCTGGAGAGATGGGAATTCTTTGTTCGGGGACGTTATAGCCTATATTTTTCATATTAAAATAGATACTCGGGAAACGTTGTTTAAAATGTTCGGGTTCAAATGAACTCAAATCCAAATAAACCTCTTTCCCGCTTTTTTGTTTGTATTTAAAGATAGCCCGACTGACCACATCCCGTGGTGCAAGTTCTCCTCTGGGGTCATCATCAAAAACAAAACGCCTGCCCTCTTCATCCACAACTTTAGCCCCTTCGCCTCTAAGAGATTCGCTCAGAAGCTGCTTGCGAACGGTATTGCTTAATACAAATACCGTTGGGTGAAATTGCATCATTTCCATATCAGCAAGCTCAATATCATGACTGAGGCAGATGCCTTGCATATCGGCACTGATGGTTCTTGCATTGGTATGGTATTCATACAACGACCCAACCCCACCGCTTGCTATCACGACTTTTTTAGCGTAAAGGTTGAAAACGGTATCGGCATGAAAAACGCGTACGCCATAGCACACATTATTGTCGATTAAAAGATCTGTTACTTGAGTATTGTAAAGAATGGGAAAAGGAAGTTGTTGCATTAAAAAAAGATGAATATAGCGCCCTGTCGCATCGCCGCCTGCATGCAAAATGCGGTTGGTACTGTGCGCCGCCTCTTTGGTGTAGAGAAGATTGCCTTGTGCGTCCTTGTCAAAAGAGAAACCTTGCTCAATCAATCTTTTGATAGCCACCGGTCCTTCAGAGCACAAAACATTGACGGCATCTTCATTGCAATGCCCAGCACCAGCGGCGAGCGTATCTTTTACATGTAAAGCAATATCACTCGCGTCTTTAGCAACGGCAACGCCGCCTTGCGCATAAAACGTATTACATTCCCATGCATAATCTTTGGAAATTACAAGCACACTCAGTGATTTAGGAAGCGACAAAGCGGTATTCAGCCCTGCAATTCCTGTGCCAATAATCAAGACATCATAAGACGTTTTCATTTTGACATAAATTCGTTGTGTTTAGATGATTTTGACGGTTTTGTAGTATTGGCATCTTTGTAAACAGGGTCCGCTTTGTAACCACAGCCCAATAAGCTAAAGCCCAAACATGTTATAATTAAAACATGAAAGATTCTAAAAGTATAATTTCTCATTTAGTCCAACAACCTTCTTTGAAAAAATTTGAGCAGATGCGCTGTTATGAAAGATTGCTTGCTTTGCTACCTCAAAGCTTCACTTCCATGATACGGTTCGTCTATACAAAAAATGACACGCTCTTTTTTGTGCTCAATCATCCCTGCGCAAAAATGGAATTTAATTATAAACGTAATTTAATAAAGAGTCTATTAAAAGAGTTCAATGCACATTTTCCAGACTGTGCTTGTTTACATGTCAAAGATGTTCAAGCGTTCATTTCCAATAAACAAGACCATGAAGAAGACGCTTTAATACCCACCTCATCGGAAATATTTTACCCAGAACAAGCGAACGGAACGTTTGAAAACACATGTGAAGACCCTAAACTCAACGCGCTCTTTGAAACGATTAAAGAAACCATCAAGAAACATCACCATTCATGCTAAGTCAAAAACTCAAAGACGCTCCTGAACAAGCGGGAATTTATCAATTTTTTGATGCATCCGGAATGCTACTTTACGTCGGTAAAGCTAAAAACATTAAAAATCGTGTCAAAAGTTATTTTCGTTTTTCAGGTGCATTATCGCCTTCACCGACACTTTCACTGCGCATTACAAAAATGATACACGAGGTTGTGAATGTCGAGTTTATCATTGTACAGAGCGAACATGATGCTTTGATTTTAGAAAACTCTTTGATTAAGCAACTCAAGCCCAAGTACAATATTTTATTGCGCGACGATAAAACATACCCGTATATTGCAATTAACCTCGCAGAACCGTTCCCTCGCTTTGAGATTACTCGAAAAATTATCAATGACAAGCATATGAAATATTTCGGTCCACTCTCGGGTTCGGCTAAAGCACTGCTTGATGCGCTCTATTTGGTATTTCAGCTGGTGCAGAAAAAAGGGTGTCTTAAAGGAAAGAAAGCCTGTCTTTTTCATCAAATTCATCGCTGTCTTGCCCCGTGTGAACATAAAATTGATACGCAAACGTATGGCAAAATTGTTCAAGAAGCACTGGACGCTTTGAATGATCAAAAAAAGCTGATGCACCTTTTACATGTAAAAATGGAAGAGGCGTCTATGAAGCTTAATTTTGAAGAAGCCGCCAAACTTCGAGATACGATTAACGCTATCAAAGATGCATTACATGTAACGCATGTGGAACTTTCAAAACTCGAAGATTACGATGTCTTTGCCATTGAGATGATTGAAAAAACTGCTGTGATTATGCGTCTGTTTGTACGTGGCGGCAAAATTGTTTCAACATCGCACACACTTATGCACAACGCGTATGGATTTGAAAAAGACGAATTGTATCAGCGAACTCTTTTTGAATTCTATCATCCGATGAATCAAACGTTTGCAAAGCATATTTTAATTGCAGAACCTTTTAGTGAAGAAGCGTCTATGGTTCAATTCTTAAGTGAGAAATTCAATCAAAAAATCACCATAACAACACCGCAAAGAGGTGAAAAACTGCATCTTGTTTCTATGGCACGCGAAAATGCAAAAGCAATTTTATTGCAAAGTTTTACTAAAAATCACAGTTCCCTAGAAGAGCAATTGCAAAAACTTTTCGACTTAGAATCTCTTCCAAAACGCATCGAAATTTTTGATAATTCACATTTGGGAGGTGTTGCGCCTGTTGGAGCGATGGTGGTTTGGGATGATGGATTTGCCAAGAACAGTTACCGACGTTACGCGCTAGAACACAAAGATGAGTATGCACAAATGAAAGAGATGTTAGAGCGCCGCATCAATGACTTTGATAAAGAGCCTGCTCCTGATTTGTGGGTACTAGATGGTGGTGAAACGCTCCTAAAATTAGCGCAAACGTTGCTCAAAGAACGCCATGTTTCTGTTGATCTTTTAGCGATTGCAAAAGAAAAAAGAGATGCCAAAGCACACCGCGCTAAAGGGAGTGCCCACGATACTATCCATTCGAAAAATCAGTCCTACAATCTTCCCCCACACGATAAACGCTTGCAATTTATTCAACGCCTTCGAGATGAAGCACACCGCTTTGCCATTACGTATCATCAACGTAAAAAACGCTCTAAAGATATGAGTCTAGAGCTTCTTGAAATTGAAGGTGTGGGTCAAGCAACTCTTAAAAAACTTCTCAGTTATTTTGGTAGTTTTGACGCCATTTACAATGCAAGTGAAGAAGAACTTGAGGTCACAGTTGGTAAACGCATCAGCGCTAACATAGTACATTTCTTAAAAAAATAGCTTAGTTTTAAGTATAAGTGAGTTAAAATTGACTTTTTAACGTTCATTAAAGGATCTTCATTTGATACTTTACGATAAGAATGGTCTATTTCTGGGTATGGGCAACCAAGAGTTGTACCTTTTAGGGTATGAAGACATGGAAGAGTTTCGTAATTATCACAATGATTTTGCGGATCTGTTTGTGAACAAACCCGGCTTCATTTTTAAATTTAAAAACTTTTCGTGGATTGATTATGCACAGCACAGCGGCACGCCCAATAAACGCGTACTGATTCGAACCAAAAATGGTAAAGAAGTCGAATCTGCCTTAAATATTACAGAGATTTTTCTGCCAAAAGAGATTAACGGATCATCCATTTTTTTTAGTGTTGAACTCAATAATGCTCCTTTTAAACACGACATACCAGTCACCCCTTTAACCACAACAGACACCCGTGAAGAAACACCTATTCAAGTCCCTCAAATCAATGAAGAAGAACCCTCTTTAGCTGAGGATATGCCTATTTTCCCTTCACTCGATAGCACATTAACCTCTTTTGAGACTGCCACAATTGCACACGATTATGAACCAGCGCTCATTACAATTGACGACGATGAGCCTTTGATAAAATCCGAAACAGAAGATGCCATTTTTAAACCTTCTCTTTCGCCATCTGCAATTGACGATGGTTTTGATTTTAAACTTAAATTTGATCATACTATTCTAGAAACGCCACCCAAAGAAGAGGAAGAAGAACCCTCTACGCCAATACCGTTAGAGTATGATTCTATTGACCAAATCCAACCGACTGATTTAAAATTTGATGATATTTCCCTTGAAAGTTATCCTGAAGACCAACATGAAGATCTTTTAAGCGATCAAACGCTGTTTGTTGAAGAACTCAGAGAAGAACAACCACTACCAACAATCCAAGAAGAACCATTTGATTTATCCGAATGTGCCGATGAGTTAGGATTAGACATTAGCACGTTGGCTCAAATTATTGAAGAATACGTGGAAACACTCACTTCAACCATGCCATTACTCTTACAAGCCATCCAAGACAATAACCGTCATGAGGCGAAAGAAGAGATAGCAAAGCTCAAAAGTATTGCGCTACATTTGCATATCAATGCGCTTTATAACCATTTTGAGCATCTTGAAACCAGCCTTGATTTTGATACCAAAGAAGAAATTCTTCAGACGCTACACCATCTTCAACACTCAGTTGCGTCATTTAAGGAAACCGTTTTATGAAAAAAATGTTCGTGTGCCTTTTAATTGTTTTTTCACCGCTTTTGGCCGACCATTTTAGAGATGCGATGCTTTCGTATAAGGCAGGAAATTATGCACAGGCTAAAGAGCTTTTTGAACTGGCTATCAAAAAAGAAAACTCCATACAAGGCTATTTTTATCTTGGAAAGATTTATCTTTATGGCGAGGGTGTGGAAGCCAATCCATCGCTTGCAATCCCTTATCTAGAACAAGCCGTTATGAAAGGAAATCTTGTAGCCAAATGTTATCTTGCAGATGCGTATCTTAAAAGTCATATTAAGCATGATGAAGCTCTTGTTTTATTAAAGCAAGGGGCTAAAGACAGCGTTACATGTAAAGAGATTGCTTCAACTTACAATATCGTAATAAACAGTTAATATAAGGACGTAGACCATGAAATTAACGACCCAGCATACTTTGAGACTTATTAGTCAATATCCATTGATGATTCTTTTTCTTTTCTCCAGTTATTTTCTTTTTGTATCTTACACACAATTTGACACAACCCTGACGCTGAAGAACAAAATTGAAAGTACCAAAGTTTTAAGTTCACTTTCAATCGAACTCGCTAAGGAGAGGGGATTGAGTGCATCCTATCTTTCCAGTCAAGGAAGTATTGCAAAAGAGGCACTGCAAGAACAACGCATCAATGTTAATAAATCCATTAAAGAGTTTCACGAATTTTATAAAACACATGAGATGTCAGCACAAATTAAAACAGTGGTCACCTATTTAACGAAAATTGTCGAAATGCGTCAAGTTGTCGATAGCTTCTCTATTGATTTTAATAAGATGTTTTTTGATTACTATAGCCAAATTAACACACATATTTTAAAAGAACTTGAGTCCTTAGGAACCATTAACACCAATTCAAATATTTCAAACCTCACCTACTCGTTAGTTTCTGTCTATAAAAATATTGAATACTTAGGGCAAGAGCGTGGCTTTGTTGCCAAGATTTTGAGCCAATATGTCCCGTTTAGTCCGAAAGACCTTGAAATTTGGATCAATATTTTTAGTGTTTCCAATATTTTTGATCATAGAACCATTAACGATACCACAACACGTACACAAATTGAGAATTTATATAATCTACCAGCGAATCAAAAACTAGAAGAAGAGATTACACAAGTTAAAGCCGAACTTATTACAGCAGCACAAAGCGGTGAATACCTTATTGATCCGACCCTTTGGTTTGCCCTTTTAACGAAAAAAATTGATATTCTCGACAAATCAGCACAAATTATTACACTATCGCTCAGTGCGGAAGAAAAAAGTTATGATAATCAAAACATAGGCCAACTTATTGGAGCAGGTGCAACATGGATTATTTCAATTATCTTGATGTTTTTAGGACTTGGATTATCAGGACAATTTAGAAAGAATGTTCAAGGCTTGGAAAACATCTTTACCCGTGTTGAGGAACTTGCTGAGACAAAAGAAAAAGTTGATTTCAATACCACGGAAGGTATGAACGTTGCGTATGCCATTATTGATAAAGCGATTGAAAATATCGCAAAAGAGAAGAAAAATGCTGAAGAAGCCAGTGCTGCAAAAAGTATTTTCCTTGCCAATATGTCGCATGAAATTCGTACGCCTCTTAATGGAATTATCGGATTCACAGAGCTTCTCAAAAACTCTGACCTGGATGAAGAAAAACGTGAATTTGTGGATGTTATTGAGAAAAGTTCTGAAAACCTACTCGCTATTATTAATAATATCCTTGACCTTTCAAAAGTTGAAAGCAATAAAATCGAAATAGACGAAATTCTCTTCTCCCCTATTGACGAATTTGAAAATGCCGTTGAAGTCTATGGTCCTAAAGCGGCAGAAAAAAATATTCAACTCTCTTTGTATATAGACCCTAGCTTACACAATTATCTCAAAGGTGACGCGGTTAAAATCAAAGAAGTTTTAATTAACCTTATGAGTAATGCGGTCAAATTCACACCAAACAATGGTCAAATTACCGTTGAAATTAAACGCCTAGAAAATGCACCTTTGGATAAAGCGCGTGTTCTCTTTAGTGTTCACGACTCTGGTATCGGTATTAACCAAGATAAAATTGAAGGTATTTTTGATGCCTTTAATCAAGCAGATTCAACCATTACGCGTAAATTTGGTGGAACAGGTCTAGGTCTTACAATTTCTTCAAAATATATAGCACTTATGGGTGGACGTTTAGAAGTGGAGAGCGAGGAAGGCAAAGGTAGTCGTTTCTTCTTTGCACTGGATTTAGTAGAATCTACTGCAAGCGGCACAGATTATAAAGATCATTTTAGCGACTTTAATTGTGCCATTTTCTCACCACTGAACAGTACCAAAGCGCATACAGAATTCATGTATGATTACTTTAATTATTTTGGTGCACATACCAAGTATTACACCGATTTTCCTTCTCTTAAAAATCTTATCTTTAAATCAGGAAGCAATATCATTGTTGCGGATTACAACAACTTGACAAAAGAAGAACTTGATGAATATAAGAAGATCAAATTACCTATTATCCTTATTTTTAAATCATCTCAACAAACCAAATTTAATGAATTTAGTACCAAATATATTACACCAATTTATGAGCCAATCAATCTTTCAAAACTTGTAAAGGTATTAGAGTCCAAGCGAGAGTTTTTACCGACAAAAGAGAATAAAATTGAACCACAACCTGTCCATAAAGCGACATTTGGTAAAAAATTTAAAGCCAATGTTCTCGTAGCAGAAGACAATGAAATTAATCAAAAATTGATTCGAAGGACATTGGAAGATTTGGGACTCATGATTACAATAGTTCCTAATGGTCTTCAAGCCTTAGAGCGCCGTCGTTCAGAGTCTTTTGATATGATTTTTATGGACATTGCAATGCCAATTATGGACGGTATTGAAGCAACACATAAAATCCTAGAATATGAAGAAAAAAATCATCTTCCGCACATTCCAATTGTTGCTATCACGGCCAATGCGCTCAAAGGTGATCGTGAACGTTTTATGAAAGAAGGGTTGGATGAGTATATTACCAAACCTATTAAAAAAGACAGTATTATTAGCATCTTAAACCTTTTTATCCAAGACAAGATTGATTATTCCTATGAGGAACCAATAGAATCCTCACCAAGTCCTAAAGAGACACCAAGGGATCATGTACATGTCGAAAACACTAATGTCATACATGAAGAAGCGCCTATCAGTCCTGAAGATAACGTGCATGAAGAAATTGTTTCATCTCCATCTGAAGATTTTGAGACAGGAATAGAGCCATCACAAGATATTTTAGTCTTGAAAAAAAGTCCCATTGAAACAAAAATTTTCACCAGTGTACTCACAAAAATGTGTGATAATGTCACTGCCGCTACATCCTTTAAAGATTTTAAACAAAAGGTTGAAGCTAATGCTTATAAGATTCTTCTTTTCGATAAAGAAATGCTCTTAGAAGATGCGCAAACATTCATAGCGTGGGTTGCGTCAATGCAATCAAAACACCATTCAAAACATATGAATACCATCATGTTCATTGATCCCAAAGATAAGATAGAGGATAATACAGTTGCCTTTGATGCTATTTTGCCAAACCAAATTAGCAAAAAAGATTTAGAAGCACTCATTCATAAGTTTATTTAAAGGCTAAATCATGGAAAAACAATTAAAAATTCTAGCAGTCGATGATGATTTTATTAACCTAAAACTCATCAGTTCCATGTTACGCAAAAATACACAAGTGGGTGCGATTATTGAAGCGACAAATGGCTTAGATGCCATCAATCTTCTGAAAACGCAAGGAGATATTGATCTCGTATTGCTTGATATTAAAATGCCCGTGATGGATGGTATTGAGTTTCTCACCAATGTACAATCTATGGTTGAGTTTAAAAAGCTACCCATTATAGTCTTGACTACGGATGAGACACGAAAGCATGAAGCATTCGATCATGGGGCATTTGATTTTCTTGTTAAACCTATCAGAGAGCATGAACTCAGTAGTAAAATTGCTAAAGTTGCTGATCTTTTTTGAACAGCAACTTTTATCTAGCTATGAATGACTTTATTGATTTGATTGTATAGCGAGGTAATCTCTTCTTTTTTAGCGATAAAACTATTTTTATTGGCAATCAGATAAGCGGATGAATCTAGAATCGTCTCGACGACTTTCAAACCATTTTGCTTCATGGTGCTTCCTGTTTCTACAATATCCACAATAACATCAGAGAGCCCTACTAATGGCGCTAGTTCGATAGAGCCATACAGCTTAATAATATCAACAGCCATTGCTTTTTTTGAAAAATATTTTTGTGCAATATTGGTCATTTTGGTTGCCACTTTAAGTTCAGGTACGGAATAATCAATTTCTTTGCCTTCTTGAATCCCAACACATACTTTGCATTTTCCAATTTCAAGGTCCAATAAACGTAATAAATCTTCATCTTTTTCTTCTAAAACATCCAATCCAACAACACCAATATCTGCTGACTGATGCAATACATATGCTGGAACATCTTGGTTACGAACTAATAAAAAACGAAAATCATCCACTTCTAAAATTAATTTTCGATCATCAAAACAGAACGATTTTCCAAATATCTTTTCAAAAATCGCTAACGTCTCTTCTGCAATTCTACCCTTTGGTAATGCAACGGTTAACATTCTATTTTCCCTTTATTCTAAATGTGCTTCTTTGATAGTTTTGAGCATACCACGAAAGATAAGTGCTCTGTCAAAAATGGAATTCGTGAAAAATTTTGAGAAAAATTTTCCATCGCCTCCTGTGAAAAATATTTTTTTATCTTTACATGTTGTTTCTAATAATAGTAAAACGGACTTAACAACGCCATAAGCGATGGCATCACTTGTCTTCTGAGGTAGAGCATCCAGTGAAACATTGGGATTAATAGGACTATTTAAACGAGATGAAATAGAACTATACGCGCGCTCATACGCACTAAGACCTGGTAAAATAAACCCGCCTAAATGCATCCCTCCTGACATAATATCTACGGTAATGGCACTTCCCGCATCCACAATCATCCCATCTGCAATAGTGGAACATGCCGCTATGCGGTCAATTCCCATGCCTTGGTATATCGTGTCAAAATCAAAATAAGGTTCAAGATCAACATACTGATCTTTTGTACTTAAATAATGGCTCATCGCTTCATTCACACAGATATAATAAATTGTCTCTTTCGTACTATACTCTTTAAATTGCTTATGAGACATACTCCATATTTTACCGTCTTGATAAAAATCGGCATTTGAATTACCAATATCACAAAGTATCATTATATACCTTCCATCCATTCTGATGTAATAGTGCTGCTGCTTTTGAACACAACGGTGCTTTAAGAATTAAATGTTTAAAACGATAACGGTGTGCTTGTTGTGATTCTAATGCTAATGTTAAAGCTAAAATTTCCTCGGCGTGTTTTAGGACAAAACGACTTTTTTGTTCTATCCTAAATATCAAATGATAAAATGATTTGAGATCAACTCCGCTAAAAATAGCAATTTTTTTACGCGTACCAAGAAGTTTTGGATCAATAGTTGAAAGAGATGCAAAAACGATTTGTTTTTTACAAATACGTTCTAACACCTCTTTCATCGTTTAGTTTTTCCCTGCAATCACTATTTTGTACGATTGAGTTTAAAGAAACGATTTTTATAGTAAAGGGTATCACCTGTTGTAAAAATATGCGTTTCAATTTCATCAGGCAATTTATAAATATTCGTTGAGATTAAATCTAAATCCGTTGCAATAATATAACCACCTTTTTCAATCATGTAAACGTATGTGCCATGAATTGTTCCGGCAAAAGTTGCAAATGGAAATTTACGCTCTTTTAAAACTTTAAGATCTGCATCAGTTAAAATGACACGACCGTCTTTTGTGAAAACAAAAATACGATTTTCAAGAACGATCACATCTTTAACATCATTTTCTAAGAAGCTAATAGACTTTGGACTGATAGAAACAACTTTACTTTTGGTCGCAGCAACCAAACGATCACCTAATACTTGTAAGTAGATAATATTTCCAAAGAATTTATCATTACTAACAACAACGTCGCGAATAGGTTTTTTCGTTTGCGCATCGACAATGACTAATTTACCATCAAGCGTAGGGAAAACAATTAAATCACCTAAAAAATAAGGTGAAGCAATGCGAGAATCTAAAACATAGACATTGTCTTGTTTAAGATGCATCATCTCTTTTCCATCAACAATATCAATTAAAACAAGCTCATTTGAACCAAGAACGAGAGCTAAAACATTGCCTTTTAATGCCGCAGAAGCGACAGAGACACTGCACTCTTTAGAAAACAATACTTTTTTATTGGCATCCACAATTTGTAGTGCGCCACATTTAGATGCAGCCACATAACGACCTTGATCTTCTGCAAGATAGACAAACCCTGATGGCAATGTTACATTGGACAAGCCTTGCTTGGTAATAATTTGACCATTATCTAAGGTTGCACCATCTCTTACCGCATCAATAATGGTTGCCGGCAACGAACCATCATAACTGATTTTACCAGAAAGTGCCTCTGGTTCAAAGTATTGTCGCTTAGTGCCACAGCCGCTTATAACCAATAATAACGTTAAGAGTGAAAAAACAATTTTTGCGTATTTCATTATTTTATGCCTTGATAATGTTCTAGATTTTTTGCAATCTGTTTTAGAGGAGAACCAACATCTATTTGAGCAAATTTAAGTCTGGCTTCTTCAATCTTGTTTTCTTTAAGCAGGTTATATCCTTCTTCTAGAAGCGCCATTCCTGCCAATAATTCGCTACTTTTAATCGTTGCATTCGTGTCAATTTGAGCAAGTTGATACGCCGCAATTTCTGCTAAAATAGGATTGTCATTGGATAAAGAAACCGATTTAAGTGCCTCGACATCACCCTTTGCCATGGCTGTTTCAAACATAAACATCGCATACAATTTAGGGTTTTTTTGTTTGAGAGTATCTAATGCAGCTTGATTATTAGCATCTTTTAGAAGTATCTGATATGCCTCATTAGAAGCTTTTAATCGCTGTTGTGTTAACACATCATTGACAGCATAGGTTGCTGCACCAAGCACAATAAGTACTAATCCAGAGATAATGTATTTTTTATTGCGTTTAAAGAAGCGTTCACCTTTAATCATTCCCTCTAAGAACTGCTCTTCGGTGCTAAACTCTTCTTGGACCGCCTTAATATTTTCCTTAAGTCCCAAACACTATCCTTAATAAACGATTTTTGAAAAATATAACACAGTTTATCACAAGAAATATAAAAAGGGACTAATGCCATTTCAGTATAGCGACAAAGAGAATGTGTTATAATAATCTTTCAAAAATATTTAAGGATTTTGAAGCCTATGAAAATTGATAACGCACTTTTACAAAAATTAGAAAAACTCTCTTCGTTACAAATCAGTGATGAAAAACGGGAAGGAGTTATCGCTCAATTAAGTGAAATTGTCTCTTTTGTAGAAAACCTTAACGAATTAAATCTGGAAAGTGAAGAAGCAACCTTTACGACACTTCAAGGGGGAACTCCTTTTAGAGAAGATATTCCTAGTGTGGATAATACCATCGTTAAAACGATTCTTGAACATGCTCCTCAAAGTGAAAATGGCTTTTTTGTCGTACCAAAAATCATTGAATAAACAATTTCTATATTAAGGTGTAATTATGAGTTCACCCAACATCAAGGCTCTTTTAAAAAATGTTGTTGCCTATAAAGCTTCTGATTTACACTTAGTAGGTCGAAGTGAACCTCAGATAAGAATTGATGGAAAGTTGGTTCCACTTGATATGGAACAACTCAACGGCAATGCCATTGAGGAGATGTGTTACACCTTAATTACGGATAAGCAAAAGAAAAAGCTTGAAGAAGAAAAAGAGCTTGATTTTGCAATTATGTTCCCCGATATTGGGCGTTTTCGTGCCAACTATTATTATACAATTAATGGCGAATTAGCAGCTGCTTTTAGAATTATTCCTATTGATATTCCTTCCCTAGATGACCTCAATTCTCCCATTGTTTTTAAAGATGTTATCAAGCGCGAAAAAGGGCTTATCTTAGTAACAGGACCTACGGGAAGTGGTAAATCAACAACACTGGCTGCTTTGCTGAATGAAATCAACCTTTATGAACATCGTCATATTATTACCATCGAAGACCCCGTTGAATTTATTCATACCAATAAAAAAGCTCTTTTCTCGCACCGTAACGTAGGCGATGATACCAAAAGCTTTGCGAGAGCACTCAAATTTTCACTTCGTCAAGACCCCGATATTATCTTGGTTGGGGAGATGAGAGACCAAGAAACGATTAGTACCGCTATTACCGCGGCAGAAACAGGACACTTAGTCTTAGGAACGCTTCACACGAACTCAGCGGTTCAAACGATTAATAGAATTGTCGATAGCTTTGATGGCGCGGAACAAGTGCAAGTGCGCAATATGCTTGCAACCTCTTTGCATGCAGTTATTTCACAAAGTCTCTTACCTAAAATCGGAGGAGGAAGGGTCGCTATACATGAAATTATGATTAATAATGCGGCCATCGCTAATCTGATCCGAGAAAATAAGATTCATCAAATCTACTCACAAATGCAACTTAACCAACAAAAAACGGGCATGGTCACGCAAACACAAGCAATGATGAAATATTTAAGAGCCAATTTTATCAGCAAAGAAGATGCTATTCGCTACTCAACCCAACCTCAAGAGCTCCTTAATAACATGGGAGTTTGACCATTAAAAGCAACGTTTTACGAATATTACAGCTTAAGCAAGCTATACTAAAGCAAATGAAATTCTAAAACAATGGGTAAAGGCGCTTCATAGTATGAACAACGGTAATAATATTTCTGACATTATTTTTCAAATAGCCGATGAAACATTTGAAAAACTTAAACACCTCAATATCCCACCTTATCCAAAATACTATCATGATACTTTTGTAGAAACACTTCAAAAAAATAGTGATCCTGAGGTTTTGGACCTTGCCAAAAAGCATAGTTATCTCTTCTCCAATGCGGGGCAAGAAGAGATGGTCAGTGAAACGTGTTTTGGACTTATGAAAAAAGGCATAGAAGCGTTTGTTAAGACCAATGATAATTTAAAATTCATCTCAGATGAAACAGCGATTAATATTGATAACATCAAAAAAGATTATGCCAGTGTCGATACGCATCAAGTCCTTCAAGCCTTTGATAACTTTCAAGGTAAAATTCTTGAAGAACTTCAAACAGCCGATGAAACAATCGCAAAATTAAAGCTGGAAGTTGAACGACTAGAGCGTGAATCTAATATCGACCCGTTAACCAAGGCACACAACCGCAGAGTTTTGATTAAAGACCTTGAAGAAGTCCTTAGCTTTGGTAAAGACAAAGACATGGATATGCATCTTGTCATGTTCGATGCCGATGATTTTAAACAAATCAATGATTCGTTTGGACACATTGCCGGCGATAAAACACTCATTTTTTTATCAAAACTGATTCAAAACTCATTGCGCCGTGGAACGCGTATTTATCGTTACGGCGGGGAAGAATTTGTTGTGATTCTCAATCGTACTTCATCGGAGGAAGCAACAAAAATTGTAGACCGCATTATCCGTGAGACCAGCGATAGTAAATTACTCTATAAAAGCCACGACATTCATTTAACGCTGAGTGCTGGCATTTGTTCACATCAACAAAACATTTCAGCAGAAGAGCTTTTAGACAGAGCCGATAAAGCATTGTACGAAGCAAAACTTAATGGTAAAAACTGTTTTAGGAGTGCTCACTAATGGCAAATATTGTACTTTTTGATCTTATTACGCTCGCACTGGTACTCATTTTAGGTATCAAAGGCATTATCAACGGTTTTGTAAAAGAATTTTTTGGTCTTTTGGGCATTATTGGTGGTATTTACTTCGCATCACGTTACGCAGCCGTCGCGGGAGATCTCATTCATAAGCATATCTATGCTTTTGGCAACCAAGCTTCTTTATATCTTTTTGGTTTTATTGCCGTATTAATCGTTTTTTGGATTGCATGTATTTTTATAGGGTATTTGCTTGCGCAAGCATTGAGTCTTAGCGGTTTAAGTATGATTGATAAATTAGCAGGATTTATTATGGGAAGCGCTAAAATATTTTTAGTATTTTCTGTTTTAGCCGTTACTTTAACCAATATCGAGTTTATTAAATCTCGAATAGAACCTTATGTCGCGAATAGTATGATGTTTCCTCTCTTTTTAGAGACAGGTCGCTACATTGTCAAGTTAGACACAAAAGATGTCTTAGATAGCCTCCCCACTCAAGATAAACCCAACCCGTAAATAGAGGTTACGCATGAGTACATTTGAAAATTTAGAATACAATTCACTCCTTGCTTCTTTTAAGGAGTTGTTAAAAACCAACAGTCTTAAATTCACCAAACAGCGCGAGGTGGTTTTAAAAACATTGTATGAAAGAAATGATCACTTTACCCCAGAAGATTTATACATTTTTTTAAAAGGCAATTACCCTGAACTCAACATTGGAATTGCAACAGTCTATCGAACACTCAATCTTCTTGAAGAATCTCAGATGGTCACATCCATCTCTTTTGGTGTTGCAGGGAAAAAATTTGAACTTGCAAACAAACCCCATCATGACCATATGATTTGTAAAAGCTGTGGACTGATTATTGAATTCCAAAATGAAAAAATTGAACACTTGCAGCTCGAAATTGCTAAAGCAAATCACTTTAAAATTACAAGCCATTTAATGCAATTACGTGGTCTTTGCGAAGATTGCGCTAAAGAAAAGTAAACACTGAAAAGAGGAAAAGATTTGATATTTGATGACCAATACCAACAACAACGTATCGAAAAAGGAAAAGCGCTCCAGGCACTTGGACGCAATCCATACAGACATAATATTATTAAAGATACGAGTACCAAAGAGTTTTTAGAATGTTACGCTTATGTTATTGATAGTGAATTAAAGCGTGATGAAAACAAAACCAATACCGTTGTAGGACGTATTAAATTTTTACGCCATATGGGTAAAGCAGCTTTTGCAAAAGTTGAAGATGAACATGGCCTTTTACAAATCTATTTTAGCCGTGAATCTATCGGCGATGATTGGTTTGACAACGTTAAAAAGTTAGTCGAAGTCGGTGACATTATCAGTGTAACAGGCTTTCCTTTTGTTACGAAAACGGGCGAACTTTCTTTACATGTAAAAGTGCTTGACGTAGCGACAAAGTCGATTGTTCCACTGCCTGAAAAGTTTCACGGTTTACAAGATAAAGAACTACGTTATCGTAAACGTTATCTTGATATGATTATGAACAGTGATGTTCGTAAAACCTTTAAAATTAGAAGCAGAATTGTCAGTGAAATTCGCCACTTTTTTGAAGAGAGAGACTTCCTAGAAGTCGAAACACCGATGATGCATCCTATCGCGGGGGGTGCTAATGCAAAGCCTTTTATCACACGTCATAATGCGCTCGGCGTAGATCGTTACCTAAGAATCGCTCCTGAACTCTATCTCAAACGCCTTGTCGTTGGTGGATTTGAGGCGGTTTTTGAAATCAACCGTAACTTTAGAAATGAAGGAATGGATCAAACACATAACCCTGAATTTACGATGATTGAGTTTTACTGGGCCTATCATAACTACCACGACTTGATGCGCTTAACGGAAGAGATGTTTGATGTTCTTCTTAAAAAACTCAAACTCCCTAAAAAACTACCGTATGGTGACATCGAAATTGATTTTTCTAAGCCATTTCGTAAAATTGCGTTTCGAGATGCTTTGGTTGAAATTGGCAATATTCCCAATGAAATTTTAGACGACGCTGAGCAGATTAGAGCGTATATCACTGCCAAAGGGTTCAGTGTTGAGCCAAATCTCAGCCTTGGTAAATTGTTTGAAGAGTTGTTTGACCTCTTTGTGGAAGAGAAGCTCATCGACCCAACATTTCTGATGGACTACCCTATCGAGATCAGTCCATTAGCACGTCGTAGCGAAACAAATCCTAATATTGCAGAGCGTTTCGAGCTCTTTATTGCTGGGCGAGAGATCGCCAACGGATTTAATGAGCTCAATGATCCGCTGGATCAATACACACGATTTGCGAAACAGTTGCAAGCTAAAAATGCAGGCGATGATGAAGCACACGAAATGGATGAAGATTATGTCTACGCGCTAGGATACGGTTTACCGCCAACTGCGGGACAAGGATTGGGAATTGATCGATTGACAATGCTTTTAACCAATGAGCAATCCATCAAAGATGTTATCCTCTTCCCTGCAATGAAGCCGTTGAACGAACTTGATGAATTAACAACACACACAGACGATAAGGAATAGTAATGAGTATTTTAAAAAACATTGACCCAGAAGTTTACGATCTGGTTGAAAAAGAGTTACACAGACAATGTGATCATTTAGAGATGATTGCTAGCGAAAACTTTACCTATCCAGCGGTTATGGAAGCAATGGGCAGTGTCTTTACCAACAAATATGCGGAAGGTTATCCTAATAAACGATACTACGGTGGCTGTGAATTTGCAGACTTAGTAGAGCAACTGGCTATTGATAGAGTTTGTAAACTCTTTGGCTGTACTTATGCCAATGTGCAACCTAATTCGGGTAGCCAAGCGAATCAAGGTGTCTACCAAGCACTTTTAAATCCTTTTGACAAAATCCTTGGTATGGATTTAAGCCACGGTGGTCACTTAACGCATGGCGCGAAAGTAAGTAGTTCAGGTAAAACCTATTCGAGCTTCTTCTACGGCGTTGAGTTAGATGGTCGTATTAACTATGATAAAGTAAGAGAAATTGCCCATATTGTTAAACCTAAAATGATTATTTGTGGTGCAAGTGCGTATCCTAGAGAGCTTGATTTTGCTAAGTTTAGAGAGATTGCCGATGAAGTTGGCGCATACCTTTTTGCCGACATTGCACATATTGCTGGTCTTGTAGCAGCGGGTGAGCATCCAAGTCCTTTTCCTCATTGTCACGTTGTTGCCTCTACAACCCATAAAACGCTTCGTGGACCACGTGGTGGTATCATCTTAACCAATGATGAAGAGATTGCAAAAAAAGTGAATAGTGCTATTTTCCCAGGAATTCAAGGCGGTCCATTGGTACATGTCATTGCTGCTAAAGCCGTTGGTTTTGCAGAAAACTTAAAACCTGAATGGACAACTTATGCCAAACAAGTACGTGCAAATGCCAAAGTCCTTGCTGACGTTTTAATTAAGCGTGGCTACGACATTGTCAGTGGTGGCACCGACAATCACTTGGTACTTGTTTCATTCCTTAATAAAGCATTCAGCGGTAAAGAAGCGGATTTAGCGCTAGGAAATGCAGGTATTACCGTCAATAAAAACACTGTTCCAGGTGAAACACGCAGTCCATTTGTGACCAGTGGTGTTCGTATAGGCTCACCTGCACTGACCGCACGCGGTATGAAAGAAAAAGAATTCGACATTATTGCCAATAAAATTGCTGATGTTCTTGATAACATCAACGATGAAGCATTACATGTAAAAATTAAAGCTGAAATGAAAGCATTAGCAAGTCAGTTTATTATTTACGATAGACCAACGTACTAAGGGATTTTATGTACAATATTGATGTCTCTCTCATTAAAATGATTACCGATCATTATTGGATTAAACGCGATACTATCGTCCAAAAACTCGATTTTAACGGGAGAGTCTTTTTTGATAAATATGAGCGTATTAATCAGCCTTTGAATAACAGTATCATCAAAGACCATCTGGATGGAAAAATCACGGTTGCCCATTCGCTGATTAATCGTTTTGATAAAGTTGAAAACATCGTTTTTGACTATAACGGTAGAAATACAGAGCGCTTTTGGCATAGGGCACAACTTTTGCTTAGAGAAGAAGGATTTATCAATTTTACGGCGTATAAGAGCCAAACAGAGGGTCATTTACATTTGTATGTTCATAAAGGACACACAACGTTACAAGAGGGTTACCAAATCGCCAAAATGCTCTCTATGAAACTTTCTCAAAAACTTCCACGTGAATGGAGAATGTTTCCAAACCAAGAATTACCAAGAGAATTTAATATCTTGGCATTACCGTATGATTTATACCAAAAAGAACGTGGAGCTTCTTGGTCAAAACATATGTAAACTGTTTTTTTAACAGTAGAGTATCTATTTTGTTAATGCATGTCGTGTAATTTATCATCATTCTTAAGGAGAACCGATGGAAAATAGAAATGAACTCAGTGATATCGTATTAGAAAAAGGGGATAGCAAAACCCTGAAAATGAAACGTATCTTGATTTTAGTTGCTTTTTTGATTCTTGTATTTCTGATTGCACTTGCGAGTATGAAACTCATGAACAAAGACCAAAGTAAGGATGCTTCAAAATTAATCTTGCCTCCAGAACCAACACAAGAGACGCAAATCCCTAAAGATGACCAACTCTTTAAGCAAGTGCCAATTATTGAAGAGAACCCTAAAAAAGAGAGTTTTGAAGATATGATCAAAACCCTTAAAGAGAAAGAAGCACAAAAACAAGAAGATGCAAAAGGTGATGCAAAAGCAAATGATACAACAAGTGCACCTGCAACGACACAAACTCCTGCAACGGCACCTGTTTCAAATGTAACACCACCGCCTGTAACAAAACCAAAAGTAGAAGCAAAAAAAGAAGTAACCAAACCCGCAACTACAACCAAAAGTGCATCTGAAACACCAACCCATAGTGGCACAGCAGAGGCTGGTATTTACGTACAAGTCGGTGCGGTTGCAACAGCTCCTGAACAACGCGTTTTAAATGACATTAAAGCAAAAGGTTTTGAATACAGACTCTATTCGACTGTCGTCAATGGTAACAAAGTTACGAAAATTTTGATTGGACCGTATGCAAAATCCGGTGATGCAGAAAGTGCCTTAGTACTGATTCGCTCAAGTATCAACAAAAATGCATTTATCTATCGGGTGAAATAAGGTGCTAACTTCTCGAAAAATTTTATTTGATCAACTCACCCCTATTACGATTTATGCAAAATTGCAGGCGTATTTTAAGGGTGAGCTCTGCTTCTTATTGGAAAGTGCTATTCATAATAATGATGGTAATTTTAGTTTTTTTTTCATCGGCGCAAGAGAGCGCGTCATTCATCAACACGCTGAAAGTACCCATATTGATGAAAAGGGCGTGGCTCACTCTTTAGGAACATCTCCTTTTCCTTTTTTAAAAGAGCGCTACGCCACAGTTGATCAAGAGCTCTATAAAACTTATTCGAAAGAACTTGGCGTAGGTTTTGTCGATGGTTTTATTGGCTATATAGGCTATGATGCCGTTAAACTTTTCGAACCACGTTTATGTACCCACATGGACCCGCTCAAAGATGAACTCGACATTCCAGATATTGATCTCATGCGTCCAAAACTTGTTTGTACGTTTTCACACAAGTCCAATACACTTATCTTAACAACATTTATGCCAAGCATTGCCGAACAAATGGATAAAATCGAAGCGACACTCAAAGAGCCTCATTATTATATTCCTATCCAAACGGCACAAGTCGATAAATCAAAAGGGTCTTTTTCGCTTTCAAAAGAGCATTTCTTTGAGATGGTTGAAAAATCCAAAGAGATGATTCGTAGTGGTGATGTCTTTCAGATTTTAATGTCCAATCGCTTTACACACTATACCCATATTGACCGATTGAGTTTTTATCGTATTTTACGACAAAAAAACCCATCACCCTATATGTTTTATCTCTCTTATCCGAACTTCGCTATTATTGGTAGCTCGCCTGAAGTCATGGTAGGACTTAAAGACGGACGCATTATGCTTCGCCCCATTGCGGGTACACGCAAACGCGGTTCGACCTATGAAAAAGACCAAGCATATGAGAAAGAGATGCTTAGTGATGAGAAAGAGAGAGCTGAACATTTAATGCTCATTGATTTAGGACGAAACGATTTAGGACGTGTTGCTAAAGTGGGTTCCGTCAAGGTCAAAGAGATGATGCGCGTAGAACGCTATTCACATGTCATGCATATGGTCAGCGATATCGAAGCAACACTGGATTCCAAATACGATATGTTTGACCTATTTGCAGCGACATTTACCGCAGGAACCATGACAGGAACGCCTAAAATTCGTGCGATGGAACTCATTAGCGATTTTGAAGGCTTAAAACGTAGTTTCTATAGCGGTGCGGCAGGGTATTTTGGTTTTGATGGGAATATGGACAGTTGTATCATGATACGAACAGCTTACTTAGATGATGAAAAAATTATTTTTCAAGCGGGCGCCGGTATTGTTGCAGACAGTAAACCTGAACTTGAATATTTAGAAGTCACCAATAAATTAGGGGCAATGACCAGCTCCCTTGATGATCTTAAAGAGTAGTGTATGCTACTCTTTAGCCTCTTTGGCAACCCTGTTGCCCACTCTATTTCACCGCGTTTGCATAACAGCGTTTTACAAGCACTCAACCTTGATGGCTGTTACATTCGCAAAGCCATTGTAGAACCTTCTTTACTACTCTCAACCTTCAAAGAGATGGGACTTCACGGAGCAAATGTGACGGTTCCTCATAAAGAAGTTGCGTTTGCACAATGCGATGAAGTACGAGGGATTGCGCAAGAAATTGGGGCGGTCAATACGTTGGTGAAAGAAGGGACACGCGTCATCGGATACAATACCGATGCCGAAGGTTTTTATGAAGCGATTCGAAGCTTTGGAACTATTCGCAATGCCCTTGTTTTAGGCGCGGGCGGTACGGCTAAGGCCATTGCTATCATCTTGAAAGAACATCATATCGACGTGACAATCTTAAATCGCTCCGCTTCAAGACTCTCTTTTTTTGAAGCAAAAAGTTTTACATGTAAAACATGGGAGAACTTCGAAATCAACGCATATGACCTCATCATTAACACGACATCCGCAGGCTTAAAAGACGATGCCCTTCCTTGTGAATTGTCTGTTTTAGAAGCTCTGTTTCAAAAAGCGCGTTGTGCTTTTGACGTCATTTACAATCAATCAACCCCTTTTTTAACCTTAGCACAAAAACATCACCTCTTATATAAAGACGGGAAAGAGATGCTTCTCTTTCAAGGCGTTTTAGCCTTTAACCTCTTTTTTTCGAAGCGTTATGAATTCAAAACAATTGAATCATTGATGCGCCCTGCTTTTGAACTTTAATTTTATAAAGGAACACCGTGCAACGAGAAGAAACACTCAACAATCCTTATGCACATGACTACCAGTTGCTCATAAAAAATCTTTTAAATGCGCCTATTTATTGCGACCCTAACCAAGAAATCGTCTATAAAGGGGATAAACGTTTCACCTATACCGAGTTTAAAAAACGCGTTCATAGACTTGCCAATCTTTTAACCTCATTGGGTGTTAAAGCAGGAGATACCGTTGCCGTCATGGATTATGACTCGCATCGTTATTTAGAGTGCTACTTTGCGATTCCGATGATTGGTGCTATTTTGCACATGATTAACATTCGTCTCTCCAGCGAGCAAATTCTCTATACGATTGACCATGCGGAAGATGATGTCATTCTTGCTAATAATGATTTTTTACCCATTTTGGAACAAATAAAAGGACGTCTTGATATAGAAACCTATATCGTACTGTCTGATGATGAGACAATTAGCCCCACATCTTTACATGTAAAAGGGGAATACGAGACGTTATTAAGGGAACAAAGCGATTTTTTTGCGTTTCCCGATTTTAGTGAAAATACCCGCGCAACCACATTTTACACGACAGGGACCACAGGACTGCCTAAAGGCGTTTACTTTACACATCGCCAGCTTGTATTGCACACACTAGGAACGTTATCGACCCTCGGCAGTGCACCACAACAAGGCAGTTTTAGACAATACGACGTGTATATGCCCATTACGCCCATGTTTCATGTTCATGCGTGGGGACTGCCGTATGTTGCAACGATGCTTGGGGTTAAGCAGGTGTATCCTGGACGCTATATGCCAGACATGCTCCTTGAGTTAATCGATAAGGAAAAAGTAACGTTTTCTCACTGTGTGCCGACCATCATGCATATGCTTTTTAACTCACCCAAAATCGACCAGATCAATCTTAGAGGTTGGAAAGTCATGATTGGTGGCGCATCGCTACCAAAAGCAATGTGTCAAGAAGCTTTAAAACAAGGCATTGATATGTTTACAGGGTATGGGATGAGTGAAACCTGCCCTATTTTGAGTGTTGCTCAATTAACACCCGAAATGTTAGAACTGGATGATAGCGAACAAAGCGATATTCGCATCAAAACGGGTCGCCCTATGGGACTTGTTGATATGAAAGTTGTTGATGAGCAGATGCAATCCTTACCACGTGATGGTATCAGTACGGGTGAAATTGTCGTACGAGCACCTTGGCTCACGCAAGGCTACTTTAAAGACCAAAAGAATTCTGAGATTCTCTGGCATGGTGGGTATTTGCACACGGGCGATATGGCAAATGTGGATGCACAAGGGTATATTAAAATTACAGACCGAATGAAAGACATCATCAAAGTGGGTGGTGAATGGGTTTCATCTTTAGAGTTGGAAGATATTATTCACCAACACCCTAGTGTCAAAGAGGTTGCCGTCATTGGAATAGAAGATGATAAATGGGGTGAAAGACCGTTGGCACTTGTCGTTCTTGATGCCACCAAACCCACCAACGAAAAAGAGCTCTTAATCCATGCAAAAGAGTTTATTAAAAAAGGCATTATGGCACGAGAAGGAATGTTACTGAAAATCAAATTTGTTGAGGGCATTGATAAGACCAGTGTGGGGAAAGTCAATAAAAAAGAGCTGCGAAAGCTCTATAGCTAGCAAACTATAGCTGAAATAGTCGCTCAATTTCTGCGGCTGGCATTGGCTTGCCAAACAAGTACCCTTGGAAAAGGGTACATCCATTTTCAAGAAGAAATTTACTCTGTTCTTCATCTTCCACCCCTTCTGCTATCACATCCAAATCAAAGTTATGCGCCATTTCTATGATGGTCTTCACAATCATTGCATCATTATTATCCACTGTAATATCGCGAACAAATGATTGATCAATTTTGAGTTCATCTAAGGGTAAACGCTTCAGGTAAGACAAAGAAGAGTACCCTGTCCCAAAATCATCAAGTGAAAAGCTAATGCCAAGAGAACGCAGGGCTTCTATTTTTGCTATCGTCTCAACTATATTTTCTACAATTAAACTCTCCGTGAGTTCTAATTTGACTCGTTGAGCGGGAACACCCGTTTGTTGAAGAACGGTTGCAACGGTATCATAAAAATGAATTTCTTGAAACTGTTTGACGCTCACATTAATTGACATCTGTAATGCATGATGCGTATAAAGCTTTGACCACGTGAGTAGTTGTTCACATGCCGCATATAAAACCCATGTGCCAAGAGGAATAATAAGTCCCGTCTCTTCTGCCAAAGGAATAAAATCGTTTGGCGGAATTAGCCCTTTTTGAGGGTGATTCCATCGAATCAAGGCTTCAACACCTACGATATCTCCTTTTAGATTGACTTGAGGTTGATAAAAAAGGACAAACTCCTCTTTCGTGATGGCAAGGCGTAATTCTTGCTCCATCGTTGTCTTTTGCTCAATTTTTTCTTGCATCATGGGATCATAAAAACTGATACGATTACGCCCTAATTTTTTAGACTGATACATGGCAATATCTGCTTGTTTGAGTAATGTCTCTTTATCGTATGTATTGCCGACAAAAAGGGCAACCCCAATACTTGGTGAACAGGTATGCTCATAGCCTAAAAGAAGATACGGTTGGTTAATAATATTTTTAATCCGTTTTGCAAAATGTTCAGACTCCATAGCGGCATCGGCTTCTTTTAAACTAAGTCCTTCAAGCAATACAACAAATTCATCACCTCCAACACGACCTAAAGTATCACCTGAACGCAATACTTCTTGTACTCTTGTCGCAACTTGTTTGAGAAGTTCATCGCCAATATGATGCCCTTTCGTATCATTGAGTGCTTTAAAATTATCCAAATCAATCATCATTAAAGCGCCATATTTTTGATGTCTCTGACTTTTGGCAATGGCTTGGGAAATACGGTCATGTAAGAGTTGCCGATTGGGTAAATGGGTTAAAGAATCATAAAAAGCAAGCGTGTGAATCTGAAGTTCAGCTGCCTTGCGCTCAGAAATATCTTTCCCCAAAATCACATAATAATCTTGCTCACTAAAACGTATGCACTGTAGTACAAACTCCATAAAGAACTGACCTTGAGAATTTTTCAGTATGGCTTCAATCATACTACAATCTTTAATAGGCTCTCGTTGCTCCAATAAATATAACTCTTCCGTAACTAAAGGAGGTAACCATTGGCTAACGTTGCTTTCTAAAAGACTCTCTCTTGAAGTTTCAAGCGCAGAGCACGCGGAGGCATTAAAATCAACAATCAGATGGGTCTTTGCATCTATTAACAAAATTAATTCATTTGAGCGGTCCAAAAGCGCATGAAAACGCTCCAGTTGGAGTATTCGCTCTTGCAATTGAGGGTAATAACTTTTGCGAACAGAACTCTCTCCTAAGCCAATAATCTTTTGACGAAGTTCTTCATGTGTATCAGAGGGCATGGCTCAATATCTCCTCGACATTGTGTTGCGTAGGCATAACAGGGTTAGTGATAATGCACGCATCTTGTAGTGCCATTTCGGCAAGATGAGGAATAACATCTTGACTGACGCCTAGAGCACTTAAATGCTGCGTGAGTCCTAGCGATAGTTTAAAATCATGCAGTTTTTTTAAAAAATCGTGACGAGATATATTGCCTTTCATACCCATTTGTTCCGCTATCGCTTGATAGCGCTCTTTCGTATATTCAAAATTATATGCGACGGCGTGATCCAATAAAATAGCATTGCACAAACCATGAGGCAAGTCAAGCCATCCGCCTAGAGAGTGTGCCATCGCATGAATAACGCCTAAAGAAGCATTGGAAAAAGCAAGGCCAGCTAATAAGCTTGCCATAACAACAGAGGCACGCGCTTCCATATCATCAGGATGAGCAACAACCTTCGGTAAAGCATTTGAGACCAAAGAGATAGCCTCAAGGGCATACAAATCGGTTATATTAGAATGCGCATTGGAAACATAAGCTTCAAAAGCGTGTGTTAGCGCATCTAAGCCGGTATGAATACTCAATGCGGCATCCATACTCAGTGTTGTTTCAGGGTCAATCAATGACACATCAGGAACAATGGATTTGCTAATAATAGCGATTTTAACATGCCTATGCGAATCATTGATAATTGCAAATTGCGAGACATCTGCCGAGGTTCCAGCAGTCGTAGGAACACAAATAAGAGGAGGAAGGGGATAGAGGATTTTATCAACACCTTCATAATCTAAAATGCTTCCCATATTGGCAACCACGATACCAATGCCTTTGGCACAATCCATCGGACTACCACCACCAACAGCTATGATGCCATCGCATCTGTGTTCACGATACAGCTTAACGCCATCATGAACATTGGTATCTCTTGGATTTGGGACTACATTGTCAAAAATAATATAATTGATTTTTTCTTGCTCAAGCGCATCGGTAACATCTTTCACCCAACCCGCTTTTTGAACACCTATATCGGTGACCAAAAGCACTTTTTTAGCGCCTAGATTTTTTGCATACTGACTTGCCATTTTTCTTGCACCGACACCAAAAACAAACTCTGGTGATACACATTTGCGGAGTGATAATTCCATTTGTTTAATAATCATTATCGCCACCTTTTAGAGCAGGTTCCTTGATGCTAACACAACAAAACTTAAGAAAAACCATCCTTTTTTATATAGAGAAGATAGTATGCATCTTTTTAGTATAACAGAAACAAATGTTGATTAGATTTTTGTGCGAGATTCCAGAGCTTTAGATAAAGAGAGCATATCGACGTTTTCAAGATGCACGCCAGTAGGTACACCTTGTGCAATTTTCGTAAAATGTAGCGTGTAAGATTTGAGCTTATCTTCAATAAATAAAATAAGCGCATCACTTGCCAAGGAAGGGGTCAGCGCAAAAATGACTTCCTTCGTTCCATCAGCCACAACTGCGTCTAGTTTGCTTAACGTCTCTTCTTCAATATCATTTAAAACAAAATATTTTCCATCAAAGAGTTTATGCTCTTCCAAAACAAAAATATCTTTAGCACTCTCAACGATGCAGAGTTTTTGAGCATCACGCCTCTCATCCAAGCAAATATCGCAAATCTCATGTTCGCTAAGTGCACCACACCGTTCACATTTACGAATACTCTTAATCGCACTTTCAATAGCATTGGAGAGTTTCATCGCCGCAAACGTATCGTTCAATACCATATGATAGGCAAATCGAAGTGCCGATTTTTTGCCAACGGTAGGTAAGCTTTCAAACGCTTCAACCAATTTATTGAATTTCTCCAAGCCGCGCATCATTGAACAATCCCTTTTGAAAAATCAATACTAAATTGATGATAGCCTTCTTCATAGCTATAACAGACTTCCAATCCATGTTGCTGCAAGATATTTTGAACAATATACAATCCAAGTCCAAGTCCACTACCACACGCTTTTGAGCCAGAAACAAATGGTTGGAAATATTCATCTACCGCCATTTTCAACGCTTCGCCTTCATTAGCAACAATGAGAGTATATTCTTTTGATTTGATATACACTTTGCGGCTGGCACTGTGTTTAATGGCATTGTCCATCAAGTTTTTAATCGCTAAAGCAATCAAATCAAAATCGACTTTGACCACAAAATCAAAGTTACCCTCAACATGCAGTTGCTCTTCACGTTTTTTATCATCTAACATTAAAAGGTCAATCGCTTGGTCTAAAATATTAGAAAGTGTCGTCTCTTGCAGATGCAATTCATACCGTTTTGAAGCAAGCTGTTCAATTTTTGAAAACTCGGCAATCAATAAATCAAGCCTACCAAAGATACTTACTAAACGCTTTTTAGCCGTCTCATCTTCAAGCATTTCCGATACAATTCGACCTTTACCAATCGGTGTTTTTAGTTCATGCATAATGGTACGCAAAAAAAGTTGTCTAGCATTGATAAGGTCACGTATTTTTTTAACTGCCCTATCAAACTCGTTGGCTACTTCGCCGATTTCATCATTCGATTCACTCTGACATTCAATGCTCAAATCGCCACTGGCAAATTTGCGAATCTGTCCACTCAGTGTTTTAAGCGGTGCTATGCTTTTAAAAATAGAGATGTACATGTAAAGTAAAATTAAAAGAGCAATCATAAAAACAATCCACAAACTCTCGTTAAAATTTTTATAATCTTGGCTTTCTAGCAGAACACTTGATTCAAAATTATCAATGAAAAGATAGTAACGGTCGTTGTAAACAATTGAAGAAAAACGACTAATGGGAGAGAGTTTTTGAAAAATGACGACACCGCGTTCCAAAACAGAAGCACGCAAGTGTTTGCTGGTCACTTTTTTGAGTCCAAAATTATTAAAATACTCTTCAATGTCACCCGGCTGAACGTTATTGCGGTACATGACTAGCAAATAATTGACCGATTGGATTTGGCGTTGTTTCATATTTTCCAAATTTTTATCGCTTTGATGTTCTAACAAAAGCGCAAAAAACATCGCCAACAAAAAAAGTGAAAGAAAAAAGATCGCGCTGATCTTATTTAAAATTGAGTTTCTTATCATCCGACGAGCTTATAGCCGATGCCTCTCACAGAATGAATATATTCAGGGCTTTTGGAGTCATCACCAATCTTCGCACGCAACCTGCCAATAATCACATCTAAACTTTTTGAGCCTTTATCTTTTAATGATTTACAGTTATAGACCAATTGTTCCCTAGAAATTGAAAAACCATTTTGTTTAATCATATAAGAGAGTATTTCATATTCAGCTGGCGTGAGGTTTAAAACTTCATTTTTGAATGAAATTTCATGACGTTTTTCATCGACGACAAATACACTGTGGCTTTGTTGTTCTTCTTGGACAGAGCTCTTTTTATAACGGCGAATCAAACTCTGAATGCGCGCATACATCTCTTTAGGATCATACGGTTTGGGTAAATAATCATCTGCTCCGATTTGAAGACCGATGACTTTATCGCTGATGTCACTACGTGCGGAAGAGATAATAATCGGAATATCATACTTAGCGACAATCTCTTTACAGACTTCTAACCCATCCATACCAGGTAACGTTAAATCTAATATCAACAAATCGTATTTTTTAATACCTGCGCTCAGTCCCAAGTACGGGTCTTCGTAATTAGTGATTTTAATGTTGTATTTTGCAAGGTATTCACTTAAGATTTCTGCAAACTCTGCATCATCTTCTATCATTAAGACGTTAATCATAGGCTGCCTCAATTAAGCTTTTTTAGCATTATACAAAAATTGTGTTTTTTTCAAAATGAAGACCTTTTTCAAGGCCTTCTGAAAGAAAATGGTAAAGGAGACTATTTACTTATTTTCTGGAGCAGATGCAGGGGCTTGCATTGGCATCATCATTGGTCTTTGTGGTCGTTGCGCCATCAGTTTTTTAAGCTCTGCACGTTGTTCTTTGGTTAAAAGATTGAACACTTTTTCCATATGGTCTGCTTGGAGCGCTAGCATTTTTTCATGCATTTCATTGTGCAATTTAATAAACTCTTTTTTATTAAAGGTATCGCCACTGATAATGTCTTGCATTTTTGCCATCATTTTAGGATCGCGTAATTTTGCCATTTCCAATTTAAATTCACCTTGCAAAATGCCTAATTTATAGCGTTGGTCATCGCTAAGGTTGAGTTGTTGCAACATAGGAAAGCCCATGCCCCCTCTTCCACCTTGCATCATCATTCCGCCAGCCATAGGTGAGCCTTGCATCATTCCCATACCAGGTTGCATATTGCCACAATTGGTTCCATTAAACGCATATACGCTCGTTCCAAGCGCAACTAGGGCTACGATACTTAAAAGTGTCTTTTTCATCTTTTACTCCTTTGAAAGTTTTATGATGAAATCTTATCCTGCTCATTTTAACGACCTCTTAACGATTTGTTAATGTACCTTAACAACCAAAGTTTAATCTTGAATTTGGTAAAATCTTGTTCTTCAAAAACTTACATGTAAAGAGAAAACAGTGGAGATAGATTATTACGAAATATTGGAAATTACCAGAGATGCGGATTCTGGTGAAATCAAAAAAGCGTATCGCAAATTAGCTTTACAATATCATCCAGATCGCAATCAAGGCGATAAAGAGGCTGAGGAAAAATTCAAAGCAATCAACGAAGCGTATCAAGTTTTAAGCGATGAGCAAAAACGCGCAACCTATGACCGTTATGGTAAAGCAGGACTTGATAGCCAAGGATTTAGTCACTTTTCAGATATGCGCTATGAAGATATTATGGGTGACCTTGGCTCCATTTTTGAGTCTGTTTTTGGTGGAGGCTTTGGAAGTGGTGGTTTTGGCGGTGGTAGTTCAAAACAGAGCAGAAAATACAATCTAGACTTGGAAGCAGAAGTCACACTTGCCTTTAATGAAGCTATCTTTGGTAGCAAAAAAGAGGTGAGTTTTTCGTATAAAAAACCGTGTGATACCTGCGATGGCACCGGTAGCAAAGATAAATCCAAAGCAACCTGTAAAGAGTGTAAGGGTAAAGGTCAAGTCTTCTACCGACAAGGTTTTATGACGTTTTCACAAACATGCCCTGCGTGTAATGGCAAAGGAAGCGTTGTTACAAACCCTTGTCCTACCTGTAATGCAAAAGGCTTTACAAACGTTGAGGATAAAGTAACCATTGATATCCCTGAAGGCATCGACAATAATAACCGAATCCGCGTAGCAGGACGCGGCAATATTGACGAACGTGGAGCGCGAGGAGATTTATACATCTTAGTACGCGTTAGAGAAGATGAGCATTTTGTACGTCATAATGATGATATTTATATCGAAGTTCCTGTGTTTTTCACCCAAGTAGCCTTAGGCGAAACGATTAAAATTCCTACGATTCGTGGAGAAACAGAACTAGAACTTCCGTTGGGTGCAAAAGATAAACAACAGTTTATTTTCAAAAAAGAGGGTGTGAAAAATGTCCATACTCACCAGCTAGGAAGTATGATTGCCCAAATTTCAATTCGTTATCCTAAAAAAATCTCGAAAGAACAACGAGAACTTCTTGAAAAACTTCAAGCAGATTTTGGAGTGGAGACAAAACACAAAGATGAAAAATATGATGGTGTGTTTGATAAAATCAAAAGTTGGTTCAATTAAACAATGGCATCATTTATAGAGTATCAAGGCGCTACGCTTTGTTACTCTATCATCACTAATCCTCGTCTTAAACATCTCTACATTCAAATTCACCCCGAAAAAGGTGTTATTGTCAAAAATCCTTCGTTTTCAAAAGAGCGCGTTCATACACTGGTACAAGAAAAAGCTTCATGGATTTTTGCCAAAATGCACGATTTAAAAAAACGAGTTAGCATCGCTGAACTCTTCTGCAATGAAGGAAAAGTACTCTACTTAGGTGAAGCGATTCTTTTACATGTAAATCAATCGCCAGAAGCCTTCTACAAAGAAAAGACCATTCCACTGGTAACGCGTTTAGTAGAAGAGTGGAGTTTTTTAATGAGCGTTCAGCCAACCAAAATTAGCTTTCTGAAAGCAAAAAAACGCTGGGGAAGTTGCAGTCATACGAATGAGCTAAGCTTTAACCTCAGCCTTGCTCAACTACCGCTAGAGTGCGTTACGTACATCGTCATTCACGAACTTGCTCATATTAACCATAAACACCATCAAACCTCTTTTTGGCGATGCGTGGCTGAGTTTATGCCAGAATATAAACAGTGCGAAAAAACCCTCAAAAAATTTACACCATCACTCTCTTAAAAAAACAAAATTCTAAATCCTATTGCAACTAAAACAACGCCGCCGAAAATTTCTGCTTTACTCTCCAACCATGTACCGGTGAACTTTCCGATAAAAATACCGATAACACTAATGACAAACGTCGTTACCCCTATAATGGCGCAAGAGAGTAAAGGATTGAGTTCTAAAAGCATGAGGCTAAAACCTGCGGCCATCGCATCAATACTGGTCGCAAGAGCTAGTATCAATAAGACTTTATTGGTAATGCGGGAAATCTCTTCTCCGACACCCTCATTGATGCCTTCATAAATCATCTTGGCACCAATCAGTAGGAGTAAGCCAAAGGCAATATAACGGGTATAGTGTTCAAAAAAGCCTAATAACCCCATACCGCCTAAATAACCAAGCAGTGGCATTAATGCTTGAAACAAGCCAAAGAAAAGACCTACTTTAAGGGCAAGGTGTTTGTACTCGTTGCCTTGCTTTGCGCCAAGTCCAATAGACACAGCAAAAGCATCCATACTCAATGCAAATGCGAGCAATAATACTTCAATCATTTCAATTCCCCCCAATTATTGCCTATTGCTATTGAGACTTTGAGTGGCACACGAAGTTGGTATATTTCAACCATGATTTTTTTGGCTTCTTTAGCAAATACTTCAGCTCTCTCCTCTTTGACCTCAAAAATCAGTTCATCGTGGATTTGCAACAGCAATTTTGCCTCGTCATCCACCAAGGTTTTCATAATTTTATTCATCGAAAGTTTGATTAAATCCGCTGCACTGCCTTGAAAAACCGTATTGACCGCTTCGCGTAAATAACCGGCATATTGCATCCCATTAGCATGTTCAAAATCAAAATAGCGTTTACGCCCTAAGAGCGTTTGCACAAATCCCTCTTTCTTAGCATCTTCCGCAATGGAGGCTAAATAATTTTTGATGGTAGGGAAGGTCGCGAAATAGCTATCGATATAGCTTTTTGCCTCTTTTGTGGAGATGCCAATCGTTTCAGAAAGACGTTTCGGTCCCATGCCGTATAAAAGACCAAAGTTAATGCTTTTTGCAATGCTTCGCTTCGCATCAGCCTCCTCTTCTCCAAAGAGTTTGAGTGCGGTTTCTTTATGAATATCTTTGCCCGATTGAAACGCATTGACCATCGCTTCATCATTGCTAAAATGCGCTAATAATCTTAATTCAATTTGTGAATAATCAATACCAATAAGCTTATAACTCTCTTTTGCGACAAAACCGCCACGAACTTCACGTCCTAGTTCTGTTTTAACAGGAATATTTTGTAAATTTGGGTCTTTTGAACTGAGTCTTCCTGTGGAAGTTCCGGTATGAATAAATGAAGTATGTACCCTACTTTGCGCAGACTCCTTAGAAAGTTTTAAGAGCGGTTCAATATACGTAGAACGTAATTTATACAACTCTCGATATTCTAAAATCTTCGTGATACTTGGGTGCTTATCGACCAATTCATTTAAAACATTTTCATCGGTACTGTACCCCGTTTTTGTTTTTTTAATCGTTGGCAAGCCCAATTGTTCAAATAAAATAGCCCCCAATTGTTGTGTAGAATTGAGATTAAAATTCGCATCGCACAACGTAAAAATTTCTGTTTTGAGCGCTTCAATTGCGCTGTCTGTTCGTTTGAGAAGCGTTTCAAAATAAGCACCGTCAATTTGAATGCCCTCTTTTTCCATTTTCATGAGTGTTTTAATAAATGGAAATTCCACCTCTTTAGCGAGCTCTAACAAATGAGGCTCCAGCATTTCATGGAGTTTGTGAAACAGCATCAGTGTCATCCAGGCATCTTCACTCGCGTATTCACATGCTTTTTCAAGCGCAACAGAGCTGAAATTTTCACCTTTGGCAACCACGTCTTTAAATTTCACCATGTCATAATTAAAAAAACGTTTGGCAAGGGTATCAAGACCGACGTTGGTCTCAGGATTTAAAAGCCATGCTAAAATCATCGTATCGGCGTATATAGCGACATCGTTCAAACCAAAATTATTTTCGATAACTGCTAAATCGTATTTGAGATTTTGTCCAATAATTTTATGGCTCAATAATCCTTCAAGTGCTTTTTTTGCATCTTCAAGGCTAATCTGCTCTCCAACTCCTAAATAGTGGTGAGAGATGGGTACGTAATACGCTTCACGTTCATTGACGCAAAATGAGAAACCAACGATTTTGGCATGGTACGCATCAAGCGCGTTTGTTTCAGTATCAAAGGCCACCAAATCGTCCTCATCAATGCCTTCAATAATGTTAAAAAGCAATCTTGCATCATCGACGAGTATCGGATTAAACGTCTGTTTCTTGACTTCAGGCACTTTTACATGTAAAACTTCATTTTTGACCCGTGAGAGCATTTGACGCAGTTCATACTTTTCCAATTCATCCACAATACTTGCCAATGGATTATCGCTTGGAAAGTGAAACGACTCAAATTTATCGGAAATATTTAAAGAGTTATCAAGGCGTACCAATTGCTTGCTCAAAAATGCACTCTCTTTGCCCTCTTCAAGCATACTTTGAACTCTTGGATTGGCTATCTTGTCTAAATTATTGTAGATATTTTCAATAGAGCCAAAATCATCTAAGAGTTTTTTAGCACCTTTTGGACCGATGCCTTTAACCCCAGGTATGTTATCGGCAACATCACCGACTAAAGAGAGATATTCGTTAATTTGATTGGGATAAACACCAAATTTTTCATAGCATTTTTCCGTATCAATCTCGCTTTTTTTCATCGGGTCATAAATTACAACCCTGCCATCATCTATAAGTTGGTATAAATCTTTATCATGCGTGACGATGCGCACTTTAATGTCATGTTGTAGCGCAAATCTAACCGCTGAAGCGATAACATCATCGGCCTCAAACCCTTCTTCGCGGTAACATTTAAATCCCATTTTCTCAATCCATGAGATAGCAACAGGAAGTTGTCGTTTCAAATCTTCAGGTGCTTCAGGGCGATTGGCTTTATAATTGGGGTCTATTTCATGGCGAAAATTTTTACCTTTGCTATCTAAAGCGAAAAGGACATAGTCCGTATCGTGTTCATTTTTAATGGCATGAATAAAATGGGCAAAACCGGTTAAAAGACCCGTAGGAAAACCTTGGGAATTACGAAGTGCTGGAAGCGCGTAATAATTTCGGAAAAAAAAACCAAATGTGTCAATAATAGTGAGTGTTTTCACACGAATGCCTTTACATGTAAATTATGCTAGTAGCATGCTTTAAGTTGTTCTACAACCTCTAAGAAAGGCGTACTTTCCAGTCCTTCTTTTTCTAAAATTCCAAGCGCAAGATTAATACTTCGCTCAGCAAGCGGTGCATTAATAGGAATAGCAGTTTTAACAACTTTAAGAGCAGCCGAATAGGCTCGAATAGCCTCAGGTGCTTCATCTAAGTTTTCAGTGTAGTGAATCGCTTGAATCATTTTCTCATCAAATTTCCAATGGGTAAAAATGAGTGCGGTAATTTCGCTACTGTTTACACCCACGAACATTTTTTCAACCATGGCTACGTTAGGGTTATTATCAAGTTCGGCTTTAAACTGATAGGTTTCATTGCTTTTTACAATTTCATCGGCAATGAGAATTTTACCCGTCTCTTGTAAGAGTGCGGCTAAGAACAGAAAATCGACTTTAGTTGAATCCACTTTTTTATACCAACGACTGACCAACATGCATTGAAGATGTGAAAGTTGCGCAAATTCATCGGGCGAAATATTATAAGGCAAAAGATCAACGTTTAAAAGTTTTTTGATAGACATGTCTATCACCAATGAGCGCGTTGTAGACATACCAAAAAGACCAACCGCTTGCAAAACACTCTTGATTTCTCGACGAAAACTATACAAAGGCGAGTTTGCTACTTTGAGCAAGTTTGCAACCAACATCGGGTCTTCTTCAATGAGTTTAGCCAAATCAGCAATACTTGCATGTTCATTGCGAAAAAGCTCATTGATTTGTAGAAATGTTTTTGGTAAGGGAGGTAATGCACGAATGCGTTCGGCGATTTCTGCTAGCATGCCATCTCTTTATTGAATTTTGAGAAGATTATAGCTTTCTTTTGTTGAAATCCCAATGAGGCGCTATGCCTCATTGGGACGAAAAAGATTAACCAGGAATAGCGTCTTCAACACTTTCTGGATGATCAAGCGCATAACGGAATTTATCCATATCAATTTGTTTATCCCACGCACCGACGACAACAGCGGCAACTGCGTTACCACAAAGATTACCCACCGCTCTCATCTCACTCATAAATTTATCAACACCTAACAGAACGGAAACAGTAGCCACAGGAATGGCACCACCCATAGCAGACAAGGTTCCTGCAAGGACGATGAAGCCCGAACCGGTAACACCCACAGCGCCTTTAGATGTGACCATCAAAATAAAAATAATGCTCAGCTCTTCACCGAGTGTTAAAGGAATATTGAACGCTTGGGAAAGGAAGATGATGGAGAGTGAAAGATAGATATTGGTACAATCAAGGTTAAATGAATATCCCGTTGGAATAACCAAACCCGTTGTTCCTCTGCTTACACCTGCTGATTCAAGGCGTCGCATCAATGGAGCCAATGCGGATTCACTCGAAGATGTTGCGAAAACAATCAGAACTTCTTTGGCAATAAAACGCATAAATTTAAAAATATTGATTTTAAAAATTGCCATGATGATGCCAAGCACACCAAAAATAAACACAAGCACAGACACAAGCATTACACCGAGTAAGCTTGCCATATTAATCAGTGAAGCCACACCAAATTTACCAATCAAAAAGGCCATCGCACTAAAGGTTGCAATAGGACTGAACCACATTAAAAGGGTTAAGATTTTAAAGAAAAAGGTTTGTGCAATTTCGATAGGTTTTAAAATGGAAGGTTTATATTTTCCACCAAATGCAGAAATTAAAATTGCAAGACAAAGCGCCATAAAAAGCACTTGTAAGGTATTGCCGTGTAAAAAAGGGCTGATAGGATCACTTGGAACCGCACCTTTTAAGATATGCCAGACAGAACCCACATCTTGTGTGCCATGGGTAAATTGTTCAACACTTTTAGCATCCATAGAAGCAACCGATAAGTTCATCCCTTTACCAGCGCCAAGGACATTGCCTAATAGAACGCCAATAGCAAGCGCAAACGTGCTTACTACCTCGAAGTAAATCAAGGCTTTAAGACCGATAGAACCTACTTCTTTAAGACTCTCCAAGCCTACGATTCCCGAGATAATCGTCAAGAAAATAATTGGTCCTACAAGCCATTTTAAGACTTTGATGAACAAATCAATTCCTGGTTTTGCTTTAACCGCTAGTTGAGGATCAACGATACCGAAAACGATACCCGCTATGATGCCCACAACAACCCAGAAGGCTAAACTTTTGATGGTATAGCCTTTCCAATCTCTATGCTTAATTTTTTCATTATCAGTAACGACTGAACCTGCAACTGCTTCCAAAAAAAATCCTTTTTTGTTTTTAATTCAGTCGATTATAATGAAAAATTATGTCTATATTATGTCCCACCTCAGGCTATGAAGAAAGTGACATTCTTTTGTAACAACATGTTACAAAATGAAACTATTTTTTTTCTTCTGTTTTCATTCCTAATTCTAGCGCTAAAAATTTTCCGGTGTAACTTCCTGTTTTTTCAGCAGTATTTGCAACATCAAATGGCGTTCCCATCGCTATTATGCGACCTCCATAGCTTCCACCCTCTGGTCCCATATCAATAATATAATCTGCATTTTTTATCACATCCATATTGTGTTCAATGACCAATACGCTATTACCCATATCTGTGAGATGGTGTAACACTTTTACCAATCTGTCCACATCCGCGAAGTGTAAACCTGTGGTTGGTTCATCTAAAACATAAAGGGTATTGCCTGTATCTTTTTTACTAAGTTCTTTAGAGAGCTTGATACGTTGCGCTTCACCGCCGCTGAGTGTCACAGCATTTTGACCTAAGGTAATATACCCTAGCCCGACATCCACAAGGGTTTGTACTTTTTGGTGAATTTTAGGAATCGCTTTGAAAAACTCATACGCTTCATCCACGCTCATATTTAAAACATCGGAGATGGATTTGCCTTTGTATTTAATTTCAAGTGTTTGAGCGTTGTAACGATGTCCCTTACAACTGTCGCATTTGACCATAATGTCAGGTAAGAAGTGCATCTCTATCTTAATTTCGCCGTCCCCTTGACACTTTTCACAGCGTCCGCCTTTGACGTTGAATGAAAAACGTCCAACACTGTAACCTCTGATTTGCGCCTCTTTGGTCTTAGCAAACAAGGCTCGTATTTCATCCATCACACCCGTATAGGTTGCAGGATTACTGCGTGGTGTTCTTCCGATAGGGCTTTGATCTAAATAAATCACTTTATCGAGTTGATCTAATCCAATACACTCAACGCCGGCAACTTTATTGACCTTTTTTGCACGATTAAGATATTCTTTGGCTACGGGTAGCAAGGTTTGTAAAATGAGTGAGCTTTTACCGCTACCACTCACACCTGTAATCGCCACCAAATTACCTAAAGGAATTTTGACATCGAGGTCTTGGATATTATTGATACTAACATTATTCAGTTCTATCCAACGGGTTTGTGGACGATTTTCTTTATAATTGATATCTTTCGTGCCATTGATGTATTGCGCGGTTAGACTATTACTTTTTAAGAGTTCTTCATTGGTGCCTGCGAAAACGATTTCTCCACCAAATTTTCCAGCCCCTGGTCCTATATCCACGACAAAATCTGCCGTTTTGATGGTTTCTTTATCGTGCTCTACGACGATGACTGAATTGCCTTTTTTTTGCAAGTTGCGTAGGGTTCGAATGAGTTTTAAGGTATCTCTTTCATGCAGTCCGATACTTGGCTCATCCAAAACATACATCACACCTGTTAAGCCGCTTCCGATTTGTGAAGCGATGCGAATACGCTGTGCCTCACCACCACTAATGGTTCGTGCGTCTCTTCCCAAACTGATATACCCTAGCCCCACGTCAAACAAGAAGAAAAGACGCTCTTTTATCTCTTTTAAAATAGGCTCTGCAATCATCTTATGCTGTGCTTTCATCGAAGCAAAATTTTTCTCATCTTGAAAAAATGCCAAACATTGGTCTATGGGAAGTTCCAAAATATCAGCAATATTTTTCTTTGCCAACCGAACCGCCAAGCTCTCTTTTTTTAGACGGTATCCACCACACGTGTCACACGTCTTTTCGCTCATATAATCGCCCAATTCTTTTTCATCTTTGAGCATATCGTAAGCAATTTTAATGACGCCTTCCCATTTACGTGTAAGCTTATGTTTTTTCCAAAAGAAGGTTGCCTCTTCAACGCCGCCATGAAGAATTGAACGTTGCTGATACTCTTCAAGCTCTTCATAAGGAATACGTGTGCTAATGCCTGCAGCTTCACAATATGCCGCTAAAAACTTGGCATAAAAACCTTTATTAAATCCATAAAAAATACGAATCGCTCCATCATCTATACTCACATTTTCATTAATGATTTTTTTCAAATCAAGCGTATAACGAATACCAAGACCATCACAAGTCGGACAAGCGCCTTTGGGTGAGTTAAAGGAAAATGAGAGTGGTTCTAGCGGTTCAAAACTGATTTTACAGTCAAAACACGCCAAATGTTCACTGTAATGAATATGCGATGTTGCAAGCCCTACTTCTTCAGCATTGGCGATGTCAAGTTCCACTTCGCCATAACTCTCTAACAATGCTTTTTCAATATCGGTTGCAATTCTGTCTCTGTTTTCCTCACGAATCACCACACGGTCAATAATGACTTTAATCGTATGTTTCTTTGTTTTTGAAAGCTCAATTTCTTCATCAAGGCGCACCATAACACCATCCACCAAAGCTCTGACATAGCCTTTATGGCGTAAGGACTCAATCATGTCGGCAAAACTTCCTTTTTTCTCTCTCACTAATGGCGCTAAAATAGAAAGCTTTGTCTCTTCTGGAAGTTTTAACACCTGCTCAATAATATCGGCGACTGACATTTGCGAAATCTCTTTTCCACAAATATGACAATGCTGTTTCCCAACCCGCGCGTATAAAAGACGCAAATAGTCGTAAATCTCCGTAATCGTTCCAACGGTTGAGCGAGGATTTTTACTGGTTGTTTTCTGGTCTATCGCAATGGCAGGTGTCAAACCTTCTATCTTTTCGACATCGGGTTTTCCCACACGGTCCAAAAACTGTCTGGCGTATGAGGAAAGTGACTCGATATAACGGCGTTGTCCTTCGGCATAAAGGGTATCAAAGGCCAAGGTACTTTTACCACTGCCACTCAGACCTGTAAAAACGACAAGCTTATTTTTTGGAATTTCTAAATTGATATTTTTAAGATTATTTTCTTTTGCACCGTATATTTTTATCATAAAAGCCTAACTTTGAAAAATTTTATTAATGGTAAGTGCGAGCAACACACAGTATAAAACAAGCAAAAGCTTCTTTTGAATCTTTTTATCCACAATGTGTGACTGTTTTACTCCAAAATAGACGCCAACTAAAGAGCCGACGCCAACAATAAATCCATCCGTATAATCGACTAAACCGTGAGCAGAGAGACTAATAAACCCTGAAATGGAACCAAAGATAACAAAAAAGAGCGATGTTGAAACCGCTTGTTTTATCTCCCAATTTAAAAACCCTACTAAAATAGGTGTAAGAAAAACAGCTCCGCCCGTTCCAACGCTAATGGCAATCAACCCGATACCAAGTCCCACACAAAACAGTAAGATGCGTGAACGATTGGGTTCTGCTTTTGGTTCAATGGGGGCTGTAAAAAACTTGTAAATAGACATCGCTAAAATGAGAGAAAAAATAATCAAAAGAGCAACACGCGGTAAAGCAGTGACAATCGCCCCACTAAAAGAAGCACCTGCTAACGCTCCAAGTCCCAAATAAAGACCATGCCCCAGTTCCAATTTACCGTGTTTATGGTTGATGTACGAACCAAAGAGTGAGCCCATCACCATCTGCATGACCGATATACCAATAGCAACTTTAATGTCATAGCCTGCATAAATCAATGCGGGAACCAAAACTGTTCCACCACCGATACCAAAAAAACCTGAACAAAATCCTACAATAATTCCAAACAGACCCAGTCCTAATAACATCGATGCCAACTTTGCGTTTTAAGATATTTCATTCTACTTTAACCCCTCTTAATAAACAATTTAAAAAATAAAGTGATACGTTCATCGCTTTTACATGTAAAACATTTTACATGTAAATAAACGAAACGCATTCTAAAAAAATAACGCCCATTTTTACATCAACTCTGTGACTTAAGTCCATTTTTTGATGGAGTAAGTATAATCACTTTTTAATTGTTTACCATTGTCTGTGGGGGTGCTGTAAAAAGCTGAGATCATACCCCAAGAAGTCATTAATGTGGCTTCACGAACCTGATCTGGGTAATGCCAGCGTAGGAAATAAGGAGATACACTTATGAGTAAAGTCCTCGATAATCTTGAAAAAATAGATGCATCATACATTCAAAACTTTCCCAGTTCCAAAAAAATTTACATCCAAGGCTCACGTTCTGATATTCAAGTGCCGATGCGTGAAATCACACTTAGCCCCACCACAAAAAGTGACGGTACCGTCGAAGAAAATCCGCCGTTACACGTGTACGACACTTCAGGCGTTTACACCGACCCAAACGTTAAAATCGACCTTCACCAAGGCTTGAAGCCGATTCGTGCCTTATGGATTGATGAACGCGCCGATACCGAACAGTTGAGCGATTTTAGTTCAGCGTACTTCCATAAACGCTTTGATGATGCAGAACTTGCCACCCTTCGCTTCCCTAACCTTAAAAAACCTCGCCGTGCGATGAAGGGTAAAAATATCACCCAAATGCATTACGCTAGAAAAGGCATCATCACGCCCGAGATGGAGTATGTCGCCATTCGTGAAAACTGTAACCTTGAAGTAGCTCGCCAAAACAAACTTTTGGGTTCTCAGCACAAAGGCGAGCATTTTGGAGCGAACTTGCCCGAAGTCTATACGCCTGAATTTGTCCGCCAAGAGATCGCCGCAGGACGTGCCGTACTACCGCTCAATGTCAATCACCCCGAAGCCGAGCCGATGATAATAGGTCGTAACTTTATGGTCAAAATCAACGCTAACATCGGCAACTCCGCAACCACCTCATCCATCGAGGAAGAGGTCGAAAAAATGCTTTGGTCCACACGTTGGGGCGGCGACACCGTGATGGACTTGTCCACAGGTAAGAACATCCACGAAACCCGTGAATGGATACTCCGTAACTCCGCTGTGCCTATCGGTACGGTGCCGATTTATCAAGCGTTAGAAAAGGTCAATGGCATTGCTGAAGACCTTACATGGGAAGTGTTTCGAGACACGCTCATCGAGCAAGCCGAGCAAGGCGTGGACTACTTTACCATTCACGCAGGCGTGCGTTTGGCATATGTGCCAATGACCGCTAAACGCCTCACAGGCATCGTCTCTCGTGGCGGTTCGATTATGGCAAAATGGTGTTTGCACCACCATAAAGAAAATTTTCTCTACACCCATTTTGAAGAAATCTGTGACATCATGAAAGCCTACGATGTCGCCTTCTCCCTCGGTGATGGCTTACGCCCTGGTTCCATTTACGATGCCAACGATGAAGCGCAATTTGCCGAACTTGAAACCTTAGGCGAACTCACCAAAATCGCATGGAAACACGACGTACAAGTGATGATCGAAGGCCCAGGACATGTGCCGATGCAAAAAATCAAAGAGAACATGACTAAAGAGTTAGAGGACTGTTTTGAAGCCCCATTCTACACCCTTGGACCGCTCGTCACCGATGTCGCCCCAGGGTACGACCACATCACCTCAGCCATCGGTGCGGCGCAAATTGGCTGGTACGGCACGGCGATGCTCTGCTACGTCACGCCAAAAGAGCACTTAGGCTTACCAAATAGAGAAGATGTGAAAGAAGGCATTATCGCCTACAAAATCGCCGCCCACGCCGCCGACCTCGCCAAAGGCTTCCCGGGTGCGCAAATCCGCGATAACGCGATGAGTAAAGCACGCTTTGAATTTCGCTGGTACGACCAGTTCAACATCGGCTTTGACCCAGACCGAGCACGCGAATATCACGACAAAACTTTACCCGTCGAAAGTGCAAAAGTCGCACACTTTTGCTCTATGTGCGGCCCAAAATTTTGCTCCATGAAAATCTCACAAGACGTGAGAGATTACGCCGCAAAAATCGGTGCAGAAGATGTGAATGTTGCGCTAGAAAAAGGCTTGGAAGAGCAAGCCGAACACTTTAAAGAGAGCGGTGGACAGATTTACATGTAAAGAGTTTTAGCCCTTGAAAAAAGGGCTTAAACTTCTTATTTCAAAGAATTTTAGCAATTGAAGCTGGTAACTAATAGTTGAAAGTTTAGCCCTCTTTTTACTACAATTTCTCATAGTTTTTACAAGCTTCTTCTATGCCGTTGTTACATGCCTTGGCAAAATATTCTTTGGCAATAGTAGTATTTTGTGTTACACCTTCGCCATTTTGATATATAACACCAATATGAAATTGAGCTTCAGCACTATTTTGTTCAGCTGCCTTATTAAGCCAAAATAAGGCTTTAATATAATCCCTTTCAACTCCTTTTCCTTTTTTATACATAAGTCCTGTGGTGTATTGAGACTCAGCATGTCCTTGTTCAGCTGCTTTAGAAAACCAGTAAAAAGCATTGGCATCATCTTTCTCTCTTCCCTCGCCTTTATAGTACATAAGTCCAAGAGAATACTGAGCAAAAAAGCATCCTTGATTAGCGGATTTTTGATACCAAAAAAATGCTTGTTCATAATCTTGGACTACTCCTTGACCTTGATTATAATAGAATCCAAGATAATACTGTGCAAAGATATGCCCAGCTTCAGCAGCTTTATGATACCAAGAAGCAGCTTCTTCAAAATTTTCTTCAATATTTTGTATAAATCCTGCCATAAACTGAGCTTCTACATCTCCTTGTTCAGCTGCTTTGGTATACCAATACAATGATTTTTTATAATCTTTATCTAGCGCTAATCCATTAAAATATGTGTTAGCAAGAAATTTCTGAGCTTCTATATCCCCCTCTTCAGCTGTTTCTATGATTGAAGGAATATCTTTTTCAGTCATATAAGCACTAGGTTGCTGTTTAGGTTTCGGCGTACTTTTTTTGTAAAATATAATGCCTAGAATCAATAAAACTCCAATGACTAATATAAGTGCCATACATAAACCTTTTAAATAATTTTTTAAAGAATAGAGGTCAAGGCTAAACTTTTAACTTTTCACCCTCTTCCCTTTACATGTAAACCTAAAATCCTCACACCTCTAACTTAATATCGCCCTTCACATAGTTATGCACCAACGCTTGAATGAGGTTTTGGTACCCGATGCCGAGCTCTTTGGATTTTGCTTTGAGGACGGCTAGGTCGCTGACGGAAAAGCGAATGGTGGTTTGTCTTTTTTCATTTAATGATTTTGTGTATTTTGCATGATTTTGGTATGCACTTAGCTCATTCTTGTCCAATGGTTTTTCATGCCATTCACCTGCTTCTATCTCTCCAAGGAGTTCTGCTTCTTCGGCATCAAGGACTATTTTTTTTGTTTTCATTGTTTTTTACCTCCGAACTCTTTAACCAGTTTGCGACTGGGAATAATGGTCTTTAAAAAAATTTCACTCTCATTTTCTACGAACGGAACATACCAAATGTAGCTTTTCATCTCAACGACAAAAATCTCTTGATTAGGGTATTTTTCATGGTTAGGATGCATAAGGCGATTTAAAATGCTACCTTGCTCAATCAGCTCAAGCACCTCTTCAAAACTGACCCCTCTTTGGAGTTGTAAGAGTTGGTTTTTTGCTTCATCCCAACGAATCACTTTATCCACAGTTTTTCCTTATCGTTGATGGATTATTTTAGTATTTTGTAGATGTTTTGTCAATACATTATTTTAAGAAGACAGCAGACAGTGGTCAGGATTAAACTTTTAACTTTTCCATTAACCCTCTATTTTTTATGCTCTAAATTTTAGCTCAATTTCGTATAAAAATCTTTACATGTAAAGTCTTACTTCACCCCACGATGTGGGTTATTCTCGCCCCTAGCGATAAGTTCGTCCATATGTTCTCCACCGATAAAATAAGCCTTTCCAAAGCCAAAGGTTGCTTCACCGTAGGTCGTTTGGAACTCGTAGAGGTTGAAGTCAGTCATTTTTTTGAGGATTTCGACCATTTTGGCATCAAACTTTTGCGCAAACAAGTCCAAGACCGTTTCAAAACGCTCACTTCCTCGTTCAATTTTTTGGCTATCGCATTGCAAGGAGACACGTTTTCTTGCAAATAGATTCTCTGTTTTACTTTCGTCTTCTGCGAAAAAAAGCGATGCTTTAGGATTTCTTTGAATATTTTTGGCATGGGTAGCAATGTCTGAGATATAGACGTAAAAATGGTGATTGTCATAGACATATGGGGCATACGAGCTAAAAGGCTGCCCTTGTGCATCGAGCGTACCGATGATGGCGGTTTGAATATTTTGAATAAATGTTTTCATGACTTAACTCTTTTTTAGGACATTGTAACATGCTCGTATTAAAAGTGACTTTTTCTACTCAAGCTAATCTACCTGATTAATATTTCTAAAGCCAAGCGCGCCAAATTTTGTTACAATGTGCCTTTCTAAAACTTTTACATGTAAAGCCACATCGATGAATATTACGATTTCGATTCTCTCCATTTATGTTTTTATTCTCTTTGGATTTATCGCCAAAAAGATTTTCAAAGATGAGTTGCAAGAAAAAGGGTTGAGCATTCTCTCTGTCTATTTTTTGCACCCTATTTTTTCGTTTTGGGGACTTTCTACCAAACACATCACATTTGAGCTTTTACAAGTGCCTTTGTATTACATTCTCATTTCTATCATCACGATTGGCATTGGCTATATTTTTTCAAAACTCTTTTTTACCGATGCCAAAGAGCGCTCCATCATGACCATTTGTGTCGCTCTTGGCAATACGGGCAATCTTGGCATTCCCGTGGGCATCGCACTTTTTGGAGCGGACTCCATCATCTACACCAGTATGATTAGTGTGGCAAATACCTTTTTGACCTATACGCTCGGCGTCTTTTTTTACTCCAGCGGAACATCCAGTTTTAAAGCCTCCATTCTTAATATCTTCAAGCTTCCTGTGATTTGGGCGGCAGGATTGGCGCTTGTGTTAAACATCTCTAACATCACGATTCACCCGGCACTTTTTAAGTCTTTGGAGATGGGCGCTTACTGTATGATTGTCATTCAACTCATCGCGTTTGGCATGTACATGTATAACATTCGCCTCTGCATGCTCAACCTCAAACTGCTTTTACATGTAAATCTTGTGAAATTCATTGTGGCACCGCTCATTACGGTGTGGATTTTATTTTATTTTCTTCCGTTGGAGCCTATGGTTGCAGCGATTTTGTTTGTTGAACTCATCATGCCACTAGCGCTTACCAATGTCAATGTCGCGGCAATTTATGATTGTAAACCACTCGATGTTGCCACGCTCATCTTTTTTACGTCGTTTTTGTTTATTCCTTATCTTATTTTGGCAAGTTATCTTTTAGGCTATTTTGGCATTGTTCAAGTACATTAACGGTACAAATGCGTTATCTTCACATAGTCATAAAAGTCGCTGAGCAAAAGGTAGCGCATACCGATGTCTTCAAAACGCTTGAGCATGACAACATCACCTGCGTTATAAAGATTGGCACTCTCTAAAAACTCTTTAGGATAGCGTTTTTTTTCAAAAGGATACTGCGCAAAACAGTGCATAAAATTGGTAAAAAGGTTGTTGATAATCAGCTCTTTAGCAGGACTTGGAGCATTTAAGTAGTCTTTGACTTTCTCAAACTCCCTGCAAATGTACTCTAAACATTGTTGCATGCATCACTGCTTAAACAGGCGTTGATGGTTGAAGGCGTTGGCATATTTACATGTAAAAGGGTGTTGAGCTTTTCTATATCAAATCCGCAGAGTTTTACAGTGCCAATTTCGAGTAATGGGCGGCGAATTAAAAGAGGCTCTTGCACCATTTTTTCAATAAGACTCTCTTTCGTATAATCTTCTAGTTTAAAACTGCCATCTTTGAGCTGTGGCGCAAAAGGATTGAGCATTTCTTTGGGGCTGAGTCCTTCAAAAAAAGCTTCTAACGTTGGTTTGTTCCATGGCGTATCTAAGAGGCTTCGTACCTCAAAAGTAATTCCATGTTCACGCAAAAGTGTTTTTTGACGTGCATTGCCACTGCATCCTGTTTTCTCATAAAAAATGACCTTTGGGGTGGTAGTAAAAAACATCTTAACTCCTTTGCTTTTTTTAACCTATGCAATTGTCATGCCAAACTGACATCAATCAAAGCACGTTACTTACAAAAAGTAAAGTAATAAACTTTTAAGAATATAACAGTTATTATTTTCTAAAAATTACTAGGAGCGAACATGCAAAATGTACTCATCATCAACGGACATCAGTATTATGAAAATGTAGCAGAGGGAAAATTAACGCAGATTTACATCGACACAGCCAATAAAGTTTTAAGCGAAGCAGGATTTAATGTTAAAAACAGCGTGGTAGAAAGTAACTACGACATCAAAGAAGAACTTGAAAAATTTGCATGGGCAGATGTTATTTTATTTCAATACCCTGTCTATTGGATGGGAGTGCCTTGGCTGACTAAAAAATACATCGATGAGATTTTCTCAGCGGGTGTTGGCACCGTCACGTATGCGAATGATGGCAGAAGCAGACACGATGCATCCAAAACGTATGGAAGCGGTGGTTTAATGAAAGGTAAATACTATATGCTCTCACATACATACAACTGCCCTACTTCAGAATTTAGCAACCCTAAAGGCTTTTTTAACGGACTAAGCCTTGATGAAGCCAATGTTGCAACGCATAAAACCTTTCAATTTTGCGGCGCAACCAAACTTCCAACATTTTCCGTACACGACATCTTCAAAGGCGATTTAAATATCGAAGAAGAAATCGCACGTTTCAGTGCGCACCTTAAACAAAATATCACGCACTAACCTTTAAAAGAGATGTTCACAAAGGACATCTCTGAAACACTCTTTTATACTTATTTTAGCTCGTCAAGTATCTTTTTTACTTTTTACATGTAATTCTAAAAGAGAATGTAAAACGAACGCTACTCCCTCGCCCAAGCTTAAATGAATTTGATTGATTAATAAACAATTTAAACTAAATAAACTATAATAAGACGTATTTAACAAGGTTTGGAAGAGTTTTTGCTTCATTTTCACAACACAACTTCAAAGGAAATACATTGGACGCAGCCGATCAAGAGTATGTCGCACGAAAACTCCTCTCAGGATTTGAAAATCTTTTAGATATTAGCGTGGATTTCGTCGCAGAACTTGGCACGACCAGTATTACCATACAAAGACTTCTCAAACTTGAAAAAGGCTCTGTTATTGACCTCGAAAAACCCGCAGGTGAAAGTGTGGAACTCTATATAAACGGTAAAATTTTTGGCAAAGGTGAAGTAATGGTTTATGAAAAAAATCTTGCGATTCGTATCAATGAAATTTTAGATTCTAAAACCGTTATTCAATACTTTAAAAAAGAGAACCTATGATGAGACTGATACTTGTACTGTTCGCGCTTTTTTCATGGTTAAATGCTTCTAATTTATTGACTTACAATGTGTATGAAAGAAGTGACCGTGTTGATGTGATGCTCTCGTTTGACGCACCGCATGAAGGCAGTATTTTACAAAAAAGTGATGCAACATCCATTACGCTTGTGATTAGTGATTTAAGCTACGACAAGATGATTGAAAAAAGCATCAACTCTGCGATTATTCAAGAACTTTCTATCGTACCAGAAAAAAACAATGCACTTAAAATTGTCCTCAAAAGCGATAAGCGTATCAGCGTCATTGCGTCAAAAACCGTTGATGGATTTGGACTACGCATTCGCAGTAGCATTCTTCAAGCACCATCCCAAAGCGCTAATGCCGACGCAAAAGCATCTCCTCTTACCTCAGGCTCTTCTTCTATGGGCGATTTGGTAGATACACGCTATATCATCGTTATTGTTGTTTTACTGCTTTTAGTCGTCTTTATGCTTTGGATTAAACGTCGTTTGGGCGTTCGAAGTATTCACCCCTCAGCCAACAGCGGCAAATCATGGCTCTTTAACCCAAAAACCGGCTCCAATCAAGAAGTCACGCTGTTGCATAAAAAACCTATCGACAACCAAAACAGTGTGGTCCTCTTTGAATACGGCAATATCAAATACCTCGTCATGACCGGCAATAGCAACGTCTTATTGGAAAAATTTGAAAACGGCGAAGTTAAAAACGACAGTGAATTTGAAAAAGTATTTGAAGAAAATCGTCGCCGTTTGGATGATTATTTAAAACTGCAAGATTCCAAGCTCAATACGTATAAAAATAAAGCTTCCGCGGATTATCCACCTTTTGAAGACACCAAAGCTTAGATGACCATCGCCATTTCTATTTTGTCTATCTACGCCTTCATTTTGCTTGGTTTCATGGCAAAACGAACCCTCAAAGAGGAGATGAATGAAAAGGGAATGATTCTTCTTTCTATCTACTTTTTACAGCCCATGCTCTCTTTTTGGGGATTATCCAGCCGTCCTATCGATTTTTCACTGTTACAAATACCTTTTTTGTATATTGCCATTTCGTTGATTTGTGTCGTCATTAGCTCCGTGATTGCACGACTTTTCTTTGAAGATATTAAAGAAAAATCGATTATCACGATTTGCGTTATTATCGGCAACACGGGAAATTTAGGCATTCCTTTAGGCATAGCGCTGTTTGGTGATGCTTCTATTTTATACATGAGTATGATTAATATCACGAATGTCTTTATCGTTTATACCTTAGGCGTCTTCTTTTATTCAAGAGGGAATTTTAGTATCAAACAGTCACTTTTTAACATCATCAAACTACCTGTGATTTGGTTTGCCGCTATTGCGCTTCTTATGAATATTTTTGATATCAAACTCCACCCAGCAATGCAAAAACCTTTGGAGATGGGTGCTTACTGTACCATGGTCATTCAGTTGGTCATTTTTGGAATGTATCTTTACAATATCAAATTGCGCAATATCAACACCAAACTGCTTTTACATGTAAGCTTCATTAAGTTCATTATTACACCTTTGATTGCGGGTTTTATCCTTTATGGATGGCTCGATTTAGACCCGATGATAGCCACGTTGATTTTTATTGAGTTAATCGTTCCGTTAGCTGTGACCAATGTCAATTTAGCGGCACTGTATGAGTGCAAACCTTTAGATGTTACGGTATTGGTTTTCTTCACATCGCTTTTTTTTATACCGTTTTTTATTCTTATCAGTAACCTCTTACACTATCTTACTATTGTGAGCTTACCATGAACATCAATGACAAAGATGCCAGAGTCAAATACATACGAGCGTTAGAGCGCTTTTTAAGCAGCTGTGTGAGCGCTTTAAAGAATGAACAGTTTGATTATGAACTCTTTGTTAAGCGTGCGCAAAAGAGCCTTAAAACGTTGCAAAAAGTAGAAGCAGTGCGATTGGATTCAACATATACCAATGCTTTACAAAATTACGTCAATTTAGTGGTATCCCTCATTGCTTCGAATGAAGGAGAACAGGGTGAAAAACATAAGCGACTTCTCAAAGAAGCCAATTTGTTAGAAAAAGAGAAATATCGCGGTAGTTATAAAAAAGAGAAACACAAAGCACGTGGCTTTGATGATGGATACTAAGAGAAAAAGCTCACAATAGCCTCGCGCATCAAAGCAGGCTCTTCGATACGGTTTATACGGTCTCTAAACTCTGAAGCCTCACGAAAGCCTTTTGAATAGGTATGTAAATGCTTACGGAAAATGGACGCGCCTTTTTCTCCATAAAAATCGACCATCGCATCAAAATGCTCGACCACGATTTCTAAGATTTTTGTCTTTTCAACCTGGTTGAGTTCATTGTGAATCTGATAAAAAATCCACGGATTTCCAACGGCTCCTCGTCCAATCATTAAGCTGTTACATCCTGTTATCTCTTTTACATGTAATGCTTTTTCATAACTGGTAATATCACCATTGGCAATCACAGGAATTTTAACCGCCGCATTGGCTCGTGCAATCGCTTGATAATCTACCTCAGCCTTATATGCACCTGCACGTGTACGTCCGTGCATACTCATAAAATCAACCCCAGCACTTTCACATGCCTTGGCAATCTCTTCTGGAATTTTTGTGGTAAAGCCAAGGCGAACTTTTGCACTGGTGTAGCGTTTATTGGAGTATGTTTTAATCGTCTCAAGTATTTTTTGCATTTTTGGAAGATTGAGCAATAAAGATGAACCTGCTTCTTGGGAGATGATTTTAGGCACAGGACAACCACAGTTAAGGTCAATCCCATCAATGCCCTCAATATCATTCAGAACAAGCACTGCTTCTTTGATAGCATCAATTTCAGAGCCAGCAATTTGAACGATATAAGGAACTTCCAGTGGAGATTTTGTCAGCATTTTAAAAGTTTTTTCAGAACCATAGCGCAGTGCATTCGCACTAATCATTTCAGAAAAAGTGACGTCCGCCCCAAATTTTTTAACAACAGAACGAAACGGAAGGTCAGTAAAACCAGCAAGGGGAGCAAGGGCTAAAATGCCCTTCTCAAAGTCTATCTCAGAAGTCATACGCGCAAAAATTTATCGATATCGATGCTTTTACCATTGTCTCTTAAGAAAAGAACGGTTTTAAATTTCACAAATTCATCTTTATCTGAATTTGCTAAAATATCACGAATTTTATCAATCATTTGCAAGTCATATAAAACATACAAATACGCATCGGCAGCGACAGAGCCTTTGGTGTTATACAGTTTTTCAAATAATGCAATTAAGGCATCAGGCGTTAGTTTAACTTTGATTTCACGTGCAAGCTCTAAATAATCCGCACGGTCTGCATTAAATTGTTCGAGCATATCTTCAATGGATTTTAAATCCATATCGAAGCTATCATCTGCATCCAAATAACGCTCCATCATACGACGGAATATACGTTTATCCGTAGGAAAATCATAACGTTTGATTTCATTAAAGCTAGCAAAATTAATCAACGCATCATACGCTTTTTGACATAACTCGCTGTCAGTCTCTTTGCAATTTTTAAGAACCTCAAGTGAGAATTTTGGTTCAACCACTAAGCGATTAATCATATTTTTAATTACCAATGGATTGGTCTTTGCAAGACGGTATTTTTTTAAATCTTCATAATTACCATTGGTAATGCTGATAGCAACGGCACATGCTTTTGCAATCTCTTCTTCGATAAAGGAGGCAGGAACGGATGGGTCAAACTGCATGCTTTGGAGCACTTTGCCTGCAAACTTAAAACCATCTGTTTTATAACTGACGTTTACTTCTTCGCCCAATATTCTATTTTTTGCAGATTCTTGATACATCTCAAAATCTTTTTTAAGAGCACGCTTGTAGAGAAAATCTTTAAAATTATAAAATACTAAATGCGCGATAGAACCAAGAACCAGAATAAACACAGGAACAATCACCCACAATGCCACTGGAAGATTTAACGAGAGACCAAAAAGTGCTAAGGTATAACTCTCCCCATAAAAGCTATAAACATAAAGCCCTATGGCAACCATATAGATCAGTGATAAAAGGATATAACGTTTAATTCCCATGTGTTGTCCTATTTTACTTATTTATTTTTTGCTGACTTCTCAATAATTTCTCTACATACAATACAGTATCTTGCATGTGGTTTTACTTTAAGGCGCTGAAACCCTATCTCTTCCTCGCACATTTCGCAAATACCGTATGTACCATTTCGGATTTTGTTGAGTGCAAACTCAATCTCATTCAGCTCTTTCATTTGCTGTGTGCTGATAGCTTGTTCGATCATACGATCTGTACTGACAGAAGCATGATCCGCTTCATCGCCAACCTCACTGTCTTTGAGATCATCGATCTCACGCATTGAATCTTCAATGTTTTTTTTGATTTGAACTCTTCTTTCTTTAAGAAGGTCTTCAAAATGCTTTAACTCGTGCTCTCTCATCCTTTGTTTCCTTTAGAAAAAATTGCCCTGCATTATAATCAACTATTTATGATAGGGATGGTTGTTTTTTATACACAATCCCCGATAAATTTGTTCAAATAAAACCACTTTCGCGATTTTGTGCGCATATGTTAATCTACTTAAACTTATAATCTTTTGAGTTTGCCCTAAAAATACCTCGTCAAACCCAAATGCGCCACCAATAAAAAAGTTAATCGTAATATCTTGGTCGAAAATCAAGCTAAACTCTTCACTACTAAGCGCTTTACCCTCTACATCCAAAGCAACATTGTACCCTTTTAAATAAGGTTCATACGCTTTGGTATAAGACGCTTTCGCTTCTCGTGATCCGATCATTTGTGCTGAGGCTATTTGTTTATTAAAGATCTTAATCTCTTCCGCTTTGGCAAAGCGAGAGATCATTTTTATATAATCATTTGCGATAGAATCAAGCGCTTTATCACTACTCTTTTCAATCGTAAAGACGTTTACATTCATGCTTTGAGTCTTAACTCAAAATCATCACTTTTGCAATGCTCACCTAAAAGCTTGAGCAAATCTGCTATTACTTTTTTCATCTCTTCTCGGGTCACAATCATATCGATGAGGCCATGCTCCAATAAAAACTCAGCTCTTTGGAAACCTTCAGGTAAATCGGCACCAATGGTCTGTTTAATTACCCTTTGTCCCGCAAAACCTACTAAGGCACCGGGTTCTGCCATAATAATATCGCCTAAAAAAGCAAACGATGCACTAACCCCACCCATCGTTGGGTCCGTTAAAACAGAGATGTATGGCAATTTTGCCTCAGCAAGCTTTGCAAGTGCCGCCGATGTTTTGGACATCTGAAGCAAAGAGAACGTACTCTCTTGCATACGCGCGCCACCACTTGCACTGATGATAATAAGACCTTCTTTATTGGCAATTGCACGATTAATTGCGCGTACAATTTTCTCGCCTTCCACCGAACCTAAACTTCCGCCCATAAAGGCAAAATCGAAAACAACAAGTTGCGCATTAATCCCATCAATACTGCAAGAACCGCAAATGACAGAAGAGCTTTTACCGGTTTTTTCTTCGGCTTCTTCGATACGCTTTTTATAAGACTTTTTATCGACAAATTTTAAAGGGTCCACAGGTGCTAGATTGGCATCAAATTCTATAAAGCTTCCTTCATCGCATAGCTGTTCGATGCGCTTAGAAGCTGAAATACGCATGTGAAATCCACATTTTGGGCAGACACTAAAACGCTGTTCTACCTCTTTATAATACATTAATGATTGACAAGCACTACACTTAATCCAATGACTTGGAGCCTCACTGGGTGCAGACTGTGTCTTTCTAATTTTACTAAAGATTTCGGCAAATCGCATCGGTTATTATCCTCTTTTAAAGCTAATTGCTTATAAATAAGTCTACTATTTTATCGAAAATTTCCTTATCTTTGCTTACGAGGAAAATATCCTCTGATTTATAGGTCAATAATCCTTCACACATAAAGAGTCCCGCTTCGATATCGTAGGTGCGCATTTTGCCTTCATAAACAACAAAAGCAACCTCTCTGGCATACGCTAAAGAGAGCGCAAATGCTCCTGGTGAACGGTATTTGATATGAGCAGATTGAAGCAGTGGGTGAATTTTTTTTGAACAATAAGAGCGCTCAAAAATACCTACTTTGCTGTAGGCATTACATGTCACTTCCCGTAAAGATTTTGAGCCCAATGTGCCTTGTCTTAGACCGTCTTCATCTTTAATAAAGAGGTCTTTATTGGCAAGATTTACGATAACAGCTTTCGTACATTTTCCTTCATCAAAATAAGCAACAGAGGTACCGTAATAGGGTAAATGAGAGAGTAAATTATCGCTTCCATCAATGGGGTCAATCACAATACGAACAGACGTATTTGAACCTTCAATCACACCACTCTCTTCTGAGACAATGGTTCCAAAAGGCAAGAGGTATTTGATAAAAATTCTTTCGGCTTCTAAATCAATGCCTGAACTAATATCGCCCCCCGCACCTACATGAAAAGAGTGGTGGTCTTTTGCCTCCAACCCTTTTACATGTAAATGGTGATAAATCTCTTCGTTGGCTTTAAGAACTGCCGCTATAAAATCCACGCGAGTCTCATTATCCCAGCAGTTTTTTGATCATATGAACTGCCGCTTCTTTGCCCTCTTTTGCAGCGGTTACAACCAGGTCAGAACCTCGTTTACAATCGCCTCCGGCATAAACGCCCGCTTTGGTTGTTTGGTACTCGTTATTAACAACAATGCCGCCCCATTTATTCACTTCAATTCCATTTTCTGCTAAGAAAGTCGGAACAGCTGGTGCAAAGCCGAGTGCGAAAATAATCACATCCGCATCCACTCTAAAATCGCCACCTTTGACAATTTCAACACATTGACGACAACTCGCATCTTTAGCACCTAAAATAGTTTTATGCATATCAATGCCGATAACTTGTCCCTCGGAATTGACCAAAATTTCTTTAGGAGAGACGTTATAAACAAACTCTGCACCCTCTTCAATGGCATTTTTAAACTCTTTTTTAGAACCTGGCATATTGTACTTGTCGCGTCGGTATAAACACGTTACGCTCTTAGCCCCTTCACGAATGGAAGTACGCAAACAATCCATCGCAGTATCGCCACCACCGATGACGACAACATGTTTATTTTTGACATCAAATTTTTTATCGTAGGGTTCATTAAACAGTTTTTTCTGAATGCCGCGTAAAAAATCAATCGCCATAAAAACACCATTGGCATTTTCATTCGCGATATTTGCTTTGCGTGGGCTTTCGGCACCAATACTTAAGAAAATAGCGTCATGGCTGTGAGCGATATCATCAAAACTGATATCTTTACCCACATTGGTATTTACATGTAATTGCATACCGGCTTCTTGAAGCCAGCGTACACGACGTGCTACGACCTCTTTATCCAGTTTAAAACCAGGGATTCCATACGTCAAAAGTCCACCTGCTTTATTTTGTCTATCATACATACTCACGCTAATGCCAGCGCGAAGCAAATAGGTCGCACAAGCAAGCCCCGCAGGTCCAGCACCAATAACCGCCACTTTTTTAGTCGTTGTGATACCCGGAAAACTTGGCTTTAAGCCTTTTTTGAACCCCTCTTCTGAGATAAACGTCTCAATGGCACCAATGGTAATCGCGCCATGTCCGTCATTGAGTGTACAATCACCTTCACACAAACGATCCTGTGGACAAATACGCCCTGTAATTTCAGGGTAAGGGTTGCTTTCGTTCGAAAGATTAAACGCAAGCTCGCGCTTCATCCCACTGGTTGCTTTGAGCCAAAAAGGGATGTAATTGTGCAAAGGGCATTTACTATGGCAAAAGGGGTCACCACACTGAATACAACGGTCTGCCTGAATAGAAGCATCTTCTTTACTCAAAATTTCGTAAATCTCTTTAAAATCTTTAACTCTATCACCGCTTGAGCGTTTTCTAGGCTCAATTCTTTCTTCGTTAATAAAATTTTGCATCTTAGTCTCCTTGCTCAGGATTGAGTGGCACTTTGGTCATATCCTTAGGTCGTACAATCCAAAAATCTCTTACCGCGTGGCGGAAATTCTCTAAAATTTGTGTGGCTCTGAAACTTGCTGTCTCATTAATATGGGTACGAAGCAGTCGTTTAAGGAAGTGTCGCGCTTCATCCATGTCATCCGTATCAATGCGTTCTGCAATCACAAGCTCTTGATTGAGCTTATCAATAAAATCACGTGTTTCATCGTAAACAAATGCCACGCCACCCGTCATACCTGCACCGAAATTGACGCCGGTATCTCCTAAAATAGCAACCACACCGCCGGTCATATATTCACACGCATGATCACCCGTTCCTTCAACAACGGCAACAGCACCTGAGTTTCTCACACAGAAACGTTCCCCAACATTACCAGCGATATAGAGTTTACCACCTGTTGCTCCGTATAAACAAGTATTTCCTGCACACGCATAGCCACGCCCTTGGTATTTAGGCGCAATAACGATTTTACCGCCATTCATACCTTTACCAACATAATCGTTTGCCGTACCTTTAAGATTAATGCTAACGCCATTGGCAAGAAAAGCTCCTAAAGATTGACCTGCGACACCATTGAGTCTAAAGACGATACTGTCATCTTTTAAACCCTTGTTGCCATAAAATTTTGCAATCTCACCGCTAATGAGTGTTCCAAAGCTTCGGTTTGTATTGCAAATAGCCTTATGTAAAACAATCTTCTCGTCAGTATTTTCAATGACTTTATAGATATCTTTGAGTATCTCTTTTTCAAACTCATTTTTATCAAACGGATCATTTGATTTGCCATTATGCGTATTCGGTCCTTCTAAGCGCATCAAAATAGAAGAAAAATCAAATTTCTTTGCGAAGTTATCATCAATCACACTTAAAAGGTCACTTCTACCGATGATATCTTCCAAACGCTCATACCCAAGATGCGCTAAAATTTCTCGCACGTCCTCTGCTAAAAGGGTAAAGAAATTAATCAATTTATCTACCGTGCCCACAAAATGCTCTCTTAGTTTTTCATCTTGCGTTGCGACACCCACTGAACAGCGATTGAGATGACATACACGAAGGACTTTACATCCAATAATCGTTAAAGAAAGCGTTCCAAACGCGTAGCTTTCAGCGCCCAAAAGGGCTGCTTTAATGACATCAAGTCCTGTTTTTAAACCACCATCGGTTTGAAGATGTACGCTATCGCGTAAATGGTTTGCTTTGAGGGCATTATGCGCTTCACTTAAACCAATCTCCCAAGGGTTTCCAGCAAATTTGATGGAAGTAAGCGGTGCTGCGCCCGTACCACCATCTCCACCTGAGATAATAATTTTATCCGCATAGGCTTTTGCTACACCTGCGGCAATTGTGCCTACACCTGCTGTTGAAACCAACTTAACGGTAATAATCGCTTCAGGATTAATTTGTTTCATATCAAAGATAAGTTGTGCTAAATCTTCAATAGAGTAAATATCATGATGCGGTGGCGGAGAAATCAGTGTCACCCCAGGAATGGTATAACGTAAACTTGCAATCAGCGGTGTTACTTTATGCCCTGGAAGCTGTCCACCCTCACCTGGTTTTGCACCTTGTGCCACTTTAATTTGAATTTCTGTCGCAGAACGTAAATATTCTGGTGTAACACCAAAGCGTCCCGATGCGATTTGTTTAATTTGAGAATTTTTATTGGATTTAAGACGTTCTGGTGCTTCACCGCCTTCACCGGAGTTACTCATACCTCCTATTTTATTCATCGCTTCGCCCAAAGCTTCGTGTGCTTCAGGAGAGATAGAACCCAGACTCATCGCAGCAGTGGAGAATCGTTTAAAAATAGCCTCTTTGGATTCAACTTTCTCCAACGCAATTGGTTCACGATCGGATTTGAGTTCAAAAAAGTCACGTACCATTTTCAGTCCACGATTGTTAATTAATTTTGTGAACTCATGAAAATCTTTTTTATCGCCCGTGACGGTGGCACGATGAATAGCATGTATCGCTTGTGGTGCATAATCATGGTATTCTTGCCCATCAATATATTTATAAAATCCGCCTATTTCTAATGGGAAAAGTTTCTTAGTTAAGTCAATTTCGTGTGCCAGTGCATGGTTGCGATTGATTCTTTCCTCAATATCTTCATAGCCAAGTCCGGGAAGCAACGAAATAGCGCCATTAAAACATTCGTGAACGATTTCTGATGACAAGCCAATGACATCAAACAGTGCTGAATTACGGTACGAAGCAATGGTCGCGATGCCCATTTTTGACATGACTTTTAAAAGACCTTGATTAATGGCATGATTAACATTTTTGAGTTGTGTTTTGATCTCATACGCACCCAATTCACTTTTTTTGCATTCATCTAAAATGGTAGCATAGAGTAAGTATGGGTAGATGGCACTTGCACCAAAGCCTATCATTGAAGCACACGAGTGTGTATCAATCGCTTCACCTGATATTGCTACAATGGATGATAATGAACGTACACCTTCATCAAGTAGCACTTGATTGACTCGTCCAATAACCATCGCCATTGGTATTGGTTTTAATTTTTTGGTAATACCGCGGTCATCTAAGAAAATAATGCGAACACCTTCATTTTTAACCGCTTGCGCAATATCGTAGGCTAAATCTTCAAGGCTACCTTTAAGATTATCTTCGAAAAGGGTTGAGAAAAAGCGATTTTTGTATTCTGCTTTATAACGTGCTTTACTAGGGTCACCAAAGGAATCCAAGAGTTCAAATTTCTCTTGCATCATAATCGGAGAGATTGATTTAATGCGTATAGCATGTTCTTGGCTCTCTTCTAAAATATTGCGAATCTCACCAAAGCTGGTATTTAAACTCATAACAACTTTTTCACGAATCGGGTCAATTGGAGGGTTCGTTACTTGTGCAAATTTTTGTTTAAAATAATCACTAAAGTTACGTTGTACTTTACTAAATGCAGCGATTGGCGTATCATCGCCCATAGAGCCGACGCCCTCTTTTCCATCTTTCATCATTGGCTCAATCACCATATTCTTCACTTCTTGCGTGATGTTAAAATAGCGTTGCTCCAATTCCAAATGTTCACGGACATAGTCTGTTGTTTTGGAAAAAGGAATATCCACAAATTCTTGTAAGTAAACAAGCCCTTTATTGAGCCATTCGGTATAGGTATTTGAACTTTTAAGATAATCATTGATGTCATCGTTTTTCATGATCTTGCCAAATTTAAGATCAAGTCCGATCATTTGACCACTTTGCAAGCGACCACGTTCAATAATATTGTCTTCTTCTATATCTAAAACGCCATATTCACTTGAAATAATGATGCGATCATCTTTGGTAATAATAAATTTGGCGGGACGAAGTCCATTTCTATCTAAAACACAAGCAATATGGCGACCATCGGTTAAAGAAATGGCGGCTGGTCCATCCCACGGTTCAAAGTTGATACTTGAAAACTCATAAAAAGCTCTGAGTTCTGAATCCATATGAGGCGCATTTTGCCAAGGTGCAGGGATGAGGGAGCGAACAGCTTTAAAGAAATCAAACCCATTAATCAGCATAAATTCAAACATATTATCCAAGCTGGCACTATCACTGACATCATTGGTTGTAATCGGATACAATCTTTGAAGCTCTTCTTGGGTAAAGACACCACTTTTCATGCATTCACTTTTCACTTGTGTATAAAAACGATTGGATGAAATAGAGTTAATCTCACCATTGTGAGCAAGAGTACGAAATGGTTGTGCAAGCTTCCACTTAGGTAGCGTATTGGTTGAAAAACGTTGATGGAACAATGCAAACGTTGCTTTAAAATCAGCATCACTTAAATCTGGAAAAAACGTTTTAATATAGGTTGGCATGACCAACCCTTTGTAAGAAATCACTTTACTTGAAAAGGATGCGATGTAAAATTCAGACTCATTGGATAATTGCTTTTCTACCATTTTACGTGTTAAGTAGAGTAACGCTTCAAAACGTTTGGTTGCAACTAAAGAAGAGGAAGTTACAAAAGCTTGAACAATTTGTGGTAATGAATCCAGTGCTAATTTTCCAAGAGCTTTTGTTTTGACAGGAACATCTCTATAGAGTAAAACACGTAAATCATTTTGCTCACAGGTCTCTTCAAAAATTCTTTTATGCTCTTCTGTGTGTAGAAAAATCATTGCAACAGCAAATTGTTTTGGAAGATCAACCCCTAATTTATGTGCTTCTTTTTTCATAAAATCGACAGGCATTGAGAACAAAAGTCCACTGCCATCACCACTCTTCCCATCAGCGGCAATGGCGCCTCTGTGCATCATACGCTCTAATGCCGTGATAGCATCTTCTACATTTTCATGGGTAGGAATGTTTTTAATATTCGCGATTAAACCAAAACCGCAATTGTCTTTAAATCCTCTTATAAGATCCATCGCACAAGCCTTTTGTGGAATTTTCATCAAAATATGATAAATTTTTAAGCTAAAAGCGAGGGATAATACACAAATATTTATTAATTTCAAATTAAACTGGTTTTTGTGGGATTTTAAGCAATTACATACATAAATAAAAATTAATTGTCAATTAAATTTTAAAATAAATTAATTTAATTAGTTTTAAAATTTAATAATTAGAAATTATAGAGATGCTAAAATTCCCTATGCAAGGATATATTATTAACATCACACGCGTAAAAGATGAAGACTTAATTGTGACTATTTTAACGCAAAATAGCATTAAAACGGTTTATAGATTTTACGGTGCACGGCATTCGACGATTCATTTAGGGTATAAAATAGATTTTGAAGCTATTTCATCCTTAAAATCCTCTCTTCCTCAACTAAGGTCGATTCTTCATTTGGGAAATACTTGGAACATGGACCGTGAAAGGATGCTGATATGGCAACCTTTTATGAGACTCTTTTATCAACATCTCAAAGATATTGCCGTAATTGATTCTTTCTATTTTGATCTCTTAGAATCATGCGCCCTTATCTGGCATAAGCAAAACCCAAAGCGTATTGTCATTGAGGCTTATATTAAGTTATTGGCATATGAAGGCAGGTTACATGATGATTTCATCTGTTTTAACTGCGATGAAAGTATTGAAAGTGATTTAACGCTCGTTCGAGGTTTTTTACCAGCGCATAAAACATGTGCTTGGAATCAGACATTTGATCTTTTACATGTAAAAAAACTTTTTGAAGAGCAATGTACCATAGACTTAGATAATGAGCAAATCGAAGTACTATGGAAAATTGTCTTGGAAGGGTTTTAAAGCGGTTAGGTAAAGCCTAATAACCTATGCTGAAGCTTGTTTCTTTTAGAGCATTAATACCGTTATATATTAACGCTCTAAAAAGCGCTCATCGCTAAAGCTAGAGGTTTGAATGTTCTCAAACGCTTTTTTCAATGAAACAAATAAATCAGGATTTTCTTTTTCCATCTTTGAGAGCATCTCTTTCGTTTGCGCACGCATAACAGGCATTTTTACATCAAAACGCATGGCAGGACAAGCTTCATCTCCAATGAGCGGCATTTTTGCATCTAAGGCGCAATCACGCAATTGGCGTTCACGTACGTGAATCAATGGACGAATCACCAATAAGCCATTTTGAGCTCTGTAAATAGGTGGCATAGAACGAAGTGCCCCATTGTGTGAAAAGTTCATAAAAAAGCTCTCCACTGCATCATCAAGGTGATGTGCCAATGCTAATTTTTTATAGCCATTATTGAGCGCATAGGTATAAAGCGCGCCTCGTCTCATACGTGAGAAGAAACTACAAAAAGAGGAATTTTCACGAATTTTATCTTGTGCTAAATCAAAAATCTTTGTATCGACAATCTCATGGTCGATTTCATGGTCCAAACAATGCTGATGCAGTGTTTGTAAATCTTCGCCCATACCATACGCAATGGTAACGGCCTTAAATTCAAAATCAAAGGGAGCAACACGTTGCATATGTTTTAAAATATGTGCGAGGCTGAGTGAATCCTTGCCGCCACTCAGTCCTAACAAAATTTTATCGCCTTCGCCTATCAAATGATAGTGTGCATTGGTACGTCCAGCGATTCGTAAAAGCCGTTTACTAATTTCAATCATGGCAGAGTTCATCCAACATAGCAATAATAAATTGCGCACTCTCTTTTGCTGAGCTGACTAAAAATTCATCAAAACTAAAGCCCGCATCCATATCAGCCGCATCACTGATGGCTCTTAGAACACAAAAAGGAATTTTTAGAGCATCACACACAACAGCAACAGAAGCGCCTTCCATTTCTGTAGCATCAGCATTAAAGGTAGAATGAATCCACTCTTTTTTAACCGTATCACAGATGAATTGATCACCCGTAGCAATAATGCCCTCAAGTAATTTAATCTTCTGTGCTGCAGCAACTTTCTTTGCTAGTGCAGTAAGCGTTGCATCTGTTTCAACATACACAGAACCTTCTGGCACATATCCATGAGGATGACCAAACGCCGTAATGTCAAGATCGTGCTGAGCTAACTTAGTAGCAACAAGCAAATCACCGACTTTTAGACGAGGATTCAATGCGCCAGCAACACCGGAGAAAAGAAGTTTTTGTGCTCCAAATTTTTCAATGAGTGTTGATGCGGTAAGACTTGCGTTTACTTTTCCAATCTTACTATACGCAATAACTAAATCTAACCCTTTGTATGTCGTTGTATAATAACGATTCTTAGCAAATTCTATCGTTTCATATTTTCCAAAAAATTCTAAAAGGGGTGTAATCTCTTCGACCATCGCACCCATAATTGCTATTTTCATTTTTTCCCTTTACAAAAGTGCAAGCACTTCTTCTAAACTTTTCATATCGGTAATGCTGTGTGTTGGTTTTTGTGTAATACGCTTGTTAAGTCCTTTTAAAACAGAGCCACCAAACTCAATAAAAAAGTCTATAGAATCTTCTACATGTAAAATAGACTGTTTGTATTTTACAGGTGAAATAAGCTGTTCTGAAAGCAGCTTTTTCGCTTCTGCTTTACATTGGTATTCACTCGCAGTCACATTGGATATTACGGGCGTTGCAAAGCTCTCTTTGAGCCATTTCTCTAAATAAATTTCTAAATGAGACTGTGCAGAACTTAAAAGTGGACAGTGGCTTGCAACTGACATTGGAAGAAGAACTGCTTTTTTGGCACCGGCTTCTTTAAAAAGTGGTTCAAGCGAAGCTAAATCATCTTTATTGCCGGCAATAACGATTTGACCATCACCATTATAATTGGCTGCCCAAACTTTTTTTCCTAATTCTCGCTCTTTACATGTAATCATCTCGACACTAGCATCATCCAACCCTAAAAGAGCCATCATGCCTGCATTGATACCTTCACACGCTTCTTTCATAAAAAGACCTCGCTTGTGAACCAATTCAACAGCATTAAGGTAATCCATCGCGCCAGCAGCGCTCAAAGCTGAAAACTCACCTAATGAATGTCCAAGAACCGCCTTGGGAGCTGTGTTAATATGTTCTGTAAAAAGACGATATGCAATTAAACTGACAAGTAAAATGGCAGGCTGTGTAAATTCCGTCTGCTCAAGTTTATCATTTTCCTCAAACAAGAGGGCGGTAAAATCAAATCCAACACGCTCACTTGCCTGTGCCATCATCTCTTTAGCAATGGATGAATTATCGTAAAAATCTTTACCCATACCAATTTTTTGACTTCCTTGCCCAGGAAATATATAGATACTATTATTCATTGAGTGGCCTTTATCTTTTTACATGTAATTACTTATTCACCAATAAGTACAACACGTTAGTCTATTTTTAATCTATCTTTATAATCGTTGATTTTTTTACGAAGTGTATTTCGATTGAGTCCAAATTTTTCACTGATAGCAAGTTGTGAGCCAAATTTAGAATATCCACTTTTGATCATGGGAACATCAAATAAATACAGAAGGTCACGATAGTCATTTCTACCACCAATGCGATGTGATAAAAAGCGCTCCATCATGGATAAAATTTCCTCTTCACCAAAGGAGTTCATCAAATAAGCATTATAGACCGAACGTCTAAGAGAATAACAATTTTTACTTAAATCAGGTATTATCTCATCCAGAGAGGGAATTTCACCAAATGCACCATCAAACATGATTTGTGCTTCAAGTGCAAATTTTTCCATTAACGGGAAGATATCTTCTTCGCGCTCTCTTAATGGAGGAATGACAACTTTTAAACTAAAAAATTCATCCACTAAGGGTTCACTGACAGGTAAATTGGATGTAGCAATAATTCTTGTTTTATGAACATCTAAAGCAACTTTGAGCTTTTTATAATTGGTGATTTTATGGAAATTTTTCACAATAAGGCTGTGGTTCGTCTCAATTAAAGCTAGGAGTTCATTAAACGATGATGCATCAACCACAGGCGCAGAGATAATATGCTTAGCAAGCGTTTGTTTGCCGACACCACTTTCGCCAAGAATCAGTGCATTAATCGTTACACTTTTCAGTAAATTGGCAGATTTAAGAGCCTCCATAGAGGCTCTTGATTTTGCTATAAAATTAGTGTGATCCACAGCATCCGCCACCATGTGAGTGACTCTCACCGCCGCAGCATCCACCTTCACCATGTTCATGGTCATGACCATGTCCGCCGCAGCATTCATCATCATCGTGTTCATGTGAACCGCAGCCACCTGCGCCGCATCCACATCCACCCTGTCCACCACCAACATAACCATTTAAGATTTCATCAGGTGTGGCATCTCTTACTTCATCAACGGTAATTGCAAACAATAAATCTTGACCAGCCAAAGGATGGTTAAAATCAATTTCAACGTTTTCATCATTAAAACTTTTAACGACAACTTGAACCGTTTCGCCATGCTCACCTTGACCATACAGTGTCATACCAATTTGAAGTTCAAGTCCAGCAAATTGTTCTTTAGGTAATGTTTGCACAGCATTTTCATCATAAACACCATATGCATCAGCCGCTGCAACTTTAATGTCAGCACTATCGCCAGCTTTAAGCTCTTTAATTTTTTCTTCTAGTCCTGGAATAATTTGACCTTTTCCAACAATAAAAGACAGAGGTGCACCATTAAGATTACTATCTAAAATCTCACCATTATCAACATTTTTTAGTTCATAATGGATAGATACTACTTGATTATCACTAATACTCATCTATTCTCCCTTCATTTATAAACGAAAGATTGTAGCATAAATTAGTTGTATATGCCCTTAGATAGAACTGTTAAGTCTATTTTTTGTGCAAAGAAGTGTATAAAAAAAGTTATTTAACTTTTTTCGCTTCAGGAGAATTAGGATAGTTCTCTTTTAAAGCCTTATAAAAGGCCTGTGCTTCTTTTGTCTTTCCAAGTTTTTCAAATGAAGAACCTGTATGATAGAGAAGTGTAGGTGTATAAGATGCTTTATCAAAAAGAGCAATACTGGTTTTATAATGCTCAATAGCAGATGCGTACGACTTTTGAGCATAAGATATCTCACCCATCGTATAATTGACTTTTGCTGGTTTATAGTTTCTATTTAACAATTCAGTATATAAAGCGTTCGCATCAGAGTATGATTTTTTTTCATATAAATCATCTGCTTCTTTTAACAGCGTCGCACTATCTTGTTTACTTAAATCTTTGGATGAAACGGTTTTTTCTTTACCAGCATCTTTTTTGTTTGTATCAGGTACTGAGGTTTTTGAGGAGGTTTTGCTGCCATGTACTTCATTGACCAATTGATCAAATTTATCTTTAGGTACATAGTTTTTATTGATAGAATCAATTAAAGAGCCAAGTTCACCGAGTACTGCTTTAATTTTTTCCTGATTTTCATTCTGGATTTTTCGATTCTCTTCCACATAATCTCTAAGTTTTTGATTCTCTTCTTCCATTTGTCGAATACGTTCATCTTGTTTTGCAATTTTTGTTGCATAACTATCGACAACAGAACGCATACCTTCGTATTGTTCAGATACAGAGCTAAGTTCTGCTTTAACTGTACCAACACTTTCATTGAGATTGGAAACTTTTTGATTATTTTGAAGAATTTTTTTCTCACTAGGGCTTAATCCATAAGGAGTTGCACTATTGATATCACCGGCACCATAAGCTGAGGGTTCATCCGATAGCGCTACCAAAGGTAGGAGCGCTATCGAAAATAAAAGAATCTGTTTTTTCATAAAAGCAGAGATTATGGAAGAATTTTAAATTCTGCTCTTCTGTTTTTAGCCCAACATTCTTTATTGTGCTCATTACATGCAGGATTACTCTCACCATAACTTACTACTGTAAGTCTATCAGCACTGATACCTTTTGCAACTAAGCCATCTTTTACACTTTTAGCACGTTTTAAACCAAGAGCGTAGTTGTATTCATCTGTACCGAATTCGTCACAGTTACCTTCAACTTTGATTGAAAAACCTTTTGCCTCTTGAGAGTTAAACAATGCAGCATCAGCATCAATGTTTGCTTGTTGATCTTTACGAACATTGTATTTGTCAAAATCAAAGTAGATTTTTTTAGAGTTAGCTTCTAAAGAAGCAATTAATTTTTGAAGTGCACTCATACCATCATTAACGCTAGCGCCTTTTGTATCGCTAACATTGTTTTTTGACATATCGACTTCTGGACTTTTTTGGCTACAACCTGTTAGTACCAAAACCGCTACCGCTAAGCTTGTTAAAGCTAATTTACCCATTATTAGATCCTTTGTAAAAGTTCAAGATTAAAAACTTCGGAATTATATCATATTTTTTCAAAAAAGTTACCAATCTAATGACTGTAATTTACCTGTTTTGAGTGGAAAATGATACGTTTTGTTAGCATTTAGGCGAATGATACCTAAAGCACTCTGATTTTGAAACTGTTTTATAAACATAATTGTATCTGGATCTTTAGCAAATCGCGGAAAAAGATTCTCTCCTGTTGCTGTTAATTGTCTGAGATAATCTGTTTTTGTAGAGATAAGATAGAGATTAAATGTATTTCTACCAAATTCGCTTGTTGCTTCACGACTAGAATATACTATATAATTATCATAAGCAGATGCTGAGTTATTATTTTTCCCATGATAGACCATTTGCTCAACATTTTTATCGTACAATCCTTGCGCAAAAACGTTTGGATAGCCTAAGCGATCAGAGATAAAAACAATCCTTTGATCATTATCAATAAAATTTCCATTAACATCAATACCAGAATATTCTGTTATTTTTGTGATTTTATGTGTTGCTATATCGTATAGGAAGATATCTGTTTGATCTTTAGGCGCCATAGTAAGAAGTAATTTTCTTCCATCTTGTGAAACGTCGGAACAGACAACCATACCAGGGCTTGATATAATACTGCGGCGGCTTCCATCTTTTAAATCGAGTTTATAAACAGTTGGTTGCGCTCCATTATACGATGTATAATAAAATGCACTTTGTTCTTTATTTGCCCATTTTGGGAAAATATTAAGACCGCCTGTTACCATTGTTTTCTGATACGTCAATGTATAGTCTGAAATGACAATTTCACTTTTTTTGGCTTCCGTATATTTTGCAAAAACAACAGACTGCTCCATCCATTGCACCGTAGGTGCACCTACTTGGTCATTAACATCAACAACGATTTTGTGAGATAAAAATGGATAACGTTTTTTATCATTAAGCGTATACGCTTTTTCAAATGTTGTAGCACCTGTTTTTGCATTGATTAATTTTACATTAGCTGAAACATTATTGAAGTCTTGATTCATGCTAAAGCGTAAAATCATATCTACCTTTTTATCCGATAGAAAATTTTCAAGTGGTCCACCTTCATAGCTACTTTGTAAATACTCATCTAACACATTAAAATGACTACTTACGCGAAGGTCACCTGCAACTAATTTAAAAAAGCTTCTTCTTAATTCAAAGTCTGCATTTTTAGGACTTGCATCTTGAATAGCAATTTTGGGTAATACGTCAATTTTCTTAACAATCTCTACCGTTGCATCCGCAGCAAACGAAAAAATTGCAGTACAGATCAGTACAACTATTTTTTTTAGCATTTTTTACTCCAATATATCTTTAAATTCCACTTGCATCTCGAATAAAGGTCCTTTTTCATATTTTGGAAACTCTACTCCCTCCATTGCTTTTAAGAACTCTTTGAGTTTCGTGTTAAACTCATTATTATAAGACAATGAAACTATTTTATAACTAAAAACACCTCTATCACTTACTTTAATAACCACTTTAGCAACATTACCATTTTCAGTATCGACAGTTTTTTGCCAATTTTCTTCTAAAATTTCTTGTACTTTACCAATAAAAGGATCATACTCACCTCCTTTTTTGGTATCAATCATATGCTTTTGTTCAGAGAAATTCAAAGAATTAGCAATTTTTGATGCTACGTTTTCACTCTTTTCTTTAGTCTCTTCAACTTTATTTGGTTTGATTCTTGTAGGCTGCTTTTGGTCTTTTTTCTGTTCCTTAGCATCAGGCGGTAATTTAGATGTGTTAATATCTTCGAATAGACCTCTTAATGATTGGCTTTTTACAGCTTCTTTTGGAGAGGAAGCAACAACTTTCTTCTCTTCTGCTGGTTTTTCAAGAGGCTTTTCAACAGGTTTTTTGACTTCTTCTTTTTTACGCTCTTCTTTGAGTTTTTCAGAATCGTTTTTTTTACGCTCAACCAATGCTACATTCATTGGGTCTTTGTTTGATGTATAGTTTTTGATGACATCTTTTTGTTGAGTGATAATATAAGCAAAAAGAACAAGAAGAAAGATATATAAGAGGATGGACATTGCCCATCCTAAAGAGGCATATTTATTGACGCTTGACACGGGACTATCCGTTCGTTTCTAACGAGACATTAGTAAACCCTGCTTGTTTTATAGTTTTAAGAACGAACATAACATCTTTATACGATAGACCTTCATCTGCTTTAATATAAACAATACTTTTTAGAGGATATTTACTTTTTTGCATTGTAAAGCTATCAGGAAATTCTGCTAGTGAAAAACTATCATTTTTGAGATAAACTTTTTTATCTTTTGTGACGCGTATTTCAAGTTCGGGGAGTTTACTTACGACAGAGGATTTACTGCCATCTGGCAACTTAATAACTTCTTCATAAACCAATGCTGGTGTCGTCACCATTAAGATAGCCAGAAGAACCAGCATAATATCAACTAAAGGAGTGATATTTAACTCTGGTACTTCATCTAATTGACTCATCATTAGCTATCTCTTTTCAGTTCATTGGCAGAGAGTAAGATATCAACTTCTCTTTGAACATAAACAATCACTTCATAAGCTTTGCGTCTTAGAAAAAGATTGGCACTATATGCTGGAATTGCAACAAAAATTCCTGTTGCTGTTGCAACCAGTGCTTCACTAATTGCTGGTGCAATAACACCTAACGATGCACTTCCTGATTGTCCTAAACCGCTAAATGTCTGTAAGATGGAAACAACGGTTCCAAAAAGACCAATAAAAGGCGCAGTAGAAGCAATAATAGAAAGCATCCAAAGACCGCTGGTAGCGTTTTTTTCAGCTACATTTTTACAAACATTTAATAATTTTTCTGATGCACCAGCAGGATGAGAACATTTTCTTAAAATAGAATCATCGCGCACATTTTTTGCACCCATTAACATTGACTCTAGAGAGCTTTTTTCAATCGAGAGCCAATGATTTAAATAAAGATGTCTGCTAAATAAAATTCCAAAGGTAATCACAAAATAAGTGGATAACCAAATCAAAATAACCCATGTAAAAAAACCACTTCTCGCAAAGTAATTCAAAAACAAATCAAAAGATGACATAAGATTTAAAACTTCCTCGTTTTTGCAATGGATTCAATTTTAGCTGTAGCAATAGCAATAGCAATATCTGAATCACTAATGCTTTCAAGAAGCTTTTTTGCTGCTTCAAGGGATTGGGCTACTTCACTTTCACTGCTTCCGCCAATGGAGACTGCACCATCAGCTAATACTTTTACAGAATTTTCATCAACTTTAACATGTCCCCAATTAATAGCAACCACATCATGATTTCCATCTTTAAGTTCAATGTCAATAACACCTGCTTGCAAAAGTGTTACTAAAGAAGCGTGGTTTGGTAAAACACCAAACTCACCCTCTTTTCCAGGAAGCGTAACACTCTTTACATCGTTGGCAAAAATTTGCCCCGTTGGGGTCACAATTTCCAATTTTAATGTATTCATTTTTTAACCTTATCGCTTCTTAGCTTTTTAGTTTTGCAGCTTTCTCAATAACTTCTTCAATGCTACCTACCATATAGAAAGCAGCTTCTGGTAAATCATCATATTTACCTTCTAGAATACCTTTGAAACCAGCGATAGACTCTTCTAATGTAACATATTTTCCAGGGCTACCTGTAAATACTTCTGCAACGAAGAATGGTTGTGAAAGGAATCTTTCAATTTTACGCGCACGATCAACGGTTACTTTATCTTCTTCACTAAGTTCATCCATACCAAGAATTGCAATAATATCTTGTAAATCTTTATATTTTTGAAGTACCGCTTGTACACCACGAGAAACGGTATAGTGCTCATTACCTAAAATTTCTGGGTTGAGCATACGTGAACTTGAGTCAAGTGGATCAACCGCAGGGTAGATACCTTTCTCAGCAATCGCACGGTTCAATACGGTTGTTGCATCTAAGTGCGCAAATACAGTCGCAGGCGCTGGATCGGTTAAGTCGTCCGCTGGCACATAAACAGCTTGAACAGAAGTAATCGAACCTTTTTTCGTTGATGTAATTCTCTCTTGGAATTTACCCATTTCGCTTGCAAGCGTTGGTTGATAACCAACGGCTGAAGGAATACGTCCAAGGAGTGCAGACATTTCAGCACCCGATTGAGAGAAACGGAAAATGTTATCGATAAACATCAAAACGTCTAGTCCCATTTCATCACGGAAATACTCAGCCATTGTAAGACCTGTTAATGCAATACGGTTACGCGCTCCTGGAGGCTCGCTCATTTGACCGTAGCACAGTGCAACTTTATCCAAAACGTTCGAATCTTTCATCTCATGGTAAAGGTCATTTCCTTCACGAGTTCTTTCACCAACACCTGCAAATACAGAATAACCGCTGTGTTTAAACGCAACGTTGTGAATAAGCTCCATAATAATAACGGTTTTACCAACACCTGCACCACCAAAAAGTCCAACTTTACCACCTTTTGCATATGGGGCAAGTAAATCAACAACTTTAATACCGGTTTCAAAAATTTCAGATTTTGTACTTTGTTCTTCAAATTTTGGTGGTTCTCGATGAATTGACCATTGTGTTTTTCTTGAAACATCAGCGCCTTGATCAATAACTTCTCCGACAACGTTAAAGATACGTCCTAACACTTCTTCACCAACAGGAACTTGAATAGGATTGCCTAATGCTTTTACTTCAATACCTCTTGTGAGACCTTCACTCATATCCATCGCAATTGTTCTTACACGGTTGTCGCCAAGATGTGCTGCTACTTCAAGAATTAACTTTTGTTTCTTGCCTTCTACTTCATAATTCACTTCAATCGCTTCATTGATTTTAGGAAGGTAGCCATTAAAATCGACGTCAACAACTGGACCCATAATCTGGCTAATTAATCCATTCATTGAATATTCTCCTTTTATTTTTTGCAAAACAGTTTATTTCATAGATTCTACACCACTGATAATCTCAATGAGTTCAGTAGTAATAGACTCTTGTCTGGCTTTATTATATGCCAATGTTAAGACACCAACACGTTCTTTTGCATTATTGGTTGCATTCTCCATTGCTTGCATTCTAGCGCTATGCTCAGCAGCCAATGAATCAATTAACGCATAATACATGTTATACTCAAAGTATTTTTGTAACAATGAGTCTAAAATTTCTTCGCCACTTTCATCCGGTTCCATCTCCATTAAAGAGTTGGTTTCACGAACATCTAGTGGTGATTGAACTGGTACGACATCTACAATTTTTAATTCTTGAGAAATCATATTTTTATATCCATTGTGTACAAGGATCACTTTATCTGTTTTTCCTTCTACAAAGTCATTAATAGCACTTTGAATAATTTCTTGTGCTTTTTCATAACTTGGTGATGAGCTTACTCCTGCATAAGATGCGAAAAGTTCATTACCCTGAAAATTAAAAAATGCAATTCCTTTACGCCCGACTGCTCGTAATCGTACAGTTACATTTTGTTTTGTATAGTCATTTAAAAGTTTGCGAACGGCTTTAATTGTTTGAATATTAAACCCACCACACAAACCTTTGTCTGCCGTTACAAAAATAACATCAACAGTTTTTGGAGTTTCATTTTTATCAAAAAAACGACTTTCAACCGCTCCATTTTTGTACTGATTGATCTTATAAGCAATTTCAGAGAGTACTTCATTAATTTTAATAGCATACACTCGTGATTGCTTTGCTGCCATTTCAGCTCGTTTCAACTTAGCGGTTGAAACAAGCTTCATAGCTCGCGTCGTTTTTTGAGTATTCTGAACACTCTTAATTTTTCGTTTTATTTCTTTAAGGTTTGCCATAGCTTTTCCTTACTTAACTGCAAATGTCGCTTTGAACTCGCCTAATGCCTTATGTAATAGTTCTTCTAACTCTTTATCAATTGCTTTTTTAGCTTTGAGTTGTTCAAAAATTGCTGGATACTTTGCTTCAACATAAGAGTTAAGCTCAGATTCAAAACGGCTAACAGATTTAACATCAATACTGTCCAAATAACCTTTGGCACCTGCGAAGATAATTAAAATTTGTTTTTCAACAGCAATTGGAGCATATGGAGGTTGTTTTAAAAGTTCAACCATTCTTTGTCCACGCTCTAATTGTTTTCGACTTGATTCATCAAGGTCACTTGCGAACTGTGCAAATGCTTGAAGTTCACGGTATTGAGCAAGATCAAGTCTCATTGTTCCTGCAACTTGTTTCGTTGCTTTAATTTGTGCAGCACCACCAACGCGGCTGACAGATAAACCAACGTTAATTGCTGGACGGATACCTGAGTTAAAAAGGTCTGATTCCAAGAAAATCTGACCATCTGTAATGGAAATAACGTTCGTTGGGATATATGCCGATACGTCGCCCGCTTGTGTTTCAATAATAGGAAGGGCTGTTAGTGAACCTGCACCTAATTCATCATTAACTTTTGCAGCACGTTCAAGAAGTCTTGAGTGTAGATAGAAAACGTCACCAGGATATGCTTCACGACCTGGAGGACGTCTTAAAATCAATGACATCTCACGGTAAGCAACCGCATGCTTAGAAAGATCATCATACACAATCAGTGCATGTTTACCGCTGTCTCTAAAAAATTCACCCATTGAAACACCTGCATATGGCGCTAAGAATTGCATTGCTGCAGAATCACTTGCACCTGCATTAACGATGATGGTATACTCCATGGCGCCATGCTCTTCAAGTTTTTTAACGACTTGTGCAACAGTGGATTGTTTTTGACCAATAGCGACATAAATACATGTAACGTTTTGACCTTTTTGGTTGATAATAGTATCGATTGCAATCGTTGTTTTACCGGTTTGTCTATCACCGATAATCAGCTCTCTTTGACCTCTACCAATTGGAACAAGCGCATCAATCGCTTTAATACCTGTTTGAAGCGGTTCATGGACTGATTTACGTGCCATAATACCATGAGCTTTCTCTTCAACGAAACGAGTTTCAGTTGCATTGATTGGACCTTTTGCATCAATTGGATCACCTAATGAGTTTACAACACGACCCACAAGTGCTTCACCTACTGGTACACGAAGAAGTTTTGCTAATCTTTTAACAGAAGAGCCTTCTTTAATTTCATTACAACTACCAAGAACAACGATACCTACACTTGATTCTTCAAGGTTAAGTGCCATGCCTCTCTCACCGTTTTCAAACTCAACCATTTCACCGGCCATAACGTTTTTCAAACCGTAAACATTGGCAACACCATCAGCAACAGAAATAACTTTTCCTGTCTCTTCGATATCAACATTGAGTTCAAAGTTTTCAATACGCTCTTTAATGATTGAACTGATTTCATCAGCTTTCATTTTTGCTCCCACACATTACTCCTTAACTTTCTTTTATCTATATTATTAAATTGCTTTTAAAATATGCTCTGTCATTTGAGCTTTTAAGCGCTCTAATGAAAAGCTTACTTCGACACCAAGATCATCTAACTCCACTTTAATACCAGGATAAGTCTCTTTTTTGCTATGTAATTTAATTTTTGCATTAAATTTCTTGCTAAAATTCTCTTCCAACATTGCTATTTGCTCTTTACTGACAGCAAAATTGGTCAAGACCTCACCTTCATAAGTGTTGTTTTTCAAAGCAAGTTGGTATTTAAGTTCTTTAACCATAGTAGGTATCATTTTTAATCGATCATTGTGACTTAATAGTTTGATAAAATTTTGGAACTTACTATTGCTAGTTTCCAAAAGAGAGAGAACTAATTCCTCTTTAGCCTTTACCGAAACATCAGGAGAAAGAATAATGTTATTAAATTTCTCCAATGTAAAAGCATTGCCTAAATGAGCCAATAATGAAGTCACTTCAATTAACTCTTTATCGTTACAACTACTCATAAGAGCATTAACGTATTTTTTTGCTATTGCTCCACTCATTATGCTACCTTCTTATTAACAATCTTGACGATTTCGTCATTATCTAAAGAGATAGAGCCTTCTTTAAATATTTCGTCTAAAATTTCACTCACAATAACGCGTTGCATTTTACGTCTTTCAATGGTAACGCGATCTTGAAATGCTTTTTCAAGGTTTTCTATTTCAACATCTGCTTCTTGTGCAACTTTTTCAGTTAATAAAACAGCCTCTTTTTTTGCTGTTTCAACAAGAGCTCTTGCATTTGCTTTTGCTTCTTCTACTTTTTGTAATGCAATTTCTTTTTTCGTATGCGATTCTTTAAGTTTAACTTGAATCGAGTCAAGTTTGCTTGCAATCTCATTTTTACGACCAAAATACCATTGCTTAGCTGCATCTGCAACATAGTAATATAAAATGGCAGCGAAAATTAAAAAGTTGATCGTTCTAGGAATAATATCTGTAACGCCCGTACTCTCACTTGCATTTGCCAATAAAGCAACAGGAGCTAATAAGAGTAAAACATACTTTATTTTCATCTTAACTCCTTAAATATGGCTCAACTTAGCAGCAATACTCTCTTTAAAAAGAGGCATTTGTGCTAATAGACCATTTCTAAATTCATCTTTTTCTGCTTCTAAAGCTTTAAAGAAAACTGCACTTTGAGCTTCAAGATCACTCTTTTTTTGCTCGACCCGTTTTGCAGCCTTTTCTTTAGCTTCACTGAGTGCAGCTTCTCTAATTTTGCCCGCTTCAATTTTGCCTTCAGACAAAATTGTTTCTATTTCTTGATAGTGTGCGACAACATCACTGGCATTTTTCCCTGCATTTTCTAAATCGCGATTAATAGAGTTATTTCTATTGTCAATAAACTCCAGAAGGGGTTTATAAAGTGTTTTGTTGAGGATAACCAACAAAATTAAAAATACAGTTCCAGTCACCAGTAACAGTGCTGGGATAATATCCAACATTTTTCTTGCTCCTTTAGCTCGAGATCAGACTCATTTTAGATTTTTCGTAATATATTTAGGATAGGTGTGTTAAAAAATTTCGCGAATTTTACCACATCAAAGGAAAATAGTTTATTAAATAAATGTCTAAGACTAATTAAATTACTTCAAATACTCTAAAAAAGTATAAATTGATTCACCATTTTTAAAATGAATGGTAATAGCATTGTTTTTCGGAATAGCGTCAAAACCCAGCTCTTTGAGCTTCGTTTTTAATGTTTGAAGTTCTTCAGGAATAGCGACAACGGTCTTAGATTGTTTACCAGGCACTTCATCCATGTTTTTTAATTTTTTGACCAGTGCTTCGGTTTCTCTAACACTTAATTTTTGACCTAAAATAGTATTAACAATGGTTTCTTCATCTTTAGGTTCTAGCCCCACTAATACTTTTGCATGTCCTTGAGACAACGTTCCATCCGTTAAGTATTTTTTCGTTTGATCACTTAAGGTTAAAAGACGGATGGTATTTGTAATTTGAGTTCTACTTTTATGAATAATTTCAGAAAGTCCATCTTGCGTTATTTTATACTCTTCAATAAGTTCTTTATAGGCGATGGCAAGTTCTACTGGATTAAGATCTTCTCTTTGAATATTTTCAATTAAAGCTAATTCGCGTAGATTTTTAGACTCGATATCTGCAACAATCGCTTTAATTTTAGTGATTCCGGCCAGTTTGCTTGCACGTAAACGGCGTTCACCCGCAAGAAGCATGTACCCATCATCTTTTGCAACAACAATGATAGGTTGTAGTAATCCATGTCGTTTAATTGACTCACTTAACTCTTTGAGTGCAACTTCATTAAAATGGGTACGTGGCTGATAAGGATTGGGAGTAATACGCTCAACGTCAATTTCGCGTACTAAATCTTTTGCTTGTTCAATATCTTGCTTGTATGCCTCTTCAACGTCTTCTATAATGGCACTAAGCCCTCTTCCTAAAACTTTCTTGGCACTCATTCCTTAACTCACTAAAATCGAGTTGGCAAGATTTTGATACGCTTTAGAACCTGGAGATTCTACATCGTATAAAATAATCGGTTTACCAAAACTTGGAGATTCTGCAAGTTTAATATTGCGAGGGATGACAACATAAGAAGCGTTTTCTTTATCAACAAAAAGTTTATTTTTAAAGTGCTCTTTCAAATCAGCAAAAACTTGCTTAGAAAGATTATTCTGCGTACTGTACATGGTTGGTAAAAAGCCTTTAATTTCAAGCGTTGGGTTAATCGTTTTTTTAATTAGTTTTACGGTGTTGAGTAACTGTGCCAATCCCTCCAATGCAAAAAATTCGCATTGGATAGGAATAATAACTGAATTAGCTGCACTAAGCGCATTAATAGTAATGCTGCCTAATGCTGGAGGTGAATCAATGATAATATAATCGTATTGATCCTTAATCTCTTCAATTTTATTCTTCAAGATGAGTTCTCTACCTTTGGTATTGTTATCGTAAAACTCTTTTTCAACTCCCACAAGCCCAATATTTGATGGCGCTACATGTAAGGTCGAAAGTGACGTCTCAAGAATGACTTGTGAAAGACGTTTTCTGCCAATAAGAACGTGATAGATGTTGTACTCATAGTCACTTCTGTGAAAACCAAGGCCCGTAGTCGCATTGGCTTGAGGGTCAATATCGATCAATAACACGCGCTTTTCAGCAACTGCTAAGGAGGCAGCCAAATTAATAGCAGTCGTTGTCTTACCAACACCGCCTTTTTGATTTGCTATCGCTATAATCTCACTCATCGTAAACTATACACCTTTTTATTTTCTAGCTCTATAGAGCCATCATCACACAATATCGCATCACTTAACGAGACCAATTTGCCATCCAAATGGAAAGAGAACTTTCGATTTTTGTCAAATTCTATCTTATATTTACTAAAAACTTTCTTCCACGATATTTTTTTCTCTACCCATTGCATTAAAAGCTCGGCTAAAGTTTTCGGTGTGATAACAACGTCCAAAACCCCAAAATTTTCAGGTGCAGAACAAATATTTATCCCTATAGAACCAACAATATTTGTGCCTACTTTGGTGGTAATCATTCCTCCAATCTTCTTATCATTACAATAAAAATCATTTGGCCATTTAAGCCATACGTGCGAGCCTTTTTCTTCTAATATTTCTTTCATTAATGAAGAAAAATAGATAGAAATAGATGCCAAAGGTAAATCGCTTGGAAGTTGTTTCTCTTCTACACAAAATGAAAAAAAGAAATTTCCTTCTTCTCCCACCCAGCGATTGCCTCTGCTTCCTACACCATTATTTTGATGCGTCGCTCCGATTCCACATGGTGCAAGAAGTGTACCTTCACGAAGTGCCGCGATCAAATACTGATGGGTTGAGTCTATCTCATCAAACCAATATATCGCCAATATTAAGCCTTTTTCCACGAATATAATCTAATATGTTCATAACATTCTTAGATGCTGGTTGTACGCTTTGGACAAGCAAAGAGCCCTGTTTACATGTAATAACTGCCCCTTCTTTATGAAGAGCGAGAATCGCGCCAAATGTCTCATAGCATGTTGTTTCATCATAGATTTTCACACCGCTAAGTTTCAAGCCCGACTCAAGATAAATACCAGGCCATGGGGTGAACGCTTTATAACGTGCTACGATATTTATGGCGCTGGTTTCAAAAGAGATAGCACCATCTTCTTTTTTAATTTTTTTACAATGGGTTGCATCCGCATCAACTTGAGGCCATGCTGTTATTTCTTTAAAGTGTGTGAGGGTTGTTATTGTTAAATGTGCCGCCAAAGAAGCCAATGATTCAAATAAACTATAAGAGGTGTCTTCTTGCAACACTTTTACGTAAGAAAATCCCAACATTGCTCCCGTATCAAGCCCCTCTTCCATTAACATCGATGTGACACCGGCATACGTTTCATTGGCAAGAAGCGTGGATTGAATTGGGCTTGCTCCTCGATATTGTGGTAATAAAGAAGCATGAAGATTAATGCATGGAGCGATTTCTAAAATCGCTTTTGGCAAAATTTGCCCATAAGCGGCAACGACAATAAAATCAGGTTGATACGAAGCAACCTTTACATACGCTTCTTCTGTGCGCAATGTTTTAGGTTGATACATTGCCAAAGAAGGAGCATGGAGCATTGCCCATGCTTTTGTATCCGGAGGAGTTAAGATTTGTTTTCGTCCAACGGGTTTGTCTTCTTGCGTCACTAATAACACAACATCTGTATCACGCTCTTGCAGCAATGCTTTTAAAATTTCTGTGGCGTAGGAAGGGGTTCCCATAAAAACAATGCGCATATTAATCCTTACATGTAAAAAGTGTGCCACCCTTGTGTACGCCATCGAGCATAAAACTTTTGACATCGCTTAAGTCAAATCCACTGGCAATAAACATTGATTTGCCGTGTTCTAATAAGAAATTAGCCGCTTTAAGCTTGGTGACAATTCCGCCCGTTGCAAATGCAAAATTAGCAGATTTTTCAACTTCAAGTTCAGAAGGCTCAATGTGACACACCACTTTACGCATCATTGCATCATCGTGTTTATGAGGATCTTTATCGTAGTATCCATCAATATCCGAAAGCAAGATAAGCATATCTGCTCCAAAATAATAAGCTACACGAGAGGAGAGTTGGTCATTATCGCCAAAAACAAGTTCTTCCGTTGCCGTTGCATCGTTTTCGTTGATAATGGGCAAAATGCCATTTTCTAAGAGCGTATCAATGGTACATTTTGCATGATAACAACGTTTTCTAGAGTCAAAGTCATCTGCCGTTAAAAGAAGTTGCGCCCCACTTTTTCCAAATTTTTCTAATTTTTTGTTATACGTTGCCATCAATTGAGGTTGCCCAACAGCAGCAATCGCTTGACGATTGTGTAGAAGTTTTTTATCAAGCTTTAAAAGGCAATACCCTGCCGCTACAGCACCAGAAGAGACAAGAATCACTTCATGGTTTTTCATAAGAGAGACTAAAAATTCGACTAAATTTAAAATTCGTTCTTTACATAAACGATTATTTTCACTCAGCACATGTGTGCCTACCTTAACAACGACTCTTTTCATCACGAACCTTTGTAATGACATCTGATAACGCATATTTCAGCGGATCAATGTTGATTTTAGAAACAGAAGAGATTGGCATGACAAAAAACGGCAATGCATTCTCTCGCTCATACACATCTTGGGCATACGCGTGTAAATCTTCACGTGCTTTATACTTATTAGCACCCTTATTGGGCTTAAGGTCTAAAAGAGCTAAAAAGCCATCGACTTTTTCGTTGATGTCATCTGGACTTAACGTGTCGCATCTCGTTAATGCAATCGCAAAATCACGCTCTGAAAGCTCTTTTGAGAACTTTTTAAGTTCTTCTTTTAATGTAAAATATTGTTCTTTAAGATCACGATAATTGGCAATATCAATCATAAAAAGGAGAAATTGTGTCCGTTCAATATGGCGTAAAAAATCTATTCCTAAGCCTTTCCCTTCACTAGCCCCTTCAATAATTCCTGGGATATCCGCCATCACATACGAACGGTAATCTTCCGTCACAACAACGCCGAGCTTTGGCGTCAGTGTTGTAAATTCATAATTCGCTACTTCAGGCTGTGCATTAGAAACCACAGAAATGAGTGTGGATTTTCCTACATTCGGGAAGCCTACCAAACCAACATCTGCAATTAATTTTAATTCCAATTTAATTGTTTTGGTAATGCCAGGTCGTCCAGGTTGTGCAAATTCAGGTCGTTGATTGGTTGAACTTTTAAAGTGTGTGTTTCCAAGCCCACCAATGCCACCCTCTAAAAAGAGTTTTTTATCGGCATCATCCACAAGGTCTAAAAGCACTTCCCCTGTTTCTGCATCAATCACTTGAGTGCCCGGAGGAACAATAACGATAAGATGTTCTCCAGATTTTCCATACATCTTACGCCCCATACCTTGTTCGCCATTTTTGGCTTTGAGGTGTTGGTTATTACGAAAATGCGACAGAGTGTGGGTGTTTTTATCGATTTGAAAATAGACATTGCCGCCTTTTCCGCCATCTCCACCATCAGGACCACCTTGGATAACATGTTTTTCCCTACGGAAAGAGACAGAACCAGGCCCACCTTTTCCTGAGCTGAGTGTCAGTGTTACATTATCTATAAACATCGTGAAAACCTTTTTTAATGTATAAAGTTCTAGTTTGTATACCTCTGATCATTACATGTAAAAATAGATGACTATAATCATGAAAGGTAACGTGATTCATTGAGAAGAGAGAAAAGAGGTGGAGTCTTAAGACGCCACCTTATAAATTACAAACTTGCGGGGATAACAGAAACTTTGTTTCGTGTTTTATCTTTACGTTGGAATTGTACAAAACCATCGATTAAAGCATAAATGGTATGGTCTACACCAATACCTACGTTATTTCCTACATGTACTTTTGTTCCGCGTTGGCGAATAATAATATTACCTGCGCGTACAAACTCGCCACCAAATTTTTTAACACCCAGTCTACGTCCAGCTGAGTCTCTATTATTCTGGGTACTTCCTTGACCTTTCTTGTGAGCCATTGGTTACTCCTAATCTTTGTGTATCTTAAGTGAAGTTTTGAAACTTCTCTAGACGCTTAAAAAGTTAGACTCTTTAAGCTACTCTTGCCGTTACGGCACTAAAGCTAGCCAACCAAAGTTGACAGAATTTTCTAGTGAATTAAATTAAGCTTTAATGCTTACAATTTTTACTCTAGTATATTGTCTTCTAAAACCACGTTTAACTTTTGAGTCTTTACGTCTACGTTTTTTGAAAGTAATAACTTTTTTATCTTTGCCTTCAGTAACAACTTCTAGTTCTACTGTAGCACCACTGACGAATGGAGCGCCCACTTTAAGTTCACCGTTATTCACAGCAAGAACTTCCGTCACTACGATTTTCTCTTTTGGCTGAGCGTCAAGTTTATCGACATTTAAGTAGTCGCCTTCTTGAACTTTGTATTGCTTCCCGCCATTTTTAATAATTGCATACATGCGTATGTCCTTCTTGGGAGAGATTTTATTTTAAGGCTTGGATTTTACCTAAAAAATCTTTAAGCCAATATAAAAATCTCTTAAGCTTACAATACCATGTCTGTATAGTATTCAATTTGTTCGCGTTTTAAGATACGAATGAAGTTCGTACTTCCTTCAACACCTGCGGGATAACCTGCTGTTACGATATACGTTTTATCTTTATTGATAAGGCCTTTTTCAATCCCTTTTTGCAAAGTTTTACCCAACATCATGTTGAGATTACTTGCATCAATATTCATGATAGGCTTAATTCCCCAAGCAATCGTAAGAGAACGTGCTGTTCGCTCATCATGCGTTACCGCGTAAATGTCTGCTTTAATGCGGTAACGTGCTAATTTCTTAGCGGATTTACCTGAACTGGTCAATGAAATAATCGCTTCAACCCCTAATCTATCTGCAAGACGCGCTGTTGAAGAAGAGATAATATCTGTCTCATCCAAGAAAGGATAGACTTCAAACTTACTGTATGGATAAATTGATTCTGTTTCACGAATAGTATTTGCCATGACCTCAACAACATGTACAGGGTTCTTGCCAATAGCACTCTCTTCAGAAAGCATCACAGCATCGGTTCCATCCAAAACGGCATTCGCTACGTCGCTAATTTCTGCACGGGTTGCCATCTCTTTTTCTGCCATAGAGAGTAACATCTGTGTTGCAGTGATAACTGGCTTAGAAGCGGCATTAGCTTTTGCAATCAATCTTTTTTGAATGCTTGGAACTTTATAGTACGGTACTTCAATACCAAGATCGCCCCTCGCAACCATAATTCCATCACTGACTTCTAAAATTTCATCAATTTTTTCAACGGCATCGAATTTCTCGATTTTCGCAAAAATATGAGCACGTGATTTGTGCTCTTTTAAAATATTTTTGGCACGTAAAATGTCTTTAGCACTTTGAACAAACGAAACGGCAACAAAATCAACACCATTTTGCGCGCCCCACAGAAGGTCTGCCTCATCTTTAGGTGTAATTACTTCAATATTGATAACGGTATTTGGAAAATTAACACCTTTGTTTGATGAGAGTTTACCGCTATTTTCTATTTCAGTCACCACATTGCTACCGATTTCGATAACCTTAGCTCGAATATTTCCATCATAAAGATAAATATATTCGCCAACTTTAAGCATATCTAAAATTTGAGGTTGATTAATACAAAGTTCATAAGTGTTGTCTGTCAATTTTTTACCAACAATTTGCTCTTTTGTAAAGTAGATTTTGTCCCCCACTTCAAGAAAAAAATCATCTTCTAATTTACCAACACGAATTTTAGGTCCACAAATATCTTGTAAAACACCCACTTTTTTGCCTACTCTCTCTTCGGCTTCTCTAATCTTTGCTAATGTGCTTGCATGGTATTCATGTGTACCATGGCTAAAATTTAAACGAAATACATTAACGCCAGCTTTAATTAATCCTTCTAAAACTTCTACGCTATCACTTGCTGGGCCAACTGTTGCTAGGATTTTCGTCTTTTTATTCATATTGTGTTCCTTAACTTTAAATGAAGTTCTATTTTATCACTTGATTGTTACAAAATTATATCATATCCATCGTTTGTAACACCTAAAGCAGTGGTGAAGTTTTATGCATGGCATATCGCATTACTATCGTCAAATAATAGTTTGTAAATCTCTTCCGCTCGACTGTGTATATACTCTAAAGAATGCGCACGTTTACACAGTGTTTTAAAATGATGCATGACGGCTTCATTGATTTGAATTTGCGCTTTAAGGAGAGAATGCAGGAGATATTGATAGCGTTCACTTGATGTGTCGATGGATGGAAGGTTGTATTGTGTAATGATTTTATGGGCATCAATCTGCCATACATGAGCTTTCAATGGCCCGTTTTGTCGCAACAGTTTTTTAAGTTTTTGTGTTGCTTTGTGAAAGACATTGAAGTTAATTGTGTAACTGGAAAAGAAGACTAAATCTTCTATATCTTTCGTAATTTCGTATGCAATTTCATCATGAATGTATTGTGTTATAGCATCATCAATATCCGAAAAATAGGCTTGCATAACGTTTAACCACCTCTTAATCATTCATGTAAATTTGATTATATCGTCATAATATTTCAATAAATTTAAAAGCTTTATATGCTATTATCGCAAAACTAATAATCCTAAGCAAAACGTTATGCGTGAAATAAGGCTATGACACATATTATTCAACACTCTATATTAATTTTTTATTATAACGAAACTGTATTAGAAAGTCGTAATACGGTCTTATACAATACCATTGTTGGACAAAGTGCTTCTCTTAAAGAAAGAGGTGTTAAAGGCATTTATGTCTCATTAAAAAATTCTCCTTATTCACCTATGGAAAAAGAAACCCCTCATCTTGGGAATCTTGTCAAACAATTAGAAAAATTGAGCCAAGCGTTAAGCTTACCTGTTTCGCTAGGTGATTATAAAAAAGATATGTTTAATTATCTAAAAGGTATTAGCGCCGATACATCCGTTAAGCTCTTTCAAAATTTCAATATTGCTATTTTATTTTTTAATCCTGCTGCTTGTAAAAAAGAGCTCTCTGTCCTTTTATATGATGAGGACAAAACGAATGTTGATAAAATTTCTTCTGAATTAGCAAAACTGGGCTATTCTATTGTTCTTGCACAAGATGCAGAAGATTTTAAGCTCAAAGCTTCTGCTAAAAAATACGATATGACTATCACGCATACAGCCATCAACCAGACGAAAAGTAATTCATCAGCTCCAAAAAGTTTAGGACTTTCGAGAGAGCTGATCATCAACCTTCCTGTTTTTATTGATACTGCCGTGAATTCGCTTGTCACAATTACAGGTCTCGAAGCTCAAAAAATAAAACATGAAATCAGACCCTTTAATGAAAAAATTTCCGCTCAAGTTATTATCGCAGCTATGAAATTTAAAGGTGACATTTCAGGCATCTTTTTTCTCGTTTTCCCACGGGAACTCGCTTTAGTTGCACTTGAAGCGATGCTCGGAGAAAGTGTAGAGGCTGATGATACTGCCGCGATTGTAGATGGTGTCGCAGAATTTTGTAATATTATCACCGGAGCGACAAAATCAATTTTTTCCAATAAAAAACTAAAAGTTCTTTTTGAACTTCCTAAAACATACCTTTCTCTTCAAGTTGCACTAAGCAATACCCTAGGTTCCAATGGCGTTTGGATTGATATGCAACTCGACGAAAAACCTTTTTATATGTTTATCACCAAATAAAACACTTCTTATTTGTGCTTCAAAAAGCGTAGAGCTTCTTGAAGTACACTGTCTTCTTCATCACTTTGTGCTTTCATCTCCACATTTGGCACAACACCATTTGGCCAGACACTTTTGCCTTTGGGCGTCGTCCATCGTGCCGTTGCAAATTTGACTGCCGAAACTTTAGTCTGTAATGGAAAGAGTGTTGCAAAAGTATCTTTGCCAAACGTCGGCGTACCAATAACCGTTGCTCGGTTATACTCTTGTAGCACCGAGGCCACAATTTCTGCACTTCCTGAAGAATCTCTGTTTACAAGAATCACTAAAGGAATGGTTTTTAAAAAAGAGAGGGCATCTATTTTACTGGAATAATCACTGCCATCAAAATCTTCGGGTCGATTGCGGTATATTTTTTTATCTTCTTTATGGCGACTTTTGACATTAATCAGAGGCTTGTCTTTGTCTAAAAAAAGTGATGTAACCGCTAATCCACTGTTTAATACGCCGCCTGGATTATCACGTAAATCCAAAATCATTCCATTCATGGTATGGTTTTGCGAATCATAAAGATATCGAATATCTTCAAGCATCTCTTGCAAGCTATCTTGAATAAAAGAACTGATTTTAATATATGCAATATTACCATCGAACATCAATGACGTAATCAAATCAAGTGTTACCATTTTACGAGTCAATTGTACTTCTGTCATCTTGGTACTATTGGCTTTTAGAATGCCCAACTTCACTTTGGTATTGGGCGCACCTCTTAATTCCGCAACGACTTCTTCAAAACTCAAATCGCGAACCAAAATACCATCTATCTGAACAATTTCATCATTTTTTTGTAAATTGGCTTTTTGCGCAGGAGAATGATCCACAATAGATTTAATATAGATATGGTGTCGTCGTTGCTTCAAAAAAAGACCAATGCCAGCAACGGGGCTTGTGCTTAAATAGAGTGTTTCATACTCTTCTTCATTAAAATAACGACCATTTTTATCCACGCTATTGACCATGCCCTCAATGCAATTATCCAAAAGACGTTTTTCGTCAATGGGTATAATCGACTCATTCTTGAGTTTTTGCACCACTTCTTGATACAAAGTAGATGCTGTATCATTATTCGTAGTAGGAGGCGTACTTATCTCTGATTGAGCAAAGGCAACGGAACAAGTAACTAAAAAATATACGATGAGAAGTTTCAAATCTTATCCTTTTATTTTGCAGAGTATATAGTACCTTTTTTCCAAAGATTTATACAAGTTTTTATGCAAAAACCAGTCGCATAGGAATCATAGAAGAGTGCTGAAAACCAAATCGCTCATAGAAACGATGTGCATCCGTATTGTCATTATCACTCAGAAGTGTCACTCTTTTGCATCCTTGCTCTTTTGCGTAAGTCATTGCATATTCTAACAAATGGCTTCCAAGTCCTTTTCCGTGCAAGGAAGAGTGAACGACCATATCTTCTAAAAAAGCCACCTTGCCTCCAAGTGCTGTACTGATGCTCCATAAAAGGCTGACCATACCCACTATAGTATGGTTATCTTTTATAACAAGAATTTTCCCTATATCTTCATTCGCAAGGATTGCTTCAAGCCCTACTCTTTGCAACGTGCGATTCGGAATAAATTCAGCCTCTTTTGAGAAAAGTTGTGTCAAAAGGTCAATTAAATGTTCAATATCTGTCGATTTTGCTTCTTCAATGTGCCACATACCATACCCTTTATTCTTTTTATAATTGTAACATAGGAACCTTTTTTGCTTGTTAGAAGAAACGTTATAAAAGGAGCTATTATGACTATTGATGACAGTAAAAAAAACATCAGCCAATCCATTCTTAGCACAATAACAAAAGTTGCCACAAAAAGTTCAGGTACGACAGACCCATTTGCAGATATCTTAGAAGCTCATATGGGAACAAAAGTCGATCCAACAGGAGAGACAACGGCATCAACGGAAACTACCGAACAAGATGCCGCCATAGCAGCATTTAAAGAAGCACTTTCCTCAAAAGGCGCACTTCAATTTTATCAAGATTATAATAATGAAAAAATTGAAAAAATGATTGAGGCAAAAAAGGCCGAACTGACTGAGAAATTAGGGCTCGGAGATGATGCACAACCGCCACTTGTGGGGCAAGACCGTGAAAATGCATTGGCAAGTCTCGATCAAATGATGAGTGATTATCGCAAAGAATTGATGGAAAAGCTAAGTGCAAATAATGAACAGAGTAAAACCAATGAGATACTCAGTACCTTTTTACAAGAACTCTCTTAATTATCGTTTCTGAAAAATGAGAAGCATCTTGTCCGCTTCATCGCCAAATAAAAAAACAGGATAACTCGAGTGCAATCTCAGTGTGTCAAGTTTTTTAAGAACGGAGAGTGAATGAAAAAATTGCAGAATCTCTCCTGTTTCTTTACGATACACTTCGCCCTCTTTTTCAAAAAGGGTTATTTTCGTTAAAAGTTCTTTGTTTTTATATGCGGCTTCAACACATAAAAATTGTTCATCTGTCTCTTTATTCATTACGCCATCTGCTACGGCTTCAAAGCCATACAAGGTATTCACATCACACATAAAATAACCTTTAGGCGATAATATTCGTGCGACTGCTTCAAAAAATTGGTTTAATTCCTGAGGAGGAATATAATTTAATACATCTGCTACGGCAACGACACAGTCAAAACTTTTTTCTTCTAATGCATCTAATTCTTCTGTTGTGGCTTGCACGCCAAGACTTAAAGCTCGCTCAACCATAGCGGTGCTTCTATCGATGCCACATGCATCAATGGCATGATTTTGAAGATGTTTTAAAAACTTACCATTGCCACAACCAACATCTAAAACATGGTTTACATGTAAAGATTTTAAATGTGACAAATAGAGTTCATAGAGTTTTTCATACTGTTCATAAAAGCCGATAAGCGGTTCTATTTTGGCATATAAATCAAGAGGATGTATCATGAGTTTACTTTGGTGAGGGCTTTATGACTAAAGCCCTCGTAGATTTTTTAATCAATAAGCTCTTTTTTGAAAAGTGCTTCATCAAACGTTTTACCAAGGAATTCACACACGATTTTAACATCGCGGCGTGCATTACCAAGACAACTTGTAGCCCCTGGGCTTGGTGTCATATTGAAAATAATACCATTGCCTGGGTTGATACTAGCTTCTCCAAGCATCAATTTTTTCTCTGTTTTATTAATGACTTGTGGTCTAACACCGCCGAAATTGTGCGCATATTCGATTTCATCAATTTGTAAGGATGGAACAATTTTGCGCGCATCTTTAATAAAAAGCTCTTTACCGTATTTTGGAACTTCAAAGAAGAAGTTTCTAAAGATATAATTACGGATATCACTATCTTTCATTAAATCATAAAATACTTTAGCAACTTTTCCATCAAATTGGAGTGTTTGCCAAAAATCAAGATACGTACCACCAGTGTAGCGCTCTAGCTTTGGAAGAACCAACGCCGTTGGACCAAAACGTGTACAGCCACCTGCTAAAATATCAGGATCGCCGTGTAATGCCGCAAATGGTAATTTTGGATGTTGCACCATATAGACTTTACCGTTAAGCATTTTTTGCTTTGTCATATAAAAGCTTCCAGCGACAGGAAGACATGCAAAGTCAAGACCATAACCCATTTCATGTGCGATATAAAGTGAGTGCGCGCCTGCATTTACAACAACAGCGTCAGCCGTAAATGTTTGATCTTTTGTCATCACGACAAACATATCACCCAATTTTGTTATGTTTGTTACTTGTGAATTCAAAAAAACATCGGCTGTTTTATCTTCGATTTTTTGTGCTTCATTGACCAAACTCTCAGTCATTGCCCCAAAATCAACGGTACTGTATTGTCCACCCTCAACACCGACACCAACGATGTTTTCAGGACGCTCTTTCCCGTTTAAATCAAAAATAAGTTTAGGCTCGATCTTGGCAAGTTTTTCTTTATCAAAAACTTCCAAATACGGATAAAGCTCTTTAAACTCTTCATACCTTTTGAGCATATACGCTACTTCGGTATCCCCAACGCCAATTGCCATCTTTTGATGAGCAAACATAAATTTGCCTTCGTGGCCGTATTGTAAACAATACTTAGAGATCATGCTCGCAGTCTCTTTAACCTTTTTGGCTTTTTCTAGAGTATAGTTCGTCTCTATATCACCACAGTGAATCGTTTGTGAGTTAGAAGTTCCAGCGGAATTGAGTTTCGCCAACTTCTCATACTTTTCAACGAGCGCTATGCGCTTAATATCTGTATATCTTGCAAGCTCATAAAACAGAGCCGCACCTGAGATTCCTCCACCAACGACCAAGACGTCATAGTGATTTTTTGTCATGTTCAACAACTTCCTACTCTAAGATTTTAGGGTGCACCATTTTATTATAAAAAATCCTATAAAAACTTTAAAGATTTTTAAAATAAAATCATTACTTAACCGCGATTGCTTCAACCTCAACCAATGCATTTTTAGGTAAACATTTGACACCAACCGTACTGCGTGCTGGTTTGTGATTTCCAAAGAATGAACCATAAATAGCGTTTACTTTTGCAAAATCATCCATATTGGCCAAAAAGATAGTCGTTTTAACCACATTTTGTAAACTACTTCCTGCCGCTTGAAGCACATGTGAGAGATTTTGCATCACTTGTGTTGTTTGTGCTTCAACATCTCCTTCAACAAAACTGCCATCAGCACGGAGTGCAATTTGCCCTGACGTAAAAATCATGTTATTCACTTCAATCGCTTGGGAATAAGGTCCAATAGCTTGAGGTGCATGATTGGTAGAAATAATATTCATCTATTTTCCTTTGAAAAATTTTCAATCACATAACGAAATGTCGATAATAAGGCTTCCACTTCATGAAGAGGACAACATTCATTGGGTGCATGAATCGTATCATTCACCACACCACACTCTATCGTTTCAATACCAAAACTGCCAAAAAAACGGGCATCACTTGTCCCTCCAGCGGTGGAGAGTTTTGGTAATTTTTGAGTTACATGTAAAAGAGCATTGGAAACCAATGAGACGATATGAGCTTCTTTGGAGGTAACAAAGGGTTGAGCACTTTCACTCAAACGTAACGTAAAATCTAGCCCTTCTAATACTTCTTGCACGTACGAACGAATTGTTTCAAGTGTTGTGTTGGTTGAGTTACGGACATTGAACATAATTTTGAGTTGGCCGGGAGTGACATTGGTCACTTCCATACCCCCTCTTATATCCGTAATGACAAGTTGTGAAGGAGAGAATTGTGCATCGCCCGCGTCAAATTGGTAACCTGCGAGCTTATTTAAACGTGGCGCTATTTGGTGTACGGGGTTGATCGTTTTTTCTGGATACGCCGCATGTCCTTGTTTACCTGCGATTTCAATCACACCGTTAATCGACCCTCTCCTACCAATTTTAATGGCATCACCAAAGTTTTTTTCAGATGTTGGTTCGGCCACGATAGCACAACCTGGCAATAAATTGCGTCGTTCAAGCTCTTTGATCATTTCAATCGTACCGTGTTTGGCATCGCCTTCTTCATCACTGGTCAAAAGCAGTGAAAGTGTGCCATCAAAGTGTTGGGTTTGGCGTAATGCTTGTACAGCAGCGGTAACGCCACTTTTCATATCTTGCGCACCTCTTGCATAAACAATGCCTTCGTGAATAACGGGTTCAAAAGGGTTGCTATTCCATCCATGACCAGGAGGAACCACATCGATATGGCCTGCAAAACATAGGTGTGCGCCATCGCCAAAGCGTTTGTAAAGGAAGAGGTTTTTTGTTTGTTCAATATTCAGCTCTATGACGTCAAAGTCACTGAGATACTCTTTAACAAACGCAAATGCGCCATCCTCTTCAGGCGTGATAGAGATAAAACGTAGCAGTTTTAAGAAAAGTTCTTCTGTGTTTAACATATTGCCTCAATTATAAAAAAGTCTTCATTAGAATTGGTGTTCTTTTTTAGGTTATCCTTGTATCTAAAGATTGCCTTAAAGCTTAATCAATGTCGCACCAAAACCACCTAGATTTTGAGGTGCATCTCCATAGGAAATCAGTGACGGATACGTGCTTAAAAACGTTCTAACCGCATACGCCAGTTTACCCGTACCAATGCCATGATAGACCAAAACTTCATCAAAGCCATTAATCAAAGCATCGCTTAAAAATTTATCCAGTCTTTCAACAGCTTCATCAGCTCTTAAACCATGTAAATCCAAAATCATAGAACCGCCATTGCTCTCTTTGGTAATGATGACACCGGGTTTATACATTTTAGGTTGATTACCACTGCGTTTGAGTTTTGACAGCGGCACGCGCATGCTAATGCCATCACACTCTATCAATGCTTCATCTTTTTTAATGCTTTTAATGACGCCTTTGGAACTGCCATATTTAATCTTCTCTCCCACGCTTAAAGGCTCACTGGCTTTTTGTTCTGGTAACGCTTTTTTCGTCTCTTGATGCAGTTGATTGGCTTTATTCAATAAACGGTGAGACTCTTTGACATCATTGGATTTAATGGCTTTTTTGGCTTCGCCAACAGCTTCTTTAAACTCTTTGGACATTTTAGTGTATGCTGTCTCAAACTGCAAAGCAACGTTCTCTTTTTCCGTTTTCAATGACTCTTTGAGTTTTTCCACTTCGTGCAGTTTTTCTTCTAAAGTTTGAGATGTTTTGCGCATTTCAAGTTCAAGGTCAATGTTTTTTTGTATCAATTCATTGAGTTTTTCTTTATCTTCACCATACAGCACTCTTGCTTCTGCCACCAAAGTGGCGGGGATACCATAACGAAGCGCTGTTTCAAAGGCGTAGCTTTTGCCAATCGTACCTTTCAAAAATCCATACGTTGGGCGCTCACTCTTTTCATCGTAAATTGCCGCTAAGAGTTCTACTTCAGGATGGGTTGCCAACAAAGAGGCAAGGCGTTTATGGTGCGTGGTGATGACGACTTTCATCTCTTTATCAATCAATTTTTCAATCATGACTTTAAAAAGATTGGCCGCTTCATCAGCATCGGTTCCAAGTTCTATCTCATCGACACCAATGAGTGCGCTTTTTTTAGCAAAAAGTTTGCTAAATTCATTCATACGTCCCGCAAAGGTTGAAATATCGTTTTTCACATTTTGAGGGTCGTCTAAAATGGCATAAATCTCTTTAAAAGAGCCTATTGAAGAGTGTTTTGCATCAATTTTCATTGGCAAAAGGTATTTGCTCAATAAAGCCGCAGAAAGGATGGATTTTAACAACATCGTCTTTCCGCCCGCATTAACACCCGTAATCATCAACACTTGTTTTGAAAAATTGATGGAGATGGGTTTGGGATTGGAAAGGGCTGGATGCGCAAAATTTTCTAACACAATCGCCGAAGATTTGGACGAAGAGAGCACAAACTCCATATCTTTTTCTCTAGCATACGCAACACGCGCATAATACGCATCAAACCGGTCAAACTCTTTATTGATATACGCTAAAAATTTGAGTTGCTTCGTAAAAACCGATGAAATTTGTTTCGCGTACTTATAGACCAGCTCTTCTTTACGGTCTAACAGTTCACTCTCACGACTGACCAGTTTGGACAAACTATCGGGAACCACATAAAAAAAGCCTGTACTGCTTCGCCCAATCACACTGCCTTTTAAAACATGGTTAAATCCACCGCGCAATAAAAGCGCTTCTTGATTGTTGATATAATGGATTTGCTTATCGGCAAGATACAAGGCAATTTTTTCGGTTGAAATCAGACGGCGAAGCGTTGAGTTCATCTCTTCTTTCACCATTTTTAGTGCATGGTTTATCTGTTCAAATTGCTCATCAACGCTTGATTTTAGCTCGCCTTTTTCATCAAAATACGCACAAATCTGTGTTATTTCAGTAGGAATAAGAATGCGTTGCATCCATTCACCCAAACCATTATCGAGTAAAACAGCTTTTAAATAGCTCATATAATTGACGATTTTAACAAAAGAAAAAATCTCAACAAGGCGTAAAACACCCATTTTACTCAGATGTGCCAAAGGAATTTCAAGGGACGGAACTTCTGGCAAAGCTTTGAGCCTCTCTTTGGAGAGTAATTCATGAATCAGTTTAAAATGTAAATTGGCATCTCCCTCCATGAACAGAGGTTTTTCACGCGCTAAAAAGTGTTTAAAAGAGGTTTGATAATCGCTCAAATCGAGCTTTGAAAAAAGTTTTTCCATCAATGTTTCGTTTTACATGTAAAAGTATCAATGACCATACCTTGGTCTTTTTTATTCTCATCACTTGGGATGAAGCTCAGTGTTCCATTGACGAAAATAAACGTTGTTGAGTTTACTTCAACTCCGCTGTCGCCACAATAGAGCGTTTTTCCTTGCTTAAAAGCACTGATAATCATTCGGTTGTATTCATTCATTTGGCTCTGGCGCATCTCATACCCTGCCGCAAGAGCGATTAAGATGATGATAATACTGACCATCCCTAATTTTATCCGCAATGAAAGGCTCTCTTTTTTGCTGTACCATACAGACCCAAACAGTATAAGAACCGCTAAAAAGAGCACAAATTGCATTAGATGATTCCTCTTAATTGATACGTAATGTCGCCCGCACCAAAGCCGATGACCAATCCATCACTAAATTTTAGGTGCGCACTGCTTTTATCTGTCATTTCGATACTGTTATCGACTCTGAAAATACGTTCTGCAAATTTTGGAGCATAACGTGAAAACTCTTTTGCAAAATCAATAAAAACCTCTTTTTCGCCCGCTTTCCATACGGGAAGCAAGACGAGTTCATCCACACCTTCAAAGCAATTGACAAAGCTCTCTAAATTATCAATCGTACGTGAATATTTATGCGGTTGCCAGATAGCTGTAATTTTTTTAAGTCCCATCAATTCGGCATATTTTTTTGCAGAACACAGGGTTGCTTTTATCTCGGTTGGATGATGACCATAATCGTCTATCAGTGCAAACGTCTCATCTTTGGCAATGATATCAAAACGCTTTTTAATGCCTTTGTAGGTTTTCAGTTTTTCGCGAACGCTCTCAACATCCATTTCATTGAGACTTGCTAGTATCGCCAAAGAAGCATCGAGTGCCATATGCGCACCTATGCCCCAAACTTCAAAACGTCCTAAATCTTTGAGGACAAAAGAGGTATAAGGTTCTCCCTCTTTCATAACCGTCGAAATCTCTTTGATATCACGGCTTGGGTAAAGGCGTATCGCATCCAAATCACTTAGCGTTGAGAGAAACTCATCTTCTGCGTTAATCACGCGGATTTTTGCGCTCTCTAAGAAGTGTCGATACGCTCCATAAAATCGATTCAAATCGTAATTATAATATTCCATATGCTCAGGTTCTGCATTGGTAACAATCGCAACATACGGGTTTGAATTTAAAAAGCTTTCATCGCTTTCATCGGCTTCAAAAATGACGTTATTGCCCTCTTTGTAGTACATGTTGGTCCCAAACTGTTTACTCTCGGCTCCAATAATGACCGAGCCTTCAATCAGTGAAGCCAGCATGGCGCTGGTTGTACTTTTTCCATGCGCACCGCAGACAGAAAACACACGTCTGTTTTTGAGGATAAATAAAAGTGCTTCACGTCTTGGCATAATGCTCATGCCTTTTTCGCGAGCACGCACCAGTTCAATATTGTCTGGTTTAATAACCGCAGAATAAATCACCAAATCTTGGTCCGTGATACACGCTGGATCATGAGGAATCACAACAGGAATACCCTCTTTTTCTAAACTGGCTGTAATTTTTGTTGCTTTTATATCAGAGCCCGTAATCTCATAGCCTTCTTGTTTGAGATAACGTGCTAATGCAGAGAGCCCAATGCCCCCAATGCCTACAAAGTGTACTTTTTTCAATGCTCGCCCTTATAAAAATTGCTGACTTCTTTTAAAATTTCTTCTGTTTTTGCGCTGTTTTCAACCAACGCAATACGTACATATCCATCACCCATACCCGCTCGTCCTAAAAAACGACCCGGCAAGACTTTAATATTTTTTTGCTCATACAATTTACATGTAAAAGTCAAATCATCACCCACTTCAAGCCAAATATAAAACGTTGCCGCAATGGCATCAATCCCTAAAATTTCTTTGGCTAAAGAGAGATTTTTTGCGTATTCTTTGCGCGTTATCTCGACATGAGCCATATCGTTCCATGCTAGAGCAGATGCTGCTTGTAACGGCAGAGGAATGCCCGCACCCACGTAAGTTCTGTATTTTGCATAACCGCTTAGAATTCTCTCATCCCCCGCGATGAATCCGGAGCGAAGCCCAGGGGCTGAACTTCGTTTGGAGATAGAATTAATCACCAAGACATTTTTAAAGCTCTCATTTCCTACGGCTAAAGAAGCTTCTAACAAGGAAGGCGGCTTTTCATCGACGTAAATTTCACTGTAACATTCATCGTTGAGAAGGACAATGTCGTATTTGAGTGCAAATTTGACCCATGCGCCTAACTCTTCGATACTGAGTACCGAGGTTGTCGGGTTGTTAGGAAAATTGAGGATAATCAAATCCGCTTCTTTCAGCTCTGGCACATTAATGTCTGGTTTAAAGGCATTTTCTTTGGTGAGATTCAAATGAACCACACGCGCTCGACTGGCAATAGCAGCACCTTCATAGATTTGATAAAACGGATTGGTATAGGCCATCACGGGATTTTGTTTATCGTGCAAAAGGTATTGTGGAAAGTTAAACAACACCTCTCGTGTGCCAAACGTTGAAAGCAGTTCGCTCTCTTTTAGCGCAACTCCAAAACGTTTTTGGACAAAACTTCGCTGTGCCTGAGCAACCGAAGCTTCACCTGCTGATTTTGGGTATTTATTGAGTAAGTGAACATTCTCTTTGAGTGCTTCAAGAATGAATGTTGGTGTCTCAAACTGTGGTTCGCCAATGGTTAAATTGACCGCCGGAAATTTCGGATTTGGCGTAATATCTTTGAGTAACGTACTTAATTTTTCAAATGGATAAGGTTCAAAATGCAATGGTTTTCCTTTTTACATGTAAAAGCATTTAATTTATTTTGGCATACCAAATTTTTGGGTAATTAGCTCGCCTGCTTCATTGAAGTAGAGGTAATAGAGCCAATCTTTTTTCACACTGAGACCTGCTAAATAGCGCAATGCCAAATTAGCTTGCAAGGAGGCAATATGCATGACAATAGGCGCAGCAATACCCGCAGGTTTTTTATCGTTAATCACGAACGCTTTGAAACTGCTCTCTTCAAAGAAACAGACTTGACCGTTAAAAGCCTCAACCGAGCCATAAACCCAAGGCGTTTTCGTCTCTTTTGCATACGCATCAATCAAACCGCGTGTTGGTAAATTATCGGTTGCATCTATGATTAAATCAACCCCAATTTTTTTACATGTAAAGTCTTCCAAACGTCCTATATGCGCAAATACTTTGACATAAGGACAACGACTTTCGATGCTCTCTTTCACAAGGTCTGCTTTAAATTTTCCCTCATCACCGAGTTTAAAAGCAATCTGGCGATGAATATTGTGCACGCTTACTTCATCAAAATCGACCAGATGAATTTCACCGATGCCTGAACTTCCAAGCGCATACGCAAGAGAACTTCCAAGTCCACCGCATCCGATAATGACAATCTTCTTTTCTTGAAGCATGTGTTGTGTCTCTTCACCCCACAGCTGTATCTGTCTGTGGAAATATTGGGTCATAACGCTTCCCTTTTGCTAACTTGTTTTTTCCAACCCCACAGTTTTCGAGCTTCACTCAGAGTCTCTTTGTCGATGGTTGCCACAATCATCTCTTCTTTATCACCCAACGTTAGCTCCACTTCGCCATACGGAGAAATCAGGCTGCTTTGACCATAAAACTGCCATGTCTCTTCTTCTTTATAACTTCCCACACGGTTCGCACGAAGGATATAGACATTGCCCAACATCGCACGCATTTTTAACAGTTCTTCCCATCTTCTTGCCGAGTCAAATGTCGAAGAAGTTGACGTTAAAACCACATCCACATTTTTACGCATGACTTCTTGCCATACCATGTCAAAATGAAGTTCATATCCGCTCACGATGCCAAAACGAATGCCGCCGTGTAAGAAAATTGGCAATGTGTATTTGGCAATGGCGTTTGCAAAAAATTTCTCTTCATTCCAATGTTTGTAATTAATCAAAAATTGCTGATCAAAAAAATGGACGGATTTTGCTGAAAAATGGGCATTGCTTTTGTAACAAAAATCGCCTTTAACATTCACAATAGGCGCTATGACATGTAAATCATACTCCGCGCAGAGTTTTTTAAGAGCTTCAATTTTATGATTGGATTGCTCTTTTATCATCGAAATAGGCATATTCTCTAGCTCTTTGAAAAAGCTATTGAGTGCATATTCGCTCAATAAAACAACTTCAACCTCTTTTTGTTTACAGATACGAAAATAGTAATCCAATTTCGCTTCGCTCATGGGAAGCGTGCTGAGTTGCAATGCGGCTATTTTCATGCCTCATTTTCCTTTTCTTGCAATTTTGTATAAGTAAGTTTTGCTTCTTCAATCATTTTACTGGCTTCTTTGAGCACTAAAATGCCCTCTTGATAACGCTTCATGCCCTCTTCCAAAGAGAGTTCAGGATTTGAGAGTTGTTCCAAAATTGTTTTGGCGCGCTCTAATTTGACCTCAAAACTTTCGTCTTTTTCTGCCATAATTCTTTACCTTTTCAGTGCGCTTGTGCTTAAACTTTTGCCTCAAGTGCTTTTTTGATATAAAAATCAAATTTGTCATACTCCACTAAAAAAGCGTCATGCCCATAGTGGCTATCAATACACACATAATCAACCCTGTCGCCTCTACCCATATTTTCCATTGTTGTCTTAATCAATTCCATCTCTTCGGGCATAAAAAGACAATCACCTTGAAAAGAGATGAGCGTAAGTTTGGTTTTAATATGTTGCAAGGAATCTTCGAGTGAATCGTAATTACGGGTTGCATCAAAAATATTCATCGCTTTAATGATGTAAAGATAACTGAGCGGGTCAAAACGTTTGGCGAAGCTGTATCCGTTATATTCCATGTAGCGCTCTACTTGAAAACGTCCGAAGAGTTCATACAAACCATCGGTTTCAACATAATTGCGTCCAAATTTTTTATTCATCGAATACGGACTTAAAAAACTAATGTGCCCCGCCATCCGACCAATGGCAAAACTGAGCAACCCTTCTTCTTCAAAATCCTCTTTATCGTAATTGCCATTCTTAAAGCGAGGGTCATTGACAATGCCTTCCATCGCTATTTTATTCCACGCAATGGCCCAAGGACCCGTTGCATAGGTTGTTGCTAAAAGGATAACACGTTTGGCAAAACTAGGATATTCTATGGACATACAAAGCCCTTGCATGCCTCCTAAAGAGCCGCCAATAATCGCATACGCCTCTTTAATCCCTAACCGTGTAAAAAGATTCATTTGGGCTCTGACCATATCGCTGATGGTGAGCACTGGAAATTTTAGGCGCAGAGGCTCTTTGGTTTTAGAATTGATACTCATAGGTCCTGTGGAGCCAAAACAACTTCCTAAAATATTGACACAAATCACGCAATATTTACTGGTATCAATAATCTTGCCATCGCCAATAAGAGGGTCCCACCACCCTGCTTTGGTTTCACCTTCATAACGCCCTGCAGCATGATGACTTCCAGTAAGCGCATGAAAGACAACGATAATATTGTCTTTGCTTGCACTCATCTCACCATAGGTTTCATATTTGAGAGCGTAAGATTCTAAAATACGTCCACTCTCTAAATACAAAGGTTCATCAAAATGCTCTACAAAGGTCTGTATTTTCACAATAAGCCTTAATTAACCCTATAATTGGGTGCTTCATGGGTGATGATAACATCATGGACATGGCTCTCTTTAAGACCCGCACTGGTAATCTCAACAAATTCTGCTTTCTCTTGATAATCGATAATATCGCGAGCACCCACGTATCCCATAGAAGACCTTAGTCCTCCGACCATTTGAAAGATAACATCACGAATGGAGCCCGCATGAGGAACACGACCTTCAATGCCTTCTGGAACAAGTTTATCCGCAGCCGTTCCCTCTTGAAAATAACGATCACTGCTACCTTTCGTCATCGCACCGATACTGCCCATTCCACGATAGGTTTTATACTGGCGTCCTTGATAGGTAATCACTTCACCCGGGCTTTCATCGGTTCCAGCAAGTAAACTTCCCACCATAACGCTTTGAGCACCTGCGGCAAGTGCTTTTGCAAAATCACCTGAATATTTAATACCGCCATCGGCAATCACAGGAACACCGTGCTTACGACCGACTGCTGAGCACTCTTCTATCGCTGACATTTGAGGAACGCCAACACCAGAAACGATACGAGTAGTACAAATACTTCCAGGTCCAATACCAATTTTAATACCATCAACCCCAGCCGCTACTAACGCTTCTGCAGCTTCAGAAGTAGCGATATTTCCAGCAATAATATCAACCTCTAGCTCTTTTTTAATCATTTTTACCGTATCAATAATGCCTTTTGAGTGACCATGTGCTGAGTCTAAAACAAGTACATCTACACCTGCTGCGACTAATGCGCGCGAACGCTCCAACTGACCCACACCAATAGCAGCACCCACTCTGAGTCTTCCAAAGGCATCTTTATTTGCATTAGGATATTCTTGACGTTTTTTCAAATCTTTGATGGTAATCAAACCTGCTAATTTATTGTTTTCATCGACGACGGGAAGCTTCTCAACTTTATTGGTTCTAAAAATTGCTTCTGCATCATCAAGCGTTGTACCTTTTTTAACGGTAATCAAAGGCATTTTTGTCATCAATTCTTCGACATTTTTCGTGTAATCATTTTCAAAACGAAGGTCACGATTGGTTAAAATACCAATCAGTGTATTGGTGTCATCAACAACAGGAACACCAGAAATACGATACTCTGACATAATTTCTAACGCTTCACGAAGTGTTGCGGTTGCTTTAATAGAAACAGGATCAATAATAATGCCACTTTCACTTTTTTTAACACGTCTAATCTCGCGTACTTGTGATTCAACATCCATATTTTTATGGATAATGCCAATACCGCCAAGGCGCGCCATCATAATAGCGGCTCTGTGTTCTGTCACCGTATCCATTGCTGCTGAGACTAGAGGGATATTTAAGGTAATATTTTTGGTTAATTTGGTTCTAATATCTACCTCTTTTGGTAGAATCTCTGAATATTTTGGTACTAATAAAACATCTTCAAACGTTAATGCTCTTTTTCTGATCTTCATGTGTGTTCCTTACAAAATAACTAGGCTTTAAAAGCCTTACATACGTTAAAAAGCGTACTTTTTAACTCCATTTGCCGCTGATTACTTATTGACTTAAACCGAGTTCTCTCTCTAAACTTAATGCTCCATCAAGCAGTGTTTGCTCACCATACGCTTGCCCAATCAATTGTCCACCAATAGGAAGCCCTTTACTGTCTTTTCCTAAGGGCACCGAAATACCTGGAAGTCCTGCGAGATTGAGGGAAATCGTATAGATATCGCTCAAATACATCTCTAAAGGATCTGCTTTTGCACCAAATTCAAACGCACTTGTTGGGGTTACGGGTGTAAAAATCAAATCTGCCTCTTTAAAAATGGCTTCATACTGTGCTTTGATGAAATGGCGCGCACGCTGTGCTTTAATATAATACGCATCGTAATAACCACTACTTAGAACAAATGTCCCCAATAAGATACGTCGTTTGACCTCTTCTCCAAATCCTAAACTTCTGCTTTTTACAAACATCTCTTTGAGATTGTCGTTGCTTTGACGATTTCCATAGCGTACACCGTCATAACGACTAAGGTTTGCGCTCGCTTCTGCGGTTGCAATGACATAATACGTTGCAATGTCATATTTTGAATTAATAAAATTGCGATAAATAATTTTATGTCCGGCTTTTTCGAGTGCACGAATGCCCTCTAGCATTTTTTCGCGAACTTCAGGACTGGCTTCATTGAGATAATTCTCAATGACTGCTATCGTCATTTTTCGGTTGGCATCAAGTTTATCGGCTACGCTTTGATGTGCGATATTTGCACTCGTTGAATCTTTTGGTTCATGCCCCGCAATAATGTCATACAAAATTGCCGCATCTTCAACCGTTTGAGTAATGGGCCCAATTTGGTCCAATGAACTTGAATAAGCACCCAAACCGTAACGACTGACTTTTCCATACGTAGGTTTGAGTCCAACACATCCACAAAATGCGGCAGGTTGGCGAATACTTCCACCCGTATCACTGCCAAGGGCGGCTATGGCAATACCTGCGGCTACGGCTGCAGCACTTCCGCCACTGCTTCCACCTGGGACACATTTTGGGTTGTGTGGATTGAGTGTTTTTCCATAAAAAGATGATTCCGTAGAGCTTCCCATCGCAAACTCATCCATATTGGTGCGACCAAAAGGAGCAAGATCATGCGCTAACATATTGTCGATGACCGTTGCATTATAAGGAGCGACATAACCTTGAAGGATGTTTGAGCCACTGGTGACTTCCCAACCATTGACTTGAATATTATCTTTAATTGCAATAGGAACGCCTTCGCCGTACGTGCTGATAGGTTTACATGTAAACTGCTCAACGTACGCGCCCAGTCCTTTTGTCGCTTCAATTTTTTGTTTCAAGTCACTTCTGAGTGCTACGATCTCTTCTTTAGGCAATTTTAACGCCTCTTTTAACGTTATCAATACCTCTCCTTTTCTTTATTGTTACATGCTTCTTACTGCACAGCTTGTAAACTCGTCACAGTGAAGCTCGCGCATTTTGCCACAATGTCGGCGTATTAAAGCTTTTTAGCCTTATTCTCAGTTGATTTTAATTTTTTTGTTTTAACATTGACCCAGTAGACACATAATCCAATAACCACAAAAATTGCGCCAACCGTTTCAAATACAAAGCTCAGTTCAACAGGAGCGCTCAAATTAAGCATTGAGTGCCTCTGAACATCGATGACATAACTCTTCTTCACTTTTTGCTCTGTATTTCCAACAACGTGGACATTTACATTTTGAAGCTTTGAAAATTTTAAACCTGTCACCGGCTACTTCAAAAACACCTAATTCACCCTGCTCTTCATGTTCGATAACTTTACTCACCGTAAACCAATCTTCAGCGTCTACTTTATCAAGGGCGACGACTTTAGAAGAAGCCGTTTGAATGACCAGTTCCAACGTCGATTTGATGATTTTTTCTTTTTTCAAAGCATCGACAATTTCAAAAAATTTCTCCCTAGCTTCTACCATATAAACTTCATCAAATGAGCATTCCATTGCAGGGAGTGGTTGATACATAAGATCAAAAACACTCTTTCCACCTTGTTTCACAATGGCAGGTGCATACTCCATCAATTCGTCTATCGTGTAAGTAAGTGTTGGAGCAAACAGTGCCATCAATCGCTCTGTAATCAGTGCCATGGCACTTTGTGCAGAGAGTCTAATAGTGTCGTTTTTCGCATTACAGTATAGTCTATCTTTTGAAATATCCAAATAAATACCACTGAGTTCAACCGCAATAAAATGATTTAAAAGGGCAAAACCTTTTGAAAATTCATACTCTCTAAAATAACCCTCCGCTTCATCCAAGACACGTTTAGCGTGTACTAAAATCCACTGATCGAGTACGCTCATTTGCTCAAACGGTAAAAGTGTTTCTAAATCATTCACGTTTGCCAATAAGAAGCGGAAAGTGTTGCGAATTTTACGATACTGTTCACTAATTTGTTTTAAGATATTATCGCTGATTTTAAGGTCTGTTGTATATTCACTTGTACCGACCCACAAGCGTAAAATCTCAACACCGTGGCTTTTAGCAATATCGGTAGGAGAGACAACATTTCCTTTAGACTTACTCATTTTTTCACCTTTTTCATCAACGGTGAAACCATGCGTTAAAATCTTTTGATATGGCGCAATGCCATTATTGGCCGTACTGACTAAAAGTGAACTTTGGAACCAACCACGATGTTGGTCACTTCCTTCAAGATACATGGACGCTGGATAATCGCCTGCATCATAATCTGAAGATTGAAGCACCGCTTTCCACGTACTACCACTATCAAACCAGACATCTAAAATATCCATCACTTTTTCAAGATTTTCAGGCGCATATCCGCTGTTCTCAACGAGAAGGTCTGCAATCTCTAAATCCCACCACGCATCGGCACCTTTTTCTTCAAAAATGTTCGCAATATGCTCAACGACTTTCGTATCAAAAATTGGTTTTCCCGTTGTTTTATCTCTAAAAAATGCAATCGGCACACCCCAATCACGCTGTCTTGAAATACACCAATCTGGACGATTTTCAATCATTGAGCCTAAACGATTGATACCCGATTTTGGATAAAAACGAACTTTTTGCAGTTCATCCATTGCCATTTTACGAAGGCTATCGCGTCCATTTATTGCTTCATCCATTGCAACAAACCACTGTTTTGTCGCACGATAAATCACTGGCTGATGGGTTCTCCAACAAAAAGGGTAGGAGTGGGTGAATTTTGAGCATTTGCGTAATGCACTGCCCAAAAGTTCTAAAATACGTTCATTGCATTTAAAAATATGCTCGCCTACAAAACTGGACGCATCAGGAAGTAGTCCTAAACGAACCACGGTTTCATCGTAACAACCCCTCTCATCCACAGGCATAATGACTTCAAGACCGTAACGAAGCCCCACTTTGTAGTCATCATCACCATGCCCAGGAGCGGTATGAACACAACCGCTACCACCGTCCATCGTAACGTGTTCACCTAGAACGATTTGTGATTTTCTTCCATTCAGTGGGTTGATGGCAAAACTGTTTTCAAGGATGTCGGCTTTAAAGGTTTTAACGACTTTACCCGCGATAACGCCTTGTTCAATGAGTTTTACATGTAAAGGTTCCGCAACGATATACCCATCGCTGGTGAGCACATAATTTTCATCAGGACTAAATGCGATACCGACGTTTGCAGGCAATGTCCATGGCGTTGTTGTCCAGATAATAACGGAAGCATCAGAGTTGATTTCAAGTGTTGCTTTGGCTTCAGAACTTAGCGCAAACGCTACGAAAATAGAATAATCTTCTTTATCTTCATACTCAACTTCCGCTTCGGCTAAAGCACTTCGTGCCGCCCATGACCAATACACAGGTTTACTGCGCTCAATTAAAAGACCACGGTCTGCTACACCACACAGTGCTCTATAAATGTCTGCTTCAAATTTAAATTTCATCGTCATATAAGGGTTATCCCAATCGCCAATAACACCTAGTGATTTGAATTCTTCTCGTTGAATATCAATAAATTTGCGCGCATGCTCACGACATAATTCTCTAATTTTACTCTTAGGCAGTGCGTCTTTCTTCTCTTTTCCAAGGTTTTTTTCAACCTGTTGTTCTATCGGCAAACCATGACAATCCCAACCTGGAACATACCGTACGTTCTCGCCAAAAAAATAGTGTGTTTTAATAATGACGTCTTTAAGTATTTTATTGAGTGCATGTCCAATGTGAATATGCCCATTTGCATAAGGAGGTCCATCGTGTAAAATAAATGTTTGAGGAGCATTTTGTCGATTTTGTATCATTTTGGCATAAGCACTCTCCTCTTTGGAAAACCACTTTGCATAACGTGCAGGTTCATTTTGCGGTAAATTGCCTCTCATCGGGAAATCAGTCTGAGGAAGAAGCAAAGTCTCTTTATAGTCCATTGTCGTATATCTCCTTGGACGCTATGCATCGTAAAATTTTTACATGTAAGCATCTCTTAAAATGAGGCAAGTTTATCTAAAAACGATTTAAGAAGCACTTACGGTATAATGCGAGATACGTTATGACTCAAAGTTTTCGCCTGCCAACACTCTTGGCAAGTGTTAGTGCCCTTGTGGCTAGCGTCGTCAAAAGAGTCTTACTTTTTTGACATTACAAAAATCAAAAAGGTTGTTCCATGAAAAGCTCTTTGATCGTAGTAGGCAAATCACTGCGATACAATCTGCCATTTTTGAATTATATTCACGCAACGATTTCTAAACACCTTGGTCTCCCAGACCAAACCGTTTACATCGATAAAAATGACAAAGACCTCTTTTTCGTTTTAGAAGAATCCATTGCGCATGCCGATGAAATTGTCATCATTACCTCGCACGATAGCTTTAACCTCGTCAATAAAGTCATTGCAACACTAGGAGAGGAAGCACTCGAACTTAAAGACGATATGCTGATTCCATCAAAAACCACTGTTTTTGAGAAAAATAGCTATCTATTGGAGCGCGATGGAAAACTCATCAATGTCATCAAAGCGACAGAAAATAAAAAGTTACCTTCCGTTCTGATTGAAAATAAAAGCGAATCGGCACTTTTTTCTATTATCAGCATTGACGAAGATTCCCTGAAAATACTTCTAGAACCTCTTGCTCAAAATTACGAGATTCGTATTACACCTACCACCATTGTCGATGGATGGATTACGGTAGAAGCTGTTTCAAATAAGTATGGGAATTTAGAGAATTTTTTTAAAGCAGCTAAATCACTGCTTCCTCAAAAAGTCATTAATCATCCTGACGTGATTGAGCACATTGCTTCGTGCTTAGAAGAGAACAATCAGACATTAAGCATCGCTGAGAGTTGCACGGGCGGGCTTATCGCATCCATGCTCACAGAACATTCAGGGGTCTCTGCTGTTTTCAAAGGTGGCCTTGTAACCTATTCCAATGAAATTAAAGAATCATGGTTAGGTGTGAGTCCTGAAACGATTGAACGTCATGGTGCTGTCAGTGAACTTTGTGTACGCGAAATGCTAGAAGGCGTACTCAATGCTAGCTTATCTGATTATGCCATTGCAACCAGCGGCGTTGCAGGACCAACTGGTGGAAGTGCCGAAAAACCAGTGGGAACAGTCTATGTTGGTGCGCGAAACAAAACGGGTGATATTTATATCGAGAGGCTCCTTTTGGAGGGTGATCGTCAATATATTCAAAGGCAAAGTGCATACCATGCATTTAAACTGCTTTTACATGTAGGCGAAACTATTTTTCTAAAAAGTGAAAAAATGTCTTGACAAATGAATTTTTTTTCTCTATAATTTCAGCCTCATTACGAGAAGAACGGTGAATGACTCGTTAGCTCAGTCGGTAGAGCATCTCCCTTTTAAGGAGGTGGTCGATGGTTCGAATCCATCACGGGTCACCATTCATTTTTTGTGCGACCCCATCGTCTAGTGGTCCAGGATCCCGCCCTTTCACGGCGGTTACAGGGGTTCAAATCCCCTTGGGGTCGCCAAATATTTTCTTCTTTAGTGTTCATGGTCGCTTAGCTCAGTTGGTAGAGCGCCACCCTTACAAGGTGGATGTCATAAGTTCGAGTCTTATAGCGACCACCATTTATGCGCGGCGGTAGTTCAGTTGGTTAGAATATCGGCCTGTCACGCCGGGGGTCGCGGGTTCGAGCCCCGTCCGCCGCGCCACGATTTATTTTCCCTCAGCATTTTCCTATTTTGTTATGAAACTGCCTGAGCATGACTCGTTAGCTCAGTCGGTAGAGCATCTCCCTTTTAAGGAGGTGGTCGATGGTTCGAATCCATCACGGGTCACCATTGTCCTATTCAAAAAAACACTTGTGCGACCCCATCGTCTAGTGGTTAGGACACCGCCCTCTCAAGGCGGGAACGGGGGTTCAAGTCCCCCTGGGGTCGCCATCTCTTCTTAAATACGATTTCCTCGCTGCTGAATACCTTCATTTTCATAAATATCAATTTCGCGTTTATATTCAACGTTCGCTTTTTTAAGTTCTTCATCCATGAACGCAATAAGCTTCGCATCCGAGTTGCGGTGACTCGCAATCAGTAGGACAAAATTAAGATACACTTTTGAAGCTTTGGGCGCAACACCCTTTTCTTTTCGAGGAAACGGGCACTCTTTTGCCACCTTTAAAATAGCATTCATCAAATCATTACGGGTTGTTGTTCGTTTTGCCGCAATTTCAACTAATGCCTCTATCGTCATTTTGCGGATTTTCTCTTCTTGTGCTTGTTGCGGAGTTACTTCAATAACAACTGTTTTTTGCAAGTTGGCTACCACAATAAACAAAGAGATTAAGACGATAATAATTACTGCCACAATGGCAATAATAAGATAGTTCTCTTGCATAAGGAGAGCCTTTTTTCTTTTTTGCGGATATTATAGCACAACTTGAAGGAGGCAAATTCTCCTTCAAGCATTTGATTTATAATGATTTATTGATATCTCTTTTAGGGTAAGCTAACGCTATAACAAGAGCAACAATCGCAACCGTATAGTAAACAAATGTAGGTACAGGAATCGGATCACCTGCTGCATAAGAGTGCATACCAGAAAGGTAAAAATTAACACCAAAATAGGTCATGATAATTGAAGAAAATGCAATAGTCGATGCGACTGCAAACGCAAAAGGTGAGCTCCATTTTGGTACAAAACGTAAATGCACGACAGCGGCATAAATCAGAATAGAAACCAAAGCCCATGTCTCTTTTGGATCCCAACCCCAATAGCGTCCCCATGATTCATTTGCCCACACGCCACCTAAAAAGTTACCAATGGTTAATAAACTTAGACCTAAAATCATCGCCATTTCATTGATACGTGTTGCTTCAATAATATTGCGCTCAATTTCTTGATTGCGTTTTGCATCTTTTGTGCTGCGTAAAATAAATAAAATCAGCGTAAAGAAGCCTAGAAGTGCGCATAACCCTAAGAAACCGTAACTTGCAGTAATAATCGATACGTGAATATTAAGCCAATACGATTTTAAGACAGGTACAAGATTGGTGATTTGTGGATCCATCCAGCTTAAATGAGCTACAAAAAGCGTTACACCTGTCAAAATGGATGTCAGTGCCAAAGAGACTACAGACTGTTTGGAGAAGAAAATGCCCGCTAATGCAATTGCCCATGCAATATAAATCATGGATTCATAACCGTCACTCCAAGGAGCATGTGTAGAAATATACCAACGAAGTGCAAGTCCTGCCGTATGAATCATAAATGCTACAAAATTAATTCCTAACACTATTTTACTGACAAGGCGAATATTGAGCGTTGATTTAACCATCTTGGCAAAAATGAAGCACAATAAAACCAGTCCACTAAGAAGATAAACGGGTGTTAAACGATCAAAAATTTTCGCATGATTAAAAAATATTTCTGCTTTAATTCTACTGTCGCTTGGAATAATATCAGATCCATACTGCTCTTGATAAGATTCTAATTTATCAAGCGCTTTATTGGCATTGTCCCAATTTCCTTTTTCCAACCCTTCGCCTAAAGCTTCAAAATAGCCACCCAAAAGAGCTCTTACTTCATCACCCTCTTGTTTCGAAAAATTCATCACTGCTTCTTGAGGCGCGAACCAATGTTTCGTCATATCATTTTGTTTAGGAATCATTTTAAACACTTCGCCAGTGTAAACCATATAACAGATATTAACACGTTCATCTACTTTAAGAATATCTTTGTCAAATTGGTTTCGAAGGGCTGGTTTTTTACGATTGGCTTCCTCAGAATATTTTGCTAATTTAAAAGCATGGTCACCGTCTTTATCAAAAAAGTCATTAAAAGATGCGTATTTTTGAGACTCTGGAATACCAATGATTTTTTTGAGTTCAGGATGAAAGACTTTAATAATAGGTAGGGCTTGCCATTCAGCAGGCGAACTCATCATGCTCAGTGTGACTTGATTGGCTGTTAAACCTTGATAACTTGAACTGCCATAGACTTTATTGAGTACTTCAGTTGAAATCGTATCAATAGGTTTAATCCGCCCATCAACACTTTGCACCAATAATCTTCCAAATTTATCGGCATGTTTGACATCATACTGTTTTAAAAATGCAAGATACTCTTCTGTGGTGTAGGCATGTAATGGTTGAATCGTACCAAAGAGGCTTCCAAGAAACAAAATTAAAAAGAGTGATTTTACTTTTGCCATATCACGTTGAATCATAAACGCAAGCTTTCTGAATCGACTTTTAGGATTCAATAAATTCAAAAATAAACCAAGTCCTAAAAGAAGGTATCCTAAATAAGTTGGTATTTTACCAGGGTCGTTATTGACGGACAAAATAGTTCCTTTTTCATCACGATCATACGAGGTTTGAAAAAAGCGAAATCCTCTGTAATCTAATACATGATTCATATAAATACGAAATGGCATATGCACACCTTTTTCATCATCGACTACTTCCACTTCGCTCGCATAGGACATAGGAGACATGGATCCTGGATAACGATCAAGTTGAAATTCATTTAATTTGATTGCAAAAGGAAGCGTAAATGTTTGAGAACCCCATTCAAAAGCAAAAGGCACCCCTGCTATCGTTACTTTTGTGGATTCACCTTTACTGCCTTTGCCTTCACCAAACATAGCAACTTCATGATGTTCTCCTTTAAAATCAACATCTACAAGAAGTGCTGAACTGTTATTACCGCGCATCATTGGATTTTTATCTTCAACAATTTTTTCTTTACCTTTTAATCCAATATAACGCGGTGCAAAATTTATACTGCCGACAGTATAAAGTTGCCCAGTTATAAACGGCTCTTTTGCACTTGCATCATACTCACCACGTTTGTTCTCAACCATTTTGAACCACGCAATTTTTTCGGGAGAAGTTACATAAAACTTCCCATCTTCCAAAGAAAAAGAGATGACTTGTTTTTTCGTCTGAAGGTTTTTAGCATCAAAACTAAAGAGATAATCTGATGTTTCATAACTTTCACCTTGTTTGAGTGTAACGCTCATGCTCTCGCCATAACCACTAAGCATCATAGAAATCATCGGAACACCATCAGCATCTTCAACAACTTTTTTTGTAGCATTAGGCAGATACTCTTTGAAATGAATATTCGCCTTTTCTCCAGCAACATCCAAATTGAAAGAAAAATGATTCCCCCCAATATGTGATATTAACTGTGGATGGCTATAGGCATACGTTTTACCATCTTTAAGTGCGCGCACTTGAATATAAGCATTGGTCGAAAGTACCTTGTTTTCTTGCATGCCATTTCTTACATGTAAAGAACCTTCAAAGCCAAAATAACGAGTCACACCTGAACCAATTAAAATAAAAATAAAACTGAGATGAAATAAAAATGCGGGAAGTTTATCGAGTGTATAGATTTTGTATCGAACCATATTGTAAACTAAAATAACACCTAAAGCAACTTGAAGTAACTCAAACCACCATGAAGTATAGATAAGCGCCCAACTTGTTTCAACACCAAAATCATTTTCAACAAAAGTAGCAACACCGCTTGTTATACCAAAAAGTATCAGCAGAATGATGGCCGCTTTCATTGACAAAAAATGCCTGAAGACAGAATTCATAAAAACTTCCTTACTAGAAAAATAGGGATATGTTACCGTTTTAGAGTAAATAATTTATAAATCATACGAAGTGAAGTAAACCTCGTGATGTTAGAGGTTTACATGTAAAAAGAAGAGCGATTAACCGCCAAGGTATTTTTTGCGAATGGTATCATCACCAATCATATCAGAAGCTTTGCCATTCATAACAATATGACCATTTTCAAGAACATACGCAGAATCAGAAATTTTAAGAGCTGCAAAGGCATTTTGTTCGACCAATAAAATAGTGATGCCTTCATCTCTAAGACGTAAAATCGTCTCAAAGACCTCTCCAACTATCTTAGGAGCGAGTCCAAGACTTGGTTCATCAAGCATTAATAATTTTGGTTCACCCATCAAAGCACGCGAAATTGCGAGCATTTGTTGTTCACCACCACTCATCGTACCGGCGAGTTGATGGCGTTTATCTTTAATTCGTGGGAATAACTCATACATAGTCTCTTTAAGATGCTCATAATTTTCATCATTATTAAATGCACCCATACGCAAGTTTTCTTCAACAGTAAGATTGATAAAAATTTTACGACCTTCAGGAACAAGGGAAAGTCCATGTTGAACCAAGGTATGCGTTTTATGATTTTTAGTATCAAAGCCTAAGAAAGTAATGTCACCTGTTTTTTTAACACTGTTAAGCAATGCTTTTAGAGTCGAGCTTTTACCTGCACCGTTTGATCCAATCAAAGAAACAATTTGTCCCTCTTTCACTTCAAAATCAATCCCTTTAACAGCTTCAATGAGTCCATAATAGACATGTAAATTTTTAATACTAATCATTATGAAAATCTCCTAAATAGGCTGCAATAACTTCTGGGTCTTGAATGGCATCAGATGGTGCGCCTTCAAAAATGGTTTTACCATAATCTAAAACTAAAACTTTATCGCACAATTGATTGACAAATTTCATATCATGCTCAATTAACAGTACCGTCAAATCAAAATCGTGACGCGCTTTTTTGATAATATCTCCCAATTCTTCTGTCTCAGAAGGATTCATGCCAGCGGCTGGTTCATCAAGGAGTAATAATTCAGGATTCGTTGCAAGCGCACGTGCAATTTCGACTTTGCGTTGTTGTCCATAACTTAAATCAACTGCTTTTGTATGTGCAAAACCAGCAATTCCAAAATAATCAAGAATTTCCATAGCACGCTTTTTGATTCGTTTTTCTTCGCCAATAAACCTAGGAAATCGTGTAATAGCTTCGACAAAACTATAACGTGCTTGAAAATCAAAACCTATTAAAACATTATCTAAAACACTCATGCTCGAAAAAAGTCGAATGTTTTGAAAAGTACGAGCGATGCCCCGTCGTACAATCAAATGTGGTTTCAATCCATGAATCATCTCATTGCGAAAAATAACTTCGCCCGCACTTGGTTCGTAATTACCAGTAATGATATTAAACATCGTCGTTTTACCAGCGCCATTAGGACCAATCAAACCAAAAATTTCTTTGCGATTAACACTAAAGCTTGTCTCTTTAATTGCGGTAACACCACCAAAATTTTTTGTGACATTATTTACTTTTAGAATCATTTCGAACTCCTTTTACGAAGTTTGAATAGATCTTTTAGTTCTCGTTTTCCCATGATACCTTCGCGTGCAAAAAGCATAATAAAAATAAGAGCTAACGAAAATACAACCATTCTCATACCTGGCATCGCTGGTGTACTGTAACCGAAAAGATGCATCGGTTCATCCAAGAAACGCATCCATTCACTTCCACCCATGACAAGTACTGTACCGATAATAGCACCTGTTGTGCTCCCAAGTCCACCAAGTACGATAATAATTAAGAGTTGGAAAGTAAAGAAAAAGTCAAAGAGATCTGGAGATATACTCGTAAGTAATGCCGCCAACAAGCCTCCGCCGATACCTTCAAAAAAAGCGCTTGTACAAAAAGCTAACGTTTTAGCTTTAAAGGTATTAACCCCCATAGCAATTGCAGCATCTTCATCGTCACGAACCGCTTTCATGGCACGACCAAATTTTGAATTGACAATATTTAAAATAACAAGAACCGCAATAATAGCAATGCCGCCTGTCCAATATAAATTTGAAAACTCAGGAATATCGTTGAGTCCTAACGAACCATTGGTTACTTCAGGATAGTTAATGGCTAAAATTTTAATGATAAAACCAAATCCTAGCGTAACAATAGCAAGATAATCCCCCCTCACCCTAAAAACGGGGAAAGATAAAATAGCAGCTAAGATAGCGGCAAAAGCACCACCTAATAAGAGTGCAACGATAAAATTTGCATGCAATGTTAATACAAAAGGATAAGGATCAACAATAGCATACTGATACGATTTAGAATCAGGACTAACAAGTAAAAGTGCTGTTACATAAGCACCAATAGCGACAAAACCATTGGGTTCAAGCGAAAACTGACCTGTTACACCATTGATGAGATTGTAGCTCACGGCAAGAATAGTAAAAATTGCAATATTGTTTAAGATACGAACCGTATATTCATCAAAATGCGTGTTTGCAAACCAAATAAACCACACAATACTTAGAACGATTGCAATATTAATCCATTGATCTTTTTTCATTATTTTTGTCATATTAAAACCTACTCTTTTCAAAGTCAATCCCTAAAATACCTGTAGGTTTGAACAATAAAATCAAAATTAAAAAGATAAATGCAAATGCATCTTTGTAGCCCCCAAGTTCCGGGAAAAACGCAATAACAACGACTTCAGTAAAACCAATAATGAGTCCCCCTAAAACGGCTCCACCAACACTACCAATACCACCGACAACAGCAGCGGCAAATGCTTTGAGTCCTACAAGAACGCCCATCATCGGCTCAACTGAAGGATAATTAACTACCCAAAAAATTCCACCTACGGCAGCAAGAGCTGAGCCCATACCAAACACAATCGTAATAATGCGGTTAGCATCAATGCCCATTAGATTGACGGTATCGACATCAAAGGCAAGTGCTCGAATTGCCATGCCATATTTTGTTTTAAATAAAACCCATAAAATAATTGCTAATAAAATAGCCGTTATAAAAGGAACAATCACAGCAGAAACCGGCATCGTAAGCCCGCCTAATTCTAAAATATTTTCTAAATAAGCAGGGACAGGAAACGCTCTTGGAACGCCACCAAAAAAGACATTAAATGCATTCTCAAGAAAAAAGCTCACACCAATAGCTGTAATAAGTAATGAAATTTTAGGTGCGCTACGAAGAGGACGATAAGCAATTCGATCACTCGCCATACCAAGAAGAGCCGAACCAACAACGGCTAGAAGAACAGCTGCTGCAAAAGGAAGTTCTAATACAGCGATACCAAAATATCCTAAAAAACCACCCACCATCATAATATCGCCATGCGCAAAGTTGATAAGGCGAAGTACACCATAAACCATTGTGTAACCTATCGCGATGAGTGCGTACATACTGCCAAGGCTAAAACCATTGACCATCTGTTGCATAAACATTGTTAAATCCAAATAGATTCTCCTCTCAAATTTTAGAAAACTTTTCACTTTTTACATGTAAATGAAAACTTTTCTAAAATCTCTCCCTTGTGACTAAGGGAGAGAAATATATTCTGAATCTATTATGGATTAACTGTTGATTTGTAAACAGGTTTTCCGTTAGTAATAACTTTGATAACAGCAGAACGTGTAGAGTTACCAGATTTATCCATATTTAGGACACCTGAAACACCTTCAAAGTTTTTAGTTGCTTTAATAGCATTGTTGATACAAATACTATCTTCTGGATTGGCACAACGATTCATTGCATCGACCATAAGGTTATACGCATCTGCACCTAAAGCAACAAAAGAATTGACTTCTTTTTTACCAGTTTTTTCAGCATAAGCTTTGATAAACTCTTTTGAACGCTCAGTTGGAGGTGCACCATAATCAAAGAAATCTGTAAACATATAACCTTCAACAGCGTCACCACCTAAATCAATAAAAGTTTGATTGGCTACACCATCACCAGAAAACATTGGTTTATTAAGACCAATTTGTTTTGCTTGACGAGCAATCATAGAAACTTCAGGATGATACATAGGGAGGAACATAAAATCTGGATTTGCTGCTTTAATTTGAGAAACAACAGCTTTAAAATCTTTGTCACCAGAGCTTACTTTAATCTCTTTAACAATTTTGCCACCCGCTTTTGTAAAAGCATCTTTAAACGCTTTAGCAAGACCCAATGAATAAACTTGTGCTTGATCAACGACAACAACGGCAGTTTTGAGTTTTAAATCTTTTGTTGCATAGTTAGCAACAACAGCGCCTTGAAAAGAATCGGTAAAACAAACACGGTTTGCAAACGCTTTGTTTTCTGTCAATTTATCGTTCGTTGCAACAGGGGCAATGACAGGAATCTCTTTTTTGTCAGCAATAGCAATAACTTGCGCCGTATTGGTACTGGTTAATGCACCAATAATACCTACAACTTTATCAGAACTAATTAAACGGGTTGTTGCGTTCGCTGATTCAACTTTGTCACCTTTATTATCGACAAGAATCAATTTAACAGTATCCCCATTTTTTAGTTTTGGCTGTAACGAATTGGCAAAATCAATACCTTCATTACATGTTTGACCATAGGCAGCGAGTGGTCCACTCATAGCCATAACAACACCAACATTGACCTCTTTCGCGAAAGAGTATGATGCTAGCATTGCAGCAGAGGTAGCAAGAAGAGCTAGTTTTCTCATGAAGACTCCTTATAGTAGTTATGCAAATATATTACAAGAAAGTTACTTAAGGTTGAATGTAAGTTTAAGGAAGATGTGTATAAAAAATATGCAGTTAAGAAAAATGTAGCAAGAATTCCGTCTCAAATGAGACGGAATCTAAGAAGACAAACTAGAATTTGTAGTTAGCTTTTACCCAAAGGTCGTCACCATCACCGTCTTTACCTTGTGCTTCATATTGTGCACCAAGGCTAAAGCCTTTTAAAGCACCTTCAAATTTGTAAGTACCATAAACAGCTGTTGAAGAAATTTTTTGGTCAATTGCATTAATCAAACCATCTGCTACAACATAACGTGCACCAATATTTGCTGCTGCAGTTAAGTCATAATTTAAATCAATTAGGTATGATTTTGTATCTCTGTTATAACCATTCATTGCGATAACTGGGTCAGTATAGAGTAAATCTGCACCATTACCTAAACCAGAGATGACAACACCTGTAGCAACATTATCATCACCTACTTTAGAGTATGCGATAGTACCGTTGATACCTTTATAGCTTACGCCGGCTTTGAATGCATAGAGGCTGATTGTATCATCAACTGATCCAACGCTACTATCAAGATCATTGTAGTAGTATTGACCACCAAGAGTATAACCAATTTCACCAGCCTTGCCTTCATATAACGCTTCACCATATGCTACCTGAATAATATCAACAACATTTGCATAAGCAGCTGTTAATGTTAAACCAGCAATTGATTTGTTGATAACTGCTAATGTATAAGCACCATCATCAACAGTTACATTATTCCAAGAGTTGGTTGCAAAGCTTTTAGTAAATTTACCTACATTGCCAGCGCCATCAGTTCTTGTTTGGAACTTTTGAACATAACCAGCGATTAATGTTGTATTTGGAAGGTCTGTATTGATTACAGCAGCACCTTCGAATGACTCTTTAATAATTCTTGAACCTGAACCACTGACAAGTGGAGTGTCTAAGAACATACGACCAACCATTGCTGTTGTTTTACCAATGTTGTAAGCAACATATGCTTCTGACAATGCTGCGCCTGAACCATACATACTGCTATTAAATGCTGCTTTGCCATCTGCATCAACAAATGGAGAAGCGCTACCTTGTGCAGTTAAACCTAATGTTAAACCATAAAGTGGTGCTGTTTTATATCCAAGCATAACGCCCGTTGAAAAAATATCAGCATCTGTTGTGCTGCCGTTATCTGTTGTAAAATAGTAAGCTTTAAGCTCACCATTTACTTTACCATTTTTAAATGCGTCAGCAAGTGTATCTGCTGCGAATGAGCTAGATGCGAGTCCAGCAACAACGATAGCCGCCAAGCTAAGTTTAGCTAATTTCATATTTTCTCCTTGAAAATGTTTGATTACCATTTGGTTACAAAAAGAAGTATACAAAAAAAAATACTAAAGTCAAATAAAATGTGTGATGAAAAAGTAAGCTTTTTAGAAATTTTAGAGATTTGAAGGAGAAAAGAAGACAAGGCAGTGGCAAAAGCCACTACCTTAAAAGACTTAAACAACTAACAAATTAGAATTTGTAGTTTGCTCTAAATCTGAATTCGTTTGCATCAGCAGTTTTGTCATTGTCAATGTTCTCATATTCAGCTGATAATGTAAGACCTTTAAGAGCAGGAATTGCATATGCTACTTGACCAGCAATAAATGTTTTATCACCTGAAGCTGCAGTTGATGGTAAATTAACATCAATATAGTTAGCCATAACTGTAAGACCAGCTACACCTACTTTTGAGAAATCATAAGTAAGTTCAACTTTGTATGCATCTGTATCTCTTCCAGCTACTTGAGAAGCACCAGCAATTAAAGGAGCCGTAAACGCTACAGCATTACCTGCGCCATTACCCATACCAAGAATTACGCCATCGTCTTTAGATGTTGTTGTATAAGCGAGTTTTGCACCAAAGCCAGCAAGATTAATTAAAGATGCTTGTAGACCAACCATATCACCGTCTAAATTCACATCAACATCAGTGTTAGATGCTTGATATGCGCCATCTAAGCCGATTTTAAAGTTGCTCATAGGAACAACATAACCAAGTGCACCGACATAAACATCAACATCGCCAACAGCTGAACCTGCTACATTATTAACTAATGCATATTGACCGACAACTGTCAAATTAGGAATTGATTTGTTAATAACGCCTACAGTATATGCACCATCAAATGTGAAGTTGCCAGCACCGTAGAATACAGCTGATTTCTCAAAATTAGGTGCATTACCAACAGTTGAAGTTAATGTATCGCTTGTTCTACCTTGAAATTTATCAACATAACCAGCAATTAATGTTGTATTTGGTAAATCTGTATTTACTACTACAACACCTTCAAATGATTCTTTAATCATACGTGAACCAGAACCACTTACAAGTGGAGTAGCAATAAATTGGCGACCCACTTTTGCGGTTGTTTTACCAATTGTATAAGCTACATATGCTTCTGAAAGAACAGCGCCTGAACCATACATATCGTTAGTATACAGTGCTTTAGCGTCAGAAGAAGCAAAAGGAGCATAGTTTGATTGAACTGTCAATCCAAGGCTAAGACCATAAAGAGAATCTGTAGTATAACCAAGAACAACGCCTGTATTAAAAATATCTTCTGATGTAGCACCTGTATCTCTATCAAAATACCAAGCTCTTAATTCGCCGCTTACTTTACCGTTTTTAAATGCATCAGCAAGAGTGTCTGCTGCGAATGAGCTAGATGCTAATCCAGCAACTACCATAGCCGCCAAGCTAAGTTTAGCTAATTTCATATTGTCTCCTTAGAGTTTTTATTTTGAAGGCGAGAAAAGTCTATCACAAAAATTGATAAATTACAATTAATCTTGAAGCTAAAAGAGCTTTTTTGCAACTTTTTAGCAACTTTCGTAATCAAGTTGTTATTAAAAGAGATACGATGTAAAATTTATTTAACTGCAAAATTAAATATGTAAAAAACATGTGAGGGGTGTGAGAGTAGAATTTTCTACTCTCATCACTTTTTTACATGTAAAAACTACATTCCAAAAACGAGTTGTGGTAACCATAAAGATATGATAGGAATATAGGTAATAATGAGCAATCCTACAAATAAAACAGCAACCCACGGAAGTGAAGAAACAACGACTTCTTTAAGGCTGAGTCCTGTCATACCTGCTGCAACAAAGAGGTTGAGCCCAACAGGCGGGGTTATCATACCTATTTCCATATTGACAACTAAAATAACGCCAAAATGAATAGGATCAATTCCCAATGCCATAACCAATGGCAATAAAAGAGGTACTGTAATCATAACGATAGAACTTGGTTCCATAAACTGTCCCATCAATAAAAGTAATATATTGACAATGACAAGGAACATAATTGGTCCAACATTCGCTTCAACAATTAATTTAGTAATTTGCTGAGGAATGGTTTCATCTGTTAAGAAGTGAGCAAAAATCATTGCGTTAGCAATAACAAAGAAAATCATCGAACTTGTTAGTGCTGACTCAAGAATGATTTTATAAACATCTTTCATCTTTAAATCTTTATAGACAAAAACGGAGACAATAAAAGCATATACGGCACTCGCAGCTCCCGCTTCTGTTGGCGTAAAGAAACCGCCATAGATACCGCCAATGACAATCACAATAAGCATTAATGCCCAAAATGCTTCTTTAAATTTTATAAGTCTTTCTTTAAACGTTGCAGGGGTTCCTTTTTTGAAGCCTAAGCGAACCGCACCAACATACGTTAAGGCCATCAGCATAAAACCAATTAAAAGACCGGGAATCACACCCGCCATAAAAAGCTTTCCAATCGAAAGGTCAGCTGTAACGCCATAAACAATAAAGACAATTGAAGGAGGAATTAAAATGCCTAAACTTCCTGATGTTGCAATCGTACCAATAGCATACCCTTTAGGATAGCCTGCTTCTTGAATAGCTGAGAACATCACAGAACCAATAGCAGCAACCGTTGCGGGAGAACTTCCACTCACGGCTGCGAAAATCATTGCCGCAAAAATAGCTGCGATAGGAAGACCTCCGGGAAGATGCCCTACAATTGATTTTGCAAATTCGATAATACGATGTGCCGCACCACCTTTAGAGAGGAATGAGCCTGCAAGAATAAACATTGGAATTGCCATTAATGAGTACTTATTCAGCCCATCAAATACATGTGATGTAATACCCAACAAATCCATATCTGTAAAGAAATATGCTGTAATTAATGTACTTGAACCCAAAGCAACCGAAACAGGAACGCCCAAAAACATTAAAGCAAAGAGTAATCCAAAAAGACTAAGCATCAACATGTTGTGGTACTCCCCTCATTTCCAATGAATCGTGTAATGTTTCAAGCTCACTATTAACAATAACTTTACTCGCATCTGTTGCAGCCACTTCAAATACTTTTTCACCTGCACGAAATGCCGCACCGATAAAAGCGAAAGGAAGAACAAGATGTGGAATCCACATCGGGATACGAAGGTCTATACTCATTTCACCAAAATCAATCAACATTAAAATAAGCTCATACCCAAGATATGACATCAATCCAAGGTATAAACAGCTAAAAAGATGCGCACTCATTAAAATTAATTTTGCTAAAATGGGTGGCAATTTCTCTAGAAGCATCGTTACAGAGATATGCACACCTTTTTTAAAACCATAAGCCGCACCAAAGAGGGCTGACCACATAAATAAGTAATTTGTAAGTTCTCCAGCCCATGTAATACTCATATCAAAACAATAACGAAGTACAACATTGGCAAATGCTAAAAGAACTCCTAAAGATATCCCAAAAACAGCGATATTTTTATTTATCGCCATAACCCCTAAATCGAGGATTGCAAAATATTTTTTCATCGTCTTTCTTTCCATCGAAACTTCTTTAATGACGTTCCGTGATTCACAATCTTTAAAAATTTGTTAATCACCACAACACCGAAGTTCGCCTCAACTGAGGCAAAGGCATCTTGCTTCAATGCAAGATGCCAACCTTGTATTACTTAATAGCCTGAACTTTTTTGATAAGGTCTTCACCAATCACACCATAAAATTTAGGATAGATTGCTTCCATAGCTTTTTGCCATGCTGCTTTTTGTTCTGGTGTTAATGTATGAATTTTCAAATTGCCTGATGTTTTAGCATACTCTTTTAACTTTGCCAAGATTGCTTCATCATCTTCAGATGCTAATTTTCTCTCATACGCAGTTGCTTCTTTCATTGCTTGTAAAACTGCTGGTTTTAAATCATTAGGAAATTTTTTCCAAAAACTTTCACTCATAATGACTAAATAACCAAGATATCCATGCTCAGAAAGAGTAAGGTCTGTTTGAACCTCATTAAATTTTTTAGTATAAAAGTTTGAAAGAGGATTTTCGGCACCATCGACAACACCTTGTTGTAATGCTGAATAAACTTCAGAAAATGGAAGAACTTGTGGGTTTGCACCAACTGCTTTAAATTGAGCCTCTAAAACGTGTGAACTCATAATTCTAAATTTCAAGCCAGCAGCATCTTCTGGAGTTAGCAATGGTTTATTCGCGGATAAATCTTTAAAACCTGCATCCCAATAATCAAGTGCCACAAAGCCTTTTGCAGTTACTTTATCTTTTAGGATTTTACCCACTTCACCATCAAGCACTTTGTAAAGATGTTCTTTGTCTCTAAATAAGAATGGCAAGTCGAAAAGTTGCATTTCAGGAACGATACTGGTAAATTTTGAGAAGCTTGGCATTGCGATATGCGCATTTCCAAGTTTTAGAGCTTTCATCTCTTCACCATCACCGTATAGCTGGGAATTTGGGAAAACGATTACTTCGACTTTTCCATTTGTTAGTTCACCAACTCTTTTTGCAAAGAAGTCTGCTCCCATACCTTTGGGTGTATTTGGACTTACAACGTGAGTAAGTTTGATAGTGTATTCTGCAGCAATCGCAGATGAAACAAGAAGCGTTGCCGCTGCTACCAGTTTAAGAAACTTTGTCATGTTAGACTCCTTTTAATATTATTTCCACTGTTGATTATAGGTGAAAATTATGTCAAAATTATGTAAGTTTACATGTAAGTTTCAAAACGACGATGAATAGAGGCTGTCTAGTTTCTTTTAGTAACGAATTAGCTAAAACTAAATCTTTTCTTACAATTTTATGTTACAATTTGTAACCAATACCTTGGATATTTTTTAAAGTTCCATCAGGAAGCTTCTTCCTTAAGTTTTTAATCATCAAGCGCAAAGCATTGAGACTCATGTACTCATTTTCCCATAAATTCGACTCTATCTCTTCATAAGTGATAATAGAATCCTTATGTAACAAAAGTTCAATGAGCTTAGCTTCCTTTTTTGTCAGTTCATAGATTTGTGTTCCATTCGTAATACTTTTTTGCAAAGTATCATAATACCATTCCGGTGCAATTTCTTGTAAACTTGCTTTTTCTTTTAATTGCAAAAATTTCTCCAAAGCATCAAAAAGTTTAGACTCAGTTATAGGCTTAACAATGTAACGTAACAATGAAAGCTCGATAGCTTCAAGCATAAAATCCACTTCCGTATAAGCAGTAATGATAATAATATGCGCCTTGTCGTCATTCTCACGGATTTTTTTTGCTAACTCTATGCCACTTAAACGAGGCATTTTAATATCTGTAATCACTAAATCTGGCTGATGTTCAAAAAAAAGCTCATAGGCCTCTTCTCCATCATTTGCCAAATAGACTTCTTGAAAAAGAAGGCTTAAGAGTTCATAGACATTTTTGCTAACACCGACGTCATCTTCTGCGTATAAAACCCTGTAATTGGAAAGTTTTCTTAGCATCTTTTCATCCATCATTAACCCTTTACATTTCTTAAAAGAAGATATACTATAACAGCAATTTTTTCAATTTTTAATATTATAGCAATTGTCGTGGGAGTTTTTTGTGAAAATTATTAAAGAGAGCAACATCTCTAAAATCATAACCTTTAGTACCATTTTTATTATCACTTCTTTGATGTTGTTCAACGGTTATTTTTTTATCACAAAGCAGTATGAAATCTTAGATGCCCAAATTGAAGATACACGAAAAACATTTGTAGAAAATAAGCGCGATGTCCTAAGACGCGAAGTTGATTCTATTATTAGCTTCATTGAGTTTAAAAAACAAAGAGCTATTTCTCTGAATATTGAAGATGAAGATGCTATTAAACAGGAGGTTTATGCGTGGATTCGTCATATCCGTTTTGGAGGAGAAGAGCACAACTATATTTTTGTCTATCAGGTTGAAAAGATGAGTGGGGGTGATCAATTCGCCAAAATGCTAATTAACCCAAACCGCCCCGATTTGGAGGGACATTATATTTCAGATGCGTATACCGATGAAAATGGTAAGGCATTTAGAAAGATATTTTTACAAGATATTCATGAAAAAGGTTACTCTTTTGTTGATTACATGTACAAAAAACCCGATAGCAATATCGTTCGCCCAAAAGTCTCCTATTTTAAACTGTATAAAGATTGGAATCTGATTATTGCAGCAGGCGTTTATTTAGATGACATCGATAAAGAAATTGCCATAGCTAAAACTCATTTTAAACGTAAAGTTAAAGTCGAAGCAACTTCTGCCATTATTATTTTTCTCTTATTTGCCATTATCGCGAACACGTTTGCCGTGATGCTTGGAAATCGAATTGAGCGCTTTTTAAACAATTACCACTCACAAGTTCAACAAAAAACCGAAGAGCTTGAAAATCTAAACCGCACGCTAGAGAGTCGCGTACAAGAAGAGATACGTAAAAACAGAGAACAAGAACAGCTTCTCATTCAAAAGTCAAAATTTATAGCTCTTGGAGAGATGATTAGCAACATTGCACATCAATGGAGACAACCGCTTTCCCAACTCTCAGCACTTTTAATGACACTCAAACTAAAATACAATATGGACAAACTCGATAAAACGGCGATGGAGATTAAATGTGTCGAAGCCGAAAATATTGTCGAATACATGTCTCATACCATTGATGACTTTAGAAATTTTTTCATGCCCAATAAAGATAAAAAAACATTTAGCATCCAAGCATCTATTGACGAAGTTTTGCGAATTGTAGGGCAATCTATCGTCCATCAAGACATTATTATCGATATTGATATGCCGCGCGATGCCTATGTAGTCGGTTATAAAAGCGAGTACGAACAAGTCATTTTAAATCTTCTCTCCAACGCAAAAGATGCTATTATCGCCTCTGGAAAGAAGAATGGTCGTATTTCTATTCGTTTAGAAAGTGATGAAAATGTTGTTCGCCTTAGTATTCAAGATAATGGCGGTGGTATAAAAATCGAGCCTATTGAGCGTATCTTTGAGCCTTATATCAGCAGTAAAGAACAAAATGAAGGAACAGGCATTGGGTTATATATGGCAAAACTTATTATTGAAAAGAGTATGCGAGGAAAGCTTGATGTCAGAAATGAAAACGAGGGAGCTATTTTTACGATTGAGTTAGAAAGAGGTTTCAAAGAGGTGCTTGGCGGATCACCTCTTTGAGTCATACTTCTCGAAGAAAATATGAAATTCGCTAAGAGAAGTATAGGAATTCAAAGTAAACGAACGGTTAACTAAAGTAAACCTTCCGTGATTTAATTGAGTTGGATGGTTTCCTCTTGTGGAACACTCAACACTTGATGCGCTTTATTTCGAACTCCTGGTAAATCAGGCTCCTCACCTGGTTTAGTGTTCGTTTTTTTCTTCGCATACGTTTTTGGTGCTTTTGATGGTGTTGTTGGTGTGATTTTACCATTTTTAAAATACCCAGCTTTAATCACAAACAGTTCAGAGAGTTTCATTCCATCAAAAGAGGCATAAACAAGGTCTCCTTCGTTGGCAAGAACTGTTCTATTATTAAAATTGACATACGGTAATTTTCCATTGGTCGTTTCTATACCATCAATTTCATAATTCCATAATTGCGTATTGGCATCATACGTAACGTGAAGCAAAACACCTTTGATATAATTTTTACCTACTAAGCGAGATAATTTTGGGTTTTCTTTCTCACTATTTGATTTTTGATTGGAAACATTTTGTGTATGAATTTCAGGCTTTTGGGGTGCGGAATTAAAGGCACATCCTTGAATAAAAAGCAATAAAAGTGCTACACAAAGATACGAGATAACATTTTTCAAAACAAATCCTTAACTATTTTTGTAAATTATATCAAAATATGGTAGAATTGCGTTCCTAAATTGGGGCTGACATGGCTTCGACAGGAGTAGTTTTAGCTTATGGCTGCATGTCGGAAGTGAAGGACTTGCGTTACACAACCTTCAAACAATAACTGCTAACAACAGTAACTATCGTCCTGCTTACGCTCTAGCTGCGTAAGTTTAACAAATAATGGACTGCTCTCCCCTCTGATGCTATCTTAGGAGGTCTTGGAGAGTATCATAGCTTTGATAGATATACTGCACGAACGCCTTTACGTGCAGCGAAGTTAAAGGCTCGTTTTGTGTAGTTTTCTGATTGTTGTACGAAGCAAAATTAAACACTATCAACAATATCTAAGCATGTAGACGTCATAGGTGGCTATTTTTGGACTGGGGTTCAATCCCCCACAGCTCCACCATTTGGGAAACACAATATACCCTTAAACAACACAAAAAACCGCTTTAATAGCGGTTACTGCGTGTAATAACTCACATAAACCAACACAAGAAAACCCAACCTTAACTAAAGTCTTATGTAACATAAGAGGTTACATATTTTAAAATTGTGCTACAATGCCAAAAAATATGTAACTTTAAATGGACGGACCACATAATGCCAAGGGTTATAACTCCTCTCTCAGATAAGCAAATAAGCAACGCAAAGCCCAAGGACAAGGCATACACTATGCCAGATGGCCAAGGGCTTCAACTACTCATAACTCCCGATGGTCGTAAGTCATGGGAGTTCCTCTTTACAAGCCCTACTCTCAATAAAAAACGCAAAACATCTTTTGGTACGTACCCTTCCATTTCTCTACTTCAAGCCAGGAAAAAGCGTGAGGAGTACAGGAACCTTGTAAATGACCGCATAGACCCCATAGACCAGAACAGAGAAAATAAGGTTGAGAAGTTACATAGCGAAGCCAAAATCTTTCAAAATGTAGTTACATATTGGCTTGATTTTCAAAAAAAAGATTTAGCGGAAGTTACATACAAAAAGAAAAAAGCGCTTTTTGACACATTTGTCATGCCATTTCTTAAAAACCGCGCTATTGACACTATCAAACATGATGAACTCGTCAAAGTAATAGGTATCAAAGCGCTTCAAACCCCTGAAACGGCTAAAAGGCTTTTGTCATATTTTAATGACCTTTGGCAGTATGCATGCAGTCATGGGTATTGCTACTTTAACATCGTGGCAAACATACATAAAAAGAGTGTTTTGCCAAAGATCGTTAAAAAGCACTACTCAAAGATAGCCGACCCAATAGTCTTAAAAGAGCTTGTTAATGCGATCTACTCATATCATGGGCATATCAGTACCAAAAATGCTTTAAAATTCGTCTTGCATGTACCGTTACGTGCGGGAAATCTTGTCGCTTTAAAATGGCAGTACATCGACTTTGACAAGCAAATACTTATTATCCCACGCGCAGAGATGAAGATAAAAACACTCCCTTATGACTTCACACTTCCATTGACTGACGAAGCTATCAACATATTAAAAGAACAGCACACGTTTACCTCTCATATCGAGTATGTCTTTGTGGCCGATAGCATAAATCACATCGGAGAGATAACACCAAGTCGAGCGCTGCAACGAATGGGATTTAACGATGAAGAGCGAGGGCGCAAGCAAAGACTCCACGGATTTAGAGGTACGTTTAGAAGCCTAGCAGATACACACCAAATGGCCCATAAATGTAGTTTTGAGGCTAAAGAGAAGGTGTTAGATCATGCGGTAGGAAGTGATGTTGAACGTGCCTATACAGAAAAGGCAGATTACTTTGAAGAGATGAAGATACTCTTAAACTGGTGGAGCACCTTTATCCTAAAGATGGTAGATGATTAACACCTCTCCAAAACTTCAATAGGCAACATCGCTAATTCGCTTCTGTTGATCCATCCTTTTTCATTTATTTCAAGTTCAGGGCGTAAATAGATCAAATTCATATAGTATGCTTTTTCTAGGGCATCGTACTCTTTATCAAATACCTTTTCATCAAACGCATTAAGCGCTACAATGGTTCTATTGCCTACGATGCCATCATCATCTACACCAACAAGGCGCTGAGCCATTTTAACGCCTGCTTTTATGTTAGCATTAGTACCAAAAATGAAAAGCTCTTCCGCAATCTTTTGTGACGTTACGCGGTCAAGCTTCATTTTATCCCAAAATTCTTTTTTCATAAAATCGTAAACATCTTGAGTAAGTGATTTGTCCTGATACAGCTCTATTGATGCTTCTACTTTATCTCCATTATGCTTTTCTAACACTGTTTTGATGTACCCCCATCTAAACCAAGTTGGATGTGCGCTTTGATAAATGCCCATATATGTCAATCCGTTTTCACCATCATTTTTATGTAAAGATTTTTTAGGATTATTGCTGATCTCTGCTTCTAAAAATAAATCCATCGCTTTTTTAAAATCAGCCATTATTTACAGCTCCTAAACGCTTCACGCATATTTTTATAATCTGTTTCTATTGCCACTTCTCTTATAGAGCGACACTCTGCCCATTTTTCTAGGTTTAACTCACCATCTCGGTATTGTTGCGTGCATGATCGCTCATTTGATAAGCGCTCAGGCTCATCTTTTGTACACGGTACTTGTATGTACTTTGGAGTACATCCGCTACATGCCATTACGCATAAGAATAGCAATAGCATTTTCACACTCTGTCTTATTGCTGTCATGCACGTACTCCTTAATGTATTTGATGCGGTCTTTATAAACGACCTTTTCTTTTTCAATGACTTTATCAGCATTATCGCTTTTTCTTTTAGCATCTGCATTGCCCTGAACTATAGCTCCTTCATACCGTGCCTTGTCACTTTGTAACGCGCTGTTTTCAGAGGCTATGGACTCTTTTTCGTTTTTACATGTAGAAAGTTCATGTTTTATACTTAACGCATCTATCTTCAATGATGCACTCCATCCTAAAGAAACAATGAGCGCCACAATCAAAATGTATGAAAGCGTGTTAAGTTGATTGCCTAAAAACGTTTTAACGGCGCTCAACGCTATTGTCCACATAGCACACCTACTGTATATTTAAAGAACGGAAAACTAACATAAAAAAACCATAAGCTATAGTCACCATTATCAATACGACAAATGCAATCCAAAACCACATACCGGTTAAATAATGGCAGGTCAGGAACAAAGATACAGCAATAATAATAAATGGGCTAGCCCACATCACTAAAGATTCATATCTTTTAGCTGACACAATCTTATACCCAACAATAGTTGATAAAAATACAATTAGGCTAAGTTGAATATCTGCATACATTAAAAACAAAATTACCGATAAAACAAATGGGATAACTATGTCTTTACCTGACATTATCATTATTTGGAATACTTTAAACATCTTCTTTCCTTTCTATTTCTCTTCTATCAAATGGAAGTAATTTATAGAGCATACTTTCGACATAACGTCCAAGAAGCTCAACCACATTTGCTTTAAGGCATACTTTACCCGTTATGGTCATTTTTGCATTACATAAGACCGATAAAATTTCATTTAGAAAAATAATCCAGAAAGCAAAAATAACCGCATAGTCGGCATTGATACTTTCTAATATGCCCTTTACTGTAGAATTATCTGGGTAATTAAGCGCTGTAATCTTAGCGGCAAGAACAATTAAGCCAAACATCATTAAAAGCCCTATCAACGTAATTTTTTTTAAAAGGCCTACCCAAAAAACTTGTATTGATAATTCTTTATTTAATATAATTTCTTTAGAGATACCTGTTAAAAAATCAATGAACATCACAGCGCTTAATAGTGCTATAAACCCTACAGGAACTTGGAAATACGTAAAAAGTGCCGATGCCCCTAATAAAATGGTGTTTTGCTCATTGATAAACTCTTTCATCTATGCTCCAAACACTGGTAACTCTTCAATAAACGCTTCGGTACTAGAAGGAACAGTTCTTCTTCCCTCTTTAATAGCATCTAATTGAGCATAGCAGTACGACCATACTTTTAAGTACCATCTGGCAAGATTAACAGCGTCAGCATGCATTGCGACTTCAACATCGCTTTCCGTTCCGTCCAAGGGGATACCTGCGCAGGCTCTAGCACTTTGCATATTATCCCACTTTGTTTTTTGCGCTGTAGTATCTAAATGATTTTGAACAGCATTCATATAAATGTTTAATTGTTCATCAATTGTCAAGGTGGGTAAGATATAAGGTTCTATTGTCGCTGTTTTTAACCATTCTCTTACTTCTTTTCCGAGTTCACTATCTGGCTCATCAAAATTAAATGTATAAGGTATCCATCCGTAAGTAGGATGTTCTATTTCTACATCAACAATTTTTTTATCTTCAGATTTATAAATTGCGTTTTTAATTTCCATATTTTTACCTTTAATTTGCTATTTTTTTAAAAAGGCTCATACCATAGAAGCCTGATGTAGCTAGCATCGTTCCTCTTGCTTGCCACGTTCCAGACGGTGCAGTACCAGAATTAACAACCGTATTCCCGCTCGCTCCCCCCGTTATAGATGTTTCTCCGCTTCCTGCGTACCTTAATGCAGAGCCTGCGTAATTGCTTCCTGCAACGATTGCAGTATTTGCAGTCGCATGACATAAATATGCATACTCACCAACGTCTGTTAAAGCAAGAGCTGCCATTAAACTACCAAAGGATGCTTTTAATGCGGCAGGGGTTACTTGTTTGCTTGTATCTGTACCTGTTGTAATTTCCGCTGATGTTGCTATTACATTATCGCAACGAATCCAAGCATTCCATGTTGAAGTATTTGCATAATAATTTCTTATATATATTCTTGGAGAGTTCCCCCCTGATATATGTTCTATAGCAATTTGAGCCCTATTGGAAGAATTAGATTGAGTAGTATAAAATTGTGTTCTTATATGCCAAAAACTACTATTTGGACAGTTTGCATGTTGAGTAAAAATATATTCATCTGTCGCTAAATTAGGGTCTTGAGTGTTTGTTCCTTTATTTAATGCATTTGTAGCAATGTATGCGTCTATATAATCTTTGTTATCTTGAATTAATGCTATTAATTCATCGCTTGTTGCCGCAATAGAAGCCCAATTTTCAGGAGAAACTAGAGGTGATGTATTTCCTGCTATAACAACCCTATAAATAACTCCATTAAAAAGCCAACTTTGCCCTGCTATAGTTGTTTGATTAGTCCAAATTCCTTGAAAATTACCTGCAGCAATAGAAGCAAGTGCCGCACTTGTAGCGCTTGCTTCTTTAGTGTTGATATTTGTTTCTGTAGAATTTATTTGTGATATAACTACGTTTAAATCATCCACTAAGGTAGGTAATTCATTATCAAAAAGTCCATCTGCTTCTGTTTCAAAATTATCTAAATCAGACGTAGAAGGCTTATTAACGATAGGTGTTAAAGTCCGTGTTACTGCCATTTTTTCTCCTAAATTAAACCTTGCATGTCTAAGGTTATAAGTGTTTCTTTTGGACCTTTTAAAAGTTGTTCAAACTTTTTTATAAATCCATAAATAGCAAGATCATTGTCATAACCAGGGACAAAAACAATTGTTTGTCCTTGAGCATCTTCTAAAATCTTTTGTGCTGTTGTACACAATGTTGTATCCACAAAAATGTCTACTGTGCCAATCTTTGCGTATTTACCTTTTGAAAAATAGACATCCCCGATAGAAGTGTCTGTAACAAAAGTAGAATAATCTAAGGAACCGAACTTGGCATCCCATTTTGTGTACCCAATATCTTTTATTTTTCCGCATAAAAAAATTCCACATTTAGCATCGGAAGTTCCATTGTCTATTTCTATTATAAATGCTACGTTTCGTGTTCCTGTGGTTCTATTGTAAATAAATGAGTTTCTTCTATTAGTACGCCAGTCTCCATACAGATAATCAACCCATCCTGTTATTTTTCTGGTCATTGTTTCGGTGTATTCTTCATATACTTCTAGTGTTGTTGGATTAACTACTTTAATATTTATGGTTTTTGCAACAATATTTCCTAAAAAAACAGCTTGCGCCCCACTTGATACAAGCTGAACAATGATTTTTCCATTTTTTAAGGACTGCGAATATAAATACTTATCAAACATTTTATATTTGTTTGTCGTACCTAAAAATTGCCATTTACCACTGGGGTTTTTATCTGGATCATATACAGACGTTAAAGGGTCTATTCCTGTATTTGCTACCAAACATTTATACTCTCCGTAATTGCTAGGGACGTATACATCTGTTCCTACGGAATACGCTGTAGCGGGGTTATAATTAGGGTAAGAAGAGTCGCTAATATTTGAAGAAACAAGCGTAAAATCTTGTGAAAAAATTATTTTCATTCAACTACTCCAAATTGTGCTTCTGTCGCTAAAATTTTATTTGCTTTTAAAATTTCAGTTAGCACATGGATCATTTCATCGTTTGACTCTTTTTGAGATTCGATTATAGTTTTAATATTTATGTCTGTTTGGCTTGTTTTTACTTTTGAAAGCATGGTATCTACCGGCAAAGAGTAAGTAGATTGACCATTTAACTCATCTAAAGCGTCTTTGTACTTTTTAGCGGCATCGGTGGAAGACATAAGTGCATCGCCTAGGCTTGCCCATGCTTCGATGGTATCTTGTGTAAAGTTTTCTTTGATGGCTGCATCGTACATTGATAAGAAGTTATCGACGGTTACAGAACTTGCTCCAAGTGATGAAGCCAACGCCTCGAAGTCTTTTTGTAAGTAGTTAGATGTAAATGCTAGTTGTTCAACTGTTCCACTACCTAAAAACCACTCTGTGTACCCTCTTTTGTAGGTTGTATATCCGCTTACGGCAGAAGAAAGTGCTTCCGTAACCGTTTTATCTATTGATGCGGCATAGTCCGTCCATGACTTATAAATAATATCCAAATTTGAAGGATTGATAGATGTTAAAAATGCTTTGACAACATTGGTATCTAAAAAGCTTTGTAGGCTTGAAAAACGTCCGCCTGCTACTATTAAATCTTGGTAATCTCCTAATTGTTTTAAAAGATAGTCATAAACGCCAATGGTGCTTTCTATCGCTTTTATCTCTTCATCACTAAAAGGTGTATAGTCCGTCCATTTTTTAGAGCTAAACCATGAAGATTTTTTATAGCTAGTCCAGTATTGCCCATCAGCGCTATTTGCTGTCGCATCACCTAAAATATCTATGCCCGTACCCGTTTTTTTTGTTTTACCAAACAGCCCGCCAAGGACTGAACCTATAACGCTTCCTGCGATAATTCCAATAGGACCGCCCCAAAATCCTAGCGCACCGCCAAGACCACCAAGCGCCCCACCTATTGCACCCGTAGTTCCTGCGTAAGTATCTGCGCCAAATATTTTATCGCCTAAGCTTCCTACTCCATATCCAACTAAGCCACCTATTCCTGCTCCACTTATGCCTGCGCCAACAGTTGTGCTTCCAAATGCCCCGCTTCCTGCTCCATAGCTAAAAGGATTAGCAAATCCATACCCGAAGTTAGAAACGCCTGTTGCGGCACTCCAATACCCTTGGCTAGATAACAAATCAGCTATGCCATTAAACCCATTCATAATAGTGCTACTTACACCATTTGTCAAAACGCCATAAACAGTTTTTAATGAAGAAGCCGTATTGGCAATCGATAGAATATCGCTCCCCTGCCCAGTAATAGTTCCACTCGCCTGGTCTATCGTTGTGCCACCTGCCGTTTTAATAACTCCATCGCTTAGGGTTGAACCTGATGCACTTGCTAAAGAAGATATATCGCTTGCGCTAAGGGTTGAGCCTACTAAAGAGGCAGAAGCACCGCTGTAGGTTTTGAACATATTGACGATGCCACCCTCTAACGACTGGGTGATATTTCCTGCGATGGTCCTGCTTAATCCTTGAGCTATAGAAGTACCGATGTTCTTGAAAAGGTCTTTGAGCCATTCTCCAAAGGATTTGAACTTACCCGTCATCGCATTGAAAAAGTTTTCATCCATCGCTTTTTCGATATTTGAAAAAGCATCTAGCATAAATTTGTACATTGCGGAACTGTTTTGGGCATTACGTTGGTTTTCGATTGCTAAAAGCTTTAGGTACTCATCGGAAGTGAGTTTTTTGGCTTCAAGTTCTTTGCTAAGGTTAGCCATAACACTGTCATGTCTGATCTGCTCAAGCGCTTTTTCTTTATCTGTTCCGTAGAGGCTAACTTCAGCTATCTGTGTACGAATATCTAGCTCTGTTTGAAGATGCGTGTATGCATCGTTTCTATTGATTTGATCGGCTACTATGGTAGCATACTCTCCAACGAGCTTTAAGTCTGCACCTTTGTTAATAAGGTCTTGAACGCTTTTTGATAAATCTTGATATTGCTTGTCTACATCGGACATATTTATTGCGCCGATGGAGATCATAAGCTCGTCATTTACTGATTTAATGGTCGCTTTGTAACGTTCTTCCGCCGCTGTTTTCTTTTGGATATTAAGTTCGTTTTCTTTTTGGAGATCATTTATTTTTTGAAGGTCGCTTGCTTCGTCGGTGCTACCACTTTCGTATTTTTTTGTTTTTAAAAGGTTGATCGTTTCTTGATTTTTGGCGATCTGAGAAGTAATGTCATTGATCTCTTTAAGTCTTTCTGCTTCAGGTTTTGAGATAGCTTCATTTCTAAGAGATGACTCAATGTTAAGATTTTCAATCTGTTTTTTGATGTCATACTGTTTTTCAAGACCAGATATTTGAGCGGATAAAGTCGAGTTGTAGCTTTTTATGGAGCTTTCGTCAATTTTTCCTGTATCTATTTTTTGTTTTTTATCTTCGTTATTTATTTTTTCTTTATTTTTAGCTATTTGGTTTTGAAGAACTAATAGGTCTTGTCTTGCAAATCGCAAAGTATTGTCATCCATATTTGACCATGAAGCACCTAAAAATGCTAAAAATCCATTACTATCTTCGTTTTTTGATTTTCGTTCTTCAAGCGTTTTGATGTACTCTTTTTGAGTGTCTATCATCTCGTTAAGTTTAAAATTGCTTATTTTTTCAAGATTGTCATAAACTTTACCAGTGATGGTATCCCAGTTTAAAAAAACTTCTGTTACTGCAAATAATGCCGCTGTTGGTGCAAATGTTTTAAATGCTGTAGTAAGTAGCATTGTTGAATTTTTTAAAAGAACAGTTTTAGCAATGGAACTTTCAAGTTCATTCCCATAAAGTGCCATTTTACCTGCGGATATAACTGCACTATTAGAAACAGCATCTATGCTTAATGATGTGGCTTTTAATAATGCAGGTGCCCCATAAACAGCAACCCCCAACGCAGTGAAATCTTTTGCATATTCTTTAAATGTCTCATAATAATTTATAGACCCATCGGCAGAAAAACTTTGAATGCTTTTTGCGACACCTTCAATATCATGCGTGATGCTTTCCATGCTTGGCGTAAAATCTTGCAATGCTTTTAATTTTAATGACTCAATTGAAATTCCTATTTTTGTAAAAGAGTCATTGAATGCTTCCGCTGCTTTTCCTGTCTCGTCATTCATTACGCCGAGATACTCTCTTAAAGAGTCTCTACCACCATTTAAAAGAGGGATTAACTGTGCGCCTGATTTACCAAAAATTGCCATTGCCGTGCTTGCTTTTGTGGCACCATCAGGCATTTCTTTAAACTGATCGGCAAGTTCTCCTAAAAGATCAAAGCTATTTTTTAATGTTCCATCTTGATTTTTGATAGAAATGCCCATACGGTCAAATTCTTTTTTGGCATCTCCACTGCCCTCTGAAACTTCACCTATGTTTTTGTTAAATTTTGAGAGAGAGCTAGAGAGCGTTTCAAACTCAACGTCGGAAAGTTTCGCGGCAGAATTTAAAGAGTAAAGGGCATCGGTACTGATGCCTGTTTTTTGAGATAGTTTTGAGAGATTGTCGGCAAAGTTAAGAGTTTGTTCTATTTGAGATTTAAACATATCAAAAGCAAAATACCCCCCCAATGTGGCGGCGGCTGTTTTAGCGACATTCTCCATCGCTTTACTACCAGACTGCATAATGCCAACGGCAGTGCTCATGTCTTTTCGGATCTGAGCGGTGTCGGCGGCTATGATTATGTCTAGTTTTCCGATTGCCATTTTTACCTCATTGTAAAGATTTGGAAGATGGTACGTTGAGCTTTTTTTATTTGCTCATCGCTCATATCTTCGACGTTTAGTTTTTCTTTTTCTCCTCCATACATGAGGAAATCTTCTGGTTTTGTTTTTGAGTCCATCGTATTGACTATCAAGGAGCAAAGAGAGGCATATCTAAAGTCATGCATCTTCTCTTCATTCCCAAAGGGCTCTTGTTTGTAAAACTCGACCCATTCGTCTAGCTCTGCCCCTGTCATCTCGCGCTCTAGTCTATCAACCGTCATCCCGAGTTTTAACGCTAGGCGAAACCGAAACTTCCTAGACTCGGTTAGTCCTTTTTTTCTAAAGCCTTCTCGATCTCACCAAATACACGGTCAATAGATGCGGGTGATTTTTTTGCTAAGATGGTTTCGATCTCGTCATCACCAAAAAGTCGTTCACCTTTTTCATTGCAAAGCGAAAACCCTACTTTGTAGAGTCGGAAGTCAGAAAATGCTTTTTCAGCTTCTTCGCTTTGGATAAGTCTCAATTTTTGGTTACCTTTTTCATCCAGTTCAGGTTCACCTTTTTTGTTAGTGACAACTTCAAGATACTTTCGTGTGTACGTTCCCAAGATGTCTCGCTCGCGAATGCTTGGGGACTTTACATAAACTTCTCCGCCCCACTCTGGGACGTTAATTTTTCCTGTACCGATGTCTGCGGCATCAATGATCGCTTGTTTACTCAGCATGGTTAGCTCGCCATGGTGATGTCAGGCGCACCTGAGGGTTGGAATGAAAACTGAAGTTTGGTTTGTGAACCTTTTGCAGGAACGATGTTTGGAATGCCAGGGATATAACCATCGCGGATCACGATTGTTTTTGAACCTGTTGTAGGGGTAATTTGGTCATTGAGTTCGAGTTTAATTTTTGTTTGAGCATTAGAAGAACCAAGGTCAAATACACGGAGTTGGCCAGGATCGTCAGGGATATAGTTGCACTCTAGTGAGAATTCTGTTGCATCTTTTAATCCGTCTGAAATGTACTCTTTATAATCTTCTGAGTCCATGTTGGTAATGTCAATACGACCTGTTTTATCGCCTAGGATACCAGGGATGTCTAAAAGCTCCCCGACTTTGACAAATGTTCCTACCGTATCGGTTTCAATAAAAATCGAAGCCCCTAGGGAATTCTTCGCTTTTGATGACATTTTATTCTCCTATAAATTTAAAATATAGGTATGGTATAAATATTTTTAATTGATTGTGAAAGTGCTAGGATATGAGGTCGTCGGAGAGTTGGTAGTCTACATGTTGGACGTAAAGTTTTGTATCGGGTTCTTGGTCTTCTCCGTCCATAAGTTTTAACCCTTTTCCGTTTAGCTTTTCTTTGACAAGCTCTTTGATCGTTAGTGTTTCAAAGTAAGTTTTTGAAAAAATCTTGATTTGGTAGCGCGCTAAGTCTAGGCTTTGGGTTCCTTCTATTGTTGTAGTATCAAAAGGGTCAATGCGTTGGTAAATAATAAAGGGTGAAACTGGGTTTTGTGGTGCAGTTATAGGGTAAACTCTGTTTCCTATCTCAGGAATGGTTTTTAAAAGATTAAATAAGCCTATCGCTATCATTTTGTGCTCTCTTCTACTTTACTACGTATCTCATCTATGACTTTGTCTAAAACTTCTTTTTCGGATTCATCGTAAGCGGGACGCATAAAAGGATGAGCAGGCATCTTTGAAGTGCCAAATTCTTGAAAGCGACCATAAAAAACATCGGTGCCTTTCTTTTTATCGTTAGTTGGTCCTATCTTAAAAGAAGTGATACCTCTTGCGGATTTGTTGTTTCTTATTTTGATTGATTTTTTAAGTGTTCCTGTTTTTTTAGGAGCATAGCCACGCGCTTTATCTCTTACGATAATAGCCCCTTTTCGCACGGCGGAGCGGATCACCTTTTTTTCAAGTTTATCGGGTAGGTCATTGAGCTTTTTGATAAGCGATTCTAGTCCTGTGATTTTAGTCATTTGATCTCTTTTGTAGCTCATTTTCAACAACATTTTTCAATTTAACCAACATTTCTGTTGGAAATGGTTCTACTACAAACTCATACCCAATCATAGTATCGTCAAATGTTGCTAAAATAGCCATTGGGGCTACCGTAATATTTACTTTTAGTAAGTCCCCATTACGATGGTCTATACTATAACCTGTCACCATAGGTACTTCTTTACCATCTACCTTGATGCATGATTGATGTGATTTATTATTGATTTCTAGCATTTAAAATATCTCCTTTACGATAATAAATAGCTCAATGCCTCGTTCATCTTTGTTTTGGGCATTTAAAATGTCAAAAGATCGTGTGCCAAATTTGATTTTGTGTTTTTGGGTGATGCCATTGATAAAGCGGCATCTAATTTGCGATGTCGCTTCTGGGAATACTTGGTTCGCCACAAACTTTTCATTTCCGCTGATCGGTTTTACCTCTGCCATAGCATTCGCAAAGGGGATTTCCCCTTCGATGATGGAACCTGTGACATCTTGGGCTTCTCCGATAGTAAAAAAATTAATCTTATGGCGTAACGCTCCTGCTCTCATAGGTACATAACTTTATAATGGTCTAAGATGCAGTCGATCATGCTTTTGGGAACTTCTGTGACGCTTACGCCTACGACGATGCTTTCTCTGTTCTCATAAAGTGTTGAAACTTTGTTAAGAACCCATGCTTTAAGGCTATCTGGTATCTCATCATAGCCGCAAGTATAAGTTATGGTCACATCAGAATTTGCGGAAAACTCGATAAATCCTACATCGTAGTCATAATACACCGTATGCTCAAGCGCTACACCGTTACATGTAACGCTCGATACTTCTTGCAATGGTGCTTTTGGAAGTCGGATAGGAGAATCTCCCCCTGCTACAACTACTTCATACGTTGCCGTGTATAACTGCCTACCTGTTACGTTTTGAGCAAAGTCAATCGCTGCTTTAATAAGAATATTTAAAACAGCATCGCTTTCATCGTCCAAAATACGGCAGAAGTCTTTAACCTCTTCCAAAAGTGTACTAGGGATGGTTGGCGAAGTCATACACGTCAGTTTCATTGTGGGTCTTTCTCTTTGTTAGATTCATCGGAAAGATTTGGTTGTGAATCTTTCTCTTTGTTATCTTTTTTAGAAGGATCAGCTTCTTTTGGTGTCAAAATAGCATCAATCTCTTCTATTCTAAGAAGAAGTCTCTCTTTTTCTGCTTTGAGTTCATCTTCATACATGATAGCTTGGAGCTTTTGCTCTTTTTCAACTTGCTCTTGCTCTTTTACTAAAATTCGTTCTTTTGCCGATTCATAATCTTTTTTATTAACAGCAGTAGCAATGCCTGCATCAATCAGACTAATAGCTTCTTCATCAGAAACGTCCCTAATGTTACCTGCGTGGAGGTCTTCTTTACCCCCACACAAAGACATATTAAATTTTACTTTCATGTTAAGCCTTATGAAGCTTTAATCAAAAGCGTTTTGATCGCTTTTGGCATGACCAGTTTGCCATCGACTCTTTTATCGACTCTAAAACCGACGTGACCAGTTTTAGAATATAATTCATCAAGACGTTTCATAGTCATAACTGTTCGATCTTTGATGTGGTAGTATGAGAAATCACCGTAAGCGATGGGTTTTGCACCTGCAGCAATGTCTGGCATGTATTTGTTAATGCGAATTGGTTTGCCATCGAAGGTATCAGGGTTGCCACCAAAGCCTTGAACCCATAGATATTGACCTGTTGAGTCTTTCAGCTTTCTAATCGCCGCACGTGTGTTTTTGTTCATCATTAAATAAGCATTTGGGTCATACTCTTCGTCTAAAGAGGTCATAAGATCGATAATTTCGTCTGCTGTAAACCCTGACGTACTTGCAGTTGTTTTACCAATTTCTGCTGTTACTAAAAACCCTGTTGGTTTTTTAGCGCCATCACCTGTAACGAATGCTTCTTCTTCGGCTTTTACGGTTGATTTTGTAAACTTCATCGCAACATAACCCTCAATGAAAGGGATAGTATCTTGCAATGCCTCATCGGTTACTTTAACGATACGACCTGTTTTATACGCGGATAAAGTTACTCTCCCAATAGTAGGGTCGCTTTCAGGGTATTCACCCTCTTCATCAATCCATCCATTCGCACCATCATCACCCTCTACAGGGATATTTTCAACGCTACTAGAAGTTGAAACTGTTGCAAGATCACGAATATAAGACATTTCCGCTGCTTTTGTAATAATTGTACTTGTAAACGTTTCAGGGACAAGAAATGCACCTTGGGAATCTACTGTTGTTGTTAATGCTCTGGACTCTTCCGCAGTTAGAGGCTTTTTAGTTTGCGCTTTCCAAAATGCGTTACGATAAAGCGTTTTTTCACCATCTCCTGCACCTTCTGCACCACCGATGTCTCGTACACCTTCTTTTGGAACTTCGTTCATATACTCTTCGGCATCAACGAGTTTTTCAAGGTTTCGGATCTCAGTTTTTAGCGCCTCATATTGCGCTTCTTTTTGAGTAAAAGACGTAGCTTCTGCATCAGTTAAACTTCTTTTTTCGCTATCTGCACCTACGTAGATGCCTTTCATCTCATCTACAAGTCTTTGTGCCTCTTCTCTTTTTGCTTTTAAACGTTTTTTCATATCAATTCCTTTCCCATTAGGTTTAATTTTCGTGAAATGATTTCCATTTCGATGTTTGAACTAGAAGGAATTTCCTCATTGTTCGCCTTTCTGCTAATTGTTGCACCGCTATCAAACCCTTTCCACACGGCTGAAAGCTCCAAGATCGTAAATCGTGTCACTAAAACGTGTGTTGGTTCTCCTTTTTTTTCTGTTTCAATAACTTCATCGATGGTATAGCCAATAGAAACATCTGTCAAAATACCCTCAGCGTATTTTTGGAATACTTTAAGGCTATCTTCATCGCTTCCAAAAACGACGTCACATTTGATTTCGCCATTTTCTAAGCGCAGATTTTCAACTCTACCAATGGCATTATCAACGCTTGGCTCATGATCTTTAAAGAAAGTACGAAGTTCTGTTAAAACTGCACCATTCGGGTCTAATTCTTCGATATAGATGCGACCTTCCCACCAGTCGTAACGCTCCCCTGCGTTATTTTTTGAGACAAGAATAAAAGGAACAGTACGCGTTTGAGTATCGATAAGACTCGTATCTGCTCTTATTTTCTTTTCAAAATTTCGGCTTTGAAGCACATCTAATAATTTTTTAGGCATTTGCTGTGCCTCCTTTATTTGGATTCGTTATATTTTGCATATTAAGAGGCATCCAGTAGTCATCCCCTCCGGTATATGGGTCTTCATCTTCTAGTGCTCTACATTCATTTGGACTTTTCATTGCATTTGCGATGGCTATTTGATACGCTTCATAGCGGCTTTTTATATCTCCGCGCAAAAGAGCATCGGTATTGAACTTGAAGTAATAGCCTTCCTTTTGCTCTTTCTCACTTAAAAGTGAAGTGTTAAATGCTGCTTCAATTTTTGTAACCAAAGGACGAATAGTAAATTTTTCAAACTCGATGGACTGTTGTTCAATGTTGGAAAATGTGGCTTTTTCCAAATCTCCTATGAGATGAGGAGGGATATTGAACATCGCGGCTATTTCTGACTTTTGGAATTTTCTTGTGGCGATGAACTCGGCATCTTTTGCGGTCATAGCAATAGGGTTAAATTTTGCACCACCTTCTAAAACTGCGGTTTGGTATGCACCTTTGCCCGAAAATTTTGCATTGAACCCTTTTCTAAGGCTTTCTACTTTTTCAGGTGTTATGGTTCCAGGTATTTCAATCGTACCGGTAATTTTCCCACCGTTTTCATAAAACATGTTGGCATGGTTTTCGGCTGTCATCGCAAGACCTATGCCTTGCGCGCACATATCGATAGGGGTAATTCCTTCAACGCCATCAAGCGAAAAGTAAGGAATACTTACGATCTCGTCTGGTTCAAATTTTACTTGCGCGCCTGTTTTTTTGGTGTAAATGTAATAATATGACCCATCAACTCTCGTATAAAGAGACATACGAGCCGCATTTAAAAAAGGCAATTCGATGATAGAGCCTCCGCGTGTGGTCACTTTTTGTAAAAAACCAATGCCGCGTAAGCACATCGAAGCCATAAGAGCTTCTTTGATCTGTACGGAATTCATATCTTTGTTTGGTTTTGATTTTAAGAGATAGTAAAGTGGGTGATCTGTAGCGTTTCTGCGTTTGCCTTTATAATCTTGAATTAGGTTGATAGGTAATGTCGCGATAGTTTCTGACAATAGACGTACGCATGCAAAAACGGTAGATACTTTCATGGCGTTATCTGCATTAATGCTTGTTAGACTATTACTAGAGAATAACGCACTAAACTCTTTAGAGCTTAATGATACATCTCCTCGCTTCCCCAACAATGCTAAGCCGATATTTTTTAAATATGACACGTCTTGCCTTATCTTTTTTTAAATGATAAAGGTTTTTTTAATTGATTGTGAAAGTGCTAGATAAAAATAATGTCGTGATCTTCATAAGGGTTTGATACAGTTTCTTCTTTTTTGGTGATGTAGTATGCAAGGGTATTGATAAGAGCGGCAACGCCATCTATCTTGGCGTTTGGGTCTGATTTATTTGGTTTTATATTGCCGCTTGGGTCTGTTAGTATGGTCATATTTGAAATCATCCAGTTCATTACTGGGTTTCCGTCATGGACTACTTTGCTGTCTCTTATGAGGTCAAGTAGGTATTTGGTAGCGGCTGAGAGCGTTAAAAATCCTTGGCGAATGGGGATACAACTCTCAAAACCATGTTCTGTTTCAAGTTTATTGACAATAACGGCCGCTTTATATGGGTCATAACAAAACGCTTCGCATGCTTCAAGTTCTTTTTCAATATCTTTGATGATATAGTCATAGTCAACACTTACACCTGGTGTTGCTGTAATATAACCATCGCGTACCCATGCAAATAAAGGAACTTTTAGCTCTCGTTCTCTATCTTGAATGGTGTCTTTTGGAATGTAAAATTTTGACTTAATATAGATGATGCCGTCTTTTTTGTAAGTCGATATTTTTGCGCTAAAGTCATCGGCTATAGATAGGTCGTTGCCGATGACATTGCTTTCAAATGGTGGCAATTCTCCTTTGCATGCCATCCATTTATCATAAGGGAGATAGGACTGTGCGGCGGTTGTCCATCGGTTAAGTCGCTTGACTAAAAAGTTGTTGAGTTTGTCAGGGCGTTCATAGGCTTCTTGCGCTGCACGTGCAAATTCGTCTTTGTCTATGCTTACACCATAGTTTGGGTTTGCTTTTTTCCATGTTTCCTCTACAAATGGGTCATCTTCTGGGTCTGCTTCACAGATAAAAGCAAAAAGGCTTTCATCGTCTATTATGCCATCAAGAACTTTCTTTGCGTAGGTATAAAGTTGGTAGGCTGGACCTTCTATCTTAAACCCTGCGGAGGTAATGGAGATCATAAGAGGCTGTTTTCTAGCTCCTTGCGAACTTTTCACAACATCCCACAAGCTATCGTCATGGTGTGCATGGTGTTCATCTGCCACGCCTATGGAGACGTTTAGACCGTCTTCGGTGTCGCTATCACGCCCAAGTGTGATAAACGTAGTGTCATTTTTGGAAAATGTTAGTTTTGAGTATGCTTCACTGGTGTATTCTTTTAGCTCTTCATGCCCTGTAAGCATCTTTTCTGTACCATCCCATGCAAGCTTTGCTTGAGCACGTTTTGTAGCAAAATAAACCACTTCACCGCCTATTTCTCCTCGTATGATGACATCGGCGATGCTGAGACCACTTGCCATGATCGTTTTACCTTGCTTGCGCGGCATAAACCAAAAAAGGGTGTTAAAACGTCGTACCCATTCACCTTTCGCGTTCTTTTTTTCCCAACCCATAGCAATGGTGATGGTTCTGATTTGCCATTCTTCAAGTTTAATAAATTGACCTGCCAATTCACCTTTGTAATGTTTTAGTTTTTGAATAATAGCGACGTATGCAAACCCTAATACTTTATTAAAACGAATATCTGTTCTTTGACCGCTTGCTACAAGAACTTTGTCTTTTTCGTGGCGTTCAAATGTCTTTTCATAGTATGGCTTAGACATCGATATTTCCCATCTCGTTATGGATTTGCGCGACGTATTCAAAGAGGCTTTGTTCTTTTGGTTTGCCATCACCAAGTTTTAAACCAAGTTGCTTTCGGCTGATCATTGAAAGCCCAAGCTGATTGGCAATCGTTACGAGAGTTTTTTGCACAGACTGTAGTGCACTAAAGGTAGGATTCAAATATCGCCCACCTGTTTTGGGCGACATAATCGTATAGCCTTCTAGGGCTAAATTGCTTTCCAATTTGATGTAGTGTTCGTATGATTTTGCATACATAACGATCAATGGTTCATCAAGGTTACTGTATTTATCCCCAAGTTCATGCTTGATCTCTTCGATCTTACGAAGAGCCGTACGACCCAGAATTTCCACATGAGGCTTTACGTTTTCCACGTTTGAATTGGAATCAGCTATAAGAGGTACGTAGCGTGGCCATCCCTCTTTTTTGATTTTTTTGTTAAGCCATGTATGGCTTACCCCAAATTCTTTGGCTATTGAGCGCACAGACCTAGAAGTACCACACACCTGCTCTTTTAAGGCTTCATCATCATTCATCAACCCTACCCCTCGATATTGAACTTTGCGAAAAGATGTGAGTAAGCTCGGTGGTGGGGGATTGGGATTTTAGAGATTTGATGCCCCCTCCCCTTTGTTGTTTTTGGTCTGATGTTTTTTGATTGTGACATGCTGTGCATAGACTTTGGAGATTTGATAGGCTTAACTTTGCTCCACCATCTTTAATCTCTACGATATGATCTACGATGTTGGCAGGGTGAGAGCACATGGCACATAGTGGGTATTTGCTTAGTTGTAATCCTCTTACTCTTTTCCACTCTCTACTATGGTAAAAAGTGTCATTTTCTTGGTTGCGATAGTTTTTATCGTACTGTCTTGTAGATGTTTTTTTGCAATGTGGACATCCGCCTTCTTTTGTCTCTTTAGTATATATCCCGTGGATTGGGCAAATTCTTTTGTAGTTCATTTCCAAAATCCTATGGTGCAGTCTTTCGATAGTTCAAATCGGTATGTGTACTCGGCTTGATCTTCTTTTTCGATCTTTGATGCGATGAAACCATTGTCTAAAAGCTCTCGAATCTCTTTAGGAACTTTTACAAAGATAAACCCATGCAGGCTCCGCATTTCTACATTCACTTTGTATTTTCCTTGGAATGCCTGGGCAAAGTATTGTCTATTCAAACAAAAAACGCTTGCTAAGTACGCGCCTAGTATTTCTCCATCGAGGAACATGCTTTGTGTATTCATACCGCTGCCTTCATTTGGGGTAAAATTATGATTTCGCCTTTGGCTACTTTTTCTCTAAATCTATCTTGGGTTAATTCCCATGCTTCGTTATCCGTTGTGAGAATGCTTTTGTCTTTGTCATACCAACCTTCTAGTGTTACACCGTCTTTAATGACTTGGATACGAGGAATTAGATACGCGATATAAACTTGATGGTGCATAAAGTTTGTGAGGTTGTAGATGCGACCTTTACATTGCGGATCGTTTACATGTATCATATAAGCGTATGCTATGTCGGCGTGTTTGATGTGTTGATGGTTTAGCATGTACTCGTTATAGGCTTCTTCTTTATAACCTGCAAACTTGTAACAGAGTTTAGCTCTTAGGTACAAATCTTCAAAGTCTTTGTCATAAAAATTCACGCGCCCGCTATTGTTATTATTTATATTAAATTCTTCGGTCGGTGGTCGGTCGGCAATCGGTCGGTCTGTTTTTTTTAATCCCGATGGTATAGGCATTTCAAAGGTATGCATCGGTCGGTGGTCGGTCTGCAATCGGTCGGTCTGTTTTTGAACAGAGCTATAGTGCTGTTGGTTTTTGATGTACCAAAAACTAAAATACCTTTCTATCTCCGTCTTAAAGTCTTTGACCCATGCTTGCACTTGCGTCTTGCTTATGTCCCAAGACTTTGCATAAAAACCAAAGCTATTAACCTCTTCGCTCTCTAGGTCGTCGTAGTACTCCGTAAACGCCCTAGCCTTAGCTCTGTTCCCAGTTCTCTTTAATTCTCTAACATAGTCGATTGGAATTAATATATAGTTCATGCGCGCGCTCATATTTTTGGTAACTCCACTTTAGGCTCTCTATACTCGTGCACCGTAGGTGTAGGATACGATGAAAAGGATGTTGTTGGTCCATTAAACCAACACTTCGCTATGCCGCATTCTCCATCTCTATTTTTAAGAGCGATGATCTCCGCTTCGTTTATAGGCTGTTCGGGTATAGACGGATCGTTTCGGTTGTAGTAGCTCTCTCTATGTGGTGCTAAGACGATATCCGCATCTTCTTCCACGGCTCCGCTATCTCTTAGGTCGGAGAGCGTCGGGCGTTTATTTTGTCTGCTTTCATTCGCTCGGTTGAGTTGAGAAAGCAGTATGACTACAATGCCGTGCTCTTTTGCAAATTTCTTAAGCATCTTAGTCATTTCACTGATTTGGATATGGTCGTCCTTCTTTCCTTCTTTTTTGATGTAGCGAATATGATCAATGATCCAAATTTTAAAGTGTTTATTCTTGCGAAAGACAGTAGAAGCTTTCGCAATGAGTTGGTGGATGCTGATGTAACTTTTATCGTGTATGATGATGTTTTTAGTGTTTCGTAGTTCTCGAAAGGCTTTATTAAACCTCTCCAAAGACTTTACTATTCCAAGTTTAATGTCGCTTAGTGATTCGCCTGATCGTTCTGCAATGAGACGGCGAAAGAGTTTTTCGTGTGGCATTTCTAAACTGTCGAAAAGTACGCCTATGCCTCGTTTGTCATAGCTCGTCGTCATCGTCGTTGCAAGCGAAGTTTTACCCATCGACGGCCGCGCACCTATGACGACAAGATCGCCCGGTTCAAACGCTCCTATAAGACCATCTAGTGCATTAATACCTGTCTTAAATGTCTCTTGCTCTCTTCTCTCTTGCGCTGTTGCGTATTTTTCATAAAATGCATCGCCTATCTCTTTCATATCAAGAATTTTTCCGAGTATGTTTTTATCTTCAATGGTTTCTATAGATGTAGAGATAAAGCCCAATATATCGTGCACGTCCTCTTTTTCTGCCTGTTTTTTCTTTATCTCTTGCGTAAGCTGAGAAATGGCACGGTTTTGAGCCTTTAGGCGTAACTCTTCAATGTACGCGTCGATGTTTGCCAAAGGGTGCGTCGCGGTAATCTCGAGCATAGCATCTTCATCAAAGCGCTTATGCTTTAAGAGTTCGGTACGTACAAGCTCATCGTCGATGGGTTTGTTAGCATCAACAAGCGTGACCATCGCCTCATATATAAAACGATGCGCGGGGATGTAAAAGTCATCTGCACATAGCTTATCTTGCGTTGTATAAAAAAGTTCTGGGTAAAAAAAGAAGCTTGATAGGATGGAACGTTCTATATTTGCGTTGTGCATGTATGCTTCCTAAAAAGTTCTCTATTTAATTCTAACTTTTCAAATGGGATATAATATTTACAATATGACTTACCTATTACAGGTTCTACTTTTATATCAAATCCTAGGTCTTGTAGTTCTGGAACCCTTGAACGTAAATTATTGCTAATCTCTTGCTTGACGGCATCGACCGCCGTCAATGAGCCGACGTTGAGCAAGTAACGCATAACACGCCAGTTTTCGCTATTTGGTCTTATCACGTTCGACCTCCTTTTTGAGAGATTTTCTAAGCGCAATGATGCGCTCTATCTTTTTACATGTAGGCTCATTCGATGCTTTTACGCGCTCGATGCGTCGTAAGATGCTACGCGCTGATGTGGTCGATGAGTGCATCTCGTAGCCCTCTTGTTGTTTTTTCGACTTCAGCGATGCTTTTTAGGATTCGTTTTGCTTCACTTTTGTCTATATTCCCATCTTTTATCGCCTGTATAACATCTTCATCCATACAACCGATGCTGCTTCCTAGGTTTAGAACGCCGATGGTGACGGTAGTTTCGATGTTGGTACTATTTGGTTTTTCTATTGGTTCTTGCGTATTTAGTATAAAGCCGTACTTTTCACAAAACGCGCAGAGTACGGTTGCGTGTTCTGTGGACTCCATCTCTTCGAGGATGGCAAAAAATTCTCCGAGTTCTAAGTCTTTTTGGATATTTTTTTCGGAGATATGATTGTGGAGCTGAACAGAGCGATTCGTACCCTTAAAGCCTAGTTTCTCGGCAAAATAGTCCATGCCGTTTAGGTTATTTTTTTCTCCAAAGTCGCGGATGGCAGTTTTGAGCGCGTCGGCGATGCGTTTGTCTTTGTAAAATTCCATAGTTGCCCCTTTGTAAAGTGTTTTAAGACAACCCGTAGGGGCAACCACGGGCTGACTTAAAACAGACCTCCGCCAAAAAATAGCGACGTCAAATGGAACTATAGTACATTTGCACTATTATTGTCAAGACTTTTGTACTAGTATTTTTTACATGTAAGAGATAAAGGGAGAATTTATGTGTGTTAAAAGTAATGTATAATAAGTATTAATGAGAGATTTTTAAGCTTAAATTTTCATAATTTTAAAGTGAACATGGGAGTTATTTAGTTATTTTTGGGCATAAAAAAAGCCTCCCACCGTAAAACGATGAAGAGGCTTTATCGCTAAAAGCGATAATAGTGTTTTTTAACACAACAATAATTAAGCAGATGCCTTACAATTTTCTTTTTCGAGATTGATGTAAAAATCTGTAGTCTCTGTTGATGCATTTGCGCAATCTAACGTTTTTAACGTTGAGTTTTCTAAATGAGCTTTAAGAGCCACCTCTAAACTAGTGGAACAAATATTTTTTAATTCGTTGATTTTTTCTTTCATAAGTTACCCCTTTGTTTTAATTAATTTTTTCTAAAAATTAACCAGTTGCCTTCTTGAAGGCAACACATATTTATCTCTTTTAATTTTTCTGAAGCATGACTATTTTCAGAAAAGCTTTTAAATAATTTTATCATATTATCTGTTCTTCCGTATGTCTTAACTTCTTTTGCATTTCCATGTTCTTCACCAAATAAAAGAGTTATTGGTTCAATAATAGAAGATACTAGCGCATCTTTAAACCCATCAACATTCCCATCCCCTAACACATATTCTGGTGTAATAAACATATCAAATATTTTAAGCCATGAAAAATCTGATTTTGGCAACGCATGTACTACATTTAATAAAGCTACTACTTTTAGCTCTTCTCTATCTTTTATTATATACGCAAAAAAATTCGGTTGTGAAATTTCATTAATTAGAGATTCTATTTTTGCTTTTATATCACTTGCAAAAACAGTTCCTTCATCACCATATGATGAACAAATTGATTGCCACTCAAGTAAAAGTTTTTTCAAATCTTCTTCAGTAGCCTTAGAAATCATCTTAGCCCCTCAATAAGTATATCGACTTTTTTTAAAAAAAGTGAATGATTATATATAAAAATTCCTTACATTAGATTAAAAATAAATTTTATCGATATAACCTATTCATAACCTAAAATAAACGTCCTAAAGCCTTTTTTGACACTTTAGCATTTTGGAGTACGTTATCTAACTCTTTTAGTTTATTCATCATTACTTTTGACATCTTCTTTATCTTTTGTCATTGCTTCAATAATCCTATCTGTATTTGATGATATTTGAAACTTAATAGCAATTGTGCATAAAAATAATGTTGCCATTAAAAACGACATCGCGCCATATATTTCATGAATAGCACTTCTAGCATTTTCAAAAATATTAAATCCTGAAACTAATGAGACAATAAATGCTAGTACCAATAATATGTTAAAAAATAAATTCATAAATACTCCTATAAAAATTTAGCCCAATGGCGTTCAGATACGATGGCTATGCCTGTCTTTTTCTCATCTCTGTACTCTATGGCTTTTTCTATTTTTCGACCAAAACTCGAGTGTGCCCAATCCATACTTCCTATATCCCCGATGATAAGAAAATCTGTATCTTTTTTAACGCCATCGTGGACGATTCCACCAAGCTCGATGACAAGCTCGCTGAGTTGTTTACGTGGCCCAGTGGTAAATATGCCCGTAAAGACAAATGATGACCCTTCTATGACGATGGATGGCATAGGTTTACATAATGGTAGTGTACTACTCATGCTGTCTATGTCTTCGTTACACTCTGGTATATCTCCGCCCGTAAGTTCTTGCATGATCTCCATAAGCTCTTTTTGCTCTTCATCGTCTAGGATGCCATCTTTAAGCATTTCTAAAACTCTTTTGTACAGTATGTTAAAAGGGAAATACTCTGCTACCTCGTAATTAGCATTAATCCACTTAAGAAGAAACTGCGCTTCTTGCATATTTGTTGTACCATCGGAGATGATACCTCTGCATATACCGATAAGCTCATCGGTCTTACGGTCGCATACTTCTTTGGCTCGAATATTTCGTGTTTTGAGTTGCCCTTGGTCATCAATAATATTTTTCATTTTAGCCCTTATGCGTTTTTGTATTTTTTTACATTTGCGGTAAATATTGTTTTCATATTTGTCCTAGTACATAAAAGTATAAGACCTTCATCTCTTAAAAGATCGATATCTAAATCTTGATTTTTAAGCCCTTGTAGTTCTGCTAAATAATGAAATGTGCCATATTTAAAATTACTATTTTTAAGTTTTTTATGATGCCCCCCTTTAAATCCAAGTATGGGTAATTCTCCATTTTTTACTTTTTCAAAAAGTTTTTTGTCTTCTTTTGATAGTTGCCTACCTACTTCCCAAGCGGTGATAATTCCTTTATCTTCACCATGCCAGCGTTCATTAAAAGGTGCATCTTTGCGGATAGGTTCATCAATAGACCTATAAATAGCATTACTAAAGCAGGAAAATAAATCCATCCTTATTCCTTCAATAACATTAAACTACCAAACTTCAAGCGCCCTACTATCTTACCTACGATGTCAAATCCATTAATGTCTAAATCAAATGTGCGATACATTTTATTGTCGCTTCTTATTTTTGCAATTTTCCCGATCACTTGCACTCTTTTTATCTGCACTATACCATCATAGGCAATAAGATAGACTGCTTCTATCGGTACGGCTGTTCTTCCGTTGCGTAGTTCGACTATCGCCCAGTCGTTTTCATTGAGGTACGGCGCCATACTATCGCCTACAATGCGGATCATCGCTATGTTTTTTGTAACAAGCCCCACGGGAAAAACACGACTATCAAAAACAAAGCTATCGGAGCTTAAGCATAGTTGCTCAACCATACCCTCTGCGCCACATCCTGCTACGGCTTCAAAAATCGGGATGGTGATGATATTTGAACTTCCAATATGATCTTTTATATCTATACCAGACATTTGTCTTATTATAAGTTGCCATTTTTCAGGAATTTTGTTTCTTTTTACCCAACTATCTATGTTAAATTTTGTAGTTTCGAGTTTTGTAGAAAGCTCTTCATCTGTCTTCAAGCCCCATGATTGCTTTATTTGGTCAAGTTCTTCTCTAGCAGTCATTAATATCCTTCAAAATTTAGTACAAATGTCTTGACATTCATAGTACATTTGTACTATACTTCTTTTCATAAATCGTTCACGTTTTCAAAACGCAAACATTTAACAAAAGATTATCGAAAATTGAAAAAATATGAAAGGTTTTGACGATGGCATTTAACCCAAAACAGGCTTTTTTGGCGAATGTGAAACACGGTCTCATAGAAAATAACAAAACGCTCGAAGATATGGCAAGCGAGATGAAAAAAAGTCTTGACTCACTCAAAACAAGACTGTACCAAATCAACGCGAAAAAGACATGCGTCACCCCGCTTGATAAAGAGATCGTGGAGTACCTAAACGCCAACTGCAAAGGCTTCAAGGCGTGGGCTAAAACACAGAAGATTAAATAAATATCCAAAAATTTTAAAAGGAGCATTCATGGAATTATTAGGCAAAAAAGCGAGAGATAAAGTAACAAAGTTTGAGGGAATTATCACCGCTAAAATTAGTTACATCACGGGGTGTGACCAATATGCTTTAACCCCTGAGGCTAAAGACTCAAAAATTGAAGCTAACCAATGGTTTGATGCGGCAAGAGTTGAGATTATAGGCGAAGGTGTAACGGTTGAAGAAGTTACGGGAGATGAAAAAGGTGGTGAAAACAGAGACTGCCCTAAGTAAGCGTTCAACGAAGCTTTACATGTAAGGCTTCTTCGAGTGTTTACGCTCGCATTGTCGGAGGTAAAATCCTCATCAAAAAATCGTTTTGATCGTCTTAACGTTGTGAACAAGGCGGCTACGTCCTAGGGGGCATCTTCGGGTGCTACGGTAAAGACCCTATACAAAACTTTTAAATGGTAGGTAGTGTAGCTTAAACGGTAAAGCAACCCACCACAGGGTAAAAAAGACAGCGTCACGGTTGGAATCCGTCTTGAACGAGCTGTTGCGCGAGAGATTTAATGGCTTCGATGCCATTCACTACCTACTTTTTAAGAGTTTTTTAATGAGGGCATAGGCATTTGACAAAATCCTTTATGTTTTATTTGCAATACCTCCTTGGCTCACGGTTTTGCCGTGCCCTCTTTAAAAAACTTAACTGAAAAGGGGCAATTATGAATGCTATAAAAGGTTTATTAAAACACTGCATGGATAAAAATAATCCAAAACCTGAACTAAACTGTATCTTAATAGATTGCAACAAACTTGTCTGCACAGACACAAAACAACTGCTCGTTTTAGAGTTTAAAGATGATTTTTGTGTAAAAGAAGATGAATCCATAATGCTTTTTGAAAAGTTGCCAAGTGGCTTTACAAAAGCACAACGACCTAAACAACTGGTCAGCATCTTAGATGCAAATAATGGCATAGTGGAAGATTTGGGATTTAAACTTGGTACGCCATTCTCTAGCGACACGGTTAAAGCAAAATTTCCTGACTACAAACGTATTGTTGGTACATCGCCAAAAGCAAAACGTTCCGAATTTAATTTTGATGGGGATAGAAATAGCGATGACATTCTAATTTTTAAATCTACGATTTTAAATAATGCGCTTTTTGATGGCAGATTTTTAGCAAAATTTGCACAACTTCTTTTTAAAACACGCCTTTCTTTTCTTATAACTATCGAACAAGAATATGCAAATATGCCACTCCGCATTTATGCAGAATACAGAGGTGTTAAAGAAACTACACTTAAGAGCATAACCTACCTTGTTATGCCTATCGTCCTTGATGAAAAAGATAGGCAAGTCGCATGAACGCCTTACGCCAATACGCAACGCTTGAGCTGATGTTGCAAAACAGACCACTTACAACCATTAAAGATGCATTGACCGCCATTGATACGGTTGAAAAAGCGACCAAAAAATGCGCTACGTTTTTGACCATAAAGTACCAAGTGCTTTTACATGTAAAAGGCGCGGCATGAAAAAGATGCTTGACATTGCCACACAGCTTTTGAACATCGAAAAGCATGAAGCGGTAGAGACCAATGAACACGGCAAGAAGTATGTGCCTGTTTCGGTAGTACGGTGCTTGGCGCATGAGCTGATCGTAGAATTGCGAAAGCAAGAAGCGATCGACAAAGAGGTGCTTAAACACCTCGAAAATACGGAGAAAACCCTTAGAGGGTTGAATATTATAGGAGCAGAAGATGAGCGTACAAAAAATTAATAAATGCATAAACAAAACAAAAAAGACGCTTAAAATGTATGGCTGTACTTTTAAAGAATACATGAGAGATTGCGGAAGGAGAGATGATATTGACCTTGGAGATACTGTTTCAACTAAAACATGTGGAGATGGAGTTGTTATAGGGTGGAACGGTGGATGTAATTACAATGTATTTTTGTTTCAGAAGCAGGATATTTTTAATATGCACCCAAATAGCGTAGAGCTAAAAAATAAAGAGGTTATTAATGTTCAGTAAAGTCATCATGTTAGGCAACCTCACACGAGACTGCGAACTGCGCTACTTGCCAAATGGTGGTGCAGTTTGCACGACTGGGCTTGCCACAAACCGCAAATTCAAAAAGCAAGATGGAAGCCAAGGTGAAGAGGTGTGTTTCATCGACATCACCTTTTTTGGACGTACAGCAGAGGTCGCTAACCAATACCTAAGCCGTGGCAAAAAAGTCCTCGTTGAAGGTCGCCTAAAACTAGACCAATGGACAGACCAACAAGGCGTGAAACGCTCTAAGCATTCCATAGCCGTTGAGTCTTTGCAGATGCTAGATACACGCTCCCAAGAACCACAAAATCAACAACATCAACCAAATAACGCGCAACCGTTGCCAGACTATGTGCCTGACATCAACGATGAGGAAATACCGTTTTAGCTTTTACAGCCTCTTACATGTAAGGGGCGATAAAGACTAATTACAAAGGATTGATATGGAACTTTTATATGCAATCGTTTTTGCACTAATTTTAGTTTATGTGATTTTAACTAGAGCTTACTTTTATAGGCAGTACAAAAAACGTAAAGGTTCTATCGACCCTATAAAAAATGTACGGTGGATGAAGAAATGAACGAGGTATTTATAGAAGTCGTGCTGTTTGCTTCGTGTATTGCGGGAGCATGCTTTGTTAAATCGGTGCTATTACTTGATGAAATCGTTGATTTTATGATGGAAAGTGACCGTTTGTTCCGTTTAGGAGGTAGATTATGAAATGTAGTCTTTGCGGTCACTATTTTAGTGAAAAAACGTACTACCGATGTCCTAAGTGTTTTCCTGCAGGCAAAACAGAAAAAAAACAAAGCGACGCTAAAACAAATGTCGAAGCGTTTAACGATGGACAGTTTTTAATGGCGTATGGGGAGGAAGAGAAGTGAGCAAAACAAACTTAACCATAGAGGATATTTTTAAAAGTCTTGATGACTGGCGAGAAGAAAGAGGGTTACAAAAAACCGTTGGGAACATTGCGGCGAACATCGGCGAAGAGATCGTAGAGTACCTACGCGCCAAAAATGATGAACAGCGAATTGATGCGCTGTGTGATATGTTTGTGTTTAGAGTGAATGCTAGTTGTGCATTAAATGCCAACCCTATACTTTTTGATTGGGATAGACATTGTTTAGGTAATCCATTCAACATGCTTGTTTTAGATTTTTCTCAAATTGTAGATAATTTTCACGAAGTAGAACAATGTTATATTTTATTGTCCATCGCACGTTATGCTAAAACAGGGGTAAAACTTTTAGGCTATGACTTCCTCATCGCGATGGATGAAACGCTCAAAGAGATACACTCCCGTAAAGGTGCTTGGAATGAAGCGACTGGGAAATGGGAAAAATTCAAAACCGAAGAAGCGATGGCACTTTGGTACAAAGCTAATTATTCAAAAGCAAAGGTCGCGTGATGACACGTCCATTTTTACGTTACCACGGTGGAAAATTTCGCATCGCTAAGTGGGTTATAAAGCATTTTCCGCCGCATCGTCGTTATGTCGAAGCGTATGGCGGTGGGGCGAGTGTGCTTTTTGAAAAGCAACGCAGTTTTGAAGAGGTATATAACGACTTAGACAGCGAGATAGTCAATCTTTTTCGTGTAGCGCGTGATGATGCATACAAGCTTAAAACTATGCTCCGTCTTACGCTGTGGAGCCGTGAGGAGTTTATGCTCTCTTACGTTCCGTGCGCTGACCCAATAGAGCAAGCAAGAAGAACGCTCGTAAAATTATACCTTGGATTCGGAACGGGCGGAAAAGATGCTTTAGCAACAGGGTTTAATACAAGCTTTCACAATAACGCTTCGCCTGAAACATGGCGATGGGCAGAGTACCCTAGCGTTATCAACAGTGTAAAAGAGCGTTTAAATAGTGTTGTTATCGAAAACAGACCCACACTTTCTTTAATAGACCTCTACGATGGCGAAGATACTCTTTACTACCTAGACCCTCCTTATGTTCCAACAACGCGAATGGTATCTACCCGAGGCTATACGCACGAAATGACAGAAGAAGACCACGCGAAGATGCTCGAGAAGATTATTACATGTAAAGGCATGGTTATCTTAAGCGGATACGAAAATGACCTCTACGATAACACGCTTACCTGTTGGGAAAAACAAAGCATTAACGCAAGAGCATCAGGATATCGAGGAGCGGTAAAACGCAAGGAGTGCATCTGGATAAGCCCAAACGCACAAAAACGCAGGCAACAAAGCTTATTTAGCGCATAAAGGGAAAAGATGTATAAAAATGATAAATGTGCAATTGACCATCGCTTAGATAATGTGTGTATCCAAATTGAGCTAGCAGTTAAAGATGGGAAAGTTCAAGAATTAGCAAAAAGAATTTTAGGTCAATTTGACTTAAAAGATAAAATCATAGAAGAATTACGGTTAGTAATTAGCCCAAAGAAATGCAATAAATGCGGTAGTACACAAAGAATAATAATCAAAAATCATTGTGATTGTTGCGCTAAATATAGCGATGCTGAGTACAGAAGCAAGGATAACGCATGAAACTTAGTGAACTTTTATCTATATATGGAGATGAAAATTTTGCATTCCAAACTCTTGACAGCGATATAAAAGAGTTGAATTTAAAGAAAAATCATACTGAAATAAAATTTGGTACAAGTGAAACTTTTAATTATAACGGAACTACAAAACTCGGCTTGGTTATTTGGCTTGATAGAGAAAAAGTAAAACAAATAATGCTAAAGGATAACGCATGAAAGTCTACATAGCAAGTCCGGTGCGTCCTGTATGGGAAGCTGAGAAATCGTGTGAGGCGTATGCTTTATTGCTCATACATGATTATGCCATGGATGGGTGTTTGGCTGTTAAAGAAATGGGGCTTTTACCCCTCTCCCCCATCTTGGCATTCGATGGCGTTTACGACGAATTTACCGAACGCAATCAAATCGATGAAGCGTGTGAAGCACTACTTCTTAGCTGCGACGCGATATACGTCGTAAACACGACGTACAACAAAGACAGCAAAGGCATAGCGCGCGAGCTAGAGATAGCCAAAGCACACAATATCCCCATCTTAGGAGCATGACATGGAACTCATTTACGCATTTTTACTGGTAGGCATCGCCATCGGTGCAATTTTGAAAAAAGAGCCTAAGAAAAAAGGGAGCATCGACACGATTAAAAATGTGCGATGGATAAAGAAATGACACACGTTGAATTCCTTGAAAGGCAATGGGTAAGTTACCAAAAAGTGTGCAAAGAAAAAAACATGAACTCAGGTACCAAAGAGGAGTTCATCAAGCGCAACACGCCTAAAGATTATACCCCTGACTGCTTGCTTAATGTAACTTATAAGGCTGAATGTTTACATGTAAAGGCTCCGCTATTTAAAGCGGAAGAAAACGTCACGTTGTCTCGTAGAGAGCTAAGGCATATGTTAGAGGATGCGGCACAGCTGGGTTATGAATTGGGGAAGGAAAGCGCATGACAGAGCTACCCTTAGAACTTATCTTATTTCTGTCTTCTTTAACAGGAATAGCGTTTTACAAAATGTGTGAGGCATTGAGCCTTTTATTTAAAGAAATTGATCGATTAGAAAAGGATAACCAATGATAAACACAATAGCGATGTATCTAGGGTATGCAATTATAATTTTATCTTTTGGGATAGGTATTCTTTTTATATGTGCATTTTTTATTGCAAAAATTGAAGATGGATTACCACATTTTATTGGGTATAGAGGTCTTATGAAAATGGATGATAAACACTTTGAAAGATGGATTGAAACATTACGGTATATGAGAGAAAAAAGAATAACAAAATATTCAAAGAGAGATTTAAAATGTTAAACGAAGTCCTACGCCTAACCAAAGGAAAACCATCTCCCAAACAGCAAAAAAGTGTTAAAGCTTCCATCTATGAGTGCCAGTATGTTTTAATCTTCAATCATATCATCGTTACAGAAACACACGAGCACCTTACGGAACAAGAAGCAAAAAAGTTACCCGTGTTTGGTGGTAAATGGTATAAAGTTCCTGAAACACAAAGAGAACGAAGGGGTGATAGATGAATGAAGCTATTGAAGATGCTATCGGTTTTTTAGAAGACCAAATAGCACTGGAAAAAGAAATCTTTAAAGGGTACGAGCAAAAGTCAAACATCGCGGACCTTCAAAAAACCATTGAGGGGTTAAAAGCGTGTAAAGAACCGCAAACAGCTTGCCACGGTTGCACCTACGACGATAGCGAAGTAGATGAAGCCGAGCGAAAAGCGCACTGCCTTACGTGCTTAGAACAGGTCACTATCAGGAAAAATTATGTAAAAAATGACACCTAAAGGTAAGTTTTTTGCCTCTTTTTGTTTTGATTTTACCTGTTTGTGCAACTTTTAGTATATTAAACTTGACAGAGTTAAAGTATAATATTTTAAAAAATAATAGTTTTATGATAAAAAACTTCTTAATAACTACTATAAAATGAGGGTACAAGTACTATGCATAATAAAAATGATGTTTTGATTACAATAAATCTTTTTGGAAAGCGCGAAGTTGAGTGTATCTTGCACACAAATTTTCTGCAAGAACAAGAGATAAAAGCATCGTGCGAAATTGAGCTGCTAAAAGCGTATGGCTCAGTGGATGCGGTACTAGAAGACATCACACTTTTAGAAATTTTCAAAGAAGACAATGGCGATGTCATCATCTACTTTCATACCAAAACAACCGAAAAAGTGCGCTACTACGGAACACACGGGCATATGTACCGCTTTAAGTACGGTATACCTCCCGATGTCATCAAAAGCTCTTTGGGACTTGGCGAGCTGAACATCGTCAAGCTTACATGTAAAGAGCTTGGGATCACTCAAAAAGAATTGGCAGATAAATTTGGTATTAGTACATCGGCTATCTCGCAATGGGGCGCTGACATACCAAAAACGGCACAAATTGCACTTGAACTTATGATCGAAAACTACCGACTCAAAAAAGATTTAAAAACACTTGTTGAAGGTCATAAAACTCTTTCAAGGTTAGCTGTCCAAAATTTAGACAGCTAAACAAAAGCTATCAAATAATTCAATATTCTTAATTTTATACTTGACATTATTTAGATAACTTATTATAATTTCCAAAAAAGTTAAGTCCCCTTAACAATAGGAGATTATAATGAAGAAAGTTATTTTTAACCATGTGTCTCTTTTAGTTGTCGAATCCATAGACCATTCATTTTTACTGTCTTCCAAAGATGTTGCAAGTGGCTATGGAATATCTGAAAGCGTTATTCGCTCTCATAGACAAAACAATCGTGATGAATTTATCGAAGGTAAGCACTTCATCATTGATAGGTCCTATAAAAACACACCAAAAACGTACTGGACAAAGCGCGGCATCGTGCGCCTTGGCTTCTTCATCAAGTCACAACAAGCTAAAGCGTTTCGTGACTGGGCAGAAGACTATGTGGTCAAAGAGAAAAAAACCGACACAAGCCAACTAAAACGTGAAAACGTAGAACTTAAACGAGCACTTAACCGCTTGCTCAAACAACCGACCCCAACGTGCGAAGAGCTTTTGAAGCTTCACTACCCAGTGTTGCACAACAATATACTCGAGCTAAACAGCACATTTAAAAACATCGACATTAATGCACTAAGTCGCTTCGTTTTTTTCATCGACAAAATACAAAAAAACGTCGCCAACCTCGCCCAAGGGCTTAAACAAGATCGAAAGAAAAGGAGTTAATAATGTGGAATTTAACATTTGCCTTAATATTATTTGTAATGGCCATAATTTCTGTGTCAGAAGGTATTAAAAAAGATAGTTTTTTTAGTGCAACTTATTATTTTTCTTCATGCATAATACTAAGTTATGGGTGTGCAATAAATATTGATAAATACATCCATACTTTTATAAAATAAGGAAGATGCATGAATGAAGAAACACTACTAAATGACATCGTTGATGCGAAAAATACAATCAAAAAAACGTTAGAAAATTTGTCAAAAAAATACCCAGCCTATGCGTTTTGTATGGCATCTACAGAGTATAAAAGCGGACAAATTGGCTTAAATATCGATACTTTTTTTATGATCGATATATCTTGCTATTTGAAACGATAATAGCTAGTTAAAGTTTACATAAAAAGGAATTATTTTATGACCCAAAAAGCAGAATTTACACATAGAGAAGTTATTAATCGTGCCGCTACATGGCTAATGAATCAAACTAGCCAACAATGGCGTTCAGCTATTATTTTGAGAGAACCAACATCATACATTTCCACATATGGAACAGAATTTCCTGATGTGCTTGGTTTTAGTGGAGATAACTCAGTAAATATTGAAGTAAAGGTATCACGATCAGATTTTTTTAATGATAAAAATAAATGGCATTCGCACCCTTTAGGTGTTTATAAGTTTTATGCTTGCCCTTCTGGACTTATAAGCCCAGATGAAGTACCTGAAAAATTTGGGCTACTGTATATTGACAAAAGAGGTGGAAAGCTCGTCAGAGAACCCATAGCATTTACCGAAAATGTAGCAAGCATAACACCTATTTTGACAAACATTTTTTTAAATGCTGTCATGGATGGGGCAATAACAAGAGAACACTTACGGCGACCAAAAACTATAAAGCGATGGGATGGGAAAGGTTTTATTTTATGATTGATATATCTTGCTATTTAAAACGACAATAGCCAGTTAAAGTTTACATGTAAAGGGGAAATGATGTTTATAGCTTACGATAAAGACGGAACATTGCATACTCACACCATAAAGCCCATAAGAGCACAATATGGCAGAGGGGTAAAAGATACTTTTTGGGAAAGCAATGAGCATAAAAAGGAAGCATCGGAATCATTAAAAAAGAAATATAGCTTCATGAGGTGGGAACATGAGCCGTTACATGTAAAAGAAAAATGATGGAAAATACAATGTGTAAAAAATTTAGCGAAAAATCTTTAAAAAAAAGTAAAAAACATTTACAAAAAGGCATTGAAAAGATTCTTGAAAAACTTGCACGAGATAGTATAACATTTAAAAAGTTAGATTATTTGTTTTTTAGTACAAAAGAAGAATATAATGACTATTTAAAAAATAGAAAAATCTCTAATAAAGGATAGATAAAAATGAAAATTATTACCCCAAACACTAAAAATACGATTGTGTATATCCCCGAAAAAGATAAGTACACACTGATTGATACTATGCAACATAGTTATCTTTTTAGTCATTTTATTAAGAGAATTTCATTTTCTAAATGGAACTGGTCAAAAAGAAAAAAATTAACCATCGACTCGTATATGAACCAAGATGATTTAAAAAAGTTTTTGGATAGTAACGGCGTTAAACCTGACGGAGAACTAAATACTGTCAGCAAAGTTGTTATTATTATTGAAATAAAGGAGAAGTGATGCCACAAGTAACATTACCAAGGAGAATGAGAGCTAACCAAGTTGCGCGAGAAAACTCAGTACATGTGAATACAGTTTGGAACTATGCGCGAAGAGGAGAACTTACCCCTATAAAAGTAAGCAGAGGCGTGACCGTGTTTGATCGAGATGAAGTCGAAAGACTCTTTGGAAAAAACAAAACAGAGTAATAATAGCCTTTTTTTATGTATAATACCCCTCACATATGTATCTCAAAAATAAACATGCAAATGTTCTAAGTTACATAGGAAGTTACATAAATCTTTTATGAATATGCTTAAAGCCTTATATATATGAGTTTTATGGCATTGTGTCAATCCCCCACAGCTCCACCAATTTAGTTTTTGTTAGGCTTCGCCCTTTTTTATTTTATAGTATAATGCTTCTTTGACCACGTTAGGGTTTGTATCTCAACAAGGAGTAAGGCTTATGGTATGGTATATTTGGGCTAGTTTAGGCATTTTAGCCATTGTTTTTGAGATTGCAAGTCCAACGTTTTTTGCTCTATTTATTGGACTTGGTTTTTTAGGCTCTGCTCTCTTCTCTTACTTTATTGAAAATTCTCTTATCCTTCAAATTCTAATAGCACTTATAGGTATGTTTGTAGGTGTCATCGTTTTCAAACGTCAAAAAGTTGCAAATGCTCCTACTTCAAAAGTAGGTCAATCCGATGAGTTTATTGGCATGCAAGGAAAAGTTATCCATGAAATTTCTTCTCAAGCACAAGGGAGTGTTAAACTTTTGTTTCCTGTATTAGGAAAAAGTGAGTGGTTGGCGCAAAGCGAAAGCGACGAAACACTTTCAGTTGGAACACATATCGAAATCATAGCAATCCATGGGAATTATCTTCTGGTAAAACCTATCTCAAACTAAAGGAGTTTGCGTGAATACACCTATTGATTTAAGCCTTTCATTTTTTATTATTTTACTTCTAGCCGGTGGGTATCTCCTCTATCAAATGGTACGAATTGTTCCACAAGGTGAAGAGTGGGTCATCGAACGTCTTGGAAAATTTCACACGATTTTAAAACCAGGGCTTAATTTTCTCATTCCTGTTTTAGACCAAGTTCAAACAAGGCTCAATACCAAAGAACTTATTCAGCAAATGAAAGCACAAGAAGTCATTACCAAAGACAATGCTGTCGTGATTATCAGTGCCGTTGTCTTTTATAAAATAAGTGACCCTGCAAAAGCAGTGTATTCGATTGATGATTTTGAATTAGCTGTTGCCAATATGGCGGCTACCACACTGCGCTCCGTTATCGGCAATATGGAACTTGATGCTTCTTTATCGGGTCGAGAAACTATCAAAGCCTCTGTTTCTGAGAAAATCAGCGACCATTTGGAGCAATGGGGATTGTCTTTGACGGCGGTTGAAGTTCAAGATATTCGTCCAAGTGACAGTTTACAAGAAGCGATGGAAAAACAAGCCGCGGCAGAACGTGAGAAAAAAGCACTCATTATGAAAGCCGAAGGCGAAAAACAAGCCGCTATCGCTAAAGCGGAAGGGTTTAAACAGTCTATGATTTTAGAAGCAGAAGGAAAACTGGAAGCCGCTCGTAGAGAAGCTGAGGCGAAAGTCGCACTTGCCAACGGTGACCAAGCCGCGATGGAAGCGATAGCATCACAAATTAAAAACGGTGATGCACCCAGCTATTTACTCGCACAACGTTATATCGACAGTGTACAATCTCTTTCCCATTCAGCAAACAGCAAAGTTGTCTTCATCCCAGCAGACCTCAAACACAGTCTTGAAGGTGTTGCAGGAAACCTTAGCACTCTTTTTTCGACGCTTAATAAATAATATGAAAGCCTTTTAGGCTTTCATCATTTACCGTGAAGCCAATGTCTTCGCAAGTGCCCTTTGAATACGTTCGTATTGTTTATCCATAGGATGGCCTTTGGATTCAAATGCCGCTAAAACATCTTGGTTTTCAGCGTATTTCTTTTCCCAAGTATCAATGTCTTTTTGTTTGTTCGAAATCTTCATATTAATTTCATCAAATGTTTTTTGAAGTTTTGTCTTTTCAGTGATTAATTTATCTTCTTTTTTAAACATTTTTGCCATCAATAATTTTCGTTGAAAAATTTTCTCTTCACCATCTTCAACAAAACGCACCTCTTCAGAGTCTGATTCTTGTAATTTATGGAGTGTTTTGTGAATGCCTTGAATGATTTCCTCAATTCCTTGCCACTCTTCTTGCGCTTTTGCTTTTTGAATGGCATACTCTTTTTGGTCTAATTTGTAGGTATCAAGCTTATTTTTAATCGTAATAAGGGAGTTTTTCTTGTCATAAACTGCTTGTTTGGCTTTTTTATGCTGAATCATAGTCGAGCGAATCGTGGTAATGTTCCATGCATGATTGCTGTCATCTAAAATCGGATTGGCTTTATGGCGATTTCCTTTTGAATCAATACTTTCGTGCACACTAAAAAAGCTTAAAAATTCAATCGCTTTTCTATCGGCATTGGAAAAATGAAACAAGATATCTCCTGCAATAAAAAGCATCAAACCATCAAAAATATCACGCAAAAGATATAAGCTCAATCCTCGTATGGATTTTAAATCTTCCAAATCGCTCTGTTCAATCACAATGATTTCAACCATATTGATAAACATCGGAATAAAGAGTTTTTTAAATTTAACCGGTGTGATTTTTCTAAAATTTAAAATATCTTCTACTAAATGCGGTAAGAGTGTGAAGATTTTTTCTTTATGCGCATCTTGCGGGAAAAATCGTTGTGTGTATTCGACTAAGACGTCATGTGAAAGCCCACATGCCCTTCTTTCTGGACCATCACCTGACATATCGACATTAAAAAAACGCTTGACATAGACAACGCCATCCATACATAAAATCAAATCTTGATGTGTCAGCTCTAATTTTTGTGATATCTTTTCACGTAAAACATCTTTATAGGTTATATGATGTTTCGGCAATCTGCAATTTCTCAGTGCCGCGATAATTTCTTCGAAAACCTCTTCTTCAAAATAGTAAAGTGTTTCATGTACTAAATAAGGTTTGAAATCAAATGTTGCAAAAAAATCGTCAAGAGCCTCTTCAACTTCACTAAAATTTAGGTCGTTTTCATTCTGTTCATCAAATCTGCTATTCATTTTTTTCCATCTAACATAATTTTATAGGCGTTTTTATTTTATCAAAAAAAAATGACAAATAGTTAATTTTTTTTTAATTATTTGGTAAATATTTGGAAACTAAACTTTCTTTTAAAGAATTTTACATGTAACTCTTTCTCTAAGACGCCATAGAAAGATTTTTTACGTCACTGGATACATTATGCTACAATAGAGGATATATACAAAGGAAACCCAATACGAATGAACATACTCTCAAAAAATGCCCCACTCGAAGCTTCTATTTTAAAAATGGAAACAATTTTAAAGGAACTTGATTGCCAGTTACAATTTGCACAAGAAAAACATCCTCTGACGCATTGTTACTCTATCAACCTTGCCTCTGTTGAGGCGCCCAATCATATCTATTCCAATGGAAAAGGAACCCTCTCTTTAGCCTCAAAAGCAAGTGCTTTGGGTGAATACATTGAACGCCTTCAAACTAACAATTTTTTTATAGACTTTCATTTACCCAATCGTGCTTATTATCCTGACCAAAAGGTTTTTGAGTTTGGAGGAGACTATCTTAATCCCGCTTTAGAGCGTATCTACAATCCCTCGAATGAAATAAGTGATGAAGACTTGGTAGATTTTAACAGTGATTATGAAGATAAAGTCGTCACGTTACCTTTTCAAAGCCTTTTTGGCAATGAACGTGTGTACATACCGCTTAATATTTTAAGTAATTTATACGTGAGCAACGGGCTTGCGAGTGGCAATACGCCTGAAGAGGCCAAAGTACAAGCTCTTAGCGAAATCTTTGAGCGCCACGCCAAATTAGAAATCATTAAAAATGGTTATGCCCTTCCAAAATACCCAGAAGCGATTATCGCCACATTTCCACAACTTTATGCTGATTTGCTTGAGCTTAGAAATGCTGGATTTATCGTTGAAGTTTTAGATGCTTCTTTGGGTGGAAAATTTCCTGTAACAGCTATCTCACTTATCAATCCTCGCAATGGAACCCTCTTCGTCTCATTTGGTGCCCATCCGATTTTAGAAGTGAGCCTAGAGCGCACGATGAGCGAACTCATGCAAGGCAGAGGGGTTGAAAACCTCGATGCTTTTGAAATGCCAACGTTTGATATGAGCCTCGTAAGTGACAGTTTCAACCTTGAAGCACACTTCATCGACTCCAATGGCAAAATGGGTTTTCCTTTTTTAAACGCAACCAAAAGCTTTACGTATGCCCCTTGGCGTTATGAAGGGAAAGGAAGTGAAGCAGAGTATGCCTTTTTATGCGATATTATCCAAGCAATGGGCAAAGAGATTTACTTAAGAGAATACACGTATTTAGACTTTTATTCGTGTCATATGCTTGTGCCTTCCATCTCTGAGGTTTATCCCATCGAAGATATGATTTATCAAAACCGAAACAGTGGAAAATTCATACGCCACGCTGTGCTGAATTTTAAAGAAGAAAACCACGAAGCATTGCTCGAGGCGATTGAACCACTCGAAGACTCACTCAATATGGAAAAATACATCGGTGTCATTTTTGAGCAAAATTTTCAGATGATTGACCTGAAAGCACAAGTTCATCTGCTGTTGGAAAATTATGAAGAAGCTCAAGCCCTTTTGGCATTTAGTGAAAACCCTATGAGCCGACTTTTGTGCGAGATCATTCATCTACGTGAGCAAGCTTTAGCATGGCATGAATATGAAAGTGCTCTTTGGGATATTTTCGGTAAAGATAAAGTCGAACACGCTGTGAATATTTTGGATGGGAAAGCGTATCTTATTGATGTAAGCCTTCATGCCCATTATGTCAATATGCTGGATTTGTACGATAAACTCGAATCCAAAAAAGCAAAAATTGTCGCCTAAAATAGATTTACATGTAAAACAATAAAAGACGTTCATTTTTTCAATTTTTTCGTCTCCAATTAACTTCTTTTGCACTATAATTGTGCATTTAATTTAAATAATGAATTTAAATTATACACTTCAAAAAGGAGTCAGAATGCTAGTAGTTATTTTACTGGTAGCGATTGGGTTTATTGTCGTTTCAACCAGCAAATGGAAATTGCACCCCTTTCTTGCGTTGCTCGTTGCGGCATATGGTATCGCTTTTAGCGTAGGTATGAAATATGCCGACATCGCTAAAACCATCACGTCAGGGTTTGGTGGCATCTTAGCATACATCGGTATCGTCATTGTTTTGGGTACGATCATCGGTGTTATCTTGGAAAAAAGCGGTGCAGCGGTTAAGATGGCAAATGTTGTTCTTAAAATTGTTGGTAAAAAACGACCTGTTTTAGCGATGTCTATCATCGGGTACATCGTTTCCATTCCTGTTTTTTGTGACAGCGGCTTTGTTATCTTAAATGCCCTTAAACGCTCCATGGTAAAACAGCTCAAAGTCTCAGGTGTCGCGATGAGTGTCGCACTCGCAACGGGACTGTATGCAACGCATACACTTGTTCCTCCCACACCCGGTCCTATTGCTGCAGCGGGAAATTTAATGGTTGGCAATCTCGGTCTTGTCATTGTATTTGGTTTGGTTATCGCAATTTTTACCATGCTTGCAGGGTATTTTTGGGCGATGAAAAAAGGAAAACAATTTACCAGTGGCGAAGACCTTGATGTGGATTTAGAACAAGACAGTGAAGTCCAAGCAAAATACGGTGAACTCCCAAGCACCTTTAAAGCGTTTGCACCTATTTTCATCCCTGTACTGCTTATGGCAATGGAAAGCATCGCAAAATTTGCGTTTAAAGATGCTAGCGGTACGTTCACTTATAAACTCTTTGTCTTCCTAGGACATCCTGCCAATGCGCTTTTTGTCGGTGTTCTTTTTGCCAGTTTATTGTTACCAAAATTCAATGAAGAAACTCTTTCAGGTTGGGTTGGTGAAGGTGTCAAAAATGCAGGTGAAATTCTTATCATTACAGGAGCGGGTGGAGCGCTTGGTGCCGTTCTTAAAGCCAGCGGCATTGGTGATTATTTAGGGGCTAGCCTTCAAACCCTTAGCCTTGGTATTTTCGTTCCATTCATTATCGCAGCAGCACTGAAAACAGCACAAGGTTCTTCAACCACAGCGCTTGTGGTTACCTCAACGATTATGTATCCACTCCTTGCAAGCTTAGGACTCGATAGTGAAATCGGCAAAGTCTTAACGGTGATGGCAATCGGTGCAGGTGCAATGACGGTGAGCCACGCAAACGACAGCTTTTTCTGGGTCGTCTCACGTTTCAGTCAAATGGATGTTCCAACAGCCTATAAAGCCTATACAACAGCAACGCTTGTGCAAGGTGTTGTGACTATCATCGTGGTAGCAATTTTATCGATGGTGCTACTTTAAGCTTTTTATGTGCAGGCTCCTAGGAGCTTGCACCCTCTTTTTGCATTTCTCTTAACTTGTCTTTTTTACTTTTGCGTTTACCTTTGATGGGCGCGCTTCCTTTTTCTTTCGCAGGCGTAACACCTTCTAATTCAAAGCCTTTTATCTGTTCTTTTGCAAGCTTAATATGACAGCGTTTTTCAATCAAAGCGAAATGCGCTTTATCTTCATGGTCGATAAATGAGATGGCTAAGCCCTCTTTTCCCGCACGCCCTGTTCGCCCGATGCGATGAATGTAGTCTTCGGTTGAGCGAGGCAAATCAAAATTAATCACACAGCTGACATCTTCTATATCAAGCCCACGCGCGGCAATATCAGTAGCAAATAGCACGCGAATCTTGCGCTCTTTAAACGACTTCAGCGTCCACGCTCTGTCTTCTTGAATCAAATCACCGTGAAACGATTCGGCGAAAAAACCATGCTTGCGAAATTTCACAGCGATATTATCACATGCACGTTTATTTGCCATAAAAACCAAGACACGCTCCCAAGTGTTTTCACGCAGTAATTGGCGCAAAAGAGGAGCGCGGTTTTCATGACTCACTTCAATGACACGTTGGTGTATGCGTTCCACCGTTGGCGCTTCGGCTTCAATGCTCACTTCCACAGCACTTTTGGTTATTCTAGAAGCGATGGCTTGCATCTTTTCGGGATAGGTTGCGGAGAAGAGAAGATTTTGGCGTTTTTCTGGCAGTGCTTCTAGGATAGAACTCAACTCCTGCTCAAAACCAAGGTCAAGCATCTTGTCCGCTTCATCAAGCACAAAAAACTCCACATGCGAAAGGTTAATCTGCTTTTTGCTCATGATGTCCAAGAGTCGTCCTGAAGTCGCAACCACAATGTCGCATCCTTGTTGAATGTCGTAAAGTTGCTCCCCAATCTTCTCGCCACCAATGATACTCACCACGTTTGGTTTTACATGTAAAAACGCTCCAAAGCCCTTAAATGCCTCTGCAACCTGCACGGTAAGCTCTCTCGTGGGCGTTAAAACCAATGCTTTTATTTTTGCTTTGCCCTCACCTTTATTTGCGCTCCAAAGCTCTAAAATTGGCAGTACAAATGAAGCACTTTTACCACTTCCCGTCTGCGCTCTGGCCAATACGTCTTTTCGCTCCAAAATAAGCGGAATCACTTTTTCTTGAATCGGCGTTGGCGTGGTATGCCCTACTTCACTCAGTGCTTGGAGAATTTGAGGGCAGAGTTTGAGCGTAGAAAATGACATGGTTTGGCATCCTTTGAGTCTTTTCGTCATTGTAGAATAGTTTCACTTTAGAGGAGGTTTTAAAGATTACATGTAAAGGCACTTTAGGGTAAGTTTTTGGTGTTATAATACGTCCGTAAAATGTCAAAGGATAAATGGTGGATCACTATAAATGGTTGCTTGCGTTTCACGTTATCGCGTTAATGTCGTGGATGGCGATGTTGTTTTATTTGCCACGTCTTTTTGTGTATCATGTCGAATATGCCGAAAAAAAAGCGTTTGTGGAAGTGGTGAAAATTCAAGAGTACAAGATTTATAAGTACATCGGTCTTCCTGCCTTTTGGGCAACCCTTGCTAGTGGGCTTGGCATGATTTTACTTGACCCTCAACTGCTCTCAAGTGGCGGATGGATTTATGCGAAGTTTAGCGTACTCATTGCCCTTGCACTCTACTCTTTTTCGCTGGAAAAGTACCGTTTGGAACTTGCCAATGACACCTGCACGAAAAGTGGGAAATTTTTTAGAGCCTACAACGAAGTCCCGACAGCTTTGGCTATTTTGATTGTCGGGTATGTGGTCACAAAGAGCTTTTCATGGGCATTTACACTGATTACACTAGGCATTTTCGCCATGATTATCGACATGATTTTGGATGGAAAAAAGAAGCCTTAATCTTTTACATGTAAAGCGTTTGCTGATTCACTGGACTTGGAGCGTTGCAGAAGAATTTTAAGATACAAAAGCGCTGAGAGTAACAGAAAATACCCCACGACGCTGTACCCCATCACATCACGCCTGTTCATCTCTTTGTCGTAAATCGCTTTTTCTTCATTCGTTGGAGTCTTTAGTGTCTGCTCCGTAACAACAGCATTTGTTTGAGGGACATACTGTTTTGGTAACCACTCCAGTCCCACAACCAGAACAAAAACACACATCACGATTGCCGCAAAGATTTTAAGATTTGGCATGAGACTCCTTTTTGGAGAGAAACGGCAAGATGAAAAAAAGTACCATCAGCACCGCAGAAAAGAATAATCCAACCCACAACGTAAGCGTCGAACTCGGCAGTTTCCCCAAAATCGTAAGTCCTATTAAAGAGACGACCAACGCCCAAAACCACACCAAAAAATACGGGCGCTGATGGGCAGGAATGCGACGAGGGTTTCTATCAAGAAGGGGCATCAGTAAAAGCCCCACATTGACCACCACCAACGAAGCCATCCCGATGTACGAGCCTTTAATCATCCCAATGTCAAAGAAAAAGCTTTTCAGCAACTGCAACATCCATAAAAAATACCACTCAGGATAGATATGAGCGGGCGTATCACTCGGATTGGCGAGGGTGAGGTTGAGTGCGTCAAATGCTATCTCATCATGAAAAAAAACGCAATAAAAAAAGAGTGCCAAAAAGAGCGTACACGCCAAAAGTGGTTTTAAAACAGCATTGGAGAAAAAGGGTTTTGGCTCTTTGGGGCTGATGTCGCGTTTGCTAAAACGCTCCTCTTTACTGACATGTAAACCTTTACGATTCCATGAAAGCTTTGTGGTGGCGTACCACTTCATAAAATCCGTATGCACCAAAATCATCACGCTGATGAGCAAAGGCATCACCACAATGTGCAAGGTGTAAAAGCGCAATAACGTAATGCCACTCACACTAAAATCGCCCCTGACCCACAGCACGATGTCCTCACCCGCTCCTGGGATATACTCAAGTAAACTGGTGATGACTTGCGCCGCCCAGTAACTCATCTGACCCATCGGAAGCACATACCCCGTAAACCCAATGACCATACAGCAAAAGTAAAGCACCATTCCATTGTACCAATACTTCGTTTTGCCGTGTTTGTAAAACCCAAAATAGAGCATGCCAAGTACATGAATGTAGAGCAGTAAAAAGAAAAAGGTTGAGCCAAGCGCATGAATTTTTCGCCATAACCAGCCGTAATTGACCTCTTGCATAATCGTCGTATGAACACTTTCAAAAGCTTTGTTGGCATCAGGAATATAATGCATCGCTAAAAAGATGCCTGAGCACAATAATAAAAGGCACAAAACCACCATAATGGCGCCTGTGTAGAGTAAAATATTGAAATTCTTCAGTCTTAGATTCATGCCTTGGCTTCCTCCATGAGTTGGAGGTATGCCTCACCTACTTCGCCGACGATAATCACCTCACCGTTTAGTTTAAACGGCGGAATCACCAACGGCTTGCTCACGGGACTCGCAAGCGCGTTGCCATTGGAGTCAAACTGCCCATTATGACAGGGACAAATAAAACGTTTAACGCTCGCATCATACTTTGGCACACAGCCTAAATGGGTGCAAATCCCAACCATCACGGTGTAATAATACTCACCAATGTGAATGTCTCTTTTTTTATCGAGCGTCATCGAAGCATCTTTTTTGAGAATAAAAAGCGGTTTTTTCTGCCACATAAAATAGGAGATTTCATTCAGGGGTAATGTCGTCGTATCAATAAATGTAGCTGCATCCAGTCGCGCTTTTTTGGGTGGTTCTAAGGTTTGGAACATCGTACCGATGCTAAAATACATCCCCGTTCCCGTCAATGCTAAGAGCGAGTAATTCACCACTCTTCGGTTTCTATCCATTCTCATTTTCCTTTGCGCCCCACTTGGCGTGTGACTATTTTACCAAAAACTTTCATCAATAGCTCTTGCAGAGCACTTTGGACACGCTAAAAACTACGCTGACACTGGATTTTCTTTGCACATCTTTGGAAGCATGAAGAGGTTTACATGTAAAGATGGATTGGGGTATTATGGCGAAAACGAAAGGACTTAAAATGATATTTGAATTAGAAGAGGATTTTATCGAGTTATTTAAACTGCTTAAAGTCACTGGCGTTGCCGAAAGTGGCGCACATGCGAAAATGCTCATCGAAGAAGGACAAGTCAAGCGAAACGGCGAAGTTGAGACGAGGAAACGTGCCAAAATTGTTGCAGGCGAGCAGATTGAAGCGTGCGGTGACATCATCACAGTTGAAGCCATTTCGATGTGAAATAGGACACACTTACTTTAAAAAGCATTATTTTCTCTAATGTAATGTGGAGTATAGTACCTCCTTCATTTTAATACTCCTATGCACCCTCAAAATGTTTTTTGTCGCTACTGCATTCACGAAGGATGACTAAACTATGCTAAATTTGAATATGACAAAGCGAATTGCCGTTTTTATTTTAGGGCAATTTGTCATGGCGTTAGGTGTCTCACTCTCGGTTAAAGCCAATCTTGGAGTTTCGCCTATCTCGTGCGTACCGTATGTGTACAGTTTAACGATGCCTCTTAGTTTGGGCGAATTGACCATTTTGCTCAATCTTGTTTTTATTGCCGCACAAATGGCGGTTCTGCGCAAAAACTATCAATGGGCACAACTGGTGCAACTCCCTTCCGTCATCGTTTTTGGGTACTGCATTGATTTTACGATGCATCTGCTCTCCTCATTGACACCAACGTCGTATGTCGCACAAGTTTTTTGGTGTTTGATGGCATGCAGTGTGTTGGCATTTGGCATCTTTTTACTCTTAAAAACAAAACTGACTTATTTACCGCTCGATGGTTTGGCAGTTGCTATTTCGCACACGTACCACAAAGAGTTTGGTAAAGTCAAAATCAGTTTAGACAGTTCCATGGTCATCATAGGTGTTATCAGCTCTTTTGCTTTTTTAAATCGCTTGGAGGGCATACGCGAAGGCAGTGTTGTTGCGGCGCTACTCGTCGGAGCGTTGATTAAATTTTACAGTACCAAACTGGTGTTTGTCGAACAATGGCTGGGAACACACACCGCGCCTCAAATACAAAGCACACAAGCGACGGCTCTTAATTCTCTGGTCATTACGATTTCAAGAGAGTACGGCAGTGGCGGACATGAGATAGGAGAGATGATCGCCAAAAAGCTTGGTATTCCTTTTTACGATAAAGAGCTTATTAAACTCACCGCCGAAGAGACGGGCTACACGGCTGAATACATTCAAGCCAACGAACAGCACTTAACCAGTGAACTACTTTATGAACTCTACGAGCAAAACTACGCCTATGTGGACAACCAACTCCCACCTGCCGATGTTTTATTTATGGTGCAAAGTAAGATTATTCGCGATATTTGCGCTAAGGGGGCATGCGTCATTGTCGGGCGTTGTGCCAATTTCATCTTAAAAGATGACCCAAATTGTTTCAATGTCTTCATTCACGCAAACATGGTGTATCGTAAAACAAAAGTCAATGAAAAATACGCAGTCACCCCACCGTGCAGCGACAAAGACTTAGAGATGTCCGATAAAAATCGTGCTAACTACTGCCTACACTACACCAAACACGACTGGAAAGATGCAACCAATTACCATGTTACGCTGAATGCTTCTCAATACGGTTCTGAAAAAGCGGCTCAAAAGATTATCGAACTGTTGAAGGATTTTGCGCACTAGCGTTTTTACATGTAAAAGTAAAAAGCTCCAAAATGATCTCTATTTTGTTACAATAATCGCACGTTCTTTTTGACTTTTTGGGGCTCTATGATTCTTTACATGTAAGGAGAAAACCGCATCATGAAACTAAAAACCGAAGATTTCCTCGTGCCAGAAGGCGCAAAAGTTGAGCTAAAAAAATTCCCCACGCTTGTCAAAGCATTTTATACCTCCAAAGAAGCGTATGAAGAGACGCTGAAAAAAAATATAGAAGCGCTAAGCGACCTGCAACAACTCCTCTACGCCTCCAACAAATACGCCGTTTTACTCATCTTTCAAGCGATGGACGCGGCAGGAAAAGATGGCGTGATTCGCCATGTTCTCTCAGGCATCAATCCACAAGGCTGTCAGGTTTTCAGCTTCAAACACCCCGCCGCCACAGAGTTAGCGCATGATTTTCTCTGGCGTACAACCTGCGTTTTGCCTGAACGTGGGAAGATAGGTGTTTTTAACCGCTCGTACTACGAAGAAGTGCTCATCGTTCGGGTTCACCCTGAGATTTTAAAAGGACAAGGACTTCCCGATAGTCTGCTAGAAGATGAAAGCATTTGGAAGGAGCGATACGCCTCCATCATGGACTTGGAAAATCATCTGCACCGAAACGGCACGAAAATCGTCAAATTTTTCCTTCATCTCTCCAAAGACGAACAAAAAAAACGCTTTCTTGAGCGCATCGACAAACCCAATAAAAACTGGAAATTTAGCCTCGCAGACTTGGAAGAGCGCCAATACTGGAAAGCATACATGCACGCCTACGAGTCTTGCCTCAGCGCCACCAGCACCAAACACGCCCCATGGTACATCGTCCCAGCAGACGACAAAAAAAATGCCCGCCTCTTCATCTCAAACATTCTCCTAGATACGTTTAAGGCGCTTAATATGCATTACCCTGAAGCGGATGAGAAGCGGAAAGAAGAGTTGAAGGTGATACGCCAGAGGTTGGTTGAAGAGGAGTGAAAAGAGATACAATAACGTAATTTTATTTTTTACATGTAAAGGAAAATAAAGTGATTTTCTGGCTTATTGGTTCTGTTTTTGTGCTGGTAATTTTATTTAAAACACCGTGGATGAAAGGTAAAGTTGGTGAATTTACGGTCAATATGGCTACTTCGATTCATCTTGATAAAGCAAAATACATTAACATTCACAATATTACCTTGCAATTAAATGACGGCTCAACCACGCAAATAGACCATATTATCGTCTCTCGCTATGGTGTTTTTGTGATTGAAACTAAAAATATGAAAGGGTGGATTTTTGGAGATGAACACCAGAGCATGTGGACGCAGCAAATCTTCAAAGAAAAACACCGCTTTCAGAACCCTTTACGACAAAACTATCGACACACCCAAGCTTTAGAAGAGATATTGGCACTACCGCCTGAAAGCATCATATCTATCGTTGTGTTCATCGGCGATTGTAAATTAAAAACTACGATGCCAAAAAATGTTTTTCTAAACGCCCAATACACGTCTTACATTGAATCTTTCCAAGAAGAAAAACTCTCAGCCTATCAATTCGATATGACGATTGAAACTCTCAACCAAAAGCGTCTCAAACAAAGTTTCACAACCGATAGAGAGCATGTTGCTAACTTACATGAACGACATAATACAAAGCCTACTCCAACACAAACAACTAAAATATGCTCACGATGTGGTAAAGAAATGGTTTTAAGGCACAATAGACAAACGGGCGAAGCATTTTACGGGTGCAGTGGGTATCCGAAGTGTCGGAATGTTGTTAAAAGTACATAATAAAAAATAAAAACTTAGAGGAAATAATATGGTTTCATCAAATGGAAAACAGAACAAAAAACAATTAATTTTCAGTTTTATTTTACTTGGAATTATTGTTTATGGCATTTATCTCTTGTTATCAAAATTTTGGTCTATTTTTTCTTCAGTAAACCCAAAACTTGGTGTCGGTATCATTGCTACTTCTGGTACGATTATTGTAACATTAATATCTGTTTTAGTTTCTAAATACCTTGAAAGAAAAGCACAAATATTATCCCATTTACGTGAGAAAAAAGTGCCTATTTATGAAAAAATAATAACTTTTATATTTAGCATTACATTTGCTGATAAATTAGGTAAAAAAGTACTTACAGAAAAAGAAATTATAAAATTTTTTGCTGAAGTTACACAAGAATTAATTATCTGGGGATCAGATGATATGATAGACGCATTTTATAAATTCAGAATTGAAAGTATTGATAATGCCAATGGCTTACAAACAGAGCCAAATGAAATACTATTTACAGTTGAAAATTTACTTTTAGCAATACGAAAAGACTTGGGACATCACAATAAAAACATCCCAAGGGGAAAATTATTAAGCCTTTTTGTCAATGACTTAAAAGTATAAAAATTAACCTTTTTGGTTTGAGGAAGCCTAGCAAAGGCTTCCTCCTCTTTACATGTAAAACCTTACGCAGGTTTTTTAATCAACAATTTTTCCATATCGGAACTTGCATCATCCGTCAAATGCAAGTTAAAGTTCTCTTGCAAGAATGAGAAGATGTCATCATTCACAAATTGTGGTGGTTTTGGTCCAAGGTAGATGTTTTTGATACCAAGGCTAAAGAGTCCTAGAAGAATCAGAACGGCTTTTTGCTCCATCCAACTAAGAACAATCGAAACTGGAAGATCATGTACAGTCACGCCAAGTGCGCCAGCAAGTGCTAATGCGATGTGCACAGCGCCGTTGCTATCATTACATTGTCCTAAGTCTAGGTAGCGAGGAATGCCCGTGTCTGCAACCGTACCAAAGTCGATGTCGTTAAATCTAAATTTACCACAGCTTGATGTCAAAATCACGCAGTCATTGGGTAAACTCTCTGCCATTTTTCGGTAGTATTCCCCACCCGTTCCAGGAGCATCACAACCCGCGATAACGAAGAACTGGCTGATTTTGCCCGCTTGTACCGCTTCTAAGATTTGAGGTGCTAGACCAAGGATGGTTTTATAGTGATGCCCCGTAACGAGTGTCTCGTCGCTGTCAAAGCCTGTTACATCGGGGAGTGCTAATGTTTGTGCGATAACTTCGCTAAAGTCGTTATTGTGGATTTTTTTGCCCTCTTTGATGCCTACAATGTCGTAGGTGTAGAGTCTATCAACATAGGTTGAGTTTGATTTTGGAGGAACGATACAGTTGGTGTTTACGATGATGGTTCCGCCCCATTGCTCGAAGAGTTTGGTTTGGTCAAACCATGATTTACCGATATTCCCTTTAAGGTGCGCGTATTTGCGAAGTTCTGGGTAACCGTGCGCTGGGATCATCTCGGAGTGGGTGTAGATGTTGATGCCTTTGCCTTCGGTTTGTTTGAGAAGCTCAAGTAACATGTCAAGGTTATGACCACTGACTAAGATCGCTTTGCCTTCTGCTTTATTTTGAGAGATGCGAACAGGCGTTGGAATGCCAAGGTGAGAGGTGTGTGCTTCAGTCAAAATGTCCATCATTTTAACACCCGCAGAGCCGATTTTCATCAGTTGAGCGATGTGGTCATCGAAGTTGAAGTTTACGTTAGTGAGGGTGAAGTAAAGCGTTTGAGCGATGACGTCATCGACTTCTTTGGTGTTCGCGCCAAATTCATTGGCATGCGTTCTATACGCACTGAGCCCTTTAAGACCATAAATCATGATGTCTTGAAGTTTCGCCAAGTTGGCATCTTTGCCACACGTTCCTATATCTTGACCTTTAGAACCACAGCCACCGATTGCACTCATAGAGCATTGATCACATAACATGTTTAAAGACATAAACTCTCCTAATTAAAATTTGACAGAATCTTATCGAGAGGATCGTTTTATGTCATTGATTGATCTCAATCAAGACTTTTACATGTAAAAAGCGGAATGGCTCCAAGCGATGATGGTATCTGGGTGCATTGGGCGTGCAATGCCATAGCCTTGCGCTAGCTCACAGCCGTGTTTCAAAAGCAGTTCCGCATGTTCTTGTGTCTCAACCCCTTCGGCGATAACGCTGAGATCAAACGCTTTACTAAGCCCCACAACCGCCTCAACGATGGCAAGGTCATCACGGTCATTGAGAAGGTTGAAGATGAAACTTTGGTCGATTTTTAAAATATCAATGGGTAATTTTCTAAGATAACTCAGTGACGAATACCCCGTACCAAAATCATCAAGGGCAAAGCGAACGCCTAGTGTTTTACACGCATGCATAATGTGTGAGACATGTGCCATGTCTTCTAGTGCGCTGGTTTCTAATATCTCTAATTCTACAAGGTGTGCTGGGACATCAGGGTAGCGAAGTAGCATGCTTTGCAAGTAATCTGTAAAGTTTGCATCTTGAAGTTGTCGCGCACCAACGTTAATGCTCACCGATAAATACACGCCCTCTTTTATCCATGCACTCATCTGTTGAAAAGCTCGCTCGATGACCCATTCACCCAGTTTGATGCTTAATATATGGTCTTCTACAATCGGTAAAAAAGCATGTGGAAGTAAAAAGCCTTTTTCGGGATGCCTCCACCGAATCAACGCTTCAACACTGACCAGTTTATGCGTTCTAAGGTTCACTTTGGGCTGATAGTAGAGGACAAATTCATTATTATTTATGGCAGAAAGAATGCTTTCAAGGCTCTCATTTTGCTCTTTCACAGACCTATCATACTCGACATCAAAAAAGTGGTAGCGATTCTTTCCGCTTTGTTTGGATTGGTACATGGCAAGGTCTGCGTGTCTTAAAAGCTGTTCTGCATCCACGCCATCTCTAGGGTAAAGCGTAACGCCGATACTGCTAGAAACTTGGATAATAGTGTCATGAATCACAACCGGTTCTGAACTGGCAAGAAGCAATCGTTCCAAGATGGGTGTACACTCCTCTTCGCTTGAAAGGTCACTCAAAACGGCGACAAACTCATCACCTCCAAGCCTTGAGATGGTATCGCCTTGGCGCAGTGCTTCTTCCATGCGTCCTGCAATGATAATCAACAGCTCATCGCCCACATGATGTCCGTATTGGTCGTTAATCACTTTAAAACCATCCAAATCCAAATAAACAACCGCCAACTCTTTTCTTCTGCGCTCCGTTTGCGCCATCGCTTGCCTGAGGCGATCTGCAAATAAAACACGATTGGGAAGAGAGGTGAGCGCGTCATAGTGAGCGATATATTCAAGCTGTTTTTCATGCTCTTTCATCGTTGTGATGTCTGTAAAAAGCGCAACATAAGATTGTACATTTCCGTTTTCATCGTAAATGGCACTGATGCTAGTCATTTGGATATAGACTTGACCCGATTTGTTACGATTGGAAATTTCGCCATACCAATGCCCTTTTTCAAGTAGCGATTGCCACATTTGTTGATAAAACGCCTCTCCTTGCCTACCCGATTTTAGGAAACGAGGATTTTGCCCAATGACCTCTTCATGTGTAAAACCTGTAATGCTTGTAAACGTTTCATTGACATCTACGATCTCACCCGAAGCATTGGTAATCATAATGCCTTCTCTCGCATACGTAAAAACGCTTGCAGCAAGTTTGAGTTTCGCTTCTGACTCTTTACGATCCGTAACATCATGAGACAACACAATAAAATGCGCTACGGTATGCGTCTCTTTTTTCTTGGAAACAGAGAGCTCAAACCAACGTGTTTGAGAGTTTACATTCAATGAAAATTGATACCCAAAAGCATGTCCTTCTTTATTGGCTTCTTGAAGAGCTTCCATAAAGACATCCGCAACAGACTGCGGGTAAATTTCGTACACCTTCTTACCCATAAGACTTTGAGCGGCTAAACCCATATGCATAGGTGCTCTTCCCACACTAAAATAAATCCCATCAAGACTCATTTCAAACAATGCATCCGGAATGGCATCCAAAGTACTTTGCAAACTATCTTGTACGGAAAGCAAGTGTCTTTCATTGTGTCTAATGTGCCTATTTTGACGAAACAGCTGTACACCAACACCTAAAACGAACAAAAGAAATCCAACTAAAATGAGCGTAATATGTTTGAAATAACGTACCCAAAAATCCCCAAGTGTAAATTTAGGCGCTTCTTCAAAAGGTGCGACACGAAGCATTCGCAACGCATCTTCTACCCCTTTGTAATCCGCAGGAACGGTAAAGCCATAAATTTGAGCGCTCTTAGCCACATCGCTCTGCGAAGGAAGGGCTAAAAGAGCAACGGTTAAAGCGCGTGCGATATGCTCATCAAAGCTTGGCACAACGACCAAAGGCCACTCAGGATAGAGCCTTGTGGAGTGAAGAAACGGGAAATTGGGATTTTTTTGCTCATTGATAATTTTAATATCTGATATGTTTAGTTTTCCCTCATGCACCATGTCCTCTAAAACATTGGTTCGAACAAATCCCACATCTGCTTCCGAAGACAATACGGCTTGAATGACTTTATCGTGAGGCATTCCTGTTATGAGAAGGTGCATATCTTTGGGATAAATGTTATGAAGTGCCAATTCATACGCCTGCATCTGATACCCACCTAAAGAATTGGTATTGGTAACGGCAATATGCTTATCTTCCATATCGCGTAGCGTTGAGATAGGTGAGTCTTTGCGCGCGAACATTACCCCTGCAAATTGGGTGAGTATGACATGCTCTTTTTGGCTAATTTGAGTGACAAGTGGCGCGGAGAGTTTAAATTTATGTTTTAGAACAATGTAATGACCGGGATTGGTTAAAATAATATCGACTTCATGATTGGCAACGGCTTGTGTGAATTCTGGGTAATTGTAAATATGAAGCGCAATAGGTTTCCCTATGGCATTTTGAAGATAAGTTGCAAAAGGTTGCCACTGTTGTATGGCCTGCTCTTTGGGGCGAAATGCTAAGATTCCAAGGCGAAGAGCTTCCTCTGCACTTAAAAATTGACATAAACAAAATAGAACAATGACAAAATACTTTCTCATGATAACTCACTCTTTTTATTGACGAATTATCAAAACTTCCAACACACAGTATAGCACTATTCTGTTTAATGATATTTGTAATTCTTTTTTATTATACCAAAATTTAAATTGTCATGCTTTTGTTTCTTTGTCAAATTTTGCCATACCGCCTTTCAGTGGAAGTGTACTCGGAGATAATGGCTTCTAATTCTCCCATAGAAAACTCAGGCCATAAGGTTTTTGTAAAAAAGAGTTCCGCATACGCAGATTGCCAAAGCAAGAAGTTTGAAAGTCGGTAATCACCGCCTGTTCGAAGCAGAAGGTCCACAGGGGGAATGCCAGCCGTATCAAGGTTGGATTCTAAAATTTCTTTGGTGATTTCACCTTTTACATGTAAACATTTATTCATCGCACGGAGGATTTCATCTTGAGCACCATAATTAATCGCAAGAATTTGCCTGAGCCCTGTGCAGTGCTGTGTCGCCTCTTTGGCATAAGCAATCTCTTTTTGAAGAGCGACAGAAAACTTACTCACATCGCCGATGACATCAAAACAGATATTGTTTTCAAGAAGCGTAGGAATTTCACTGTGCAGATACTTGGAAAGCAGTTTCATTAAAACACTGACTTCAGCCTTAGGACGATTCCAGTTTTCGGTGCTAAAGGCATAAAGCGTGAGGTATTTTATGCCCATTTTGGCGGCATATTTCGTAATTTCGCGCACTTTTTTCGCACCCACTTTATGACCAAAGGAGCGCTCTTTACCTTGACGTTGTGCCCATCTGCCATTCCCATCCATAATAATCGCTAAATGCACTAAATCATTCATTCTTTACTTCTTTTGAGCTTACAATTTATGAGCGCCATTTTATCTTTTTTCTCTTTAGCCCACCTTGACAAATCTTGCCACTTTGACTAAAATTACACCATCGCTACTTTTTAGAATTCTCACAAAGTAGTCTCATTAAAATCGACTCAAGCAACTCTATCTTAGTGGACTTTTTCACATCGAGAGACTCTAGCTTCATGAACGATCAAAATAACAATAAGAAGGTACAATGAGCGGAAACACTCCATCCTCAACGGCACAGCCCTGCGCCACCCCAGCCCCAACTAACGGACAAACAAAACCAAATCATCATACAAAATCACGTACTCACGTCCCCGTTGATGGCTACAAAATCGAAAGTCTTAGAACAACCCCACTCGAAAAACTTTTAGAAATCGCTACGGAACTGGGGATTGAAAATCCAAACGAATTAAAACGTCAAGATTTGATGTTTGAGATTTTAAAATCACAGGTTAATCAAGGCGGATTTATTCTTTTTACGGGCATTTTAGAAATCGCCGGAGAAGGGTATGGCTTTTTACGTGCGATGGATGCAAACTTCTCAGACAGTGCCAACGATGCATACGTCAGTAGCACACAAGTAAAGAAATTTGCGCTTCGTACCGGTGACATCGTTACAGGACAAGTGCGCCCACCCAAAGACCAAGAGCGTTACTACGCGCTTTTAAAAATCGAAGCGATTAATTATCTTCCTCTTGCAGAGAGCAAAAAAAGACCTCTTTTTGAAAACCTGACGCCTCTTTATCCAACAGAAAAAATCAAACTCGAATACGACCCGATGAAAATCACAGGACGTGTACTTGACCTCTTTACGCCTATCGGTAAAGGTCAGCGTGGTCTGATCGTTGCGCCTCCACGAAGTGGTAAAACTGAACTTATGAAAGAGCTTGCGCACGGTATCGCACGCAATCATCCCGAAGCTGAACTGATCGTTTTACTGGTCGATGAAAGACCTGAAGAGGTAACCGATATGCAACGTTGTGTGCAAGGTGAAGTGTATAGCTCAACCTTTGATATGCCGGCATCAAATCATGTTCGTGTCGCCAATCTTGTGATTGAAAAAGCAAAACGCCGTGTGGAAATGGGCAAAGATGTTATCATTCTTTTAGACTCCATTACACGTTTAGCACGTGCGTACAATACGGTAACTCCATCTAGTGGTAAAGTGCTCAGCGGTGGTGTGGATGCCAATGCCCTTCATAAACCAAAACGTTTCTTTGGTGCGGCACGTAATATCGAAGATGGCGGTAGCCTTACGATTATTTCGACAGCCTTGATTGAGACGGGAAGTCGTATGGATGAAGTTATCTTTGAAGAGTTTAAAGGTACAGGTAACAGTGAAATCGTTCTCGATAGAAATATTTCTGATAGAAGAATTTACCCAGCGGTGAATATCATGAAATCTGGTACAAGAAAAGAAGAACTCCTTCTTACGCCAGATAGACTTCAAAAAGTATGGGCACTTCGAAGTGCTATCAACCAAATGGATGATGTAGAAGCCCTTAAATTCCTTTACGCTAAAATGCTTAAAACAAAGGATAACGAAGAACTCCTGTCCATTATGAATGAATAAAATTTTCTTACAAAGGTAGCGCTGTGTCACAAGTACTTGCCCTAAAATACCGACCTTCTTCTTTCGACAAGCTCATAGGTCAAGAATCCATCACGCAAACACTTTCACTTGCGCTCAACCAAGATAGGCTCTCACACGCCTATCTTTTCTCTGGACTTAGAGGAAGTGGTAAAACTTCAACTGCACGTATCTTTGCAAAAGCGCTTGTGTGTGAACAAGGTCCCACAGCAACACCGTGTGAGACGTGCGATCATTGTCTCAGTGCCAACGAAAACCGCCATATTGACATCATAGAGATGGACGCTGCGTCCAATCGTGGTATTGATGACATTCGTGAGCTCATTGAAAGCACCAAATACAAACCCAGCAGTGCGCGTTTTAAAATCTTCATCATCGACGAAGTTCATATGCTCACAACGCAAGCATTTAACGCACTGTTAAAAACCCTTGAAGAGCCACCACCGTATGTTAAGTTTATTCTTGCCACAACGGACCCACTGAAACTGCCAGCTACGATTTTATCGCGTGCACAGCATTTTCGTTTTAAACAAATTAAAACTGCTGATGTGGTCAATCACTTGTGTCATATTTTAAATCTTGAAAATATCGAGTATGAAAAAGAAGCCTTAGAGATGCTCAGTCGAGCAGGTAACGGCTCTTTACGTGACACACTGACGCTACTTGACCAAGCGATTATCTATTCTAAAGGTTACATCACACCTCAAAATGTGGCTTCAATGTTAGGACTCTTGGATCCAACCCAACTTGAAACGATTTTCACCGCCATTTTAAATGGCAATAAAAACGAATTATTGCACCTCATCAAAGAGTTTGAAGCCTATGAGTGCGAAATCGTCATTGACGAACTCATCGCGTATCTGAAAAATGCCTTTTTTGAGCAAGATCGAAGATTTTCTACCCTTTTATACGAGCGCTTTTTCAAAATTCTCAGTGAATCCAAAAGTCTTTTATACATCAATGCTAACAACGGTTTTGTGCTTTCATTGGTCTTCTTTAAAATGGTTGAAGCAACCAACATTAAAACGATTGAAGAGATGATAGACTCACTCGAACATGAAAAATTTCGTCTCCCGACTCCTGCACAATCGCAACCGCAAGAAGAAGAGATTCCAAGCGAAGAAGTTTTACATGTAAAAGACCAAGGCGTAACGACAGCACAGCTTTTTACGCGTCTTTGCGACAAATTGTTAGACCGTAATGTCGAACTAGGCGAATGTTTTAAAACACACATTCGTTTTGTTAGTTTTGACGAAAATACGCTCACACTCAATTCAAGTGCCGAAGATGAAAATGCAAAAATTCTCAACACGCATTATGGAATTATCAAACATTTTGTACAAGAGCTTTTTGGGCTTGAGACCAAAATTAAAATCAATAAAGTCACTCCTGAACCTGAGCCTCAACCAACATTAGAGCAACAGTTTCACGATGCAGAACTCAGTGCCAATGAAGAGAGTTATTCAATGGTTGAAAACTCCACATTTGACGAATCTCCGCAAAGCGAGAGTTGCGCAACGGGAGCAATGATGGCACAACAGCGTGAAGTCGATGCTAAAGAGATTTTAAATACGCCTTTTGTGCAACGCGCAACAGAACTGTTTGACCCACAAAAAATTCAAATAAGACAGAAAGTATAACTATGGATAAAATTCTTATCATCAATACCGGCGGAACATTTAATAAACGCTACAATCCTCTCAAAGGAGAACTGGAAGTTCCCAAAGACGGTGTCGCCGTTGAGGCAATTTTGCGTTACTGCTACAATACTCCTTATGAGCTAATCAACATCGTTCACAAAGACAGTCTTGAGATGAATGAAGCAGACCGTGAACTTATCGCCAAAACAATTCAGCAGTCTTCTCATACAAAAGTGCTTATCATTCATGGCACCGATACGATGGATGTAACGGCAACATTTTTAGCATTACATGTAAAAGAGAAAGTCATCACACTCACAGGAGCAATGGTGCCTTTTAGTATTGATGGCATTGAAGCGACGGCTAATTTTATGATGGCATTGGGTCATCTAAGCAATAACGATACAGCAGGCGTTTACATCGCAATGCATGGCATGGTAGCAACACACAGCAAAATCTACAAAAACAGACAAAAAGGAATTTTCGAGCCTGCTTATTAAGCAGCTCGAATCTCTTTGGTTCTCCGAAAGATAAAGTGGCTCATCACAATCACATAATACGGATAAATCACCACTCCTAAAAAGGGAATAAGCGTTAGCGCAAAACAGACAAGCGATATACCTCTTAACTGCCCTGAACACTCTTTTTTTAATCTAAAATACTCGTCTTTTGAATTGAGCATCGAAGAGACATCTAGCACCAATAGTTTATGAAACATATAATAAACAGGAAATAACAGTCCAAAATTGAGTAAAGGGACAAAGGCTAACGGCAAGAGTAAAATAAATAAAATCACCGTCACCAAAATAGTTTTGAGCACAAACCATAAATAACTGATAAGGTCAATCCCTTTAACATGCACGCTAGGGTAATAGCGCGTTCCAATCTCTTTGATAAAATAGCCTGCAAACAGCCCCACGATGACCGAATAGACCATCAAGAAAAGATAATAAATCACAATCGCCGATGTCAGAAAAAGCAAAATACCCACGATGGTTTTCGTAATTAAGAAAAGTGAGACGAGACTAAAAAGCCACGTTTGCTCTAAATTACCTTCAAAACCTTGCAGCCATTGGGTTATCCATAGACTAAGAGCGCCTATTCCTCCGAACATTAACCATATAGCGCCAATAAAAAAGGCAATCGTCAGGATAAAAGAGAGCAAAGAAACTAAAAGAACCCTTGGAGAGAGTGTGTCTCCAAGAGCCTGTGTAAAGATGTTGGTTTGAAAAGAAGATTGAGGTGCCATCATTTTATTGGATTATTTGGTCATTAACGCTGATGACCCCTTGTTTAAAGGTCACATCATACACAAAATAATCCCCCTCAGCACGACCAAGCTCAAAATCTTGTGGAGCGGTTAATTGCAATGCTTCAAGTGTCGCACGGTCTTCTTTATGGATTTTGAGTTTAGATGTTACATCCAATAACCCGACTAAAGCTAAAGGACTTTGTTGGTCGCTAAAATCATTTTTAGCAATTTGCAATGTCGTATTGATAGAGACATCTTTCAGTGCTAGTGTGCCAGAAAGTGCTTTAAGTCCAATGTTAAAATCAAAAACCATTCCGTGTCTTACAAGCGCAACAAAATCATCAATCAACGCTTTTTCACCGCCATTTTCTGGAGCAAGAACCATTGCATTGTAATCAGCTTGAATTTTCTTAATACTCTCACTTTGCAATCCTTTAAGGGAAAGGTTTGCTAACAATGTATTCAGTTTAACCTCTTCAGCAAGGGCATTGGTAAATGAAAGATTGTTCAAAGCGTAATCGGCTTTTAAGCTCCACTCTTTACGAACATCTTCCGCACTGCTTGTCACTTTCATAGCGCCTATCGAAAAAGAAACAGCTGAGTACGCATCTTTGGTATCAAACGCATAATGCTCCAAAGAGAGTTCGCCTTTATTATTCAAATCATCTTGATAATCAAACGTATATAAGAAGTTTTCAAGATTACTCTGAACCGTAAAATCGGTGGCCTTCACTCCTAAATTTTGCTTTTGAATGCCCACGACACCATGAACAATACCCGCACGTTCATTTAAGCTCAGTGTATGCCCTTGTGTATCCACATCAATGGTTCCCTCTTCGACATGAATGCTCTCTTTAATATCTTTGAGTTTTAACGCTTTGAGTTTTTCGTCGCTACTAAAGGTCATATCGACACCAAAAATACCTTTGTCAAGAAGAGGCAATACAACGCCTGATGCCTTAGGGTCTTTGGCAATCTCTTCTTGGGTGACTTGTGGTAATTTTGCCAAGGTTAATGACACTTTTGCATCACTTGGGAACAGATGAGAAGTAAGCATCTCACCTTTAAAACCAAGACCATTAAACGCTTCATTAATACCTGCATTGGTTTCGTCTTTAAGATTTTGTGCGAAAAGTTTATATTGAGCATTTTTAGCCACTAATGCATCGAGCATGAAATCACGTGCTTTTTTAGCATCGCTTATTTCAAGTGTAAACGTTCGTTTCCCTGTGAGATAACCGCTTTTACTGATAATCTCTTGTTTAAAGCCATTTTTTTCAAGAAGGCGTTGATTGTCTTCCAATTTGGAATCAATCTGTTTTGAGATGACTAAAGGTGTAGCAACAATAGCAGCAGCTACGATAGATGCACCAATAAGGTATTTCGCGTTAGCCATAAAGAGCCTTTTAAGATTTATAACCTATAACATAATAGGTATTTTTGTTAGGAACTTTTTCCACCGTAATTTTATATTTTTCCGACCATTTCGCGATCATATCATTGACAGCTGCGATCATGTCTTCACTAAGAGCTTCATTTTTGATTTTAAAGTAATCTTTATTACTAGAAAGTGCCACAAACGAGTGATGTGTTTTAAGCGCATCGTGGAGTGCAATCAAATGTTTTTCAACATTCTCAAAACCAATAGTATTGGCAATAACGCGTGTTAGTTGTGCTTCTACACTAGGGGTGATACTGTATCCAAGTTGTGTTAAAATAGCTTGTTTTTCCATGTCTTTCCTTCTATAAATTGATTCTTTTGGGTCAAGAGACCACCTTTAATACCTTTAACGCTTTTGTGCGATGAGCACATCTTCGATCATTTTTGAGATATCGCCATCTAAGATAGTATTCACCTGTGAATAGGCGATATTGCTACGATTGTCTTTGACTTGCTGATACGGCGCTAGAACATAACTGCGTATCTGATGTCCCCAGCCAATTTCACTTTTTTCAACACCGTCTTTCTCCGCTTGTTGTTTTTCAAGTTCAAATTCATAGAGGCGTGATTTTAACATCTTCATAGCCGTGGCTCTGTTTTTGTGTTGCGACCTATCATTTTGGCATTGCACCACAATCCCTGTTGGAATATGCGTAATTCTAATTGCACTATCGGTTTTATTGACGTGTTGTCCGCCTGCACCACCGGAACGGTACGTATCGACTTTTAAATCACGGTCTTCAATTACGATATCAATGTCATCATCTACTTCGGGGGAAACCATCACCGAGCTAAACGAGGTATGACGTTTGGCATTGGCGTCAAACGGGCTGATACGAACAAGCCTGTGAATTCCATTTTCGACTTTAAGGTAACCATACGCATTTTCACCGCGGATGATAAACGTTACATCTTTAAGTCCCGCTTCTTCACCCTCTTGGTAGTCCATCACTTCGACTTTAAATCCACAGCGTTCCGCCCATCTAAGATACATACGGTACAAAATGCTTGCCCAATCTTGGCTCTCCGTGCCACCAGCACCTGGGTGAATAGAGATAATGGCGTCTTTTGTGTCATTCTCACCACTTAACATCATGGCAATTTCAAGATTGGTGATATGATCTTCTAAATGTTCCGCGTCCTTAAACAACTCAGCAATCGTTGCTTCATCATTTTCAGCATTGGCCATTTCATAAAGGTCATGAGCATCAAAGACAACATTTTTGGCTTTGGTGTAGCGACTAAGTAATGAACTAATGGAGGTTTTCTCTTTTTGCAACACAGCAGCCTTCTTCGCATCATTCCAAAATTCTGGATTTTGCTCAATGGCTTCAATCTCTTGCAACCGTTGTGTAATATCATCAGGTTTGATAATCTGTGCGATATTTTCCACTTTGATGGTTAGTTTTTTGAGAAGTTCTGTATATTCGTAATTATCCAAATATATTCCTTTTGCTATAATACGCTTTCTTGTTTCCAACGAAGGGTAAAATGCATTTCACGCACGCTCTTCGTTAAGAAGATATTTTACTCAAAAGTGCCTAAAATGAAAATAGTAAAAACAATTGAAGAACTTCAAGCGGCTAGAGCTGAGCTTAGAGGCTCAGTTGGTTTAGTCCCAACCATGGGAGCGTTACACAATGGTCATCTCTCATTAATTCAGCAATCTACTGCTGAAAATGACCACACTATTGTTTCTATCTTTGTCAATCCTACCCAATTTTTAGAGGGTGAGGATTTGGATAAATACCCTAAAAAACCTGAAGCCGATATCAAGATTTGTGAATTTGCAGGTGTGGCTATTTTATTTATGCCTTCATCTGAAGTGATGTATGCGTCCATTGAGCCTTCTATTTTAGCGCCGACTTCTAAATCATATATTTTAGAAGGATTTGCAAGACCGGGGCATTTTAATGGTGTCTTACGTGTCGTTTTAAAACTTTTCAATCTTACCAAACCCACACACGCCTATTTTGGGAAAAAAGATGCTCAACAACTTTATATGATTCAAAATATGGTGCAGTCACTTTTCTTAGATATTAAAATAGTCCCGTGCGAAATTGTTCGTGAAGATGACGGTCTTGCACTTTCCAGTCGCAATGTTTATCTCAATCCCACCGAACGTAAAGAGGCACTCAAACTGTGCGAATCTCTCAAAGTTGCGACGCGTTTACTCATCAAAGGCGAACGTCATATCCCAAATATTCAAGCTGAAATGTTAAAGGCTTTAGCACCATTACATGTAGAATACGTGGAAATTTTAAATCGTGATTTTGATACAATAACGACACTTGAAATAGGCAACGCTATTATTTTAGTTTGTGCAAAAGTCGGTACAACGCGCCTTATTGATAATCTTTGGGTTTAAAACACCTTTTTCTGCTTCATTTGGAAGTAAACCTCAGCGCCCATGTGGCTAATGTAGCTTTTTGGACTTGCCAGAAAGCATAGAATCAAGTTCACAAGAACTTTTTTAAGGATACCATTGAAAAAACTACATCTTGTTTCATTAGGATGCAATAAAAATCTCGTCGATAGCGAAGTCATGCTCGGAAAACTCCAAGCGTATGAACTGTGTGATGACCCAAGTCAGGCTGACGTGCTTATCGTCAATACTTGTGGGTTTATCGGACCTGCGAAAGAAGAGAGTTTAAATACTATTTTTTCTTTGCACGAGGCACGTAAAAAAAATTCACTCTTAGTCATGGCTGGGTGTTTAACAGAGCGTTACAAAGAAGATTTGACGAAAGAGCTCAAAGAAGTCGATCTGTTTACCGGTGTCGGTGACTACGATAAAATTGATGAAATTATCTCTTTACGCCAAAATCGTTTTAGTCCTGCTACGTACCTTCTTAATGAGGAAGAGCGCATCATTACAGGCTCCAACGCACATGCGTATGTCAAACTCTCAGAAGGGTGCAATCAAGCGTGCAGTTTTTGCGCTATTCCAGGATTTAAAGGCAAACTTTTTTCACGCACGCTCGAGTCAATTGTTAAAGAGGTAAAAGCCCTTGTTTCCAAAGGTTATTTTGATTTTAGTTTCATTTCGCAAGATAGCAGTTCTTATTTAAGAGATCATGGCGAGAAAGAGGGACTTATCAAGCTCATTGAGGCTATCGAAGCTATTGAGGGTGTCAAAAGTGCACGCATCTTATACCTTTATCCTACCACCACGTCCAATGCACTCATTGAGCGCATTATCGCTTCGCCTTTGTTTCATAACTATTTTGACATGCCGATTCAACACATCAGCGACAGTATGCTCAAACGCATGAAACGAGGCGCGGGACGTGAGCGTATTATTGAACAACTCACACTCATGCGACAAGCACCCAACAGTTTTATTCGCACCAGCTTTATCGTGGGACATCCAGGAGAAAGTGAAGCGGAATTTGAAGAACTCTTGAACTTCATGCAAACATTTGAGTTTGATCGTGTCAATATTTTTGCCTATTCGGATGAAGAAGACACCTCCGCATACGAAATGGAAGATAAAATTGATGCTAAAACGATTAATAAACGTATCAAAAAACTGGATAAATTAGTATCAAAACAGACCATTAAAAGCCTTGAGCAAGAAGTAGGTAAAGAGGTGAGTATTCTCATTGAAGGCGAAAGCAGTGAACATGAATTTTTCATGGGAGCAAGAGAACTGCTTTGGGCTCCTAGCATTGATGGCGAAATATTAGTCAATGATTCAGATATTGGGGCTATTGCCATTGGAAAGTGCTACAAAGCCACCATCAGTGAACGTGCTGGAGATAAACTCATTGCAACCATTACTTCCGTTGCATGAAGCAACACTTAACACGCTTTCTCATCAAAAAAATCTTTTAGCATTTTCAGGCGGTGGAGATTCCACTGCCCTCTTCTTTTTACTTTTAGAACAGAACATTGCGTTTGATGTTGCGTTTGTTAATTATAAAACAAGAGAGCAAAGCGATGAAGAAGAAGCTTATGCTAAAGAGCTCTGTCAGCGCTACCATAAACACTATTTTATTTTTACATGTAAATTAGAAGCTTCCAATTTTGAACATAATGCCAGAACAAAGCGATATGCTTTTTTTGAAACGCTGATTGAGACTTACCACTACACCAATCTTTTATGTGCGCACCATTTAGGAGACCGCTTAGAGTGGTTTTTAATGCAGTTCAGCCGTGGTGCAGGATTGGTCGAGATGCTAGGCATGCAAGAGGTGGAGAAAAGAGAGCGCTATACGCTTATCAGGCCACTTTTACATGTAACAAAATCCTCGCTTCTTGATTTTTTACAAGCGCACAATCATCGCTACTTTAATGATGAAAGTAATGCAAGCATGGAACACTTACGCAACCATTTTCGCCATCATTTTGCTACGCCATTATTAGAGCAGTATGAAAACGGTATCGCTCAGAGTTTTGCTTATATGGAAGAAGATGCTAAACGATTGCACCCTCAAACCTCTTACAAACGTATCAAAGACCTTTTTATCCTTCAAAGAGAGACCGATGACCTTTTGAATATTCGCAAGATTGATAAAATTCTAAAGCTCCTAGGCAAACTTCTTTCCAAAGATGAACGCCAAGAGATTTTACGTACAAAAGAGTGTGTCGTTGCAGGAAAAATTGCTGTCTGTTTTCAAGAAGATGCTATTTTTATTGCTCCTTATGTCAAAGAGGAGATGCCAAAACTCTTTAAAGAAGCGTGTCGTAAAGCTAAAATTCCTTCGAAGATTCGCCCTTACCTTTTTTCTTCACAGTTGGAACCTCACGCGTTGCGTTAAGATCATACACTTTAATTTTAAAGGTGGATGAGATATTTTGAGCATTGGATTCAAGATGGATGGGAAAATCTGCTTGAACAATATTGCTGTATTGATTGAGCCCTTCTAAAAAGTTATAGAAGTTCTTCGGCGTTTTCAGTGTAGATGTCACATTGAGTTCATACTCGACAAATTCTTTTTTATAATCTGATTTTGTAACCTCCACCAAGGAAACTTGTGTAAAAAATTTAGCCGCATAACGAATAAACTCCTCTTGCGTAAAAGGGTGTTTAAACGCTCCAATAATATGCACATTCTCAGCTTTGAGTTTTGAGAGTTCCGATTCGCGCTCTAAAAAAAGATTTTCAACACGTGTTTTATGCACCAAGACGCGTTTATGCTCTGCTTGTAAAACACGATGGTCTTTGACATTAGGAATAATGAGTAAAAAAACAAAAGAAAAAGTAATAATAATAAACGCCATTAAAAAAAGTAAAAGCTTCATCAAATCAATTTTTTCTAAACTGCGATCAAAACTACTCACCAAGTCCATCCTCGCTAAGAATTTTGTTCACGCTCACAAAATTGTACCACCCTTCTTTTGTCAAATAAAACGTTGTATTGCTGGTATGAAAAATAGATTTTAGAGGTGCTGCTAATAAAAAATTAAAGGTATCTTGGGTTGGGGTCACGCCGTATAAAATGAGTGAATTACGCTCCATTTGCACTTTTTTTAACGTTATTTGATCAGGCACTAAATCAAAAAGATTTTTCATACTCTCTTTAAGCAACGTGTTGTTGGAAAAAATCTCCTCTGAAAGTGCTTTTTGACGTAAAATTAATCCGATAGATTCATCATCTTCATCGATTTTCGTCTCTAACATCTGACGTTCTTGAGTTAATTCAACAATACCTGTTTTAAAGGACCGTACTTCATACACGATATAAAAATTGAAAATGAGCATAAATGCAGACATAAGGGCAATAAAAATAACCCACATTTTACTAAAGAGTGATAAAAAGGGCTTTGGACGAGGAGCTATAAAGCTGTATCTCATTTAAAAACCTCTTGCATTGCAATATCACACATACGATCACACACATCAACTTTATGGATTTCAACATCCATCATCAATTCATCTTCAAGCTGATGAATCAAATCCGAACTGATTTCATACCCATCAAAAATAATAATTTCTTCAATGAATTCACTAACATACAAAGGATTATGATAATACTCTTCCAAAGACGATTTAAGATACTTATAGACCATCAAATCACGGCCATAAAGCTCTAAACTCATATCTTCTTCTTTGACATCATCCAAACCTTTAAAATGGCCAATGGTTCTATCATCAATATCCGAAAAAGAGTCTGCTGAACGCAGGTCATCAATATCTTCTAAATCCGTTAATTCGCCTAGTTCATTCAGGTCATCTAAATTGTCATTATCATCTTGGGCAAGCTCAGGCATCTCACTTTCAGAAACAATCTCTTCTTCTTTTTGCTCATTTTCCCAATCATCTACATTCGCATTATGGGTAAACGAAGATTCATTTTGTGTTTTAAAAAAAGCACCAAAAAGTAACTGTTTTTCTTTAAAGACCGCAATAATAAAGAAATTTTGACAATTAAGCATATAACAGGTGGGTTTACTTTTGAGTTTTTGAGAGACGATAAAGTCGCTGAGAATGATGAAAGGTGAATAGATAAGGTCCACACCCACTTCTGAAAAGAGGTTTTTCACCCATTTGATTTCAATGTAAGAAGCATACGCACTCCATTGATTGGAAAGTGCCACATGATGAACATTATGCATATCCACGTTGTATTTGCTAAAACTGCTACTATTAACACCTTCAATGGCACCTTGCCCCATCGAATCAAGTAAAAAAGCGATATAGACAAACTGGAATTCGTCTTGAAGAGACATTAAATAATTTTCAATACTTTTATCGAGAGCTTCAACAGGGAGACTTAAAGGAAAAACTTTGGTAAATGTTTTTTGAAGAACGCCATCTTTTAAGACTTTGCAACGAAGCAGGCATTCTGCTTCATTGAACATAATCGCAACAAAAAGGTTCTGAAATTTTTTCTGAAGAACAGTTTTAATGCTCATGCCATAGACTCTTTGTTCACGTCGCTACTCTTATGTAAATTTAGGATATATATTAGACTAATCTTGCTTAAGTTTTCTAGAATACAAAGCAAAAGTAGTACCATTTTGCTGTTTTTAGGCTAAATCGCGTGTTCTTGAAGCTGTTTTTGTATCAGTGTTTTGGCTTCTTCCATACTCAGTCCAGTGACATAAAAAGGCTCTCCAAAATAGAACTCCAATGTACAAAAAGGTTTGGGGATACAAAAGGCATCCCAACTCTTCATTTGCCAAAAAGATGAAGGTTTGCAATTCATCGTTATAATCGGTGTATGTTGTATTTGTGCTAAATTAACAATCCCATCGGCAACACTGTGCCTAGGACCACGTGGACCATCAGGAGTTAGCGCAATATCACGTCCGGCTCTTAAAGATTTTAATGCACTACGAAGGACACTGCTTCCACCTTTGGATGTGCTTCCTCTTACCGTACTTCCACCAAATATTTTGATGAGTCTGGCTATCATTTCACCATCGGAATGACGACTAATCATGGCATCAATATTTTTTCGATGCGCATAGTGCCAATAGGCAAAAGGTAGCATTAAAAGCTCTCCATGCCACATCGCATAAAGGCTCGGCATTGAAGAGCCGTTGGTGGTAATATGAAACTTTTTTTTACATGTAAAGTACAGAAGTTTGAGAAAAACAAAAACGAGTGGAGGCAAAATCCATACGAGGATTTTGCGTCGGTTTTTTTTAGAGAACAATTTCGCCATATAACGAAAGACGTTTTGGATTGGTGATTTTAATATCAACATTCTGACCCAACAAACTCTCATCACCTTTAATCTGCACCAGCGCATTGTTATCGCTTCTGCCTGCTAAAAAACCGCTATTACGAAGTTCATCAATATAAACCGTATAGATTTTATCGCGTTTACTTTCCGCAATTTCATCTAAAATTTCATCTTGAATCAATTGTAGTTGCTCAAGCCTTCTAGCAGCAACTTCAGAATCTACTTGATTGGTAAACTCTGCCGCTTTGGTCAAAGGTCTTGGAGAGTATTTAAATGCAAAAATTTGTTCAAATTTGACTTGTCTGACGACATCTAACGTATCTTCAAAATCTTCATCGCTTTCACCAGGAAATCCGACAATAATATCGGTACTAATGGATACATCAGGAATCATCGCTCTTAGTTTTAAAGCCCTGTTTAAAAACCACTCTTTGCTGTAACCTCGACGCATTTGCTCTAAAATATGTGTGGAACCGCTTTGTAATGGCATATGCATGGACTTACATACTTTTGGATTATTGGCAAATGTTTCTAAAAATTTATCATCCATGTGAAGCGGGTGAGGCGACGTAAAACGGATGCGTTGTACTTCTGGAATCTCGCTGATTTGATTTAAAAGGTCAGAAAAATCCATCGAATATTTTACAGAAGCACTAAAGCGCTTACCGTAGTTATTGACATTTTGCCCCAATAAAAAAATCTCTTTAGCCCCACTAAGAGCAGCTTTTCGTGCTTCATTGATAATCAATTCAGCAGGAATAGATATCTCTTCGCCACGCGTATGTGGTACGATGCAATACGTACATTTTTTATCGCAACCGATGGAAATATTAACATACGCTTTATAAAGACTATTTCGATACTCGCCAAAAGCATAAGCACTCTCGTCATAATCTGTATCGACACTCAAAAATTTTTCGGTATTAACAGCGGTAGAAATTTTTGAAACATTGCGCGCGCCAATCACAAAACTGACATAAGGAGCACGTTTAAATATCTCTTTTCCTAAATGGCTTGCCGTACATCCGCACACGCCAATTTTTGCGCCATCTTTTTTTTGAAGGTTGTATTTTCCAATTTCTGAAAAAAGTTTACTAACGGGTTTTTCACGTACACTACACGTATTGATCAAAATAAGATCAGCGTCTTGGACGTTACTAGTTAAAACATAATTTTCTTTATCCCCTAGTTCTGCGATAATGTGCTCCGAATCTCGCACATTCATCGCACAACCTAAGGTCTCTATATAAAGCTTTTTTTCCTCTTTTATACCCAAAATAAAGCCTTAAAGAATATGTACTTCGTACATGTAATCGCTCTCTCCTAGACCATAACGAATATCGCGCAGGTAAACACTAAAACCTTTTTCTTCGAAATGCTCTACTAAAGCGACCAAGTCTTTATGAGAATTTTCTTTGTCAAAGTAAAAAATTTTCTGTCCATCTTTTTCAATAATTTCAGTCACTTTATCCAATGTAATTGTCTTTGGTTTTCCATTAATTTCATTTCTGGCTAATTTAATTTCCATTGTAAACCTCTTTTCTGTCGAAAAAATTATCGTTATGTGCCCAACATGCACAAAGATATATCGCGAAGTATACTTTATTTTCGATAAATTCCTCATTAAAACCACACCATTGAATCTTTATAAAGAAAAATAAAAGAAGATTTTGGCTATAATCCTCTTTCCTCATCTCGCAATCGTTTAAATTTCCATGATTTGTATTTGATATTTTCATCATTGCGACACCTATCTAAATTGAGATAAAATACGTTAAATTTTTTAAGGACACCTATGGAAAGAATTGTAGACATTATAGAATCCATTGCCCATGAAAAGGGGTTAGATATCAATGAAGTGCGAAATACTGTCACTTTAGCGCTCGTAAAAACAGCTAAAAAAATCTATGGATCAGAGTATGAATACGATGCTGAAATCGACCCTGCAACTAAAACACTAAAACTCTATCAAAAAGTTATTGTTGTTACGCCTGATGATATAAGGCTTCAAGAAGGAAACGAAAATTTTATTGCTGTCAAAGAAGCCAAAGAGATTGACCCTGATGTAGAAATCGGCGATGAGCTGACTTATGAATTGCCACTGGATAATTTGGGAAGAACAGCCGCTGCAACCCTCCAAAAAGAACTCGAGTATCACATTCAACGTCTCTTAGAAAATAATATTTTTGAAAAATATCAAAAACTTATTGGTAAAACTGTTTTTGGAACGGTTGTTCGTATCGATAATGATGAAACAACGTATATAGAAATTGATGAAATCAGAGCTGTTTTACCACGTAAAAACCGCATTAAAGGTGAAAAATTTAAAGTCGGTAATGTAGTAAAAAGTGTGATTCGTAAAGTCATGATTGATAAAACGCAAGGAATGTATGTTGAACTCTCACGTACCAGTCCAAAGTTTTTAGAATCTCTTTTAGAACTTGAAGTCCCTGAAATCAAAGATGGCATGATTAAAATTGTCGGAAGTGCTAGAATTCCTGGCGAACGAGCAAAAATTGCACTGAGTTCATTGCATCCTAATATCGACGCCGTTGGCGCTACCGTTGGTACCAAAGGTGTACGTATTAATGCCGTGAGCAAAGAGTTACACAATGAAAATATCGACTGTATTGAATACTCTAACGTCCCTGAAATTTTCATCGCACGTGCTTTAGCTCCTGCGATTATTTCCAATGTTAAACTTCAAAATGGTAAAGCCATCGTCACCTTACCAAGTGATCAGAAATCAAAAGCAATTGGTAAAAATGGTATTAACATTCGTTTAACCTCAATGCTGTGTGGTGTTGAGATTGAGCTTCATGAATCAGGAGCTGCTACGGCAACCTCAACTGCCACAAACGAAGCGCAAGTTAAAGAAGAGATTGAACGCAATCCAAATGCGTTAAAAAACCTTTTCGGAGGACTATAAAACCTTTTTACATGTAAAGCTTCCGCTTTACATGTAAATCTTTTCATGCCTTTTATAAGGCTCTACGGATTGATTTTACTCTGTCTTTTCTTTAACGTATTCCGCCCCATGATTAATCTTCTCTTTTGTCCATTCAGCGCTATCTTTCGCATCCTTTTTAATGCCACCCCATGTTGCGCATCCACTCATCAACAAAATTGCAACTAAAGCTAAAAGAATATTTTTCATTATTGTGTCCTTTTAAAATGATTTATCCTCTTCGTTTAAAGTGAGGATTGAGTTTACTCAGTACCAAATCGGCAATCATATTGCCAAGTAAAGTAAGAAAAGAGGAGATAATAAGAATCCCCATGATCACAGGATAATCACGACTTAAAGCGCTTTGGTAGAAAAGTAATCCCATACCATTAATGGCAAAGATAGACTCTAAAATAACACTACCGCCAATCAGACCTGGTAGAGAAAGTCCTAATATAGTAATAATCGGTGGGGAAAGGTTGGGAAGAATGAACCGTATTAAAAGCGCTTTTCCTTCAATGCCTCTGCTTTTAGCAAAAAAGATGTAGTCACTTTTAAGAATATTGAGCGTTAAACTTCTTACATACAACGTTAAACTCCCAAGTCCACCAAAGACCATAACAAAAATGGGAAGCACTAAATGCCATGCCATATCGATAATGTACCGATAACTGCCTTGCGCTATGTCATTAGAATGCAGTCCTGATATCGGAAAGATTTTCCATTGAACTGCAAAAAAAAGCACCAAAAGCAACGAAAGATAAAACGATGGCATGGCATAACTGATTAAAGCCACTTGCTTAATGCTTTTATCGTACGTCAAAGATTGTTTCATCGCAGATTTGATGCCAAAATAGATCGAAAGAAAAAACACAAAAACCATACTGATGACATTCATCAAAAGAGTAATAGGCAATCGCTGTAATATCTCAGTACGTACCGTTTTTCCGCTTGCAAAAGAGATGCCAAAATCAAGTTGCAGTATCGCTTTTAGCCACGCAAAAAATTGCATGCTTAAAGATTGGTCGAGTCCATAAACGTGTTTGAGCTGTTCAAGTGCTTCAGGGGTGATGTTAGGGTTGAGTTCACCGCTTGCAAAGAAAGAGTTTGGAGCCAAATGAATCGCTCCAAACGAGATTAGAGAAATAATGCAGAGCATCAGTACTACATAACCTAATTTTTGCAGTACCACTCTCATTGTATTCCTTATTTTCGCATATCCCAAGCAAGTACAGTATGTCCTTCTTCGTCTGTTTCGTCCATACCCATACCCATAATGCTATAGCCAGCATCGACGTAGTGAACTTCACCTGTAACACAGGAAGAGAGGTCACTTAAAAGATACATGCCGCTGTTACCCACTTCATCGGTTGTGACATTTTTGCGAAGTGGCGAATTTACTTCATTCCAATTTAAAATCATTCTAAAATCGCCGATGCCACTTGCTGCAAGGGTTTTAATCGGTCCTGCACTAATAGCATTCACACGAATACCTCTGCTTCCAAGATCAACAGCAAGGTAGCGTACACATGCTTCTAAGGCTGCTTTTGCAACACCCATGACATTATAATGAGGTACATAACGAGGTCCTCCTAAATACGTCAAAGTAAGAATAGAGCCATTGTCGTTCATCACAGGTAAACATGCACGCGATAATGCAACTAGAGAGTACGCAGATGTGCCAAGAGCAATATCAAATGCTTCTTTGGTGGTATCAACAAATTTGCCCGTCAATGCTTCTTTAGGTGCGTAAGCAACCGAGTGAACCACGAAATCAATTTTGCCGAAATCTTTTTCTAAAGAGGCTGTCAATGCTTCTAGGTGGGCTGGATTATTAATATCAAGCTCATACACTTTATCGCATCCAAACTCTTCAGCAATCGGTCTGACTCTTTTTTCGAGTTGTTCATTCAAATACGTAAACGCAAGTTCAGCACCTTGTTCCTTGCATGCTTTCGCGATGCCATAGGCAATGGATTTATTATTTGCAATACCAACGATGAGGCCTTTTTTGCCCTTCATAATCATAATTTCTCTCCTTATTTTTTAACGCTATCTGCGATTTGAATCATGCTACAAAACGCTTCTTCATTCCAGCTTGCTGTTCCAACTAAAACACCATCGCACGCTTTTACATGTAAAATTGCTTCAATATTATCAACTTTAACACTTCCCCCATACAACAAAGGTGCACTGAGTTTAGAACGAAGGTGTACCAACACTTCTTCAATATCTTCCAAACTCGCTGTCAAACCCGTGCCAATCGCCCATACAGGCTCATACGCAATCACCATTTTTTCATAATGAATGTCAATGCCTTCAAGTTGCTCCCAAAGGTAACTCATAACAGCATCGATACCTTGCACTCGTATCTCTTGCGGTTCGCCAATGCAGTAGATAATCTCTGCCTCTCTGGCTTTGGCAAAATCATATTTTTGTGCGATAAAGTTTTGACTTTCCCCTAAAATATGACGTCGTTCACTGTGTCCAATCAAGACGCTACTGATGCCAAACTCTTCGAGTTGTTCAAAACCTATTTCACCGGTAAATGAACCGTTCTGCACAGGGTAAAAATTTTGTGCGCCGACTCTGAGAGAACGAATCTCAGGGTAGCTATCTAACGCCGTAAACGGAGCAAAGATACGCACTTCAGACTGAACCGCATGTTGATGCATATACGCTTGAACACTCTGTATAAACGTACGTGCTCTGCCTCTGGTGTAATTGGTTTTAAAGTTTGAAGCAACAATCATGCTTACTCAGTCTCACTTTTACTTAAGACTTTAACACCTGGGAGTTCTTTTCCTTCAATGAGCTCTAAACTAGCGCCGCCACCCGTTGAGATAAACGTCATCTCATCGGCATCGCCTGCACGAGCGACCACATCAGCAGTATCGCCACCACCTACAACGGTTGTTGCATGGGCTTGCGCAATGTCGTGAGACATTTTAAAGCTGCCTTTGGAAAATTTTTCCAATTCAAAAACACCCATTGGCCCATTCCAAAGAATTGTTTGGGTATCGGCAAGGGCTTCTCTAAAAAGACGAGAGGTTGCAGGTCCAATATCCAGTCCCATCCACCCTTTTGGAATCTCTTGAACCGTAACAAATTTGATAGTGGCATCTTGTGAGCAGGTTTGTGCCGCTACGACATCTACCGGCAAATAAAGTTTAACGCCCAAGCGTTTTGCCTCTTCCATGACACGATTGGCTTCATCTAAGAGTTCATCTTCAACCAATGAGTTACCGATATCAAGTCCTTGCGCTTTTAAAAAGGTAAACGCCATACCGCCACCAATGACGAGTTTATCAACACGTGGCAATAAATTGATGAGTGCTTGAAGTTTACCGCTAACTTTACTACCGCCAACGACTGCCGCAAACGGACGCGTTGGACGGCGAAGAAGGTTTTTGGAAAATTCAACCTCTTTTTGAAGTAAAAATCCAGCCGCAGAACTTTTTTCATTAAAATAATGCGTGATGGCTTCTACTGAGGCATGCGCCCTATGGCAAACACCAAATGCATCGTTAATATACACTTCTGCCATATCTGCAAGTGCTTTTGCAAAATCTTCATCGTTGGCGGTTTCACCCTTGTTAAAACGAAGATTTTCCAGCAGTAAAATTTCTCCTGGTTGCAATGCTTCTGCTTTTTCAGTCGCATCTTTACCAATGACATCTGAGCTCAAAATCACTTCTTTGTCCAAAAGACGTTTGAGTCTCATTTGAACGGGTGCGAGTGAATATTTTTCATCCACAACACCTTTTGGGCGACCTAAGTGGCTTGCTAAAATAACAGCACAACCATGGTCCAAACAATAACGAATCGTAGGGATCGCTGAGCGTACACGTCTATCATCTGTGATATTGGCAAACTCATCTAAAGGCACATTGAAATCACAACGAATAAAAACTTTTTTACCTGCAATATCGAGGTCTCTAATAGAGCGAATCATTCCCTGTCCTTCTTTTTATTTACTTACATGTAAAGCCATATCGATCAAACGTGTCGAATAGCCCCATTCATTATCATACCATGCCATAATTTTTACCATGTCGCCACAAATCACTTGTGTCAAATCAGCAGCAACAACGGAACTCCATGAACTCGTAACAAAATCTTGAGAAACTCTTTGCTCAATATCTACTTCTAAAATACCTTTTAAAGCACCTTGCGCTTTTTCCATCAAAATTGCGTTAATTTCTTCTTTGGTTGTTTGTTTTTTGATAAGCACGTTTAAATCAACCATGGAAACATTAGGTGTTGGAACACGTACACTTTGTCCGTGGAGTCTTCCTTTGAGGTGAGGAAGAACCAACCCAATTGCTTTTGCAGCACCTGTGGTTGTTGGAATCATATTGATAGCAGCAGCGCGTGCACGGCGTAAATCATTTTTTCTATGTTTTACATCTAAAATATTTTGGTCATTGGTGTAAGAGTGTACGGTGGTCATTAAGCCTTTGTCGATACCAAAGGCATCATCTAAGATTTTAGCCACTGGTCCTAAGCAGTTTGTGGTACAACTTGCATTCGAGATGATAGTTTGACCTGCGTATTTATCTTCATTGACGCCAAGGACAAACGTTGGAGTGTCATCTTTTGCAGGAGCGGAAAGAACAACTTTTTTGATACCATTGTCAATAAATACTTGCATGTCTTTTTGAGTTAAAAGTGCTCCTGTACATTCAAGAACAACATCCACACCATAATCTGCAAAATTAAGTTCTTTTGCATCACGTGTTGAAAACATTTTTACCTTTGATTTTCCCATTTGCATATAATCATTTTCGAGTAATTCCACATTTCCTTGGAAAATTCCATGTACACTATCGTATTTGAGTAACTGTTTTGTTGTGGCGCGTTCAGCTGTATCATTAACACATACCAACTCAACATCATCGCGTGAATCAATAATTCTAGCAACGCATCTTCCAATGCGACCAAATCCATTTATAGCAATTTTGAGTGCCATAGGTTTTCCTTTTGATATAATAATCATTTTAGTCTATTTGCTTCTGTTTTAGAAAAGCAAAATATTTTAACAAAAATGATGTATAAAAAAGTTTAAAGCACTGGAGAATCCACATTGCATATTGCGATTTTTGGTGGTTCGTTTGACCCACCACACATAGGTCATGAAAAAATAGTCTATGAAGCACTCAAAATCTTGAATATTGATAAACTCATTGTCGTACCAACCTATCTTAGCCCATTTAAAGAGAACTTTTGCGCACCGGCTCTGCTACGCTTCCGTTGGTTACAAGCGATGTTTGAACACGTACCCCACGTCGAAGTCTCATCGTATGAAATTGACAAAAAACGCCCAATACCAACGATTGAAACGGTTTTACATGTAAAAGAACTCTACCCAAGTGCCAAGATTTCTTTAATCATCGGCAGCGATAGTTACGCAACATTACCCAAATGGAATCGATACGATGAGTTGAGCGCTTTGGTTCAAATCGTTGTTGCAAGACGCGGCGATTTTGTTCCGCCAAAGGACTTGAAAATTTTACCAATTAATGTTAATATCAGCTCTTCAAAGCTCCGCTCATTTTTAGATAGAAGATTTCTTCCCAAAGCCATCGAAAATGAAGTGATAGCGTTTTATACAAGGAATCCAATGGATAATAGAATTGAAAGAATTGTCACTGCTTTAAGTGATAAAAAAGCAGAAGACGTACAAGTATTTGATATGAGTGGTAAAGACTATTTTGTAAACACTGTCATTATCGCCACAACAATGGGTGAGAGACATGGTCTTTCATTACTCGACCATCTTAAAACAGAACTCAAAGGTGCTGGTGAAACTTTTTTAAATGTAGATGCTGATGATAACTGGACCGTGATTGATATGGGAGACATCCTGATTCATCTTATGACACCGCAATATCGCCAAAAATACAATCTTGAACTTTTCCTCAAAGAGCGAGAAGATGAGATGAAAAAAGTAAGAGGCGTAGAGTAACCTTATTTGATAGCGGCTCTTAGGCAAAGCCTAAGAGCCTACGTACGCTGCGCTATACACTAAAGCTTAGCGTCTGGTTTTGGTGTTTTTTCTGTACTTTCAGGCAGCTCAGGATAAACAATAACCGGCTTTCTTCCTTTTAACGCCTTCAAGAATGTCTCAATCTTTGCACTTTCCGTATCACTGATGCTAATGCCTAACTGAACGCTTCCCATCTCTTTAATAGCATCTTTAAGTGTCCAAATAGCTCCATTGTGAAAATACGGTGCCGTTTCGCTGATATTTCGTAATGTTGGGGTTTTGACCATACCGTTCTTATCCCCTTTAAAATCACCGACTTGTGCGAATTTGTATTTGCCCGCCACTTGAAAGGGTTGCATCGTACCACCTAAAGCGATGCCATTATGACAACTTGCACATCCTTTATCCATGAACAATTCTAAGCCCTCTTTTTCTGCTTTACTGAGTGCATTTTCATTTCCCAGCATAAAGTCATCAAAACGAGAAGGGGTAACCAATGTTTTTTCAAAAATAGCAATTGTTGCGGTAATTGTCTCAAATGTAATTTTGACACTATCGCCATATGCTTGTTTAAACGCTGCAACGTACTCAGGAATAGAATTGATACGCTCTTCAACTAATTTAGGCGGTGCCGCCATCTCTGGTCCTGCTTGGACAGGGCCTTGTGCTTGATCGGCTAGATGAGGGCTTCTGCCATCCCAAAATTGCGCTTTGAAAAAAACTGAATTGTAAACCGTTGGAGAATTTAAATGATGTGGATTGGCTGTCCATCCATGTCCAATTGCTGCACTGATACCATCGGTTCCTCCAAGTGCCAAGTTATGACAGGTATTACAACTAATCAGCTCACTTTTTGACATACGAGGATCAAAATAGAGTTTTTTGCCCAACTCAATTTTCGCTTCTGTCATAGGATTCTTAGGGTCATCAATTAATTTTAAAACCGCTAATTGACTTGAAGGAATTGCTTCAATCGCATTTTGCTTCACTTTATCCACCAAGCTATTCGCACCGAATAAGACTGTTGTACTCACTATACAAAGACCAATTGCCTTAGAAATTTTCATTTCTTCTCCTTTTTAAGATTGTAAAAAGATTATATGCACTTTTATCTTAATTAATAATTAATACTATTTAGAATTTATTTCTATTATAAAATATTTTCAAATAGGATAGTTAATATCTTATTAAGTTCAGCTCCTATAGAATTCTCATTTTACATGTAAGAAGGATTGTGGGCTATGGAAAAGTTTAAAGATGTTTTAAAAGCAAGTAATCTCAAATCAACGCATCAACGTTTAGCAATTTTAAATTGTATTGAGACATTTGGCCATATTGATATCGACACTCTTTTTGACGCCATCATTCGCAAATACCCTACCATGTCCAAAGCAACCCTCTACCGCAATATCAACGACTTAATCTCTTTTCATATTTTAGAAGAAGTCAAACTCCCACATCAAAAACAACAATATGAAATTAAAAAAGTGCCACACATTCATCTTCTTTGTTCAGAGTGTGGAAGTGTTGAAGATATGTTTGTTGAAACAAAAGCACTTATGGATGCAATCCATTCACAGAGTGGTTTTCATATCAATCATAGTTTTATCGTTATGAATGGTATTTGTAAAAAATGCTCGCAAAAGAGTTCTGATACTATATAACATTATATTTTAAAATACTAATGCGCCCTATCTAGAGTTTGCTAGCAATAGAGATTATTAAGCTCTACTTTTCTATACTAATATTTCTCATAAATTACATGTAAGGATTTTATATTCAGTCATGAAGATTATTTTGCTGCTTGGGCTCATTAGTAGTCTTCTCTTTTCTGACTCCCTTGATGCACTCTTACAAGAATATAAATCAACTTCGGACAATTCTCTTCAAACGGTAAATGAAAAAATTGGGCATGTGGTCATCTATTCTCAAAAAGAGATTCGCCTGATGCAGTACACCAAGCTCAACGATATTTTAAAAGAACTTCCCTTATTTAACATCAACACCAACCAATTTGGACTAACCAATTACTCCTTAACCGGTTCCAAAACAACTACCAGTGGTTTTTTTCGTTTTTTTATCAATGATCATGAAATCAGTTCAGGCTACGATCAATCCACATCGCTCTCTTGGGGCGATTTGCCGTTAGATTTTGTCGATCATATCGAGATTTATTACGGAGAGAGCTCTTTTTCATTTGGCAATGAGACGGGCATCTATTTTGTACGTATTTATACCAAATCCGCGCTCAAAGAGAATAGTTCTGAGGTCAATAGCTGGATCACATCCAAAGGGGCAAACTCCCAAAGTTTTACAAACTCGGCCAGTTTTGAAAACGGCTGGTCTTACCTAATGTTTTTCAACCAAGAGAAAGTTAAGAAAACAACCATCTACAATGACCAAAAACTTAACAGTAATGGTACAAAACACTATGTGTATATGGATATTAGCAACGACACCACCAAAATCAACATGGGCTATACCGATATTTCTCAAAATAATTATGCGGGTCTTGCATTTGATGCAACCCCTAACAGCGGTAAAAACCTCTCAAGAGACTTTTTTATCAACTACACCCACTATTTTTTAGACGATAACTCACTTAAAGCAAATCTCTCCGTTGATGTGAATGATCGTAGTTATGATGAAGCCAATACGCAGGGAATTGCTATTGTTCCATTAATCACCTTTTCTCAATATGGTCCTAATGGTCCTAAAAGCTACAATGAGGATTTGCGTTTTATCAAAACAAATGCCTATCTTTCAAAATCATTTGATGTCGAAAACAACTCTTTTATTACGGCCATTAACGTTAAAAATAAAACGTACGATGTTCAAAACAGAGAAAGTGATACAAATAGTAATATAGGACGCTTTAGTGCTTTTGATGAGGAGACCATCTCTTCTTTATTGTTGCAAGACAGTTATAAGCTAAGGAACGATCTTATTTTAGTTGCCAACACAAAGCTTGATTATTATGACCGAAATGCTTATTTAAAGGACAGCTCAGAAACTTTACTACGTGTAGGTGCTATCTATACGCCTAACGAACATTGGGGATTTAAAAGTTTTTACACCCAAACAGCCCTAGCACCTTCGTTTTACAATGTTGATTATGCCAATGCAAGCAATCCAAAGCTTAAATCACAACAATACCGATTTTACACGCTTGAAGGCGTTTATACCGAAGGTAATTCAAAATTTGGTATCACTTACGACCATGTGAATATTGATGATTTTATCTATCTTACGCCCGTTGGTTTCATCAATGTTGATCATACCATTACAACTAATGGCATTCTTTTTGACTACGAATACAGCTTTACTGATAGAGACAAAATCCATCTCAATTATTATACTTCCAATCTTAGCGAGACCATTAACAACTCGACCAAAGGTGGCTACATTAAATACATGGGAGGGTACCAAAAGTTTGATTACTTTACCTCTGTTATTTACAGAAATGGGTATGACTACCTTGGTCTGAGTATTCCTGATAGCTTCGATATGAGCCTGGGTGTGACCTATCATGCCACAAAAGATTTAAGCTATAGCCTGAAAGCAAATAATATTTTTGATCGCTCCACGCAATCGCTTTATTTTACCAATTTAGGAACCCACTTTTTTGCTTTGGACGATAATGACCGAAGTGTTACCTTCTCTATAAGATGGGTATTCTAATGAGAATACTTATCCTTTTTCTAACCCTTCTAAGCTTTTTATTTGCAGAGAACTACACCTTTTTAGTGCAACCCTATAGTAAAGAAGTTGAATTGGAAGCAAAAATTATTGCTGAAGTGGCTACGGCTTCGATGCATGAGAAAATTAAACTTTTTATTCCGCATATCTCAAAAATGGAAGAGAAAGTCTATTCAAAATATTTTACACTCAGCTCCAAATGTGAAGCAGCCAACTTTGTCTTTGTTAATAAAAATATTGAAAATGAATCCTTATGCGATAATACGAACCGTCTTTTCTTTACCAACAACTATCGCAAACTTCTCACAAATGATAAGTATTTTGGAGCACTTTTTTGGAATAAGAGTAGACCAAACATTGTTTTTATTCAAAAAAGACTTGATGAAAAAGCAATCGAGCTACCAAAAACGTTTGACCAGTTTGTTGAGAATTTTTAATGCGCATGAAGTCTCTTTTTAAAAATCCTTTCTATCTGCTCCTCCCCATTGTGGTGATTACTTCTATTTTATTTTTTTTACTCCTGGTAACGCTTAGACTTGAAAAGAGTATTGAAGCCAAAATTTTTGAAATCTCAACATCCGATGTCTTCTCGATTACCCACAACAGTGCACGTTATATAGAATCCCTCTTTCAAGGTCAGACCAATTATATTGACGATATTAAAAACAATGAGTTCATTCAACATAAAATTGAAATGAGTTTAAAAACATTATTAACGCCCCACATTAAATACGCTTACCTTTTATACCGCGATGACAGAGGCATTTTTCGATTTTTAAGCGACGCTTCGACGTCTGAAGAGAAAGCAGCGCTGGATCAAAAGTTAGATGTAGATAGTCCTGAATGGCTACAAATCTATGTTAAAAAAGAGCCGCTTGTTATTCGCCACACACTTTTACAACAACTCTCCATCAGTTATTTGGTTCCTATTTTAAGCCAAGGAAATGTTGAACTCATTTTAGCCATTGATTTTTCTATCCACAAAATTGAAGAGATCAATCAAATCATTCATATAATCAAAAGTGGCATCGTAGGGGCAATGTGTGTTATTTTTGCCATACTTATCTTTGTCATCATCCAGACAAGGCGTTTTAGTGCTGTTCGAAAAAGTGCCTTTATCGACAAACTCACCAGTGTTTACAACCGTAATTACCTTCACAAATATGAGGATTTTATTAACATGAATGATTATATCCTCGCAACATTGGACATTGATTACTTCAAAAAAATCAATGATACTTATGGGCATGATACGGGAGATCACGTTTTAAAACAAATTGCCAGTACTATGTTGCTCACGATTCGACATAAAGATGATATCGTTATACGCTATGGGGGTGAAGAGTTCTTAATCTTAGCCAAAATCCATAGAGATGACCATTTGAGCGCTTTAAATGTCATCGAACGCATTTTTTATGCTGTTCAAGAAAATAAATTTTTGATCTCCCCAACGGAGAGCATCCGTGTCACCGTTTCCATTGGTATTAATCTTGTACCATACAAATCACGTACCTTCCAAGAAGCTTTTAAGCTAGCCGATATTGCACTCTATAATGCTAAAACAAAGGGACGAAACAGAATAGAAATCTATGATGAAAATGAAAATACGCACAATACTTCGATGTCACTCAATGAAATTAAAGAGTCCATTGAAGATCATCGCATTCAGTGTTATTATCAAAAAATTATCCATTCCCAAACACAAGAGCTTTCCCATTATGAAGCACTCCTTCGTATTATCGATAAAAATGGCACTGTGATTTTGCCCAATCGCATTCTTCCAACCATTAAAGGTACATTTATTTTACGCAATATTTCTAAAGAAGTTTTGAACATTTGCTATCTTCAATTATTGGCACATCCAAATATTAATATCAGCGTCAATCTCAATCCTCATGATGTTATCGATGAATCCATTCTTTCCATTCTCAAGGGCTATGCAGCAGAAAAAAATATTGCACCTAGGTTAGGATTGGAGATCATTGAGACAGAAGATATTACCAGCAGAGAAGATGCAAAAAATAATCTTTTGATGTTAAAACAGTTAGGCTACACCATTTATATTGATGATTTTGGAAGCGGTTATTCTAATTTTATCTATCTTGCAGAGATTAAAACAGATTTTATTAAAATTGATGGCACGATCATTCAAAAAATTCTAGACGATAAAATCTCTTTTTCATTGGTAAAAAATATTGTCGCATTTGCCAAAGAGGCACACATTAAAGTGATTGCAGAATATGTCAGCGATGAGAAAATTTATGAGATGATTCAGTCTTTAGGGATTGAGTATGCACAAGGCGTCTTTTTCTCAATTCCTAGTCCTTCGATAGATGATTAACCGCTTTACATGTAAAAATCAAAACCAGTTCTTTGCATCAATCTCTTTTTCAAGAGCATCTTCAATGGTATCATCTAACTGATAAAAAAAGTCAAATCCACTGCGGCGTCCTACGTCATCAATACTGACAATATACTTCTTCAACGCATCTCGCATTTTAGCTTTTTGAGGAATAATGAACACTAATGCTTTTATCGAACCATTTTCTTCAATTCCAAGATATATTTTGTAAAAGGCTTCAGGGATTTCAATATGAAAAGAGCTTTTAAGGGAAGAAGGATTGGTAGCGAAAAGTGGGTTGGAATAAACCCAAATTAGTAGATAGAATCTTATTTTGTCAAAATCGACTTTTATTGATGAAATAGGAACTATCTACATTTTTGGGGTCATTCAAAGTTTTTAAGACTCCACTCTTGTATTCCTTTAAATAAATCTTTTTTGAACATGTCGCATTGCGAATGTACCAATACCCATAAACAGCGTAGCTAATGCAAATGCACACAATGGAGAGATCGCCGTCCAGATCACGCCTACTGTGGCACTTGAGATAAATTTTGCAACTCCATTGACAGTTCCCAAGGCTCCATAACTAATGGTAAGAGTACCTGCACTAACCATTTCTGCTGTAACAGTTGGTTCTAATGCTTCTTGAACGCTAATGTAAAAGCCTGCAATAAAAAAAACAATACCCCAAAAAAAGATATTTTCAATCGAAAATAAAAAGGCACAGGCGCATAAAAAAGCAGTTAAGACACCTAAAAAACAACCCAATACCAACATACTAAGATGCCCAAAACGATCAGCTGCCAAGCCAATAGGATAGGAAGTAATAACCTGTACGACATTGCGCCCTGCATACAAAAGTCCTGCAACTTGTGCTGCTTTTATAATACCAAGCGATGGGGTTAAAAGCGTTGTTGCCGCTAAGATCAAGAGGCTATGCGAAAAATCACCGATACCAAAAATACCAACCGCACCCAGATAGCGTTTAAACTTTTGCGGTAGCCCTTTGAGTGTACTAAAAAATTTTAATGCAGGATTGGGTGAATATTCAGGATCTTTGACCAAAATTAAAAAAGATAAAACCGCTAAAAGCCCTGGGATGACAGATAACCATAGCACCAAACGAAATGGATCAGATGGACTTTCAAAGTGTAAGTTTTGTGCCCATTCTAAGATAGCAACTCCAAGTAATGGACCAATTACTGCACCTATAGTATCGGCAGCCCGATGAAATCCAAAAGCACGCCCTCTGGTCTCTTGGCTGACAGATTGAATGACGATGGCATCTCTCAAAGGTCCTCGTAATCCTTTCCCAAACCATGAAATCAGTCGCCCTATAAGAATTATAAGCCATCCTGTTGCAAAAGCGATAAAGAGTTGTCCTAGTGGTGTTAAACCATACCCAACAAGAACTAAAAGCTTTCGATGACCCAGTTTATCAGCAATATAACCAGAAATCATCTTCGTAAAGCTTGCTAAAGCATCTGCTGCACCTTCAATTATCCCCAGTACAGCAGCAGGAATCCCTAACACGGCTAAGAACCCTGGCAAAATAACAGTAGTACTTTCATAGCACAAATCACCAAATCCACTCGTAATGCTAGCTCCAATAACAGTTTTATTGAGCCATTTTTTTTCATCGGATTTTGATGCTATTTCATCTTCATTTTCTATCATCTACAGCTCCTTTTAGAGGATATATTTTGAATACTGCTATCGATTTTCATCGTGAGCTTCAAAAACTTCTTTGGCATAAGCATCCAGTAACGCTTCACATTGTTGTAGTCTTTGTTCTGCCTCTATGGACAAAGGTGCACCATAAAAATCGAGTTTTTGAATTTTTTCAAGCCAGGATTGTAGTTTTTTTAAATCCACATCGTTTTCTTCAAGTTCTGCGTAAGTAAAATGTTTAGCAGCAGTCTCTTTGGCGATTTCGGCTTCAAAGTCATTACATTTATCTATAAGCTCCACATACTCTTCATTGCGGTCTGCTTTAAAACGAGAGACCACTTTATCTTCTTGAACTTGATTGAGTGCTATGGTTTCTAAAAGTAGCGATTCACCTGCCATCTCTTTGATTTCATTCTCTAGCATTTTTAAACGGCGTGTATAATCATCATTTTTGGGCAGTATGCACACACCATTTTGAAGATAGACAGCGCCCATACCTTTGAGTTTTCGCCAAAGAGCAATACGTTTTTTAGAAGGTTCTGCAGGTACTTTATATGTTAGCAATAGCCAATTTTGAAACATTGTTACATTCCTTACAATATATTTGAATAATTATATTGTAACGATAGTTACAAGTCAATAGTAATGACTATTTTTTGTGTGCATATAAGAGAGTATTCATTTCTATTTTTGATATCTTAAGGCATACCAAACTGCATAAATACAACGGTAAATTTTAAAACAACGAAGATATCCAAATGGAAAAAATAGCGTATATTTTTGTATTGAAATTTTTATAAAAAAGTACTGTAGAATACTTTTATAAAATCTTATATCATTTTCTAAACTCTCTCATTCCATCAATTGCTTTTTTTACATTTACTTCACTAAGATTACAACAGCATATTTCGGTACTTTTTTCCAATTTTTTACCGTTGATTCAGCTATTCTTGTGAGCTCTGAAAATTTTGGATACGAATAACCTATACTATACAACCTCTCTCTAAAAGAGTCTTGTTCAATATCAGAATATGTTTTTATGTGAAATACTTATGTACTAATTCAGTACCTTATAGTATAAAATTAAAAAAAGCTTTAATCATATTGCGCATGTGAGAGCGAATGCTATTAAAGATTTTCATCAATAAAGAGCTTTTATGTTTAAACTGAGAACTTCGAAAAACATCAACGGTTTTGCCGTAAAAGTTTTTGAGTTAAAATCTGGTCACACTGAACTCTTTAGAAATACCACCAAGACGAAAATACAAAAAATTAAGCTCCATCAAGAAGCACTACATGCTGACTTACTATCGCCAACAATGAGTGAATCCTGTGGAAATTCAATCCAATCGATTTGCATCTGTTCGGCTAGTTTAGTTTCAAAGCGAATAATGGGTTCATCACTCTTGGCACGTACTCTTAGCTCATATCGCCCAATGACTTGCTGTATAACCATCATAAACTTCCATCGTATCCAAGCTTTTTTATCTCTTCATAAATGACGGTTAATGGTATTTCGCTCTTTGTTGCTCTGCCATCTCTAACATCTTGGCAATATGAGGAATATAATCATCAGGAAGATTGGCATAACACCTGACGGTATCTCCTGAAATACCTAACTTTCGTGCAATCGCACTCTTGTTCAATCCCTCAGCGAAAAACTTCTTTATCATTTTAATTTCACCTTTTTTAACACTCAACTCCTTTCTCAAACAAGCAAAGCGAAGTTTCCTTGAAAAATTTGAAAATAGAGTTTAACCAATCTAACTTGGTTCTTTAAGGTTTTAAATCAAAATGCAACGCTCTAATTACATTTTCTACTGACAAGTTTATCACTTCGTCTGACAGTATATTTTATCGTGGAGTCCGTTGCCGTTGGAACGCCCATATAAGACATAGTGTCTCTGGCAACAAAAAATTCGTAGGAGTAAACTAGCCCTCCTGAAAGAAGAGCTAGTAAAAATATTTTAGGATTTTTTATCAAAAAAGTAATGAAGGCAATGTTCAAACGTAATGAGTTTCGCATACGCTTTTACATTTTTTCTTTGGCAGTAATACCTATCAACTTTAATCCCAAACGTAATGAGAGCGCTACAGTAGCAAATAATTTAAGGAATTTAGCTTCTTCAGTCGTACCAACAACACGATTTTCGTTGTAAAACTTATGCAACGATGCCGCTAGATTTTTGAGATATTCTGTCACTTTTTGGACTTGTCTTGACTGAAAAGCATCTTCAAGGACTTCAGGCAAAAGCAACGCACTGAAAAGAAGATTTTGCGCATCTTCACTCATATTTTCAAGTTTCACATGGATAACATCGCTAATATTTTTTTCCGCTTTTGCAAAAATTTGATTAATTCGAGCATGCGCGTAATTGATGTAAAAAATTGGATTGTTGCTGTCTTCTTGTTTAAAAACATCCACATCAAATTCTAAATGCGTGTCTGATTTTTTACTTAAAAATACAAAGCGCAATGCATCGCTTCCGATTTCACTCACAACGTCACTCATCAAAATAAAATTACCCGCACGCTTACTCATCTTATAAGGCTCACCACCTTTGAGCAGTGAAACCATTTGAGCAAGCAAAACTTCTAGTTTCGTTTCATCGTATCCAAGAAAATTGATTGCAGCTTTAACGCGTGTGATATACCCGTGATGGTCTGCTCCCCAAATATTGATATAATGATCATACCCTCGTTGGAATTTATTATCGTGATAGATAATATCGCCCGCTAGATAGGTTGGTCTTCCATCTTCACGCACAACGACACGATCTTTTTCATCGCCAAGCTCAGTTGAACGAATCCAAATTTTTCCGCCTTCTTCGTACGTTTTGTGACTCTCTTGCAATTTTTTGAAGCTTTCATCCCATTTGTCATACAGTGATTTTTCGCTGACAAACTGTTCAAACTCAATACCCACATCGGCTAAGTTTGAGCGAATAAGTTCAAGCATTTTATCTTTGCCCCACGTGGAGAGTGTTTTAATATTCTCTTCACTCAGGAAAATGGCTTCACCAAGCTCTGACTTAGCGACATGCGCTAAATCGATAATATATTCACCTCGATAAAACTCTTCAGGCCAAACAACTTCTAACCCAAGGATATTTTCTCGACCCGACAAATAAAGAGAGAGTCCTAAAAGATCGACCTGATTACCGGCATCATTGACATAATATTCACTCGTAATTTTATAGCCTAAATGTGTACCAATGCGATACAAAGCATCGCCCATAACAGCACCTCTGGCATGACCAATATGCAATGGTCCTGTCGGATTTGCACTCACGTACTCTAGTAAAATACTCTCATGATAGTCATCACGTCCAAACTCAGATTCATGCTGTATCGCCCATGTGGCATACTGATCTAAAAAAGCTTCACTCAGCTTAAAATTAATATACCCCTTAATAGGCGTCACTGCTTGAAAAATAGAGTTCGTATCAAACTTTGTACAAATCTCTTCCGCAATCGCAATAGGTGATTTTTTGAGCTCTTTAGCGAGCGAAAAAGCTATGGGAGTTGCATAGTGGCCAAAAGAGAGATTACTTGGCTTTTCTAAAATAAACTCTCTTTGTAGTGTCTCTTTAATAACGCGTGTAACCGATTTTTTCAACACCCAACCTTATACAGATTTTTTTTCGTCTGTTGTTGTCGTTGTTGCCGTTACATCAGGTTTTGATTCAACTTTATCTGTCGTCGTAGTTGTCACTTCTTCATCTTCTTTGATTGCTTTTTTAAAGTTTTTGATACCTGAACCTAATCCTTTGGCAAGTTCTGGAATTTTTTTTGCCCCAAAAAGCAAAACAACAATCAATAAAACAATCAGCAATTGCTGAACACTTGGACCCATTTTTTCTCCTTATAAGAAATTACATGTAAACTTTAAGTTCGGGCATTATAGCATTTTTTTATAAACTAAAAATGAGATGCTAAGACTTAATCGATATTTGCCCAGTTGTTAATAAATTCGCCTAAATCCATTAGAGCTCTTTTCTTTCGAGAAGCAAGCGCAATAGCAGTCAAATCATGCAGCGTTGTCGTTAAATCGTCATTAATCAATAAATAGTCATACTCTCGAATACGTGTCATTTCTGATACCGCATTCGCTAATCTTTTGGTAATAACCTCTGTTGGATCAGTACCGCGATTGATCAATCTTTCTTGTAAACATTTTTGATCGGGTGTTGTTATAAAAACCGATGTAATCATATCACCAAATTTTTCACGTGCTATTTTGTGTCCTTGGACATCAATATCACAAATAACCAACTTTCCTTCATGTAACTCTTTTAAAATAGGCTTTAAGGAAGTACCATAATAGTTATCGTGCACTTTTGCCCACTCTAAAAAAAAGCCTGCTTCAATATCTTGTTCAAACTCATCTTTGGTAATAAAATGGTAATTCACGCCATCTTTTTCACCTTCTCTAAGCGCCCGAGTTGTACTTGAAATAGAAAAATATGAATCGCTAATACTCTTAAGAACCTCTTTCATTAAAGAGCTTTTTCCTGCTCCACTGGGACCTGAAATAACTAAAATATTTCCTTTCACGCGTCCCTACTCTTTATCATCAAATGTAATAGAGATGTTGATGCGCATTCCTTTGAGGGCATCGCGTAAAATATCACTTTGAGCAAGCCCTGAAATGCTTCTCGCAACACTGCTTTCAATCTCACCGCGAATCACTTCTATCTCTTCATTTTGTTTCTTTTCTGGCGATGTTGGAGCAACATCAATGCATTCTTCTTCGACCTCTTCACCAAAAGCACTTTTGAGTAGATTTTCATTTAAATCATCTAAAGAATCAATAGAGTTATCCGATAAAATTTTGCTTGCTGCAACATCGACTTGTGGAGTTGTTATCTCTTCTTCTACTGAAGGAAGTTCCATCGCGACATCAACATGAGGAATTAAGAGGTCATCGTCTTCAAAACTCAAATCTTCATCCTCATCGTCCTCACTAGATTTTTCATTTAAAATATCTTCGAATGCATCAATCATATCTTCTTGCATATCTGCTTCCGCCGTTTCAGCGATATCTACATCTTCTGATTCCAAAGATAGGTCTAATGATTTATCCTCATCTAACAAAGATTCTTCCAAGTTTGGAAGGTCTAAGGCATCTTCTTCCTGAGTATCCTCTTTTTCATCATCACCCAATAATAAACTATCTTCAAAGCTTGGAAGTTCTAGGCTGTCTATTTCATCATTTTCGTCTGGTACCTCATTAAAGAAAAACTCTTTATCGTCGTCTTCATTGGCACGTGCCGCTATCTCTACGATCTCTTCTTGTTCTTCACGTTCTTCTTCTGCATCATTATCATCAAGGAGTTGTTTCACTTCATTGATATCATCTTTATCAAGGACACATGGCGTATGCAAAACTTCTTCATCCAAGGCTTCTTGCGTTTCGTCATTCTCTAGTAATTTTTCTTCAGGCTCTTCATCAAAATTAAAATCTTCATCTTGCGCTTTTTCTAATGGTTCATCCAAGGTCTCATTTACGTCAAGGTCTTCACCATTACTTTGTGCCGTTAGCTCTTCTTTTGGCATATCAAGAAGATCATCGTCATCAAGGCTTAAATCTTCAAAGTTAAGCGAGGAAATAGAGAGATCATCCACGTCATTCTCATTGTTACCCTCTTCATCCTCTTTTGGTGCTGCATTGCCAAGCGATATCTCATTTTCTTCATCACCATCTAGTGTATCAATTTGGTCGATATCAAAGGCTACGGAGTCTTCAAGCAATGCATCTTGTGATGTGGCATCATCATTGTCATCTATTTCATCTTCACTTTTCAAACTACTTAATACATTTTTGACTTTATCAAGCAATAATAAAAAATCGGTTGGAAGAAACGGCTTTTCTAAAATAACATTGGCGCTTTCAGGTTTTTGAGAGCCTCTTTGGCAAATGGAGATGACATAATTGCATCCTGTGTGCTCACAGAGCCCTTGTAATGCTTCTTCGTCGTAGAGTTCGTTATCAACCATTACTACATCATAATTAACCAATGGAACTAAACCGTAATCGTCAAATTCGTCTAGTTCATACCCTGCTTTATCAGCACTAAGTTTGATTAATCTTGAAACAGCGGGATTGTTATTGAGTAGTAACAGGCGCATGCTCACTCCTGAATGAGAATTATTAGCTCTCATTGTAGTATAAAAAAATTTATGATTGCTTTAACGCACAAAAAGAAGCGTCAAATGATTGATGGCTTCTAAAAATTCTCGTTTAAAAAGCAGCATGACAGAAGTCAATGTTGCTATTAAAACTACGAGAGAGACGGCAATTCTAATCGGAAAACCTACAACCAGTAAGTTAAATTGCGGCATGGTTTTCATAAGCATTCCAAAAACAACATCTAAGAGCAAAGAGAAGGCAACCACCGGGAAAGAGAGTATAAAACCATAAACAAATATGCCTGTCGTCGCTTTTAATAAATACGTCAAAATATTCATGTGAGGGTAAAAAGTACCTAAGGGCATCAAAGTTAAAGAATCGGCAATAAATAAAAGCATTTGATGATGTCCATTAAACGCTAAAATAACCATTAACCCAATCAAAGCTAACAGTTGTGATAATACGGGAATAGACGTACTCGTTTGTGGGTCCATAACGCTCGCCATTGTAAATCCCATAACAAATGAGACTTGCATTCCTGCCATTTGTAAAATTGAAAGGGCTATTGTTAGAAAAAGTCCTCCAATAAGACCAATCAACAATTCACTTAAAATTGCAAGCAAAAGATTAATCAGCGTAGGCATTACATGTAAAGGCGGCAATAGAGGAAAAAGAAAAACGACCATAAAGAGCGTAATGGATGTTTTGATTGACAAAGGAATTGTTGCATGTGAAAAAAAAGGGAAAAAGGCAAATAATCCGCTAAGTCTTGCAAACAAAAGAAGAAATAAAATCACTTGATGTTCACTAAAAAGCTTAATCAGTGATTCCATATTATGCCTCTTCTTTCAATCCATCCAAATGCAAATGTCGTACATAGGTGCATTGTTTTGCAAGTTGCTGATTGTGTGTTACCAATAAAAGAGCAGCATTTTCATGTTCGATATACTCAAAAAGAACGTTCATCACTTCCTGAGCCGTCTTATCATCTAAATTACCGGTAGGCTCATCTGCAAAGATAATTTTTGGTCTTTTTGCTAATACACGTGCAATGGAAACCCTTTGTTGCTGACCGCCGGAAAGATCGCCTACTCTGTAATGCATAAAATCAGCTATTCCCAATCGTTTAAGCAATGCATCATCCATTGTTTTATCACTGAGTAAAGAAGCTAATTCGACATTTTCATTTGCAAAAAAACCTTTAAAAAGATAATGCGACTGAAAAATGATACCAACATCATAACGTCTTAACGTGAGTCTTGCATCATCATTATCTTGATAGATATTATGATCACACAAAATCACCTCTCCTTGATTTGGCGTTAGTAAAGTAGAACAGATATGAAGAAGTGTTGATTTACCACTGCCACTGACACCTAATATCGCCATGGACTCTTTCGGAGAAAGTGAAAAATTAATATTTTCAAACAGAGGATAATCAAATGCATGGGAAATATTACGTGCATCAAGCAAAGACATGAGTGTCCTTTGGAAAGAAGAATGAGGTGAAGGAAAATTCCTTCACCTCAGGAAATTACTTAAGTTGTTCAGCGACTTCGCTAGCAAAGTCGCATGCTTTTTTCTCTAAACCTTCGCCTAGTTCAAAACGAACATAGCCTACAAGTTCAATTTTACCACCAAGCTCTTTACTTTTTTCTTCAACAACTTGTGCGATAGTTTTTTTATCATCCATAACATAGAATTGACTTAAAAGTGTGTATTGTTGGTCAAGCTGTGTATTATCAGCGATAAAGCGCTCGAGTTGTCCAGGAATAATTTTGTCCCAGATTTGCTCAGGTTTACCTTGTGCTTTAAGCTCTGCTTGCATCTCTTTTTTCGCGTTTTCTAACACTTCATCTGTCAATTGTACACGAGAAACGAACAAAGGCATACGTTTAAGAGGTTTTTTAAGACGACTTAACTCTTCGTTCTCTTTTTCAATGTCTGCTTTGATACCAATAGTCTCTTGCTCAACAAACGCTGGATCAAGTTCTGTGTAGCTTAGGAAACTTGGTTTCATAGCTGCGGCATGCATACAAAGGTTACGAATAAATTCGCCTGCAGCCATTGCCGTTTTTTCGCTATCACAATTAGCAGCGATAAGAACACCTACACGGCCGTTTGAGTGAACGTATCCATTCACAACGCCATTGGCACCCGCTTTTAACGTAGCAAAGCGTCTGACGACAAGATTCTCTCCAATCGTTGCGACTTTTGTTGCGAAATACTCTTCAAACACAGTACCGTTAATGGTTGTTTTCATCAACTCTTCAGTTGTTTCAACATTAGTTGTTTGGATATGAGCGGTTGTCTCTTTAGTGAGATTAATAAACCCTTCATTTTTAGCAACAAAGTCTGTCTCTGCATTGATTTCGCTTACAGTTGCTAGTTTAAGGCTTGCATCAACAAAAACATTGACCAAACCTTCACTTGCTAATCTGTCCGCTTTTTTAGCCGCTTTACCAAGACCTTTTTCTCTTAAAAGTGTGGTTGCCGCTTCAAAATCTCCGTCTGTATCCACCAATGCTTTCTTACAATCCATCATGCCAGCCCCTGTGGACTCGCGTAATTCTTTTACTAAAGCAGCAGTAATTTCAGCCATTATTCGCCTTCCTCTACTGCAAATTCTTCTTCGCTGACCACTTCTTCGATCAACTCTTTTTTCTCATCTTCACTAATGTCAGCCACTTCTTCAGTTGCAGGAGCATCTTTTGAACGAATTTCATAACCCTCAGTCATTGCTTCACACATCTCTTTACAGAAAAGTTGAATTGAACGAATCGCATCATCGTTTCCTGGGATTGGTAAATCAACAACATCTGGATCACAGTTCGTATCAAGTGGAGCAACAACGGTGATTCCAAGTCTTCTTGCTTCTTGAACTGCAATTTTCTCTTTGACGGTGTCAATAACAAAAATCATATCTGGTAAGTTTTTCATGTTTCTGATACCACCAAGGTAATCAAGAAGTTTCTCTTTTTTTCTTCTAAGCATTAACGCTTCTTTTTTAGTCAGAAGGTCAATTTGTCCATCTTCTTCCATTTTCTCGATGATGTCAAGTTTACGGATAGATTGTCTGATTGTTTGATAATTGGTAAGCATACCGCCTAACCATCTGTGATTCACATATGGCATACCGCATTTTTCTGCGTATTCTTTAATAGCTTGGCTTGCTTGTTTTTTTGTTCCAACGAACAACATTGTTTTACCTTCAGCTGCTGCATCTTTAACAACATTGTAGGTATATCTAAAATAACGTAGTGTTTTTTGTAAGTCTACGATATAGATGTTTTTTCTCTCACCGAAGATGAATTTTTTCATCTTTGGATTCCAACGTCTTGTTTGGTGTCCGAAGTGTACACCACACTCTAATAGGTCTTTCATGGTTACCATGAAGCGCTCCTTTGTTTAATTTTGGTTTAGCCTCCACACCCATCAACAGTAAAACTGCAACCGTAAAGGATTGGTGTGTGTGAGATTTGGAGGGTGATTATAGTAAAAACAAGATTAAATTTTGCTTTTTTTAATAAAAATATAAGCAAAATTGTTTATTTTAATTTACATTAAATCAAAAAAACTCTATAATTGCGCACATTTAAATTTATAACAAAAAGGTCATGCCGTGCGTTTATTATTGGCTTGTCTTTTGAGCCTTTCTTTTCTTGTTGCTGCTCAAACCAGCACAGCAGGAACGAATGGCAATGAAGATTTAGAAACTGAATTCAACACCAAATCTGAAGAAATCTTTGATCCATTAAGTGGTTATAATGAACTAATGACTTCTTTTAACGATAATTTTTATGAATATATTTTGAGACCTACGGCTGAAGGGTATAGCTATATTGTACCTGAAATGGCACGTAATGGCGTCTCAAACTTTTTTGACAACCTCTTTTTCCCTATTCGTCTTGTCAATAATCTTTTACAATTCAAATTCCATAACTCTTTAGAAGAGACGGAGCGATTTGTCTTGAACTCAACTATGGGTATCTTAGGGTTTAGAGATGTTGCAGATGAAGAACTTGGCATTAAAGAGCATAAAGAAGATTTTGGCCAAACACTTGGGTTTTACGGAGTGGGTAGTGGCTTTCATGTGGTGCTCCCGATTCTTGGACCATCCAATGTCCGCGATATCGTCGGTTTAGCCGGTGATTATTGGCTTAATCCAATCAACTATATTGAATCACGCGATGCTAATTTACTTGACAATACAGCAGAATCTTTCTATGTAACAGCGTACTACACCATCAACGAAACATCTTTACATGTAAAAGAGTATGAAAATATTAAAAAAGATGCGATTGAACTCTACCCGTTCTTACGTAGCTTGTATGAATCACGAAGAAATAAATTAATAAGTGAATAAATAACGATGAAAAAATTACTGATTTTATTGATAAGTATGCTGTTGTATGCACAATCGTCCATGGCGCTTCAAGAGAGTGAAATCAGCTCTTTTATGCGCACCAATATTGATCTTGCAACCTCTATCTTACGCAATTCTAAGCTAGCAAAACCTGAAAGAACAGCACAATTATATGCTATTTTCGATTCTGTTTTTGATTATACATTGATGGCCAGATTGGCGATTGGTGGGAAACAATGGGAATCGCTGAACCACGACAAACAAGTAGAATTTACAAAATTGTTTGAAATGAAACTCAAAAACTCCTATATGGAAAAACTTGACCTTTACACCGATGAAAAAATTGTCATTAAGAACCTTGAAAAGATAAAAGATGCACGCATACACCTTACAACGCACTTAATGCGAAATGGTGAAGTGTATGAGATTATTTACAAGTTTTATAAAGATGCCAATAACAATTGGATGATTTATGATGTTGATATTCTAGGTGTGAGTATTATTCAAACATATCGAACACAGTTTGCTGAAATTCTTGCTAAAGAGTCATTTGATAAGTTACTCGATAGGCTCAAACAACCTGAGCCTATTAGAACACAATCGTAAAAAAGAAAGTTGTTTACGCGTTAATTTTTTCTTTGATGATTTTTGCTTTTTGAGCAATTGTTTCAATTTTTTCTGTCGCACTAAGTGTATCATTTAAAAGCACTTCCACAAAAGCACTTCCAACGATAACACCATCAACACCGCGCGCTCTCTCCTTAGCTGTTTTTTCATTCACGCCAAACCCTACAAACAGAGGTGTTGAACTTTTTTCTTTAATCGCTTCAATCGTTTTAGTCAGGTCTTCACTGGCATGTGCACCCGTAATACCCGCATAAGCGACAAGATAAATAAACCCTTTCGCATTTTGAATGATTTGAGCGATACGTTCTTTAGAGTCCGTAGGGGCAACAAAGCTTACCATAGAGAGTGCATATTGGTCCATAAGCGAATAATACAGCCTGGCTTCTTCATAAGGAAGGTCAGGAATAATAAACCCTTTGACGCCAAATTCTGCTGCTTTTTGTGCAAAATACTCGATACCTTTATGATAGAAAGGATTAAAATAACCCATCCAGTATGTCTCAATTTGTGAGGCAATAATGGAAGAGATATCTAATAACGTCTCCATTTTAAAGCCATGCTGTAAGGCTTGTAAATTAGCAGCTTCAATAATAGGTCCATCCGCAACAGGATCTGAAAATGGAATACCTAATTCAAGTTTATCAACACCTGCTTCTTTAAGTGCATACGCTAAATCTAACGAAAATTGTCTATCAGGAAACCCTGCAGTAATATAGGCAACTAATTGCTTCACTCTTTCTCCAACATATGAGGTACTTTAATTATTAACGGATTTAAAACCGTAAAAAACGATGCATCATTTTCGACATCTCTACGGTATTTTTCAAATTGGTCACTTACAAGTAACAACCAATCAATAAATTCTTCACTGGCTGGCCCTTTTAACATCCTTGCTTCTTCAACGATATCTTCACATAAAACAGCAAGTTTAATAATAGGATCGAGTTTTAAAAAACCAGCGGCGGATTTCATATTATGAAATATCCGAAAGAGGTCTCCAATATTATCACTATACTTATCGACTCGATTCAACCCAATGATGAGAGGCTCCATGTTTTCACACATGATTGCATAGTGGGAGACAAAATCTTCAACAATTTCGATGTCAAAATCAACTTCCAATTGTGCCAAAATACCCATTGTGCATACCTCCGAAGTTTTCAATTGTACCATTTTTAATCTAAAATTTTCTTATCTTAAAATTGGGTATAATTCTTCCATGAAAACAATTACATCTATTCAAAAAAACAAAGGAACGACTCCTTTAACGGTCATCACAGCCTATGATGCCCTCTTTGCTTCTTTATTTGATACCAAAGTGGATATTATTTTAGTAGGCGATAGCCTCAATATGAGCTTTAATGCCAAGCCCGATACGCTTTCTGCCTCCATGGAAGTGATGCTGTACCACACAAAAGCCGTATGTGCAGGGGCAAAAGATACGTTTATCGTATGTGATATGCCCTTTGGAACCTACACCGATGAAAAAACGGCTCTATTAAATGCCTCTCTTGTGTACAGCCAAACCAATGCACATGCCGTCAAAATCGAAGGTGGCGTGAGTCGAGCACCTATTGTCAAAGCTTTAACACAAAACTCTATTGCCGTGATGGGACACATTGGACTTATGCCTCAATATGTTAGAAGCGAAGGCGGATATAAAGTACGCGGACGCACTGAAGAAGATGTATGCGCTCTTATTGAAGACGCCAAAGCCATTGAGCAAGCAGGTGCGTTTAGCTTGGTGATTGAAGGAGTCGTTGAAGAAGCGGCTCGTCGCATCTCCGAATCCATTTCAATTCCAACGATTGGCATAGGTGCTGGCAAATACACGGACGGTCAAGTCTTGGTATGGAGCGATATGTTAGGCTTTTTTCAAGCCTTTCAACCCAAATTTGTTAAACGCTACTTAGACGGTGGTACTTTAGTGCAAAATGCGGTTGAAGCCTATGTAAAAGAAGTTCAAGAACGCACGTTTCCTGAAACGCAATACACCTATACAAAGTAGGCTTATGGAACGCGTTGTCGAAATCGAAAAAATCTCTTTTGAAAGCGAATATGAAAAGAGTCTTCGCCCTACCTCCTTTGAGGATTACATTGGGCAAGAAAAAATTAAAAAGAATTTACAAGTTTTTATCCAAGCGGCACAAAAACGCTCAGAATGTTTAGATCATATTCTCTTTTTTGGACCTCCAGGTCTTGGAAAAACCACCTTGGCACATATCATTTCAAATGAAATGCGTGCGAATATTAAAATCACAGCAGCACCGATGATTGAAAAAAGTGGTGATTTAGCGGCTATTCTTACGAATTTGCAAGAGGGAGATATTTTATTTATCGATGAAATCCATCGTCTCTCACCTGCCATTGAAGAGATACTCTATCCTGCGATGGAAGATTACCGTTTGGATATCATCATCGGCTCTGGTCCAGCGGCTCAGACCATTAAAATTGATTTACCCAAATTTACGCTAATTGGAGCAACCACGAGGGCAGGTATGATAAGCTCTCCCTTAAGGGATCGTTTTGGTATGCACTTTCGTTTACAGTTCTATACCAAAGATGAACTCTCACTCATTATCACCAAAGCATCGCATAAATTGGAAAAAATATGCCTTCAAGATGCCGCTGTTGAAATGGCACGACGTTCACGAGGAACCCCTAGAATTGCTTTACGCCTTTTAAAACGTATTCGTGATTACGCCGATGTAGCCGATGAAGAGACGATTAATAAAACGCGCGCTCAGTACGGATTGAATGAATTAGGTGTCAATGATTTGGGCTTTGATGAGCTTGATTTAAAATACTTAGAACTGCTTTTACAGACCAAAGGACGTCCTTTGGGTCTGAGTACTATTGCAGCAGCACTGAGTGAAGATGAGGGAACCATCGAAGATGTGATTGAACCTTATTTACTTGCCAATAACTACATCGAACGAACGGCGCGTGGACGCATTGCAAGCCCTAAGACGTATGAACTTTTTAGACTAACACCTCCTGTTTTACACGGTGGATTATTTGAGGAAACTTTATGAACGAACATCGCTTTTTCCTAACAGCCATCTTCCTAGCCGTTGTCTATTCGATTTTCAAATTATATGAACCGTTTTTAATGATTATTACCATTGCTTCACTCCTTGCAATGGCAACGTACAATGTCAATTTTAAACTCTATACTACCTTTAGAAACAAGCATATTGCAGCACTTCTTTCTACGTTACTCTTGTCTGTTCTCTTGTTCGGTCCTATCGTTTATACGATTACATCCGTAGGCAGTATTGTCAATAGTTTTGATGTGTCCATGATTGAAAAAGTTCAAACATATTTACGCAATATGAACTATCAATTGCCTGCTCCTATTGCATTTTTGCAACCTAATTTAGATGATTTTATCAGCACTCTCAATATTGCGCAAATCTCAACAAAAGCACTTTCTTACTTAGGTGCCATCGGTAAAAATAGTGCGGGATTTTTAAAAGATATGCTTCTTATCGTCGTCTTTTTCTTTTTCGCTCTTTTAAATGGTAAAGATTTACTGGATTATTTTAAAAGTGTGATGCCAATGGACGCAAAAGAGGTTAATGTCGTTTTCTCCGAAGTCACCAATGTGATGAGTGTTGTCTTTTATTCGATTTTACTCAGTGCCATTTTTCAAGGTGCGTTGTTTGCTATTATTGGAATGGTATTTGGATACGATGGATTATTGCTTGGTATTTTCTATGGATTTGCTTCGTTAATACCTATCATTGGCGGCGCTTTGATGTGGGTACCATTGTGTTCTTTAGAATTAGCACACGGTAATGTTGCCACAGCTATTACGATTGCGCTTTATTCTATTATTGTTATCTCTATCATCGCCGATACTTTTATTAAACCACTGATTATCAAATACATTAATGACACATTGGTTAAAACGCCTACAACCGTAAATGAACTTTTAATTTTCTTCGCTATTTTTGCAGGCTTAACAACGTTTGGATTTTGGGGAATGATACTAGGGCCTGCGATTACCACGCTGTTTATTTCTATTTTAAAACTCTATAAAGTTCTCAAAGAACAACATTACATGTAAAAAAGAGGGGGATTATTCCACCTCTTTTACTAACGCTTCTATCTGCTCTATAATCTTATGATGACGGGCTTTTCGCTCTTCAATAAATTGAACTTTTTCCTCTTTTAACGCTGCAAACTGACTAATGAGCCTGTCATAATCTTTGCTAAGAAAGGTGTGGCGTGTATTCATCATATTTTCAAGCTCATACAAATGAAATGATGTGCGTAACCGCTCTTGAATCTCATCAATCTTAGGCTGATACAGTGAAAATTTTGTTGGGTTTTCCTCATAAAGTTTGACAGATTTTTCAATCTTATTTTCTAAAAATGCCACACACACTTCAGTTGCGTTTTGATAGTTGAAACTTACGGCGCTACTTAAGTGATTGAACTCCGAGCTAATCTTGGCGTAAGAGTCTGCTATCTCGTCATTAAATGGCTTTAGAATATTTTCATACACTTTAGAAGCAAAACGGCGCATATTGGCAAATTCAATGTCTGAATGCAACTCTTCGCTTTTGCGAATCACTTCGTACGGCGCTTGCCATTTTAAAATACCTTGCTCCAAAGACTTATAGACTAAACGATTTTTTTCATTGACTTCATTTTGAATGGCACTCAAATTTCTCACGTATTGTTTAAACATTTTGCCAATCAAATTGTCTTCATAAAATAGACTTTTATAAATGACATCAGAATTGATTTTGGGTGCTTGGTATTCAAAAGGGAGGTAATGCGTCTCTTTACTTAAAAAACTTTTTTTCTGCGCTTCATAGCGAACCTGTTTTTGCGTTGTCATTTGATTATAAATCGCATCGGAAATGGTTTCAATAATTTGCTCAATGCGCATAAATGCACTTTTCAGGTCATGCGAAAATTTGCTTTTAAGGTCTGTAAATAGACCTTTTGACTGCATTTCAAAGCGAACGATTTCATCTAAGAGTTCATCGTAAATCGTCAAAAAGAGTTGGTGCTGCGCAATCAATTTTGAAGCAATATCTTTAATCTCTTTGCTAATAGCAAACTCTTTGGCTTGCGTCGCTTTGGGTTGTATTTCTTGACGTATAAACGTAAGAACTTTATCGATATTAGAATCTTCCAATAACTGGATATTTGAACTTAAATCGCCCTCTAAAATGGCGTCTAACTCTTTTTGATACGCTTTAAATTCATGATCTATTGCTTTGAAATCAATCTTTTCGCCACTGTTTTGTAGTTTTACATGTAATTCATGCATAAAGAGTTCGAGTCGCTCTTCCATCATGACTTTTTTATCATGACTGCGTGACTCTAAAGCTTGGCGAGCTGAGATGGGAATGACATCGCTAAAGAACTCTTTAAAAGCCGTTTTGACATAAGTAGTTGTCTCTTCAACTTGTGTGGGTGTAAATTTATCTTTTTGATTTAAGACACACAGTGACTTGTTTTGATATTTGCCTAAGTATTCTTCTAAGACTTGAAGCTCACTCATCTTGCCCGCATTATCGATAAGCGTCAGCCAAATGATACCATCTACTTCTTTGAGGACTTTCTCAGTGGTTTGTGTATCGCTTGCCGCTTGAGAATTAAGTCCAGGAGTATCGACAAAAACAATATCTTTGAGGATATTAAGAGGTGCATACAAAACCAAATAAGCAATGTCTTCGACATGTTCGCGTTGGTCGGTAAAACTGGCAATAGAGCTGATATCGTGGTATTCGTCCCTTCCATCTTTGTAACGCACACGAATTTTAAACGCATCGCCGTAACGAATGTAATTGACTTTAGAAGTCACAGGTGTAATACCCGTGGGTAAAATACTCTTGGCTAGCAGAGCATTGAGAAACGTTGATTTACCACTGGAAAATTGCCCCGTAATTGCCACTTTCATTGGCTCCTCAGAACGCATTTGCAAGCGATAGAGTGCTTCTTTGAGTTGGGTTGAAGGCGAATGCTTGTCATCTAACAAAATATACTGGATTTTTTTAAGCGCGCCTAAAAGCGTCGCATCAAATGTTGGGGTTACCTTTAAAAATTCGGCTTTAAAAGAAGCGATAAAATTTTCCAATAGACTCATTTTACTTCCTTTGTACCATTTAAATCTTTAAGCACGATGTGCATAACGCGCTCTTTTTCTTTGATCTCCAAAATTCTTGCATCTTTTTGAAAGCTTTGATCTTTCATCTGTTTCATGGCTTTTTCAAGCGTTGCTTCTTCATGACCAAAACGCTCCTCAATCTCTTTAGCCGGAGCTTTACATAAGACGACAAAAGCGTTGAGCAATTCTGCATTGACACGTTCGAGTTTACCCTCTAACATCTCTTTAATCGTGTCAAATTCTGCACCAAACAGTGAATCGCAAATACTTGAGAGTTGGCTTTGTTCATTTTTACCGTATTTTCGGATGGCTTCATTGACACTGGTAATAATCGCCATGCTATTTTTAAACACCAAAATAGAACCCAAATGCTCTTCACAAAACGTTTTGGCATCAAAGTGAACTTTAGCGTCTTCATGTTTGAATTCACCGTATTTTGCGTCCATAAACTCAAGCGTACTTTGCATTTTCTTTTCAAATTCATAGCGATAATCACGAATAAAATCGACCATGCCATCTTTGATAGCGGTTTGGATAATAGAAGAAATTCGCTCTTCTTTGGGTGCTTTTTTATTTTTGGTAAACTCATAGCTAACATCATCCATAATGCGGCGTTTTACAACAGATTGTAAGGTATCCAGACGATTATAGGCAAATTTATGCAACGTGGTGAAATAGTGTTGTATTTCTAACTGACTCTGTGCGATTGCTTGATTGATTTGCTCTAAAAAGTTTAAAATACTCTCTTTATTTTCTTGATGTTTAGCATACGCTTGTTCTATCTCTTCTTGTGAAATAGAGAGTAAATGCATCTCTTGTTCAAAAATCGACAGAGATTCTTCTACAATAGATTCAATTTCATTGCAATTTGCGGTAATAATCAAATTGGCTTTTTGGCTATTTTCACCAAAAAGCACCTCTTCGAGATACGCTTCAACCAATGGAAGGCCCGTTTTTTCCATATCGTATCCCAGAGCGATTGCTTCATCGCTTTGACCTAATTTATGCATTAGAGCCAGTTTTCCCGCAATCGGAATAAAAACAATTTTTGCAATCACTTCATCAAGCTTTGCACCCTTGTTTTGTTCTTTTAGACGGTCTTCAATACTGCGCTTCGTATAGGCGATGACTTCTTCAAGCTCTTTTTCTTTAATCGCGTCAATCCGTGTAATCACAATCAGCAGTTGCGCAACATGACGATAAAGCAAGGCATCAATGATAAAATCAACATCTTTTTGCGTTGCGGCTTGTGCTGCATTCATCAGATGAATCATTAAATCACATTCGCTCAAATACTCTAAAGTAATCTCTTCACGCTGAACAACGGGGTCATCAAGACCTGGAGTATCGACAATTTGTACGCCATCTTGGACAAATTTTAGGTCGGTATACAGTTCAACACTTTTTACAAGATTGCATTTTTTATCGGAATGTTTGGCGGAAGTATAAAGTGCTAAATCATTCACAGCTATCGTTTGACTCTCGCCTTGTGGGGTAATCCATGTTGAAAACTGTGCTCCAAAATGGGCCTTACTCTCTGCGACAAAGGCTTCTAAACTTTTAAGACTTTTAGCACCCTCTTCTATTTTATGCCACTCTTTAGCATTCCAAAAATTAACAACGGCATACGGCTCTTTGGCATACTTAATCAGTGTGAGATTGGCGGTTTCAGGAACAACAGACGTTCCAAGAACTTCTTGCCCTAAGAGCGCATTGAGCATCGTAGATTTTCCAGCATTCATGACACCCGTAATACCAATCGAAAAGCGTTGATTTTGGAGTCTTAGAAGCATCGCGTCCAATTTCTCATTCAATAAAGGAACTTCGATACTCTGTTTGAGATTATCAATCGCTGTCATTAAGACGTTCAGTGCTGTTTTATAGTGGTTTTCTTGGACGGTTGCACTTTTTACATGTAAATTAATTTTTTCTATTTTTTTCTCTTCAATAAGCGAAATCAACGTACTGAGCGTTCGCAAACCATCATAAGAGATGACCTCTTCTTTGCGTAGGATTTCTAATCGCTTGATAATGGTTGCATTAATCTGCACATTGCCAATATCCATGAGAAAAAGCAATACTTGCATTTGCGCGTATTGAACAGACTCTTTCGTAAAAGGAGTTGAAAAAAGTGTCTGTAGGACTACTTTGGGAGCTTCAAGCATTCCCATGTTCGCCATATTTTGCGGATTGATGATCAATAAAATAGCAATGCTATCGCAAAAATCATCGAAAGTGTTGGATAACGTGTGACTGAGTTGAGATTTATGTTTTTCTTCTAAAACCACTTGTTGGGTTATTTTCTCATTCCAAACAAGCAAAAAAAAGTCATTGACAACATGCATACAGGGCTATCTTTAAAATTTTTTAATGAGATTTCTTACTGTTTTTATTATATCAATATTTCTTATAATAGAAACAAAAATGTTGGATTAACCGTTCCGATTAAGGCAAAAAAAGGATGGGACAAGTGCCCCATCCTTTATCAATTTGCATGTTAGCGAAGTGCTACGAGTTTTCTTCTCATATAAGCAATTTTTGATTGAAGTGGTAAGTGTTTTGGACAGTTATCTTCACAAGCTACTAAGCTCATACATCCAAAAATACCATCATCATCACCAATGAGTTCATAGAAATCTTCATCGGTTCTATCATCATGTGGGTCCATTGCAAAACGTGCAACCCTGTTGATACCAACCGCACCGATAAAGTTTGGTCTCATCAATTTTGTTCCACATGCAGCAACACAAATACCACATTCGATACAACGATCAAGTTCAAATGTCTCATCAGCAAGTTTTGGATCCATTGGTGCTTCGAGTTTAGAAATATCAGGTTTATGATTGGTATGAATCCAACTCTCAACACGTTTACTCATTCCATTCATCCAGTTACCGGTATCAACAGAAAGGTCTTTAATGAGTTTGAATGCTGGCATAGGCATTAACTGAATAATGCCATCTTTGAAATCTTTCGTTAAAGTTCGGCATGCAAGTCTTGGAGTACCATTCACCATCATACCACAACTTCCGCAGATACCTGCACGGCATACAAAGTCAAATGAGAGGTCTGCATCTAAAGTTTCACGAATTTTTGTCAAAGCAATAAACAGAGTCATACCATCTGTTTCTTCTAGTTTATACTCTGCAAAATGTGCTTTAGAAAGTTTTGATTGTGGGTTATATTTCATAGCCCTGATCGTAATAGTTCTACTCATTTTGTATCTCCAAATCTCTCATTTTTAGCTTTATAGTATGGTTGCAATTCAAATGGCATCAATGCATCTTGGATTTCATGTCTATCTTTGCCTGCTGCTTCCATCTCTTCACGAATTTTATCCACTTGCTCTTGTCGTTGTGTACTAATTGGGTTTTCGATAATATTACCTTTAACACCATATCCACGGAATGCCGGTGGCATTTCCATTTTCATAATATCAAGGTCTTCATAGGTTACTGTTGGTAAGGTCTCACCATCTTTCCATGAAGTCAGTGTTCTCTTCAACCAATTAACGTCATCACGTTTGAGATAATCTTCTCTATAGTGTGCACCACGACTTTCTGTTCTATCACGTGCACCCACAGCAACACAGAGTGCCAATTTAAGCATCATAGGAACACGGTACGCTTCTTCTAACTCTGGGTTAGCAGAGGTTGTTTTTGATTTAACCGTAACATCATGAGATTTTTTAAGAAGGTCTTCAAGTTCATTAACCGCTTCTGCAAGTCCTTTGCCATCACGGAAAATCGCAACTTTTTCCCACATAATATCACGCATTTTGTTTTTGATTTCAAAAATATTGTATTTACCTTTATTGGTCAATAGATGGTTAATGAAATCGCTTTGTTTTTTAAGGGCTCTCTCAATCGCTGTTGTATTCACATCAATTTCATGAGATAGACAAAAATCTGCGAAATAATCACCCACAATCATACCAGCAACAACGGTTTCACTCACTGAGTTACCACCAAGGCGGTTAAATCCGTGCATATCCCAACATGCTGCTTCACCCGCAGAGAAAAGACCTGAAAGCGTTGGAGACTCACCCGTTGGTTTGGTTCTAATACCACCCATTGAGTAGTGTTGCATTGGAAGAACTGGTGCCCAACCTTTTGGACCTTCATCCGCAGGGTCGATACCGTTAAAGATTTGACAAATTTCTTGTACATCTCTTAGGTTACGCTCAATGTGTGCACGACCAAGGATAGAGATATCTAACCATAAGTGCTCGCCATACGGAGATTTAACACCTTTACCTTTACGGATGTGTTCCATCATACGACGACTTACAACGTCACGACTTGCGAGTTCTTTTTTCTCTGGCTCGTAGTCTGGCATAAAACGGTGACCATCAACGTCACGTAAGATACCACCATCTCCTCTACAGCCTTCTGTTAAAAGGATACCTGAAGGAACAATTGGAGTCGGGTGAAATTGAACCGCTTCCATATTACCAAGTTTAGCGATACCTGTTTCAAGAGCAATTGCAGCACCAATACCATCACAAATAACCGCGTTGGTTGTTTGTTTGTAAAGTCTTCCATAACCACCCGTTGCAATCAATGTACCTTTAGCCACATATGCCCAAAGCTCACCTGTAACAAGGTCTCTTACAACAGCACCGTAACAGCGGTTATTTTCGTGAATTAAAGCAATTGCTTCTTTTCTATCTTCAATATTAACATTATGTTTTAATGCTTCATTCGCAACACCAAAAAGCATGGTATGTCCTGTAGCATCTGCTGTATAACAGGTTCTCCATTTTTTGGTACCACCAAAGTCACGAGAGTGAATGTAACCATGTACTTCATCATCTTCAACAATGGTTGTTCTCTCAGCGTTCATAATCGCCTCACGAGGACCTTTTTGAATTCGTGTCCAAGGCACACCCCAACCCGCTAATTCGCGGATCGCTTTAGGAGCAACCGTTACGAACATACGTGCAACTTCTTGGTCGCAACCCCAGTCGCTACCTTTTACGGTATCGGCAAAGTGAACATCTTCGTTGTCACCACGACTCATTTTTGAGTTACCAAGACTTGCTTGCATACCACCTTGTGCCGCAGCAGAGTGTGATCTCTTTACGGGACAAAGACTTAAAACCGTTGTACTAAGACCTTTAGATTGCGCTGCAATCGCCGCTCTTAAACCTGCTAAACCACCACCGATAACCAGTGCATCACAATATTTTACGTTCATGTTTACGCCCTAACCTTCACATCATATCTTACTTCTACTTGTGCAGTTGGCTGAAATTTTTCACCTACATTGTGTCTGTGTTCGTATCCAATTTTTACATACGCTGCAAGAGTTAAAAGACCAAGTGCAAGGAAAAATGTTGTGACAGCCCATTTTACTTTTTTAAGATTCTTACGAGATGCTTTTGCATCTGCACCTTCAAACCATCCCCATTTAACACAAAGACGATAAAGGCCGATACCACCATGGAATTCTACTGCTAAAAGAAGAAGAAGATAAAATGGCCACATATAATCAGAGTACATTCTATCAGCTGAACCAAATGGTCCGATTTCATCTGCTTTAGTCGCCATTGTAAACAAGTGAGCAGAACCTAAGAAGAACATCGCGAAACCAGTAAACGCTTGTGTAAACCACATCGTTGTATCATCATGTTTCATCATGCCCATATGGGTTTTATATGCTTGGTATTGTCTAAAATTAATAGGCAATTTACGCATTCCAAGCATTGCATGGACAATAAATACTGCAAAAACGAATAAGACGATTGCAGAAACAATTACAGGCTGTGGCTCGCTTAAGAACATACTGCCTTCAAACATTTTGGTTATGGTGTACATAAAATCTTTGCTAATCAAGATTGTTGAAACAAAGAACATATGTCCCCACATAAACAAACCTAAAAATAGACCCGTCGCACTTTGAATATAATCAAGTTTTGCTGGAAGTCTACTTTTTTTCCCCTCAATACTAGTACCTAGAAAACCTTCAAGTAGGTCACTCACATCTCATCCTTTTTGTGAAGTTTGATAAACACGCATTAATGTGCAAAACGCCATAGTGACGTCTTATTATCTTTTGTAAAAGCTTTCTTAAGCCCTAAAGCTAACAAGCCATAATTATGCCGTTTTGCACACACCTGCTGAAATTATAATATAGCAAAGGGGATTTAAAAGGGATTTTTTTATCCCTTTTTTCCTCGCCAAATTATAACACCATATAATAGTAACGAGGCCACGACCATAGCTAAAGAGAGCGCTTGTCCCTTACTCATCCACCCACCATAGACAAAACCGATTTGAAAATCAGGTTCTCGATAAAACTCTGCGACAAAACGCGCTATGGAGTAAAAAGCTCCGTATAAAGCAATTAATTCTCCATCGTATCGCTTATGCAAACGATACCAATAGAGGATAAGAAAAACGACCAATCCTTCAAGGAATGCCTCATAGAGCTGAGAAGGATGGCGTAAAACACCGTCCACATAAATTCCCCATGCCACATCGGTAGGTCTACCAACTAATTCTTGGTTTAAAAAGTTTCCAATGCGTCCGAAGATATACCCCACAGGGACACTGAGGGCTACAACATCTAAAAGCCCCCATATCTTCATCTTATGCCTAAGACTAAAAAACCATGTTCCAAGCAAAAAGCCTACGATAGCACCATGATAGCTCATTCCACGTATGCCGACGAATGTTCCATCCATAAAAGGATTAAACATTTGCCACGGATGTGTCAAATAGTAATCAACATGCGGATCATAAAAGAAGATATACCCAATACGCGCTCCTAAAATAATGCCGATTTCTATCCAGATAAAATAGTTCTCTAGCACTTGATTGCTAAACCCCAAATTGTCTTTTTTAACAAACCATTTAGCGGCATACAATGCTCCTAAAAGCGCACAAATATACATAATGCCATACCAATGAACGGCTATAGGGCCTAACTTGAAGGCGACAGGGTCAAACTGACTGTAGATATGATTCCAAAAAGGCATAGGATTCCTTACATGTAAAACTGAACCGATAGTAGCAAATTTGGCTTAAAAGATGAATTAGATTATTTTTTTGCTTGAGAGATCATGCTTCATATTCAACAAGATTACGACCATTAGCTTTAGCACGATACAGCGCTCTATCCGCGCGCGAAACCATACTTTTCTCATCATCGCCATGACAATAATGAGTCACTCCAAAGCTTACGGTAACATGTCCGACTGTTTCAAAAGAGGTATTTTCTATAATAGAACGCAGTTTTTCACACAAGGCAATTCCTTTTTCTAAAGAAGCGGTAGGTATTAAAATCAAAAATTCTTCACCACCCCAACGTGCGGCGATATCTTCTTGACGAATATTGTTCTTAAGGCAAAGTGCTAATGCTTGTAAAACACTATCACCTACTTGGTGGCCATAAGTATCGTTGATAGCTTTAAATTTATCTATATCCAAAAGGGCTACTGCAAATCCCATAGGATAACGTGTTTGGGCATGTAAATAACTTGAAAAAAGCTCATCTAACTTCAATCTATTATACAATCCCGTCAAACGGTCTGTAATGGAAAGTTCTTCGATACGTTTTTTATCGGTTATATCTTCTCGAATCGCTGTATACCCTATCTTGGCACCTACTTCATTGTATAAAGGGGCAATGACTGCTTTCACCCAATAGGCTGACCCATCTTTATGGCGATTTTTCATTTCCCCTTCCCAATTTTGACCTTTATTAAGGTGCTCCCACATCGTTTTATAGACCAAAGAGGGCATATCAGGATGTCTAACAATACGATGATTTGCACCAATGAGCTCTTCTTTACTGTATCCAGATATCTTACAAAAAGCACTGCTTACTTCCGTAATTATCCCATCACAATCGGTAGAAGAGACAATGACATAACGGTCAATAATATCGATATAACGCTCCAGCGCATATTTAGAGTGGCGGTATGCGGTAATATCACTGATAGTAATTACCGTCGAAAGAATGGAAAAATCTTCCGCAAAAATAGGTTGAACATTAGCCTGCACCCATACGATAGAGTTGTCTTTACGACGAATCCCCATAATCACATTGTGTTGTGCAAGTTTTGTCTTAAACGCTTGCACGCTTGGCCTTTCTTCATGCGTAAAAGGTGTTCCATCTTCATGAATAGCCTCCCATTGTGGATGATTAGGCTTTTTCCCGAGAATTTCATGTGCGTCCAGTTGAAGAATTGTTTGGGCGGCTACATTGGATTGTGTAATTTCTCCTTCTTTATTTTGAACCAATACCCCTTCGTTCATGGCTTGAAAGATAGAGTATATTTCTGCTTCCGATTGAGAAAGTTTTTGGGTCATTTGTGCCGCTAAACGCATTGCCTCTTGGCGTGTTCGCTGTTGAGAATATAACAAAGCACCCAATAATAAAGAGAGGATAATGCCTCCAACAAGCTCAGCAATTGGTAAATAACGACTGTAACCCATATCTAAAACTTCGTTGGATTTAAAAATCAGAGTCCAGTGTTGTCCGTATTGTGCAATAGAAGCTTTTTTGGATAAACGCGTATGGATAAGTGATGGATTAGAATCATAAATTTTGGAATTTTCCGACACGGAACCTTCATAAATTTCAAAATCCGTTGCAATGTATTTCATACCCAAGATACTCTCAAAAAATGCATGAGCTTGCAGCGCAGCAATCACCACGCCACGTGCGGCTACTTCTCGCTCTTTGATTGTTTGTATTGGCATAAAAGAGTAGTAAACGGGCAGATAAATCACAAATCCTCCGCTATTACTTTTTATGGCATCCCCCGAGTGTGCATGCATCACAAATTCAAGTTTAGACGAGAATGTCGCCTCATTATTTTGAATAGCGTGCTCTAAAGCATTCAATCTTGTTGTCTCTGAGGTAATGTCGTACCCAAAAGCTCTGCGATTTGATTCATTAAACGGTTCAATAAAAATAATGGGGAAAATATCGTGTTGGGTTGGACTAGGAAATACTTTGTAAGACATAAAACCTTCGGCGTGTAATTGCGCCTCATGTGTTTTGAGTTCAGAAAAAGCAATGCGAGGTGCATATGCCATCGCTTCTAACCCTGGAAAATTTTTCTGTACATGATAATAATCTAAAAATTGTCTCCACTCGGCACGATTGACGTTATCGGATGACATTAAAAAAGAGGCAACACTTTGAAGTAGTTGAACTGTGTCTTCGATAGCATTTTGAATAAGAAGCGTGGTTTGTTCAGTAGCATTGTTAAAACGCTCTTGTTCTGTTTGGTGAATCCACTCCGCACTTTTCCATGTAACAAGAACTGAGAGAATAATACCCAAAAGGACAATGCAACATACCGTTAAAAAAGAATGATAGAGTTGCTGGGCTCGCTGCAAAATTTCCTCTTATTGATGTCAAGTGTGACATTCTAACGAAAAAAAAGGAAATTTCAAATGGTACTTTTAAAAATGAGGGAGGCAAGTTTTGGCTTGCCCCATTGATGGTATTTTGTGGATTATTTAACCTGAATTTTTTTCACTTCACTTTTTTCAACTTTGAGTTTAGGAAGAACAATTTCTAAGACGCCATCGTTACTGCTTGCTTCAATATTCTCCGCGTCAACATTTTCAGGCAATGTAAAACTACGTTGAAACTTACCGTAACTACTCTCTAATTTATAATAGTCTTTTTCTTTACGCTCTTCTTTGAAGCTTCGCTCACCGGAAATGACAAGTTGATTGTCTTTAATATCAATACTAATGTCCTCTTTTTTTACACCGGGTAAATCGACTTCAATGTGATACGCAAATTCACCTTCCCTGGTACTCACGGTTGGTCTAAAGGATGAAATACTGCCTTCTTCTGATTCGATAGGATAATAGCTTGAAAGTCTATTTTCCAACTCTTTAAGCTCTTTAAATGGGTTAAATCGTGTAATCATCATGGTAAACTCCTTTATTTTTTTGAAAGAAGTTTATTACATGTCAAAAAGTTTGTCTGCCACTTAAGTAGCACTACTCCTCAGGAAGATGCTCTAAAAGATTTTGGGAGTCTTTGATGCGTATTTCTTTACGTTTAATATCAATCAGTCCCTCTTTTTTCAGCGCTTGAAGATTGCGGTTGAGCACTTTGCGTACTGTGCCTATGAGATTGGCTAATTCATCGTGTGATAGATTATTAATCAATTTTAGTGTCTGTTTATCGCCTTGTTGCTCAATATTGCGTGCAATGAGTTTGACCAAACGCGTCGTCGTATCGTACAAAGAGAGGTCTGTTGCCAATGTCTCAACATCACGTAACTGCTTAGCGACATAAGGGAAAAAGAGTTTATTAAACGAAGATTTTGTCTCTATCCATTCACGAAAAAGTTCTATGGGAAACACTAAAAGCTTAACATCATCCAGTGCCATCGCGACATTTTCATGCAATTTTCCATCGAGCAAGCTGATAATATCGTACATATCTCCTTTTGCCAGCAAATACAAAATTTGTTCTTTGCCATTTTCAAAGTTAATTTGCGAAATTTTGACACGCCCTTCTAAAATGATAAAAAAATGCTCCATGCACTCCTCAGGTCGCATCAAGATTTCACCTTTTTTGACATAGGTTATCCGTCCAAAACGGGCGATATCTTCGTGAAGCTCTTGTTGTATGACCTCTAATGCGTACATAATTATTTCACCTCTCCATCCACATACATCCATGCTTTACCATAACGTTTGAAACGAGACTGCTCTTCATGAACGCCTTGAGCGCCATTTTGTATAAAACTGGCACGAAACGTGACTTTGCCAACAGTGTCTTTTTCCTCGCCTTGCCACGTCTCTAAGACCTCAAGTCCCATCCATGCTAAACCTTTACATGTAAAAGCAATTTCTTCTTTGAGATGTTTAGCTCGGTTGTTTGGATGCGTCGTTTCATACAAATAATCCACCAAGGAAAAGACAAAAGCGCTGTAACGTGAACGCATCAGTGCAACCGCGGTGGGGGCATTACCCTTTTTATGATACGGCTCACAGCACATTTCATAAGGTTTTAAACTGCCACAAGGGCACAAGTCACGTTCATTCATAGCGCTTCTTTCATTAAGTGATGGAAGAATAATTATACTGATTTTTATGTAAATCGTTTCTTCTATGCTCATGCATTTCGTCACCTAATCTGATACCTTCAACTTTGTATATTCTTAGATACGGTACACTTTCATGACTTGAATAACGAGGCCTTTTGTTGATACTTTTTTCTCTTTTTACATCATGGAAACCATGGTTTCCCGTTGTTGGTTTAACCATTTCTGCGTTTATTTTCAATACCACAGAATTTGCGCCCATTAGTTTGCTTACCAATATTGCCAGTGATTTGAACATCAGTGAAGCACATGCTGGAATTATGATGACCGTGTATGCGTGGGTCGTGGCAAGTCTTTCTTTGCCGTTGATGCTTCTTACTAAAACAATGGAACGTCGGCGTTTGCTTTTATGGCTCTTTATCCTTTTTATTGCCAGTCATATTCTCTCCTCTGTTGCTTGGAATTTTTGGATTTTAATGCTCTCACGTATTGGAATTGCTCTGTCACACGCCGTATTTTGGTCCATTACCGCTTCTTTAACCTATCGTTTAGCACCCGAAGGTAAAAAAACACGCGCACTTGGTATTTTAGCAACGGGTACATCCATAGCCATCGTTTTAGGTTTACCGCTTGGTCGCATCATCGGTCAAGCACTTGGATGGCGAGCTACATTTGGTATTATCGGTTTTTTGGCGTTCTTGATGCTTTTTGTTTTGATGAAAGTCTTGCCTTTGCTTCCAAGCATCAATGCAGGTTCACTTAAGAGTTTACCGCTTCTTGCAAAACGTCCCGCACTGATGGGTATTTATGTTTTATTAGCCTTAAGCATTACCGCACACTTCACTGCTTACTCGTATATCGAACCTTTTGTGCAACAGGTTTCTCTTTTCAGTGCCGACTTTGCAACGCTAATACTGTTTATCTTTGGACTGGCTGGATTTTTAGGTAGTGCTATTTTCGCATATTTCAAAAGCAAATACCCCTTTGTTCTCATTTCAGGAGCATTAGGTGGATTAATCGTGTGCTTGCTGTTGATGCTTCCTTTAGCGCCACATATGCTTTCTTTTAGTCTCATGTGTTTTGTGTGGGGCATCACGATATGCCTTATTAGCCTTATGCTTCAAGTCACGGTCTTAGAACTGACTCCTGACGCGACGGATGTGGCGATGTCACTTTTTTCTGGTATCTACAACATTGGCATCGGCGGAGGTGCTTTTGTAGGAAGTCTCGTCATCTTGCATCGTTCTATGTCAGAGGTGGGAGTCGTGGGTGCATTTTTTGGAAGTATTGCATTGATATTATGCATTGTGATTTGGACAAAATTTTTAAAAGTAAAACCACACGCATAAACGGAGCCATCGACGTGCAAAACCACTTTACATGTAAAAAAATTAGAGTGTTTTGTTACACCTCAAATAACCTTATTACGCCCTCTTTCTTTGGCTTCATACAGCGCTTTGTCAGCCTTGTCAAAAATTTTCACGATATTGTCGTATTTTTCAAACTGGGCGGTTCCAAAACTGGCCGTCAGTGAGACTATTTCAGGAAATTCATACGATTCTATGGCAACGCGTATTTTCTCCGCCAATACACGTGCGCCTTCAATGTCGGTATCACGGCAAATCAATAAAAATTCTTCGCCTCCCCATCGCCCAAAAATATCGGTCTCGCGTTTGGTATATGTTACGATTCGAGCAACGCTTTTTAAAACCTCGTCGCCTCTTTTGTGCCCATAATTATCATTCACATGTTTAAAATAATCCAAATCGAACATAATGATGGAAAGTGGTAATTGGTCTCTATCAAACATCTTTTTTTCATACTCTAAAATATCATCCAGCTTCAAACGGTTATGAATACCTGTTAATTTGTCGGTATTGGAGAGAATTTCCAGTTGCGTGTTATATTTTTTCAGCTGATATTGCCTTACGAGTACAATTAAAATAATAACGCCAATAATCGTCGCGACCATATAAAGATAGGTGTAATTCATGCGTTCTTCATAATTGACCGATATCCATTTGTTTAAAATCGCTTGGTTTTTCATTGTATCAAGCGAGTCAATCGCTTTTTCAAAAACGGAGAGCAGTAAGGGTTCATCGTTGCGTGTTGCGACACCGAGTTCCCATTTTTCATCAAATTTACCCACGATTTTCAAAGAACCGTAATACTCTTTTTGAATTTGGTACGCCACCGTGGCCAGTGTTCCAATATAGCCAAAAAGCTTTTTTTGCTCTACTTTTTGTAATCCATCCGCATCATTATCGACTTCGACCAGTTGCATATTGGGATACCGCACTCTTAAAATTTCACCGTAAGCATACCCTTTTGCAATCCCAATCGGCTTATCGACCAAAGAACTTAAATCCGAATAAAACACCTTATCAAATTTCGAAACTAGCACAAGGGGGATATGCAAATAAGGATGCGTAAAATTCATATACATTCTTCGCTCTGGTGTCGGCATAGCAAGAGAAAAAATATCGCATTTTCGCTCTTTGGCATACATCATGGATTCTAACCATGTCCGTGTAGGAACCAGTACAATCGGTATGCCAATAAAATGTTCCATCTCATGGATATAATCTGCCGCGATACCGACATGCTTACCGTTTTGATTCATCTCCAAAGGCATCCAATCGGGGTCAATACACATCTTAATCGTCTGTTTTTTCGAAAGATACATCTGCTCGTCCAGCGTAAATGCCAACCTTATTTCTTTGGGTAAAATGTTCTTTGACCATTTTTCTTTTAATCTTTCTAGTTCTTCATCCGTCACATTTTGCAACGCTTTATTGATGAGTGATTGTAACGTGGTATCATCATGGTGCATCACGATATAGAGGTTCTTGTCTTTTAATTTTTGTAACTCAACTTTTGAGACTATGCGCAAATTAGCAAGCATCTCTTTATTAATGATATATTGCGATGTAAAAAAATCATCTACGCCCGCATCAATGAGTCCAAACGCTATTGCTTCAAGCATCTCTTTGGCCGTCTCATACTCCACTACTTTAAAGAATGGGTACTCTTCTTTGAGGTATTTTGTGGTAGGCCATCCTTTACCTGCACCTACGGTTTTGCCCTTTAAATCATCGATAGAATGAATATCTTGGCGCTTGGTTTGTGCAACAAGAGCCAAATCCATCGTAATAAATTTATCGCTGAAAAGAAAATTTTTGCGTCGTTCTGCCGAGGGAATCAAAGGCTGGGCGATAGTAATTTCATTATTTTTAAATTTCTCATATAAATTAGGCCATGTATCGCTAATAAAATTCAAACGTACACCCATTTTATCGGCTAAAAGTTTCATATAATCAACTGAGTATCCTTTAGCTTCACCGTTTTCATTAAAATCATACGGATACCAATCCAGCTCATTCGTAACGCTCAAAACAGGATGTTCACGAATGTACGCCTTTTCACTTTCGCTCAGCTCTATTTTTTGAATCTTTTGGGTCGTTTGCTCTCCTGTACCTAAAGGCAAATATTTACGTTTTATTTTTACATGTAAATCAGAAGGCATGGACTCTAGCATTTTATTGAACAACGAGATAAACTCAGGCCAATCCGTTGCCGTTACCATAGACTGCTCTTCCGCAGGGTATTTTGGAAAATTAGACACTGTGACATTTTGCAGATGATAGACCTTAACAAACAGGCTCATAATCGCGATGTCACCTACAAAACCATCAACCACATTGGCATCAACCGCCTTCATCGCTTCAAGACTATTGGGATACATGATGTATGTAAAGTTTGGATAATCATGCTTCAATTTTTCATTAATCACATAATGAGAGACAATCGCAATTTTTTTAGACGGTGATTCAAAAAATGTATTGGGATTTGTCGTTTTATTGCTTAAAAGAGAAAAAGGAAACGCGCAATACGGTTTCGTAAAAAGCATATTTTTAACACGCACTGCATCAGGAGTTGCCTTTAAAATGATGTCAATATTCTTGCGTGTTGTAATGTTTCGCAGCGCTTCTGCCCATGTGCCATCACTGACATACTCTATTTTGAGATTGAACGTTGAAGCAAAAAACTTGATGTATTCAACGCTGATACCCGTGTATTGCCCATCTTGCATGTATTGATACGGAGGAAGGTCTTTGGTGATTCTCACCCTGAGTGTTTTTGTGCGGTCAAGCCAAGCTTGTTCTAAAGGCGTTATGGTGATAGAAGAGAGCGCACTCGAGCAACTTAACAATGATAAAACAATGAAAACTATCTTTGTTAGTGCTTTCATATCACACCCCATGAAACTAAAATGTCGTAGTATCTAGTATGCTAAGGCGATTTTATGTTTGTATTACGATTTCTAAAAATAATGAAAGTATCGTAGTCAATTTTTCTTTAAAACAGTTGATATTAAAAAGTTAGGCAATAATGCGTTGGTATTAAAAGAGGCGACGTTCTATTTACATGTAAAGCCAAAAGCTTTACATGTAAATGTTGTTATTTAACCTTCGCGAAGTGCTTTAGCTATGAGTTCGATTGGGTTTTTGAAGATGACATCAACCTTTTGTCCATGCATTGCATCACTGAGCTGCATTCGACAGGCACTACACTCGGCACTGACATACTCAGCACCCGTCTCTTTAATCATCGCTGCTTTGGGGAGTCCTGCGGCTTTAGCGAAGCGGTAATTTCCTGTTTGCATCGTCACACCACCAAATCCACAACAGCGATTTGGGTCACTCATCTCTTTCATCACATAATTTTGTGAGAGTAAGTTTCGTGGTTCTTTCCAAATCCCTTGCATTTTGCGTGCGTGGCATGGGTCATGGTACGTAATGGTTTCACTTCTACGAGATTTACTGGCTAAGATTTCAGCTAAATTGGTCTTTTTTTCCAAGTATTCGGTTGCCATAAAGATATGAGGTGCAATCGCTTTGGCGCGTGATTGCCATTCAGGTTGGTCATGGAAGAAATGCACATAATCAGCTTTAATCATAGCACTACAAGTGGCTTCAGGAATAATAATGGCATCAAGTTCGTTTACAAAGCCTTCGATGTACTCGATATTAAACTTTGCCAAATAATCGACACTGTCAAAATCGCCTGTAAAGTACTGCGGAGCGCCACAGCATTTTTGTTGTTTGATAAGATACGCGTCTATTTGCAACTCTTTTAAAATTTCCAGTAACGCTTTGCCAATATCGGTGTACATGTAATTGGCTAAACAGCCGATGAAAATACCTACTTTGCCTTTACCACCATTGTGAATGACATCGGGGTGTGAATTCAAAAATGTTTTCTTTTTTAGGCTTGGGAACAGTCTATCCATCTTGATAATTGGGAAATTGCGTAAGTACATAGAGCTTTGTTTCTCTACCATCTTAAACCCACAGGTTTGAAACATGTAACCAAAGCGTGCAAGCACATCCATAATATTACGGTTGCGAAGCAAGAAAAAGGCGAGTTTTTTGTACCATGCCAATCCAAATTTTTTGCGAATGTCATTACGTGCTTGCTCAATAAGCATATCCACAGGCAAATCGTTCGGACAAACATCAACGCAATTCGTGCATAAAAAACAGCTCTCAAAAATACTTTTCGCATTTTTATCGAGTTCCAACTCACCTCGTTGATAAGCACCTAAAAGGTCTAGAAAGCCTCTAGGACTGGTAACTTCATCGCGATTGACCTCATGAATGGTACACACAGGAATACACTTACCGCACTTAACACACGCATCGCTCGTTACATTAAATTTAAACATCTGTTACACCGTTTTACTGAAGCGTCGTAGCTCTTCAGGGATTTTTTTCAAGTACGCATCAAAAGGCATTACGATATTACGAATCAGTAGGGTGCCTGTTGTATTTACCAAAATCTTTTTGCCCTCTTTATCAATGCTCACAAGCTCTTCTTCCACAAAAGGAGAAAGAGCCGACATGGCATCGGCAAAATAATCAAAAAAGTCTATGCCAAACTGTGCTTCAATGCCAGCGATGTTAAGTTTAAAATTGCTCATCATTTCCATAATAACGGCTTTTCTCAGCACATCATCTGCACTAAGCGTCAAACCTCGATGTACCGGTAAAATACCTGCGTCAATTGCTTTTTCATACTCGTCCATCTCTTTGAAGTTTTGCACGTAATGCGTCAATCCTTCACCGATACTGGTTAAACCTATGCCAATTAAGTCCGCACCTCCTTTGGTTGTATAACCTTGAAAGTTACGATGCAATTCTCCTTTTTCAATCGCTAAAAATAGTTCATCATCGGGTTTGGCAAAGTGGTCCATACCAATCATTTGATAGCCATTAGCCGCTAAATAATCAATGGTATAACGCATAATAGCAAGCTTGACACTTGGATGCGGCAGAGTAGTTTCATCAATTTTACGCATCGACTTTTTCATCCATGGTACATGTGCGTAGTTAAAAATAGCCAAACGTGTTGGGTCAAGTGAAACGGCTAAACGAAGCGTTTCTTGAAAACTTTCAAAGGTTTGATACGGAAGTCCATAAATCAAATCCATATTAATTGATTTAATCCCTGCTTCTTTGGCTATCTTAACGGCGTTACCCGTTACATCGTAGGGCTGAATGCGATGAATCGCTTTTTGCACCTCATCGTTAAAGTCTTGAACCCCATAACTGATGCGGTTAAACCCATTACGAGTCAGCACGTCCAGCTGTTCTTTGGTTAAAAAGCGTGGGTCAATCTCGCAACTGATTTCGGCATCGTTTGCAAAATTTTTAAAGTATCGTTTAATCGCACCGATAATGCGCTCTAATTGTGTCGTGTTGAAAAACGTTGGTGTACCACCACCAAAGTGCATTTGAATGACTTCGCGTGAGGTATCAAGATGATGAGAAAGCAGTTCTAATTCTCTTTCTAAATAGTCAATATAACGCTCTTTTTTATCCTCTTTGCTAGTGTAAACAACGTTACAGCCGCAAAAATAACAGGCACTTCGGCAAAAGGGAAGATGAAAATACAATGAAAGTTTGCGACTTTTATCTTGCTTCGCCAAAATACTTTCATAACTCTGTGCTGTAAAACCCTCATGAAACTCAGGAGCCGTAGGATAACTCGTGTACCTAGGCCCTGGTTTTGAATACTTCGCAAACTTATCAAAATCAATCATACATGCATCCTAACGCTCAATAGCACTGATAATACTTGCCCCTTCAGGTATATAGAGATCTTTGAGGTCTAAAAAGAGATTGGGGTGCTCTTTCTTGATTTTTTTAATCAATTTATCAAAGTCGATCTCACGTTTTTTACTTTTGTTTATCTCTTCCATTGCAACAGTCCAAACATCTTGGAAATCAAGAGGCAAGTGTTGCAAAATACTTTTTTCGAGCTTGAGAAAAAGTGTCTCTTGCTCTGCTTTTTTAAAATGTTCTATCATTTTACTGAGTGTTTCAATGGAGAGTAATGCGTGCAGCTTTTGCTGTTCATCATACACTAACCATGGCTCTTTGGTATTGTCCCATGAGCCATTTTTAAGACGAAGAAGCTTAGTATTTTCTTCTTCACTTGGCACAATCTCCAAAACCGTTTGCTCTTTCTGTTTGCTTAGGTTAAGACCTTTTGAAATTTTCTCTATCATCTTAAACTCTTTTTTTCGTGTAAAATCCATTAGTTATTTCTGTGCCTATCGAGCCATACCATGACTGCTTTTTGGGCATGAAGTCTATTTTCTGCCTCATCAAAAATCTCATCGGCATGTGCTTCAAAGACACTCTCACTGACTTCATAGTCTCTGTAGGCTGGTAAACAGTGCAAAAACATCGCATCTTCTTTTGCCAAAGCCATCATGGCATCATCAACCATATAACCTTGAAAATCGCTTATGCGTTTTGCTTTTTCACTCTCTTGTCCCATCGAAACCCAAGTATCCGTTGTTACTACAGTTGCACCTGCAATAGCCTCTTTAGGGTCATTACCAATTGTGATAACCGCACCACTCTCTTTAGCAAAGCCAAGCGCATCTTCTAAAATGTTAGCATCAACCTCATACCCTTTAGGGGTTGCAATGCGAAGTTCAAACCCAAGTTTAGATGCCATCATCAACCATGAATGCGTCATGTTATTACCATCTCCGACATAAGCAACGATTGGTTTTTTATCTTTTTTATATTCAACCATAGTCATATAATCTGCCATCAATTGCACCGGATGATACGAATCACTCAGACCGCTAATCACAGGGACTTTAGAATACGCTGCAAACTCTTCAAGCGTACTTTGAGCGAACGTTCGTATCATCACCATATCAACCATACGGCTAATCACACGCGCGGTGTCTTTCATCGGCTCGCCTCGTCCTAATTGCAAATCATTGGAAGAGAGAAATAATCCTTTGCCACCCAATTGATGCATACCCACTTCAAAGCTCACTCTGGTTCTGGTACTGCTTTTTTCAAAAATCATACCGAGTGTTTGGTCTTTTAAATAAGGCACATAATTTTTTGCTTTTGCCTCTTTTTTAATAGCAAGCGCTAGATCAATAATCTCTAAAATTTCTTGCTTGCTATAATCTTTGAGTGTTAAAAAATGTCTCATTATTTCGTTATCCCCTTTCATTTACTCTATACATGAGCGTTTAAATCATATATAAAGCATTTCAATACTAGTGTCGGTTTAAAATTTCAGCCACTTCTTTAGCATGGTAGCTGATGATAATATCTGCGCCTGCACGTTTGAATGCGACCATCGTTTCCATCATCACACGGTCATAATCTATCACGCCTGCTTTGGCAGCGGCTTTTAAAAGCGCATATTCACCACTCACATTATAAATACACAAAGGTGTGGTCGTTGCGTTACGCACATCTCGTATAATGTCTAAGTAAGCAAGTGCTGGTTTTACCATTAAAATATCGGCACCTTGTTTCTCATCTTCTACCGATTCAGCAATGGCTTCTCTGCGATTTGCTGGGTCCATTTGATACGTTTTTCGGTCACCAAAAGAGGGAGCTGATTCTGCGACATCGCGGAATGGTCCATAATACGCACTGGCAAATTTCGTTGAGTAACTCATAATCGGCAGGTTAATGAACCCTTCGCCATCAAGTGCTTCACGCAATGTTTCAATCATACCATCCATCATGCCTGAAGGGGCTATCATATCGGCACCTGCATGCGCATGCACTAATGCTTGTTTAGCTAAAATTTCTAATGTTGCATCGTTATCAACGCTTTCATGTTCCATATCTAAAATACCACAATGTCCATGGTCTGTAAATTCACAAAAGCAAAGGTCTGTCACAATAAACATCTGCGGAAAACTCTTTTTAATGGCACGAATAGCACTTGCAATGATTCCATGCTCACACAATGCATCGCTTCCGATACTGTCTTTTACTTCTGGAATACCAAAAAGAATAATTGAGTTAAGACCTAAGTCTTGGAGTGTTTGGCACTCTTTGAGAATTTCATCGATGCTCATCTGGTAAACACCCGGCATTGAGCCAATCTCTTTTTTAATATTTTCACCACTTTTTACGAACAACGGATAGATAAAATCGTCCAAACTAAGAGTGGTTTCACGAACTAAGGAACGAAGGGTCGCGTTCATTCTAAGTCTTCTAAATCTCTTAAACATTCTTTTGCCTTATCTTTGTTAAAATTATGTCTTCTTATAAAAAGATACGATTTTAGCATAATTGGATATAAAAAAAGATGAAAATAGAAATTTCCGAGGTTGCAAACCTCCCTTCTCGCTTTGGAACCTTCAAAATTCAGTCATTCAAAGAAGGTATCAAAGAGCATTTAGTTATCTTAAAAGAGCCATTAGGCGAGATTCCTTTAGTCAGAATTCACAGCGAATGTTTAACCGGAGATACCATCGGTAGTCTTAAATGTGACTGCCGAGATCAGCTTGAATATGCTCTCAAAATGATTGAAAAAGAGGGAGGTATGGTGATTTATTTACGTCAAGAAGGTCGTAACATTGGACTACTCAATAAAGTCAATGCCTATGCACTTCAAGATAAAGGCTACGATACCATTGAAGCCAATCATCAATTAGGCTTCAAAGCCGATGAGCGAACGTATGAAGTGGTGGAGTTTATTTTGAACTACTATGCCATCCCTCGCATTAAACTTTTAACCAACAATCCTCGAAAACTAGAGAGCCTCAAGGGAATCGACATAGTTGAGCGCGTTCCTGTTATCATCGAACCCAATAAGTACAACGCAGGCTATCTTAAAACCAAAAAAGATCAAATGGGACACCTATTTTAGGAGAAATCTTATGATACGAAGTGCTACGATACAAGACTGTGACGCCATCCAAGCACTTCTCACTCAATTGGGATATGCCAATACCGCTTCTTTTCTGGGTGAACGCATCGAGACATTACTAACCCACCCCGATGCGATGCTCTTCGTTTATGAAAAAGAAAGAAAAGTCTTAGCGCTGCTTTCTTTACATATCATTCCACAAATTGCCCTTTTGGGCGCTTTTTTGCGCATCAGTTATTTTGTTGTGGACGAATCCGCACGCAACTTGCGCATCGGTTCAGAACTGGAAGCATACGCAACGCAGATTGCCAAAGAAAACAACTGTGATCGCATTGAAGTGCATTGCCATAGCAGACGTATTGATGCACACCGTTTTTATGAACGGCAAGGCTATTTACAATCACCCCGCTATTATGTGAAAGAGATTCAAAATGACTAAAAAGGAGTTGAGATGTTAAAAGAGTTTCGCAATTTTTTGATTAAAGGCAATGTTGTTGATATGGCGGTTGGTTTTATTTTTGGTGCGGCATTTGCGACCATCGTAAAATCCCTTGTTTCCAATGTCATTATGCCTCCTATTGGATTATTACTGGGAAATGTTGATTTTTCTTCTTTGTTTATCGCGCTTGATGGCAAAACGTATGCATCCTTAGCCGATTTGGAAAAAGCAGGAGCGCCCGCCATTAAACTCGGTGTCTTTTTTAATGATTTAACCTCGTTTATTATTTTGGGATTTGTGATGTTTATGATGATAAAAGCATACACAAAAATCATGCCAAAAGAGGTAGCAGCACCTACGACAAAAGCATGCCCAGAGTGTGCGATGAGCATTCCAGTTGCCGCTAAAAAATGTCCTTATTGTGGCATTGAGCAAGCATAAAATCTTTTACATGTAAAGTCTCAAAGCTTTACATGTAATTTAAAAAATCTTCCAAACTTTATAATCAATTTTGCGAGCGTCTATCAAGCCAAACACTCGACTATCAACACTCATGGCATCTTTACCTTCGACAAAAATACCTTTTTTTTCAATGCGAGTAATCTGTTTAAGCATCATACCCACACCTTCATAATAAAACAGAACCAAATCACCTAGCTTTAATGACAGTGGTCGAAAGGCGATTATCCAATCGCCTTCCTTTGCAAGAGGGTACATGGAATCACCCTCAACTTTAAAAATCTTTATCATAGGATAGGATACACCAACTCCTCATTCGGTAAGTAAGGCGCTTTTGCCTTTTTGGTTGCAACACCTTTAATTTCCCAAAAAATAGCCGCAAATTCATTCACCGCATCTAATAAAGCCATCGCTTTTTCACGAGAGACATGTTGTTTAGCTGCCCCACCCAACCCCATAATCGTATGTACGAGGGTATGAATATTTGGGTATTTTTCAACATGGGCTGGCTTAATAAAATCACCCCAAATCACACGGATTTCTTCTTTACACTTTACGGCTTCGCTCTCTTTAACGGCGATATAGCGGCTTAGTGTATTAAAATATTGAGCATCATTGCTCACAGGTAAAGCTGTAATCTGATCGACCATACGAACCACACTTAGCGCTGCAATTTGAGCAACAATAGGATCATAAATACCACACGGAATATCACAATGCGCATGTGCTATTTCAGGGGTAAAAAACTGGGATAACTGTTTCATTTCTCCTCCTTATGATTGTTGGTTTTATGGCTTTCATTTTACTCTTTATTATTAAACAAATATTTAACATTTTAATATACAATTAATTTTATCTTTTGATTCTAAGGAGACAACATGAAACGAAGAGACGCCTTAAAAGTTGCTGCGCTTGCAGCTTTAGCTACCACCTATGCATCAGCATACGACTCAAAACTCATCGTCAATAAACAAATGGTCTCGATCAAAGATCCTGCAAATCCCACAGAAGCAGAACTCAAACACTCTCCTGAAATCACTATTGGTGCAACAGACGCAAAAGGATATGCGTTAGTAGAAGTCAATATTGGACAAAAAGGTATTCTCCACCCAAGCGAGGAGAAGCATTGGATTTACGAAATTGACCTTTTAGCTGATGGTAAAAAAATCGCCAGTGTTGCGTTAGAGCCCGTCATTTCACGCGGGTATCTAGCCGCTAGAGTCAATGCTAAAGAGGTCAAAATGGTAACGGCTATCTCTAAATGTAATATTCACGGAGAATACACCACAACCGCCAAACTTTCTTAAATCGCATTCTATCTCACCATCAAGAGCAATCACTGCTCTTGATTTCTTTGACTTATGTCATTGCATTTTGCCTTCTATCCTTGGGATAATATAGAAAATTACCAAAAGGGAATACAGATGCGACGCACCATTAAACTACAATTAGCTTTAGTCTCTTTTATTGTTATTACTGCAGCACTCGCTTTAGGGTTCAAATCACTTTATGATGGGAAAGAGCAACTTAATGAACTCGATCAACTCCAATCACTGGTTCAACTCTCAACCAGTATCAGCCTTTTTGTTCATGAGACACAAAAAGAAAGAGGTGCAAGTGCTGGCTTTTTAGGCTCTTCGGGTAAAAAATTTGCCGATAAACTTCCACCGCAACGTGCATTGACTGACCAATACCAACGCGGCTATCAAAATGCACTCATTTCCCTAGAAAAAGCAAATTATTCTAAGTCCCTTCTTGATAAAATCGCAAAAATCGATACCCTATTAAAAGAATTGCCTTCCATACGTAAACGCGTCGATACCTTGCAAATCAGTGCCCAAGATGAAGTGAACTATTACACACTCCTTAATAAACATCTCTTAGACATTGTGGCATCAACCGCCGTTCTTTCCTCTAACCATGAAATCGTTAAACAACTCTCCGCCTATGCCAATTTTTTAAAAGCAAAAGAGCGTTCAGGGATCGAAAGAGCCGTACTATCCAATACTTTTGCCGCAGGAAAATTTGCACCACATATGTTTGAAAAACTTATTACACTCATATCGGAACAAAGCTCCTATATTGACTCTTTTATAGGAACAGCATCTCTTACGGCTACAAATTTGTATGAAAAAACTATGCAATCCCCTATTGTTGCCGACGTAGAAAAAATGCGCAATATTGCTATTGAAAAAGCGCAAAGCGGTGATTTTGGTGTTGATGCCACCTATTGGTTTGACACAATCACTCAAAAAATCAATCTTTTAAAAGAGGTGGATGATGCCCTTTCCAAAGAGGTTTTAGCAGCGTTAGATACTCTGCATAACGACACAAAATACAATATGACCCTTCACAGCGGTGGCTTATTTCTTGTAACGCTGTTTGTGATGATTTTATTGTATGCCACGTTTAAAGATATTATTCAAACTATTCAATTATCACAAAAGAAACTAGAAACCATCGCCTCAAATCTTGATTTGACACTTTCACTCGAACTCAACCGAGACAACGAGATTTCAGACACCTTAGGACAAGTTCAAAAACTCATTCATAACTTTCGTATGGCGATTACCAAAGCCATTGATTCTTCCAATCAAAGCGTGGAAGCCAGTGCTAGTTTAGGAAACGTCTCATCCAATTTAGCCCAAAACATCACCAAACAAAATCATTTTATTCATTCAATCCAACACGAGATGGCATCACTGAAAGAGAAAGAAAATACCATGCAACAAATGTCTTCTACAACAACGCTTGACTTACAAGAAACAAAAAAAACACTCGAATCCTTTGTTGCCAATATGAGTAAAGTTGTCTCGATGATTTCACAAGGAGCGCAAAAACAGCATGATTTAGGAGAGCAAGTCGATTCATTATCAAAGCAAGCCATACAAATAAAAGGTGTTCTCGAAATCATTGGCGATATTGCCGACCAAACCAATCTTTTAGCGCTCAATGCGGCCATAGAAGCAGCACGCGCGGGAGAGCATGGACGAGGGTTTGCCGTGGTTGCGGATGAAGTACGAAAATTGGCCGAACGGACACAAAGCTCGCTGCTTGAGATTAGCGCTATGACCAATGTGATCGTACAAACGATTCATACGGTTACAACCGAAACGGAAACAATTTCACAATCGTTTTATCATCTCTCGCAAGAAGCAACGACACTCATCGACCAATCCAATCACACGTCTAATAAACTAAGCCATACCGTACAGATTTCTGAGCAACAAACGTCTCAACATCATATAATCGCGCAAACCGTTGAGACATTTCAACAGCATATTGATGAAGTAACGCTTCTTTCAGAACAAAATAACACCTTAGGCGAAAATGTTGAAGAGATATCAAAACATCTTTCCCTAAAAGCTGAAAGTGCCAATATCGAGTTAAAACAATTTCGCATCCATTAAATAAAGATGTCCACCTAGAAAAAGAGGCGTTCTGCACATTTTGTAGAAAATATTAATACATCATTAATCCCTCTTTCGATAGGATATATTCTTTATTTAGCACAGAAAAGGTCTGTAGGTATGGCAGCATTTGAATTACCCTCTTCTTTTTGGCAGCAAGTGGATGTTTTTACAACACTCTTGCTACAATACAACCAAACGCACAATATCACAGGCGCAAAGACAAAAGAAGCCGTTATGAAGAATGTTGAGGATAGTATCTATCCTATCGAATATTTAGAGGTCGAACATCTTCACAATGCCATTGACGTTGGAACAGGAGCTGGATTTCCTGGTTTTTTACTCGCATTGGCTTTACCGCATGTTCAGTTTACGTTATTTGAGCCTATTGGTAAAAAAAGTGCTTTTTTACATTTAGCAAAATCAACGTTAGGTATCAAAAATGTTACTATTAGCTCCAATAGAGTAGAAAAAGTTGCACCGTTTGATGTTGATTTAATCTGCTCACGTGCCGTGACCAATACAAAAATGCTGATAAACTTATGTGAAAAGTTTATTCATGTTCAAACCACTTTGCTTTTTTACAAAGGAGAGCTTGTCGCAGAAGAGATACAAGGACTTCAAAATTGTCAAGTGTATCAAAGAGACAAACGCTATTATCTTGTTATGAAGGATATTCATGCTTATTAAATTATCGATTTTTATTGCTATTGTTTTTTTAATTTATATTTTCTTTTTTAAAACGCAACGTAAAGAAGAGATATCAAAACAAAAATCACACTCCAAAAAAGTTATAGAGGGCGATACAATGGTAGAGTGCCATGCCTGTTCTACATTTGTTAGCCATGATGAAGCCATTATTAAAGATGGTCACTACTTTTGCTCAAAAGAGTGCGCGAGGTTACCGTAATGATACTCATTGGTCACACATTAATCCCTAGTGAGCCTTTTTACCAAATTGAAACCGAAGCCCAAATTGCACAAACACCTGCAAATGCAACCGTCAGTTTTACATTTAACGCACCGCTTGCAGGGTATTGTAAAGCACAAAATATTTCTTTTGCTTTACATGTAAAAAACATTGAAGAGCTTGTTTTAGCGCATGCACTAGGTGCTTCCTATTTTTTAGTCGATAAATCGTTAGCATTACAAGCTCAAAAAATTGCCGATGATTATCTTTTTGATGGAAAAGTTTTATTGAAAAGCAATGACAATACGGAAATTGAATTTGCGGCAATTCACTCCATTGATGGCATTATTTTTGAACACGGTTTTACCTTTCTTTCATAAAGAACATGAATGCATAAAAGTCATTATTTTATTTTAGCGTCCTTTGTTTCGGTTTTTTATTGGCTCTTAGATGCATACACCAATGCCTCCTTGTATGATACATCCTTTGTCAATGAGGTCTTGTTACAAACACCGCATAGTATTGTCTTTATGAAGTTTTTTACGGCACTGCTTCTTTTTGCACTCAGCCTTACTCCTTTAATCTTAAAACAAAAGAGTACTGCTCATTCCGTAGAACCGCCGCTCAATGAGTTCACAGAGTTGCAACGTATGGCAGATATTCTCTTTTCGTCTCTTTCAACCAAAATTAATACGATTAAATCACTTGAAATATTGGAAGAGGCGTTGCATTTAGAATCAACCATTCTTTTTATTTATGATAAAGAGACTTTCTCGCTGTACAATGAAAATGACTTTATCAAGTCTGCCTTTCGTTCGAAAGAGATTACACCGCTTCAAGCCAATCCTAATCGCAGTGAAATTGAAGAGATTGCCATCAGTTGCTATGTCGAAAAGCGCCCTGCGTCCAAAGACACTATCAAATGGGCCAACAAACACTTAACACTTTTTAGCTTTGAACTCAAAGAAGACCGCAGTGAAAAAGCACTGGGTAGTTTAATGATTGCAACCCATACACCGCAAATGATTGAAACTCATAAGAGCTTGATTCAGCGCTATCTCCAAATGCTGACGTTTGTCCTCTCACTTGCCATGAAAAAAGAACTTCTACAAGGATTGAATGTTCAATACTCCAGTGAAAGTAGCAGCTATGACAAGATACTGGGTATTATGAATTACTCCAAAATGCAAGAGCACATCGAGCATGAATTTAAGCGCCATAAGCGCTACCATACGCCTTTGACATTGGTTATTATAGAAATTAATATGTTTAAAAATATTAGCAATATTTTTCCAACAGATGTCATTACAACTCTTAAAAAAGATTTTATACAGCTCGTGAAAAAAAATACGCGCGATGTTGATATTTTTGCAAAGTGGAATACCGATCAATACGCGCTTTTATTACCCAATGTCGATTTTAGAGCCGGACAAGGAGTTGCTAAAAAACTGCAAGCAATTTTAGCTGAGACAAAATTTGCGCGTATCGGAAATCTATCGTGTAACTTTGGCATTACATCGCTTGTTCCAAAAGACACCATCGCAACGTTTAGAGCGCGAGCAGAAAGTGCTTTGGTTGTCGCTGCCTCACGCGAGAGTAATCATGCAATCGAGGTTAAACTCCACGCCGAGCATTAAATGATGACACGTTTTAACGTTGGAGAGAGTTTCGTTGTGATTTCGTAGCTGATCGTTTTAAAATACTCGGCTAGCGGATTGGCATCATCAAACATACAGACTTCTTTGGCATCGCCTCTTAAACAAAAGCTATCCATAGACATTCGACCTAATGTAGGTTCATTGTTTGCCATTAAAACAGGACTATAACCATCAAAGCGGAAAAAACCATCACCATAGCCAATATCATAAGTAGAAATTACTTCGTCTTTTTGCGCTTGATATGTTCCACCGTATCCAACACGTTCGCCTTGTTTTAAAATGCGGGTGCTCAACTTTTCAGCCCATAGAGCTAAAACGGGTTTCAAATCATACGTTGCAATGAGAGCATCGAGCGTCGTATATCCGTACATCGCGATTCCTGTACGCGCAAAATCATCATCTCCCAAAGAATCCACACGCAAAAGACCAGCAGAATTACAGCAATGAAAATTTGCCATTGGGAGTCCATAGCTTTTAATGAGTGCTTTTATACGCTGTTTGCCACGTTCAAAATTACTTCTTTGCCAAAAGAATTCACTGTTAAACTCATCAGCACTTCTAAAATGGGTAAAAACCCCTTTTAAAACCAATCCTTTTTGTACAATTAGCGCCATGGCTGCATCGATATTCTCTTCTTTAATACCGTTTCTATGCATTCCCGTATCAAGGCTCAAATGAATACGCGTACCGCTCGGAAGCGCTTCTAACGCTTCATACGAATGTGTTGCCAGGGAAATAGATGAAGGAAGATTTTCTTGCGTTGGATGGTCCACCAAAACAAGAACCTCTTCAAATAAAGAAGCGATGCTTTTAGCCTCTTCTATATTTTTTACAGCAGCTCTTTGAAGGCCATATTCAGAAGCCAAGCGTGCCATCGTTAGAAGGTCATGCCCATACGCATTATCTTTCAATACCGCCATTAGCTTATGTTTGCCACCTGCTTTTGCCGATAAAAGATCAAGATTATGAAAGAAATGCGCTTTATTAATTGTAATGAATGCCATGATTAAGACTTTGTATTAAGTTTACCCATCACAAACCCACGTAATTTGCGGGCTTGATAATCAAGTTTGTAAAAATGTTCGTACACGCTTTGGGCGTCGAGTGTCGGATGATTGGAAAAATCAAAAGTAATGCCTTGCTTGTCTTTAGGAACATTTGCATCTATAAACGCCAAAAATGCTTCTCTTGCATCGAGTAACTTTGCTAACTCTTTTTCCATCATCTCATTTTCACTCATATTTGTTCCCTTATTTTTCTGCTAGGATATGCATTTTATCGCCAATCATTTCAAAATAGAGTTCTTTCTCACCTTTAGATGCAAACGATGGACTTTTATATGTTTGATAAAATGAAACTTTGAAAAGTTTGCTATCGTCTGTAGATGGATAAGGTGAAATACTCATATTGTCAAAAATAATTGTTTTATTCTCTTTACGTGAAAAAATCTGTTTTTTCATATTTGAAAAAGCAACTTTTCCTGAACCATCGGATTTTTTAAAATCATTTGAGTAAAAATTTAAATAGGTATTAATATCGTTAATTTTCCAAGCATGTTGCCATTTATACACTTCACTTAAAATCACAGCAACGCTTTCTCTCGACATTTTAGGCACTTTTGACTCACCAATAATCGTCACCGTTTTTTGGGCATTGATTTCTGTATCAAGATTTAAAATAGCATTATTTTCCATGACCACGCACCCTTTGCTCAAATCATCGCGGTCTTTTCCATCAAGTGGCATACCATGAATCCAAATCCCATCGCCACTTCGTCCTCTTAAAACATCAAATAAATTTGGGTAAGAGAGTGAAAAAGCTAATGGTCCATAAAATTGGTTGGTTGGTTTAAACCGTTTGGTAATTTCATAAACGCCCACAGGTGTTTTCAAATCACCACGTTTTACTTTCGGACCACTTTTACCCATAATCACGTCATCATGTGTTTTCACAAGCTTCAGTCCATCATCATTGACACGGAAAACTTCACAACGTTTTTTATCTTTTTCACAAACGATGACAGAATCAACGTCATCGTAAAAACCATAAGAGACATCCATACCTTTGAGTTGTTTTGCCCAATACTCTTTAGACATCAACTCTTTTTCACTTGGAGCTTTTGTTTTAGCGAGTGCTTTAACTTTGCTTGACCTAAAAGGCTCTCTTTCTTTTGTTTCTCTCGCTTCTTTAGTCGTTTCTCTAGTTTCTTTGGCTGTTTCTTTCACAACCTCTTTAGATTCAAACTCTTTTTTGAGGAAATCCTCAACAGCATTAATACCTTTGGTTTTGTAAATACGATAGATATCTTCTGCCGTTGCGGCATATAAGGCTAAGGCAAAAACCGATAATAAGACAAGATAACGCATACATTCCTCTCAGGATAACAATTTTTGATTGCTATTTTATAAAAAAATCTCTTAAGACCTCCTCTGTTTCAAAAACAAAATTGATTTTCTTTTTTTACGTATCTTTTAAACTTCTTTCGTTATTATCAACCCTGACTTAATAACGAGGATACAAAATGTCGTTTGAACTTATGTTAGCTTCTAGTATCGTTACCCTGCTCGTTATTGTATTACCTACTCTTTTCTTACTCAGCCAAAAACTAGGTCCTCGAAATCGAAAGAATAAAGCCAAAAATAGCGTCTATGAAAGCGGTATCGCCTCTCCTGTTGGGACAAGTGAAAGTCGCATCAGCGCTAAGTTTTATCTGGTTGCCATTTTGTTTGTTTTATTTGACGTAGAGATTATTTTTATGTTTCCATGGGCGGTAAATGTACGCGAACTCAGCCTTTTTGGCCTTTTTGAAATGTTTACGTTTATTGCATTGCTCTTAGTAGGTCTTATTTATATTTACCGCATCAAGGCACTTTCATGGCAGTAGGTGCAGAAGCAATTTTTGGCGATAGCGCCATTACCACAACTTTAGAGAGTGCGATTCATTGGGCAAGAGAATCTTCAATGTGGCCTTATGTGTTTGGAACGGCGTGTTGTGCCATTGAGTTTATGAGTGTTGCTAGCAGCAAATACGATATTGCGCGCTTTGGAGCAGAAGTTGTCCGCTTTTCTCCACGCCAAGCAGATTTATTAATCGTAGCAGGTACGGTCAGTTACAAACAAGCTCCTATTTTAAAACAAATCTATGATCAAATGAGTGAACCAAAATGGGTCATTAGTGCGGGTGCATGTGCATGCAGTGGTGGATTTTATGACAATTACACAACGCTGCAAGGTATTGATGCACTCATTCCTGTGGATGTGTATGTCGCAGGTTGCCCTCCTCGCCCTGAAGCTTTTTTAGACGCTCTTTTGGAAATTCAAAAAATTCAAGCCAATGAAAGTCTGTTGGAAGATCGTGCAAAGCGGCTTTTTAAAGGATTGCTAGATGTCTAAATTCTTTAAACAGACGTTTGAAAACCAATACGAAATAGACTCTTTTGGGTCTATTATCCTTGATAAAGAGCTTATTCTCAAAGCATTACATGTATTATCACACGATGATGGATACACGTTTTTAGTCGATATGACCGCCATTGATTATTTACATGTAAAAAACCAGCGTGAACGTTTTGCCATTGTTTATCTCTTGAGAGACAAGAATTTTTCCAACCTCATCACACTCAAAACATATATCGATAGCGCGATGGCAACACAAAGTATTACGCCGCTTTTTAAAAGTGCCAATTGGTCAGAGCGGGAAATTTGGGACCAATACGGCATTCATTTTATCAACCATCCCAATCTCAAACGTATTTTGAACCATAAAGAGTTCATAGGACATCCGTTGCGTAAAGATTATCCTATTACAGAGGGACAAGTCTGTCACCGCAGTGATGATTTGATGGATGAGATGACGCCGCGCCTTAAGACCAAAGGCTATACCTCGCACGAAGAACTCATGTTCCTAAATCTCGGTCCCGCGCATCCAGCAAGCCATGGAACCATTCGCACTTTTGTCGCATTGGATGGTGAGAACATCACCTGTGCCGTGAGTGAGATAGGCTATTTACACCGTGGATTTGAGAAATCCTGCGAAAATCATACCTACAATCAAATTATCCCTTATACTGATAGACTCAATTACTGTTCTGCCATTTTAAATAATATTGCTTTTGCCCATGCCGTTGAGGGTATTTTGGGTGTTGATTTGCCTGAGCGTGCTAAATTTATTCGTGTTATCATAGGAGAACTCTCACGCATCATTGACCATCTTGTCTGCTTGGCGGCTATTTTAGTCGATATGGGAGCATTAACCAATTATTGGTATTTGTACAATCCCAGAGAAAAAGTCTATGATTTACTCTCGAAACTTACAGGCGCACGTCTGACCAACTCTTACATGCGTATTGGCGGTATGAGTCATGATTTATACGATGGCTTTGCAGAAGATTTAAAATTATGTCTTCAAGAGATTGAACACGGCGTGGGAGAGACTTTAAAACTCATTGAACACAACCGCATTTTTCATGATAGAACCCAAAATGTAGGTATCATCACTAAGGAAGAAGCCATCAACCGAGGGCTTAGTGGTCCAAATCTTCGAGCCTGTGGCGTGCCTTACGATTTACGAGTCACTGCCCCCTATTACCATTACGAAACATTTGACTTTGATATGGCACTTGGGAGCGTGGGCGATGTGTATGATCGTATGATGGTTCGCTTTGAAGAGATAAGACAAAGTAAACGCATTATTGAACAAGCGATGCTCCGACTCCCTACTGGAGCCATTTGTGTGGATAACCATGCCATTTCACTTCCGCAAAAAAAAGATGTTTATAGCAATATTGAAGGGTTAATGAACCAATTTAAATTGATTTATGAAGGGGTAAAAGTTCCTCCACGAGAATATTATCGTGCGATTGAAGGGGGGAATGGCGAACTTGGATTTTTTATTGTCAGTGATGGCAGTGGAACGCCTTATAAAGTAAAAGTCAGACCTCCTTGTTTTTACGCAATGGCAGCTTACCCTCGTATCATTGAAGGTAGCATGATTGCGGATGCTGTTTTGACCTTGGGAAGTTTAAATATCATAGCAGGAGAGTTAGATCGATGAGTCATTTTACGTTTAATAAAGAGAATGAAACCAAGTTTAATTCTCTCCTTGAACGCTATCCCAACAAAAGCTCTCTGATGCTCCCTTCCTTATGGATGGTACAATATCAAGAAGGCTGGATTAGTTTAGATGCTATGCGTTTTATTGCAGAAAAATTAGAGTGTGCTCCTATGGAAGTTTACTCCGTTGCCTCTTTTTATACCATGTTCAATCTTCAACCTATTGGCAAATATCATATTCAAATTTGTCGTACACTTTCATGCATGTTGTGTGGTTCAAAATCTTTACAAGATCACTTACAAAATCGTCTTCATATCAAAGCAGGTGAAACCACAAAAGATGGTAAGTTCACCCTCTCCTTGGTTGAATGCCTCGGCTCGTGTGGAACAGCGCCTTGTATGAGACTCAATGATGATTATATTGAACATCTGAGCATTGAAAAACTCGATGAAATTTTAGATGAGCTTGAAAAATGATTGTTAAGCTTGTGAGTCGTAATTTTGACATTCCAAATTCTCATACACTAGAAGTTGCACGTGCAAATGGTCGGTATGATTCCCTGCACACTCTTTTTAAAATGAGCCCTGATGAAGTCATTACGGAAGTTGAGCAAAGCGGTCTTCGTGGAAAGGGGGGCGGTGGCGCACATACAGGTGAAAAATGGCGCCTTATTCCTCCTCAAAGCGATAAGCCTGTGTACCTCGTCATCAACGCAGATGAAGGAGAACCTGGAACGTTTAAAGACCGTCAAATTTTAGAGTTTGACCCTCATTTGTTGATTGAAGGCATTATCTGTGCTGCGTATGCCATTAACGCGCATCATGCTTATGTTTATATTCGAGGCGAGTATGTCTTTTGGATGAATCGTTTGCAAAATGCTATCAATGAAGCATATGAGGCTGGCATTTTGGGTGAGTCTATTTTAGGGCATGATTACTGTTTACATGTAACGATTCATCAAGGTGCAGGCGCTTATATATGCGGCGAAAAAACAGCTCTTTTAGAATCATTGGAAGGCAAGCGGGGACATCCTAGACTCAAACCAAAAGGAAAAGAGCCAGAATGGTTTTTCGGAAATCCTACTGTCGTCAATAATGTTGAAACCATCGCAAGTGTGCCGTACATCATTGCAGAAGGGTATGGAGCGTATCGAATGCATGGGACACACGAATCTCCTGGAACGATGCTCTTTGGCATCAGTGGGCACGTTGAGCGCCCTGGTGTGTATGAACTTGCCTATGGGACACCAATGAAAGAGGTGATTTATAACTTATGCGGTGGCATTAAAGAGGGTAAAAAACTTAAAGCCATCATTCCCGGTGGTTCATCGGTTCAAATTTTGCGTGCCGATGAAATTGAAGACATTACCTTGGATTACGAATGCCTTAAAGCGCATGGTTCTGCTTTAGGAACAGGGGGTATGATTGTTCTTGATGAAAGTGTGAGTATTCCCGAAGCCATGAAAAACCTTTTTGCTTTTTACCATCATGAGTCATGCGGTCAATGCACACCGTGTCGAGAAGGGACAGGTTGGGTCGATAGTATCTTAGCCAAAATATTGGAAGGCAAAGGTGTCCAAGATGATTTTCAAACCATTCTTGATGCCTGTGATATGATGAATGGCAAAACGATTTGTGTTTTTGCACCATCGGTTGCCTTTATTGCACAAAGCTATCTCAAAAAATTTCCAGAAGAATTTAAAGCGTTATTGGCCTAAGTTTCTGTTTGTTTGTCAAGCGTCATTGGAGTATGCGCGATTCCGCATCGTATTGGAATCACGCACTTTTTCTCTAATGCAAACTCTTTTTAGAGTTGTTCCAAGAGCGGAAACATAGGATAATAAGATGATAAAAACAGCAAAGCTGTATTGACAAGAGGCACTAATTCTCTTGGTTCATCTACCACTTTATTCACTATTTTATACCCCTCACCTTTATGGGTTTCTATAAAATCCAGTGGAATTTTTGCCCTTAATTGTCGAACTAATGACCTAATTCGCTCTTCACTTGCAATCTCGCCTTGATAAACATAACAAGCAATATCGTTAAATGAAGTAACATGCGGCGATTTAATAGACAATAATTTAAGCAATAACGCTTCTTTTTTTCCTAAAATTACCTCTTCTTCATGATTAATAAATTTGCAATGCTGAAAATCAAAATAGACATCTTTTGATAAAAAGAAATTATCGTCATTCCAAATATCACATAGCTTGTAAATACTAAAGATAATCTCTTCTGGCAAGAAATCTTTAACAATCACGCTTTCGTAAGAGAGATAATAGAGAGTTTTAAAAATAGTAGGCTCAGGGTTTGGCTCTAAAATAAGTAATATTGGAGCATCACTTCCATGCTCTCTTAGAAATTTCATGGTGCATACATCTGTTGGATTTTTAAGATTGAGGATGAAAAGGTTATAGGAGGCCAAAGCAACAGCATCTTCGTTAAAAAGGTCTTCTTCGTTTTGTACTTTTTTTACATCCATTTTCAATCGTAGTCGATTTAAGGCTTTATCAATTTCATTTGCTAATTCTCTATCTGGTTCAAGAAGGAAAATTTTCATTTTTGCTCCTTATTTTCTTTGATTTCTTCCTCTTGTTCTTTTTTGTCTAGCGTATTATTATAACATTTAAATTAATACTTTTCTTGATTGTAAGTACAATAGCCAATTCCTTCGAAAGGAAAAGTACACTATCTTTGTTTTATAAAAATCATACTAAACGCAAAAAAACGAGGGATTTATACATAAGTATAAACCCCTAAATTCATCGTTTTAAAGAACGTATTTATTGCTCAGGGCAATTAGAAACTATAGGATAAATAAAAACGTGCATACGTAAAGCTATCTTCTCCACTGACATGATCATACGTACCGTATCCTGCCCAAAGTCTTGTTGCAAAACCTTTTAAAGCACCACTAAATTTATATTTTAGATCAAGATCAATTTCACTGGCGCCATCAAGGTACATTCTATCGGAAGAGGATGTACCGCTATTCATATAGCCTTCATCACTTTGCGTGTAGTAGGCGTATTTAAGAGCTGAGCTAAATCCTGGAATTCCAAAACCATAGATTGCTTCAATAGAATAAGCATCAACGCCTGCAAAAATTGCGTTATTGGTGAGCATATCGGTATAAGCAATGGCATCAGGCACATGCCCGAAGGTTCCAGGAAAGTTCGCTTCCTCATCCATTGTGGTATAAGCAGCATTGATTTTAACGCCACTTATTTCTGTACCAGCTTGAAACCCATAAAGCGTTGCATTATCTTTTCCCGTAACTAATGGATTATCATAATGGGCACCCGCATAGGTCATGGCTAAAGAGAGAGGAAAATCAATGGGTAATTTATACTCTGCTTGGAGATAATACTCATCATAGCCACCTGCTTTAATAAAAATAGGCGCATCCCATATCGAATAAGGAGCCGCACCATACTTTCGATCTTGATTGGTTGTGAGGTATTGACCATCTACTTTCAACCCTTTAATACTTTTATTCACAAAAAAGACAGAGTACATACCGTCACTAAAATGTTCATCTTGTTGAGAATTACCTACGGCATCACTACCATATCGCATTTGCCACTCTTGGATATAGATTAGTTTAATCATCGTGTCAGGAATTTCATTGAGGGTTAAGACTGCCGCATCAAAAGAATCTTCGAGAACAAATGCTGTGCTGGTCATAATAAGAGGTGTTTTAATTTTTTGACGGCCTACTTTGATATCCGATTTTAAGAATGAGTATTGAATATATGCTTCTGAAAGGAGTGTTGTACTGACTGAGTTACGAGGGTCATCTTCCCTTTCTGGCTGATAAGGGCTTGTAGCATCACTCTTTTGCCAATCTAAATCATGGGCTGTTTGAAAACCAAGACCTAATTTAAATCCCTTAAAAGAATCTGTCACATATCTCAATTCAGCGCCAATAGAACCAACATTGACGTTATTTACGGGAGCAGTTTGAATCAAAGCATCAGAGTTACTGCCGCCTGTATATTCAAATCTTAATTGACCACTTACTGTTCCATTTTTGAAGGCATCTGCAAGTGCATCGCTGTTTGCGTATGCTACCGTACCCATTGCCATCATTGCCACTAAAGATAATTTTGCTAATTTCATTATTTCTTCCTTTAGTTATCTTGGTGCGTTGTCCTATTCTCAAATAAGACAATGCACTCGCAATCACAATCCTATTAGGATTAAGCCTGCCACTTAATCCTAAAGGAGCCCTTTTTATTTATATTTTAAATCTTCCAATAACTGTTTTTGGACTTCTTCTTTTTTCTTGTCTAACTTCCCGTTATAAAACTCATACTCAGGTTTATAATAGTTCAGCATACTTCGAAGCCCTTTATGCCCGATTTCAGCATGACAAGATGCACATCCGATTTCTTTATCAGTACCTTTAAGGCTTGCATAATGCTCATGCATTTCACGGCCTTTCTTACTGATATACCCATTTGTTTCAAAATTTGGATGACAACTAATACATCCTTCATCTTTCACAAAATGTTGTCTGTTTTCACGATTTTTGTACCAATCTATATCTTTGGGATTTCCAAAGAAATGGATTGCGCCCTCAACAACACCGTTCCTTGCTTTCGTCATGATGTAACTTAGAACATTATCATGAGGCAAGTGACAATCAACACAATTCACCCGAATACCTGTTTTACCCTTACCACCATGAACATCATTTTGATAAGCAGCCACCATAGGATCCATTTCATGACAAATGACACAAAATTTATCATTACTGGTTCTATGGAGTCCTTCATAGGTTCCCAACGAGAGAAGAAGACCTATAAACACGCCTGCCAAGCCAATAATAAAAATTTTACTTTTTATAAATGAGATGAGTTTTTTTATCATGGTGTCGGCCTCATCCAAATTTTTACATCATTACTATGACATTGCAAACACATATTGTCTGATGGTTTATGCTCATTATGACACTCATCACAATACAGCTTTGGACCATCATGAATCGAGTTATGTGGATTGACATGTAATGCATCCATAAATTTAAGCCTGTCTGCCAAATACTGCTTGGTTTTATGGCAAGACAAACAACCTTCATCGCCAATCAGTTTAAAATTTTCAGGGTTGTCTCCTTGTCCCTCATGGCAATCTGTACATTTAAACGACAGCTTGGCATGGTGAGGTTTTAAAGGAAACTTCTTTTCCAGTTCAGGCGAAACTTTGATAGGAGGAGCCACCTTTGACTCACTCCCGACTAAAGAGACCATCCCCATCAAAAGAAAAAACCCTATTGCTAAAAGAGTTTTTTTGCTACACATGATTAGATATTCTCTCCTGCAATCAAACCAAAGGTTAAACAATCTGTTACAGCAACCGTACCTAAACGACTTGCGCCATGTGTTCCACCTGTCACTTCACCTGCCGCAAAAAGACCTGGAATTGGTTTATTGGTATTGGCTGAAATGACTTGTGCTTTTGTATTGATTTGTAAGCCACCCATTGTATGGTGAGGTTTTGGCATTAAACGAATCGCGTAGAATGGTCCTTTCATTTCGATTGGCTCACTTTTCACGTCTTTAAGTGTTTGTTTTTTAAACTCGTCTTCTTTACCTGCCATTGCTGTTTCATTGTATTTTTTAATCGTCTCTTTTAATGCATCTGCAGGAATCTTATAGTTTGCAGCAACAGCGTCAAGCGTATCAAATTTTTTCATTACACCACCCGTGATACCTTTTTCAATGATTGGATGGATTTGTGGGTCAAATGTATTGTACGTACCAATAACAACAGGGTATGCTTTTGGATCTTTTCTTAAAATGACATACTCAGCATCTGCTCTTGTTTTACGATCTGCCATTTCATTCATGAAACGTTTACCGTTTCTAACATCAATTGCAGCACCAAGTCTAAAGAGTCCTTGTTGTGTTAAAAGTGGAGCTACACCAAAACCTCTCTCGTCTGGACTTGCCCATGGTCCTTGTTGAATCCATGAAACATGTACAGGGATTGCACCAATTTGGAATGCTTTAAGTAGTGCCCCAGCCGTTGCTCCTTCGTGGTTTGTAGCATCTTGATCCGGAGCGATACGAGGGTCTTGGAGTTGTCTGTACATTTTATCCATAGAGAAACCACCGCTTGCAAGGACAACACCTTTTTTCGCTTTAATGACTTTTTTCTCGCCCGATTTATTTTCAAGGTCATCACTAAACAGTTTACTATCGAATCGATAATTGGTTCTGATGACAACACCGACAACACTGGTACCATCCGCACTCATCACAAAATCATCAAATTTTGTACGGGTCATGATTTTACAACCAGGAAGTTTTTCAACAAATGCGCTCATTGGTTTGATAATGCCTGAACCACTCATATTATCAGTGACCAATGATCTAGGAACAGAGTGACCACCAAACCACGCAGGTTTTACATCTTGGAATTTTGCACCACATTGTACGGCAAAGTTCAAAGCATCATTGGATCGTTTAACAATCGTCTCCAATAATTCAACGTGATTGATACCAAGCCCTGCTTTTAAACAATCGGCAATAAAAAGCTCACCAGAGTCTTGAATACCGTATTTTTTTTGTGCAGCGCTGTTAGGAACAGCCATACCGCCACCATTAATAACAGAGTTACCACCTACACGTCCCATTTTTTCAACCACTAAAACTTTATAACCTCGTTCTACGGATTTAGCAGCTGCAGCAAGACCTGCGAAACCTGTACCAACTACGATAACATCGTATTCTTCATCAAATTTAACCTCTTTTTCTGTTGGAGCTGCCGCCATTGCATTACTTGCGCTAAGCATTGCCAAACCTGCTGTACCAAGAGCACCCAACTTAAGTGCGTCTCTTCTAGACATAGTCTCTTTTTTCATTTCTTTCTCCTTTTGAAGTGATATTTTATTTGTAACTTAATTTTAACGACTAACTGTGATATTTAATGTGAGATTCCTATGAAATCATTATGAAGCAAATCGTATGTAACTTTTGATGGAAATAGTGATGAAAAATATGCTTAAAAGAGGAGGTAAATTACGATTTGAGCGCTATAAAAATGAATAAATGACGATAAAAAGCCATAAGTATGGATATTTTTTTAATAAAAAATTTTAATTATAAAATACAAAAATTGAGAAGAAATATAACCCTTTATGAAAAAAACATCTTTGTAAAAGTATCTCCTTATAATATAGGTAGTGATACTTAGATTGAGAGTTAGGAAGTATGTTTTATTTTACATGTAAAAATGATGAGGCATTAGTGTCTTGTAAAAAAGCATTGTATGCGATATCTTTATTTCTTAATTCATAAGCATAGGCGAGTCGTTTGGCGGTATGTATAGAAGGGGTGAAAAGGTCACCTTGTGGGAGTTTATGTTCGTATTTTTTCAAAAGTCGTTGTTCCAAAGTCGCTTGTGATTTTAAAGCATCTGGATAAATGTGTTCTACGCGTATTTTGTGATGGGTTAAATACTCCGAAATCAGTCCAAAGCGATGACAATCAAACGCTTCTTTTTCTGAACACATCAGTGCAATGCGGTATCCTCTGCCTAATCCGTGTTCTAATCGCAAAATACCTTTTTGAAAGCCTTTTGTTTCTTGCACTTTTTTAAAATTTACTTTGCCATCCTCAAACAATACCTTCTTATCGTCATACCGTGCTCCAAGCAAATCACCCATGTAGAGATAATCTATCTTATGAGATTTCAGGGCATGGCACAGTGTTTCTTTATTGTACTGAGGAACAAAAGAGCTATACGGAGCACTGCGTACATCGACAATGGTTGTAAGAGCATTTTTGTGAGCTATATCTATAAATGCTTCGATAGGATGCGTTGAATGCCCAATCGTATAAATCGCTTCATCAAAACGCTCATGCATGGTTATTATTTAATAAAAAGCGACATATACGATAACCTTGCGGTTTCAATTAAGAAGTCTACACCAGGGAAATAGGCAACAAACGTATTACCGATACCACCCCAAATGACAGCTACCGCAATAAACCCTATCGTCAGTGCTGAGATGCCGCGAAGGGGAGGAACATGATCCCATTCAGAATCACATGCAGGATAAAAATACATCAATGCAATCACTTTAAAATAGTAATAAATCGAAATAAACGTCGCAATGATACCGCATACGGCTAAAAACGTGTACCCTGCTTCGATAGCTCCTGTAAAAATATAAAATTTACCGACAAATCCAATGGTACTTGGAATACCCGCTAATGAAAGCATAAAAATACTCAGCATCGCTGCCATATAAGGATGGACATGCGCAAACCCTCTAAAATCCTCATAAGTAACACGCACATGCTCATCCGCCGCGATATAAGAGATAAGCCCAAACGCACCCATGGCGGAAAGAAAATACGCAACCAAATAGTAGATGATAGATGAAGAAGCACTCTCGCCTGCATAGCCAATCGAAACAAATGCGATGAGTAAATACCCCGTATGCACGATGCTAGAAGCCGCAAGCATGCGTTTTAAACTCTCTTGCACAATCGCTAAAAATGTACCATACAGGAGTGTTGCGATGATAATTACGATAAAAAGGGTATCCCACATATCACGAATTGGGTCAAAATCAACTAACATCACACGTAACACAAATCCAAAAATGGCGACTTTAAACGTAGCGGCCATGAAAGCAGTTACAGGAAGGGGTGAGCCATCATACACATCAATGGTCCAGTTTTGAAACGGAAATGCGGAGATTTTAAATAAGAAAGTCACAAGAATCAATGTGGCGCCAATCACAACGACAGAGACATCTTTTCCCATTAAACTATCCAGTTTATCGCCCATTTCGCCTAAAATAGTCGTTCCCAACCCTGCATAGATAAAAGCGGTTCCTAAAAGGAAAAAGGCACCTGAAAGTGACCCTAAGACAAGGTATTGATAACTGGCTTCTACCCGTTTGTCATGGATTTTTTGAAAACCAATCATGACATACAATGCCAAAGAAGCAATCTCTAAAGCGATAAAAGCTGTGATAAGTTCATTGGCATGTACGAGTAACATCATTCCAAATAAAGAGAACAAAAAGAGTGCAAAAAACTCTTTTTTAAAATGGCGTTTGGCTTGAAAATAGTGTGTACCAATCAAAGAAGTGACAAGTGCGCCCGCAAGTAAAATAGCATCAAAATAAACCGAATAGCTGTCAATAATCAACATTTTTGAGAAGACGTTTTCAAAAGGAAAAAGCGTAAAGAGTTTGCCAAAATACATCAAATCCGCACCTAATGCGCACAGTAAAATAACAAACGTAAAAAAAGAGAAGCGTTCCATAGAGAGACTTTGGAGGGGTGATAATAGCATTAAAAGAACGCCACCACCGCCAACAATGAGCAGTGGCAAAAGATAAAAGAGTTGTGTCTCTAACATTATTTGCTCCCTGCATGTAAAATATCAAGCAAATAGTGTTGCAAGGTCGGTTCAATTTTATATAAAAACAAGTCAGGATAAACGCCCATGGCGATAATCAGTACCGCCAAAGGAATCAAACCCAAAATCTCATTGAAGCTTAAATCACGCATCTTAGAGATGTCATTCTCACTTTTGACTAAAATAGCTTTTTGAAAAACCCAAAACATATAACTTGCTGCTACTAAAACCGTTAAGGCGGCTAACACGCCTAAAATCGGGTTATAATGAAAGATACCCAAGACGATAAGAAGTTCTGCAACAAACCCATTTGTTCCAGGAATGCCCACGGTACAAAAGAGCATAATGGCAAAAAAGAGTGTAAACCAAGGCGCTTTAGAAGCAATCCCGCCTAGGGCACTTAAAGACCTGATGCCAAGATGACGCTCCATCACACCCACAAGCAAGAAAAGTCCCCCTGTAGCAATCGCGTGTGCTACCATTAAAAATGCACTTCCCATCATACCTTGAATATTGAGCGCAAAAACACCGGCTGTGATAAAACCTAGATGGGAGGCGGATGAGTACGCGAACATCTTTTTGATGTTATACTGGCTAATGGCTGCTATACCAAAATAGATCAGCCCAAAAATACCCAATGCAATAAAAAATGCCGAAAAAGAGACAAATTGTTCGGGAAACAGTGGCATCATAAATCGAACAAGGGCATAAACACCCAATTTTGCCATAATGGACGAGAGTAAAAAAACACCGCCTGTTGGCGAATTAGAGTACGTTTCAAGTAACCATGTATGGAAAGGGAAAAGAGGAATTTTAATGGCAAACGCTAACATAAACCCTGCGAAAAGAAGTGATTTTTGCATGTATGTTAAAGTACTAATATGCACTAAATCTGACAATGCAAAACTCCATGAGCCAAACTCATAGTAATGTGCCACGCCCAAATATAAAATACTTACAAACATAAACAAAGAACCCATAATCGTATAAATCGTGACTTTGAGTGTCGAGAAAACGCGGTTCCCAGAACCAAAAAGACCGATAATCATAAAAACGGGCAAAAGCATCGCTTCCCAAAAGAAATAAAACAAAAAGAGGTCTAACGAAAAAAGCGTTCCACTAATACCTGATTGTATGAGTAACATGCTGACCCAATAACTTTTTGAGCGAGAATTGTGCCATAAAAGAAGATATGCACTTGGAATTAGCGTCGCAATGAGCATTAAAACGATAAGAGAAAAACCATCAATTCCGACACTGTAAGAGATTCCATAGCTTTGAATCCATGCATAATTTTCCCTAAATTGAATGGCGCCTGAGAGTTCAAAATGCGTATAGATATAAAGAGCCATCGCAAAAATCACCAATGAAACACCAAATGCAATATTGCGCGTCATTTTAGAGTTCAAAGGTAAAACAAGCACAATAAATGCAACAATCATCGGTAAAAAAATAATCAATGATAAAATTCCTACTGACATGCCTACCCCAATATCACAATCAAATAACACGATGCCACGCTCACACCTAATATCATGATGAGAGCATAAAAACGCACATGTGCATTTTGCATAATAGCAACCACGTGGCCTACCTTGACAAATCCACGACTAAGCCCCATAACAATGCGATCCACGATATTGATATCCAGTGCCACGGCAATAAAAGAGCTTAAACGTTTTATAGGCTGAACTAAAAGCGCATCGTAAATTTCATCCACATAAAATTTATGATAAACCACACCCTGTGGTTCATAAGGAATACGTAAATCATAATAACGAAACTTTTGGTATGCAATGGCGATACCCACGCTAGCGGCCAAAATATTCACACCCAAGAGTAACCACTCGGTTGAATGTTTTACATGTAAAGTTCGCATGCCCCATGCTTCAAGCCAATGCCCAATGAGATGCTCTCCACCTAAGAGCTCAGGCAAGCCCAAAAAACCTGAAAATGCTGCACCGATAGCCAAAACAACGAGAGGCGTTTTCATGCTCCAGCCAACATCGTGCGCTTTTACATGTAAAGCGTGTTTTCCCTCAAATACGACAAAAAAGAGTCGAAACATATAGTACGATGTTAGAACCGCACTAATAACACTGAGTCCCCAAATAAGATAATCACCACTGCTAAATGCAACCAATAAAATCTCATCTTTGCTAAAAAATCCCGCAAAAGGAGGAATGCCACAAATCGCAAGCGTAGCTACAAGCATTGTCATATAGACAACAGGGGTAATCTGACGCATACCGCCCATTTTAAAAATATTTTGTTCGTGATGCAAACTCACAATCACCGCTCCCGCCCCCATAAATAAAAGCGCTTTGAAAAAAGCATGGGTGAAGACATGAAAAAGCGCACTGCTATAAGCACCCAACCCAACGGCTATGAACATATAGCCTAATTGAGACATCGTAGAATAGGCAAGAATTTTTTTAATATCGCTTTGCTTGGTCGCAATAATCGCGGCAAACAACGCACTCAAAGCACCAATATACGCGATAAAGTGTCCCACATGAGGAATCAGTTCATACAAAAATGAAAAACGCGCCACCATGTAAACACCCGCGGTAACCATCGTTGCCGCATGAATGAGCGCTGAAACCGGTGTGGGACCTGCCATGGCATCGGGGAGCCAAACATACAAAGGAATTTGAGCAGACTTTCCCATCGCACCAATGAACAGGGCAATTCCAACTAAACTGACGATAGATAAAGGTATCGTGGTCATTATCGAAGCAATCGCTTCATAACTAAAGCCTATTTTTCCGCAATAAAAAAAGAGAATGGCTAGACCGATTAAAAAGCCAAGGTCACCCACGCGATTGACGATAAAGGCTTTATTTCCGGCAACCACGTTAGCATTATCTTGAAAATAAAAGCTAATCAGCAAGTATGAGCAAAGTCCCACGCCTTCCCAACCAATGAACATAATCAAAGGACCATCCGCAAGCACAAGTAAAAGCATGGACGCTAAAAAGAGGTTGAAGTAGAAGAAAAATTTGCCATACCCTGCATCTTCACGCATATACGCTGTTGCATACACATGAATTAACCAACCCACAAAGGTGATAAACAAGACCATAAACAACGAGAGCTTATCGCCTAAAAAGCCCATCATAATGTTGTATTCACCCACACTGAGCCACAAATAAGGCTGATAATGCAAAAGAGCATCATAACGAGCAACATGCACAAACGCACTCACACCTAAAATAAAACTGATAGCAGGAGAGAGAAGGGCTGGAATGCTAAACCATTTTTGAGCAAGTTTTTTTTGTGTAATAGAATAAAGATAGAGCGCGCCAATCAACACAGAAGAGAGTAAAGGAGCAAGAACAATCCATGCTAAAATAGCACTATTCATACGGCCTCCTTTTGAGAAAGCGTGCGAAAAATATCTGAATCGAGTGATTTTTTACGCTTATACAGTACGACAATGAGCGCCAAAAAGACGGCAGCTTCTGCTGCTGCGACGGCTATAATCATCATTGCCATCACTTGGGATGCCATGGAATGGTGGTAATTGCTTAACGCAACAAAGATTAAATTAATCGCATTGAGCATCAACTCAATGGACATGTAAATAATAAAGATATTTTTACGGCTGATAACACCTAAAAGACCAATAGAAAAAAGGATCATCGCCACGACAATATAAGCAAAAATGGTATCTGCTATCATGCTTCATCCTTTCTACCAAATACCACAGCGCCCAAAAGTGCCACTAAAAGTAAAATAGAAATAAGCTCAAACGGCAAAAGCCATTTTGTAAAAAGCTCTATTCCCAACGGTTTAATTTTTCCAAAATTCTCTTGCAAAGAAGGAATATCTAAGGGCATCTTGTAAAAAGCTCTCAAAATTAAAAAATTAAGAGGTAACAGTGCGATAGAGCCTAAAAAGAGCGTGATGTTTTTATTGGGCTCTTTGGGTAAATTGGCTTCTTTCACGTTTAAAAACATGATGATAAAAATAAAAAGTGTAATAATCGCACCTGCATAAACAATAATTTGCACCATAAATAAAAAAGAAGCACTTAAAAGAGCGAAAAGTCCCGCCATCGCAATAATCGTTAAAATAAGTCCTAGCGCGCTGTGAACAGGTTGATGAAAAACGACCATACCCACGCCCCCTAAGATAGCGAAAAAAGAGAGCAGTAAAAAAAGAACGTCCATCATGACTCTTCTCCCATCTTTTTATTGGCTAAGAGTTGCTCTTTTGTGAGGACAAAATCTTCACGCTTTTTACCAATAAAACTAAAAATCCCACTGTCCATTCGAATAGCATCACATGGACATGCTTCCACACAAGCGCCGCAAAAAACACACTCTAATAAATCAATATCAAACCGTTTAGGCATCTTTTCATCGACATCATCGTTTCGCTCTTCTGCCTCAATAAAAATACATTCAGCAGGGCATGCGGTTGCACACATAAAACAAGCGACACAGCGGACACTGCCATCATCTCGCTTTGTCAAGCGGTGTACCCCTCGATAGCGTTCTGTAATATCTTTTGGATTTTCCTCAGGGTAGTTGAGCGTCTTAATCTGCGGTGTATCACTTAAATTAGTGATAAAATGAGACAATGTCGTTTTCATACCACCAAAGATGGCAGGAAGATAGAGCTTTTCTTTGAACGTATTGCCATGGCGTGGAACGATTTTAATGCCCATCTTACAACCCTTTCACGACGATAAATGTCGCCGTAACAACGATGTTGGCAATCGCCAAAGGCATCAATACTTTCCACCCCAATGTTTGCAGTTGATCGTAACGAAAACGGGGTAATGTCCACCTGACCCATACAAAAACAAAATTAATCATGAGAAGTTTGACGGCAAACGTCATAATCTGAATGACCGCTACGGCAACATTGATTGACGTTTGTGTCAAGCCAGAGAGCAATAACATTCCAAGTGCTGCAATGACAAAAAGATTCAGAATGATCAAAAGATTGGTAAGTGTTTTTGTCTCATGGTTTCGCTTATCAGCGTGTTCAATCCAATGGTTGTGCTTTTTCATCCAACGTACAAAGCCAAAACTACCTAAAGGTAATAACACCATTATGGCTATTAAAAGCATAGGCATATGCATTTGTAAACTATGGGTATTTAGATACGGTAGGTGATATCCACCTAAGAAAAGTGTCACGATCAACGCACTTGATGCGCTCATCGCCACATATTCGCCCACAAAAAAGAGTCCAAAACGCATCGCACTATACTCCGTGTGAAAACCGCCGACAATTTCACTTTCACCTTCGGCTAAATCAAAAGGAGTACGGTTGGCTTCAGCAAAAGCAGTGACAATAAAAATAAGTGCGGCAATCGGTTGCAAAACGATGCCCCAGGCAGGTATAAAACCGCCAATCAAATTTCCTTGATAGGTTACGATGTCACCCAAATGCACTGACCCATACGTTATGAGCACTGACACCAACGAAAGTCCCATCGCCGCCTCGTAGCTGATGACTTGCGCACCCGCACGCATAGAGCCTAGAAGCGAGTATTTGTTATGGCTAGCCCATCCGCCTATCATGATGCCATACACGCTTAATCCCGCAAGCGCTAAAAACCATAGCACCCCTAAGTCCATCGGTAAGCCTTGCATAATAAAGCGTTTTTCATTCACGATTAAGTCATCGGCAAAAGGCATGACCATAAAGCTTAAAAATGCCGACGCGAAAACAAGTACCGGTGCGAGAGAAAATAGAAATTTCTCCGTAATGGCTTTGGCTTTAAAGTCCTCTTTGAAAACCAGTTTGAGCATATCGGCAAACGATTGCACTAAACCTCCGAGTCTTATTCCTGCGATATGACAGCGATTGGGTCCTAATCTGTCTTGAATCAGACCTGCGACACGTCTCTCAATCCATACTAAAATCGGTGCGGCACCCAACGAGAAAAGTAAGGCTAAAATAACATTGATAATGACAACGCTGATGCTCAGTGTACTCATAAAACACTCTTTGGCGTTTCTTTGAGCATCTCAAATGTGATGCCTTCAAAGGCTTTGTTCTGAATCATTTCTTCGTCCCAAACTTCTTTACATGTAAAAAGCCCGTCGCCTAAGATAGTACCGACAATTTCTAGCACTGTTTTATGCGGTTTATCACTGTGAATAGCACAGGCGCTGTATTGGAAATACCCGTCAATATTGATAAATGTTCCTGAACGTTTCGTATGCGAAGCAATCGGTAAAACGAGTTCGACTTCTTGACACGTCATTTCATCGGTTGGGCTTAAGACAGCGATGTTTTGAGCGTAATGCATCGTTTTAATGACAGAAACATCGTGTCGTCCAATAAATACGACCAACTCAGCAGTTTCAAGATGCTTTTGAAGGGATACGAGCGTATCATCTATTTCTAAAAGTTTGAGGGCACGCGCATTGCAAGAACGATCGGCACATTTAAGAAAATCATCGCCAAATCCTTCATCAAAGCGGTCTGGTTCATACGCATTGATGGTGATTTCATACAATTTAGCCAACTTTTGAAGACGCACCATCTCTTCTAAAGCAAGCGAAGAAGAAAGCAGAAAAAGTGTTTTGCCTAAATGCCGTTTTAAAAGACGTAAGAATTTTCCTTCAGCATACTCATATTCGCTCACACGTCCTCGAATTAGTGCTTGAGATTCTTGCGAAGCATTCTCTTGTTGATAACTGAGTCTTCCCGCATCACAGATAAAATAGCCATTAATTTTATCATTGAGCCGTGGTCGATAACGATAAATCATCTCATCTTTGTATTTTTCTTTATGATGATCAACATAAATGGAACATCCTCGCGCACAATGATTGCAAATCGCCTCTTCACTTTTTAAAAACCACACTCGTTTATGAAACCGAAAATCTTGACTGGTCAGTGCGCCAACGGGACAGAGGTCCACTACATTCATGGCATAAGGATTGTGCAGTTTTTCACCCGGAAAGGTGCTGATAACGGAGTGGTCGCCCCTGGAAAGTACCCCTAATTCATTTGTTTTTGTAATTTTTTCCGTAAAACGTACGCAACGGGTACAGAGCACACAACGCTCTTGGTCAAGGACAACATTGGCTCCCAAATCAACCCGTTTACGTCCACGAACTTTAGGTGTAGAAAGCCTACTTTCATACAACCCGACATCCATATAGTAATTTTGCAAAGAGCATTCGCCCGCTTGGTCACAAATGGGGCAATCAATGGGATGATTAATGAGTTCCATCTCTAAAATAGAACGTTTCACGCGGTCAATATTGGCACCTTTGGTGCGAACAATCATACCTTCTTTAATCGGTGTATCACAGGCGATTTGCGGACGCTTTTGTCCTTCGATTTCGACCATACACATTCGGCAATTTCCATCTTTTCCTAAAGAAGGGTGGTAACAAAAGTGAGGGATGTTAATCTGATGCGCTAAAAGCTCTTCAATCAGTAAAGCACCTTCTTTCACCTCCAAAATTGTTCCATCTACCGTAATATGCGCCATAAACCTTCTTTATCCTTGCTGTGACGAATTTTCTCATTCTATCTTGCAAAAACTTTAAAGTTGCTGTCACTTCCGGTTTACTAAATTTTTAATAAAGAGATGTTAAACTCTACCGTTTTTTCTAAAAGGAGCCTTATGTTCACACCTCGTTTGCTTAAATGGTTGGCGGCTGAAATTATTGCTGTTCTTTTAATTACGGCGTATATTTTCATTGACGCAAGTGACGTTTATGAGTGGTGGGTTGGAGATACTGATTTTGCTTATTCATTAACTCCATGCGATTTACATCAAAGTACCTGTAGTGTGACTTTAAAAGATGGCACTATGCTTAGCTTTGATATTGAGCCTAAAAACATACCTTTGATGCAACCGTTACATTTTAAAGTTACAACAACTACGAATCTTGCCTATATTGAACTGAAACTTTTCGCCACCAATATGAATATGGGTTTTCACTCCGTGACACTCAAGCCGACATCGACAGGTGTGTATGAAGGCGAAGGTGTTTTACCAACCTGTATGGTGGGAGATATGAACTGGCAAGCCAATGTCATTTTAAATGAAAAAAACAAAAGTTTAGGGGCTATTTTTTCGTTCAAAACAGATAAATAAAATTCTCATTTTAGTTTCGTTACAAAAGGTAATCTTTTGAAAATTGAATGAATATTCATCTGTGGCGAACGGAATGAGTCTTGCAATTTTAGCTATACTTGTTACTTTAATTTATATGCAAGTGATTTTTGAGGAGATGCACCGTGTCCATTACGCAACGAGGCGAAGAGCTTTGTTTTGACGAGAACCAATTTATCGTCTCTAAAACAGACCTCAAAGGTAAAATTACCTACGCCAATGACCTTTTTATAAAGATTTCTGGTTATAGTGAAGAAGAACTTATTGGAGTTCCGCACAATATTTTACGTCATCCTGACATGCCTCGTGCCGTTTTTAAACTCTTATGGGATAAGGTCCAAAAAGGCGATGAAATCTTTGCTTATGTCAAAAACCGCACAAAATCGGGTTACTTTTACTGGGTACATGCCTATATTACGCCCATTATCGACACGAAAACAGGTTCTACTATCGGGTATCATTCCGTAAGACGTGCTCCAAATCCTAAAGGAATTGCTGTTATTGAACCATTGTATCGTAAAATGGTTGATGCAGAAAAAAACGGTGGCATCCAAAACTCGCTTTCGCTTCTTGAAAATACGCTCTCAGACTTAAAGGTTAGTTATGCAGAATTTATCCTCTCTTATGAATAGATCTTCTCTTGCCAAAGTACAAGATGCCAATCTTATTTCGTTGGTCATCTTTTTCATCTCTTTTTGTATCGAAGTCTCCATCAATGGTTTTCATTGGATTCAAATCATTAACCTCAGCAATTTTGCATTGGGTTGGTTTATGTTTATCAATATTCGTAAAGTGCAAAAGACCATCCATGCGTTAGCAGATATCGTACACGAAAGTTCACGAGGTCAGCTTCATGGCAGAATCGTCAATGTTAAAGATGGCGGAGAACTTAAAACACTGTGTTCTAATATGAACTCATTGCTGGATAACTTTGAACTCATTACCAAAGAGATTAAAGCAACGATTCTCGCAGCATCCCAAGAAGATTTTAGTCGTAAAATTCTTCAAAAAGGAATGCATGGTGAGTTTAAAGAACAGACCAAAATGATTAACCAAGCGGTACATGCGATGCAACAAACGCACGAATTTATCGCTCGCAATACACTCAATGCCGAATTGGCGCAAATTAGCAGTGGTTCCAACGACTTTTCAACCGTGCAAGCGAATCTAACCAGTATCGTTGAACGCTTAAAAGAGACCGCTAAAGATGGTGAAGTCTATGCGGAAGAGACCAAAGGGAGTTACCAAAATCTTCGTGAAACGATTGATAAGATTACTTCATTGATCGAATTTGTCAATCAAAATGAGCAAAGTATCGGTGTTTTAGCCCAACGGACACGAGACATTAGCAATGTGGTTGATATGATTAATGATATTGCCGATAAAACCAACTTACTTGCACTCAATGCCGCCATTGAAGCGGCGCGTGCAGGCGAACATGGACGTGGCTTTGCCGTTGTTGCGGATGAAGTACGAAAACTCGCTGAAACCACACAAAAAGCAACCGCTGAGATTGCCATTTCCATCAAGATGCTTCAACAAGAAACCTCAGGCCTTGAAACCAACGCAGAGTCTATGAAGCAAAATGCCGATGCATCGACCAAAACCCTCGATACGCTCAGTACAACGTTTAATAGCCTTATCGCGCATTCGGATACCACGTCGAATAATATCAATACCATTCAACAAACCATCTTCGTGACATTAGCGAAAATGAATCATGCGATTTTTAAATCCAACGCTTACAGCGCTGTGTATGTCAATGACACCAAAGCATCATTCCAAAACCATGAACAATGCAGTCTTGGTGAGTGGTATCATCACGATGGTCAAGCAATTTTTGGCGATACTCAAAGCTTTAAAGCACTCTATAACCCGCATCAAAGTTTCCACAATCATGTCTTAGAGGTTGCAAAATTGATTCGTACCACCGAGTCAAATCTCTTGGATGAAAAAGAGCAGATTATCAATTACTTTAAAGAGGTAGAGCGAGAGAGTAAAATTCTTTTCGTAACGCTTGATGCTATGATTGCAGAGAAAAATTCACGCGCTTCATAAAGACTCAAAAAAAGAATTACATGTAAAACTTTTACATGTAATTCTCACACATACTCCATCACCAAATCATCCGGAACACTGGGCAATTTAATCGTAAACAATGCGCCTTGTTCCGTATTTTTGACTTCAATAATACCGTTCATATTATTTTCAATAATCATTTTGGTCATATACAGTCCGATACCTGTACCTTGTTTTGCGTACTTTGTTGTGAAATACGGCTCAAAGATACGGTCCATATGCTCAGGCGCAATGCCTCTACCGTTATCTTCGATAATAATCAAAATGTAGCGATACCCTTTTTTAAGCTGTAAACGAATAAAAGGATGACTCACTTCTCTGTCTCTTAAAACGTCTTTGGCATTTGAGAGAATGTTCAGTAGTGCTTGCGCAAATTCATTAGGATAACCCAATACTTGCATACTCTCAGAAATATCAAACCGAAACTCGATACCGTGGTATTTTAAAGAGGCTTGTAAAATAGCAATCGCCCTTTGGCAGGCTTCTGAGATTTCAAAAATCTCTTTGTCTTTAGAGGGTTTAAAAAAGTTTTGAAAATCACTGATAGTATTGGACATATAGGCATTGATTTTATTGCATTGCTGAATACTCTGAATGAGAAATGCTCCATCAAGGTCATTAAATTCATGCTTCACTTGTAAGTTCATTAAAATGGCACTGAGCTCGCCTAAAGGTTGTCGCCATTGATGCGCGATATTTCCTATCATCTCACCCATACTGGCAAGCTTGCTTTGTTGAATGAGTAATTTTTCCTGCTCACTGCGTTCGAAAATCTCTTCATTTATTTTTGATTCTAGGTTATCAATCATCGTGTTAATCACGTCTTTGAGTAACTGCAATTCATGCGCTTGTGCGGTAGCATGCAATCTGGAGGAGAGTTTACCGCTTTTAAGGTCATTGACAACATGGATGGCATCTTCGACAAGCACGATATCTTGTTCGATATTTGCCGATGCTTTGGCGATACTTTGATTGAGAAGGTTTGCCATATCTTCAAGCTCATCTTTGCTGTTGAGCGTAATGGCTTTAGGTTGAATGCTCTTGGTCTCCAAATAACTAAAGAACTCTTTAAGCCCTTCTTGCAGTTTCAAAATAGAAGAGACGATATGGCTAGAGAGTAAATACCCAGCAATAAATACTAACGTAGAAAGCAGTAAAACAATCACGCCTAATTCATATTTGAGTGCATTAGCGCTTATTTTGATGTCGGAAAAGTTTTTCTCAGCTTGTGCGACGGCATCATGTTGTAATTTTTTCAACCGCCCCAAGAGGGTATAATACCGCTCTCGCTCTGTGGTATTGACATTGACATAAGCACCCTCTTCAAAACGGGCTGAGAGATACTGGTGTGTTTTATTGACCGCTTCCACATAATTGTGCCAAATGCCATATGTGGTCTGGTCTAAAGCTCCAAAATGCTCTTCTAACAATTTTATCTGAGCTTCTAAATCCACTTCAATATTTTTTCGATAATCATCATTCGGGGACATCACAAGCGAAAGGCTCATTTCGCGCAAAACATTCAAAGGCTCAATATAGTTTTCTTGCAAATTTTGCGTACTTTGCGAATTTTCAAAAATGGTGGTAGCATTGTGGATATTCTCTTGGCTCAGTTTAAAGGAGCGTTCCGCCAAAATCAACATTCCGATAAAGGAAAAACTAAACAGTAAAAAGAGTTTATATTTGATTTGTATTTTTTTCATGGAATTCTCTTCGGTAAAATAGGTGCTTGAAGCTCCTTAGGATAAGGTTTGTCCCCTCGTATCGACCAATGTTGATTGGTAATCGACGCTTTCCAAAACGGTTGCATGCCAATACTCAATGGCTCAAAAACCAACTCTTTATTCATCGCAAAGACATTATTGGGAATAGGAACAAACAACATATACGCCTCCTCTTTAGCACGCTGACGAATTTTTTGGCATAAGGCGTTAAATGCCTCACTGCCCTGTTCCAGTCGGAAAAACTGTGAAATATACATCTGCATTACAGCATCATCTCGTACAAAACTCCACGGATTGCCCTCTTGATAATTAAAAAAAGTCAGCCAAGGATGTCTACCATACCAGTCGATTGAATTTTGGCTTAGAATATCCCAATCTTGTATCGTTTGGTTATTGGATAAAAGCAAATCATACACCTTTTTTTCATCGGTGGTAATGGTATACCGCAAGGTGATATTGTACTGTGAGAGTTGATACTCAATACCTTTCCACAAGAAAAGCAGTGAGTCTTGCGTTACCACTTTAAAGGTTTTATTATCCAACGCATCATGCACCTCTTTAGGGCTTAACGGGCACTCTTGCGATTGCAACGCTTCTTGATTCATTGCCCCTTCTTGTTTATAGGTAAACATGAGAAGATTGTGTTGATTTAATGCGCAATTTAGGGCTTGTCGCACTTTTTTATCGTACACGGGTGAATCTTTTTTCAGTAAATTAAAATAGAGCGCAAAATTATTGGTCGAAGGTAAAATAACGAGTTTTGAGTAAGAAGATAGCATCGTCTCAATTTTTTTATTAAACGGAATAGGCATAAAATCAAGCGCGCCCTCCTCAGATGTGATGCGGCGCAATGCCTCATCCGTTTCTAACTCCGTATAAACGGTAATCGTCTCAATTTTAGGCGAGCCTTTTTCCCAATAGTACGGATTGGCTTTGAGGGTAGCTTTTGGAGTCTGTTTACGTCCAGTAATCACTCCTTCTGTCAAAATATAAGGCCCTAGCCCATACGGTCCTGCCTCTTCGATATTAGGTCCCGTCGCCGCCCCTCTCCATGCAAATTTTTCAAGGTAGCTTTCCGTATAAAAATTAATACGCGCAAGGTCACGAAACAGCATCCCATAAGGTCTTTTCAAAAGAATGCGAATTTTAAAATCATTAATTTTTTCAACTTTTTGAAGCGAATTTTTTATGTCCGTATAACTGATGGGTTGTTTTTGAAAATAATCAAAATTATGAACAACGGAGTCTGCGTTAAAAGGCGTGCCATCTTGAAAGCGTACCCCTTTGCGCAAGTCACATTCATAAACGAGTTCACGAGGATGCGTGCATCGTGTCGCCAAGGAGTATTCCCAACCATTGTCATTATCTGCCAAACGAACCAACCCTTCATTTATCATGCGTGACACGGTTACATAAGGAAGTGCGGGTAAAAAGACTTTTATGTGCGATCTTGGGTCTTTTACATGTAAAACCCGTGAAGTGCTATCATCGACGCGGTAGTTGATTTCAGGCATTGACTCGGCAAAGATAACAGTAGCCACCAAAAGCAAAAAACACAGTTTCATCATGGCAATCGCTTTGGTAAAATTGGGGGTTGAAGCTCTTTTGGATAAGGCTTATCGCCTCTTACAGACCAATGCTCACTCGTAATTTTCGCTTTCCAAAACGGTTGCATGCCAATGCCTAATGGTTCAAACACCAGCTCTTTATTCATCGCAAATACGACATTGGGCGTTGGAACAAAGAGCATATACGCCTCTTCTTTGGCGCGGTCTTTGATTTTATTGCACAGTATTATAAATTTTGGGTCATCTTGTTCCACCAAGAAAAACTGTTCAATCAACCCTTTCATCACAGAATCACCATGAACAAAGCTCCAAGGATTGTTCTCTTGATACCGAATGAAAATGGGCCAAGGATGCCTACCGTAATAATCTTGTGTTCCTTGAATCAGCATATCCCACGTTTGAATGTGGCTATGATTTTTTTGAACGAGATTGTAAATTTCTTTCTCACTGGTCGTGACTTGGTAGTGCAGTGTAACACCATACTGTGCTAGCTGGTATTCGATGCCTTTCCATAAAAACATTAAGGAGTCTTGCGTAGCGACATTGAGGGTGACCCCATTTAAGAGTTGGTAGAGTTTTTGAGGACTCATACTACATTCACTCTTCTTAAATGCGTACGGATTGAGAACCCCCTCTTTTTTGTACGTAAAATCGAGCAAATTTTGCTGATTGATAGCGCAGTTGAGTGCTTGACGTATCTCTTTACGATAAATTGGAGAGCTTTTCTTAAGCAGATTAAAATAGATTGTAAAATTATTGGAAGACGGCATAGAGACCAATTTCGCATAAGGCGAGAGCATGCTCTCAATTTTTTTATTAAAAGGAATTTGCATGAAATCAAGTTTTCCATCTTGAAATAGGGTCATTTCAAGAGCTTTTTGACTCTCAAGCTCCGTGTAAAACGTAATTTTTTGAATGCTAGGATACTCTTTTTCCCAGTAGTAGGGGTTGGCTTCTAGAATGACTTTGGGCGTCTGTTTCATGCCAGTAATCATCCCTTCAACTAAGATATAAGGTCCCAAACCATAAGGGCCTGAGGCTTTGATATTCGCCCCCGTTTCCGCACCGCCCCAGCCATACTTTTTTAAATACGCTTCAGAATAAAAATAGATACGTGCCAAATCACGAAACAGCATACCATACGGTTTAAAAAGATGTAGGCGTATTTTATATTCCGAGACTTTTTCAACGGATTTGAGCGAATGGTGAATGTCGGTATAGTTAAAAGGTTGTTTGAGAAAATAGGAAAAATTATGCACCACAGAATCCGCGTTAAACGGAGTCCCATCTTGAAATCGCACACCGTGACGCAACTCAAATTCATAAAGCGTGGGAGAGAGTTTCGTGCTCTTTGTTGCGAGCGAGTACTCCCAACCTAAGTCGTTTTCAGCCAAGCGCACTAACCCTTCATTGACCAAACGAGATACATAATTATAAGGCATTGAAGGCAAAAAAACCTTAATGTGCGAGCGCGGGTCTTTTACATGTAAAACCCGTGAACTACTGTCATCATCACGATACGTTACAGTATCGGCACATAACAATAGCGATAAAAAAAGCCATAAAAGGCTATGCTTCAAAACTGTATCCTGCCAGTGAATGATTTTTGATGAGATTACTGCGCAATTTTTTACGCAACGTTTTAACCAGTGTACGAAGAGCGGCGATACTCATGAACTCTTCTTTCCAAACGCTCATTTCAATCTCATCGTAACTTACGACCATCCCTTTTTTACGGAGCAATAACTCTAAAAAATCTGACTCTTTATGGGTCAAATCAATTTCTTCGCCATCGTTATGCACCAAAATACGGTTTTTAAAATCAAATTTGCATCCGCCGCATTCAAAAAAAACGGAACGGTCCGATTCAATTTCTTCAATACATAAACGAAGTGCGCTTAAGAGTTCATCCAGAGCCACGGGTTTAATGATGTATTTTTCGATTTTTAACTCAATAGCACTTAAAAGGTACTCTTTATCGGTATGCGCGGTTATCATCAGAATCGGTGTTTTTTTATCGACTTGGCGAATCTCTTTGACCATATACAAGCCATCGCGTACAGGCATACGAAGGTCGGTTAAGATAATATCGGGACGTTTTGCATAATACATCTCCAGTCCCTCTTCGCCGTTTTTAGCTTCAATGACCTCTTTAAGATAGTACGAAAGTGAATTCGCCATAGGTTTGCGTATGCCTTCTTCATCTTCGGCATACAATAGCGTCATATTTTTGAGTTTTTCAAGCCAAAGTTCCATTCTTTTGCCTTTTGTATAAACTTTACATGTAAAGATTTTAACGAAAAAATTCTTCTAGGATAGCTAAAATTACTATAACACCAAAATATGAGAAAAAAATGAGGTGAAAGTTCTCTCCGTTTGTCTAAAAAACGGAGAGAGGAGGTGTACTACTTTGTATAATTTTGGAGGTATTTTTCAATCGTGTAGCGTTCACTACCACTCAAACCTGCTTGTGCGCTCATCGCATCCAAGATAGACGGCCACACATTGGCATCAAATTCATCTTCAGGATGCAGTGCGTGACATGTTCCACATTTAGCTTGAAACATCGCTTTACCTGTATTTAAGATTTTGCTTTTATCGGCACCTAAAGCTGCTGTTTTGACAAAACCTTTGACGGAAACATTGAGCCATACGGTATCGTATTCGTCTTTTTTCTGACCAATAATTTTGTAAACCGATGGGCTTTGTGCTTGGAAACCCACCATCAATACACCAGCTTTTTCGTACGCAATCGTACTGCCTTCTGGCATAAAACCTTGAAACTCGACTTCGCTGTATTCACCACTCGTTGAAAGTGTCTTCACTTCCGAAGCGATGACCAGCTCTCCAAGAGCTGATCCTTCGCTTGCTTCTGCATACAAAGGTGCGTTTTTTGTCAAGAACGCACTTTGTGCAAATAGCATCGTCGATGCGACACATAACGGTGCTATCAATTTCATTAACTTCATTATACGCCTTTAATATGTGGAGCTTTAAAGATTCCAATTTCTGGAACTTCACCTTTGTATTTTTCAATTTGAACCAATGCAGTTGCTTGGTTACCTTGTGCAAGTTCTGATGTTCCAACATCAGGAGTTAGAACATTGACATCCCCGTGACGGCAAAGTGTTCCTGGTTTTCCTGGCTCTGTTGGGTCATACCAAGCACCCTCTTGCATTCTCACCGCACCTGGCATAATTGCCTCGGTTACAATTGCCCCTGCAAGAACTTGACCACGTTTATTGAAAACTCTTACGACATCACCGTTTTTGATACCGCGAGAGAGGGCATCTTTAGGGTTCATCCAAATCGGCTCACGTCCATCGACCTCTTCAAGGTGGCGAATCCACGTATTGTTGAGTTGTGAGTGGAGGCGATATTTTGGATGCGGACTGACTAAGTTGAGTGGATACTCTTTTGCTACTGGTGAGCCAAGCCATTCCATTGGCTCAAACCACATTGGATGACCTTTACACTCTTTATAGTTATATCCCGCAATTTTCTTAGAGAAAATTTCGATTTTACCAGAAGGTGTACCCAAACGATGTACGATGGGATTTTTTCTAAAATCACCCATTTTGATGAATTTTTTCGCACTTTCAGGTGTCTCAAATTTCACATAACCTTTTTCCCAGAACTCATCAAAGGTAGGCATGGTAACGCCTGATTTGGTTGCTTTGTCGTAAGAGGCTTGATAGAACGATTTAATCCATTCCATTTTTGTTTTGCCTTCGGTAAACGCAAGCACTTGTTCTGCTGTAAAACGGCGTAAGATATTGACAAAAATATCAAAATCGTCCATCGCTTCACCCGCCGGTTGTACGGCTTGTTTCATAGCGAAGATATAGGTATTGCTGTGTGCTTTGGTAATATCGTTACGCTCTTGTTCTGTGGTTGCAGGCAAAACGATATCGGCCATTCTTGCACTGGCTGTCCAGAAGTTATCTTGAACGATAAACGTCTCGAATTTTTTCCACGCTTTAATCATACGGTTACGGTCTTGATGATGATGGAACGGATTACCGCCAGCCCAATACGCCATTTTCAAATCAGGCCATTTGAGTGTTTTACCATCGAAGTTATACTCTTTACCCGCATTTTCCAAACATTCAACAATACGAGAAACTGGAATAAGTTCCATTTTCGCATCTTGCCATGGACCTTTCACTTTTGTTTTGATACTAATGCCTGAAAGTCCTGGAGACGCCGCTTTGTTATTGGCATCTGCTGCAAGTCCTGTGGAGCCATTGAGTGGTTTTTCACTCAGTGCGTTACCGGTTGCAGCAGCTGGCATTGGCACACCACCGTTTGAGTAGTGGTAATTTAATCCGTATCCTCCACCAGGAAGACCGATTTGTCCAATCATACTCGCAAGCGTAATCATCATCCAGTTAGGTTGTTCGCCATGGTGCGCACGTTGTGTCGCCCATCCACCCATCAACATCGTACGTTTTGAGACGAACTCTTTGGCAAGCATTTTAATCACATCTGCTGGAACACCACAAATTTTAGCAGCCCATTCTGGTGTTTTTGCCACCATGTCTTCGCTTTCACCAAGCAAATATTTTTTAAATTCGTCAAAACCATAGGTGTATTTTTTAATAAAATCTTCACTATGGAGTTTTTCGGTGTAGAGATAATGTGCCATACCAAGCATCATTGCAACATCGGTTGTTGGTCTGATTTGGATGTGCTCTGCTCCAAAATACATACCCGTATTGTTATAAACTGGGTCAATCACATAAAATTTCACGCCACGTTTTTTCGCTTGTGCTTTGAGTTCTTTAAGATACGTATAGACCTCATGCGTTGGAACGCCCCAAGCGATTTGATTGGTATTGACTGGGTCACATCCCCAAAAGACAATACATTCGCTGTTTTCAATCAATACAGGATAAACGGTTTGTTGCGCGGTAGATTCATCACTTCCTGTAATATACGGTGTGATTTGGCGAATCGCATGGGTTGAATAGGTGCATGTACGAGAGGTATAACCACCTGAAATACCGAGCATTCTGCCCAAAAGCGCTTGTGGATTACCAAGACTTCCTACACAAAACCATCCATAACTTCCGCCATAAATGGCATCGGGACCGTAATCTTTATGCACACGTTTAATTTCATTTGCCACTAAATCAAACGCTGTTTCCCATGAAACGCGTACGAATTTATCAGACCCTCGTTTGCTTTTATCGCTTTTGTAACCATTTTTGAGATAACCCTCACGGACACATGGATATAAAATACGATCTTCCGCATACGTACGAGCAGGAATCGCTTGTACGAGTGTTGAAGGATATTCATCACCCTCTATTGGCGTGACTTGCTCTAAACGAGAATTTCTTACACCTGTTTTAAAGGCACCAAAGTGAGACGCGCTAAATCCTTCTGCTTTATCATTAAATAAAGAATCTCCGACTAAGGGAATTGCTTCTGCATTGACTGCCGCGACAGCAGCACCTGTTGCTGCACCACTTACTTTTAAAAACGATCTTCTGTCCATTTTTCTTGTCATCATGTACTCCTTGTTTCTTGTTTTAAAAACCTTTGATCCAACCCTACATGCAGTTTTACATGTAAAAACTTTTTCATCGTCTTTACTCCACCTCCCGCCAAATCTTAACTTTCCAAAGATAGGCAACCACAGACATAACACTCATAAAAAGAATCGCCATAAGCCCTAAATGTTCGCGCTCTTCTTTTTTACTATCGCCAATCTTCTCAAAGTAAGAGATAAGTTTTGTTTCTGATGCTTGTGTCAAACCGACCCGTGGCATGGAAGTTCCCGCCAATAATTTTTGTGGGTCATTGATAAATGTGTGTAAATACTGTACATCTTTGCTACGAATAATCATCGATAAATCAGGAATTTTCGCCCCCATATAACGTTTCAAATCTTCTGCAGAAGTAAAGGCTTGAAGTGTGTCATATTTCATACTATGACATCTCTCACATGCATCGGCAAAGATAGCTTTTCCACTTATCTCTTTAGGTGCAATAAACGTCAAATAAGCCACCATATCGGCAATTACCTTATCGCCCAATCCTTCAAAACTTGGCATTGGATGCGGATTTTCATCGTTAAATTTGTGACTCAACTTAGCTGCTTTTGCAGGATTTTTAATAAAAGCCGCCAAATAATTTCTCTCATACAACACACCAGCCGTTGATAAATCAGGAACGACAACCCCATAAGCCGCACCAGCGTCTTGATTGCTCATAACAGCGGCAAATCCTTGCGAGCTGAGGGCATGACATGCAATACAGTTGGCTTCAACGGCTGCTTTTCCTTTTTCAATATCTCCCTTAGAACTGATGGTTCCCACATCTTTGAAACTGTAATCCGCAGGAGCAACGCTTGGGTGCATCACATGGTGTGCTAAAGGTTCAACCCCGATGTATAAAAGAGCACTCAGAATAAGCACAATTGCTAAACTTTTCATGCAACACCTCCTGTTTTTTCACGTTTTGTGATAATAGGCAGTGCCACGAAGAGTGCCAAAAAGATAATAGATGCCATAAACCCGATATACGCATTGATGCCAGTTGGCGGTAATTTGCCATACAAGGTTAAAAGCATCATATCTGCTATCAAAAGCCAAAACCAAACACGAAATCCTTTGCGTTCATGCGCAGGTGCGACAACCTCGCTTCTATCCAAGAAAGGAAGCAAAATAAAAATAACATTGGCAACCATGAAAGCCAAAAAGCCTAAATCCGAACTAAAGAAAAAACCACGAAGCACTTCATAACTCCAAAGAAAATACCACTCAGGGTAGATATGAAGCGGCGTTTTCATTGCATCAGCTGGCTCAAAGTTAATCGGGTCCATCGCAAAGTCATAGTGGTAAAACGTAAGGAAAAAGTATCCCACCATAAAAACACACACGACAAAAATATCTTTGGAGAGGAACACCGGCCAAAAAGGAATAACTTTAGAACTTTTTTTATCACCTTCTAGGTATTTTTTTGCTTCTATATCAAAATCAAGTTCTTCGCCTTTTTGGTTATTGACGTGTGGAAAGCGAAGGGTAAAAAAGTGAATGGCGATAAATACTAAAATGAGCATGGGTAGCAATAAAACATGCAACATAAAAAAGCGGGTAAGCGTCGCATCGGCTACGGTAAAATTACCGCGAATCCAAATGACCAAATCAGTACCAATCACAGGAATACCGCCAAACAGATTGGTAATAACTGCCGCCGCCCAATAACTCATCTGTCCCCATGGCAACATATAACCGCTAAATGCTTCGGCGGAGAAGAGTACAAATAAAATCATGCCGCCTATCCAAATCATCTCACGGCCTTGTTTGTATGAGCCATAATAGATACCGACAAACATATGAATATAAATGACTAAAAAGACTAGCGATGCACCTACTGCATGCAGATGTCGCCAGAGCCAACCGTATTTCACCTCTTGCATGATGGTGTAATTCACGCTGTCATACGCCAAATGAATGTCTGGTTTGTAGTACATCAATAAAAACACGCCACTGATGAGTAAAATCATAAATAAAACCGTTAAAACTACACCCATTGCCCAGAGGAAATTGATGTTTTTAGGAATCCAATACTCTGTCAAAAGCACTTTGGTGACTGCTTTGATGGCAATGCGTTGGTCAAGCCAGTCGATAAGACCTTCAGATTTTCGAATACGTGCCATAACTACGCCTTTGCCATCATTTTTTTGTACATCTCGCCCTCTTCGCCTAAAACGAGTGTTGTTCCATTAATGTTAAATGGAGGAATTTCCATCGGACGAGGTGGCGGCCCAAATGTATTGATGCCATTGACATCAAACTCACCACCGTGGCAGGCACATTTGAACATCTGTGTTTTACTCTCATAACTGGGAATACAGCCTAAATGCGTGCAAATTTGAACACCGAGCGAATAGGTCGTACCTTCAACAACAACGTCACGTTTAAGATTGATAGGCATTGAAGCAGACTTTTTAATAATATACACCGGTTTGCCACGCCACTCAACGGTTTTGCATTCACCCTCTTTCAAACTACTAATGTCCACGGTTGTAAAACCAGAGGAGATGACACTTGGAAGTGGGTCCCAAGCACCTTTCATTGCAAGAAGCGTCGCACCCGTACCCACAGCGGCAAATCCGCCCAAGGTTAGACCAATAAAATCGCGACGATTAATCGAATTTTCCATTAGCTTCATACCTTATTTTTTTGCGATAAAATCAGCAATTTCTTCCATTTGAGCATCACTGAGTGTTGCCACTTGCGGTTTCATAGTTGCTTTTAACGCTTTACCGTAACTGCCATCTTTGTAGCCTTTGAGAGCTGCTATAAAATCTGCTTTGCTCATATCTTTGATGATGGCACTTTTGCCAAGTGCCGCTTTTTCACCTTGCGCACCATGACATGCGATGCATTTGCTGTAAAGGGGTGTTGCATTTGCACTGACACCAACCAATGAAACTAAAATACCCAGTGTTACCGCCATCTCTCTCATTCCAAACTCCCGTATTATTCTTAAATAAAAATTACATAAAATCTGTAATTTTCTATTTTTATAACTGAAGCTTAACGAAAAAAAATGAGTAATTAATGAGGCATATATGATATGTGATAAAATTTTTACATGTAAAAAAAGAGCTACTTTAAAGTCTATAGCAGTTATGATAAACAGAAAAAAAGAGCTTTCATGGACGCACAAACACTGACGACATATCCCATTCCTTCGCTCATTCGTCAGCTTGCCATTCCTGCAAGTTTAGGAATGATTTTTAATACACTCTATAATGTCGTTGATACCTATTATGCAGGGCTGATTTCAACCGAAGCACTCGCCGCTTTGTCTTCTAGCTCCTTTTTGTTTTTCTTTATTATTGGGCTTGCGTATGGCGGTACGACTGCGCTGAGTGCATTGATTGGGCATGCGTATGGCAGACGGCATTTTGTGTATGCGGCACTTCTGAGTAAAAAAGGCGTTGCGCTTGTGATGATTTTAGGCTTCCTATTAGGAGCTCTTGGATATTTCAACTTGGCGTTTTTACTCGACCTCATCGGAACAGAAACCGCTTACAAGTCTTTAGCAACATCGTATATGCGTATCATCTTGCTCGGTACAGTTTTCTTTTTTGCCAACTTCGCCCTCAACAGTGTTCTTGTCGCCACAGGTGATACCAAAAGTTACCGAAATACGCTCATTTTTGGCTTTTTTGCCAATTTAGTGCTTAATCCTTTATTTATTTATGGTCTGGCATTTATCCCTGCCATGGGCATTGGAGGCATTGCTTTCTCAACGGTTTTGATTCAAATATTAAGTGCAGTTTACTTACTGCTAAAAGTGCTCAAAACAGGGCTTTTTGATTTTACATGTAAACACCATTTTTATCCTCATTGGCGTATGTATAAACAATTTTTTGCTCAAGCGACACCCCCTGGTCTTAATATGCTGATGATTTCTCTAGGCTCGCTCATCGCCCTTCATTTTGTGACGACTTATGGGTACAAAGCTGTTGCGGGGTATGGTATTGGGTATCGGGTTGAGCAACTCATGCTGCTTCCAGCCCTTGGTATCAGTAGTGCGACACTGAGCTTAGTGTCAAACAATATGGGGGCTGGTAAACTGCTTCGTGTCAAAGAAATTCTGATTTCCGCTCTTAAATATGGTTACACCATTGCATTACTTGGTATGCTCATTATGCTCAGTTTTAGTACATGGATTGTCTCACAGTTTGATAATGACGCGGACGTTATCTTTTTTGGTAGTAGTTACATTCATGTTATGCTTTTTCTCTTCTGCGGTTATGTGACCCACTTTGTCTGTGTTTCTACACTTCAAGGTATCAAACAGCCTGCTATGATTTTTTACATTGGCTTATCACGCCAACTTTTAGCACCAACGACTGTCTATCTACTGCTTGTCACGTATCTCAAACTCTCTTTTATCTGGATGTGGATAGGTCTTGGGGTGATTGTTTACAGTTCGGCACTTTTTTTGCTATTCTATACGCTTAAAAAAGTCAATCATCTTTTACATGTAAAAGGAATTCAATGAAACATGTTCTTGCCTTCTTTGTTTTAGCATTACTTTGCTTATCTTCCCTAAATGCCAAAGAAATTGCCGGCGTAACACTGCCAGAACACTTAAGTCACGACACATTAACGCTCACTTTACAAGGTGCGGGCGTTCGCGATAAGTTATTTCTTGACCTTTATGTTGCAGGACTTTACACAGAAAAACCCTCTGCGACACTTCTGCACGATGATGTTCCTATGAGCATGACGTTACACATCACCTCTTCTTTGATTACCAGTCAAAAGATGGAAGAAGCAACACGCGAAGGGTTTGATGCATCGACCCATCACGCCACAAAGCCACTTCAAAACGCTATTGATACGTTCATTGCCGTTTTTAAAGAGCCTATTGTTCAAAAGGATGTGTATGAATTTTTCTATCTTCCTGAACATGGCGTCAGTATCTATAAAAATGGAGTTTTAAAACAAACCATAGAAGGGCTTGCATTTAAAGAAGCATTGTTTGGTATTTGGCTAGGGGATGCGCCCGTTCAAGAGAGCCTCAAACACTCACTTCTTGGAAAATAGCTTATTTTCCAATCACAAGGGCATACAATATCATGCCCTCTGTTTCTAAAAATGTCGCCACCTCTTCATCGTAATACGCACCAATGCCACTGCATCCAATGCCTAAATAGTTTGAAATAAGATACAAACGATGTCCTATAATGCCCGCTTTTTGCATCAAAGCTTGATAATTTTCACTCTCATCGCCGACCAAGAAAAATGTCACCGCACTTTGAGCACCTAACGCTTGTTCTAGACACAAATACCCTGCCAAGTTGGCAAAATCGCCTGATTTGAGATATGCCCCCTCTTTCCATAATCCCCGCCACAAACCCTCAACTCTGTTGATAACGGCGTAGATGTCTACACGCGTATCGCAATCACTGGGAATGGGTTGGGTAATAAACTCCATAATCGTTTGAAAGTGCTCCTGCGAAATAGCGCTTGAAGGGTTAAAGTCACGAATAGAGCGTCTGTTCCAAATCGTTTTGAGATAACTATCTTTATCCAACGTACAATGAGGCATTTTCATTTGAGGTTGTTTTTTCAGACTAAATGTACTCTCATAAGCACGCTCTACGAGAATATTTGATTCAAACGTGTGCGTGCCATCACAGCTATCAAGATGCGTAGCAGGCAATTTACATGTAAAAGGTTGTTCATCGCCTACACAAGCAAAGGAGAGAAAAAATTCCTCTTTGCCAAAACCAAAAAATTGGTTGAGCGTTTGTTTATCGCCATCATATAAAATGTGATACGATTTGTCTAAAAGATAACATGATGCTTCAAGTGTCCCTAACATATGGCCTGTATCTTGCAAACAATATCGAAACGCACGATTGCGGTATTTCCATGAGGAACGATAATAAAGTGTTGAAAATAAAAATAAAAATCCTGTTATTTTTTTTACATGTAAAAGCGGCTCTAGCCCTTCATCGTGCGCTAAAGAGCACAAACGAACCAACGCTTGCTCTTTTTGATTGAGATGATAAATCCCATCTTCAAATCCTCTCACCTCTTTGATTTGTACATACACTTCCGTGGGATATAATGCGCCAGCACTTGGATTGGTACGAAGCGAGTACGTCACACTTGGATAACTTTTTTGAGCGCTCAAGCCACCAATTAAGATAAAAAAACGATGCATTGGGTTGGTTTTATGAAGAGGGATACGCGTAAAGTGTTCAGGATAAATTTTAAAACTACTGGGCTGATGGTCCCAATCCATGAAATGACTTCCATCACGAACCGATTGGTATGAGTGCATGGTTTTGGCATGATAGGCTAACATCACTTCTCCTTTGTCAAAATCTTACTCCAAATCATGTACGCCTTAGCTCAAAAATCGTTTTTACATGTAAAGTTTAATCCAACCCCAACAGCCATTACTTTATAATGCCCAAAAGGAGAAACCATGGAGTATCAACAAAGTAATCGAAATGTCCAAATTCCATGTATGCTATACGGCACGGCATGGAAAAAAGAACGCACCGCTGATTTAGTTGAAATGGCATTGCACAATGGTTTTAGAGGCATCGATACGGCCTGTCAGCCTAAACACTATGAAGAGGCATTGGTGGGGGAAGGTATCTCGCGTTTTTACGCTCTTGGTGGTAAACGAGAAGAATTGTTTATTCAGACCAAATTTACTCCGCTCAATGGTCAAGACCCGATGCGTGTTCCTTATGACCCAAAAGCAACGCTTGAAGAGCAAATTTTATACTCTTGTGAGGTTTCAAAACGCAATCTACGCACCACATATCTTGATTCATTGTTACTTCATTCTCCCCTATTCCCTTACGCGAATCTTTTAAAAGCATGGAAGAGTTTTGAAAGTCTGATTGAACAAGGAGAGGTGCGCCAAATTGGTATCAGTAACTGCTATGATGTCACCTTGTTACAACACCTTTTTGCCGATGCTACCATTAAGCCCTCGGTTGTTCAGAATCGTTTTTATCAAGAGAGTGATTACGATAAAATGCTTCGCGCCTGGTGTGAGGGGCTGTATGAAATGATAGTGTATAAATTTTGGCTTGCTTCCCTAAACTAGGCACTTTGTGGCATGTGTTACTGGTGTTTCATCTTCAAATTATTCTGCTGTTTTTTCACTCTCGTGTTCTTTTGCGAAATTATTGGCTTGATTCGTGAAAACTTTAGTGTTTGTATTTGACATATATAGTTGTTTATTCCTCGTTCTACAGGCTGATTGCGTTTAATTTACGGTGCGAAAATTTATGCGAAAATGTTGGTGATCTTTTGATGATCTGCTTTGGTTGTTTAAGTGTTGCCAAACTGCGACAAACGAACACGACAAACGAACAGAAACGAACAAAGACAAACGAACATATTTTCAAGCTATAAACGAACAAAATATAATATTTAATTCAAAATACTTCTTTTGTGATTGCATCAACCTTTATAGAAGTAGTTTCGGTGATGATTGCACCAAAGCTATTTTTTCCACGATAAACAGTTTTCACATTCATATAGGGTCTATCCGTTCCATAATAAACAAGACCATACATTGTTTTAACATGCTCGTATGATGATGGGTCTTTTAAATTATTTTTTATATAGTTCTCAAGTGGTTTATAACTTCCATTCCATGGGCTAAAGTCCACCATCAGATTTGCTGTATTTATATAGTCCTTCATTTCACCGTGTGAAAGGTCATAATCTTGTTTACACATGCCTAATATCTTATCGACTGTATAGCTTTCATCTTTATCATATAGCAATTGTCCCAAGCAGTTGTAAAATTTTTTATCGTATGTTTTATCTATAGTATTTATTTTTACAAAATCAGAGGCTATCTCATTCAAAGTTTGTAATGATAGAGCTTTTGCATCTTGAAGTGTTTTATTTTTATGTTCTTCAAATGGAGTGGTAGAATAATTGGCAATAAAAACAACTCCAAATCCAAAAAAACTAAAAGCCATACTAGTACTTACAAAATAAGTAAAAAGTTTACCATGCCCATGTCCAAAAAACCTCTTTGATAGATACTTCCACAAGAAGACACTCGCTATTAATACCACTACAATCAAAAATCCAATCATCTCCTATCCTTTAAAATATCCGAATTTTTGCTCTTACTATTCCGACTATTGTAAGATATTGTAATGCTTCACCATCCAATACAATTTCTTCATAGTGGCTATTTTCACTTAATAATTTAACCCATTTTTTAAATGGATCCATCTTAATGCGTTTAATATATATGGAGCCATTAATGTTTGCTATGACTGTCTCACCATTTTTAGCATCATCGTTACGCTCAATAAGTACTGTTTCTCCATTTGAAATATACGGCTCCATACTATCTCCAAAAACAGTGATGATGTCGAGCTTATCAAAGTGGCGAACATTGGCAATTTGTTCAAGAAATTTACGATCAAGGTGCATAGGCTGAGGTATATATTGTCCCTCATTAATAGCTCCATATCCTGCCGCGGCAATGACATCAGGATAATAGTTTACAGAAACAGAATCATCCTCCTCCAGTGATTTACCTATACTTGGTAATTTATTTTGAGCATTTACAAGCATTTCTCCTCTTCCTGTTAATAACCACCAGCCACTAATTAGGAATTTATCTTGTATTTCTTCTGCTTCTGATGCTTTTAGCTCTTTTACCTTACCACTTTCAAGGTCTTGTATTCTACCAATATTCCATTGTAGTCGTGCTGCAAATTCTTTTTGAGAGCCTATATCTAGGTATTTTCTAACTTGTTTAATTCTAGTTTTAAGCATATAAAAATTCCTCAGTAAAGTTTTACAAGAAAATATCTTGACAAACAAGAATAATTCTTGTAACATTCCATCATACCAAAAAAAAGGTCGCTTTCTTTTTGGTATGAGTTTCAATTTTTGAATTGTATCGTATTTTTTTTACGGACATGTTTTTTAATATAACAAGCTACAGCTCAGGTACCTTTGATTAGGTGGGGAATTGACCCGTAAAACTGTAGTGCGCAAAGGCGTTTCGCCAACCAAGGTCTGTTTACGAGAGGACGGCTGTGGTTACTTCTTTTTTAAAGAGATTCTGATCTTTTTAGTAAAGCAGTTAAAAGTGCTTTGATGGGAGTAACACTCTTGAAAATGATACTAGGTAGTGCCTGTGTCGGTATAAGCTTAGCTTGGGTCTCTCCGTAAGAGACCGCACTTAAATTCTTAAAAGCATGTAGTGGTTTATGGTAACGGGCGCGCCGTAAGTAAGATGAAAATATGAGAGTTCGAGTCTCTTCGCCACTGCATGTTTTTAAGAATTTAAATTTTAGGAGATACCTATGCCTGATATGACAGCGATACTCCCAGTGGTGGCAATATTTGTCGTATTGTATGTGGTGCTAAGGCGTAAGCCTAGGGCTAAAACGGAGAACTTAGAACCGATCAAAAGCGTTCTAGGATTTAGGGAAAAACGTAAGGAGCGATGATGTTTGAAAATACAAAAGCTATCTTGCATAGCATCGTTGAGGGTAAACCTCCTCGCAAAGGAACGAAGATGTATGCGAAGATTGATGACGCACTGTTTGAGATTTTTACAGCAAAAGAAAAGATCGAGGAGCAGATAGGTGCAATCTCAAGACTGTTACTCGAAGCAAGAGACAACGAAAAGAAAATAAAAGTTTTAGAAGAAGAACTAGCCGAGCTAAAAGAGAGAGCTGCACAGGGTGCGATTAGCGACCTACATGGCTACGCAGGAGGAGAATACAATGTGTGATTGTCTAAAAAGAGTATTGGAAAACATTACCCCCAAGATGCAACCTAAAAAAGAGGTAAAAGATTTTACGGTTGATTGGGCAGATAGAGTATGGCGATTTGATGGTGGTGTTGGTGTGGGGCTTTATGTTGAGGCGACCTACTACAATATTAAGAAAAATGGTGACACATTCGCGAACAGAACAAAGAACAGAATGTTTGTCGCAATGACATTTTGCCCCTTTTGCGGACAAAAATTTGAAAAAGGTGAACCGCTTTTAAAGGAGGAACAAGATGAGTAATAAAATAATTATTACCTCTGAAAAAACGAGAGAAACAGAACATTTTAGTTTCTTTGAGACATCGATACAAACGAGTTTCGAGGATATGGTTGCCTTTAAGCACATGGTGCAATATTTCTTCACATGGCTAAAGCTAAGACAAGAAGTCCCCTATGAAGCCTTGACAACGCTTTTGGATGATGTGTACTTCGGCAACGGTGAATTAAAATTAGGTGATGCAAAGGAGGCTACAGATGCCTAAATTTATAGCATGGGACATCCTGAACCGAAAATGGATGAGCGAAATGGAGCTTTACGACATACCTTACGGTGAGCTTTTTATGCATACTCCCGACACAAGAGCGATTAACCTTTACATGCATACTGGTCTTAAAGACAGAAAACAAATAGCTGTTTGTGATGGGAACTATCTCTTGGATATTACAGACCAAGAAGTTTATGAAGTAGTTTACATCTCCAATACAGCATCTTTTGAGATGCGTGAATTATCAAGTGGTGAGCTGTACGACTTTGACGTAGATATGATGCAAATTTTTGAGATTATAGGGCATAGATGCACGCACGCGCATATCTATGATCCACACAGTGAACATGCAAAATACTCTAAAGAGGTAGCGGAGGCACAAAGTGTCTAAACAACTCATTTTAATTGACGCTCGTTTTTTAAAAACTGGTGACCTATTATTTGACTATAAACATCGCGACTTAGTAAAAGTTGAATATGTTGGTTTTGATAGAGACACGCATAGGAATATTGAGAATGTACATGTTTCTTATGGCGCTGAAGCATTGAGTGCGGACAACTTTAAACCTGAAGCCCAAGTAACTATCTTGGTTGATACAGATGCTTTAGAGATTATCTCACCCGAAAATATCGGGTATAGGTAAGGAGGACACCGATGAACAATAAATCATTTTGGGAGTCTTATAACTCGAAATGCAAAGAAAAAGGTCTACCCCCCCCCTCTATGAGAACGCTGAGGAGTTTGATAAAGCGATGAGCGAACCGCCGAAGCCTTTTAGTACGGATGATGTTATGCCTAAGCGTGACATAGAGGGATGGCATGCCGTGGAGGAAGACATCGACGACATTGATGTCGGAGACATGGAAGACTTTGAACAGGTCGCAGAGGATGCGAAGAAAAGAAGAAAGGAGGACACAAACATGAAAAATGTCGAGTGGAAACGATGTGAGCATTGTAATGAGATGAAAGAAGAGACGCACTTTAGACGCTACCGCAATGGTGAATATGGCAAAGTATGCAATACTTGCATCGGCTCTAAAATAAGCGCTGGGCATAAAAAGAATGCAAAGGCTGAAGAGCAAACCCCTGATAAAGGCGATAGATTAAGGACTTTGTCCTCTTTTCTTGATGAGAAAAAGATCGTTATGCCCGAAAGTACCCTCCCTAAACTTCCCTATGAACATTGTGATGGTGCAGACGCTATCGCTTATGGGCTGTTACATGTAAAAGAAAAAGCCCCTCTTTTAAAAGACAATAAGCCGTTAATCGCAATGAGCGAAAAGGTATTTGAAGAGGCTATCTTGTTCGCCTATGCAAAAGGCAAGGAAGATGCAGAGACACCTAAGGTAGAAGAGATTACGTCTGTACATGCTGAGAGCTTGGCTATGCGAATGATTTTGAATTTGAAAACAGGAGAGTGATATGAAGATCGTTATTTTGAAAGTAAAAGAGGATTTTAACGAAGAGCAGTTGGCGGCATTGGCGAGCGAAGAGGAAGCCCCCATTACTGTTACAGGTACGCTTGAGGCGGTCTATTTTAACGCAAAAGATTATTACGATGTCATAGAGGCAGCGCAAATGTTTGATGCTCAAATGAACGCTGATGAGGAAGAAAGAAATGTGTAAACAGTTTAAAAAGTTTAAACGATGGTTGGGTGAAAAAGTGGTGCGACCTGTGCGCGTGTGGCTGTATCTAGCCGAGTGGAACTTAACGAAGTAAGGGGGTTTTAGATGTTGATGATCGAAAAAAGTGACGAAGGGATTGCCGTTAAAATAAGCGGAGCCGGAGATGATATTTTAACGGAGCTGTTTCTTCTAGTCGAAAACGTAGATAGGGTATTAGAACACGATGTTTATGCGTCCTTGTGCAATCCCAAAAAAATTAATGCTACGAAAAAATATGTTGATAGGTTGTATAAAAATGAGCAAGAGAAAGAACCTGAGCGAAAAGCCGACGGTGTTGAGAGTAAAGAGTAAAAGGTGCTCCCTGTGTGGGGCTTGGCACTACGGTGCCACGAGAGTCTGCGAAAAATGCAAAACGATGAAATGAAAATCCTAGCCAACGGCATGGAAAGACATCGGGCAATCCAAGCGATCGCGGAAGCAGGCATCGACAGTATGCCCTTATATGACCTCTTTCGCTATGCGAAGATTAAAGGGCATACGCTCTTCTTTGTTTTTAAAGCCGATGCGGCACGGTTTGAGTTCAAACACCAAAAAGAGCGGATATTGGAGCGCATGAGAGCGTATTACGCACTGCATAAAGAGCGTTTGAAAAAGGCGAACGCTCTTTTTAAAGATATTGCTTGCGTCGTTATTGCCGAAGTGCAAAAAATAGAAGCTAAAAAAGAACCTCTTCTTTATAAAGAGCGTTCTAGTGGAAACTTCACAATAGGATGCAGTGACCCAAAACTTCGTGCTTTGTTTGAAAACATACAACAAACTATAAAAACGAAATTATCTTAAGAGCTTTTATCGGAAGGTGAAGGCTCTTATGAGAATTTCTCAAATACATACGAAAGGACGGGATGATGGACGAGTTAGAGCAACTACAACTACTCGCGCGCATGATCGAAACGTCTCGTGAGACAGGAAAGCAACTTACCATCAAGCAAGCACAGCGCAAGATACACCGCGAGTACATTACGGCTCAGCTTTGGAATAAGCACGGATTAAATCCATCAGGGTTTATTCTTGTCAGCGGATTTAAAGGTGAGCTTGAGGGTGATTATGAAACGGCTGATCCGCGATATGAGTCCGTGTTTAATAACTTCTTGAAGATGGACAACAAGCTGACTGGAGAGGTAGGTATTAAACTGCGCGAAGCGATGGATAAGATGGGCATTGACTATCGGCACTCTCCGACGTTTCCACTTGACGATCTCAAAAATGACGCTGATGTGGCGTAGGTCGTAACATGCTGTACGTTGAAACAAGCGTGATCGCCAAAATAGCAGGCGTTGGAGAAAGAACGATACAAGCCGCGCTCATGCGAGGCTCAAAACAGTACGCGAGCATGCGCATCGATGCAAAAGGGAGAGGCGGTAAAAAGCTATTGATCGCCATTGATGAAGCAAAGCTGAGAGAAGCAATTGATAGCGGTACGGTTGATAAAGATATTCCTGTTTGGGATGAAGCGGGAGTCCTTTTAAAGGAAAATAGTTTCATTTTAAATACAAATATTAAAGAAACAACACCGCAAGATGCCGCCCCCGATATGACAACCTACCTTAATGCAACGCCTGAGCAGAGGCAAAAGGCACTTTTACGCATGGAAGTCGTTGAGCGCTATGAAAAACGCGATAAAAGGCTAAATGTTAAGGCATTTTTGGACACTTTGGAAGCTAAATTTAGCGCACTTTCGATGAATGAAATGAAGCTTTTTAGATACAAAAAGCTCGTTGAAAATGCAAAAAAAGAGGCAAAAAGCCCTTTAGAAATACTGCTAGATGGCAGAGGGAGACAAAAGGGCACGATAAACATGAGCGAGCAGATGCAGGATATGGCGGTGCGCATGTTTGCACGTCGTGATAACCCGCTTAAAGTCGCTTCTATCTACCAAAACATGCTCCACCAGTACAAAGAGGAGATGTGCTCTTACGATGTACTAAACAACTTCCTTAACCGTTGGAAGCGTGAAAACGCATCGCTAGCAGAGTTCGCCCAAAATGCTGACAAATGGAAGAACAACCGTCTCGCAGCGTTTGGAAGCAGTAGCGAAAAAGCGAAGTACCCTAACCATTTTTGGGAACTGGACTCAACACCGTGTGACATCATCTGCAAGGATGGTAAACGCTATGCTATTTTGGGCATGGTGGATGTGTATTCGCGTCGTTGTACCTTTTGGGTCGATGAAAAGTCAAGCAGTTATAGCATCTCTCGTTTGCTTCGCAAAGCAATCTTAAAAATGGGCGTGCCTGAGCATGTGGTGGTGGACAACGGTAAGGACTATCAGTCCAATCACTTCGACTCTATAACGTATAACCTCGGCGTGGAAAAAGTAACCGTTCCCCCGTTCAGTGGCGACATGAAACCTCACATTGAACGACTCTTTGGAACACTTAGTTCTCAGCTTTTTGAAGAGCTAGAGGGTTACATAGGGCATAGCGTAGCAGACCGATCTGAGATAGAAAGCCGAAGAGGCTTTGCACACAAGATCGCCTCACAAGCGAAGTGGTATGAGCAAGCCAAAAAAGAAGAAAAGCGGACATTCTGCAATAGCCTAGCGATCAAAAAAGACAACTTAGGTCTTGAAGTTAAAGTGCCAGTAGATGCAGAACGGCTACAGCAGATCATTGACGGATGGGTTGAGGGTGTTTACGAAAAAAGAGAACATAGTAGCATTGGTAAGACCCCATTAAAAAGATGGGCTGATACCTTTATGCCTGTAAAGAGCATCAGTGATCCTCGTGCGCTTGACATTCTGCTTGGTGAAAGCTTTGAAAGGCGTGTCGGTAAGAAAGGTATACGCCTAAACGGTGCGCTTTACCAACATGTACACCTTGCGCATTACATCGGAGAGATGGTCCGCCTAATGTGCGATGACAATATGGGCCATGTGTACGTTTACAAAATGAACTATGAGCCTATTTGCATCGCAGAGGATTACGAATACACGGGTAAAAGTAGAGCCGAGCTTGCAGAGGGTAAACGCATCTCGCACCGCATCGCTAGAGAATACGCCAAGTTGCTTGAAGAATGGGAGGACATTAGCCGAAAGGTTGATCCATCCATCCGTCACCGCATCGATGCATCTTTGAAAGAGAACTCCCCGCTTGTGAGCACAAAGGTTGTTTCAAAGGTAACGGAAATCAGCAGTGCTGTGATGGAAGCATCCAAAGAGTTTGCACGTCAAGATGCGGAGGTCGCAGAAACTTCCAACGTCATGAACATGGAGGGAGAGAAACTACTCCCATCGGGTCGCCCAGCTTTCACACAACTGGTAGATCGCTTTATGTGGGACTTGGAACATGACACGGTGGATGAAAGTACGAACAGGTTAAAAGAGAAAAAGCCTGAGTTGTGGGAGATTGCATTTAAAGAGTATGAGCGTAAAAAGGTTGGGTAGTGGAGCGAATTTATAGTCGCTCCATGGTCGAGTCTTAAATACATAAAAACATAAAATCAAAGGAGTACCAATGCGTGAACAGTTTGTTCCAACACTTAATTATACTAGAGCTTTAGAGGCTTTTTCAAATCTAAAAAATTTACCTGAAACTGCACCAAGAATGGGGTTATCGTATGGTAATTTTGGGTTGGGTAAAACGGTAGGATTAGAGAAGATTGCGGCACAAGAAAACGCTATTTTATTAAGAGCAACACAAACATGGTCAAAGAGTTCTCTGCTTGCTAAGCTGTGTACCGAGCTTGGGTTAGACACCAAAGGAAGTAGCTCAGTTATGTATGAACGAGTGAGAGAGTCATTTATCTTAGAGCCACGCATCGTAATTATTGATGAAGTAGATGCCCTACTGAAAGCGGAAAAAGTACCCGTTTTGGAGCTTTTAAGAGACCTCCACGATGAGACTAAAATTATCATCTTTTTTGTTGGTATGGAAGAAGCCAATGCCAAGTTTAAGAAGTATAGACACTATTACAGCCGTATTGTAGAGCTCGTAAAGTTTGAGGGAATTATTTTAAAAGACGTTGAGAGTTTTTGTGCCTTAAGTGAAGTAAAGATTGAACAAGATTTGATCCATTTCTTTGTTAAACGTTATCCAAATCTACGACAGATTAAGGTTTTATTACTTCGTTTGGAGAATTGGTGCGAGATGAATGGACTTACAAATGTTGATCTTAATTCCTTTAAAAGAAGTGGGGTTGAACATGGACTCAACACGCAAAATTAGGCTTAAACGCAAAAACGACCTCAAGCAGAAGATATGGAACTACATGCGGCGTAATAAGCGCTTTCGTGTGGGGGACATTATGATGATTTTAGAGGTACGAGATGGGACGATTAGACCTCTCATGTGGGCGCTAGAAAGCGCTCAGTACATCAGGCTTGAAAACGAAGTGGAAGCGTATAAAGATCGCATTTATACCTTTGTAAAGGACACGGGGATTAAGAGTCCATCTATTGTGAATGGAGATGTTTACGACCATAACACTAAAGAGGAGTTTAAACTACAAAAGCAACCAAACTCCTACAGAATGAGACTTAAACTCTTAAAAGCGATGTCTTTACCCTTAATGACTAAAGATGAGATCGCAAAGAGTGCAGAAGTAAGCATTACAGGCGGGTGGGCAAAACAAGAGTTTCTATATCTAAATATCAAAGGCGCTATCGCTAGAACGAACCCCATCCAACGACGTGAAAAAGAAATACTCTTTACGGTAAACAAGGAGAAGTGCGATGAACTCATTAGAGATATTGAGGAAAGCTTGCGACCAGTACGGACAGCGTAAAGTCGCAAAGCGCATCAAGCGCAGCGTAACAACGGTGAACCAAACGCTTCACGGGATATATCCTAAGCCTGAGAACATTTTGAAGTTATGCGCTGCAACCTTTACGGAGTTTGAGAGCAATGAAATTCTATGCCCTACCCTTGGAGCAATCCACAGTGGCACATGTAGTAGATACGCTCTTTGGGCAGAACAAAACAGAGTCCATCCTGATAGGCTCTATCGATCAGTAAAAGAGAAGTGCATTACATGTAAACAAGGGAGAAAGGATGGAGTATGACTTTGTAAACGTTACAGAGCTCCTTGAGCGGATAAAGGACAGGCTGAGCAAAAGCGTAGGTGAGCGGTGTGTGTTCGATAGTGATGTTGCGGCGGCTCTTTGCATTAAAAAACGCATCTTAGCAAATGCGAAACATCGAAACAGCAACACAAAGCTGCTTGAACCAGTACTAAAGTATTGTGTGAGAGAGAGTATTGACCCCATAGCACTGCTTATGAAAGAAAAATCAAACCAAAAGGAGAAAAGATGCATTTAAATGAGTACAAAATGTGGCGAAATAAGGAGGGGAAGTTCGTGCATCCCGACTTAGTATCTGTTGATAAACAGCTAGAGGATGGGCTTGTCATTAAGCTTGTAGCTGAAGCAAAAGAGTTACAGAGTAATTTAGCAAAGTTTAAAGCTGATGCATTTGAGCAATGTCAATCATTCGTTGATTTACTCAGACAAAAATATAACATGGATCGCTTGGCAAAGAGTGAGAATGGCTCTGTCACATTGAAAGCTTACGATGGCACGATGGAAGTGCAAATTCAAGTGGCTAAGCTCATCAGCTTCGATCAAAAGCTCGCCCTTGCTAAAGAGTTACTTGATGAATACTTCACGGAAAAGACGGAACATGCAGACCCTGAGATCAAAACACTCATCATGAGAGCGTTTGAAGTCAAGAACGGAAAGGTAGATGCGAAGCAGATTATCTCTTTGAAGAGCTACAACATCGAGCATCCTAAGTGGCTTGAAGCCATGAAGATGATTGATGATGCAACGGAAATTGCTGGCACAAAGAGTTATATCCGCTTTAAAGAGCGTAAGAATGGCAAGATTGATGGTGAGTTATGCAACATCACACTTAACATTGCTGCCATTGAATTAGAAGATTAATTTAACAGCCTCCGCATGCGTGTGGGGGCGATTAAGCTAATGATATTAACAAAGGGTTAAAGATGAACTATTTTAGAGGTCGAGGTTTAAAGCCTGAGCATTTTAATAAAGAGGTACGCTATATTGTAGATAACTTCTTAGTAGAGGAGGCAATAACAATATTTTATGCTCCACCAAAAAATGGCAAAAGTAGACTAGCTCTTGGGCTTACGAAATATCTATGTTCTACTACTGATAAAATCGTAGAGTATTTTGACTTTGATAACTCACTCGCATCGTTGAATGAGCGAGGTGCGGCACTTGTTATCGGTGAGCTTGGTGATACTTTGGATTATGTTCACCCTGAAATATCGCCGATGACGAGTAAAGAGGTACTGACTAAATTAACCGATGGAGCAGAACCAGGAGCATATAAAGACTATGTCTTTTTACTCGACTCAGTAACAGATTTTGTACCTGATGTTCAAAATGAAAACATGGCAAAAGCCTTTATGAACGACATGAAAAAGCTACGCAATGCTGGGGCTACGCTCATACTATTACATCATACGAATAAAAATGAGAAGAACTACCAAGGCTCTCCGATATTTAAAAGTGCCGTAGATAATATGTATTATATGCACCAGGGCAATGGTACTGAAAAGAATGATCTTTTCTTGCTTGATGTTGAAGCTGGGCGCTTTCATGTTGAGAACACTGCTTTCTACCTTGACAAAAGCACTTATGCGCTAAGTATTGCTCCTTATGCCGATGCCATTATTAAGCCCGATGAGCAAGTCTTTATAGACTCTGTCAAAGAGGTACTTAAAAAACATCCTGACGGTATGGGGCAAAGTGAATTACTCAAAGAACTTGGTAAAGCAAAAGCAGATAAACAAGCAAGAGCATCTTTGTCTCAGTATACGGGACGGTTTTGGAAAATGGAAGATGGCAAGAATAACAGCAAGATTTATTATGTTCTCTAAAAGGTGGAAACACTGGAAACACTGACCACACCAATACAAAAAGCCCTATATTTAGGCTTTTAAGTGTTGCTAAAGTGTTTTTTATTTGTAAGTGTTTCTAGTGTTTCCAGTGTTTCACTATTATTTTAAGGACACACCATGACCTCAAAACAACAACAAACCCACAAAAGCCTTATCACTCAGGTGCATACATCAACACGTTACAAAAACTACTACAAAGACAACCGCGAAGCATATGAAGAGCTGCTATACAATGCCTTTGGCAAACGTTCCTCCAAAGCGTTACATGTAACAGAACTCATTCAGTTGGTGGGTTATCTTAACATGCAAACGGATACATTGCCTATGTTTACGCCCAAGCATTGTACTCCCTCTCAAGCGTGGAAAATTATGTCACTATGGGAGCAAAAAGCACGAGATAAAAGCGAGCAAGCGCTGTTAAATTTTTGCAAGCGCATTGTAAAAAGGGAGTGTGAGAGTACGGAAATGTTAAGCGCAGACGAAGCAAAAAAGGTACTCATAGCACTTCAAAGGCTTCAATAATTTTCAATCTACTTAGAGTACAATATACTTAAGGAGCATACGATGAAACATAATATCCCTAATATTGCTGGGTGTAGTGCAAAAGAGGCAGAAAAATCACTCAGACATTTTGCATTAAACATTCAAATGTATGGTTGCAGTGTAAAAGAAGGTGAAAAATCACTTAGGCATTTTGCACAAAATCTTCGTAGTATTGAAAAAAAAGATGCTATTTCACTTCCAACCCTTAAACTACTTCTCTATCAAAAGCGCATTCAATTCTTTAAAAATCTTCTATAAATTTTCTCAAATTGAGAAATAAACCGATCCACCCCTTATTTACATGTAAAATACCAAAAAAGCTTATAGGTAGGCTATGTCAATCACCAACAAAGATATTTTTGAAGACTTTACTAGGCGCATTCGTGAGGGTGCGTCCGATGAAGAGATGATGAAAGAGTACGGTGGTATGCCTATCTATGTGCCCTCTTGGTGTATGAATGGTCGAAACGAAGAGATCATAAAAGACTACACCGAAAACAAACTCTCCCCCAAAGAACTTAAACTCAAATATGCTCTTAGCCTCAGCCGTATCTATGAGATTATAGGTGAGGTAAGAGAACCCGCACTTTTCTAATCTACAAACTCCCTTAAATAATCCTCAAAAATACTGTAAATTTCCTCTTCAACACCATGCGTTAGGTTCCCCTCTTTTGTGATCGGGAAGAAAGGTCTCGCGTTTTTTCCAAACTGGTGAACGAGTGGGTACGGGTAGCCCTCTTTGCTAAAAGCATTGACACCTACGATAACCGAGTGATCATCTGCTTGAGAGTTAATGCTCTCATACATATTGCTGTCTTTACTTTGAAGTATTTTACTTCCACCGTGTTTGGCTTTGTAGCGTTTGGTGCTCTCTTTGAGCGGATGCCACGGCGTTCCATCGGGGGATTGTTCATTGTCGAAGCTGTCTTCCATCAGGTTCGTAAAGAACGTGCCTATCTCGCTCATTGGCGATTTAAGAGAGGTAAGTTTGCTTTGTAACTGCCTTATAGCTTCTTCAAGCCTCGGTGCTCCGATAATTTCAATTGTTATCATCTTTTCTTCTTTATTTTTGGTATAATTTCAGTAAAGAGCGAGTGAATGGGTTAGGCAAAAGAGGCACTGCCCTGAGTCCCACCACTTTTAATCCTCTCGCGCTAATTGTGCGGCTCTTTGACGTATATCAGCTTATCTTTTCGTCTGCTCTCTACACTCTTATCCGTATCAATGTAATAAATACTCACTCCTTGCGTCTTGTCAGGCAAATACTCAAAGATTGCCATAACTGCACGTTTTCTTCCTTTCTCGTCCTGATAATATGAAAACATCTTTTTAACCAAACGTCCCGCTTTTTCATCCCACTCTAGGTATATCTCATCAGGATCACTGAGCACGTTTGCAAATGCGTCTACATAAAAGTGTCGGTCTTTCTTCGTAATCTTGCCAAACCCTGAAGCCGTGAAAAGGTTATCATCCACAACCATAGGGTCGCCCACTTTATCAACATACATAGCCCCTGATTTTATACTCAAATCTTCATAAAATTTCTTTTTTAAAGCTTCATCACTGTAGGCAGTGTATGATTTTTTAGGCATGATGGTTGGAAGTGATTTTAAACTTTTGTCTAAGTCTATCTTCGCAATTTTTGCGACACGATTACCCGCACCAGGGTTATATGCCCAGTCTTTTGTTGCTATGTCTTCTTGAGGCTCTGTACTGAGTTTCTTACCTTGGCGTTCTAGTTGTTTTGCGCTCCATGCCCTAACATTGCAATGGCATCCAAATGCATTTGGTGGGTAATTTGTTTGCCACCACGGGTCAGTTCGTAAGAGAGTTGTACCATTTTTACGTTTATGCTCCATTCTTGGATGCTCGCTAAGACCCCCGATGTACTCCCAATAGATGTTATGCTCTCCTTGCATTTGTTGCTCATAACGCGCCGTTGCCATCGCCACACGGGTGTTGGTTTTAAAGATGGTGTTGAGCCTAGAGGAATTAATCGTTATCTCTTTAACTTCTCCAGTCTTTGGGTTAATGATGTTCTGCTGTCCCCACCATCCTTTCTTCTCAAGCGTGGGAATAAGCGCTTTTTTCCAATCTTCAAAGCGTGTGCCGTTTTGCATTGCATCAGTGATAGAACCGTGTATGTCATTTAACAAATCAAGGCGCATGACTTTTGCAACCGTAAAAGCTTTATGGTGCGCTTCCTTGCTCATCTCATTGTAATCAAAGCTAAGGTTATACCCTTTAGCTTGTAGATATGCTATGGCTTCTTTTGGAGCAAGTCCAGCGGCAAAAGAAGGAAGCTTCATACTTCGCTTTCTTCAAATTCAGCCTGAGCACTTCCTAAGATGTAGGAACTTTGTAAAGCACTGTCCATAACATCCTGCAATGCTTCGATGTCCATACTAGGATACGCAACATGCAGTGCATCAATCGCTTCTTCAAATGAGGTGCATTTATCGACAATATCCACTATTTGAGTTTGAAATGTAAGTGCTATCGTTTTAATATCAATACCACTTTCGATGTCTTCTAAACTCGTGATTGGTTTATTCTGACTAAATGCATAGAGCTTCTGTAAGTGTTTATTGGCAATGGTCGCACTGGTATCTGTTATCTCATCAACTTCAATGTTATAGGTTCGCTCAATGTAGTCTTTTTTAGGTTTATACCCCATATTATAGATGCGTTCGTCGCGTTCTGCAAGTGCCGTATTTGGATCGTCCTTATCTTTTAAGATGATCGTAATAGGCTCTTTGATGAAGTTCAACACCCTAAAACTTTCGATTACCTTGCGCATGAGCTGGAGCGTTGTATGCTCATCACTCATGGCGATATCCTCTCTGATTTCATTGTGCGTTTGAGTTGCGGCATAAGAACCACCATCAACATTTCCAGTGAGATTACCTCCTAAGATGGCTGACCTAATTTGGTTGTCAAGATAAAGCGTTATTTTGTCAAAATCACCTGATTTACCTACTGTTTCAATTTTAATCTCATCCTCTTTATCGATGACTGCCGCATCTCCGCTGAGCATGGCATAAAGCTCTTCTGCCATCTCATTTTTATCGCCTTCCGTTTTGCCGATAGCCCATGGCACACCATACTTTTCTAAGAATTTAACCCAAAATTCCAACGAGGCGTTTTTAAATTTAACGTACCAAAACAAGGACTCGGCAAGAGGTCGCCCCATCGGCTTGTGATATTTGTCTTCGTACAGGGCGATAACCGCTTTGTGTTCTGGAATCTCTGTTAATACACCATACGGGCTATAGTAGAGCACACCGTTTTTCATCGTAAACTCTCGGTAAGAGCGCTCAACGAGTTTAGGTAAGAGTAAATAACCCTCAGGCTGAACTTCCCAGTTCACCTCGAAAACGCTAGCCCCTTGGAACGGAGCATCCAAAATTTTACGAAGAACCGTGTGGTCAAATACGTTCATCATCGGCTCGATGAGCGTCTCATCTTTACATGTAATGATCAACTCTTTTTTAAGCGTTGCGGCTTTGCGGCTACCGAGTGCTGAGATGACCGTTGCATCCCGCGCGATTTTGTCGATCTCGTCTTGGTCTAACCATCTTTGGTAAACAGGTAAATCATCCAAAATGCTTCTTAAAATATCAACGGACGGCGCTGCGCTTGAGGTTCGTTTTTCTTGTTTTAGTGCTTTAGTTTGTTTTGATTTAAAAATGTTGGGTATAAGTCTCATCGGTATGATCTCCTAGATATGTGTCTTTCTCTTAATGCTCTTCGATTACTTCTTGGGGCACTATTGCTTTTCTTCAGTTTGGCAAGTTTACTGATACGGTAAGCGCCATTTAAACCATCGGGTGCATCATCATTGAGTCCCTCAGGGAAGTCTTCAAGCTGCTGGATGAGTATAAGATGCCCTTCATACAAAAGAACCTCACCATTTTCTATAGGTAATTCCATTTCTGCGATACGATCTTCTTTATTTTCGGAGTTATGAATACCTCTAAGGGGCATGTGTACACCTCTATCAAAGGCTTCTGCTAGAATGAATGGCTTAAGGTGAAACTGCCCACCATTGTCTTCATATCCAAAAACCTGACAACGATATGTCTCTTGAAGATCAACCATACGCTTACAAATTTCTCGCGAGCCTATCACTTCATTAATGGATTCTAGCACGTACCCTTTTCGCTCTTTCTCGTCTATACCAAGAATGGTAAAGTTAGTAAAATCGCTCTTTTTTTTATTGCCAGCTGGGTCACACCATCCATAAGTCTTTAACTGTCTTATATTTGGTACTTGCTTATAAAAGTGCATTTTTTCGCGCTTGAACTTCTCAATCCCTGATGCTGGAGTATTTTGGTACTCTTTACTAAATGACCTTGGCGCTTCAGCGCGTTTACGCATAAGAGTCTCTAGTGAGACAGCTTCTGCCCAAAGAACACGTGCGCCTTTATCCATATCAGGCTTATTTGACAAGTAAAACTCATGAGCCTCATCCAACCCTCTTTGTGAATAGAGCGTTGCATAGCGTTCCCATAAGTCCATACGTTCAGGAAACGTGATAATGGCTCTATGAATGCGTGGATTCCAAAATGCAAGTTTGAGCTTACGTGCGAGAACAGAATCTTTATGAAGTATAGTTCCAATGTAAATAATGTCCATGTTGTCGCTAACTAATCCAAGGTTGGCGACTGCTTCATCTAGCCATGTTTCTAGTTTATCCCGTTGATCGCGACTGCGTACATTTTCATCATTTTCAAGATCATCAATGATGGTGAGATCAACCCTCCAAACACCGTGTTTTGTACCACGGATACGTTTCCCCGATCCATAACCTTTAATACAAATATCATTTTTTGTAACGATAACACCAATTTTCCAGCGCTTCCCGATGCCTGTGGCATGAGGAAAATCTGCTTTAAGGTTGTCATTGTCACTAAGTTCAACTTTTATAGATTCAATGAGCGTTTCAGATAGTTCCACCGCATCTGAAATAATGGTAATGTAATGCTTGAGATTGTTAACGATACACCAAATGACAAAGACCACTGAAACGTCGGTGGACTTACCATGACCACGTGGAGCGGCTACGCCATACTTCTCACTTTTGATCGTATCTAGCGCATTAGCAGCAGCGCTTGAAAGAATGGAACGGCTTTTGATGCGCTGATAAATAGTCTCAAGGTCAGCTTGAAGCGCAGACTTACCAGGAAGATAATAGTAATGAGGGAAGTACGTTCTTCTAAAGTAATCAAAGTCAATAAACTGACGTTTAATTCTTGCGTCTTTCTCTTTAGGATCAAGCGTCGTATTGGAGTGAATAATCTCCTTGAGAGAGTCTGAATACTCACTAAGCCATTTTTGAAACTCTTTGCGTGTTAAGCGCTCAGCTGCTTTTTCACTAAGCCCCTCGGCAAGTAGATCACTTTTTGTATCGTGAAGTAATGCCCTAAGTGCTTCTTTATCATAGAGCGACATCGAGTTCGTCTCCATGTTGGTCTACAACTTCGATGAAGCGCTCAAGGAGCTCTTTATCTCCCGTGGCTTTAATGCCTTCCCCAATCACCTTAATGACATGTTTGATAATACCATGCTTGTATGCAAGTGGGTCTTCATATCTTACAATCGCTTTCATCTTTGAGAATGCATCAGAAAGCTTTACGATCTTGTCCGCTTTTGCTTCAGCGGGTATTTCTGCATCTCTTACTCCTTGCAGCGTTTCATACATGTACGTAACAAAATCTGAGTAAAGATGCTCACGACGGTTTGGGTCAGCTACAATATGCTTCTCTGCTCTAAGCACATCCCAATCATGCCCATTAGCCCCGTCTTCTGAGCGGTAATTCTGAATTGTTCTTACACTGGTGTCTAAGATGTCAGCAATCTCTTCAATATTTTTGCCGACGATGTACAAAGAGCGTGCAATTTCTATTTTTTGCGATTTAGAAGCCATGGGTGAACCCTTTAGTCACTGAGTGGTATTTACGCTTTGTGTGGGCATAAGCATTGCCGATGCGAGGTGTATTGACCTCTTTTGAGGTTGAAACAATAGTCGGAAGAACACCTTTTGCCATTTTGATGAGTTTGCTATCTGCCTCTTTGACGACTTCTTTATCGCCTAGCCCTTGCGCTTTGCGTAGTTCATTTAGTGCTAGGTCTACGGCGATGCTGATTAAAAGAGGATTTGGGTTTGAGGGAATGAGAATAAACGAAGAAATATAGGTCGTAGCCTCTTCGATCGCATGATCTATGCGCGCATCATCCATCTCTCCAGTGCTATCAAGATCACTGAGTTCTAAAAGCTCGTCCTCACTCACTTCTTTTAAGAGGTTTTCTTTTGTTATCATGTTCCCCGCCTATGTGTTTAAAAGGTGTTTAAATTCGCCTAGAAACGATTTAAAACTTTTCTTCGATAAACGAGTCGGATTAAGGCTTAAATCGTTTTTAGAGCCGTTTATGGCTTCCCCTCAAAAGAGGGGAGATGTTTATGCTTTCTTACCGCGAATAACTGCATTTGGGTTAAGGCATGCTGGAAGAGGTTTTGATTCCCCGATAACACATACGCCTCTACCTTTTGGCAATACCTCTGTTGTACCAAAAAAGAGCGTAGCCGTTCGTTTGACAGCTTCAGTATGATCTGCACGACCATAATAGAACTTTGTAAATGTAGGACTATTTGGGATTGCCGCCATTTCGTTATCACCAACAAATGTGACAAGTTGCCCAGCAGTATTTTTGTATTTCACAACATACGCTTCAAAACGGACTCCGTGTACTTCTAATAATCGAGTCTCTCCACTTACAACCCAAGATGCCAACTTTTTATCAAAGAGGTCTTCTGCTTCTGCTAAGGCTGTAATATGTGTAAGGAAACCGCGTCCACATTTGATTTTATAGCCAGGATTTTGTCCAAGCTCTTCAACCATCGCATCATCAATTTCGGTAATGGATTGAATTAACTTTTTACCTGATTTAAATTCGATTTGAGGACGCGTAGAGGCAAATTCAAAAAGAGTTTTACCCTTGCCATCCATGACTTTTCCAAAAAGCGCACCTGTACACATGTACTCAATCGTAGTCTCAAAACTCATTTTTTGCTCTTTTTGTATTTTTCCAACCTCTGTGGCAAGTTGGATCGGTTGTTCTTCCGTTTCTAAGCTTGCAATTTCATTAAGTGTAGAAGCGTGGATTGTGTTTTCCAATGGAAAGCGAGGGAGCGTAACATTGATCTCATAAATTTTTGGTCGTTCATGAACAAGATGCTCAGCGCCAGGAGAGACAGATTCTAATACAAGTCCCGAACCTTTCTCAATTTTAATAGGAACAGTTCCGCCCGTTACAGGCTCCATGTTTGCTTTGAAGTATTCATCAAAGATTGGTGTTTGAGTCACTTTGATTTGTGACAATGTTTGTGTTGTGTTTTTGACACCCCAACGTCTTACGACATCTTCTGCTAGCATCGGCATTTTTTACCTTCCTTATTGCATAAAAATTTTATTGTTGAATAGCGTTTGACGCATATTGGAGTCATATCCACGTAAATTTGACTCAACGACAACACCTGAAACTAAAACAGCGCATGTGGAAGTTTTATCAATATTCTCCGCAAGAACACCGTTTGCATTCCATGCACCATCATCATGCCACTCGGTAGCATCTGTGCCTGGTTCTGCTAGATTGTCATCAATCAAAGAAGTATAAATGTGACCATTATGATAAACAGTGGCATCTGTGTCATAATCTACTCCTGTTGAGACCCAAGGTTCCTCTTCTAAAGCATCGAATGTTTTACCGCCATCAGATGTCATTAGAACTTTGCCAATGAAGTACTCTTCTCCATCAGCGACTGTGTCTGGAACGTTTACGGTTGCATAGACAACACGATCTGATGTTGCGATAACTTCGGTAATAAGGGGTGGACGTTGGTAAATATTCATAATGTTCCTCCTGTGGCAGCTTTAAGCTCGGCATCACTTAGCTGATTGCCTGCTGGTTGTTGTTTGTTGTCAAACAGATCACTACCTGGTGCGGTTACGAATGGCTTACCCGCTCCGATGAATTTTTCAAATTCTTCAGGATCAGTCTTACACATCTTCAATGCGTGCTCTTTTTGATCTGGGTGAATTTTTTTAGCCGCGAGTGCCGCTTCTACTTTGAGCTTAGCGTTACTCTCTTTGTTGGCAAGAACTTCTGCTTCAAGCGTTTCTTTTGTCGTTTTTAAAGACGCATTTTCAGCTTTTAAGGCATCAAGTTCAGCTTTTTCTTGCTCCGTCATGGGTGTTTCCTCCTTGGTTTGGTTATTGAGTTTATTAAGCCTTACCTCGTCGAGCTCTTGGAGGAAAGGTTTATTGGTAAGGGCGACGCTGTGTAGTGTCCAGCCGATGTTTGTTCCATCGATTTGTGAAGTAGTGTTTGGGGCGAATACGGGAGATAAATAGCGATATTCTCTACTTAAAATATATGCTTTCGCAGCATCTGTCCAGTCGATTTTGGCGAAGAGTTCACCATTTTCACTTTTGAGGCTCATCGGTATCTTTTTAATCCACCCCGAAGCTGGAGCACGATCACCGTATAGGGTTTGATGCTCATAGTCACAGACAATGTCTACTCCTGATTTCTCAAAATTACTGACCATTTGGTCGAATGTTGCTTGGTTAAGTTCAAACGTTCCATTACTATGACCTTCCCATTTACCACTAATACCAATTTTGAGCCAGGGATCATCACCTGTAATTTCGATGGCGCTTTTAAGCATAAATAGGTTGGCGGCGGTTGCCGTACTTAAAACAATGAAGTTTCTCTTCATTCTACTTCTCCGTTTGTATAGTTTTTGTCGATTAACGTCACACTAAAACTCATCAAATAAACCGTCATGTACGACTGCCCTTTTGCCGCATCAAAAATCTTTTTGATCTTCGTTACATTAATAGGTTCATTGTCCTCGATACTCTTTACATGTAAAGCATCTTTCACATCTTTTATAAAATCTAACAGGGCATAGTCTTTACCCTTGCGTGTGTCCTCTTGTTTCGAGTAAGCAAGATGCACGAGATAGAGCGAAAACGTTGCCTCTTCTCTAAAAAGACCATCGGGCACAGACTCTACAAAGTCCACCATCACACAAGGGAGAAATGTTTTTAAGACCTCTGCCGTATCGGGTTTGTCAAACTCTCCGAAATAACTTTTCACATTAAAGTTTTTTGTTTTGAGATAGTCTTTTAACGCTTTTTGAAAGCTAGCAATCATGTCCCTGCCTATGTGAATTTAAACCGTATGGTACAGGGGAGGCTTATCGCTTAGCGACTATCGCGCTTGAAACAGCGCCTTGAAAAAAGGAGTTGAATAGAAAGCTGGAACGACTCTGCGGCATGATTCGCTCATCGAGATTTTGAGGAGAGTTTTATGTTGGAGACGATTAGCGCTTATCTGCCAGTAGCGCAATTTATGTTAGTGTTTATTGCGATTCCTCTTATTAAGCTATTGTTTAACCAAAATAAACAAATTGCCACACTACAGCAAATTGCGCAAACACAGCAAGATACGGTTAATTTTATCCATGGTGTTGTTTTAGATACTGCTTCACCAGACATCATTACGAAGCATCTTATTGCTCAAAAAAAACGCAAAGATAGTGTACATGAAAGGTAATTTCGTAGAAATAGGTACCGTCGTCGGTGTTGATATCTCTAGCCCTAGACGTGCGCTAGTACGTGTTCAGCTTGGAGATCGCGTCACGAACTGGTTGCCTTATAAAAGTATTGCCAATAAATTTATCAAAATATGGATACCCCCTTGCATAGATGAACAAGTAACCGTTTTACTTCCTTTTGCAGAGGCAAACGGAGGCATTGCAGTTGGTAGCATCTTTAATAAAGGGTGCAAAGAACCTGATGGTGCAAATGAGCATAATTTTATTGTTGAATTTGAAGATGGCACACGCATTGTGTACGACACTATCACACATGACCTCTCTATTTCAACACAGCATCATATTAACTTTACCGCAACCGATGTCAATATTTATGGGAACTTAAATGTGAGCGGTGTTATCACCGATGAAAAAGGTTCTCTTAGCACACATGTCCACGATGGAGTCATGTCAGGAAATTCTCAATCGGGAGTTCGTCCATGACTTTAGCTTATCGCATCATTCGTATTTTAAAAACCAAGCTGGGTGAACGTGTCGGTATGCCAACCTATGGTTCTGAACTTTACAAACTAAGAGACCGAGGACTTACTCCAGAAGTGAGACTTCTTTTTGTGAAATATTGCAAAGAAGCAATCGAAAGATGGGAGGATGTCAAGCTTAGTAAAGCACAGATAAAAAGTGTTGATGCCAAAACAGGTGCTTTTTCATTTCTTATCACGCTTGATAATGGTGAAACCATAGAAGGAGCTGCATAATGATTGTCCCTCCGATGTGTGAAGAAAAATCGTTTGATACGATCATTTCTGAGTTAGTCGCAATTTATCAAAGTTACGATACTGAGTATGTCCCAAATGAGTCAGACGAAGTTATGCCTGTTTTAGAAACGTGTGCTTACCGAGAACTTCAACTTCGCACTTATGTGAATGACCTAGTGCGACAAAGTTTTTGGCAAACGGCTACTGGAGCGTATCTTGACTTTCACGCTTCCGAATTTTTCATCGAACGGGATAAGGGAGCAAAACCAACGGCATTTGTAACCTTTACACTTGGTACGACATTAAGTACGCCCTATGTTTTAGAAGCAGGGCTTGAGCTTCTTAATGAAGATGGTAGCACCTCTTTACTTCTTGCAGATGTGACATTTTCGGCAGGTTCAACGGAAGCTTCAGGCATTGCTGAACTACAACTATATGCAGCTAGTTCAGAGACTAAAGTAATCTCAACAATGGTACCCAAAGCGTACCTCTCCTCTGTAATGCAGACAACTGTTTATAGTGGAGGAAGTAACCCTATGGACGATGACGCGCTTCGTGCGCTAATCGCCTTAGCCAATGAGCAACAAACAACGGCTGGAAGTATTAAAAGCTATAAATATTGGGCGCTCCAAAGTGATGCTCGCATTACTGATGTAAATGTCTATCGTAAAACATCTGGTGAGGTTGAAGTCGTTGTACATAGCCTTACAGGTGTAGATGCAACGATGCTTGAGCGTGTTCAATCAGCGACAAGTGAATCCATTCATCGCCCTTTAACGGATACGGTAAATGTTTATGCTGCAACCCAAAACGCATACAGCGTCGTTGCAGTATTAAAAATATCGGATAGTGCAGATGCAACTTCGACACTGGCTTCGGCAAAAGCACGCCTTTTAGAGCGCCTTAATGCTGCCAATATTGGTAAAAGCGTCACGCTTGGCATGATCATCTCAGCGCTTTCAGTTGATGGCGTTGAAGATGTAACTGTGATATCGCCAAGTTCTACCATAGGTGCTGGAGATGATGAAGTGGCAGCGTTAATCATAGTGGAGGTGAGCGTTGGCTAATTTAATTCCCTCTCACTATACCGAACGTGAAAAGAACCTAGAGCTTGTAGGCGCTGCATCAAGTGATCGAATTATGTCAGAGCTCTGGAGTGGAAGACTTCATGACCCTGCTACATGTAAAGCGAGTTTTTTGTTCGCACTGGGGCAATACTACGGCGTTGAATACTGGTGGCAAAACATCTCAGAGGATGAACATAGAGCACTTATCGCCGCATTCCCGACTATCAAACGAAGACGTGGAACACTTTGGTCGGTTATGCAAGCGGTCAATGTCATTGACCCAAATGCACATGTAATCGAAGGCGATTATCAGATTAGGTATGACGGTAGTGCGAATTATGATGGAACCTATCAGTTTGGAAATGCAACGCACTGGTCAGATTATGTTGTTATCGCAAGTCGTCCAATGGTTAATGCTCAAGCAGAACAACTAAGAAGACTGGTTGAGAGTGTCGCTCCAGCAAGGTCAAATTTGCTTAGGATTGATTTTACAAGAACACCAGCAATATACGATGGAACGATTAATTACGATGGAAATTATAACTATGGGAGCGCATAGATGAATATAACAGAAACAGAAACCTATGAATCAGGCATCTATCAAATAGAATTAACTGACCCCGTTATCGGAGGAGAAGATGGAATTGCAAATTTACAAGCGAAGCAATTAGCAAATCGTACCAACTGGTTAAAAGCAGTTTATCAAAAAATTATAGATGGTACGACTTTAATAGAAAAAGCTGTCAAATTAGCAACAGCACGAAAAATCTCTCTTGGAGGTATTTTAACAGGCTTTGCAAATTTTGATGGAAGTGCGGACATTACGCTCAATGCGACGATGACAGACGGTGCATTAACGATTGCAAAGACAAACGGACTACAAGCAGCACTTAATAGCAAAATGGAGTCTATTGGTAGTGCTTCAACGACGGCACAGGGCATTATAGAAATAGCAACTAATGCGGAAGTTGCGGCAGGAACAGATGTATCAAGGGCTGTCACGCCAGCAGGATTAAAAAATTCGATTGGCGCATTAAATGCAGGAATTGGGGTTGGGGAAATTGGAATACCTGCTTTTCTTGCTTATAACTCTGCTGGAGCGTCTATTTCTGTTGGACAATTGATAGCAGGAAGCAATTTACTCTATACAGGTATTGGCGTATGGAACACAGGTGGCAATTATCTATATGACCATAAGATGTCAGGTTCCCCATCAGGTACTTGGAAAGCGCTAGGTTATAGTTATGGTGTGGCTAATACATACTCAGCGACTCTATTTATAAGAGTTGCATAAAAAAGGAAAAATATGAATTTTAAAAACCCTATATTTATGTCTGAAGATAAAAACGTTGTTAATCTTGAAATTGAACACCCATCATTTGGATGGATACCTTATACATTCAGATTTGATGAAAAAGATAACGAAACTGATACCAAGATTCGAGAATATTTAAAAAATGTAGAAATCTCGACATATGTCGCACCTACTTTAACGGTAGAAGAGCAAGCATATTGCTATATGGATGCTGTACAAAAACACTTAGATATTACAGCGCAGAAAACAAAATGGGACAATATGCAAAGTGCCCGTGCATCGGCAGGCATACCTTTAAAAGGAACGGAAAGCGATGTCGAGATCGCAATGTATGATGATGCAGTTAATCTTGCCAGGTGGTATTTAAAGGTATGGGCGTACTGCTATGCTGTGTTAGATGCAATTAAAGCAGGTGATAGAGAAGCTCCAGAGAGTATAGAAGCGTTTATCGAAGAGCTACCTAAATTAGTATAAAAAGGAGAAGAACATGGGATTAAATTTCGGAATTAACGGCAGCATTAGTGTCGCGGCATCACGCGTAATTACTGTCGAGTCCACCACGCCAATTGGCATTGTTGCGACGACTAACTCAGGTACGCTTGGATTAAAGTTTTATGGTAGCCCTTCAATCGCCTTAACAGAGTTTGCATCGTGTACAGAAGGCACGCTTTTAGATGCACTCAAAGCCATCGATGCGCAAGGGGTTTCATGTCCGCTTATCATCAACGCAATTGCCTTTGCAGATGTCAATGACGCAGCGATAATTGCTGGAGTCAATGCGCTCAAAACTGCGGAAGCGGTAACAGGCTATCGCCCCAATCTCATTGTTGCGCCTGAATACTCCGCAACAGAAACGATTGGTTTGGCTATGGGTGCGGTTGCACAAAGATTATGGGGTACGGCTATCGTGGATGTAGATGCTGAAAATGAAAGTGCAGCACTAGCCGTTGCTGCTAGTTATGGGACTCGGTTTGTCTTGCTTGTTCATCCTGGTAAAGTAACACTGGACGGCATTGCTATGCCAAGCTCTGCGGCATGGGCTGGACTTATTGCTTACATGGATGCATCCAGTACCTATGGATGGACAGAATCAGCAAGTAACCGCATCGTTCAAAGTGTCAGCGCAACGAATCGCATCATCGACTACGCAGAGGGTGAAGATAGCGAAGCGCGTCGCCTTCGTAATGCGGGCATTAATACCATCGTGCGTGATGTTGGTTGGCGTAGTTATGGTTTTGAGACGACTGACATCGATACGATCTGGCAACCGCTGAACCGCGTACGTACTTTCTACAGAATGCTTAGAGCCATGATCGAGGCGAGCCGTTACGCGAGAGATCGCAAAGCAGACGAGCTTCTTTATGTCAAAAAAGCGATCGAAGAGTTCATGAGAGGACTTAAAGGCGCAGGTGTTGCACTAGGCTTCAAAGCTTACTTTGACACAACAAAAAACACAAAAACTACGGTGACCAATGGGCAGTTTTATCTAACGGTTGAGTTCCAAGATATGCCAACAATTAGAGAGCTTAATATTGAGCTTACATATGTGGATGATTACAGCGATGTGCTGCTAAACATCATTAATGGATAAGGGGTAAAAAATGCCAATAGCACCAAGACCAAGACAAGTTTTAAGAGAGATGAATATCCTCGTAGAGGGTATTGGCAATGTGGGAGTTAGTAATAAAGCTGAACTCCCTGATATTGAATTTTTAACGATTGAGCGTGAAGGTGCTATGGCAAAAGAAGAGGTCATTCCTCTTCTTAAAGCCATGAGCGCAAAGATCGTCTTAAGTGAGTACAACAAAAATGCTTTTAGAGCAGCATCCAAACAGTTTGGAACAAGCCCAGTATTTTACATTAAAGGCTCACTTATCCAGGGCGACGTTTCATCACCTTTTCTAGCAACGATTACAGGTAAGGTTAAAAAGTTTCAAAACCCTCTGCCTGATCGTGCAAAAGATGTCGAACAAACACTCGAAATCTCCGTAAGTGCTTACTCTTTAGAGATCAGTGGTAGTAAGGAGATTGACATCGATGTGGATAATCTCATTTGTGAGATTGACGGTGTTGATCTGTTTCAAGAACTTAGAAATCACATTTTATAAGGATAAAGAATGCAAAAACTAGACCCAAGCAAAATACCAGGAAGTAAAGAGATTACTTTGAGTGATGGTACAAAAAAATGGATACGCCGACCTAAAGTCAAAGATAGACTTATGGTCTCTGATATTAAAGATGAAGGGGAGCAAGAAATAGCTTTAATCGCTAATTTAACAATGCAAACAAAAGATGAAGTAGCAGAGCTATGGTGGGATGACTATCTTTTATTCCAAGAAACACTTAAAAGTTTTTTGTCCCCACAAAAAGAGAAACCGTTAGATTAATGGCGTTGGTGGGTAATTGGCTCCACTTCTCCTATGCAGATATGCTGGAGATGGAGATCGATACCCTATTACTGTTTATCGAAGAGATCGATAGATTAGCACAAGAGAATAAAGGAGGAAGCTAAATGAGTAAGATGTTTGCACTTGGCATTGCATTAACCGCTAAAGATATGTTTAGCCCAGCCTTTTCCTCTCTTGGTTCTGCGATCCGCAATTCTACAAAAGACTTAAAAAACTTTGGTACGGCAAGCGCTGCTATCGGTACAGGACTTAAGGGTGCACAGTTGGCGACTCAAGGTGCTGTTGGTGAAGTCATTAAGTCTTTTGCTGATCTAGAAGACGCAAAAATTCAACTTCAAAATACCCTCATGAAAAGCGACGGAAGCATAAGTCCTTTTTTTAAAGGGATCAATGATGAAGCAACAAAACTGGGTAATGCTCTTCCTGGTACTACTGCCGACTTTTACAATATGGCATCTAAGCTAAAGTCTCTAGGTGTCGAAGAACAAAGTATCATCGGTGGTGCTTTGAAGTCTTCTGCATACTTGGGTGTTGTACTCAAAATCCCTTACGAAGAAGCAGCAACCGCAACCGCAAAATTTAAAGAGGCTTTAGGTATCGCCGACGATGATCTTCTTACATTCATCGACGATATCCAACGCCTTTCACATATGGGTGTACAAGTTGGAGAAATGAGCTTCGCTTTTTCAAAGATCGGCGCAACTATGAAAGGGCTTGGCATGATGGGGCTTCAAGCTGCACGTGATGTTGAGCCTCTTATTGGTTTGCTCATTAAGTCAGGTTTTTCAGGTGAAACTGTAGGTACAAATCTCGGCAATATGATCGAATCAGCGGTCAACTTTAAAGGTTCAAAAGAGCTTCGAAAGCAAGGGATAGATCTTACTTTTAACGATACGAGCGGTAAGTTTTTGGGCATTCAAAACATGATCAAAGAGCTTGAAAAACTCAAAGAGATCGAAAGTGATGCAGCAAGACTAAACGTTCTCGAATCACTTTTTGGCAAAGGTGAAGCGGCATCAATGGCAAACGTTCTCATTCAAAAAGGAACGAGTGGCGTTGATGAGTTCAATAAAAAACTCAAAGAACAAGCTGACCTTAATATGCGCGTGGGTAATTCTACCAAGTCACTTCGAAATACATGGGAAGCACTAACAGGTACTTTTTCAAACCTCTTGGCATTTTTGGGTGAAGGTATCGCTCCTGAGCTTAAATCGGTCACGAATTTTTTAGGTGAAGCAACTGCTGCTTTAGCAGACTTTACACAAGAGCACCCAATGGTCACAAAATTCTTAGGTGGAGCACTTGTCGGTTTTGTAGCACTCACAGGGGCACTTGGTACAGCGGCTATCGCTGTATCTATGTTTACAACTGTTTTAGGTGTTTTAGGCATTGTCTCAATGGCAACATTTGGATGGATTGTTTTAGGTGCTGCGCTTATTGCTGGAGCAGCAACACTTATCATCGCGAATTGGGATACTTTAAAAGGATGGTTTGTCTCTTTTGGAACATGGCTCGCTGATCTTTTAGGCGGTGCGGCAACAGCTATTTACGCACAATTTGAACCTCTTTTTAATTGGTTGAGTCAATCTTTTTCATGGGTTTTTCAATCGTTTAATATTGGTGAAGTCTTTGGCACAATCGTTCAAGGTGCTATGGATATGTTCGGTTCACTTTTTAATTGGATCGGTGGAAAGTTCCAATGGATCATGGATACAGTCGGAGGAATGAAAGCATTCTTTGGTATCGAAACCAATACGGCTCAAGCACAACAACCAGGACAAAAAACACCAGGTGCAGACATCATGGCAAAGGCTGGGAATATTCCCGCTCAAGGAGCAAGTTCAAACAGTGTAAGTGTCACGATTCAAAATCCAAGCTTCCACTCTCCAGAGGAAGCAAGTCGTACACAAGAGCAGATCGATGAGCAAGTACGAAAAGCTTTAAGAGAGTTGCAGCGCGACCAAGCCGATAGGAGCTACCGTGACTAGGATTATGGCGATGATCGGTGATTTTACATTTTCATTAGATAAAAAGTCTTTTGATACGTTAAGCCATTCAAAAGAGTACAGCTTTGCTGAAATTCCAAAAGTGAACTACTACACGGGTGAGCAGAGTGTCGGTAAAGACATCGAAGAGCTTAGTATTACTGGTACTATCCTTACAACCAAGGGCGGACTTAATCCTTTGGCGCGTCTCTTTGCTATCGCTGATCTAAAGCAACCTGTACCATTCATCTACGGTTATGGTGAAGTCATGGGAGACTTTAAGATAACAAAAATAAAAGAAGATAAAAGCCTCTTTTTAGACGATGGCAAAGCAGTGAGAGTTGGTTTTAATGTCGAACTAAAAAGGGTGCGAGAATGAAACATGTTGTCGCAATGCAAAATGATCGCTTGGATACGATTGTCTATACTTACTATGGAACGCTTGAACCTCTTAATATGGTCATGCTCTCTAACGCGCATCTTATGTCAAAAACTCTCCTCGATGATGGAGATAAGGTCTATCTTCCCGATTATACAGCTACAGATGCAAGTGAAAGCGATGGGGTAAACCTATGGCAATAATCAAAATACCTAGCTACAAGCTGATTGTCAATGGTAAAGATGTTACAGCTTCATTAAAAAAATACATCTTAGACATTGAATACACCGACGCAAAAGATAATGAAGCCGACGGCTTTAAGATTCGCTTTCATGGAGAAAATTTCGCGCCTCCTGAGTACAAAGACATCTTAAAAGTATGGTTAGGCTTTGAAGGTAATCTATGGTACATCGGTTCTTTTAGCGTTTTAAAGTCGCGTTTAGAATATCAAAATAAAGTAGTTAGTGTCAGCGCAACGCCTGTGAATTTTAGCACTCAAATTAAAGAGAAAAGAACGACAAGTTATGAAAATGTCTCATTGGATCAAGTGCTTCAAAAGATTGCAAAGCGCCATGACCTCAGCGTTAAAAATAGCTTTTATGATCTTGTTTTTTTACATCTTAGCCAAGATGACCAAAGCGACCTTGATTTCATGCGCAAAATTGCATCAGACATCGGCGCGACCTTTTCTATCAAAAATAACACTATTTTATTTAGCCCTAAAAAAGGTGGTGATAAGGAGAGCGAATTACCAACATTTACGATTGATGCCGACCTTACGGATAATCTTTACTTAGAAAAGGTTGATAAAACACTTTATAACTCTGGAGTCGCCTCTTGGCAAAGTACCAAAGAAAATAAAATCCTTTCGGTATCAGTAGGAAGTGGAACGCCAGCGTTGAATGTTAGAGGGACATTTCAAAGCGAAGCAGAGGCAAGGATAAAGCTTAAAGCAGAACTCAATAAAAAGAATAAAGGTACGGTGCGTGGCGGGTTTGATTACGAGGGCATGAACATTGTTGCTGGAGGAAAGCTCACGATTAAAAACTTGCCCAATGCAAAATGGGGCAATGGGTTTGATGTGCAACAGGTACGACATACCTGGAGTGACAATGGTTATACCATTAATGTTGAATTTGAAAATTAGGAGAGAAGATGCAGAGTAAAAGAGCCTCATTTTATGAGAGTTTGTTTAACACGTTCAGCGGGTTTTTACTGAGCCTTATTGTGGGGTATTTTCTATATCCACTCTTTGGTATGCCACAAAGTTTAAATAGTTCATTTTGGATTACGATCATTTTCACCGTTATCAGCGTAATGCGAAATTATGGGAATAGACGGTTGTTTAATTTTTTACATGTAAAAGGAGAAAATGTGTGGTTTGCATTTACAAGTTTAGCGTGTGCCTTATCAAATAGGCTAAGAGGTACATGGTCATGGTTTAGACCTATTTATGCGCTTAGTATTGCTTTGTTTGTATTGATATATATTAAAGATTGGTATGCGTTTAGCATTACTTTTGCTTTAGCATGGGGCGGTGTTGCGATGGGATGGGGAGATTGGGATTGTGTAGCGACCAATCATAAAGCAGTAAAGCCCGTTCACTATGCTGATGGCGATTACAACGGTATCCAATGGCTTGCAGAAAAAATTGTCTGCTCAGATGCTAACTGGCTAAATCATTGCCGTGTGTGCCTTGTTCTCATGAGTGCTTATCGTGCAGCTTTTTTATTGCCATTAACGTATTGGTGTGGCTGGAGTGCTGTAGGTGCTTTCTTATTTTTAACTCCAATGTTTTGGCTCTCTTCAGAGCTTGGATACTACACGACGAAATCATGGAACTTTAAGGGTATGACCGGTGGATGGGAACATCAAGAAACATGGTATGGCGTGGGTCTAGCAATCGCGCTTAAAATTTTGAGTTTAGGAGTTTAGAATGAAGAAACTATACGCGTGGTTATGTTTACGATGGAGGATGGTGATTCAACCATCTGTTTCAAAAGGTGCGGGTAAGCTAAAAGCTGTAAGAAAATTACTGTTAGATATGGGCTTAGCTATTACTATAGTGCTTCTTATTGCATTGCATTTTAAAGATATGCTGCCAAATGATTTGCAAGTGTATCTTATCAAAATGGGGCAACTTAATATTTCCCTCATTTACGGATGGGTTATTGGGCGGCTATTCCTTGGAAAAGTGGACTGGGAAAATGAGAAAAAGTTTACACCTCAAAATGTAGGACGTTTGTTCCTATGGGGATGTTGCATTATTTCGTATGGATTAGGCGGATAAGATGCTAAAGCTACTTTTAGGTGTGCTCATCTTAGCTAGTAATATCTTTGCACTAGAGCGATGTAGCATGCTCAAACGAGAGGTTCGACTGGCACATTGGAGAGCGTTCGGTACGAACTTTCCTTGGCAATATGGAGTCGCTCAGTTACATGCAGAGAGTGGCTGTCGGGATATTGTCAGTAATGATGGTGCTGGCTCTCAAGGAGTAGCACAGATCACTTATAAGTTATGGAAAAAGGTCTTAGATGCCAACGGTATTACAGAGATTACAAGTTTGCCAAATAGCCTACGAGCACAAGCGATAATTATGAAATCAGTTTATAGAGAAGGCGATCCTCTTTGGGTTACTTACCAAATCTACAATGGGGGTGGGTGGGTACTCAAAGAGATAAAAAGAGCTGGAGAGATGGACTGGGCTAAGGCAAAGCGTCAATGCGAAGAGTACAGAGAACGAAAGCTTAACGGCGAAAAGAGTCTTGATGCTCGGACAGACAGTAAGTTTACATTAAAGAATGGAACGGTGCAAAAAAGAAGCAACTGTGACATTAACTATAAATATTCACTAGATATTTACACATTAGGGAGGCAGTATGGAAATGTTCAAGACAATTCTCAGTTTAGGTACTGGTAGCCTTTGGAAGGGCGTTAGTATCCTTTTAGCTGGAGCGCTGATCGCTATGAGTCTTTTCACGTTAAAAGAAGAGGTGTCGTTACGCTCTACGATAACTGATAAAGAGACAATCATTACAGCACAGGGGAAAGAGCTCACTAATAAAGAGTCTAAAATCAAAGAGCTTCAGGAAAAGGTTAGTCTCAAGCAAGCGGAGATCGGGGTACAAAATGCGACCATTGCCGCAAATAAAGCAGACACAGATAAAAATCTTAAAGCTGTCAATGATGAGCTCTTGAAGATAAGCAAGAAATACAATGACTTCAAAGAAGAAGTCAAAAACTGGAAAGGAGACCCAAATGCGTCAAGTTGCGATAATGCTCGTGCTTTTCTTAATAGCCGTTCTTGGTAGCGGATGCGGTGTCGATCAGCCTCAAACACCTCAGTATGACCAGTTTATCAATATACCTCAAAAATGTACTATTGAGTTAGACCCTGAGCCAGTTATCGACCCCAAGTCATTTCAAAAGGGCGAGGAGCTGGAGCAATCCAAGTGGGCATATGAGAATTATCTCATTGTCAAAGAAGACAATCAAAAGATTAGAGCCAAAGTCAAAAAATGTCAGTAAATAGGCAGAGTTCCCTCTGCCTAACAGGTCATCCCTAAACTTCCTGCAATCAAATTCTAAAATATTTTTAGGAAATACTCTAAAAATATTACAAAATGAAAGGTTTTGCATGGAGAGACTCAAAGAGTATCAACGTATCCCTAAAGTTGCCCCGTTCGCGTGGGTTGGAGGTAAGTCAAAGCTTGCCGATAAAATCATCGCTCACTTTCCTGAGCATGAGAGGTATTGCGAGGTTTTTGGAGGCGCACTTAACGTCTTATACAGGAAGCCTCGCTCAAAGGTCGAGGTCGTGAATGACATCAATAGTGACCTGATCAATCTACATCTACAAATACAAAAACGACCTCAATCACTTCAGCTCTATCTTAACCGTATGCTCGTCTCAAGAGAGCTGTTCTCTCGCATCAAGACTAAGATGCATCCACGAAATGATATAGAACGTGCGGCTTTTTATTACTATCTTCTCGTCCAAAGTTTTGGAAGCAAAGGTGAAAACTTTGCAATGCCAAGAGGCTCAAAGCCAAGCATTAGAAGTTTAGACAGAGACTTTAGAGTCTGGTCAAAACGTTTGCAAGGCGTATGTATCGAAAATATGGACTTTCAAAAGCTTATCACTACATACGATCACGTGGACATGCTTTTCTATTTAGACCCACCTTATATCGGTACAGAAAGCTACTATAAAACACCATCAGGCTTTAATATAGAACAACATATTGCATTAGCAGAGATACTCAAATGCATAAAAGGCAAGTTCGTTCTATCATACAATGATTGTGAGGTTGTAAGAGACCTATATAGAGACTTTGAAATCATCGAGGTATCTACGACATACAGTCTAAGAGGAGGGAGTCAAAAAGCGGCTAAAGAAGTTATCATCAAAGGGTAGGCACTTCGGTGCTTACTCGTTTATTAGTTTTAAATTTGTATTTAATATGATAGTGAAATGGAAATAAAGCGGTTAAAATGAGGTGTAACTATCATTTTAAATTCAAATTACTAACATTTTAAGCGCGGTTGTACACCTGGTGCAACGAGGTAGGCATTATTTACCAGAGTTTTTGGTCACTTACCGCCAATCCACACATCCTTCAAAGTGACATCATGCATGTAATTGCTAGACATTACCAAAAATCTACTGAACAGATTTTCTACCGTTATTTAATTCATAAAGACATTATTCCTCTCAATGGAACAACCTCACAAGAACATATGAAAGAAGATTTGTCTGTTTTTTCGTTTGAGTTAGATAAAAAAGTTATAGAAAGGATAGATACACTATTGATATAGCGGTGGTGTCCCCAGCGCGATTTGAACGCACGGCCTTCAAATTAGGAATTTGATGCTCTATCCTGCTGAGCTATGGGGACCAAAGACAAAAAATGAAGTAAAAAAAAAGCCGAATGTGTAAAAACACATTCGGCTTCTAAGCGTGGCTTTTTAGCCGTTACGTTTTTTGATAATCTCTTCAGCAACGTTTCTTGGAACTTCATCATAATGATCAAATTCCATAGAGTATGACGCACGACCTTGTGTTTGAGAACGAAGATCCGTAGAGTAACCAAACATCTCTGCAAGAGGACAAAATGCATTAACAATTTTGTTACCGCTTCTATCATCCATAGAGTTGATTTGACCACGACGTCTGTTTAAGTCACCGATAACATCACCCATAAAGTCTTCTGGTGTTTCAACTTCGACTTTCATGATTGGTTCAAGAATAACTGGTTTTGCTTTTCTTGCACCCTCTTTAAAGCCCATAGACGCAGCGAGTTTAAATGCCATTTCAGATGAATCGACCTCATGGTAACTTCCATCATACAATGTAACTTTAACGTCTTCCACTTTATAGCCTGCAAGTACACCACTTTGAAGTGCCTCTTTGATACCTTTATCAACCGCTGGAATATATTCTTTAGGAACAGAACCACCTTTGATATCATTCACAAATTCATAACCTGCACCTGGCTCTTGTGGCTCAATTTTAAGATATACGTGTCCGTATTGACCACGACCACCAGATTGTTTTGCGTATTTGTATTCTTGATTCACTGCTTGACGAATGGTTTCACGGTAAGCAACTTGTGGTTGTCCAACTTCGGCACTTACTTTAAACTCTCTAAGCATACGATCAACAAGAATTTCTAAGTGAAGCTCACCCATACCAGAAATAATGGTTTGACCACTCTCTTCATCGGTTTCAACTCTAAAGCTTGGATCTTCTTGCGCCAATTTTTGAAGGGCAATACCCATTTTCTCTTGATCCGCTTTCGTTTTAGGCTCAACCGCAACAGAGATAACAGGATCTGGGAATACCATTCTCTCTAAGATGACTGGGTCTTTTTCGCTTGCCAGTGTATCGCCGGTCAATGTGTCTTTAAGACCAACAACCGCGCCGATTTCACCAGAATGAAGCACTTTAATCTCTTCACGTTTGTTCGCATGCATTTTAAGAAGACGACCAATTCTCTCTTTTTTGTCTTTTGTAGTGTTGTACGCATAACTACCGCTCTCTAATGAACCACGGTAAACACGAACGAATGTTAATTGTCCAACAAATGGGTCTGTCATAATTTTAAACGCAAGTGCAGCAAATTCACCCTCATCGGTTGAATCAACGACACACTCGTGTCCATCTTCATATTCACCTTTGATTGCGTGAACTTCTGTAGGAGATGGCATATAATCAACAACAGCATCAAGTAAAGGTTGAACACCTTTGTTTTTAAAAGCTGTACCACAAATCATTGGGATGAATGTCATTGCAAGACATCCTGCTTTAATACCTGCTTTAATCTCTTCTTTGCTTAGTTCTTCGCCGCCAAGGTATTTTTCCATTAATGCATCACTTGTCTCAGAAACAGCTTCTACCATTTTCTCACGGTATTCTTTTGCTTTGTCCGCAAGTTCTGCTGGAATTTCAACCACTTTATAGTTTGAACCCATTGCAGCATCATCATCCCAGATAAGAGCTTTCATCTCTACAAGGTCAATCACACCTTTAAAAGTATCTTCTGCGCCGATTGGAATTTGAATAGGCACTGGGTTTGCTTTTAGACGATTTTTAATCTGTTTTTCTACGTTATAAAAATCCGCACCAACACGATCCATTTTATTAACAAAAACCATTCTTGGAACATGGTAGCGGTTTGCTTGTCTCCATACGGTCTCAGATTGAGGTTGTACACCACCTACCGCACAAAAAACAGCGACAGCACCATCAAGAACACGCATAGAACGCTCAACTTCAATCGTGAAGTCAACGTGGCCTGGAGTGTCGATGATATTAATTTGATGATCTTTCCATGAACAAGTTGTTGCAGCAGAAGTAATGGTAATACCTCTCTCTTTTTCTTGTTCCATCCAGTCCATTGTTGCAGCACCATCATGTACCTCACCAATTTTATGAGAGATACCGGTGTAAAAAAGAATTCTTTCGGTTGTTGTGGTCTTACCCGCATCAATATGCGCAGCAATACCAATGTTTCGTACCATGCTTATGGGGGTATTTCTTGCCATTATCGTTTCCTTAAATATGTTAGGAGTAAAAATTGAGAAATGAGAGAGAGCAGTTTAAATCTAAACGCTCTCATCATCATTCTACCAGCGATAGTGAGCAAACGCTTTGTTTGCTTCTGCCATTTTATAAGTATCTTCTTTTTTCTTAAAGGTAGCGCCTCTACTATTAGCCGCATCTAAAAGTTCATTGGCCAACCTCTCGATCATTGTTCTTTCACTTCTTTTACGAGCAAAAGAGACCAACCATCTAAGAGCCAATGCTTGTTGACGAGCTGCTCTAACCTCAACGGGAACTTGGTATGTTGCACCACCTACACGTCTGCTTTTAACTTCCATGACAGGTTTTACATTGTCGATAGCTGCATTAAAAATTTCAATACCTTTTTGACTTCCGCTTCTTTTCTCAGCTAACTCTAATGCACCATAAAATACTTTGGTTGCAACACTTTTTTTACCGTCAAGCATCAACGCATTGATAAACTTTGTGATGATTTTGCTATTGTAGATTGGATCTGCTAATACTTCTCTAACAGGAGCTTTTCTTCTTCTCATGATATTTCCTTCAAATTTTTGAAAAATTTTACTCAAATAGTGTCAAATCAAGGACACTACCTGTGGTTAAATTTATTTAGATTTAGGTTTTTTAGTACCGTACTTACTTCTAGAAACTGTTCTTTTTGCAACACCTGATGTATCTAAAGCACCACGAACAATATGATACTTAACACCCGGTAAGTCTTTTACCCTTCCGCCACGCACTAAAACAATAGAGTGTTCTTGAAGGTTATGTCCCTCGCCACCGATGTAGCTAATGACTTCAAAACCGCTAGTCAATTTGACTTTGGCAACTTTTCTCAAAGCAGAGTTTGGTTTTTTAGGAGTTGTAGTATAAACTCTTGTACAAACGCCTCTTCTTTGAGGGCACTTATCAAGTGCAGGTGATTTTGATTTTTTAATCACCTTTTTTCTCTCATTTCTGACGAGTTGGTTAATGGTTGGCACATTATTTCCTTTATTTTGTAAAAAATAGGTGCTAATTTTATTTAAAAATAGCTTAAAAAAAGGTTAAGTTAAGGGAACCTTAACTTAACCTCTGTTTGGATTGAGTTCGATATTAAATTGTTTGTTTTGATATAAACCTGTTCCAACTGGAATCATACGACCTAAGATAACGTTTTCTTTAAGATCTTCAAGCATATCCATTTTACCGGCGATACTTGCTTCTGTAAGAACTTTGGTTGTCTCTTGGAATGATGCTGCAGAGATAACACTATCACTACCGATAGCGGCACGTGTTACACCAAGGAGTGTAGGCTCAGCAATTGCCGGTTCTCCACCCATTTTCAAGACAGCTTCATTCTCTTCTCTAAAACGTCTACGGCTGATTAAATCACCCATGATAAACTTCGTATCGCCACTATCAACGATGCGTACTTGACGTAACATCTGAGAAACGATGACTTCGATATGTTTATCATTAATCGCAACACCTTGACCGCGGTAAACTTGTTGAATCTCGCTGATAAGATAATAATGAAGTGCTTTTTCGCCCATAATACGTAAAATATCATGACTTGAGATAACACCATCTGTTAGTCTCTCACCCGCATGCACAAACTCGCCCGCTTGAACGTGAATTTGTGTATTTTTATCCACAAGATACTCTACGCTTGTACCGTCGTTTGCATCAATAATGATGCGCTCTTTAGAACGTAGTGGTTTGCCAAAACGAATGGTTCCATCAATCTCAGCAATAACCGTTGCATTTTTAGGACGACGCGCTTCAAAAAGCTCACTAATACGTGGAAGACCACCGGTGATATCTTTTGATTTTGCAATCGCCTTTGGTGTTCTACCAATTAAATCAGCCAGACCAACCGTAACGCCATTTTGAACGAAAATCGCTGTTTTTGGCTCAAGTTGGTATTTAATAATTTCGCCATTTTTATTAGCAATAATGATTGTAGGCTTCATACCGCTTGGTAAATACTCATTAATCACTAGTCTGCTTTGACCTGTCATATCATCAAATTGCTCTGTTGCACTAATGCCAGGTTCAATGTCTTCAAATGTAACCGTACCTGCATCTTCTGCAATAATTGGTGTTGAGTATGGATCCCATTCAGCAATCGTAATTTGCTCACTGGTTGAAGGATACGCAATCAACGTTTTAGACTCTACAATACTGTTATCTGGCACATCAATAATAGAATCGCGTGGGATATAATGACGAATTGCTTCTCTATCATCATTGTCCGCAACAACCGCAAAAATACCTTTTTCTTTAACCACATGGCCTTTTTCAATGTCATGGATACGATCCAAATAATCACCATGAAGTTTATAATACTTCACAGCACCTTTTGCATCTGCATGGATTTTTTGAATAATCGGCTCACCGTTTTTAACTTTAAGCTCACTTGCATACGGAATACGACTTGGTACGTTCCACCCCTCACGGATAACCTCGACAATACTTTCATTTTCTTCTACAACATCACCGCTGTTGTAAGGAATGTAGAATTTACCTTCGATTTTACCGCTAACACCGGCAAGCTCATTTGGTTTTGCAAAGTCACTTTTACGTAATGTATAGCGAATATTTTCACTTGCTCCCGTAATAGTAATTGCAGTCTCTTCGTGTGCTGTATCGATTTCAATTTTGCCTTTAAATGGCGCTTTGATTTTTGGTTCAACAAGTAAAACAGCCGCATTTCTACGATTGGCTACGATGTTTTTACCTTCTTTTGTCACATACGTTTTTACATTGTAATAACGAATAAAACCCTCTTTTTGCGCAATAACTTGACGGTCTTGCGATTCCGTTGATGCCGTACCACCGATGTGGAATGTACGAAGGGTTAGCTGTGTACCTGGCTCACCAATAGATTGTGCTGAAATAATACCGACGGCTTCACCTGGGCGAACCAGCGTACCTTCAGCCAAGTTGGTACCATAACATTTGGCACACACACCTTTTTTAGCTTTACATGTAATCGGTGTACGAATCACAACAGACTTAATGCTTGCTTCTTTAAGCGCTTGTGCTTTTTTCTCATCAATGAGCGTACCTTCGGTAAAAAGTACTTCGTTGGTAATCGTATCAATAACATCTTCTGCTAAAACACGACCTGTTGCTCTCTCATACAAGGATTCGACCAACTCACCGCTTTCACTGATTTCTGTAATCTCAACACCTTCATGCGTTCCACAGTCATCCATAGTCACTTTCACGTTTTGTGCAACGTCGATCAGTTTTCTGGTTAAGTAACCAGCGTTGGCTGTTTTAAGTGCGGTATCGGCCAAACCTTTACGTGCACCGTGGGTTGAAATAAAGTACTCAAGAACGTTTAGACCTTCACGGAAGTTTGAAATAATCGGTGTTTCAATAATACTTCCATCTGGTTTTGCCATAAGACCCCTCATACCTGCTAACTGACGAATCTGTGCGGCAGAACCCCTCGCACCAGAGTCAGCCATCATGTAAATAGAGTTAAAGCCGCCTTTATGACTTTCGGTGAGTTTCATCATCTCTGACGCTACTTCGTTGTTTGTGTCTGTCCAGATATCAATAATTTTATTGTAACGCTCTTGCTCTGTTAAAAGACCTGAACTAAATTGTTTTTGAATTTCACGTACTTTTTTCTTCGCTTCTTTAATCTTTTTCACTTTCGCTTCAGGAACACGAATATCATCAATCGAAACAGAAATACCCGCTTGTGTTGCGTATTTAAAACCAAGATTTTTGAGATTGTCCAAAAATCCTGCCGTAATACCAATACCACCCTCTTTAAAAATAAAATCAACCAAACCACCAATATTTTTCTTTTTCAAGACTCTATTCCATAACTCTTCAGGAACGAATTCTGGCAAAATCGATTTTAAAATTAAACGACCTGCTGTTGTAAAAAGAATTCTGTCATTAATACGTGTTTTAATTTTGGCATGAATATCCAAAAATCCAGCATCAATAGCGATATGAACTTCATCCACGTTAGCAAAAATTTTATTGCTGCCTTGTGCATGCGGTTTTTCTAATGTTAAATAATAAAGACCCAAGACCATATCTTGTGTTGGAACCGTTACCGCTTTACCAGAAGCTGGAAGCAAGATGTTCATAGAACTGAGCATCAAAATCTTACACTCTGCAATCGCTTCTTGTGATAATGGAACGTGAACCGCCATTTGGTCACCGTCGAAGTCCGCGTTAAAGGCAGAACAAACGAGAGGGTGCAAACGAATCGCTTTACCATCAATCAAAACAGGGTGAAACGCCTGGATTGAAAGTTTGTGAAGTGTTGGTGCACGGTTAAGCATAATAGGATGACCTTTAACCACTTCAGCAAGACATTCCCATACTTCATTGGTTTTCATATCAATCATTTTCTTCGCTTGTTTAACCGTTGTTGCATATCCCTTTTCTTCAAGGCGTGCTAACAAATGCGGTTTAAACAATTCAAGAGCCATCTGTTTTGGAAGACCACACTGATCCATTTTCAAGTTTGGTCCAACAACGATAACAGAACGGCCTGAGAAGTCAACCCTTTTACCAAGTAGGTTCTGACGGAAACGTCCTTGCTTACCTTTGATAATCTCTGAAAGCGATTTTAAAGGACGTTTATTTGCCCCTTTAACCGCATTCGCACGACGACCATTATCAAAAAGTGCATCAACTGCTTCTTGAAGCATACGTTTTTCATTACGAATAATAATTTCAGGAGCGTCAAGTTCCATCAAACGTTTCAAACGAGCGTTTCTGTTGATAACACGACGATACAAGTCGTTTACGTCACTAACCGCAAACTTTCCGCCATCCAAGGCCACGAGTGGTCTAAGATCCGGCGGAAGAACTGGTAACATCGTAATCATCATCCATTCAGGACGATTACCGCTATTTAAAAATGCTTCAACAACTTTAAGACGTTTAACAATTGTTTTTTTCTTTGCTTCAGAACTGGTTTGATTAATGTCTTCTTTCAATTGACCAAGAACTTCAACAAGATCAAGGCTCGCTAAAAGGTCACGAATCACTTCACCGCCCATTTTAGCCACAAAACCAGTATCTCCAAATTTTTGTTGGAGCGCTTGATATTGCTCTTCATTTAAGACATCATATAAAGCAACTTTGTTCTTGTTCTCAGCATCGTAAAATGCTTCACCTGCTTGTTCAACAATGTATGCTTCATAATAGAGTACGCGCTCTAAATCTTTCATCTTAACGCCAAGAAGTGTTCCAACACGACTTGGGAGAGAATTGACATACCAAATGTGTGCTACAGGCGTCACTAACTCAATGTGCCCCATACGTGAACGTCTTACTTTAGTGCTGGTAACCTCAACACCACATTTTTCACATTTGATACCTTTATAACGCATCTTTTTGTACTTGCCACAAAGACACTCATAATCACGGACAGGTCCAAAAATTTTCGCACAAAAGAGACCGTCTCGCTCTGGCTTTAATGTACGATAATTAATAGTTTCTGGTTTCTTTACCTCACCATGACTCCATGAGCGAATTTTCTCAGGACTTGCAAGTCTAAGTTGGAATGCTTGAAAGTCTCTAGGACGGCTTTCTTCGTGAATCTCAATTGGTTCTAGTCGCTTCATCTTCTTCTACCTCATCATATATCTCAACATCTAAAGCCAAAGACTTCAACTCATTCGTTAAAACGTAGAATGTTTCAGGAATACCTGTTTGCGGTACATTTTCGCCTCTTGTAAGAGCTTTGTACGCAAGAATTCTTCCTTCAACGTCATCTGATTTAACTGTCAACATCTCTCGTAGAGTATAGGCTGCACCGTATGCTTCAAGCGCCCATACTTCCATCTCACCAAATCTTTGTCCACCAAAGAGTGCTTTACCACCAACTGGTTGTTGTGTAACCAGTGAGTATGGTCCGGTACTTCTTGCATGCACTTTTTCATCAACTAAGTGGTGGAGTTTTAACATATACATGTAACCCACATTGACTTTTTCATGCATTTTTTGACCTGTCATACCATCGTATAAATCTGTCTTTCCGTCTAAATCAATTTTGGCCATTTCAAAAAGTTTTGCAAACTCATCTGTATTAACACCTTCAAAAATAGGTGTTGCAAATTTAACACCTTTACTCCAATCGCGAGCATAGGTTAAAAGTTGTTCATCATCCAATTTGTCAATAAAGTTCTTAGCATCCATTAATTTAGCAACATCCGCGATACTAATCATTTTTTCGCGAAGTGTTTTAATCCAATCACCTTGTTTCTCTTTGAAAATCTCTTCGATCTGAGTACCAAGACGTTTTCCTGCTAAACCTAAATGAACCTCTAGAATTTGTCCAATGTTCATACGACTTGGAACGCCCAGTGGATTGAGGACAATATCAACAATCTCGCCATTTTTAAGGTAAGGCATATCAACTTCACGAACGATATTAGAAACAATACCCTTATTTCCGTGACGTCCTGCCATTTTATCACCCACTTTGAGCTTACGTTTTGTTGCTACGTACACTTTTACAAGCTTCACAACACCACTTGGCAAGATATCATCTTTTTCGATGATATTGAGTTTTTCATCATGCTCTTCTTTGAGTTTTTTCTTCTCATTTTGGAAGTAAACTTTTAAATCTTTGTAATCATCTTGTACTTCGTTAGAGAATGCTTTGACAATAGAGTTGATTGAGAAACGATTGACATTGTGAAGGTCCTCTGCTTTAATAAAATCACCTTTTTTGTAGCTGTTTTTACTAATTTCTTGATCTTCTTCTAATGGATTTCTAAGAAGCATTGCATTGATACGCAACATCTCTTCTCTATCTAACATCAAGAGTTTATCATGATGTTCACGGTCCAAAATCTCTTTTTCTTGCTCATATGCTTGAACGGCACGAGGGTCTTTATCATACCCTTTTTTGGTAAAGATTTTAACGTCTACAACAATACCCTCTAACGATGGTGTCGCATAGAGTGATTTATTAACGACGTGTCCTGCTTTCTCACCAAAGATTGCACGAAGGAGTCTCTCTTCAGGTGTAGGTTTTACTTCACCTTTTGGAGAAACTTTACCGACTAAAATCATACCTGGAGTTACATAGGTACCGATTTTAACAATACCGCTGTCATCAAGGTGTGCAAGTTCTTCTTCTTTAACGTTAGGAATATCTTTGGTGATTTCTTCAACACCGTCTTTAAGTTCGCGTGCTTCAATCTCTTTTTCATAAATATGAACGCTGGTAAATGCATCTTCACGAATCATTTTTTCAGAGATGATGATAGCATCCTCGTAGTTATAACCGTTCCATGGCATAAAGGCAACCATTGCATTCTTACCGATAGCAAGCTCACCTTGATCCATACTTGGGCCATCCGCAAGGACGGTTCCTTTTTCAACAACGTCGCCACGTCTTACAATGACTTTTTGTGTAAACGTTGTATTTTGGTTGGTTCTAAGATTTTTTTGAAGTGCATAATGGTCAATAAAGGCGCCGCCTTCATCTTCACCAAGAATATACACGTTTTTATTATCCACTTTTTCAACGATACCTGCACGTTTTGCTTTAATCGCTTCCCATGAATCGCGTGCTGCAATTTTTTCAACACCTGTTCCTACAATTGGAGCGTCTGATTTCACTAAAGGTACCGCTTGACGTTGCATGTTTGAACCCATTAACGCACGGTTCGCATCATCGTGTTCCAAGAAGGGAATAAGTGAAGCGGCAACACCTGCAATCATCATAGAAGAAAGGTCGATCAAGTCAACTTTCTCTTTTTCAATCAAAACCGTTTCACCATCTACACGTACTTCAATCAAATCTTCAACGATTTCGTTGTTTTCATTGACTTTCGTACTCGCTGGAGCAATAACTAAACCCTCTTCTTGCGTTGCAGTGATATAGATAATTTCATCGGTTATGGTTGCATTCTCAACTTTACGATACGGTGCTTCCACAAAACCAAGGTCGTTTACTTTTGCATACATGGAAAGCGTATTGATCAAACCAATGTTTTGACCCTCTGGGGTTTCAACAGGACAAATACGACCATAATGCGTTGGGTGAACGTCACGGACTTCAAAGCCTGCACGTTCTTTCACCAAACCGCCCTCACCAAGAGCTGAAAGTCTTCTTTTGTGTGTAATTTCACTGAGTGGATTGGTTTGATCCATAAATTGTGATAATTGTCCACTTGAGAAAAATTCTGCAATGGCAGACGTAATCATTTTAGAGTTAATCAAATCATGTGGCATCAACTCTTCAACGCTACCGCTAAGTGCTGTAAATTTATCACGAATTGCTTTTTGCATTTTGATAAGACCAGAGTGTAATTCATTGGCTAAAAGCTCACCAATCGCTCTAATTCTTCTATTACCCAAGTGGTCACGATCATCGATATGGCCTTGACCATTCTTAACTTTAATTAAGTATTTCGCCGTTTTGATAATATCTTCACTCGTCATAATCGTCACATACTCAGGCACGCTAAGACCTAGTTTATGATTCATTTTCATACGACCAACTTTCGTTAAATCGTAACGCTCGGAATTGAAGAATAAGTCTTTCACGAAAAGCTTAGCAGCTTCTTTCGTTACAGGCTCACCCGGTCTCATTACTTTATAAATACGAATAGCGGCTAAATCATTTTCATCTTCAATGCTCTCTGTTTGACGCAAAAGTTTTAATGTTTCGTTATCAGCAATAAAAGAGTTAATGATGGCATCATCTACACCACTTGCAAGGTCATTGGCGATTTCAATGGTTTCACACTTTTGTTCAATAATTTTTGCGAGTTTACCTTCATCTAATTGTGTGAGCGTATCGTAAAGGACTTCACCACTCTCTTGGTCTATAATAGGTGATGATAAGAAACGATTCACTAAAATTTCAACTGGATATTCAATAAATTTGACACCGTCTTCAATAAATTTTTCCGCTTTTTTACGAGCAAGACGTTTACCTGCTGCTAAAAGAAGATTACCGTGCTCATCTTTCATGTCAAAATCAACACGACCTAAGAAATTGTCAGCAGAAAATTCAATTAAAAATTTATTGTCTTTGATGAGAATATTAAGGACAGGATAGAAAAGTTTTAAAATATCTTGCTTACTATAGCCTAACGCTCTAAAAAGAATCGTAATAGGTACTTTTCTACGCTTATTAATACGTACGAACAATGTATCTTTTGCATCGTATTCAAAGTATAACCAAGAACCACGATCAGGGATGATTTGTGCATTGTAGATAAGTTTGTTAGCAACCGTTGGGCTCTCTTCCTCTTTGAAGATAACACCAGGGCTTCTATGAAGTTGATTAACAACAACTCTTTCAACACCATTAATAATAAACGATGTTCTATCGGTCATTAATGGAATTTCTCGAATAAAAATGGCTTGTTCTTTAATATCTTTCACACCAGTTTTTTCACCGGTTTTTTCATCTTTATCCCAAAGGATAAGGCGAATGTTCATTTTTAAACTAACAGAATAAGTAAGACCTCTCTCCATACACTCTCTAACGGTGTATCTAGGTTTGCCTACTTCTGATCCAACGTATTCTAAAGTAAGTCTATTTTGTGGATCATGGATTGGGAAAATGGATTTAAAAACCTTCTCTACACCGCTCTCTTCTTGAAGGTTTTCAACATTTAAAAACTGTTCGTAACTCTTTTGTTGAAGTTGTAGTAGATTTGGTACATCAATTTTTTTTGGGACTTTGGAAAAATCAACTCTTAAGCGATTTCCAGATTTTAGGCTATTTAACATGAGTCTACCTCGTGTAGTTGTTTGAAAAAAGGGCAGTAGGTTCATCTATCAAATGATAGAATTTGTAACGACTAATAATTTCCAGGGAAAAAGTTTTGTGGAGAGAGCACAGGGCTACTCTCCACAACAAAATTACTTAATTTCAGCGACAGCGCCAGCTTCTTCAAGTTTCTTTTTGATTTCTTCAGCAAGTTCTTTAGATACACCCTCTTTAAGAGTTGTTGGTGCACCTTCAACTGCATCTTTAGCCTCTTTAAGACCAAGACCAGTAATTTCTCTTACGACTTTAATAGCGTTAATTTTCTTCTCGCCACCATCTTTAAGGATAACGTCGAATTCTGTTTTCTCTTCAGCAGCCTCGCCACCAGCAGCAGCAACACCAGCGCCTGCAACCATAACTGGAGCAGCAGATACACCGAATTTTTCTTCGAAATCTTTAACCAATTGGCTTAATTCAAGTACGCTAAGACCTGAAATATACTCTAATACGTCTTCTTTTGAAATTGCCATTTCAAATCTCCTCAATTTTTTAATTGTTTTTAAAGAAGAGCTAATGCTCTTATATTTACATGTAAGAACGCAATCTTACACTTGCTTGATTATTCTGACTCTTGTTTTTTAGCACGAAGTGCATCAAGACCGATTGTAAAGTTGGTAATTGGTGCCATCCAAGTTGAAAGAAGCATTCCAATAAGCTCATTACGAGATGGCATTTTAGAAAGTGCTTCAACTTTAGCAGCATCAACAATTTCGCCACCTGCAAAACCTATTTTGATAACAAAGTTAGGATTTGATTTAGCGAAGTTTGCTACAACTTTAGTCACAGCTAACTGATCTTGTCCCCAAATAAAGATGTTACTCTCTTTAAGGTCAAGTCCTTCTAAACCAGCGTTTTTCATCGCAATAGACGCCAAAGTATTTTTAATTACTTTAACATTAATCGCTTCTGGTCTTGAAGCATTTCTTAATGCTTCGATAGCTTTTGTATTAAGACCTTTGTAGTCACAAACAATCAAACCGTCGGAAGCTTTAAACTCTTCAGTAAGTGAACTAATAAATTCAGCTTTTTCTGTTCTTGTCAATTTTTCTCCTTTCCAACTGGTGATTTCAAGTAGAGCTGAGATGTCTCAAATTAAGCTTGCGCCTCTACTCTCTCCAATCAAAGATTTACTTAGTTTTTTATAAAATAAAAGTTATCTAAGGTCGATTAACTCTTGGTTTTCTAGATTCATTGATGGGCTCATTGTTAATGAAAGAGCCGCACTTTTAATATATTTACCTTTTGAAGCAGAAGGTTTATGTTTATTAATTGCTTTAACAAACGCTTCAAAGTTTTCACGAATTTGTGTTTCTGTAAAACTGATTTTACCAATACCAGCATGGATATTTCCTTGTTTATCAACACGGAAATTAACTTGACCACCTTTATTGTTTTCAACAGCTTTTGCTACATCCATTGTTACAGTACCTGTTTTTGGATTTGGCATAATACCTTTTGGTCCAAGAATACGACCAACTTTACCTACTAAACCCATCATGTTTGGTGTTGCAATAAGAACGTCAAAATTGATACGACCTGCTTGAATCTCTTCAATCAAATCATCACTACCAACGATATCAGCACCAGCAGCTTTTGCTTCATCTGCTTTTTCGTCTTTTGCAATAACAGCAACGCGAACTGTTTTACCTGTACCCGCTGGTAAAACAACTGAACCTCTTACCATTTGATCCGCATGTCTTGGATCAACGTTAAGTTTAAGTGCGATTTCGATTGTTTCGTCAAATTTTGCAGAAGCTAGGTTTTTAATATTTGCTAGGGCTTCATCAACTGAGTATTTTTTTTCTTTATCAACTTTTTTTAAAAGCTCTTGAAAACGCTTATTTACTTTTTTTGCCATTTTTATCTCCGCATAATTTTGCTTCCGCCTTCATTAACCCTGACGGTAAAGGGTGGAAATTAATCGACGACGTTAATACCGATACTTCTTGCAGAGCCTGCAATAATTTTTGCTGCTTGCTCACGATCCGTTGTATTAAGGTCAGCAATTTTTTTCTCAACAATCTCAAGAATTTGAGCTTTTGTGAGAGTTCCAACTTTGTTTTTCAAAGGATTGCTTGAACCACTTTTAAGACCTACTGCTTTTTTAATAAGATCAGTTGCAGGTGGTTGTTTTGTAATAAATGTAAAACTTTTGTCTGCATATACAGTGATTACAACAGGAATTCTATAACCTGCTAAATCTTTTGTTTTTTCATTAAAAGCTTTACAAAACTCCATAATGTTAACGCCTCTTTGACCCAAAGCTGGACCAACTGGAGGTGATGGATTTGCTTTAGCAGCTTCAATTTGCAATTTAATTTCGCCAATGACTTTTTTTGCCATTTCTTTTCCTTTACGCTTAAACTATTTTTTCAACTTGAGAATAGAGAATCTCAACAGGTGTACTTCTACCAAAGATTGAAACATTGAGTGTGAGTTTGCCATGAACCATATCGTACTCTTCCACTGAACCCGTGAAGTTAGCAAAAGGACCTTCTGTAATCCTGACACTTTCTCCTGTTTCGAAGAATATTTTTGGTTTTGGCGCACCTTTTTTCTCGGCTTTTTCTAAAATCAATGCAATGTCTTTTTCCATTAAAGGTGTAGGATTTTTTGCCTCACCGATAAATCTTCCGACTTTTGGCAATGATTGAATAAGATGCCACAGTGCTGTATCTAAATCCAGTTTTGCAAACGCATAACCAGGATAAAGACTTCTCTCACTAATCTTTTTTTTACCATTCTTAACTTCGATTACATCTTCCGTTGGGACAAGAATTTGTTCCAATTTATCAGCAATACCATGATCGTTGACAAGATTAATAATCGCTTTTTTAACTGCTTGCTCACTCCCAGCATAAGTTTGAATTGCATACCATTTATGTGCCATTCTCTCTCCTTAAATTAAAGAGGACAAAGAAAAAGACATAATCGCGTCAATCAATGCTAAAAAAAGTGAAATGACGGTTACAACAACAAAGACAGAAATGAAAGCATTTCGAATCTGCTCTTTAATTGGGAATATAACCTTTGACAATTCAGCTTTAGAATGATGATAATAAGCTCTTAATTTTTCCATTGCATTACCTCGACTAGTGGCAGGGTAGGAGGGACTCGAACCCCCAACCTGCGGTTTTGGAGACCGACGCTCTACCGTTGGAGCTACTACCCTACATGTAAAGTTAAGTCAAAAAATCGACTTAACTTTTTAATTTCACTTCTTTGTGAACGGTATGTTTTTTCAAACGTGGACAATATTTACTAAGTTCAACTTTCTCAGTAACTGTCTTACTATTTTTAGTCGTAGTGTAATTGATATCACCACATTCACTACATTTTAGTCCGAATTTAACGGTCATAATATTTCCTTGACTTTCATTACATGTAAGGGTTTCCCCTTACATGTTAAAATTACTTGATGATTGTTGAAACAACACCCGCACCAACTGTTCTACCACCCTCACGGATTGCAAAACGTGTACCCTCTTCAAGAGCGATTGGAGCAATAAGTGCTACTTTGATTTTTACGTTATCACCAGGCATAACCATCTCAGTACCTTCTGGTAATGTGATAGAACCTGTTACGTCTGTTGTACGTACATAAAATTGTGGTCTATAGTTATTAAAGAATGGAGTATGACGTCCGCCCTCTTCTTTTGAAAGAACATAGATTTCAGCTTCAAAGTCAGTGTGTGGAGTGATTGATTTTGGTTTACAAAGAACCATACCACGTTCAACTTCTTCTTTTTTGATACCACGGAGTAGAATACCACAGTTATCACCAGCTTCGCCACGCTCCATCTCTTTACGGAACATTTCAACACCAGTTACTGTTGTAGTTTTTGTATCTTTGATACCTACGATTTCGATAGTCTCACCAATTTTTACAGCACCTCTTTCGATTTTACCTGTAACAACGGTACCACGACCTGAAATAGAGAATACGTCTTCGATTGGCATCAAGAAGTCTTTATCTGTTTCACGAATTGGAGTAGGGATATAAGCATCAACTTCAGCCATAAGCGCAAGAATTTTCTCACCCCATGGTCCAACAGTACCAGCTTTTGCTTCTTCAAGTGCTTTAAGCGCTGAACCTGCTACGATTGGAGTATCGTCGCCTGGGAAATCATATGAACTAAGAAGTTCTCTAATTTCCATTTCAACAAGCTCAAGAAGTTCTTCGTCATCAACCATATCTGCTTTGTTCATGAAAACAACGATATATGGAACACCTACTTGGCGAGAAAGGAGGATATGCTCACGCGTTTGTGGCATAGGACCATCTGCTGCAGAAACAACAAGAATCGCACCGTCCATTTGAGCAGCACCTGTAATCATGTTTTTAACATAGTCGGCGTGGCCTGGGCAGTCTACGTGAGCATAGTGACGATTTTCTGTTTCATATTCAATGTGTGAAGTTGCAATGGTAATACCACGCTCTCTCTCTTCAGGGGCGTTATCAATACCATCATAATCTTTAAATTCACAAAGACCTTTTGTCGCTAAAACTGCTGAGATTGCAGCTGTAAGCGTAGTTTTACCATGATCAACGTGACCAATAGTTCCGATGTTAACGTGTGGCTTGGTTCTAGAGAACTTTTCTTTTGCCATTTTTTCCTCCGTAATGAGTTTGTGTTTTTTAGTACATTTTCAATTTTAAAGTTTCAAAAACTTTTTGGTGATGGAGCTCATAGAGGGACTTGAACCCTCGACCTCTTCCTTACCAAGGAAGTGCTCTACCCCTGAGCCATATGAGCCGACTACAAAAGGGGAACCGACATTGTACCTAAAAATAGTAACGATTTGATTTTAATTGATAAAAGTAAGACTACTGAACTTGTTCTGTAGTGCATTTAAGCAGAAAAAATTCAACAGCTCCCAGTTTATATAATAAAATCGTTGGAGCGGGAGACGGGACTCGAACCCGCGACCCCCAGCTTGGAAGGCTAATGCTCTAGCCAACTGAGCTACTCCCGCAAATGGTGGTGAGAGAAGGATTCGAACCTTCGAAGACATAGTCAGCAGATTTACAGTCTGCCCTCGTTGGCCACTTGAGTATCTCACCGTATCTATACCATTTTCATTTCTGGTCAAACACTGTCTTTCACAATATAAAAATGGAGCTGGTGAACGGAGTCGAACCGCCGACCTACTGCTTACAAGGCAGTTGCTCTACCAACTGAGCTACACCAGCATCCTTGATTGTGAGGTGAAAGTATATCTTAAAAGAATTCCAAAGTCAATACTTTTCAACCGTATTTTACACAAGTTTGCTAAAATAGTTCTCAATTTTCTTCTATGAAGGGGTTATATGAAAATTCTTTTTTCACCCAGTGAGACAAAAACAACATTAAAAGATGCTTCTTCGATTACATCTCGTAGTTTTATTTTCCCAAAACTTTTTGAGAAACGCTCAGAAGTTTTAAGGCACTATCAGCACATTTTAGACGAAAAAGACCCCGTGGTTCTTTCAAAATTATTTGGTTTCAAAGATAGCGCTAAAATAAAACCCTATTTAGATGAAAACATCTTTTCATCTTTTACATGTAAAGCCATTGAACGCTATAGCGGTATTGCGTATGATCATCTGGATTATGCTTCACTTACTCCTCATGCAAAACATTTTATAGAAAACAATGTGATGATTTTTTCCAATCTTTTCGGCCCACTTTTAGCAGGTGATTTTATTCCAGAATATAAATTACAACAAGGCGAAAGTCTCCAAGGCTTTAAACCAGAAAATTTTTATAAAACCCATTTTAGCAATGCCATTGATGATTGGATAGGCAATGAAATACTTGTTGATTTACGTGCGGGGTTTTATGAAAAGTTTTTTACTCCTAAAGTCCCTACTATTTTAATGAAGTTTCTGAAAAATGGAAAAGTGGTAAGCCATTTTGCCAAAGCCTACCGCGGTAACGTTTTGCGCCATTTGGCACAGCAAATGCCACGAGATGAAGTTGAGTTTCAAAAAATTTGCTTTGAGGGTCTTAAAATTGTTGAAATTCTACATAAGAACCTAAAACACGAATACGTCTATGAAATTATTGATTGATTTAGATTAAAAAAGATACAATAACCCTAAAATCTATAAACACAAAGGAAGCGCTCATGGATATTTTACAATGGATTGTGATTGGTGTACTTGTTTATGTCATCTACTACCTTATCAACAAATACGAACAAAGAGTGAACGAACTCACACGTCTTATTGAGCTTAATCGTGAAGAGATTAATAAAAACAAGGAAAGCATTGCTAAAAATGCTGAAGGCGTTGCTCTTAACAAAGAGAAACTCAATCTTAATCAAGCTATTATCGAAAAACTCAAATAATCTTTGGGGCGATGGTATTCGCCCCTTCTTTCTACGCTATTTTTTAATTCCTCGTGCACCAAGGTTGCCATAACGGTGGTAACTGTGTGAAATACTTTGCTCCATAAAATAATGTAACAATTCCAAGCGTCCTTCCATCAACGGCTTAGAACGCACAATAAATGTTGCACTTTTTGCGGCTGCTTCAAACACATTTTCTGTTATCAATGCTTCATTGGCATAGATGATTTTTTGGACGTCTTTAAAACATTGAGTAAAAGCAGCTTCACTTTCACGCACCAAAACATCCTCTTTTGATAAAAGATGTTCTTTATTTTCATAAATAAATGAAACCACATTGCTTTCAATATCTGCGGCAATACTGACATGTAAAGCAACTTTAGCAATTTTTGCAGCCATAATGCGACTCAGAACATCAAAGAGTGTATCGTCTTGATGAACACGCAAAGCAATTTTTTTCAAAGGTAAATATTTGAAAATATTGTCCTCACCTCTGACATTAGCAAAATCTTTCTCTTTGCTAAACACCTCTTCATAATTTTCAAGATAACTCGCCACCGCTATGGAAAGTTTCTCAAATGACTCTTTAAAGAGTGCATGCGTTCCTTGATGACTCATGTCTAACCATTCATTGATTAAAGAGATAAATGCATGTTTGACGCTATGGTTCACGCGCGGCATTCCAGCATCCTCTATATCCATAAACAGCGTCACATAGTTATGCACACCCGCTTTTCGACCCGCACCGATAGCAGATTTTCCCATACCACCAAAAGGTTGGCGAAGGACAATTGCGCCCGTTGTTCCACGGTTGATATACAGATTGCCTGCTTTGAGATGTTTTCTCCAATATGCTACTTCTCGTTCATCTAACGATTCAATCCCTGACGTTAAGCCATATCCTGTCGCATTAACAATCTCAATAGCATGTTTCAAATCTTTGGCGCACATGACAGAGAGTACAGGACCAAACAGCTCATTCATATGGCAAAAGCTACCCTCTTTTACACCCCATTTAATCGCTGGCTTTAACATATATTCGTTTTCATCGCTGTATGCGGGTGCTAATGCCCAACTTTCACCCTCTTCTAATGATTCAAGAGCATGTTTGAGCGCACCATCGACTTTATTGGCAAGTGTTCCCAGTCGGTTTTTAAAATCCCATACGGAACCGACATGTAAACTTTTAGCAGCGTCAATCAACCCTTTTTTAAAGTGAGGGTCGTTATACACCTCTTCTTCCAAAACCAACAGCGATGTCGCAGAACATTTTTGACCGCTGTTTGAGAAGGCAGAATGAATCACATTTTTAATCGCTTGGTCACGGTCACTCATGGCAGTTACAATGGTTGCATCTTTGCCACCCGTTTCAGCACTTAAAAAGAGATTTGGACGTGTTTCAAGCATTTTATAAGCGGTCTCTTCGCCACCTGTTAAGATGACAAAATCTACTTTTTCATTTTTAATCAAATGCTCGCCTGCCAAACTTCCAGAACAAGGGACATATTGGAGTGTATTTTTACTAATACCTGCATTCCAAAAACATTGGCATAGCTCATACGCACAAAGGGCTGCCGCACTGGCGGGTTTTATAATCACACAATTACCCGCGGCTAATGCGGCTGTAATGCCACCGACAGGAATAGCTATCGGGAAGTTCCACGGAGGTGTGATAACGCCTACACCTTTACCTTTACATGTAATGTTTTGATAATCATCAAAATAACGCGCGGCATAACCGTAAAACTCCAAAAAGTCTATCGCTTCACTGACTTCCACGTCGGTTTCACCAAATACTTTACCAACTTCTGCCGCCGCTACACCGATAAGGTCTCCTCTTTTTTTACGCACTTCATTCGCCACGCCACAAAGAATTTTTTGACGCTCTGCTGTGTTTAACGCTCTCCACCCATCTTTATCGGCATCGGCAACTTCGACTGCTTTTTCTAAATCTTCTTTGGTTGCGAGTGCAAATTTTCCGCAAATAACGCCTTCTTTTAATTGGGATTTATCGATGACTTCTTTGACATCTCTTTGAACAATCTCTTCGCCACCGACAACCACAGGAACGATACGAACATCATCCTCTACTTTTTTCATCCAACGTGCACGAATCTCTTTCGCCCACTCTTTATTGGCAGGTAAAATAAAATCGGTATCAGCTTCGCCATGATACTTACCCGTATAATAGGTTCCGCCTTCATAATCATCCCATTTTTCTTCCAAACGATTTTGCTTACGTTTAGGACCTATGACAATATGTTCTGCATTTTCAAAGGAAGCGATAAATTTTTGCTTTTGCGTTTCCCACTCTGGCGTACCTGTTTTTAATCCAAAAGAGTAACGTATAAAATTATCGACACCCGTATTTTCATCAAGTCTTCGTACCAAATAGCCTATGGCATTGGTAAACTGCTCTTTTTTTGCCGTTGGGGCATACAAGATAATTTCACCGCTCAGTTCTTTAATAGCAAGACGAGCAGATTCACTCATACCTTCTAACATTTCCATACTAAAATACTCACTCGTACCGTATTCACGTGCCAACTCATATCCATACGCATGTTCAAATAGGTTGTGTGATGCCATACCGATATTGACATACGGAGCATTTTCAGGACGTAAAGCGTATTCAGCCATGATTTTATAGTTACTATCGGTGTCCACTTTTTGCGTAAAAGTCACCATTTCCCAATGGCGAAGCGCAGATTCTGTCTCTTCCATCTCCATATTCGCACCCTTAACCAAACGCATCTTAATAGGCGCCCCACCGCTTTCAACCCTTTTTTTCGCCCATTCAACGAGTTTTTGTTGCCATAAATGAGAATCGGGGAGGTACGCTTGAAGAACGATACCGGCACGGAAATCTTTAAACTCTTCTTGCTCCAATGTTTTGGTAAACGCCATAAACGTCAATGCCAAATCACGGTACTCCTCCATATCGAGGTTAATAAATTTATTCTCTTTTTCACCTTTGGCATTCACGAAACTGTATTTTTTTGCTTGTGCATAAATACGTGTAAGTCGCTTCACTAACTCTTCAATTGTATCTTCAAATGATAGTGCGTTAATTTGAGAAAAAATCGTTGAAATTTTAATGGAAATATAATCAATATTGGGATTTTCAAGCACTTTGAGGTATTTTTCGATGCGCTCTTCCGCTTCATCTTCACCGAGAACAATTTCACCGATTAGATTGATATTAACGCGTGTTCCTTCTTTATGGCGTTTTTCAAGGTGAGCATTGAGCATATCATCTTCGCCTTTTAAAACAACCGTTTTTGTATCTTCGCGTACATTTTTAACAAAAAGCGGTACGGAAATTTGTGGTAAGTAGATACCCGCATTGAGAAATAAAAAGACTAAAAATCGCTCACTCGTTGTAAAAAACGATGCCATTTCATACTTGGAGAAAAGATACTCTATTTGATTGGCGACACGGGCAGGATTGCTGCTTCTAAAACTCTGATCCATGAGTTCAATTAAAAAGACTTTATCTTTTGGATGGCTGAGCATCTTATTCATTTTAATATGAAACTTGCGGTCAAATTCACTGACAAGTTCTGTTGCACGGTTTTGCCATGTTTCAGCAAGCTTAATCGCTCGATTCATCACTTCGGTATGTTGTTGCATTTTCGCTCCTTTAGCGGATTATTTTATTCTTAAAGTTATTACGCTTTTAAAGCAAAGCTCTAAAAGCTACGCTATCGCTGAGTTCTCCTCGGCGGAGTGCCCGCGCACCTCTGGTGCTTTTTTATTTTTAGTAGTACTAAAAGTAGTACTTTTTTTGCAATACAAAAATTGGGCAAAAAAAACCGCCTGCCAAAAGGCAAACGGTTTTACATGTAAATCTACTTTTTCTTGCCTAAATAGGCCTCTTGAATCACTTCGGAATTTAAAAGCTCTTCACTGCTTCCTGTATGGGTAATCTTTCCAAGCTCCAATACATAACCACGATTGGCAAGTTTTAAAGCGGCCTTTGCGTTTTGCTCTACCAATAAAACTGTTACGCCTGATTGGCTGATTTGTTTAATCGCTTTAAAAATAACTTTCACCAAAACAGGCGCCAGTCCAAGACTAGGCTCATCTAAAATCAACAGCTTTGGCTTACTCATAATCGCCCTTCCAATGGCTAACATCTGCTGTTCGCCACCACTTAGGGTTCCTGCAAGTTGTTTGTGCCGCTCTTTGAGTCTGGGTAAAATCTCATAAATCCACTCTAATGTTTTAGCATCGTATTTTTTAAGACTATACGCACCCATCATTAAGTTTTCTTCAACGCTGAGTGTTCCAAAAACACGACGACCTTCGGGAGAATGGCTCATCCCAAGACCTACGATTTCATGCGCGGGAACCTGCGTAATCTCTTTGCCATCAAAAAAAATACTTCCCGATACGGATTTTAAAAGACCGCTGATGGTACGAAGGGTTGTCGTTTTACCTGCACCGTTGGCACCCAAAATGGTGACGACTTCGCCTTTATTGACATACAAGTCAATCCCTTTAATCGCTTCAATAGCGCCATAATTGACATGTAAATTTTTAATTTCCAGTAGTTTTTCACTCATCTTCGTCATCCTCATCGCTACCAATATACGCTTCAACAACCACAGGGTCATCTTGAACAAAGGAGGGGACACCTTCACTGATCTTTGCACCAAAGTTGATAACGGTGATGTATTCTGAAAGGCTCATAACCATTTCCATATCGTGCTCAATCATCATGATAGTCACACCCATCGCTTGAATTTTGCGTATGGTTTGTGTGAGCTCTAACGTCTCATTTTCATTTAAACCTGCCGCGGGTTCATCCAAAATAAGTAGCTCTGGTTCCGCCGCTAACGCGCGTGCCATCTCGATGCGCCTTTGAATTCCATACGAGAGGTCACCCGCTGGAGTCGTTGCATATTGAGACAAATTGAAAAATGCCATCAACTCTCCGACTTTTTCCCAATTTTCTCTTTCATCTTTATAATACGCAGGCGTTGGAATAATGCCGTTATACCATCTCTGCTTTGATTTGATATGGCGCCCTGACATAATGTTTTCGGCAACACTCATCTCAGCAAAAAGGCGAATTGTTTGAAAGGTACGCAAGATGCCAAGCTCTGCAATCTTATAAGGACTGACACCTTTAATCTCTTTTCCCTTCCAGAGGATTTGGCCGATTTCAGGCGTATAAATCCCTGTAATACAGTTAAACAGTGTCGTTTTGCCTGCACCGTTTGGTCCGATAATGCCGTAAATCTGCCCTTTTTTCACTTTCATTGAGAGGTCGTTAATGGCAACCAAGCCTTGAAACAACTTACTCACATTTTTAATCTCTAAGATATATTCGCTCATTTGATCTCCTTTTTAAGGAAGTTTGGAATATTGCCAAACTTAACAGGCCATATACCGCGAGGTCTTAGAATCATGGTTAAAATCATCGCTACACCAAAGACAAGATAGCGTGCGGTTTCAAACTCTCTGAACATTTCAGGCAAAACAAACATCACAAACGTTCCGATTAAAACACCTGGCAAGGAAGCTGAGCCACCTACGAGGACAATCGTAAAGAACATAATAGATTGCGTGACATTAAAGGCTTCAGGACTCACGGCGGAGTATTGAACTGAGAACATACTGCCTGCCGCTCCAGCGATACCCGCACCGATAATAAACGCATAGAGTTTATAGTAACGAATACTAATCCCCATGCTTTGTGCCGCGATTTCATCTTTATGAATGTAAAACATCGCGCGCCCAAATTTACTTCTGTCCAAATTGCGCATAATAAAAAGCGTGATACCTAAAAGAATAAATGCCATATAATACATATGGGTTTGCGTGACAAACTCATACCCAAATACTTTAACCACATCGATACCAAAGATTCCATTGGGTCCACCAGTGAGTCCAAACACATCGTTTTCCAAGACTTGAATGAAGATGATGTTAAAACCAATGGTCGCCACTAAAAGATAATCACCCCTTAGGTGAATAATGGGAGCGGCAAGGATAAACGCAAAAAACATAGGAATTAAAACCGCTGGCGCCCATGAAGCAAGAATAGGCAGACCAAAATGCACATTCATAATGGCTGTCGTATAGGCACCCAAACCAAAGAACAGGGCATGTCCCATATGAAAAACACCCGCTCGTCCTAAGATGATGTCTTGCGAAAGTGCAACGACGGAAAATACCAAGAATGTCGTACCGATGGCTAACCACGCAGAATCAACAAACAGCGGATAAAACCCCATAAAAACCAGTAGCGCAATGGCTATAATGCTTGTTTTATTCATCATACCTTCTCCGCTACTTTTTCACCAAGGATTCCCGTTGGTCTAAACACTAAAATGACAATTAAAAGCACAAACGTAAATGTTTCCGCCCACTGTGTCGAGATATACCCCGTAATAAGTGCATTAAAAAGTCCCAATAACAGACCTCCAAGCATCGCACCTGGAATATTACCAATACCCCCCATAATAGCGGCAACAAAGGCATTCAGTCCATACATCCAACCCATATCAAAGGTGATACCACGATAATAAGCGCCAATAAACAGTCCTGCAACGGCACCAAGGCTTGAGCCAATAATGAAAATAATCATAATGATACGATTAACATTAATTCCCATCAGTTTTGCGGCATCTTGGTCAATGGCAACAGCACGGATAGCTGTACCAATTTTTGTTTGATTGATAAAAAAATAAAGCCCTATCATCAATAAAGAAGAGAGCCCTAAAATCATCACTTGCGTAAAGGTAATCACAACACCTCCCACGGTCCACAATGTTGAAGGGAACAAGTCTGAGGGAAATATTTTCATATTGGGTCCCCAAATGAGCATCACGGAATTTTGAATGACAAGTCCTGCACCCAGTGCTGATACCACCGCGCTAAGTCTAGGTGCTGTTCGTAAAGGTCTGTATGCAAGACGTTCAAGAAGAACACCTACAAAAGCAACAATCGCTGCTGTAAAAACGAACACGGTTATGACGGCGACAAGTGAGGTAACACTCTCTCCAAAAATCTGTGAATACACACTGAGTCCTACAAAAGCCGAAAAGGCAACGAGGTCTCCGTGGGCGAAGTTAATTAACCTCATCACCCCGTAGACCATCGTATAACCTAAAGCGACCAATGCATACAAACTTCCGATAGTCAAACCATTGACCATTTGTTGAAGGAAAATATCCATGGGCTTTACTCTATCCTTTGTCCTTATTTAAAGAGTCCTTCGCAGGACTCTTGTCATGTACGTAATGCCAAGCTTCTCGTACGGTACTCACACTGGGCTTCCCTCGGCAGAGTGCCCGCACACCTTCGGTGTTTTTTATCTTTAAACACGCCGAAAAAGCAAAGCTTTTTGGCTACGTTAACGCTGTGTTCGCCTCGGCGGCGTTCCCACGCGCCTTCGGCGCTTTATTGATAGACGATTTTATAGCTTTTATCGGCTTGTACTTCATAGGTCATATAACCACCGCCAATTCTTTCACCGTCTTCTCTAAATGTCACAGGACCTGTGATACCTGGAAAATCTTTGAGTTTATGCATTGCCGCTGCAATGGTTTTTGTATCTTCTGATTTTGT